>Ga0101945_1000089_pt1 | contig 226208 bp, 204 predicted proteins | sample DewCreD2012metaG_2_FD_75246 | JGI IMG/M metagenome (GOLD analysis project Ga0101945, IMG submission 75246) | Hot spring sediment bacterial and archeal communities from British Columbia, Canada, to study Microbial Dark Matter (Phase II) - Dewar... ... | reverse complement strand
TCGCCGAAGAAGTGCGCAACCTCGCCGAACGCTCCGCCAACTCCGCCAAAGAAATCGGCACCCTGATCAGCTCGATGCAACAAAGCGTGCAGGAAGTGGTGCGCGCCATGCAACGCGCCACCCAGGAAGTGCAATCGCAACTGAGCCAGGCGATTACCAGCATCGCAGCCGTGGTAGAACAGTACGAAGGCGCGGCGATGCAGATGGCAGCCCAAGCCGATCAGGTGGCGAGCGTGATGGACGAGACGGTGCGCCTGAGTGAGGAGAGTTCGGCGGCGACACAGCAGATGAGCGCGGCGACGCAGGAGGTGTCGGCGCAGATGGAGCAGATTGCGGCGCTTGCGGGCGGGCTGCAACGCCTCGCCGAAACCCTCCAGCAAGCGTTGCGCTCCTTTGACCTGGGTCAGACACGCCATACCACGCATACCCACGCCGCATGAATCTCCGAGACAGGACGGCGGGGGGCTGATCCCCCCTGCCCTGGAAGCAAAATGCCTTCTTGCCACGACGGCTAAGAGGCTGTCTCGGAAAACGAGCGAGCAACGGAATCGTACGGCGTTTACGCCAGACGGCTGAGGTTCCGTTCCTATAAGACGAAGCCGACCTGCGTCGGCTGATAAAGCCAGCGGAGGCTGGCTTTGTTTAGTCGGAACGGCTTGAGCCGTCGCTCTTTCGGGGGCATCGTCGGTTCCAGAAGGTCTCTTTGCAACAGAGCAGGTCCACCCCTCAGGATTCAAACACGAAGTTCCTGAACCAATCGGGTATACTCCAGCACATGCCCGAAGAGTTCACATATCGGGATGCGGGCGTCGATATCGACGCGATGAACCGTGCGCTGGCGTCCATCAAGGAGAGCGTCCACCGCACTTTCACGCCCGCCGTGCTGTCGGAAATGGGCTCGTTTGGGGGCATGATGTCGTTAGACCTCCAGAACTATCGCCAGCCCGTGCTGGTCGCCAGTATCGATGGGGTGGGCACGAAAGTGCGTGTGGCGCGCATGATGGGGCAGTATCGCGTGCTGGGGCACGATGTGGTGGCGCACGGGGTGAACGACCTGCTGGTGCAGGCGGCGCGCCCGCTGTTCTTTCTGGACTATCTGGCGATGTCGAAACTGGAGCCAGAGGTACTCCAGCAGGTGGTGGAAGGTGCCTCCGAGCTGTGTCAGGCGCTGGGGATTGTGCTGCTGGGCGGCGAAACTGCCGAGATGCCCGATGTCTATATGCCCGGCGAGGTGGATGTGGCGGGCTGTATCGTGGGAATCGCCGAATATAGCCAGATTCCGCACCCCTCGCGCGTGACGCCCGGCGACGCCGTAATCGGGCTGGCGTCGAACGGCTTGCACACGAACGGCTACACGCTGGCACGGCGCGTGCTGTTCGATCTCGCCAACATGAGCCTCAACGACCCCCTGCCCGACACGGAAACCTCGCTGGGCGAGGCGCTGCTGCAACCCCACCGCCCCTATTTTAACGCGGTGTTCCCGCTGCTGGAGTCAGATGTGGTGCATGGGATGGCACATATCACGGGAGGCGGGTTTTACGAGAACATCCCGCGCGCCCTGCCCAGCGACGCCCGCGTGGTGATTGACCGCCGCAGCTGGGAAGTGCCCCCCATCTTCCGCCTGATTCAGGAACTGGGGAATGTGCCTGAGGCGGAGATGTTCCGCGTGTTCAACATGGGCATCGGCTATGTGCTGATTGTGGCGCGGGAGCGCGTGAACGAAGTGCTGAGCCTGCTCCAGACCGCAGGCGAGCAGGCGTGGCTGATTGGCGAAGTGCAACGCGGCTCACGAGAGGTGCAGATTATATGAAGCAGGTGCGCTTTGCTGTGATTGGCGCAGGCGGCATGGGCACAGGGCACTGCCGCTTTATCACTGAGCGCGTGCCCGAAGCAACGCTGACCGCCGTGTGCGACCGCCACCCTGAGCGTGCGCAGGCGGTCGCGGAGCAGTTCGGAGTGCCGTTTTTCGCGGACGCAACAGCGCTCTTTCAAAGCGGTGTCGCCGACGCGGTGCTGATCGCCACCCCACACTATTTCCACGCCCCAATCGCCATCGAGGCGTTCCAGCACGGCTTGCATGTGCTGGTGGAGAAACCGCTCTGCGTGGCGGTTTCCGAAGCCGACCGGGTACTGGAGGCGTGGCAACAGTCGGGCAAAAAGTTCGCGATTATGTATCAGCAGCGCATGCGCCCCGAAAATCGCGTCGCACGCCAGCTGATTGAGGACGGCTTAATCGGCGAAGTGCGACGCACCATGCTGCTGACCTGCTGGTATCGCACGCAGGCGTACTACGATTCGGGCGGCTGGCGCGCCACATGGGCAGGCGAGGGGGGTGGCGTGCTGATTAATCAGGCGCCCCACTATATCGATCTGCTCCTCTGGCTGGGCGGGCTACCCGGACAGGTCTATGGTCAGACGCGCACCGCGTTGCATGAGATAGAAACCGAAGACGAGGCGTTCGCCTTTCTGGAGTACCCCAACGGCGCCCACGGTTACCTGTACGCCACCACCAACGAAGAGCCGGGGCAAAACATCATCGAAATCTGCGGCGACCGGGGCAAGATTCGCCTGCAGAATGGGCAGCTGGAAGCGTGGCGACTCGCGCACCCCATCCGCGAATTCACCTACACCGCGGAAGGCATGTGGGACAGCATCCCCGCCGAGAAACTCGCCATAGACCTGCCCCCACCTGCTGAAATTGGCGACCAGCCCGCGCTGATTCAGAACTTCGCCCGCGCGATTCTCTATGATGAGCCGATTGCCGCGCCCGGCGAACAGGGCATCTGGACGGTGGAGCTGATTAACGCCCTGATTCTCTCAAGCAAGCGCGGCAAGACTGTATCTATCCCTGTAGACCGCGCGGAGTATGATGCTCTGCTGAACGAACTGAAAGCCCACTCCAAGCCCAAGACCCGCGTCCGCGAACAGCGCATAACGGACCCGAAGCTGGGCTAAACCTCTTCCTTCCCTTCAGGTCGCGCCCGCTCGGCAACTTGTGAGATGCGCTCCAGCATCTCACGCACATCTTCAGCAATCTCCTTCTCTGGCACATAATCCGCCAGCACATGGTAATCGGTCTTCTGCATGAAATCCTCGCGCCCCAGCTTCTCGAAAAAGCGTCTGAACACTCCTGGGAGAAACTCCTCGCTGACTTTCAGGTCGCCGCCAAACGGGTCGGGCTTACCTAAAGTTTGCAGGGCGTTCCTTACCTCTTGCAGGGCATCCTCCATCGCCTGCTCCCATTCTTCAGCGAGCAGCCCGACGTTCCCCGTTTGCTCCGCAAGAGCGCGCGCATATTTCAGAAGTGTCTCACGGGTGCAAAGATAATTTTCTATCTCGCACCGTCGCCACTCAAACATCTGCAGGTAGGTATCCTGCGGCAGCTCGCGCCCCAGCCGATCAAAGATTGCAATCCCCACCAGATCCGGCTTCGCTTCACGGAGTCCATGAAAATGTTCCTGCGCTTTTCTGGGCTGATTGCCTACATACTTCACAAAAGGACGCTCCAGATGTTTTGCCGCGCGGTGTTCGAGGCGCTTTGCCAAAGCACGCAGAATAGCCAGATCTGTGGAGCCTTCCAGATAAAGCACCCACCCCTTCTGCTCTGCAAGATAGTAATCCTCAAAGCCTATCTCCTTGAGCGCCTTTAGCAGCTGGTTGCCCCGGTCATCAATACGATGGGGGCGCCCAACAAAAGCAATCACCACATCCCTGTCGGCAGCCTCATTCAGAATTACTTCGGAATGGCTTGCCGCAATCACCTGGCTGCCCATTTGCTCGGCGGTTTCCGTAATGATGTTATAAATCTGGCGCTGGCGCAGGATTTCCAGATGGGCATCAGGTTCATCTATGAGCAGAACCGATTGCGGATGGGCGGAAAGGTAAGCAAGTATCAAGAGAGTCTGCTGTTGCCCGCGCCCACTTGCCTGAATTTCCAGACGCGTTCCGTTACGAGTACGATAGTAAAGCTCTATCTCCCCCCGTTCAACGATGTGCTGCGGCTCTTCCAGCTCTACGCCGAACAGCTCCTTCATTCGCTCACAGATATGCTTCCATCGCTCTGGCTTCTCGATTGACACCTGATAACAAAGGTTGCGGAGCACTTCAGCGGTGCGCCCCTCGCCAATACGCACATTGATGGCGCCCGGCTCCAGACGCACTTCCTGACTGATCAACCCCGACATAGGGGGTAGATAAGCGACCTGCAGTCTGGTAGCCGATTCGGGGATGATGAACGCCTCGCCTCCCGTCAGAAGGGGGCGACAGTATATTTGTTCGGGATTCGCATACTCAAACTCCAGACCGCACTCCCATGCTCCAGAGTCCCCTTCGCCAAAGGCAACAATCTCTACGGGGATACGCTCGGAAACAACTTTCGCGCCCCTCGGAATCGCCTGCTGCACCTTGAGGTCTTTCCAGAGCATTCGCACGCTGGAAACCGGGATATTGACCATATCGCGCCGATTGATTGCAACCCCCGTGCGTTTTTTAGAGCGCACTTCCTTACCCTTCTTTTCCACCCAGCGCTTGACCCCCAGGTACCACAACGAAAGTGCCTGGAGGACGGAGCTTTTGCCTGAGTTGTTCGGACCTATCAGCACTACCCGCTGCCCCAGTTCAATATCTACTTCTTCAAAGGTTTTGAAACGGCGCACAACTAACCGCGTCAGCATAAGCGGATTATACCTGCCCCTCAGATGGGCGCTGGTGGGTCGGATCGAGACAATCCGCCTCCCTCAATACGGCGGCAACAAACGCCGAAACCCGTGCGTCAGCACGACCCCCAGAAAGAGCAGATTCCGCGCCAGCCGTAGCCCATAGAAGGGGCGACGCGCTGGAACCCCGATCCCCTTGTTCACCGCAGACACCACCTGCGCACCCAGTGCGGCAATCTGCTTGCGCGAACAAAGGGGGTCTTTCAGCCCCGCAAGCCACGCTTCTGGGAAGGCGTTCTCGCCGAGATGGCTCCCCATCCAGCCTCCCAGCAGCGCGCCCACGGTATCGGTATCGCCGCCAGAGCGAATCACCGCCCCAAGCGCCTCTGCAAAGCTCGTGGGGTGCGCCAGCCACGCATGCAGGGCAACGGGCAGCGTATGATACACAAACCCCGACACTCCCCGACTCCAGCCCTGCGCATGCACAAACTGTTCGGTGGATTCGCCCCGCGCCGCGCTCTCCACCACCTGCCGAATCAGGTGGTGCAGGGCACTGCCCTCCAGCGAAGGGAGCTGGCTCAACGCCTGCAGAATCTCCTCTCCTTGCAGGGGCTGACGATGCCTGAGCGTTGCCCACTCCGCAAGCGCCGCAGCGACCAGCGCGCCGTGAAACGCCTTTTCGTCGGTATGGGTAATCCGTGTCGCAACCCGACACAGCGCCTGCCAGCGTTGCGACTGCCCCGCGAGCGCGGTTCCCAGCACCAGCCCCCGAATCGCAGGCGCACTCCCTGCCGAGAACACGCCACTTCGCGCAGGCGACACGCCCAGCCAGAGCTTGAGGCACGCCCGCGCGGTCGCCAGCCCCACGCCCGCCGGGAGCGTCGCCAGCCAGACCTTCAGCTCCCGCACCAGCATGCGCTCAAAACGACCTGGCTCGCCGCCCGACGCCGCCAGCGCCCGTGCCGTCATCAGCGCCATCTCCCCATCATCCGAAACCAGCGCCCAGCGCCCCACAAGGCGCGGGCGAAGAGGCTCCGGATAGAGGCGCAACGCCCGACGCGGGCTGAGCTTCTCGTAGGGTAGCCCCACTGCGTCGCCCAACGCCACCCCCAGCAACGCGCCCCGCAGAGCCTCCTCCCGAATCGGCTCATCAACCACACCCATGCCGGCTCACAAGTGTACCCCTCTGGGGGCGCAATCGGGTATAATACCCCTCTACGAGGAGGCAACCGATATGGCAAGCAAAAAAGGTGTCGGCAGTACCCGAAACGGACGCGATAGCAATCCGAAGTTTCTGGGCGTGAAAGCCTATGGCGGCGAGTTTGTGCGTGCGGGCAACATCATCGTGCGCCAGCGCGGCACCAAGTTCCATCCCGGACGCAATGTCGGGCGCGGCAACGATGACACCCTGTTTGCCCTCGTGGACGGCTATGTCAAGTTTGAGGGACCGCGCAACCGTCGCCGCGTGAGCGTCATCCCGGTGAGCAACTGACATGGAGCCTGTCCCCCTTCAGCGCGACCGACTGGTGGAGCTGTTCACCACGCTCTGCCAGATTAACTCGCCTCCACGCCACGAACGCGAAGTGGCGGAGTATGTCAAAGGCTTCCTGCGCGGGCTGGGATTGGAGGTGAAAGAAGATAACGCCAGCCAGATTGTCGGCGGCAACGCCAACAACATCGTCGCTACCCTGCCCGCCAATATCGACGGCGCCCCCAAAATCTTCTTCAGCGCCCACATGGATACCGTCGAGCCGAACCCGAATGTCAAAATCATCGTTCAGGACGGCAAAATCCACACCGATGGCACCAGCATCCTCGGCGCCGACGATAAGGCAGGACTCAGCACCATTCTGGAAGCCATCCGCATCGTGGTGGAGAACAACCTGCCCCACGGACAGATTCAGCTCCTGATTAGCGTCTGCGAAGAGGTGGGGCTGCTGGGGGCGCGGGCGCTCGATTTCTCCCTCGTGGATAGCGACTTCGGCTTCGTGTACGACTCGGGTCCGCCCGTCGGCTCGGTGATTGTGGAAGCGCCCACGCACGATAAACTGGAAGTGCGCGTGATTGGCAAGCCTGCCCACGCAGGGGTGGAGCCTGAAAAGGGCATCAGCGCCATCCAGATTGCCGCCGACGCAATTGCCAACATGCGACTGGGGCGCATCGATGAGGAGACCGTCGCCAACATCGGCATCATTCAGGGCGGGCAGATGACCAATATCGTGTGCCCAGAGGTCTACATCAAGGCGGAGGCGCGCAGCTGGAACCGCGCAAAGCTGGAAGCGCAGGTGGCGCACATGATGGCGGAGTTCGAACGCGCCGCCCAGAAGTTCGGCGGGCGCGTGGAAATCCATCACGAACGCCACTACGAAGGCTACCAGCTCACCGAAAACGACCTGCCCGTCAAAGTGGTGCGCACCGCCGCCCAGAAAATCGGGCTGGAAGCGCCTATGCGCAAAACCGGCGGCGGCTCCGACGCCAGCGTGTATAACGCACGCGGACTCCCCTGCTGTGTCGTGGGCACTGCAATGCAAAAAGTGCATACCCACGAGGAGTTCGTGCTGATTGACGACCTCGTGCGCGGGGTAGACCTGACCCTCGCCATCATCCGGGAAGTCGTCGCAATGCGATGATGCGCGTGCAGGAGTTCGTGAACACCCACGCCCCCTTCCTGCGAACAGACGCCGTTCTGCAGGACGCGGTGGATAAGCTTGATCTCTATCAGGTAACTTTGCTCCCCGTGCTGGATGATTCGGGCGCGGTGCAGGGAATCATCACCGAGCGGCGGGTGTTCCAGATTTTCTACCCCGAATCTGCCGGGGTAACCTCCGCACGCGCCCTCGCGCAGACCCCCATCACACAGTGGATGCAACCGAACCCGCCTGTTTTGAACGAACACGCCTCCATCGCCGAGGCGGTCGCCCTGATGCACCAGAGTGGACTGGACACCCTCCCCGTTCTCGGCGAGGGCAAGTTCATCGGCACCATCCGCCTTATCGACTGCTGTCAGGCGCTGATTGAGGAATCGGAGCCATGAGCCGTCTGGTTGCCCTGCTCACCGATTATGGGCACAAAGACACCTATGTGGCGCAGGTGAAGGCGGTTCTGCTGCACATGTGCGAGTCGGTGGAATTTTTAGACCTCACCCACGAGGTTCCCCCGCAGGATATTCGAGCCGGCGCCTATCTATTGAGTACCGCCGTGCCTTACCTTCCAGAAGGCACGCTGGTGATTGCCGTCGTGGACCCGGGCGTGGGCACAGAGCGCCGCGCGGTGGCGGTTCAGGCGCGAAAATGCACCTACTTCGCGCCCGATAACGGCTTGCTGACGCTCGCGCTCCGAGAAGACCCCCCAGAGGCGGCGGTCGTGCTGGATAACCCCCGCTTCCACCTGCCTGCTGTGAGCGCGACCTTCCACGGGCGCGATATTTTCGCCCCCACCTGTGCGCATTATGCCAACGGTTTTCCGCTCGCCATGCTCGGCACCCCGATAGACCCCGCCAGCCTGCAGACTCTGGAAGGAATCGAACCGATCCTGACGCCCGACACCATCCGCACACGCCCGCTCCACACTGACCACTTCGGGAATGTGATTTTCAACCTGCGCGAGGAAGTCTTTCTGCGCTGGCGCCAGCCCGAACACTTGGTGGAGGTGCGCCTGGGTGAACGCACGCTGCCGCTGGTGCAGACCTTCGGCGATGTGCCGTGGGGCGAGCCTCTCGCCTACTTCGGCAGCAATCGCTATCTGGAAGTCGCCATCAACGGCGGCTCCGCACGCCACCAGCTCAACCTCCACCCCGACACGGAACTCCTGATTCTCCAGAAAAAGATTCTTCACACGATTCCGATTGCCTGACCCCTCTTTGCGGTTTTGGCATCAAATGTGGAATAACCCCTCATGCGATGGAGGGTCGGCGCAATGCAGGTGCTGATTGCCGAGGATAGCGTGGTCTCCGCGAAGGTGCTGGAGCGTGCGCTCCGCCAGCTGGGTTGCACGGTGCAGGTAGCGCATGATGGCGCGCAAGCATGGCAGATGTTTCAGGAGCAGTCCGCGCCGCTGGTCGTTACCGACTGGGAAATGCCCCATATGGATGGGATCGAACTCTGCCGCAAGATTCGCGAGTTCCCTCAGGATACCTACACCTATATTGTGCTCCTGACGGGACGTGACCAGAAAGAAGACAAGCTTGCCGCGCTGGAGGCAGGCGCCGACGACTTTCTCACCAAACCCCTCGATATCGCCGAGTTGAAAGCATGCCTGCATAGCGCCCAACGCATTCTGAGCGCCGAGGCACGCTTGAAAGAGCAGAACCAGCAACTCAGCGAAATGTATGAGGAGCTGCAAAGCCAGCATGCGAGCCTGCTCGCCACCCAGCGCCTCGTGGAACACGCCAACCGCCGATTCTCTGACCTCTTTGAGAATCTCCCCATTGCCTGCTTCACCTTCGACGCCGAAGGTGTCCTCCGCGAATGGAACCACGCCGCCGAGCAACTCTATGGCTACTCCAAAGCCGAGGTGCTATTCCGCTCCATGTTTGAGAAAGTCTTTCGTGGCGAGTCGGCACTTCGCATGGGCGAGTTGATGCGCATGGTGCTGGCTGGCTCCACGCTGACCGGGATTGAGTCGGAAGACTATGATGCCGAGGGACGGCGACACTATGTCTTGCGAGGCGCGTTCCCCCTGCGCAATCCCGCAGGCGAGGTGGTGGGGGGACTGGTCTCGGTCGTCGATGTAACCGAGCGCGTGGAGTACGAACAGCAACTCAAGGCGATGAACGAGAAACTCCAGAGCCTCGCCATCACCGACGGGCTAACAGGGCTGTATAACCACCGCGCGTTTCAGGACTTTCTGGAGCAGGAGTTCCAGCGTGCGAAACGCTATGGCGCGCCTCTCTCGCTGATTCTGATGGATGTGGACAAGTTCAAACAATACAACGACACCTTCGGGCATCAGGCAGGGGACGAGGTCCTCAAGCAAGTCGCCGAGATCCTCAAACAGAACGCCCGCCAGACCGATTTCGTCGCACGCTATGGGGGTGAAGAGTTCGCGACTGTGCTACCCAACACCGAGTTGCAGGATGCCGTGCGCGTCGCGGAGCGGTTCCGCCACGCCATCGAACGCGCCTCATGGGAACTGCGCCCTGTTACGGGCAGCTTTGGAGTGGCAAGCCTCACCGACGCAATCCATAACCGTCAGGAACTGATCGAGCAAGCGGATCAGGCGCTCTACCACGCTAAACATAGCGGGCGCAATCGCGTCTGCACTTATGAAGAACGCAAAAGCACGCACCTGCACGCCGCATAAGCAGGAGGGAACTTGGAAGCGCAAAACATGAGTCTCAGCATGAGCGGAGGTTAAGGATGAGTAAACTCTTCGGGCGAACGCAAGCCAGAGTCGCGCCCACTGTAAAAACAGCAGTGCAAGCCAGCGCAGGGCTGAAACTGCTCGCCAGGATGCTTACGCTGAATGTGGAAGAACTGGAACGCCTCGTCCAGCAGGAGCTGGAGGAGAATCCCGCGCTGGAACCCACCGAAGAGGGAACCCCCTTTGAACGCTATACCCTCTCCTTCACCGTCGCGCACCATGAACCTGAAGAAAGCGGCGAGGAAACAACCTACACCGACCCGGAAGAGGACTTTGAGCCAGAGGTCGCCGCGCCCCCGATGAGCCTCAAAGAGCATGTGTGGGGGCAGCTGATGCTGACCGTCGCCCCCCACCAGAAGCCGATTGCCGAATTTCTCGTGGACTCGCTGGATCACCGGGGCTACCTGACGACTTCGGTGGAAGAGGTCGCCCTGCGCTTCAACTGTTCGCTGGAAGAGGTGGAAGCGGTGGTGCAACAGCTCCAGCAATGCGACCCGCCGGGCGTGGGCGCCCGCTCACTTCAGGAGTGCCTCCAGCTCCAGATTAAAGCGCTGCGCAACTATTCAGACCCTGAACTTCTGGAGCTGGCGTGGTGTGCCGTCACGGAAGGCTGGGAACATCTGACCCGCGCCCGCTATGAAAAACTGATGCGGCGGCTCCATATCGATAAACCCACTCTGGAGCGTGTCCTCGCCTTTATTCGCAACGAACTGGCGCCCTATCCTGCCGCAGGTTTCGCCGAATTTGAGGAGAAACCCCCAGAGCTATCCCCGCGCGAACCCGATGTCGTGGTCTCCCTCTCCCAGAACGGGTTCCATGTGGAGATTCACGGCTACAAGCCCCACTTCCTGAAGCTCAGCCCCACCTATTATAACCGCTTCATGGAACTGCGTCAGGGCGAAATTTATGCCACTGAAGAGGAAAACACCCACCTGCGCCACTTCCTCAAACGCGCTCAGGTGTTTATTCAGGCACTGCAACAACGCGAGCAGACGCTCAAAAAAATCATGCACGCCCTGATTCAGAAGCAGACTTCCTTCTTCTTCACCAGCGATGTGCGCTTCCTCCAGCCGATGACCCGCGCCGAGCTGGCAGAGATGACAGGGCTGCACCGCTCCACCATCGGGCGCGCCGTGCGCAATAAGTGGCTCCAGCTCCCCAACCGCTCCGTCGTGCCGATGGATATCTTCTTTGACAACGCCTATCGGGTCGCCGCGCTGATTCGGCAACTCATCGACGAACACGAGCGCGACGGAGTCCTGCTCACCGACGCCGAAATCGCCACAAAGCTGGAAGAGATGGGAATCCCGATTGCACGGCGCACCGTTACCAAATATCGCGCGAAATATCGCATCTTCTCTTCGCGCTGGCGCGAACGGGCACGCAAAGCAGGCTAATGCGTCGGGTACACTTTATAAACAAGGAGGTGTACGACGCATGACCAAATCCTACACACTTAAAGCGGAACCGCGCACGCTGCTGGGCAAAAAAGCACGGCGCCTGCTCCGACAGGGCTGGGTGCCCGGCGTGGTGTTCACTTCCAACGGCGAGTCGCATCCTGCCCAGTTCCGCGAGCGCGAACTGACCCATGTGCTTCACCTCGCAGGCACGAGCCACCTGATTGAAGTGGAACTTAACGGCACAAAGTTCACCACCCTTCTGCGCGAGGTAGACCGCGAACCCATCACCACGCGCATCCGCCATGTGAGCCTGTGGGCGATGCCGATGGATGAGCCGATTGAAGCAACCGTGCCGATTGTGTTTGTGGGCGAATCGGATGCGGTCAAATCGGGCGGCACGCTGGTTCACCCGCTGGAGTCGCTCACCGTGCGATGCCTGCCCAAAGACCTGCCCGAAGCCATCACGGTGGATATCAGTGGGCTGGTCAACTTCCACGACTCGATCCATGTGCGGGATTTGACCCTACCACCGGGCGTGCAGGTGATGGAAGACCCCGACGCCACCGTGGTCACCGTAACCCCGCCGAAAGGCGTAGAAGAGGAAGAAGCGGCTGAAGAAACCACCGAAAGCGCTCCAGAGGGAGCTTGACGCCTGCCTCTGGGGAACCTTTCGGGCGTTTCGCGAGTAGCAGGAATTGAATCGCATCTCCCTAACCCAAATATGGCATAATCCGAGAGGGATGACAGGTATGTTTGCGTTGAACTTCTACACGGAGCTGTACGAGGACATGCTGCGTAGCCTGCGCAAGACCGCGACCATCCGGTTGGGTGATAAATCGCGCAAGTATGCGGCAGGGCAGATTGTATGGATTACCGTCGGTCCGCGCTTCGGCAGGCGACGCCGACTGTTCACGGCGATTCTGGATCGGGTGGAGGTCAAGCCCATCTCAGACCTCAGCCCGCGCGATATCGAGCGCGAAAACCCCGAATTCCGCTCCATTGAAGATGTGATTGCTCTGCTGGAGCGCATCTACGACCGCCCCATCAGCCCCGATGATCTGGTGACGGTCATCTACTTCTCACCGATTGACGAGGACTAACAGCAGGAGCCTCCCCCGCGGTATCGAACCATAGCCACGGGGAGGCTCTATGCTGACAAAGGTGGATAGCGCCGCACTGCACGGGATTGAAGCGTTCACCGTGCATGTGGAAATCGATCTCCAGAACGGTACACCCAGCTGGACGATTGTCGGACTGCCCGACACCGCCGTGCAGGAATCGCGCGAGCGCGTGCGCACAGCCATCCGCAACAGTGGGCTTTACTTCCCGCTCAGCCGGCTGACCGTCAACCTCGCTCCCGCCGATGTGCGCAAAGAGGGACCCGCCTACGACCTGCCGATGGCAATCGGCATTCTGGCGGTCTCCGAGCAGATTCCCCCCGAATCGCTGGAGGGCACGCTGGTGATTGGGGAGCTCTCGCTGGATGGGGGCGTGCGCCCTGTGAATGGCGTGCTTTCCATCGCAATCCACGCCCGCGATTCGGGCAAACGGGTCATGGTCGTGCCCCGCGCAAACGCCGAAGAGGCTGCCGTCGTGGGCGGAATCAAGGTCATCGGGGTGGAGAGCCTGCTGGACGCCGTGGAATACTTTCTCAACCCCCAGCGCAAGCCTCCCGTGCGCGTGGATGTGAACGCCCTGCTGAACCAGCCCGCCGCCTATGAGGTGGACTTCGCCGAAATCAAGGGGCAGGAACAGGCGAAACGCGCGCTGGAAATTGCCGCCGCTGGCGGACATAATGTGCTACTGATTGGACCACCCGGCTCTGGCAAAACGATGCTCGCCCGCCGACTGCCCACCATCCTGCCCCCGATGACCTTAGAGGAGGCGTTGCAAACAACCCGTATCTACAGCGCCGCAGGAATGCTCCCCCCACGCACGGGATTAATGACCACACGCCCCTTCCGCTCGCCCCACCACACCACTTCCTACGCGGCGCTGGTGGGCGGCGGCAGCGTACCCCGACCGGGCGAAATCTCACTGGCGCATAACGGCGTGCTGTTTCTGGACGAACTGCCCGAATTCAAGCGCGATGTGCTGGAAGCGATGCGCCAGCCTCTGGAAGACGGCGTGGTCTCTGTTTCGCGCGTGCAGGCAGCGGTGGAGTTTCCCGCACGGTGCATGCTCGTCGCCGCGATGAACCCGTGCCCTTGCGGCTTTCACGGCGACCCCCAGCAGACCTGCAACTGCAGCCAGACCGCCATCCGCAAATACCTTCAGCGCATCTCAGGACCCCTGCTGGATCGTATCGATATCCATCTGGAAGTCCCCCGCCTGCGTCAGGAAGAGTTGCTGAATCTGGAGTTCGGCGAGCCATCGGCGAAGATTCGAGAGCGTGTGGTCAAAGCACGCCTGCGCCAGCTGGAACGGCTCCAGCCCTACGGACTGGTGTGCAACGCCCAGATGACCAGCAAAATGGTGCGCGAGTTCTGCCCCATCAGTGAAGAGGCACGCGCCTACCTGCGCACCGCCGTGCAACGGCTGGGCTTGAGCGCCCGCGCTTTCGACCGAATCGTGAAGATTGCGCGCACGATTGCCGACCTCGAGGGCGAAACCAGCATCCTCCTGCCCCACATCGCCGAAGCGGTGCAATACCGGAGCATCGACCGTCGCTTCTGGGGCGCGGGTTAGGGGGTATAATTCCTCTCGTATTAGAGGCGGTGAGTTGTCCATGTCCGAACGCGCAACCCGTGTGCTACCCCACAGCACCGAAGCGGAGATGAGTACGCTGGGCGCAATGATGCTCAGCCAGGAAGCCCTCGAAAAAGTCTCCGAAATCCTTAAACCTGAAGACTTCTATCACCCCGCGCACCAGATTATCTGCGAGGTCATCTACTCGCTCAACGAGCGGCGTATTGCTGTAGACCTGCTCACCGTGCGCGAAGAGCTGGCACACCGCAATCAGCTGGACGAGGTGGGGGGCATCCAGACACTGGCAAATATTGTCGAGAGCGTGCCCACGCCCGCTAACGCAGAACACTACGCCCAAATTGTACGCGAAAAAGCTGTCCTGCGACGCCTTATTGAAGCCGCCTACAGCATCATCCGCCTTGTGGACGAACCCGACCTTGAAGTGAAAGATATTGTGGACCGCGCCGAGCAAGCCATCTTCCAGGTGGCGCACGAACGCGACCGAAAAAGTTTCAAACCCGTCGAGATGCTGATTCTGGAGATGCTCCAGCACTTCGAGCAGGTGCAGCAGGCGGGGCGCTCGGTGCTGGGAATCCCCACCCACTATCCCGACCTGGATCGGCTCACTTCGGGGCTACAGCCTTCGGAGCTGATTGTGCTGGCGGCGCGCCCCAGCATGGGCAAAACCTCGCTCGCGCTGAATATTGCCGAGAATATCGCACTCCGCGAGGGCTTGCCCGTCGCGATTTTTAGCCTCGAGATGTCCACCGAGCAATTGATACAGCGCATGCTCTGCTCCCACGCGATGGTGAGCATGCAACGGATTCGGCACGCGCGGCTCACCGACGAAGAGTGGGACCGACTTCACTTCGCTGCGGAACGCCTCTACAGCGCCCCGATCTATATTGACGACACCACCAGCCTCTCGCCGATGGAGATGCGGGCGAAACTGCGGCGCCTCGTGTCCGAAATCAAAAACCGCATGGGCGAATCGACCAATCTGGGGCTGGTGCTGATTGACTACCTGCAGCTGATGCGCTCCTCGAATCGGCGGGTAGAGAACCGCAATCAGGAGATCGGCGAAATCGCCCGCGCCCTCAAACAGATCGCCCGCGAGTTCCGGGTACCCGTGATGGTGCTGTCGCAGCTCTCGCGCTCGGTGGAGCGGCGCGAGAACAAGCGCCCCATTCTTTCCGACCTGCGCGACAGCGGCTCCATCGAAGCCGAAGCGGATGTCGTGATGTTCATCCACCGCGAAGATTACTATAAACAGGCAGGCGACGGCGACTCGCGCCCCGCGCCGCCCCCACCCCAGCAAATCGCCGAAGTTATCGTCGCCAAAAACCGCAACGGTCCCATCGGACACGCCGAGCTGATGTTCCAGACCGAATACTCGCGGTTCATCACCATCGACCGACAGTACGCCCACCCGTAGCCCGCTGGGGTATACTACACCCCCAGTCTTACAAGGAGGTCAACACGATGGCACTCAAAGCGCAGCTGGACGCAATTGTGTCGCAGTGGAATCTGCTGAATCACCCCTTCTATCAGGCATGGAGCGCAGGGACGCTTCCTGTGGACGCGCTCCGTGAGTATGCCCGTGAGTACGGCGCGTTTATCCGCGAGCTGCCCGCAGGCTGGCAGGTTCAGAACGATGCCGAAACCGCCCACGAAGAGGAAGAGCATATTGAACTGTGGGAAGCGTTCGCCCACGCGCTGGAAACCCAGATTGGCGAGGCGCAACGCCCCGCCGTCAAGCGCCTTGTGCAGACAGCGCGTCAGCTCTTCGCTGATCCCGTTACGGCGCTGGGCGCGCTCTACGCCTTTGAAGTGCAGCAGCCTGCCACTGCCCAATCCAAACTGGAAGGGCTGATGACCCACTACCGCCTGCCTGACGGTGTTCGCCCCTACTTTGAGGTGCATGCGGTCAACCACCATGAGGCGGAGAAGCTGCTCACACGGCTGAGCGCCCTCAGTGGAGCCGATCAGGCGCGCGCCCTGCAAGCCTGCGAACAGATGTGCCAGGCGCTCTGGGACGCGCTCACCGACCTTACTCCGCAATCGTGCGCCTGAAACAGTAAATGGAGTGCGGAAGCGTCGCTTCCGCACTTCAAAACTATCGCCCCTCAAACCGTTCTATCAGCCGAAGCCGCTCCTGAAGGCTGGGGTGAAGTCGGTCGGTCTGCTCCTGTGCTTCCCGATGATTGAGCCGTGCCATCTTGATAAGTGCTGAGCGAAGCGCTTCCGCCCCATACTCGCTGACCGCGTAGGTATCCGCCTCGCGCTCGTTGCGGGCACGCATCAGAACCAGCGGCAGGCTCATCCCGAACCCCAGCAGCCCCATCAGCAAAATCCCCACCCAGTTCGGAAACCGTTCCCAGAGTGGCGCAAGCCCCACCGTCAACCCCACCGCCGCGCCCAGCAGATACGCCCACAGGCGCACCAGTCGCCGCCGCTGAGCCAGATGCGCCACCTCATGCGCCAGCACCGCCAGCACCTCTCTCGGCTCCAGATGCGCCAGCAGATAATCGGTAATCGCGATTCGTCCCCCTGAAAGCGCGAAAGCGTTCGCCATCCGCACCCGCCGACCGTCCAGAACCACCACATCCCGAACCGTAATCCCCAGCTCCCGCCCCATGCGTCGAACCTCACCCATCAGGCTCTCCGGCAGGGTCAAAGGGCGCACGGGCAGAATCAATCGGCGACGAAAGAACAGAACCCCCATCCCCACACCCCCCGTCCCCATCAACCCCGCCAGCAGGATGCCCAAACTCCCATACTCCCTGTACCCACCACGAAGTGTGTAAGTTATGGAGAGAATCATTAACCCTCCTGCCACAAGAGGCGCCAGGTGCTCGAAAATCAATCCCAGACGCATCGCCACATAATCCCAAATCCCTATCTCAACCCCCCGGTGTCGACGCTCCAGCGGATAAAGGCGCCAGAAAATCAGTCCAAACTCCCCCAGAAGCAACCCCATCGCCACAAGAATCAAGCCTGCCCACACAGGCTCAGAGTAAGCCCCTCCCAGCGAGAACACACCAAATGCTGCCGTGGCTTTCACGCCCACCGAGACCAGAAAAAGCCGCTTAATCGCACGCAAAGCGCGCCCGAAAGAACGCTCGCCAGCAGAGAGGGAACTCACCAGCCGCAGCCCCAGCGCCGCCGCCAGAACACTGCTTCCAATCCATAGCCAGCACAGCACAGGAGAATTATCGGCAAAGAGAGGGACGCATTAAAGTGGTGGGCCCGGCAGGATTCGAACCTGCAACCAAGCGGTTATGAGCCGCCCGCTCTGCCGTTGAGCTACGGGCCCCCGCACCCCCAATTATACCCCACACCCCCTGTGGATAACTCTGTGGATAACCCTGTGGATAACCCCCAGTTATCCACAATTCGCCCCCGAGTTATCCACAGTTATCCACAGGCTATCCACAGGTTATCCACAATTTGTTTCACGAGGCTAAATAACTCATGAGTCAGCTCCGAAAACCGCAATTTTGAACTCAAAATCGCCCCTCAGCCCGACCCAAATTATACCTACCCGCCGTTCGAAAAAGCCGAGTTATCCACATGTCCACAGCCCCTTAATTTAACAGGGACTCAACATGTATATTGGGACTCCGGTTAATTGCCTGTGGATAACTCGAAGCGCGGAGCCAGCCTGCGTATGAAAGACAAAGGCTCTTATGGAATAACCTGAAAAACACAAGGCGATGAAAAGCAAGCTGAGCGACTGGCTCTGGGCAATAGGGGCTGGATCCGTGGTGTCAGTGGTGCTGATGGGGACTGCCTACCTGAGTCTCCAGGTACTTCGTCGCCAGCATGAACAAAGTCTGGATAAAGAATTTCGCCAAAACCTGCTTAATCTGGCACTTTCTGCCTCGCTACTGGTGGACGCCGAAGCCCAGCTGAAACTAAAGCCCGGCGATGAGAACACGCCCCTCTACAACAGGCTGATTGACCCTCTGGCGCGATTTCAGAAAATACACCCCGAAATTCGCTATGTCTATACTTACATAGAGAAGAACGGGAAGGTCGTTTTCATTCTCGACCCGACGCCTCCCGGTGATCACGATAACGACGGCGTGGAAGACAAATCCTATATTGGGGATGTTTACGAATCCTCCGACGAGGAAGACATTCAGCGGATGCTACATCCCCTGCGAACGGGAAGTCCCATCATCACCCCGATTGTTACGGATTACTGGGGTTCTTTTATTTGCGCCTATGTGCCTCTGCACAATAAGCATGGCGAAGTCATCGGCGCACTGGGTGTGGATATTCTGGCGGACAGGTATCTGGCATATCTCAGGAGGGCAGATCAGGCGCTTTTGAAGGGCTTTGACCTGGCAGCAGGCGCTTCGCTCTGCATCGGTGGACTGGTGGGCATTATGACTTACCTGCGCCAGAGAAATCAACGCAGACACCAGATTCGGCAAAAGCTCCTTGAGATTCAGGGGCGCGCCGCCGAAGGGACGCTCGCCGCAAAAGACATCCGCGAAGTGCTTGAAGAGTTATGCCGGAGCTTTGAGCAGCTGTTTCCTCGTAGTTTCTGCTCTATTCTGGAGCATCGGGAGGGGTTCCTTTATCATCTTGCGGCTCCGAGCCTGCCCGAAGAATACTGCCGCCTTGTGAATGGGGTAGCCATTGGACCCTGCGTCGGCTCATGCGGCACAGCAGTCTATCGCGGGCAACGGGTGGTCACGGTGGATATTCTCACCGACCCGCTCTGGAGTGAGTATCGGGAGATCGCCCTTCGGTCCGGGCTGCGAGCCTGCTGGTCAGAACCGATTATCGGCAAGGAAGGCGAGGTGCTGGGCACTTTCGCCGTCTATTCGCGGACGCCTCGCTCACCCAGCCCGCTGGAACTGGAGATGATAGAGGAATCGGCGCGAATCGTGGCGATGCTACTCACTTACTGGAAAACCCAGCGCGCACTGGAAGAGAATCTCACTTACACACAGTCGCTGCTGAATGCCCTGCCTGATCTGATGTTCGTGATGGATCGCGAAGGGCGGTTCCTCAGCTACCATGCGCCCAGTGTGGAAATGCTCACGGCGCCTCCTGAACATTTCCTTGGGCGTCGTGTGGACGAGGTGCTGCCCCCAACTGTCGCCAGGCTGAGCCTGAACGCTATTCAACTCACTCTGGAGCTGGGTACTCCCCAGACAATAGAGTATTCGCTGGAGATGCCTCAGGGCACGCAATATTTTGAAGCACGCCATGTGCCCTACGGCGACGATAAAGTGGTGGTGCTGGTGAGGGACATCACCGAGCAAAAACATGCGGAGCGCCTGCTGAACGAAACGAACTACCGCCTTGAGGAGGCGCTTTTACACGCACAGGAGCTGGCAATACAGGCGGAAGCTGCCAGCAAAGCCAAGTCGGAATTCCTCGCCAATATGAGCCACGAGATTCGCACGCCGATGAACGGAATCCTCGGGATGGTGGAACTGCTCTGGGACACGCCGCTCACGCCCGAACAGCGCGACTACCTCAAGACGCTTCGCGAGAGCGCGGACTACCTGCTGGCACTCCTGAACGATATTCTGGACTTCTCCAAAATTGAGGCGGGCAAGATGGAGCTGGAGCAAATCCCCGTTTCCCTCGAAGAGCTGGTTACGGGAACCCTGGCGCTGTTTTACGGGCGCGCCAGCGAGAAGGGACTCACCCTCCGATCTGAGTGGGGTACGGACGCTCCCAGAGCCGTGATGGGCGACCCTGTGCGCCTGCGCCAGATTCTGGCGAACTTCGTCAGCAACGCGATTAAGTTTACTCATCAGGGCGAGGTGGTGGTGTGTGTGGAGCCCAGCCGCATTTTTGCCGAGGGGGTAAGACTCGCTGTACGCGACACTGGTATTGGCATCCCCGAAGAGAAACAGGCGCACCTCTTTGAGGCGTTTACTCAGGCGGATAGCTCCACCACGCGCAAGTACGGCGGCACAGGGCTGGGCTTAGCCATCTGTAAGCGATTAGCCGGGATGATGGGCGGGCGAATTGGCGTCCAGAGCAAAGTGGGCGAGGGGAGTACCTTCTTCGTGGACTTACCCCTACCTGTAATCCTGAAGGAAGCCGCCCCCGATTCAGGAGGCTCTTCGCAGGAAAATCAGCAAGAGGATGCTGGGGCGCTGGCGGGCGCGCGAATCCTGCTGGTGGAGGATAACGAGGTCAACCGCAAGGTCGCCATACGCCTGCTGGAAAAACTGGGTGTGCAGGTAGAAGTGGCGGTGAACGGACGCGAGGCGGTGGAGAGGGTCGCCGCTCAAACTTACGACCTTATCCTGATGGACTGCCAGATGCCCGAAATGGACGGCTATGAGGCGACTCGCCATATTCGCCAGCATGAGGCGCAAACGGGCAGAGAGCGCGTTCCGATTGTGGCGCTGACCGCGCATGCTCTCAGCGGCGACCGCGAGAAGTGCCTCGCTGTCGGCATGGACGACTACCTCAGCAAACCGCTCAAACCTGGCGAGCTGAAAACAACGCTCCTCAAGTGGCTCAAAGCGAAGAAACACCAGGCGGATGTGGAAAAATCTCAAAAAGAGGTGAGGATGATGCAGCTGATTAACTGGGAACATCTGGAGGAAATCACGGGTGGTGATGTGGAGTTTCAGGTGGAGCTGTTTCAGGAGTTCATCGCTCAGATGCCCACCCTGCTGAGCCAGCTGGAGTCGGCGCTGGCATTGGGCGATGCCGCGACCTTCGGGCGCGTGGCGCACACCCTCAAGGGCAGCGCGCGCTCTATCGGCGCAGACCCGCTGGCAGAAGACGCCTACAAACTGGAACAGATGGGCAAGGCGGGCGACCTGAGCGGCGCCCATGAGGCATTGCAGGCGCTCCACAAGAGCTGGCATGCCCTGCAAGGATACCTTGAAGAGTTCCTGCATCAACAGGCGGCTTAGGGGCATGATGCGGAACTGTTCTGGGAGAGCCGGGATGTCTCGCTCATATGTACGGAGGTTCTGGGATCTCTGCAAAACCACGCGCCCCGTGCTGGCGATGTTTGTGGTACTGCTGCCGGTGATGCGCTGCCTGCTGGGAATGCAACTGAACCTCGCCAGCATGCTGTTCGCAGGGGGCGTAGCCATCGCTGTAGGAACCTACCTGGCGCTGCTGGTGCGCTATGTGAATCGGGCATCGCAGAGCAAACTGGAACACCTCGCTCGGCTCTACGAGTCGGTGGTGGAAGACCAGACCGAACTTATCTGTCGCTGGAAACCCGATGGCACGCTGACTTTTGTGAATGGCGCCTACGCCCGCTATTTCGGCAAGAGCCGCGAGGAACTGGTCGGGGTCAACTTTCTGGTTTACCTGCCTGAAGAGGAGCGTGAAGTAATTCATCAGGTCGTGAGCCAGCTCACGCCGGAGAAGCCCTTCCACACCTACACGCATCGGGTGATAGCGCCCGATGGGTCGGTGCGCTGGATGGAATGGACCGACCGTGCGCTTTTTGACGCAGAAGGCAATCTTGTGGAGTTGCAGTCGGTGGGGCGCGACATCACCGAACAGAAGCAGGCGCAGGAGCAGATTGCAATCCTTGTTCGCGCCCTGGAGACCTCGCCCAACGCCGTGTTGATCACCGACACAAAGTTTCTCATCCGCTATGTAAACCCCGCTTTCACACGAATCACGGGTTATACGCCTGAGGAGGCAATCGGCAATCGCCCCAGCATCTTGAAAAGTGGCTTCCAGAGCAAGGAGTTTTATCGGGAGCTGTTTGCCACCATCGCGCGCGGGGAAGTGTTTCGCGGGCGGCTGATCAACCGCAAGAATGGAGTCCTGGAGCATACCGAAACGACGCCCGTTCCTTTCCATCCCGATACGCACTACTGGGCAGAGGTGGTGATCTCCCCCATCCATGATAAGGAGGGCAATCTGCTGGGGTATCTTTCCATTCAGAGCGACATCACGGCGCAGGTTCTCAAGGAACAGCAGGAGAAGCGGCGTGCCGATTACGACGCCCTGCTCGCGGAAGCCGCGCTGGATCTCCAATCGCCTGCCCCACTTCCTGAGCGAATTAACGCCCTGCTGAGACGGATTTCCCGGCAAAGCGAGTTGCGGCTGGCGTCCGAGTACCTGATCTGGCATCTGGAGCGGAATGAACTGCATCTCTGCTGCAGTTGGGGCGAGCATTCGGAGGCGTTTCTCTCTCGCTGGCGCGTGCTGCCTGTGGAAGAGTGGCTGAGCAATCCTGCACTCCCCGCCCCGATGGTGATTCGCAGAGAGGCGCCGCGCTATGTGTGGGTGGTGCCGCTGCGGTGGCTGGGTTCTGACACGGGGCTTCTGTTCCTATTCACTGAGGGTGCTCAACCGCCTCTTCAGGACGAGCTGACGCGCGAGTTCATGCGTCGGCTGGGCGAACTGATTGGGGGCGCGATGATGGCGGAGCGCTCGCTCCAGATGATGCGCCACGCCAAAGAGCAGGCGGAACGGCTGGCGCAGATGCGCTCCGAATTTCTGGCGAACATGAGCCACGAGATTCGTACCCCCATGAACGGCGTGCTGGGTATGCTCCGCCTGCTTGCCGATACACCGCTCAACTCGGAACAGCGCGAGCTGATAGAGACCGCCCAGCAAAGCGCCGAGCATCTGATGGCGCTGCTGAACGACATTCTCAGCCTTGCACAGTACGAATCAGGACAGGTGCGACTGGACAAAACCCCCACCGACCTGACCGCTCTGGTGAAAGAGGCGGTTCAGATGGCGCTACCGCAGGCACGGCTCAAGGGCATTATTCTGCGTATGGAGACGCATGCCGACCAGCCGCTCTATGTGAAAGCGGACCCGCTGCGCCTGCGTCAGATTCTGCTCAATCTGATTGGCAACGCCATCAAGTTCACCCATCAGGGCGAGGTGGTGGCGCGGGTGAAACTGCTCGGCTCCGACGCCGAGTCGCTCTATCTGCGCTTTGAGGTACAGGATACGGGGATTGGAATCCCCTCGGAGAAGCTCCAGAGCATCTTTGAGCCGTTCCGTCAGGCGGATGGGAGCGCCACGCGCCGCTACGGAGGCACGGGGTTGGGGTTAGCCATTTGCAAAAAACTGGTGGAGCTGATGGGCGGGCAGATTGGCGTCGAGTCGCAGGAAGGCGTGGGGAGCCTGTTCTGGTTTGAGCTGCGCCTGCCCCGAAGCGCGACGCCGCCCAGCGTGCTGCTGGAGCAAACCGCCCAGCCGCCTGCCGAACCCACCGGGATTGCGGGCTTGCGCGTGCTGGTCGCGGAAGACAACCTGGTGAACCAGAAGGTGGTGCGGCGCGTGCTGGAGAAGTGGGGCGTCATCTGTGAAATTGCCGAAAACGGGCGCGAGGTGCTGGAGTGGCTCTCGCGCGAGCCGTTCCACCTGATTCTGATGGACTGCCAGATGCCCGAAATGGACGGCTTTGAAGCCACGCGCCGCATTCGTGACTACGAGCAACGCACAGGCGGGCGGCTGCACATCCCCATTATTGCGCTCACGGCGAACGCCATGTCGGAAGACCGTGACAAATGCCTCGCCGTTGGCATGGACGACTACCTCAGCAAGCCCCTGAAGCCCGAACTGCTCTATGAGAAGCTTGTTCAATGGGGCAAGCCGCGCCTTGAGGCGAGTCGGGGAGCGGTCGCTTGAGATTATTCCAGCACACGGATAACCTGAATCGCCCCCCCACTCTGGGCGCGCAGCTTCGCCATCTGCTCCTGAAAATAGCCTTCCTGGAGCGGAGCCGTAAAGGCGACAAACTCTCCTGCTTCGGGGTCTTCCTCAAGGCGCAAGATGCCCCACTCACCGAGCGCGCGGCGCACCGATTCCAGGGCAGGTTCCGTGCCCTGCGCCCGCACGAAGTAGCGGAAGGTGAGCGACTCAATCGGCGCGGTCTCGCCCGGCTGAAGCGAGGGGTCGGGGATGGGAAGCGGTTTCGGATGACGCGCCACTTCTATCAAGTCGCCTACAACGGCGCTGGCGGTGGGGCGCGCCCCTGCCGCCATCCCGTGCATCAGCATATCCTGAAAGCCGTTGCCCTGCAGCCACACACCGCTGAACGCGCCCCGAATCACACACAGAGGGTTCTCCAAGGGAATCAGGGTAGGATGCACCCGCACATTCAGGCGCCCATCGGGCAGGCGCTCCGCGGTGCCGAGCAGTTTAATCCCGTACCCCAGCCGCTTCGCCCACACCATATCGCGCCCGCTGAGGTGAGTAATCCCCTCCCGATAGACCGCCTCCACGGGCACATACTGCAAAAACGCCAGCCGCGCCAGAATTGCCATTTTGTATTGCGCGTCGTAGCCTTCCACATCGCTGGTGGGGTCGGCTTCGGCGTACCCCAGCTCTTGCGCTTTTTGTAAGGCGATTCGGTAAGAATCTTCGGCGGGTGTGCCCTGTTCCAGCCCTTCCTCCATCGTACGCAGGATGAAGTTGGTGGTGCTGTTCACGATGCCCACCACGCGCGTGATGCGGTTGCCCGCCAGCGCACCCTGCAGGCTGGTCAGAATCGGCAGGCTTCCTGCCACACTGGCTTCATAGAGCAGCCGTACCTTCTGTGCCGATGCCAGCGTGATCAGCCTGTCGCCCGCGAGCGCCATCACCATCTTGTTGGCGGTAATCACATGCTTGCCCGCCTGAAGCGCCTGCTCTATCAGCGTGCGTGCAGGCTCCAGCCCACCCAGCAGCTCAATCACCACATCCACTTCGGGGTCTAACACGGCACGCTGGGCGTCGGTGGTCAGCAGTTCGGTCGGAATCGGCGCTTTGCGGGGCTTGTCCAGAGAGCGCACCAGCACATGGCGGACCTCAAACCGACACCCTGTTTGAGCATAAAGCAGGTCAGCGTTCTCCTGAAGGAGGCTCCAGACACCGCTGCCGACGGTGCCTGCGCCTAAGAGGCTGATACGGAGATTCTTCTTTCCCATCGGTTGCGGGCAAAGATTATACCTGATGGCGCCTATTCGGGCAGCTCAATTAGCATCAGCACATCTCCCTGTTGCACGAGGGTGGCGTTCTGTGCCAGAATGCGCCGCACGGTTCCCGAAACGGGCGAGGGCACCTCGTTGAAGACCTTCATCGCCTCAATCAGCCCGATGGTTTGCCCCTCATGCACCACATCGCCCTCTTCCACATAGGGGGGTTCGTTCGGCGAGGGACCGCGATAGAACATGCCTGTCATGGGCGCTTCTACGGGATAGAAGGGCGTGGTGTCTGGCTCGATTTCGGGGGTGGTGGGCTTGGGGGTGGCGACGGCGACCGCGGGCAGCTCTGCGCTCGGCTCCGCGCGCTCCAGATGCAGGCTGAAGTCGTCCAGCTCAAGGCTCAGCTCCTGCAGCTGGTAGCGTTCCATCAGTCGCACTGCCTGCTCCACCAGTTCAATGGGAATCTTCATCACGCCGATTATACCTCAAAAAACCGTGTTCTCGCGGTGAAACGCGCTCACTTTCTGCCGATAATAGAGGGTATGGCACAGCCTGCGCCCTTGCCCGAACCCGAAGAGGAGCGCCCGCCTTTGTGGGTGTTTCAGGAGGCGTTTGAGAGTGAGGAGGCGCCTCTGGAGCATCCGCAGGATGTGTATATTGCGCACCTGCTCCAGAGCCTGCCCCGGGAGCTGGTGGAGTCGTTCACGCCGGAGCAGTACGAGTCGCTGAAGCGGGCGTTGCGCCAGTATCATCGACGCCACCTTGTGGACATCCGCGGGGTCATCCCGATTCTGTTTGTGCGCTACTACTTCGTGTTTCTGTTTGGTCGGGATCGGCGCACGCGGCAGGAGCCGGTCTCGCTGGAGCGGCGTGCGGAGCGCAAGCTCTCGCCGCTGGTGGGCTGGCTGGTGATGGGGCTGATTCTGGCAATGCTGGTGCTGGGCGCGCTGGGCGCCCAGCGACTGCTGAGTGGACAGTAAAACATTTACGACTCCTCAGGCGCGTTGATGGTCAGCACAGGGCAGGTGGGATAGCGCACCACCTTCTCGGTAACGGAGCCGAACACGAAGCGCTTCCAGCCGCTGCGCCCGTGGGTGGCAATCACAATCAGGTCTATCCCCTTCTCCTTTTGGTAGGCGATAATCTCGTCGGCGGGATCGCCCCACACCACTGTGGCGAAGGTAGTCAGGTGCTTCGGGATGCGCTGCTCCATCACTTCCTGCATCGAGCGCTCCGCCGCCTCTTTCAGCTCCATCTCGTAGAGGGGAATCTCCACATTCACGGGCACGGGCACCACATGAAGCGGGGGCACCACATGGAGCAGGTGTAGTTCCGCGTCAAAGTGGTCTGCCAGCTCGATGGCCATGTCCAGAGCGAGGTAGGACGGCTCGCTGAAGTCGGTCGGCGCCAGAATCTTTTTGAACGGTAGCCACATAGTGAGAAAACCTCCCGATGGAAGTATACCTCAAGGTGCGTTTTCGTCGCGAGAGCAAAGAATCTGCTCGAACTCGGCAGCTATGGGTCGCACTGGCGAACCTCATGTACGAGGTCGTCGATAAGGGCTTCGCGTTCGTTTTCACTCAGAGCATCCCAGTTCAAGCCTCGCTCTGAAGCAATTTGGCGTATGCGCTCCTGACCGTACTGCGAGAGCTCCATCCAGCGTGGCCAGCGGCTCCGGAGCAAGTAGCGCAGGAGCTCGTCCTGCTTCTCGGAAGAGAGCTGGCGCACCAGTTCAATCACTTGGTCGTCAGAGAGTTCCAGCTTCGGCACAGATTTCACCCAGAGTTATTGTACCACACGGGGCTTGCAAGACATTCCCGAAGCGAAAAGACAAGCTTGCAGGAAACCCCTGTTTCAAGGCGTATAAAACTCTCTGAGGGCGAGCCAGTGATGAAAGCAGTGGTCATGGCAGGGGGCGAAGGGTCCCGTTTGCGTCCGATAACCGCAAATCATCCCAAGCCGCTGGTGCCTGTAGTGAACCGCCCGATTATGGAGCATATTCTGCTTTTGCTCAAGGCGCAGGGCATCACGCAGGTCGTGGCGACGGTCTACTATCTTGCCGACGCGATAGAGGGCTACTTTGGCGATGGCTCTGATCTGGGAATCGGGCTGGTCTACTCGGTGGAGGATACCCCGCTGGGCACCGCAGGAAGCGTGAAGCAAGCGGAAGAGTACCTCAAAGAGGGCACTTTCCTGATTATCAGTGGGGACGCGCTGACCGACATTAATCTGCAGCCTGCCATTGAGTTTCACCGCAAGAACGGTGCGCTGGCGACCCTCGTGCTGGCGCGCGTGCCCAATCCGCTGGAGTTCGGCGTGGTTATCACGCGCGAGGACGGGCGCATCACCCGCTTCCTCGAAAAGCCCTCGTGGAGCGAGGTCTTCTCCGATACGGTAAACACGGGCATCTACATTCTGGAGCCAGAGATTTTTGAGTATATGGAGTCGGGCAAACCCTACGACTTCAGTCAGGACCTGTTCCCGATGCTGTTGCGCGAGGGCAAGCCGCTGTACGGCTATGTGATGAGCGAATACTGGAGCGATATTGGCTCCCTTCAGCAGTATCGGGAAGCGCATATCGACATGCTCAACGGGAAGGTGCAGCTTCCCATTCCGGGCAACGAGGTCATCCCTGGCGTGTGGCAGGGCGCGGGCACCACGGTAGACCCCAACGCCACGATTGTGCCGCCCGTGTGTCTGGGACGCAACTGCCGGATCAAAAAGGGCGCGGTGGTGGGACCCTACACGGTGCTGGGCGACAACTGCATCGTGGAAGCCGACGCGATGGTGGTGCGCAGTATCGTGTGGGACAGCACCTACATCGGGCGTGCCAGCCATGTGCAGAGCGCGATTGTGGGCACCGGGGTTACCATCAAAGACAATGTGCAGGTTCAGGAAGAGGCGGTGATTGCCGACCGATGCCATATTGAAAGCGACAGCGTGATTCGCACGCGCGTGAAGCTCTGGCCCGACAAGTATATTGAAGCAGGCTCTACCGTAACGATGAGTCTCATCTGGGGCACGCGCTGGCGGGGCGCGCTGTTTCGCGACCTGGGGGTGGCAGGGCTTTCTAACATCGAGATGACGCCCGATTTAGCCACCAAGCTGGGCGCGGCGTATGGCTCCACCCTGCCGCGTGGCTCCACGGTGGTGCTTTCGCGCGATACTTTCAAGGTGTCGCGAATGATCAAACACGCCTTTATGGCGGGGTTGCTCTCGGCAGGGGTGGATGTGGCGGATTTGCGGGCGATGCCCGTGCCCATCACGCGCCACTACCTGCGCTCCATCGGCGCGGCGGGCGGCGTGAATGTGCGGATTGCCCCCCACAATAGCCGACTGACCCTGATAGAGTTTTTTGACCGGCGCGGGGTCTACCTCTCCAAGTCGGGCGAACGCAAGATTGAGAACCTCTTCTATCGGGAAGATTTCGCGCGGTGCGACGCCGAAGAGGTGGGCACAATCCAGTTCGCTTCGCGCGCGGTGGAGCAGTATCAGGACTCGTTTTTGCGGCTGGTTTCCCTGCCCGAGCGGCGGCGACCGCTCCGTATTGTGGCAGATTACGCCTTCAGCCGCGTCTCGGCGATTCTGCCTTCGATGATTGGCTCGTTTGGCTACGATGTGATTGCGCTGAACGCCTATCCCGACGCGCAGCGCTCGCCGCGCACGCCCGCCGAACATGATGCCTTCGCACAGAACCTGAGTCAGGTGGTGCAGAGCCTGAACGCGGAGTGTGGCGTGCTATTTGAGAACGAGGGCGAGCGCCTAACTGTGGTGGACGAGCGCGGGCGTGTGATTAGCGGCAGTCGGTTGTTGGCAGTTTTTGCCTACTTGATGGCGCGGGCGAACCCGAACCGTGCGATTGCCGTGCCTGTGAACGCGCCTTCGGTGATAGAAGCGATTACCGCGCCGTTTGGGGTGCAGGTGATTCGCACGCGCGCCGATGTGCGCTCGCTGATGGGCGTGGCGGTGGAGCAGTCCGAAACGCTCTGCTTCGCAGGCGATGTGCAGGGCGGGTTCATCTTCCCCCAGCTCCAGCCCGGTTTTGACGCCATGTTCGCCTTCATGAAACTGCTGGAGACCACCCAGCGGCTTGAGACAGGGCTTGCCGGGATTGTCGACCAGATTCCCGAATTCACCATGCTCCACCACACCATAGAGTGCCCTTGGGAGCTCAAGGGGCGCGTGATGCGTATGGTGGCGCAGAAGGTGGAGGGGCGCACGGAGACAGTGGACGGGCTGAAGGTTTACACGGACCACTCGTGGGCGCTGGTGTTGCCCGATGCTTCCGAGCCGCTGATTCACCTGTTTGTGGAGTCGGCGACAGAAGCCGACGCCCAGCGCCTGCTCACGCAGTTCACTGAGCTGATTGAGCAGGTACTGGGCAAAGGTTAGCGATCCATGCCGACGCCCAGCTGGCTCTCGGCAGGGCGCGGATTCTGCTGCGCCCAGAACAGCCATATACGCCCGTTGCCCGCGAACTCCAGATTGGGGGGATAGGAGTCGGTTCCGCCGTTATCTAAAAACAGTCCCAGCGCGAAGGCGCGCTCCCGGAGCGTGCCTCTGCCCATCGCGTTCACACGCCCCAGATTCGCCGAGTTACTTCGAATCTGATAGAGGTCATCGCCCGCGAGGTCCACGAAAACCCCGATTCCGTTCGCGTTGCCCCCGCCCAGCGCGAGGCTGGGCGCATTATACTCATCGTTGCCTTCTGTATCCAGCAAGTAGCCCACGCCGAAATCGTGTCCTGCGCCCATCGCCATATTGAGCGAGGCGAGATAGCGGTCGTTGCCCATACGGTCTTCCAGATAGCCAATCGCGAAGTGGGCGGAGGCGCCCTGCACATACCAGACCCCTTCGCGCGAATCGTCGCCCTGAAGGTCAATCAGCATGCCGAAACCACCCCAGTAGCCTGAACCCTGCCCGAATACGCTACAGCGGTATACATCGTTACCCTGAATATCCATCAGAATCCCCACGCCCCCTGCGTAGGAGCGCCCATCCAGATAGTCCGCACGCCGTCCGTAGCCGCACCCCTGTGCGAGGCTGACATTGCGCTCAGCGGTCTGTGCGGAGGGGAAATCCACGGGCTTTTCGTGGGCAACATAAGTGTCGTTGCCTGTGATATCCATCAGTAGCCCCGCGCCTTTCAGCGAGCCAAACCCCTGCCCCTGCGTGAAGCAGGTATACTGGTCGCGCCCTTCGCGGTCTATCAGCACGCCAATCCCGCCCAAGCCTGCGCCCTGCGTGAAAGCGTAGCCGTCATAGAGGTCGTTGCCCTGTAGGTCTATCAGCATGCCCACTCCGAAGCGTGCCGCGCCCAGTCCAGCGCATGCGGTGCGATACAGGTCGTCCCCTTCAAAGTCAACATGGAGCGCATAGCCCATTACCGCGCCGCCGAACGCCATGCCCTGACGCTGGGCACGGTCGGCAACTTCGGGGAGAGGTGTTGTGCGCATTGCCTGTGTGTCTATGTAAATGTCGTCGCCTGCGAGGTCTATCAGAAACGAGACCCCATTCTCCAGCGAGAGGTTCGCGCCCGCGCCGAGATAGGTGTCGTTGCCGCCTGTGTCTATCAGAAGCAAATAGGGCTGGCGCGGGTGCGTATCGTTGCCGCCGCCACAGATTCGGATGCGCCCCCAGGGGGTGTCCAGGTTATATTCAAACGGCTTACGCCACTGGAGTCGGGTGGCGTCATCGGCTTTCTGGAGCGCTTCCATCGCCTGTTGAACGGCGAGAGCGCAATCGTGTCCCCCTGCAAACAGCGCGGCGAAGTCTGCTTTCTGAACGGCTTTGAGGGGCAGGGCAAACGCATCGGGCGTATTGGCGCTCCAGTCGGCGTCCTGTCGGGTGTGGGGCAGGTTGAGCCACAGGAAAAGGGCATCGCGCTCTTCGGGCGTAAACTCCTGAAATGCTCTGTCGCGCCACTGACGCGCCTGCACGCTCACCAGAACCAGAAAGGCGACCTGCTGGCGCAGAAGAGGGTCTAACGATTCCTGAAGGTTCTGAATCTGGGCTTGCGTGCTGGGAGTGAGGGGGGCGCCCGCTGCCTGAAAGAGGCGCATCAGGGCGTTTGTGAGCGCATCAGGGTGGGCACTTTGCTCCCGCAAACTGGCAAGCGGGTCGCCAATCAGGGTGCGTCGCACACTGATGCCGAGCCAGCTGGCAGCCTGCTCCACTGCCAGATGCGGACGCGCCACGCTCCCCACCACACCGCCCCGAACCCGCTCCGCATAGTACGGCAGGCGTAACGGCTCCCGAATAGCCAGCTCAAACAGCACGGTCGTGCCTGAAGTGCGAAAGTAGTAACTGAACAGCTCGCGGTCAAAACGGACTTCATCAGGCGCAAGGTTCGCCTGCTTCAGAACCTCCTGAAAAAGCGTGTCGGTATCCGCTGGCGCTTGACCATACCCATAAAACAAAAACAAACTGAAAAGTGCCCACACAACGCGCCCTTGCATAGGGAATTTAGATACGCTCTCTTGCGGTTTTGTCCTGCTCGCGTGAATTTGCGCCCTGCAGAAGGTACAATCATGCCTGCAGGAGTGGAGCCATGAGCGTGATCGATTACACAGCCTATGTGCGTCGCCAGCGAACTGCCCCGCTTGCGGAGGTAGACCCCGAAGTGTATGCCCTGATTCAGCATGAGGTTGCCCGACAGGAGCAGAATCTGGAGCTAATTGCTTCCGAGAACATCACCAGTCGCGCCGTGCGCGAGGCGGTCGGCTCGGTGATGACCGACAAGTATGCAGAGGGCTACCCCGGCAAGCGCTACTATGGCGGGTGTGAGTATTACGATGCGGTGGAGAACCTCGCAATTGAACGGGCGAAGCGCCTCTTCGGCGCGGAACATGCAAATGTGCAACCCCACTCGGGCGCGAACGCCAACATGGCGGTCTACTTTGCCGTCCTCAAGCCCGGCGACACCATGATGGCGCTGGACCTCGCGCAAGGGGGACATCTGACGCACGGCAGTCCAGTGAACTTTTCGGGGATACTCTACAATGTGGTGCATTACGGCGTGCGACGCGATACCGAGACGATTGACTATGACCAGCTGCGCGATCTGGCACGCCAGCATCGCCCAAAGCTGATTGTGGGGGGTGCAACCGTCTACCCGCGCGAGATAGACTGGGCGGCGATGCGCGCGATTGCCGACGAGGTGGGCGCCTACCTCATGGCAGATATTGCCCACCCCGCAGGGCTGATTGCCGCGGGGGAGTACCCCTCGCCCGTGCCTTACGCCGATTTCGTGACCACCACCACGCACAAAACCCTGCGCGGTCCGCGCGGCGGGATGATTCTCTGCAAAGCAGAGTATGCGAGCCTGATTGATAAGACCGTGTTTCCGGGCTTGCAGGGCGGTCCGCTGATGCACCAGATAGCGGGCAAAGCGGTCTGCTTCCACGAGGCGCTCCAGCCTGAGTTCAAAGTCTATCAGCAGCAGGTGAAGGCGAACGCCCGCGCGCTGGCAGAGGCGCTTCAGAAAGAGGGATTCCGACTGGTCGCAGGCGGCACCGACAGCCACCTGATGCTGATTGATCTCACCGAATGGGGTCTAACAGGCAAGCTGGCGCAACAGGTGCTGGATTCGGTCAACATCACCACCAACAAAAACATGATTCCCTACGACACGCAGAAGCCGTTCGTGACCAGCGGCATTCGGGTGGGCACGCCAGCCGTAACTACACGCGGGATGCGCGAACCCGAGATGCGCGAAATTGCCCGCCTGATTGCGACCGCTTTGCGCCACTATCAGGACGAGGCGGTGCTGGAGCGCGTGCGCCACGAGCTGCGGGAGCTCACGGCACGGTTCCCGGTGCATTATTGAGGGTGCGGGCGCTCTGGTTTATTGCGCCTTGTCGGGGCTGATTCCCTGCTGCTGCAGGAGCGCCCTGAGCCGCTGGAGTTCGGCTTCGGCGCGTTCGGCACGCTGGTGTTCAACTTCGGCTCGCAAGCGTGCCCGCTCCGCCTCCTGCTGGGCTGCCTCGGCAGGGGTCGGTACGAGGTTTCCCTCCTTGTCATACATCCGAAGCCACGCCATCTGACGGCGCTGATATTCCCCTTCCCAGATGCCCAGCCATGCGTCCAGCACCTCGCTCCAGAGCCAGCCTTTTTCGTTCGGCTGCTTCGGCTCGTAGCGCCCGCGCACCAGCTCGAAGCCTGCCAGCTCGCGTGTGAGCGGGTCGTACCAGAAATACTCCTCCGTGCCGAACACCTGCTCGTAGAGCTGCTTCTTCTCGGTCTTATCGCGCTCGGCGGTGGTGGGCGACAGGAACTCGATAATCAAGTCGGGATAGCGCCCCCCTTCCTCCCACACCACCCACTTGTCGCGTGAGAGACCTCCCTCGACGCCTTTCACCACAAAGAAATCGGGTCCTCTGTAGATGGGGCGTTTCTCTATCACGCTCTGGGCTTGTTCCGTGCTGTAGTAGAGAAACATGTTGCCCCCCACGAAGAAGTCGTTCCGTTCGCGCCAGTAGTACAGGAGCGACTCGATAAGTAAATCCATTTGCATGCGGTGCCATCCTGTCTCCATCGGCGTGTCGTCCTCCTCAGGGAGATTGGTGGGTGGCAGTTCCCACTCGGCGAGCATTGCGTCCGTTGCCTGATGGCGGGTTTTCTCTATCATGCTGGTTCACCTGCCTCACCGTGCATTAGAAGGATACCCTCACCTGCCTTGATTCGATACACCCCCTCCTCCAGCCGACGTAGCGCGAACTGGTAATATTCGGGCACAATCTCAAAGCCCAGGTAGCGCCGTCCCATCTGCTTTGCCACCACAGCCACCTGTCCCGAACCCAGAAACGGGTCTAACACGAGGTCGCCCTCCACAGAGGAGTATTGCAGAATCTTTTCCACCAGCGCGGCGGGCAGCTTGGTGGGCGTTTTGACATCCCCATTCCAGTATTCGCGGGGGATAATCCACACATCTTCCATATCGGCATAGCGCTGGCTGCGTCCGGCGGCGTCGCGGGCGCTCGCGGGAAACCGGGCGTCGGGGTAAAAGCGGCGAAGCGCGTCGTCTTTGCACACATACAGGCAGTGATAGTGCGAGGTTACAAAGCGCCGCTTCGTGTAGACGCCGAACTGATACTTCCAGATGATGTGATTCACCACCTCGAAGCCGACCGCATCGAGCGCGTTCAAAATGTCGCGCAGGTTGTTCCAGCCCGAAAACACATACATACTGCCCGAACGCTTCAACACCCGGTACGACTCGCGCATCCATGAGAGGGTGAACTCATAGTACTCTTCGGCGGGGATTTCGTTGTAGCCTTCCAGCACGCGCTCTGGGGTGCGGTTGTAGTTGGCGCGTCGGGCACGGAAATCAATCGCGAAGGGTGGGTCCGTTACAATCAGGTCCACCCACTCGTCGGGCATCAGGCGCATGCCCTCGCGACAGTCCATCAGATAGATGCGGTTGGGTTCAATTGCGGTACCCATCAGGAGGGATTATACCTGCTTCAGACGGTGCCGAGGAGAATTCCTTACCTGTAAGCTCGCGTTCCAGTCGCTTGAGGCGCTTGAGATACTGTTCCTGCCGAACGCGGTAATAGCGCTGCGAAGCGTTTTTGCCTGCCTTGCAGTGGGAGCGGTGTCCCAGATAGTGCCCGAAGGCACAGGCAACCTTATCGCGTCCACGCCGCTTGCGAAGCTTTTTCGTGGCGATGGTGAGCACCTCCACTGATTGTTATATACTGATATCCTTGTGTGAAAGTTCCCCCTCCCGCTCTGGGCGCACAAAGCTCATTTCTCGCTCTTCGCCTGGGAGGCTTGCGTTATCACAAGGGGGCAGATGAGGGCACGCTGGCTGTCGAACCCGAAATGGAACATATATTCGTGGCGCACTTCCTGACTAACCGAGTAGGGACGCGCGCCGGAGGGCAGCTCGGAGAGGCTCTCGCGGTAGCTCTGTTCGTCTTCGAAAACAATCGTTATCTCGCCGTTGCTGACGCGGTAGGTGTTCTGTTTCCAGTCGTCGAGAAAGAATGCCAGTTCCGTCGTGGCTTCTGGCGTATATAAGGCGTCCAGCTCGTCCAGAAGCCCTGGGGTCATCATCTGGGGTTTCGTCAGCCCCCATTCAAGAGCGTCCCAGAACAGGCGTTGCTGAGTAGCCGTGAGCTGTTCATACGCCAGGGGCTGTCGTTCCCGAGCAGCTTGTTTCTGGGAGGGCATAAGGTTCGCCCAGAATCGCAGAACAGGAATACCCTGTTGCAGAGGGGTAGGGTCAAATCGAAGCGCTATTAGTCCTCCTTGTTCTATGCGTGCCTGCTGAGAAGGGGTGAGCTGGTTTGCCAGCTCGGCATAGTCATCGAGGCTCAGTCCACCTTGCTGAAGCGCGCGTTGTTCAAAAGGTTCCAGCAGCCGCTCCGGTATTTCGCTGAGTCGCCAGCGCCATGCGTCCAGATAGCGCACGCACAGGAAGCCCTCTTCGTAGCGAACCTCCACAGGTTCCGTCTGGACAAGATGCTGTGCCCACTCTGCCAGACTGTTTGCGGCGACGATGGGCGGTTGACGCATCGGCAAGCGAAACGACTCGGCAATCACCGGGATTTCGCAGTGCCCGGTGAGCCACTCCAGAGATTCCGCAAGGGTACAGACACCCCCATAGTAGGGGCATGGGGGCGGGGTCTCGTTCGGCTTGCGCGCAATTGGCAGGTGCGGAATCTCCCCAACCACCTTGCCAGAGGTTGTGGGTGCCTGGGGGGTATCCAGTTGAAACTGGGCGGGGTGGACAAAATGTTCCTGCGGAGTGAGCGCTATCAAAAAAGCATAGAGTGTGCCTTGCTTGAGGTAAAAAAGGAAACCCACCGACTGGATGGGGACTTCCTGGATTTTTGGGGATTGTTGAGCGGCGAACCATGTAAGGACCTGCTGGGGCAGTTCCAGTGCGCTGCCGCGCTGGGGGTAAGTCGCGAGCAGAGGTAATCCTTGCCAGAAGCGATTCCACTGCTCGCGCCCGAAACGCGCCGTGAGCCATCCGACGAGGTAGGCGGGCAGCGACTCGGCGCAAGGGACGAGATTCGCACGCTGCTGTGCCAGAGCGGTGAGCGCATCCTGCCAGCCTGGGGGGCGGCTTCCTTCAATCTGAGCGCGTTGTGCCTCAATCTTGTCCAGCTGGGTTCGCAGGGCAACAAAGTCGGTGCTTGCCTGCTGCTGCCACTCACGCAGGGCTTGCTCCATGCGCTTGCGAGACTCCTGAAGTTCTCTGTTGCGCCGGGCATTCGGCGATGTCGTGGTGGGGCGAATCAGATAATATCCGCCTTTCTCTGGCTCCCTGTGCCATTCCAGCTCCAGCACACGCGCCGCAAGGTGAAGTATCTGCCAGGCGGGTTTTTCCGAGACGAAAAGCGTCAGCTTCTCCTGCTCTATCTCTTTGGCTACGCCCAGCCGAACATCGGTTTCCTGAGCGACCCGACGCACCAAATCTGCCAGCGTAAGGCGTGCAGAGCGTACGGTTATCGGTTTCCCCAGCTCCGGAACGGTCTGCAGGTTTACCGACTGCGCCCTGCCTGTCAAGACCCATACCAGGCCTATGATAGTGGCGAAGAGAACACGCATGGTCTCTCTGAGAGGAGGCTGGAGTGTTGAGGCTCCAGCCCCTTCAAGCGTCAATAGGGTCCGACGATACGAACTGCGTCGGCAATCACCACATACCCGGAAGGCGCAGTCGCGCGCAGGTACACATTGCCACCACCCTTGGGGAATTGGAACCGCCCAAGGTAGACCCAGCGCCCCCCGTTCGTTTGCTGATTCACCACGACAGCGGTTGTGCCCGACGCATGCGCAATCTCGTATCGTGCCTGTGTGCTGCGATTCGTGCCCTGACTCCACCATGCGTACACATCATACGCTCCGTCGATGGGCGCGTTTAGAAACCACCGCGCGTATGCAGTGGACGAGGGATTGGTGCTGGTCCAGTAATAGTTTGCTCCGTACTTGTCGGTAGCCATCGTGGCAAGAGTCCAGCTGCCCGAAACGGAGAACTGAGAACTGGTGTTGTCTATGACGATGTCCCATGGCACCACCTGAAGGGTGAAGCTCACTACAGGACCAAACCAGGTGATACCTTCTTGCACCAGCTGATAGCTTTCGGTGTAGGTTCCGTAGCTTCGGGGTCCCGTCAGAACGAACGAGAAGCTCCCCGTGCTGCCGGGGGCAGTCGTTGCGTCCACAGCGGTGGGGCGGTTGGCAGAAATCCAGTTGCCGGCGGTGTAGAAGGGGCTACTACGGTCGCGTGGGTTCGCCGTGCCCAGCCGTACCGGGTTGGTTCCGCTGGGGCTCCAGGTGACCCCACCTGTATTGTTGAAGCGCACCACTGCCACCAGCTGCTCACCCGGGCGAATGGTGCTGGGAAAAGTGGCACCTGCATAGCTGGCGTTGGGACCCGCCACAAGGCTCATATAGTAGTTCCAATCCCAATAGGGACCGGGGTCGGTATGAGTCGCGCCCGGAACTTCATTATGCCCGATGATATAGCTGCGTGTTTTAGGAATCCCATATTGATCGCAGATGTAGCGTGTCAGGTTCGCAGAGGAGCGGTACATCGCGGTGGTGAACCAGCGTGGATCGTTGACCCAGCCCTCATGTTCCAATCCGATAGACTGGGTGTTGTAGGTCCAGTTGCCCGCGTGCCAGGCGATGTCTTTATGGCGAACCATCTGGGTAATCTCCCCATCTGAGGAGCGAAGCACATAATGGGCGCTCACACGGGCACTGGGATTCTGGAACCATGAGATGGTGCCGCTGTAGCTCCCCTGAGTTACATGCACAATCACATACCGAATCGGGTAGGTACTGGGACGATTCGAGGCGGTGTAATTGCCCGAATATGCAGGAACCCATCGCGCGCCCGGGTAGTCGGGCTGTGCCAACGACACACTCAGCAGACTGACAACACCTATCAAACAGCCGATTCGCATCGTTTGACCTCCCTTGTTGAACCTCCGAGGGAATACGACAGGCTCGCTCGATTTCCTGTAGGTCTTTGCTAAGGCGGTCAAAAGTCTGGCTTACACGGTCGGTTCCTTAGAGTCGCGTCGCAACCAGCGCAACAGGTCGTCCACCAGCGTGTGCATAATCGGGATGTCAATCAGAGTCAGAACCGTGCCCATCAGCAGCCCGCCAATCACTGCGGTCGCCAGCGGCTGGTAGGCGTCGGTGCCCATCTTCGGGAAGAAAGCAACGGGCGCCAGCGCGGCAATGGTGACCATCACGGTCATCAAAATCGGGCGTAAGCGATCCACACAGCCCTGCACCACCGCCTCATCGCGCGGCACGCCCTGCGCCCGCAGCACCAGAATCAGGTCAATCATCAGAATCGCGGCGGTGATATCCATCCCCGTCAGCACAATGATGCCCAGCAACGACACCGTACTGAACGCCTGCTTCATCAGCCACAGAAAGATGAACACGCCCGACAGCTCCAGCGGCAGGCTGAAAATCATCTGCAACGGCTGCAGAAAGCCTCCAAACTGCGCCACCAGCACCAGATACATCAACAGCAGCGCCACCAGAAAACCCACCATCATCCGACGGAACGAGTCCATCATCTGGGTCATATCGCCGCGCACTTCCATGCCGTACTCGCGCGGGGGCCAGTTGACCTGCGCCATCGCTTTCATCATCACATCCATCGCCACATCCATCGAGGGGCGCGGTGGATGGGGCAGCTCAAACAGGATGGTGTCCGCCTGCCCGTCGCCATTCGTATCGAGGCGTGGCGGCTGATAGTCGCCTTTGCGGTAGTAGCCCATCAGGCTGACCACGCGGCGCAGCCCGTCGCGCTCGATCAGCGTCGGCGCGAGGGTATACTCCACCCGCGCCACCGCTTTCAACGGCACGCTCTCCCCGCGCGCGTTCACCAGCATCAATTGCTCGAGGTCAGCAGGATGCAGGCGCTGCGACTCTTCGTAGCGGATGAGGATGGTCGTCTGGCGTCGGTCCGCATGCTCCGGGAAGCGATAGAATTGCTGGGTATAGCCCCCTTTTAGCGCGTAGAGCGCCTGACGGGCGATCTCTTCGGGCGTGAAACCCATCTGCGCCGCTTTGGTCAGATCAATGCGCAGCCGCCACAGGGGACGGTTCATCGTCCACGAGGTGCCGGGCTGGAACAGGTCGGGAACCTGTGCCTTTGCAATCCGCAGACTCTCTTCTGCCAGACGGCTGGTCAGCTCAAAATCGGGTCCGTAGATGAGTATCTGGATAGGTGCGGCGGCGGTCGCCATCACATCCACACCCATCTCCTTAATCTGGAGCAGGCGGATACCAGGGATGGTGGCGGTCGCCTCCGCCTGAATCGCGTCGATAATCTGCCAGATGTCGCGCCTGCGCTCATCTTTGGAGGTGAGCGTTATCATGGCGGTCGCGGTGTTTTCACGCATGGAGGCGTAGCCTGTGAAGTACGCGCCCTCGTAGTAGCCCGGACCGCCCTCCGCGCCCACCTCCCACGACACGCGACGGATTTCAGGGTATTTCTCAATGATTTGTTGAAGCTGGCGCACGGCGCGCTCCGTCGCGGCATACGAAGTGCCCGGCTGCATCTCCAGTCGCAAGTAGGCTTGTCCGATATCGCCCAGCGGCATCATCTCACTGCCGATGAAGTAGTAGAACCCGAACCCGACCACCAGCGTTGCGAGAATGCGCATCATGTTCGCGAACCGATGGCGCAGGAGCCAGCGAATGAGACGCGCGTAGCCGCTCTCCAGCCTGTCCAGCCCGTGCTGGAACGGCTGAATGAGCCACCGCTCGATGCGCGTTGGTTGCTCGGAGATGCCATGCAGAAAGCGCGACGCCAGCGTCGCCGTGAGCGTCATCGAGACCAGAAACGACGCCAGCAGCCCGAAAATCAGCGGCCACACCAATCCGACAAACATCTGCTCCACGATGCCCCCCGCAAACAGCAAGGGAGTGAGCGCAATCACAATCATCAGGGTGCTGGCAGCCACCGAGCGGCGCACTTCCGTGATGCCATCCACCGTCGCCTGCATGGGGTCTTTGCCCATGCGCATATGGCGGCGCACCGCATGCAGGTCAATAATGGCATCGTCCACCAGCCGCCCGATGCCGAATAGGAGCCCGATCAGCGTGCTGGAGTTGAGGCTCATCTTCATCGGCACGAGCGCGAGAATCGCCATCGCCATCGAGGTCGGGATAGCGGTGAGCGCAATCAGCGTCATGCGCCACTCGCCCAGAAAGAGCCACACCACCAGCCCCGCCAGAATCACCGCCAGAAACAACTCTTCCCACAGGTTGCGCAGCAGCACCTCCACAAACTCGGCGTTATTGTAGGCGACGCGAAACTTCAAGCCGGGGTAGTCGCGCTCGATGGCTTCGAGCTCTTTCATCACCGCTTCGATCACGCGCGGCGAGCTTGCCCACGGATTCTGCAGCACATTCACCGCGATGGCTTCATCAACCTGCCACTTACCGCCCTGTTGCCACTGATGGAAATAGCCACTGCGCTTCTCGTCATAGGTGTCTATTACGCGGGCGACATCGCGGAGATACACCACCCGGTCGCCGACGGCTTTCAGAGGGTAGTTCGCGACCTCCTGTGCGCTGCGGGCGAGCGTATCGAGGCGTACAATCTCTTCATGGGCATCTGCCGTGAGCCGTCCTGCGGGCGCGGCGAGGTTGAACGCATCGACGGCGCGCTGCACATCCAGAATCGAGAGACCGTAGGCAGTGAGCTTGTTGCGGTCCACAATCACCTGAATCTGGCGCCGGTAGCCGCCGAACACCGAAACCGTGTAGATGTCGCCGCTGGTGCGCTTGATGCGGTCAGCAATCTCGTTTTCCAGCACCTCGCGCATGCGGGCGAGAGTCCAGCGCGAGTCGCCCGTTACGGCAAGGGTCAGCACAGGCAGGTTCAGCGGGTCAATTTGCAGCACCCACGAGGGCTGGGCGTTGGCGCCTTGCATCGGCAGGTCGTCCTGCGTGATGGTCATGAGCGCCTGAACCTCGGTGAGCTTTTTCTGCATATCCGTGCCGTAGGGGAACTCCAGCACCACGATGCTGTAGCCGTCCTGAGTTGTGCTGCGGATGTAGCGCACGCCTGCAATCGCGGTCATACGCTGCTCGATGGGCTTGGTATAGTAGGTCTCCATATCTTCGGCGCTTAAGCCGGGCACGCGCGTCACGATGCCGATCTGGGGGCTTTCGATATAGGGCATCATGCGACGCGGCAGATAGGCGACCACCGCCCAGATTGCCAACACAATCACGGCGGTATAAAACGCCAGCACCGCCGACGGATACTTCACACTCCACTCGATCAGATTGAACCCGCGCTGACTCATGACAGTCCTCCTGTGGTATAATGAGGTGGGATGGCAACCTTGAAAATTGATTTGAGCGAAACCGACTGGCAGCGCCTGCGGTACCTTGCAGAGTGTCGGCAGGTCAGCCCTGAAGCACTGGCTCGCGAGATTGTTAGCCGCTGGCTGCAGCTTACCGAGGAAGACTGGCAGAAGCGCATGGAGCAGCTGCTCCAGGCGTTCCGTCGAGCTTCCCAGTACCAGCCTCCCGAAGACATCGAAGCCGAGATTACTGCGGCGTACGAAGAATATCGCCAGCGATGCGCGCCGTGATCGAGACGAATGTCTGGGTATCGGCGGTACTGAACCCTCACGGCGCGCCCGCTCTGGTTATGGAAGCCTTTCGGAAAGTGCAGTTCCTCGTGATGGTGAGCCAACCGCTTCTGGACGAACTCTGGCAGGTTCTGATGCGCCCACGATTGATGCGAAGAATGTCTTATCATCCAGACCTTGTGCAAGAACTGATAAACCTCTGCCGCGACCCGCACGATAACATGTTTCTGGAGACCGCCATCAAGGGTGGCGCGGAGTACCTTGTTACGCGCGACGACGATCTCAAACGCGACCCCGAGCTGCTCCAGAAAATGGCGGAGTTCGGCATTCAGGTTGTGAGTGTACAGCGGTTTCTGAACCAGCTCGGCGCGGAATAGACTCTTCAGAGAATGGCTGTGCCTCCTCAATGCCCGTGCCCTCCGTGGGAAGGGGTGGATGGCTGAAACTGGGGTGGGTTAATCTGGCGGGGTCCTCGTGTAGTCCACTCAGTGGGAAACACAGGGTCGCCCTCCACAAGGTTTGCAAAGCCGAAGGTAATCACCTGATCGCCCGCTTTGAGACCCTCCAGAATCTCGGTACGCTCGCCGTCGGAAAGTCCCACCTTCACATAGCGTCGGCGTGCGATATAGTCAGCAGGTTGTTCTTTGGGAACCAGCTCCATCTTGCAAATGGGGCAGATTCCGGGTTCGTTTTGCTCTATCTGCGGGTGCATCGTGCAGTAGTAGGTGGTAGGCTGATGGGTATGGCGATGCACTTTTTCCACCACCCACACATAGGGGCGCTGATGTTCGTCGTACTGAAGAGCGCGCTGGAGCACGGTGAGTGCAGAACGGGAATCGCCGCGCAGTCCGATCCGCATTTCGGCATATTCGCCCACGCTGAGGCGCCCGTCGGAGTTGGGCAGGATGGCTTCCACAATCATCGTGCGGGTGTTCGGATCGGCTTCGCGGAAAATGGCGCTCACGCGCGCTGCATAGACACGATTCGGCTCGGCGTAGCGCCGTATCCAGACGGGGTATCCAACACGGATTCGAGTGGCGTCCTGCTCGGCGACCTTTGCCTGAACCCGAATCCGGGTGGTGTTCTGCAGGCGGAAGATGGGCGTGCCGGGTTGAACCAGGGTGCCCGGCTCGGTAAGTCGCTCCGTAATCACTCCCGGGTTGAGCGCCACGATGCGGGTGTAGGTGACCTGCAGCTGGGCGGCGCGTGTTTTGCCCTGCTCGGCTTGGATTTGCGCTTGCGCGCGCTGGAGCCGTGCCTGAGCCGCTTGCTGGCGCGCGGTGGCAGATTGCACCTCCCGCTCAGCCGCTTCGAGAGCGGATTGGGCGCGTTGGATACGGGCGCGCATCGCCTCGCGATTTGCCTGCAACTGCTCAACTCGCGACTGTTGCGAACGATAAGCGGCTTGCGCTGCCTGCAGGCTTTCACGCGCTTGCTTGAGGCGTGTCTCCGCAGCCTGAGCGTCGCGTTTCGACACGAAGCCTTTCTGCAGCAGGGCGTTCTGGCGTTCCGATTCCGCCTGCCAGAACTCCACTTCTGCACGTGCTGCCCGAATCTCAGTTTCCGTCTGTTCCAGTTGCGCCTGAGCCGTTCGCAACTCGGCTTCGGCGACGCGGAGCATCTGCTGGGCTTCGTCCAGCTCCGCCTGGGTTTGCTGGAGGCGCGCTTTCGCTGCCTGAAGCGCCGCGTCGGCTTCCTGCACCATCGAGAGCGCTTCCCTCTGCTCTGCCAGTGCCATCTGCAGCCCGCCTGCCGCGCCCTGCGCCAGCGCCTGATACTCCTCTGGTTCAATCAGTGCCAGCAGCTGCCCCGACTGCACACGGTCGCCCGGATAGACGCGGGTCTCCATCAGCCTCCCTGTGATACGGGCACGGAGAACCTCCTCGTTGTAGGCGCGGAAAGTGGCGGGATAGGCGACGGAGGGCAGGAACGGGCGCGGTTGCACCTCTTCCGTGCTTACAGGGAACGCGCCGCGCGGGGGTTTCATGACCGTCATGTCCATCCCCTGCGCTTCCAGCGGGGTCATTGCACCTGGGGGGCGCTGGGTCTGCACCACCCACCATGTGCCCAATGTGAGTCCTGCCAGCAAAATAAGGCTGCTGAGAATGGGGAACCATTTTTTCATGGTTGTTTCCCTCCTGTAGTGTGAGTTGTAGAGTGGGTATGCTGGTGTGGGATGGCTTCGCCGTTATCGAGCCTTGCGCGGCGGAGCAGGAGCGCGTTTATCGCGACAATCACCGTCGACAGGCTCATCAGCAGTGCGCCCACTGCAGGGGAGAGCAGTAGCCCCCAGCGCGCCGCTACACCCGCCGCCAGCGGCAGGGCAATCAGGTTGTAGCCCGTTGCCCAGAACAGGTTCTGCACCATTTTAGTGTAGCCCAGTCGTGCCAGTCGCAGGAAGAAGACCACATCGCGTGGGTCGTTCTCGACCAGCACCACATCCGCGGATTCGATAGCAACATTTGTGCCCGCGCCGATGGCGAAGCCGATATCGGCGGCGAGCAGGGCAGGTGCATCGTTGATGCCGTCGCCCACAAAGGCAACCCGTTGCCCCTGCTCTCGAAGCTGGCGCACGATGTCGGCCTTCTGATCGGGCAGCACGCGTGCGTAGTAAGTATCAATCTGGAGTTGTTCGGCGACAGTGCGTGCCACCGCTTCGGCGTCGCCTGTAATCATCACGACCTGAATGTCCATCGCATGGAGCGCCGCAACGACCTCTTTTGCACCCGGGCGAACGCGGTCCGCGAGCGTGAACGCTGCCTGCGCTCCGTGCGTGTTGAACAGCACAATAGTTGTTTCGCCGTGCTGTTCGGCATGTGCCAGAGCTGTCTGAAGGGCTGGCGTTTGTTCAATGCCAAATTCCGCGAGCCATTCGGGGCGTCCCAGTCGGTAAAGCGTACCGTCAATACGCCCTTCCACGCCCTTGCCGGGCGCGGTTTGGAACTCGTCCAGCCTGCTGGGCAAGATACCTCGCTCCTGGGCTGCCTCGAGCAGAGCCTGCGCCAGCGGATGGCTCGTGTTCTGCTCCAGCGTCGCCGCGATTTGCAGGGCGGTCGTTTCTTCCATTCCTGCAACCCAGATGCCCGTAACAGCGAACCGCCCTTCCGTGAGCGTACCTGTTTTATCGAACGCGACCACCTGAATGGTGCGGGCACGCTCAATGGCTTCACGATTGCGGATCAGGATGCCGTTTCGGGCGGCGCGCCCCGTCGCCTGGACCAGAATGAGCGGAATTGCCAGCCCCAGCGCGTGCGGGCAGGCGATGACCAGTACGGTAACGGCGCGTGCGAGCGTGAACTGCCAATCGGCGCCGCTGAGGTGCCACGCGATGCCTGCTCCTGCTGCCATCAGCAGCGCGATCACGGTGAGCCAGAAAGCGAGCCGATCGCCCAGCACCTGGAAGCGACTGCGTGTGTGCTGCGCTTCTTCTACCAGTCGCATCAGCTGATGCAGTGTAGTGGCGGTGCCCACGCGCCGCGCCTCCACAATCAGCCGCCCCTCCAGATTGATGGAGCCAGCCACAACCTCGTCGCCGGGCTGTTTGGGCACAGGGCGCGATTCACCCGTCAGAAACGCCTCATTCACGCTGGAAGCCCCCTCCAGCACCACACCGTCTATGGGCACTTGCTCGCCCGTGCGCACCAGAACACGGTCGCCCACCTGCACCGCCTCCAGCGGTACATCCACCACTTGCTCCCCGCGCACCACATGCGCCTGCGGGGGCAATAGCGCGACCAGATGCTCCAGTGCCTGAGACGCCCTGCCAACCGCCGCCATCTCCAGCCAGTGCCCCAGCAACATCACATCGATCAGGGTCGCCATCTCCCAGTAGAAGGGCATGCCCTGCAGCCCCAGCGTGGTGGCAAGGCTGTACCCGAACGCCACACTGATTGCCAGCGCGATCAGTGTCATCATGCCCGGCTTCCGGGCACGCCATTCGCGCACCGCGCCCTGCAAGAAGGGCGTTCCACCGTAGAGAAAGACCACCGCACTCAACACGGGCACCAGAGCATCGCTGCCCGGAAAACGCGGCGCCTCAAAACCCAACCACTGCTGAAGGCTCTCGCTCCAGACGAGAATCGGAATCGTCAGCGCGGAGCAGACGATGAAACGATTGCGGAACATCACGACTGTATGCCCCGCGTGGTGATCGTGCGCTGGGGCGGACCGAGGCGAAGGGGCGCCATGATGCGCCGGGTGGTAGTGTAACATAAATCCCTCCTGTTAGTGGGGGGGGCGTGTTGCCACGCCCCCAGCTCAGCCTCTCAGTGGTGATGCTCCGCGTGAGAGTCGTTGTGAGCGGACTTCCAAGGAGCGATTTTGCCCCCAGCGCGCTTCACTGCGTCCGCAATCTGGGCATAGCGCACCTTCGCGTCGGGCTTAAAGGTCAGGCGCAGAACCGTCTTCTCGCGCTTCTCCACCTTCTGCACCCCGCTCAGCGATTGAAGCGCCTTCTGCACCTTGCCCAGATCGCCTTCTATTTGAAGCAGCAGCGCCCCGGTGTATTTCATCGACTTGCCCATCGCATGCGGAATCTGAGCCACATGGTTCACCAGCTCAGAGACCGTGGCGCTTTCCTCAACGAACTGGACTGTCGCGATACCCGTTTTGAAGTTCAACTTCGCCGACTTAACGCCCGACACCTGTTTCAAGCCTGACTCTACAGGCTCCACACATCCCTGGCAGTGAAGTCCTTTGACCTCAATCGCCAGCGTGTATTCGGGCGCTTGCGCAATGCTCGCACTCACAATCAGTGCTGTCAACAAGCTGATAAGTCGCATGGTTTTCTCCTCCTATGCATTCTGATGGGCGCACGGACGACCGTGCGTTAGCGAAAGCGTGTGTGTAGAAAGGCGCGGCGTGAGCTCACAGCTCACCCTGCGCGTGAACCGACACGCTTTCAGACAGGAGGAGCGCGTGCAGAGGGGCAAAGGAGGGGCGGACTGTGACTATGGAGATCAAAATACGGAATGATTGCCTCGCCAGCGGAGAGGTCTGGCAAAACCGCAGGCGGAACGAGGCTTGCGACAACCCAGCCGACAACGGGCAGCTCCACTGATGCAGGCAGGAACGCCTTCGGCAACGGCTGTGCCTGACAGAGCCGACAGGAGTGAGAGCATGGGTTGGATTCGGTTTGGGAAGGGATTGGCTTGCAACAAGCATGGGAGTCGGACGCCTTCGAGGGGAAGGCGTTGCACGGGCAGGGCGCACTATACCCGCTCAAAAGGGCAACCATCAGCACGGCGAACGCCATGCCGAGGGACAACCTGCCCATGTTATTGCTCCCGAAGCCGTGCATAGGTCTACCCTCTTATACGCGCAACCTGCGACGCAGGTTCCCCAACAGTATACCCCACTCTCAGGTATACTTTCTAGAGGAGGGAGACTAGAATGGCAACTTTGCGTGAAATGCTGGAACAGGGTTTTCTTTTAGGACTGGGGGCAGTTTCGCTGACCCGTGAAACGGCGCAGAATCTCGTGGATGAGATGGTCAAAAAAGGGCAAGCCCAGCGCGAAGAGGCGGAAGAGATGATTGAGCGCCTCGTGAAGCGCGGCGAAAAGGAACGCAACGCCCTGCGCAAACTGATCCGTGAGGAACTGCAGGAGGTCTTGAAGGAACTGCAAATTCCCACACGCGCTGAAATTCACCAGATAGAGAAGAAACTGGACGCCATCCTGCAGAAGCTGGAATCGTCTCAAGGCTAAGTGATGCGCCCGTTAGCACGGCGCGTGCGCAGTCTCCAGCGCTATCGGCAGGTCGTTGCCACGCTGGCACGGCATGGGTTCGGCGGTGCGCTGGAGTACCTGAGTGTCCACCGTCGGCTCGCCCTGCCGAAAAGCGAGCTGCGCCCGCCCGAGGAACCACTTGAGTCGCCTGCGCACCACCTGCGCGAAGCGCTGGAAGAGCTGGGACCCACCTTCGTCAAGCTGGGACAGATTCTCAGCACGCGCTCCGACCTGCTCCCGGAGCCTTTTATTGAAGAACTCCGCAAGCTTCAGGATAGCGTGCCGCCCGTTGAGTGGAGCGTCATCCGAGAAGCGATTCAGGCGGAGCTGGGGCGCCCCCTTGAGGAGGTGTTCACCCATATAGACCCTGACCCGATAGGCTCCGCCTCGCTCTCGCAGGTGCATGCGGCGACGCTTCATGACGGCACCGAAGTCGCGCTCAAAATTCAGCGCCCCGGCATCCGTGAGATTGTGGAGACCGACCTTGAGATTTTGCACGACCTTGCTCACCTTGCCCAGCGCACTCAAATGGGCGAGCTATATGACCCCGAAACCATCGCTGAAGATATCGCTTTCACGCTGCTGAATGAGCTGGACTACCTGCGCGAGGGGCGCAACGCCGAGCAGTTCCGCCGCAACTTTGCCGATGAGCCAGCGGTGCATATCCCCAAAATCTACTGGGAATACACCACGCCCCGCCTGCTGGTGATGGAACGCTTACAGGGGATCAAGGTGGACGAAGTGGAGGCGCTCCGAGCGGCAGGACACGACACGCGCCAGATTGCGCTCAACGCCTCGCGCCTCATCATCAAAGAGGTGCTGGAAGACGGTTTCTTCCACGCAGACCCCCACCCCGGCAACTACTTGATAGAACCCGATGGACGCATCGGCGTGCTGGATTTCGGCATGGTGGGCGTGCTGAATCAGGACGATCGCCTGAACCTCACGCGCCTCTATATCGCGATTATTCGTCAAGATAGCCATGCCATCCTGAATGTGTTCGCCCGCATGGGCGCCCTGCGCTCGCAGGTGGATCGCCCGCGCCTGATCCGCGCAACCGAGCGAATCATCAATAAGTATCGGGGGCGTACCCTCAAAGAGAGCAGCTTCGCCGAATTCTGGGCAGACCTCACCGAGCTGATGCGCCAGTACCATATCCGCCTGCCCGGCAACCTGTGGCTGGTGGGTAAAACGCTGGCGATGCTGGAAGGCATCGGGCGACGGCTGGACCCCGATTATGACCTGTTTGAAGTCTCACGCCCCTTCGTGCGCCGGCTGAGCAAGGTGGCATGGCGCCCGGGGCTCTCGTGGCACGATGTGGTGGAGCAGTTAGACACATGGCACTACCTGCTCCGCGAGATGCCGATGATGCTGATGCAGTGGCTCCAGAGCGTGGAGCGCGGCAAAGTGCCTGTGGAAGCCCAGATTGGGGCGAACCCCGAAACGCTGGATCGGCTGGACGCGATGGTAACCCGCCTCTCGCTGAGTATTCTGACGGCAGCGTTTATCGTGGGGCTGGCGCTGCTGCTGCCTGCAACGCGCGATATTCCCTATGGGACAGCCCTCACGATCGCAGGTTTTGTCGCCTCCGCACTGCTGGGCGTATGGCTGCTGATTTCCATCCTGCGCAAGCGCCATTAAAACGCCACCTTGCGCGCTCCGGAGCGTCCAAAGAATTGAAGAAACGCCCTCTCATGGGGCATAATAAAGAGTGAGGGTAAACCGATGACCGATCGCTGGGTGCCAATCAGTGCTTTTGTGGCGGGATTGACAATCGGAGCGCTGGCGCTCCATCTGATGGGCTATCGCCCGGAGCGCACCCCTGCACCGACACGCGCAACGCCCAATCTTGCGCCTCCACAGAATAACACGCCAAGCCCCTTCGCAAATCAGTTCCCCGGCTTGCGCATGGGCAACGCTGCCCAGCAGCAGGTCGCAAATCAGGCGGTAGGGCAGTGGCGCGAGCTGACGGAGCTCTATCAGCAAGCCAATCGGGAGATTGACCAGTATCTGAGCGGGAACGCGCCCACCCAGATGGCGCAGGCGCCTGCCACCATCGGCGCGGCGCTCCCCCCACCAGCCGCAACCCCCTCCGGGCAGAGCGCGGAGCCTGCCACCGGCGGCGCTTACACTCCCCTGCCTGTCGCAGTACGTGCCCCATGGGCTGCCTATCCGCCTCTACCCGCTGCGTGGAAGCATCCCTGGCGACGCTGAAACTGCTTCAGCGGCGAACAATCTCAGGAATGGTCGTCACGGTGTAGGTGAAACCCTCCGCACGATAGGTCAGCTCGGCGAACACAGCAATATTTTTGCCGTTCATGGGCACTGTGGCATGCCAGTGATTGCCGTGCGAGTGCGCATCGATGGGTTCCCAGCGGACGGGGCGGAAATCCAGAGTATCCGCACGCGCTACCCACACCTGCACCTTTTCAGGAGCGCGCTCCGCAGTGATTTCTACAGCCACTGAGTCGCCCTGCTTGCGCGTCTTTGCCTCAATCCGCCCCGGGAACGGGATTTTGCCTGTCGCCATCAGATAAAACGCACAGAGGGAGTTCACCACGCGCTCGTAATCGCCCAGCCCGTGCCCGCCATTCGGCACATAGAGCGCGTACTTGTTTTTGGAGGGCAGGTCGTCAAAATAAAAACGCGCGGCGTCGGTTGCCCAGTAGGGGTCGTTCGCGCCGTTGATGATGAGAATGGGCATCGTATAGCGCTCGCGGTAGCTATAGGGGTCTACCCAGCCCACCAGCTGGCGCCCGCGCTCGGTGAGCATTTTCTCCATCAGCCCGCGCTCGTAATATTCCGAAATCTGCTCGCTATAGCGTCCCCACAACTCCAGCTGGTGGGGCATCTGCCTGAAGAAGTTGAGGTTATCGAACACCATCGGGGCAATCGCTCGCACGCGCGAGTCTACTGCGGCGGTGAGCCATGTCGTCCAGCCACGCTTGGACGCGCCGGTGATAACAAAGTCTTTTATCTCTATCTGCCACTCCTGCTTGCAGAATGCCTGAATGGCATCCATCGCCCGCACCGCCGACTTCACCATCGGGAACAACAGGGGCCATGTGGGGTCGCCTGTCTCCCAGAACTGCACATAGGTGTGGGCGATCAGATTGTCTTCCACGAGGTCGGGGCGAATCAGGGGCTGGTTCGGCACATCGTGAAGCACCGCGGCAATCGCGCCGACACGCTCCGCAGCGCGCGCAATCAGCTGCAGTTCGCTCCGTCCGTCGCCACTGCCCGTGATGTAAAGAATCGCCGTCTCGCGGTTTTTGAGTTCCACTGGCTTGACGATTCGGAGCCGGTGGCGCCATGTGAACTCGCGCCACTTCTGAGAAACCAGCGTTAACTCCACAAACTCGCTGTTGCTTATTTTTCCTGTAACGCTCTTGCTCCATTCAAATGGCGACTCTGCCCGCACATACTTTTCCAGATCCGCGCAGGCGCTGCTCCAGAGAAGCGCTGCCAGAAGCCAGATGCTAATCCTCATCGCAATCCCTCCATCCCCTCTTTAGACGGCAAGAGCGGGTTTCCTGCTCGCCCATTTGCAGGAAATCGGAACCTACCGCCGAATAACCTCTCTGACGATGGAAGCTACTTACTCTCTTAGCCCAGAGCAGGTCGCCTTCTATGAGGAGAATGGCTACCTGCACCTTCCAGGGGTGCTGAGCCGCGAGGAAGCAACAGCATACCGTGAGGAGGCGCATGCGCTGATTCGGCGGCTGGCGCAGGCACGCGGAGGCGAGGACGCGCTGAACGCCGCATGGGGCAGCAGCCGCGCGCTGACCGACCTGCCCCCGAAACTACTGCATTGCCACAATGTGCAATATCACAGCGCGGCGTTTACGCGGCTTCTCTGCGACCCGCGCCTCACCGACCGAATCGCCTGCCTGATTGGACCCAACATCCAGCTGCACCACACCAAGCTCTTTATCAAGCCGCCAGAGCAGGGCGCGCCGTTCCCGCTCCATCAGGATTATCCCTATTTTCCGCACGCAAAGCACACGATGCTCGCCGCGATTTTCTTCTTCGAAGATACGCCTGTGGAACGGGGCTGCCTCTGTGTGATTCCCGGAAGCCACAAGCTGGGACCGCTTCCCCACATCCCAGAAGGTGGCTGGCACTTGCCGCTGGAGCAGTACCCTCTGGAGGCTGCCGTCCCCATTCCTGTGGAAGCAGGCGATGTGGTGGTCTTCAACTACCTGACGATTCACGGTTCAGGGGTGAACCGCACGCAGGAGGCGCGCACCACCCTGCTGGTGCAGATGCGCGACCCCACCGATTTTCCCACGCAGGCGGTACACTTATCGCGCGGGCAGGGTTTGATGCTTCGCGGGATTGACCCCACCGCCGACGCCGACCCCGACACCAGCTCGCGTTCCCGTTATCTGAGCCAGTTGAGCCATGCGAATCGCACACCTGAGTGATATTCATCTGGGCTATCGCGCCTACAGCAAGGTCAACCAGTTCGGGCAGAACCAGCGCGAAGCGGATGTGATGGAGTCGTTCCGCGACGCGCTCAGAAAGGCGCTCCGTGCGGAACCCGACCTCGTGGTGATTACGGGCGACCTGTTCCACACGGTGCGCCCTTCCAACACCAGCCTGCTGAACGCCTATCAGGTTCTGCGCCAGTTTCAGGAGCGGCGTCGGGGCGCGCCCCTGATAATCATTGCGGGCAATCACGAAACCCCACGCTCGGCGGAGAGCGTCTGTATCCTCGCGCTGTTCAGCCACCTGCCCGGCGTGTCGGTGGTCTATGCTGACATAGAGGTGATTAGCCTGAACCAGCTGGGTGTGAGCATCACCTGCATCCCCTCACGAGGAGTTCAAGAGATTGAGCGCCGCCTGCTGGCGCCCGACCCCAACGCGCGGGTGAACCTGCTGCTGCTCCACGGCATTCTGGAGGGCGTAACCCAGTTTGCGCTGGAAAACCCCATCTCTCGCTCCCGAGTCCTCCGGGAGGAGTGGGACTATATCGCGCTGGGCGACTATCACATGTTCACGCAGGTCGCCCCCAACGCCTATTATGCGGGCGCGACCGAGTTCACCAGCCCCAACCTCTGGGAAGAGGCGGGCAAGCCGAAAGGGTTCATTCTGTACGATACCGACTCGCGCCATGCAGAGTTTGTGGAAGTGCGCACGCGCAAAGTCTACGACCTGCTACCGATAGACGCGCGCGACCTCACGCAGGTGGAGATTAATCAGGCGATTCAGGAGCGTGCAGAAAAAGTGGATCTGCGAGGGGCGATTGTGCGCCAGCGGATTTTCAACATCCTGCCCGAACAGCGCAGCGGGATTGACGGCGCGCTGATACGCGAGTTGCGGGCGCAGGCGCTCCACTATCATCTGGATATGCGCCTGCCGCGGGCATGGGGTGTGTCGTCGCAGGGGAGCGACTCGCCCTCCGAAGCCACCGAGATGCGCCTGACGCTCGCCGACGAGTGGCGCCTGTTCGCAAAAGAGTACCCCCTCCCTGCCGACATAGAGCGCGAGATGTTTATTGAGGCGGGGGCGCGGATGTTGAGCGAGGTGGGGGAGGAGTGAACAACGCACGGGTACAATATATTCGGGGAGATCGCTGTGAAAGTGGACACAGGTTGGGTGGTTGAGAAATTTCGCGATAAGAGAAAAACCACCGATAGCGCGGTACAAGCATGGAAAGAAGTGGAGAGGGAATTTCTCCAGCAATACACTGGAGGCGATGCAGGGCAGGCATGGAAAAGCGTCAGTGGAAAAGCGTTTGAAAAAATAGTCCACGAGATATTTCGTCACCTTATTCAGAGAGAAACGCCTCCGCCCCCCTTAGAGATAAAGCAGTGGAAGGAAATAGTCAAAAACCCCGTTGTAAAACGGATTCTCAGCGAGCATCTCTGGGTGCGTGGCGAAATTAGGGAACCCTATCTGGCTGAGTCTCAGGTAGACTTCGTGGCATTAGCGCTACGGGATGGCAGTCCGCACCGAGTGGTTGCTGTCTACAGCTGTAAAACATCGCTACGCGAGCGGTTCCAGCAGGACCTTTTCTGGGCAGAACGCCTGCGAAGTCGAGGGATTCGCTTCGGTTTTATCACTTTGGATCAAGATGGCGATTTCGCAGAGGTCATTCAGGACGGTGATATAGGGAAAGCATCCAAGAGTGCCAAAATGGGTATTGCCCTCTACGACAGGGTATACCTGTTCGTCGAGGAAGGGCGAATCCAGCATTTCGCTCATATCTTGCGACCTATAGACCACCTGCTAATAGACCTCAAAAAGTGGCTGGAGGCGGATTAAAGGCATGGAAACGGTAATTTCAGTGAAATCTCATGCATCACAAGAAGGGGCAGAGCTGTTCCAGAGCCTCCAACCTGACCCCAGCTGGGCATTTTTGCACCTCACCCAGCGGGAAACGAACTATGCGACGCACGGCTATCATCGCTATCCAGCCAAATTTATTCCGCAGCTGGCGGCGCGCCTGATTCAGGAACTCTCCTGTGAGGGGGAATGGGTACTGGATCCGTTTATGGGTTCAGGAACCGCGCTTGTGGAAGCCAAACGGCTCCGCCGTCCCAGCATCGGGGTGGACATCAACCCTGTGGCTTACTGGGTGGCTCAGGCAAAGGTGAATGCCATCGAGCCAGAACGGCTAAAACGGGCGATTCTTCAGGTGTTGACCGCCGTGCCAGGTTCGCAGCCAGACCTTTTCGGCAGTCAACCGCAGGACGCGATTGAGGAGTTCCACGAGCGCTTGCGTTACTGGTTCCCGCCACAGAGCCTGAGAGCGCTCCGAGCCATTCACGAAGCGATTGAAGGGCTTCCTGCGGACGATTTGAAGGTTTTCTTTCGGTGTGCGCTTTCCCACTGCCTCAAGCCGCTGTCCTACTGGCACGATCGGAGTGTCAAGCCGACGCGCAAATTGAGCCGGCGCATTCCTGACGCACGGCGCGTTTTCGCCACGCATGTGAAGCGCATGGAGCGTGGCAACCGGGAATTCTGGGAGATTCTAACGGCAAATCACGCCCTGGAAGTGCCAGCCCTGCCTTCCTGCGCTGACGCACGCACGCTCCCGGCGGAAGAGAATACAGTAAGCCTTGTCGTTACCTCACCCCCGTATGTCACGAGCTACGAATATGCTGACCTGCACCAGCTCAGTGTCCTCTGGTTTGGAGCCACAACTGATTTGAGAAGTTTCCGGAAAGGGTTTATCGGGCGCTCCAACGGCATCGAATCGTGCCCACAGCCGATGGGTTCACCCCTTGCAGAGCGGATTATCCAGCAGCTGGGGGAACGCAACCCGCGCAAAGCGAGTGAATGCGCGCTCTATTTTGCCGAGATGTATCAGTGTTTTACCGAGATGCGGCGTGTGTTGAAACAAGGCGGCGCTGTGGCGATTGTGATTGGCAACACCCATATCAGTGGGGTGGAGATTCAGAACGCGCAGGTGTTTGCGGAGCAGCTGAGCGGGCTGGGTTTCGCGCTGGAGCGCGTGATTTTGCGCGAGATTCCCTCCAAGATTTTGCCCCGAACCCGCGATAGCAAAACGGGTAAATTCGCCCGCGTTTCGGAAGCCGATTATGTGGCGTACCCCACGGAATATATTCTAATTTTGCGCAAGCGGTAGGCGCTACTTGCTCTTCGCTGGCTCGCCGAAAAGCTCTATGATTTTTAACCCCCCAGCGTCTCAAAGGTGATCTGGATGTTCTGGGCGCAGGCGTGGAACCACTGGGGCGTCAGCAGGCGGAACCACCAGCTGGCAGGTCGGGCGTTGGTGTAGGTCAGCCCTTCGGCGGTGAGCAGGGCGTTGCGTATCATCCGAATGCGGGCATATTCCGCCTGCGTTTCCAGCTCGCGTGCCTGTTGGCGCAGCGCCTGAGCATCAGCGGTGCGCCCCACATGCACGCGCTGGCGGTTAAGCTCCCGAATCTTCACTTTGATCTCGTGCAGGGTGTGGGCGAGGTGCTTTTGTTCACGGGGGTTTTCGCAGTAGGCGCGTCTGAGCTGGCGTCGGGTTTCGTAAAGGGCATGTGCCTGCTGGCGCAGGGTTTCGGCGTGCTGTCCAATCGCCCGCAGCTGGGTTTGAATCGCCTCATACCGCTCCAGCTGTTGCGCCCATGCGGGGTCTTCGTGTTCGGCAAGGAAGCGCATTAAATCGCGGGGGCGTTTCTGGCGAGCCAGCGCGTCCAGTAAGCTGCGCTGTTGCTCCACGACGGTGCGCCAGCGTCGGGCAAACTCATGCGAGCAGAGCTCCGACTGCCCGAACGCCCGCGCCAGATGCTCTGGCAGGCGAAACGCGACGCACTCCGTCGACGCCAGCGAGTCCCATGTCGGGTAGCGCACGCGCACAATCGGGTGGAGATTCAGCGCCACGCCCGCTTGCTGTATCTGGCGGTTCATCGCCACCGTGCGCGCAATGTAGGGCGATCCCCGCTCGCTAAATACAAAGATAAACTCGTGCGCCAGCATGCTGATGAGCGTAATCGCTTTGCCCACCAGCACGCATTCCGTGCCAAAGTGTTGCTCCACGACCGCCGCCAGCTGAGCCACCGACTCTACCGGCTCCTGCAGGCGCACCACCTTCGGCTCAGGGGTCAGCACGGTAAGGTAGCGTTCTGTAAGCAAGAGCGTGCCGCGCCCCTCATTCGGGATTAGCAAATCAAACGGCAGCGCGCCCTCGCCAAACTGGTCCAGCGTGTAAATTTCGGAGCCAGCGAGGCAAGCGTTATAAGCATTCTCACAGAGCGTGCGCGTGGCAGGGTTCACAAAGAGGTCTACCAGCCGAAAGCGCGGCAGGTGCGCCGTTTGTGTGTTGAACTGAAGCAGTTCCGAAGTGCGGGTGAAGCCCACAAATTCGGGGATGTCGCCTATCAGTGCCCGCAAAAAATCGGGGTAGAGGTAGCGGTACAGGTCAGCGAGATTACCGTTGGGCATCGCCTGGGCACGCTGATGAACCGCCTGCCGAATCCGCTCCGCCTGCGACTGTGCGTAAGCGCGCTGTTCGGGGTTGGCGAGGCACTCCAGCGTGCCCTCAAAGCCCCATTGGAGCAGGGCGTCCAGTGCGGGCAACACCTTCGCGAGGGGCATCTCCGCAATCGGGCGCGGATGGGGGTCTGTGGTCACCAGTCCGCGCCAGCCCCATGCTTCGGTGAGCTGGTCAATCAGCGCCTGACGCCCGTTCGGCGTGTTGCGAGCGAGGCGTTCCAGCGAGCCGCCGAAACGGCGAAACTGCTCACGCGTGGGAAACACCTCGCACCCAAAGAGCTGGGAAATCTCCCCCGCGGAAGCCCACAGCGCACGGGTGGAGCCGTCGTTATGGGGCAACATCGCGAAGCCATCGGCGACATAGGCGTCGGGCGGGATGGCACGGGTGTGGGCGCGACCGAAATAGTCAGTGTCGTGAACCCCAAACAGAAACGGGCGCGGCGGCGAACTGTGTTGCAGACACGGCAGCAGGCTCGCCTTCATCGGCTCGTCCCAGAAAACGGTCTGCCCCAGCGCCAGCATGGGCACGCCTGCAGGGAGCTGCGCCAGGACCGACTCGACCGACGCGCGACAGTCCGTTTCAACGACCGAGTTCATACCTGCGGGAGATTATACCCGCCTCACTCATATCGGAGCGCCTCAATCGGCTGCAGTTGAGACGCACGCCACGCAGGGTACAGCCCGAAAAAGACCCCGATAAACGCCGCGAACCCGAACGCCAGCAGTACGCCTTCAATCGGAATCAGCACTTTCCAGTTCGCCTGCGAAGCGAGCGTATACGCGGCGTAGTAGCCCAGCACAATCCCAATCAAGCCGCCCAGCACGCTCACCACCACCGACTCAATCAGAAACTGCATCAGGATGTTGAAGCGTGTGGCGCCAATCGCTTTGCGCAAGCCAATCTCGCGTGTGCGCTCCGTAACCGACACCAGCATGATGTTCATAATCCCGATTCCGCCCACAATCAGCGAGACGAGCGCCACCCCTGCCAGCAGTAGCGTGAACACCTGCGCCGTCTGCTCGACTGTCTCCACGAACTCGCCCTGATTGAACACGCGGAAATCGGGGTCGCCCCACGGCGGGATGTTGTGCGTGCGCATCAGGGTCTCCTCGATACAGGTCTGGGCGTCGAACATCTGGTCAGAGCGCCGTGCCTGCACATTCAGGGCGTCCAGATGGTTCTGACGCGCCAGTCGGCGCATGCAGGTCGTGAGAGGAATATAGATTCGGTCGTCCAGACTGCGGAACCCTGTGTCGCCTTTGTAGGCGAGCCGTCCGATGACCTCATAGGCTTGCCCGCCGATGCGGATGGTTTTGCCCACGCACGCGCCGCCCTGAAACAGCTCCTGCCACACCGTATGCCCAATCACGGCGACACGGGCTAAGGTTTTGACCTCCTGCTCCGTGAAGAAGCGCCCCTCTTCCACCACAAGGTTGCGAATCTGCTCCAGCTCGGGCGTGACTCCCGAAATGCTGGTGCGCATATTGCGGTTGAGATATTTCACCTGCTGAGTGGTCCACACTTCAGGAGAGACGCGCACAACATATTCGCCGCAGCTTTTGAGGATGGCTTCGCCGTCGCTGACTTTGAGGCTCTGCATACTACCGAACCCAAGAAACGCGCCCCCGCGGCGTGCCTGACCAGGGCGTACCGTGAGCACATTCGCGCCGAGTCGCTGAATCTGCTCCAGCGTCGCCTGGCGGGCGCCCTGCGCAATCCCGATCATGGCTATCACCGCCGCGACGCCGATAATCACGCCCAGCATCGTCAACCCCGTGCGCATCTTATTCGCACGCAGGCTGTCCAGCGCCGTCAAAAAACTCTCGATGAGGCTCATAGCTTACCCCTTAAGACGCTTGAAGCGACTGGAAGTTCTCTCGAAGTGTACCCTACCTCCCGCACGCCCTGCAGGAAACCGTACCTTTCAGGCGAATAATCTAAGAAGGTCTCATGGAACCGCGAGAAGGGCGTTCGGTATATGGCGACTGGCGCACCGCCGCGATGGGAGAAGGCGGGTTGCAACGCTCCGAGTTCGAGTGGCTCACACGCCCCATGACGCCCTATGAGATGATCGACGACGGCGTGGCGCTCTATCGGGAGCATTTCCCCCTGCTGGCGAAGCTCAGTTTTTTGATTTATTTGATCCCGACCCTCGTTACGGTGCTATTTCTCGTGCCGATAGCAGTTGCTGAATGGCGCTCGCCAGCCTCCTCGCCTGTGGCTGCATTTCTGGAGTGCGGCTCCTGGTGCTTTTTGCTTCCCTATCTGATGATTGCACCCCCGTTGCAGGCGATGGCGACCTCGTGGGCGGCGTATCGCTTTCTGCAGGGGGAGCCTGTGAACTCACTGCGCGAAGTGTGGGACGCCGTGCGCCCACGACTGGGGCAACTGATTGCCAATCAGTTGCTGGCGTTCGTGGTGCTTGGGCTAATCTATGTAGTGATTGGCGTGATGGCAGGAATCGGGGCGGTCGCGGGCGCAATGGCGATTGGCTCGCTGGGGCTTGGCGGCACAGCCTCCCTGATTATGCTGATGCTGTTTTACCTGCTGGGGACGATTGTGTTGCTGCTGCTGACGGCGCTTGCCACGGTCTGGGTGATTATCCTGCCACAAATTATTCTGTTTGAACCTGAAACCGACGCGCTGACCGCGTTTTCGCGAGCGTTCACCCTGGTCGGCAAAAATTTTCGGCATGCATTTGTCAGCTGCCTGCTGTTCTGGGCGTTTCAGGGGGTGGTGTATTTGTCGGCGTACATGTTTCTGGGGCTGGTCGTGTTGACTGTAGCAGGGCTGCTTTATGCCTACGGTGTGGATTTGCAAGCGCTTTACATGCGCTGGGCGAACACCTTCGGAAATCTGGTGGATATGGTGAGCTATGTTGTGTTCGCGCTGGTGTACCCTGCGATGTACCTGATCAGTTTCTTTTTCTATTTTGACCTGCGCTATCGGGCGGAGGGGCTGGATATTGCGCAGGTACTGGCACGGAGTGGGAAGGGATGAGAGCGGCGCTGGTGTGGGTGTGCCTGTGGCTGTGGGCGTGCGGGGCGTGGGGCGACACGGTTTCGGCGTTACAGGAGGCGCAGGCGTTGCTGACCAGGGCTTACACGCAACAGGGCGCCGCGCGGGAGCAAACGCTACAACGCACCGACCAGATTCTGAGCCGCCTGCCCAAAGAGGCGTTTCAGCCGCTTCGAGAGCAACTGCGCAGGGCACGCGAGACGCTGGGCAACGACGACCTTGCGCGAGCGCAGCAGGCGGTGGGGGTCTATCTCAAGTGGGCGCGCGCCCACACGGCACCCCCCTCCAGCGAGGCGGTCAAACAACAGCTGGAGCGCATCTTCGCCGAACCTGATATGAAGGTTATTGAAAAAACCCTCTGGGAGCGTGTGGTGGACGCCATCCGCGAGGGGTTTGTCCGCTTGATAGAGGCGCTCAATCGGCTTTTCGGGCGGGTTGGGGGCGTGCGCGGGGCGAATCTGGGTCCTGTGTTCCAGTGGCTGGTGATTGCGTTGCTGATTCTGGCGCTGGCGTTATTCGCTTCCTATTTGATGAGCCGATTCGAAGTGCGCCGCGCTACACCGAAAATAACCCTTGCTGGCTCGGAGATTCCCGACGACGCCCGCGTGTTGAGCGCCGACGAATGGCATCGGCTGGCGCAGCTCAAGGCGCAATCGGGAGAGTATGCGCAGGCGGTGCGCGCGCTCTATCTGGGCGTGTTGCGCCTGCTCCATGAGAACCGACTGCTCGCTTATGATCCCGCGCTGACGAACTGGGAACATCTGGAGCGTTTGCGCAAGCCGCCCACCCCTGAAAATATCGCGCTCCTTACCGAAGCCTACCGCCTGATGCTCGCGCCCACAATCGCGTTTGACCGAATCTGGTACGGCAACATCCCCGCAACCGAAGCCGATTACCACGCCCTTGAGACCGTTTTTCAGACCCTTCAGCAGAAGGTGAGGGGGCAAGCCAATGCGTAAGGGGGAACGCTGGCGGCTGATTGGGCTGGTGCTGCTGTTCGCCGCGCTGGTAACCTATATGTTTCGGCTGGCGGGCGAGGCGTATGACCGGCGCTTTACGCCCCTACCTTACAGTTATGGACAGCACCAGTACGGTGCAAAAGGGCTGGCGCGCCTGCTGGAGCGCAACGGCTATACCGTGCGCTCGCTGAAGCGCACTTTCGTGCATCTACCCGACGACGCCGACATGCTGATTATTTTCCCCTTGCCCGCCTCGCTGGAGGGGTTCTCCCTGACGCAGTTCTGGACCGAGGAGGATGCCGAATATCTGGACGGCTGGGTTCAGGAGGGGGGTGTGCTGGTGCTGATGGCGAACGATAGCCGCCTGCCGGAGGCTTTCCGCACGGACAGGGGACGCCCGCCCTTCGCCACGCCAGAAAGGCGCTTTATGAACGCCACACCCCTCTGGAACCCCGACTGGATGGCGGGCATCCGCTCGGTTCGGATGGGGGACTTTGGGCGTCTGCAGCCGAACCCGGACTATCCGTGGGTGCCGTTGCTGGGCGACGCAGGAGGGGCGACGGTCGCGCTGATGCGTTATGGCAACGGCTATGTGCTGGAGTGCGCCGACTGGCTCTGGCTCACAAACGGGCGGTTGCGCGAGGCAGATAACGCGGCGTTCTTTCTGGCGTTTGTGAAACAGGTGTTGCCCAAAGGGGGCGTGATTTATTTTGACGATGCGGGGCTGGGCGATATTATTCTGGACGAGGAATCCGCCCCGCGTGGCTTCTGGGGCTATGCGCCGCCTGCATTGCGTGTGGCGTTCGCACATCTGGTGGTGCTGACCGCAATTGTGATGCTCTCGCTGGGGCGTCGGTTCGGCTTGCCGTTGCCGGAGCGCCCGCGCCACCCCCCGCTGGGCGAATATGTGGACGCGCTGGCGAACCTGTACGCTTCGGCGCAGGCAGTTCAACCCGCGTTCGCCACGATTCTGGAAGACATCCGTCGAGGCCTGTGCCGCCAGCTGGGGCTGCCCAGCGGCGCGACCCTGCTCCAGCTGATTCAGAGCCTGCCGCCCGAAACACCCCTGCGCGAGGCGCTTACCGAAGCCCACCGCGCCCTGCAGAACCCCACCCTCACCGAAGGCGAAGCCATCCGTATTCTGCGACGGATTGCCGAAGCGCAACACTCTCAGCGCCCCGACTGACGGTCTAAATAAGCCTTGAGCGCGTGCAACGCCAGCCGATAGCTGTCCGCGCCGAAACCGCTGATGACCCCAATGCACGCGGGCGCAATCATAGAGGTGTGGCGGAACGGCTCGCGGGCGTAGATGTTGGTCAGATGCACCTCAATCGCGGGCAGCCCCACTGCTCGCAGGGCGTCGTGGAGCGCGATACTGGTGTGCGTGTAGGCGCCTGCGTTCAGAATAATCCCGTGCGCCCACGCGCGCGCCTCGTGAATCGCGTCAATCAGCGCGCCCTCGTGATTGGACTGCACATGCCGGAGCGTCATCCCCAGGCTTTGCGCCTCCTGCGTGAGCTGTTCCACCAGCGCCTCCAGTGTGAGCGTGCCGTACAGGTGTGGCTCGCGCACGCCCAGTAGATTCAGATTCGGTCCGTTCAGCAGAAGTATCTGATACATCCCTATCTCCTCATGCTTCGGGCAGGTCGGCGCTGGTGGTAATCACCTGCATGTCGGCGTCGGCGATCTGCTCTGGCGGGTGCGACAGCACCATAAAGCGTGCCTGCATGCCGGGCGCGAGCGTCCCCACTTCGTTGTCGAAAGTGGCATACGCCGCGCCGATGGTGAACAGCCGCAGAGCGGTCAGGGGGTCCAAGCCCTCTTCGGGCATAAGGCAAGTACCGTCGCAGCTGGTGCGGGTGACGGCAGCGCGCCAGCCCAGAATCGGGTCGCCTGGCACCACCGGCTGGTCGGAGCTGAACCCGACGGGCACGCCCCGTTGCACCCAGCTGCGGAACGGCATCAGCGCGCAGGCGCGCTCGCCCAGCCCCGCGAGGTAGGCGCGGGTGAGCCACCACAGAAACTCAGGCTGCGGCACGACCACCACGCCCAGCGCCTGCATCGTGTCCATCAGGTCGTCCGCCATCAGCATCGCGTGTTCGATTCGATGGCGGTGGTGCGGGCGTGGGGTCTCTTCAAGGGCGCGACGGTAGCCTTCCAGCACGAGTTCAATCGCGCGGTCGCCAATCGCATGCACGGCGCACTGCCACCCTGCGCGATGCACGGTCAGAATGCACTCGATAAGTTCTTCGGGTTCGTACATCAGCACGCCGGTGGTGGGCGTGTCGGCGTAAGGCTGGCGCAGGGCGGCAGTGCGCGTGGTGAACGCGCCATCGGCAAACAGCTTCACGGCACCCCAGCGCAGGTTCGGGTGGGGCGAGGGCGGCTGGGGGCTGAAGCCGGTGGCTTCGCCTGCCTGCTCACTGTGGTCTAACCAGCCTGCCCGCTTCGCCGCATTATACAGGGGCATCAGCGTCATGCGCACAGGCGCACCCTCTTCTAATGCTTGCGCATAGGCGGCAACTTCCGCCTCCAGGTCGTGCCAGCCTGTGCTGGCATCGGAAGCGCACAGAATGCCGCGTCGCGCCAGGTCCTGCGCCGCACGATGCACCGCCTGCACCAGCTCGGCACGCGAGGGCTTCGGCATGTGCTTGGACACGAGGCTGGCAGCGCTCTCCAGCAACACACCGGTCGGCTCGCCCGACTCGTCGCGTACAATCACGCCGTCAGGAGGGTCGGGCGTCTCGCGTGTGATGCCTGCAATCTGCAGGGCGCGCGTGTTCACCAGCGCCCCGTGCTTGCTCACATGATTGATATAAACGGGGCGGTCGGGGCAGATGGCGTCTAAATCGTGGCGGGTCATGTGGCGTCCGCCGGGCAGCAGGTTCTGGTCGTAGGCGCGTCCCAGAACCCACTCCGCGTTGGGGTTGGCGTCCATCCAGGCGCGCAGGCGTTGCTGAATCTCCTGTATGGAGGTGCAGCCGCGCAGGTCCGCCTTGCCGAGGTCTATCCCCAGCGGCAGGATGTGCATATGGCAATCGTTGAAGGCAGGGGTGATCGCGCCCCCATCGGCAACCCATTTTCGGGCTTCGGGGTAGCGGGCGCTCAGGTCCGCACGGGAACCCACCGCCACAATACGCCCATCCTGCACTACCATCGCCTCGGCAATCGGGCATTCGTCCCAGAAGGTGTAAATCGGGGCGCCTTCTATGCGGATCATAGCCCTTCTGATTCCATGCAGGGTATAAGATTCCTGCCCGAAGTGATACCAATCTGCGGGTCAAACTTCGTAAATCCGCAATGATGCCGTTGGGAGTGCCAGAACCCCCTCCGTGAGGTCTTAAAGGGGTAGGTTTTTTTCATGCCTCCCCGAAAGAGCGACGGCTAAAGCCGTTCCTAATAAACAAAGCCAGCCTCCGCTGGCTATTTTAGCCGACGCAGGTCGGCTTCGTCTTATAGGAACGGCTTCAGCTGCTCTGTTGCAAGGATGCTTGTTACGCTTGCTGACCCAGCGAGTTGTGCCGCGTGGGGCGCGGCGACCGCGCCCCTACGCATACGAGTAGGGACGCGGTTCCCGCGTCCTGTTCCTTGAATCTCCTGATCTTTGCAACAGAGCAGCTTCAGCCGTCAAGGCGGGGGCGTTCCCCAACATGCTTCGGGAGCGCATAAGACGGCGTCCCTCTCAAAAAACCTACCCCCTTAAGCCCCCTTAAGCTCCCTGTAGCAGGGGCATCTTGCCCCTGGCCACGCGCAGGATGCGCGTGCTACTATAGCCGACGGAGGTCGCGGGGCTTTACCAGTGCAGGGCGACCCTTCATGCCACAAAATTTGTCCCCTACACCCTATCCGTCAGAATCACATCCACGCCCCAAGCGGTGAGCTCGGCTTTGCGGGCGGGGTCGTTGACCGTCCACACGCCCACGCGCTTGCCCTGCTGGCGCACATGCGCCACATGCTCCGCCTTCACCACCGAATCGTGCGGATGGAACGCCTCAAATGGCAGGGGGAAAGTCCACCACGAGAGCGCCTGCTGATTGGGTTTCGGCTGGGGAATAATCAGGGCGCAGGGAATTTCGGGCGCGATTGCCTTGACCCAGTTGAGCGCAGGCAGGAAAAACGAGGAAATCAGCACCTGCTCGCTCAGTCCGAAGGCGCGGATTGCCTCAATCACAGGCGCCACAATCCGCTGGTCGTCCACTCCCAGCACTTTGAGCTCCAGATTGTAGCGGAGCCGAGTGCCGAACGCCTCAAACACTTCGTAGAGCGTGGGCACGCGCTCCCCTGCGAAGTCGGGGTGGAACCAGCCGCCAGCGTCATATTGCTGGATTTCGCGGGCGGTACGCTCACGCACGGCGCCTCTGCCGTCGGTCGTGCGCTCCAGCGTGGCGTCGTGAATCACCATCGGAACCCCATCGGCGGAGGGTTGCAGGTCTAACTCAATCCCATCGGCACCGCGCTCCAGCGCCATGCGGAACGCCACAAGCGTGTTTTCAGGGGCGTGCGCGCTCAAGCCCCGATGAGCAATCATCAGCGGGCGTCCCTCAAGCCAGAACCCCATCGCTCAACCCTCCAGAAGCCACTCGCGCGTGAACTGCGCCCACTTGATGGTGGAGCCGCGCTCCGTCGCGTGGCTGTAGACGACATGAATTGTCCCATCCCGCGCCTGAATCAGGGTCGGATAGGCAAAGCGCCCCGTGCCCGAAGAGTCCTGCTCCAGAGAGCGGGCAGTGCGCCAGCTCCGACCCTCGTCGGTGGAGACCAGAACAGCGAGCTGGTGGCGTCCCTGTTCCGTGTCGTTGCAGACCAGAACCCACTCGCCTGTGCGCAGGGCGAGCGCCGCGACGCTGCTGCCGGGGTTCGGAATCGTGGTCTTCACAGGCTCGCTCCATGTGAAGCCTTCGTCGTGCGAGACCGCCGTCCAGATGCGATTGGGCGGGGGACCGTTATCGCGCATATAGGCGACGAGCGTGCCGTCCTTGCGTTTGAGCAGGGTGGGCTGAATCGCGCCGGGAGCCAGAATCGGCTCGCTCAGCCGCCATGTGTCGCCCCCATCGTCGCTGATGGCAATCAAAGAACAGTCAAAGCCATCGGAATAGAGGGGCAGCCAGAGGCGATTGCCGAGAATCAGCGGGGGCTGGCGTGTCATCCAGCCCAGACGGCGCGACAGCTCATCGTGCGCATACTGCAAAATGCGCTCCAGATAAGCTTCAAAACGCGGGCGGTGTTCAGGGGGAACCTGCGCGACTCGCTCCCGTTGCCGCTGCACATAAGCCTCCACTTTCGCTACGAACTGCGCGTCGGGCGAGATGTGGAACACCTCGCCTTCCTGCCAGCGAGGAGCCAGCTGCCGCTGATAGGCGCGCGTGCGCCGATACTTCAGCAGGCTCCCCTCCCAGCGATGGTTCAGAATCGTAATCCACACCAGCCACAGCCGCTGGCGCGGGTCTATGAACAGGCAGGGGTTGCAGTCAGGGTAGTTGGGCGTGTCTGCCATCAGGAACGGCTGGCTCCATTTTGAGTGGTGGGCGCGTTTGCGGGCGCCCAGAATCTGCACATCGTCCGCCTCGCGCTCGCCCGAACCCGAAAACCAGCACGCCAGCAGGTCGCCGTTCGGGCACTCCACGATACTGGGTGCATGGTTATGCCAGCGGTTCGGCGGGAAGAGGAACGCGCTCTGAAAGGCTGCCATCGCTTTCACTCCGCCTGCAGCTCGCTGTAAAGCGGCTGCCCCTCTTTTTGATAGAGTCGTTGAATGGTCGTCCACTGCAGGTGGGGCGTGATGGCTTGCAGAAACGCCTGCAGGTCGCCTTCGCTGAGGGGCGCCTCGGCGAGGTAGCGCGCGCGATACCAGTTGAGCAGGTAGCGTTCAGGCGGGGCGTGGGGGTCTATCGGCACGCCGCGGTTGGAGATGGCACGCAGTCGGAGCGCGCCCACCTGCGCGGGCAGGTTGCGGGGCGGTTCAGGGCTGTGGAAGAACAGGTCTACCCCCACCGTTTGCCAGCCTTCCGATTCGGGCGAGCGCGGCGTGGGCATTGCCACCTGGTAGGGCGGTTCCGTAGCCCCCTGCGCGGCGTCGGGCGCACGCGGCGGCAGGTTGCTGATAATCGCTTTCGTGAACTCGCGGGTGGAGGCGTTGCCCCCTAAATCGCGCGTCTTGATGCCCGACACCAGTGTGTAGCGTAAAGCTGTTTCCACACGCTCCGCGTCGTGGTGCAAGCCCATGTGATGCAACATCTGCACAGCGGAGAGCAGAATTGCGGTGGGGTTCGCAATCCCTTTGCCTGCAATATCGGGCGCGGAGCCGTGAACCGCCTCGAACACCGCGTACCCGTTGCCGATATTACCCCCCGGCGCCACGCCCAGCCCGCCCACCAGCCCCGCGCACAGGTCGCTCACAATATCGCCGAACAGGTTGGGCAGAATCATCACATCGAAGCGTTCGGGGCGCACCACCAGCTGCATGCATGCGTTATCGATGAGAATATCGTCGGTTTCCAGTTCAGGGTACTGCTGGGCGACTTCGCGGAAGCACGCCAGAAACAGCCCGTCGGTCGCTTTGTGGATGTTGGCTTTATGCACGCAGGTTACCTTGCGCCGTCCCAGCCGCCGTGCCAGCTCAAAAGCGTACTGAATCACCGCTAACGAACCCGGTCGGCTAATCAACCGAAGCGACTGGGCAATATCGGGCGTTTGCCAGTGTTCCACGCCCGCGTAGGTATCTTCAATATTCTCGCGCACCAGAATCAGGTCTACATCGTTATAGCGTGTGGGCACGCCGGGCAGCGAGCGGGCAGGGCGCACATTCGCGAACAGGTCAAACGCCTTGCGAATGGCGACATTGATACTGCGGTGTCCTGTGCCGATGGGGGTGGTGGTCGGTCCTTTGAGCGCGACGCGATTGCGCCGAATCGATTCGAGGGTCGCTTCGGGCAGGGGTGTGCCGAACTTTTCCAGACACGCCAGCCCGGCGTGCGCCTCCTCCCACTCGATGGGGATGTCGCCTGCCGCGAACACCTCCACCACCGACTCGGTGATTTCAGGTCCGATTCCGTCTCCACGAATCAGCGTTACCCTGTAGCTCATGGGGTTGCCTCCCTTGCGTTAGAGAACCTCCAGTTGTGCGGCGCGATAGAGCTGGGCGTAGTAGCCTCCCTTCTGCATCAGTTCGGCGTGCGTGCCCTGCTCCACCAGTCGCCCCTGATGGAGCACCAGAATGCGGTCGGCAATTTGCACGGTACTCCATCGGTGGGCGATAATGAGCGTGGTGCGCACGCCGCGCCCTTCTTCAATCACGCGCCGAATCATCTGCTCGGAAATCGGGTCTAACGAGGCGGTCGCTTCGTCGAGAATCAGGATTCGGGGGTTGCGAAGCAGGGCGCGGGCAATCGCGATTCGCTGGCTCTCGCCGCCCGACAGGCGCACGCCCTTATCGCCAATCAGCGTGTGATATCCGTTGGGCAGTTGCTCAATGAACTCATGCGCGTGCGCCTGTCGCGCCGCCTGCTCAATCGCCTCCATCGGGGCGTTCGGCTGGCTGTAGGCGATATTCTCGGCGACCGTGCCCACAAACAGCACCGTCTGCTGGGGCACCACGCCAATCTGCGAGCGCAGGCTCTCCAGGCGCACCTGCTGAATGTCATGATTGTCAATCAGGATGCGCCCCTGAGTGGGGCTGTAGAAGCGGAGCAGTAAGTCCACCAGCGTGCTTTTGCCTGCGCCCGAATGCCCCACCAGCGCCACCACCTCGCCCGGCTGAATCTCAAACGAAACCCCCTTCAGCGCGTGCTGTTCGCTGCTGGGGTAGCAAAACCACACATTTTCGTACTGGATAGCGCCCTGCACAGGGGGAAGCGTGATGGCGTTGGGGGGATCGTAAACTTCGGGTTCCACATCCAGCACCTCGCGGAAGATGCGCTCTGCGGCGGCGCGCACCTGCTTCCGTGTGAACTGAATCGCGCCCACGCCCGACGCCGCCTGCGCAATCTGATGGAGCAGAAACAGAAAACTCAGCAGTTGCCCCGTGGTCATATGCCCCGCCGCCACCTGCTGCCCGCCGAACCAGAGTACCAGCGCGATACTGACCGCACCGATGAACTCCACTGTGGGGCGCAGGCGCGCCCGCCGACGCTCGCCTCGCAGCGAGTGGCTCAACACCTGCCGATTCTGACGCACGAAGCGCTCAATCTGGCGGTCTTCGGTAGCGAACGCCTTAATCACGCGCACGCCCGCGAGCGTCTCCTGCACCAGCGCGCTAATTTCCGCCAGCGCGCCCTGAGTCTGATGCGTGATTCGGTGAATCTGACGCCCCATCCGCCGAATCAGGGTGGCAATCAGGGGCAAAAACAGCAACGCCAGCAACGCCAATCGCCAGTTCAGATAGAAAATGTATGCCGTGAACGCCACAATCCGCAGAGGCGCGTCCAGCACATCCCGCACCAGCAGCACCGCGTTCTGCACCAGTGGCACATCGTTGGTCAAAATGGACTGGATGGAGCCAATCTGGCGCGATTGAAAAAAGCTCAACGGCAGGCGTTGCAGGTGGGCGAAGATATCTTCTCGCAGGCGCGCCATCATGCGCTGACCCGCCAGTGCCAGATAATAGACCTGCCCGTAGGAGAAAAACCATTTCAGCGCGAAGACCCCAATCACGGTCAGCGACACGCGATTGAGCATCGCCGAGTCGCGCATGTCCATCGAACGGATGACCTGCTCCAGCAGGTAGGCGGTCAGCCCTGTGATTGCCGTTACGCCTGCGGAGCAGAGCAACGCCACCACCAGCGGCTTCCACTGCTGTAGCACATAGCGCCAGAAACGCCGTTCGATGCGCTCCATGCAGGCTATAGGATACCTCACGCCCTGAGGGTGTCCGAAAAAAAATCGCCTTTGAGCAGGACGGGTGAACCTGCTCTGTTGCAAAGATACCTTCTGGAACCCACGATGCCCCCGAAAGAGCGACGGCTAAAGCCGTTCCTAATAAACAAAGCCAGCCTCCGCTGGCTATTTCAGGCGGCGCGGAGCAGGTTCGCTGGATAGGGGCAAGACGGCTAAAGCCGTTCCTAACAAACAAAGCCAGCCTGCGCTGGCTCTTCGTAGCGTGGGCATCCTGCCCAATCAAGCGCAGGGATGCACGGGCTACTGAATTGGAATCACCACCACATCGCGCTTTTGCCACGGGGGCATCGGCGGAAGCGGCGGCTCGGCGTCCCCATACTGCCACAGCGCCCATATCACCACCGTATCCTTCGGACGCTCCGTCGGAAACGGTGTGTACCCATCCGTCAGCACAATCACCGCGTCGGGCTTCGGCGTCAACTCCAGCGCCGCCTGCAACCCCGCGACCATATCCGTACCCCCGCCTCCGCGCAACCCTTCGCGTACCTTCAGCCAATCGGAGCCGCGCATCACCTGTATCGCCTCATACGGCACGGCGTCGCACGGGATAATCGTGATGGGCACCCGCAACTGCTCCAGCACCGCCCGCACCTCCGCCAGCGCCTGCGTCAACTCGCGGTCGCTGATAGACCCCGAAGTATCCACCACGCACGCCACGCGCGGGCGGTACTCGCCCTGCAGCGAGGGCAGGTACAGCGGGTGATAGACACTCAGGCGTCGGTTCGGGCGGCGCAGGCTGTAGTCCAGCCGCTGCCCAAACCCTTCGCTAATCGCGCCGCGCACCACCCGCTTGAGCTGCTCGCGCCAGTTGACTTTGGGCTTGAGGACTTCTTCTGCCCAGCGCACCAGCCCTGCAGGCAGCGTTCCCCGATTTTTCTGGTGTTCTATGATGTTGTGCGCGACGGTTTCGCGGAGCGCCTGGCGGTCAAACTCGGAGAGGGCGGGCGCTTCTTCGCTCTCGGCGGGCAACTCCCACGGGCGCGGCTGCCCGTGAACCCCGCTGCCCTCGTCCCAGCCCCCCCTTTGGACTGCGGAAGCGGAGCTTCCGCACTCCATATCCTGTTCGCCTGCGCCGACTCCACCTGCCTGCTGCTCATCTTTCTCTTGCTCGCCAGAGCTGCCCCCGCCTGCTTGCTCCTGTTTCTCTTGCTCGCCTGCACTTCCACCCCCTGCCTGCTGCTCTTGCTCCTGCTCACCTGCGTCGCTTTCGCCCCGCTGTTGTCTCTGTTGTTCCTGCTGCTCCAGCAACCGCCGATAGTACCACTCCGCCGTATGCCCCTCCTCCAGCCCGTAATCGCGCGGAAACACCGCCCGAAACGCCCCGCCAAACTCGGGATACGCCAGTCCATCGGGCAGGTAGTCGTTAATCTCCATATCGCAGGCAAGGTTCCACACCTCAGGCACGGCGCGGATGTCCGCCGCGCGCGCCTCGTGCTGGCGCAGCCAGTGCATCACCTCGTGATACCAGAGGAACCCCAGCTGTTGCACCAGCCGTTGCCGATTCTGCCCCACCTGCTCATAGATTCGGGCGACCCAGTGCGGGTTGAAGTAGACGCGCCCGTGCCTGTCGATAGCGGCGGGGGCAGGCAGCTGCTCGCTCAGGCGGAATGGCGCGGCATAGAGCGCGGGCGCAAACCACGCCGCCTGCTCCGCCGCGTACACCCGCGCCGCACGCACCCACTCCTCTATCGGCAGGTGGCTCATTGTCGGTTCTTCTCCTGAATCTCTCGGATTGCCTGGCGGGCGGCTCCGCGTACCCCGCCATCACTGTCTTGAGCAGCAACCTTTTCCAGCGCGGGCACGGCGTGCGGGTCGCCGATTACCCCCAACGCCGCACACGCCGCCGAACGAACACTGCCCCAATCATCCCCCAATGCCTGAATGAGCGCGGGCACGGCGTGCAGGTCGCCGATTACCCCCAACGCCGCACACGCCGCCGAACGAACAACTGCCCAATTATCCCCCAACGCCTGAATGAGCGCGGGCACGGCAGGCGCGCCCACCTGCGCCACCGCCTCACACACTGCATTATGCCACAACGCCCGCTGCACCACGCACCAGTCGCCTGCGTGCAGCAAGTGCGTGATTGCCTCCTGCAGCTCCATCGGCGGCTGACCGAGGGACTGGAGCGCATCTTGAGCCGCCTGCTCGCCTGCCGCCGCCCATACACTCAGCGCGGGCACGGCTTGCGGGTCGCCGATTGCCCCCAACGCCCCACACGCCGCCGAACGAACACCTTCCCAATTATCCCCCAACGCCTGAATGAGCGCGGGCACAGCGGGCGAACCTGCCTGCGAAAGCGCATCCACCACACGCTTTCTCAGGCTGCTATCTCCAGTCCACCACTTGCGCTCCTGCAGGTAATGGCTGCACGGAGCCATCCGCGCCAGCGCCTCGCCCAACAGTTCCACGCAGGGGTTGTAAATCACCTCATACTCGCCCCAGCCTGTGAAGCGCAGGCGCACGGGGTGCTTCTTGCCCTTCGCACAGGGTACTTGCAGCTCAATTTCCACGCCTTGCCATTCCATCGCTATCGCGCCTCCAGTATGCGCGTCAGCTCTTCAAAGTGCTGGCACTGCGCCTGCCGGTCCTGCCCCACCTGCTTATAGATTCGGGCGACCCAGTGCGGGTTGAAGTAGATGCGCCCGTGCCTGTCGATAGCGGCGGGGGCAGGTAGCTGCTCGCTCAGGCGGAATGGCGCGGCATAGAGCGCGGGCGCAAACCACGCCGCCTGCTCCGCCGCGTACACCCGCGCCGCACGCACCCACGCCTCAATCGGCAGGTGGCTCATTGTCGGTTCTTCTCCTGAATCTCTCGGATTGCCTGGCGGGCGGCTCCGCGTACCCCGCCATCACTGTCTTGAGCAGCAACCTTTTCCAGCGCGGGCACAGCCTGCGCATCGCCTATCTGCCCCAACGCCTCACACGCCGCCCGACGAACATCCCAATCTGCATCCCCCAGCTTTTGGATGAGCGGATTTACGGCTCGCTTATCGCCAATCCGACCCAGTGCCACACACGCCTCACGGCGAACAAGCGAATCTGGATCCCTCAACTTTTGGATGAGCGGGTCCACGGCTTGCGGGTCACCAATCTTCCCCAACGCCACACACGCCGCCGCACGAACACTCTTCTCCATATCCCCCAGTGCATCGACAAGCGCTGGCCCAGCCTGCGCATCCCCTATCTGACCTAACACCCAACACGCCTCGTAGCGAATATTCACATTCCCATCTTCCAACGCCTGAACGAGCGCGGGCACAGCTCGCGCGTCACCTACCTGCCCCAACGCCCGACACGCCGCCATACGAACGCCACTATGCTCATCCCTCAGCGCCTGAATGAGATACGGCACAGCCTGCGCTCCTATCTGCTTCACTACCACCTCGCGCACTACATCGTGCCCTAACGCCCGCTGCACCACACCCCAGTCGCCCGACGCCAGCACGGCACGCACCGCCTTTTCCAGCGGCAACGGCGACTGACCGAGAGACTGCAACGCTTCCCGGGCTGCCTTGTCTCCAACCGCTGCCCACACGCTCAAAGCAGACACGGCTCGCGCATCCCCTATCTTCGCCAACGCCCCACACGCCGCCGCGCGAACACTCTCCCAATCATCCCCCAACGCCTGAATGAGCGCGGGCACTGCGGACGAACCCGCCTGTGCCAGCGCCTCTACCACACGCCGACGCAGGTCATCATCCCGCTTCCACCACTCACGCTTTTGCAGGTAGTAGGTGCAGGGCGCCGTCCGCGCCAGCGCTTCGCCCAGCAACTCCACACAGGGGTTGTGAATCACCTCATACTCGCCCCAGCCTGTAATCCGCAGGCGCACGGGGTGCCACTTGTTCCCTGTACAGGGTACTTGCAGCTCAATCTCCATGCCTTGCCATTCCATCGGTATCACGCCTCCAGTATGCGCGTCAGTTCTTCAAAGTAGCGGCTCAGTTCGCGCAGGATGGGGGCGATTTTTGGGTCTGCTGCCGCGCGTTGCTGAAGCCAGCCGCTTTTGATAAGGTCGCGGAAACAGGCGTAGTGTTGTCGCCCTTGCGAGCGTTGGCGACCACCTGCGCGCCCTGCAAAAAACGCTGGGTACGCGCACTCAAGCGCGGGTCGCTCCCCTCCATCCCCGTCAGCAGGCTCTTCATCGTGTTGAACAACACAAACAACTCGTCCTCGCGCAGGCTGGCGTCTACCTGCGCCTTGCCATCCAGCACCGCTTCGGGGTCGGGGATTCGGAGCGTGCGCAGATAATCCAGAAAACTCGTCGCCGCCCCCGAACCCACCGCACCCTTGACAAGGTTGATGAACGGCTGCGCATCGCGCGGGGCGGGCTGACCGGGCGTGGGCGCGTAGCCGTGCAGCTCGCAGGTCGCCATCAGCGCAATCGCGAAGTCCCAGCTGCGCGGCGAGGCGAAGGCGTATTCGTCTTCGGCGGGTTCGGTGTGCGCCAGCGCGGGGTTGTGCTTGAGGAAGCCTGCCACGAGGTTGCGCCAGAAGACGCTTCGTGCGCGGTGGCGTTCGGGGTCGGTTTCAGGCAGGGTCGCCTCGGCGAAGCCGCTCTCCAGCGACTGGCGGTAGCGCTCGCCGTCGAGGTTCCACTGAATATGCACGAAGCGGTTGGCGAGCGGCGGGCTGAGTTCCCAGCCGACGGCGGCAATCTCTGGGGGGTTCGCCGCGGCGGCGATGCGCACCTCAGGCGGCAGGCTATGCGCCCCCACCTTGCGCTCCAGCACCAGCCGCAACAGCGCCGCCTGTACGGTGGGTGGGGCGGTGGTCAACTCGTCTAAAAACAGGATGCCCCGTCCCGTCTGCTCGAACACCTGCAGCCAGTCGGGTGGGGCGAAGCGCATGCGTCCGTCGTGCAACACGGGCAGCCCGCTGAAGTCGGTCGGGTCGTGCAGGCTGGCAATCATGGTGAACACGGGGAAGCCTTCGCGCTGGAGGCTCTCGATGAAGGTGGACTTGCCTGTGCCCGGTCGCCCCCACACCAGCACTGGCACGCCCCAGTAGCCCTTAGGTGTCGGCGTCGCCAGCGCTAACAGCAGCTCGGTCGCTCCTTCAGCGTAGACTGACATGGTTATACGGCAGATTCGTCGGTTGGGGGGCGAATTCCTGCTGGGTGTTTGGGATTCGGCTTCGATTTTTCGGGGCGGGGAGACGGCTGGAGATGCTTTGTTGCAAGGATGCCCGATGGAATGGAGCGCCGCTTTCTCAGAATCCTGTACGGCTGAAGCCGTTCCTGATACCAATCAGCGCGTCAAACTTCGTAAATCCGCAAGGATACCACTGTGAGTACCTGAACCCCCTCCGTTCGGTTCCCCCTGCTTCGCAAGGGGAACCGAACCGCGCCCCGCGCTGGGGCGTCCAGCCTCGCGGCAACCCCGTTCTCGGTTCCCCTCGCTTGCGCGGGGAACCTGCAGGAGGGGGGCATTTCACGAACTCTGACCGCCCAGTTGGTATAATAAACGAAGCTGACCTGCGTCGGCTGATTTAGCCAGCGAAGGCTGGCTTTGCTTAATAGGAACGGCTTTAGCTGCTCTGTCGCAAGGATAGGGGCGTGAGCGTTCCGAGACCCCTTCCTTCAGGTCTTAGGGAGAGGCTTTTTGACAGGCGTGCCTTCCTGGAACCTGTGCCCTGACGGCTGAAGCCGTTCCTATAAGACGAAGCCGACCTGCGTCGGCTAAAGGAGCCAGCGGAGGCTGGCTTCGTTTCGTAGGAACGGCTTTAGCCGTCGCTCTTTCGGGGGCATCGTGGGTTCCAGAAGGTATCTTTGCAACAGAGCAGCTTTAGCCGTCGCTCTTTCAGGGGTGGCATGAAAAAACCTACCCCTTTGAGGAACCTGAAGGAGGGGGCTCGGATACCTCACGCCCCCGCGAGCGCGTTCCCGATGCGCTCGATGCCCTCCTCGATAAGGGCTTCATGCACGGCGTAGGAGAGCCGAATGTAGCCGGGCGCACAGAAGCCCTCGCCGGGCACGACCGCCACCCGCGCATGCTCCAGCAGGTACTCGGCGAGGTCGGCGGAGGTCTCTATCAGGCGTCCGTTGTAGGTGCGCCCCAGCAGCGCCTGCACATTCGCGAACACATAAAACGCGCCACGCGGACGCCAGCAACAGATTCCAGGGATGCAACTCAGCCCTTCCACCATCCGCTGGCGGCGGGCGTCAAAACGCTGGCGCGCCTGCTCCACCCAGTCGCTGTCGTCCTCCAAGGCAGCCAGCGCCGCATATTGCGCCACCGTGCAGGGGTTGGAGGTCATCTGATCCTGCAACGCCTGAATCGCGCGGGCGATTTCGGTCGGCGCGCCGAGATAGCCAATCCGCCACCCCGTCATCGCGAAACTTTTGGAGACCCCATTAATTGTGATGGTCTGGTTCCACACCTCTTTGCTGAGTGCGCCGATGCTCTCGTGCGTATGCCCGTCGTACACCAGCTTCTCATAGATCTCGTCGGCAATAATCCAGAGCCGATGCGTGAGCGCGAGCGAGGCAATCTCCTTGAGGGTCTTGCGAGGGTAGACCGCACCTGTCGGGTTGCACGGCGTGTTGAGAATAATTGCTTTCGTGCGGGGCGTAATGGCGGCGCGCAGGGCGTCGTAGGTCGGCAGAAAGTCATGGCTCTCGTCCGTCGGCACGAACACGGGCACGCCGCCCATCAAGCGCACCTGCTCTGGATAAGAGACCCAGCACGGCGTCGGGATAATCACCTCGTCGCCGGGGTCTATCAGTGCCATCAGCGTATTGAAGATGGAGTGCTTCGCGCCGCAGGAGACCACAATCTGGCTGGGGTCGTAGCGGAGCTGGTTTTCGCGCCAGAACTTCGCGCTGATGGCTTCCCGCAGGGGCATAATACCGGGCGTGGGCGTGTATTTCGTGTAGCCCGCGTGGATAGCGGTAATTGCGCCCGCTTTGGCGAACTCAGGCGTATCAAAGTCGGGTTCGCCCGCCGTGAAGCTCAGCACATCGATCCCCTGCTGGCGCATCGCCTGGGCACGGGCAGTCAGCGCCAGCGTCGGCGACGGCTGCACCGCGCGCGCCCGTTCCGAAAGCATGCGATTCGTGGAATGCGTCGCCATCGTAGCCCCTCACTTCACTCGCGAAGCAGGTTCACTTCGTCCACATCGATTGTCTCGCGCAGGCGGAAGATGACCGTGATAATGCCCAGCCCGACCGCCACCTCCGCCGCCGCCACGCCCAGCACAAACAGCGCGAAGATGTGCCCTGCGACCTGCTCCTGAACCGTCGGCTGATAGCGGGCAAACGCCAGGAACGCCAGATTCGCCGCGTTCAGCATCAGCTCAATACACATAAACATCACGATGGGGTTGCGCTTGAGCGCCACGCCCACCGCGCCCATCGCGAACAGGAACGCCGAAAGCGTGAGATACGCATTCAGGGGAATCGATTCCATCTCAGGCTACCCTCCTGCGTGCCAGCAGAATCGAGCCAATCACGCCGACGGTGAGCAACACCGCCACAATCAACATCGGGAACGCCCACTGCGTAAACAGCGCCAGCCCTATCGCGCGGGCAGTGCCCACCTCTGGCTCCGCCATCGGAGTGCTGGGCGAGATAATCAGAAACACCTGGCTCACCAGCAACGCAAACAGTCCGACCGCAATCAGCCACGCCAGCGGGCGCCGCAGCTCGCGCTCCTGCGCCACCGCCTCAGGCGAACCCAGGTTCAGCAACATAATCACGAACAAAAACAGCACCATAATCGCGCCCGCGTACACAATCACCTGCAACACGCCCAGAAACTGAGCGGAGAGCGTGAAATAAAGCATCGCAAGGCTGATGAAATTCAGCACCAGCAATAGCGCGCTCCGCACAGGATTGCGATTCGCCACCACGCCGACCGCCGTGGCAATCGCCAGCAACGCCAGCAGGAAAAAGAAGAACCGCTCAAGCATGGGATGCCTCCTTGGGACGATAGGGTTGCGCCTCTTTGACATAAATCAGTTCGCGCACTTCGGGCTTGCGGCGCCCTGTCCAGCCGAGGTAGAAAGCCGCCGCCAGCGCGTACCCCACCAGCGCAGGAACCCAGCCCCACACGAGATAGACCGTCAGCAGCGCCAGGTTCACCAGCCCTGCGGGGATGAGGAACCGCCAGCCCAGGTTCATCAGCTGGTCATAGCGCAGGCGCAGCAGCGTCGCCCGCACCCACACGAACACGAAGAACAGCCCGAACACCTTCGCGACGAACCAGAAGGGCGGCGCCAGCGCACCCGTAAGGGCAGCCAGCACGCTCCAGAACCCGCCTGACGACTCCGCCAGCGCCTGAATGGGAGACACATTAATCGGCGCGAGGTAGCCGCCCAGAAAACAGGTCGCCATAATCCCGCTGATGGCTAAAATCGCGATATACTCGCCCATGAAGAAGGCGGCGAACTTCATGCTGCTATACTCGGTCTGATAGCCCGCCACCAGCTCGCTTTCGGCTTCGGGCAGGTCAAACGGGGCGCGGTTCGTCTCGGCAAGCATGCACACCAGAAACAGCGCCGCGCCCACCAACCCCCACGGCGTGAACACCAGCCAGTTGTGCAGGAAGGGCACAATCCCCCACAGCGGCTCCGCCTGCGCTTCCACCATATCGGTCATGCGCAGGCTGCCCGTGTAAAGAATCGCCGTCGCCAGCGATAAACCCATGCCCAGCTCGTAGCTAATAACCTGCGCGCTGGCACGCAGCCCGCCCAGCAGCGAATATTTGTTGTTCGAAGCCCAGCCCGCCAGCAGCACCCCATACGCCGCCAACGACGACATCGCCAGAAAGTAGAGAATGCCGATATCCACATCGGCAACAGGAGTCAGCAAGCGGTTCGGTCCCCAGGGGATGGTGGCAGCCGCCACCAGCGCGGGAAACAGCGAGAGCGCAGGCGCCAGCGACCAGATGAGACGGTCCGCCTGAGCGGGGATAATCTCTTCCTTGAAAAAGAGCTTCGCCGCGTCCGCCATCGGCTGTAGCAAGCCAAACGGTCCCAAACGGTTCGGTCCAATTCGGTTCTGGAACCATGCCAGCACGCGCCGCTCCAGCCAGATGACCACAGGCAGTGCGCCCAGCAAAAAGCCCAGCAGGATTACTATCCTTAAAAACGCCCAACCCAAGTCTGCGAGTGTCATAGACCCGCAAGATTATACCCGCCGTGCCTACTCGTTCATCTTGTTCACCATGCGAATCAGCTGCACGAACCCTGCCACGGTGCCGAGCAACACCAGAACCAGCGTCCATGTGGGCGAGGTGTTCAGGCGCGAATCCAGCCAGTAGCCCACCAGTCCGCCCAGAATCACGGGACCCGCCAGCGCAAAGCCGATGGAAAACGCCAGACTCATTGCCTTCACGCCCTGCTGAAAACCGGGCGAGGGACCCGACGGCAGCTTCGGGCGCTCGAAATGCACCTCGGGCACTTCAGGCAGCTCAGGGCGCGGAGGCACTTCGGGAACCTCAGGCTCCTCCGACGGCGGCGGTTTCGACAAATCGCTCATGGAGCAATTGTACCGCGCGTTCCACCTCGCTTTCAGGGATGATGCACGAGATGGAGAGTTCCGAGTCGGCGGTCTGCCAGATGGGGATGCCCGCCTGTGTGAGCGTGCGGTGAACTTCCGCAAACACGCCGGGGCGCTGGCTGAACCCCTGCGCAATCAGGGAGACCATCGTACAGCCTTCGGCAATCGTGATGGGGATGGTGCGGAGCCGCTCGCCGCCCAGCCCTGCTTTTTCGAGCATCCCCTGCTGGATTTTGCACAGCTCACTGGGCTGCTCGCCGAACTGAAGCAGGTAGAACACGGGCGGCTCCCCCAGCGGGATGACCAGCCCGTCCAGCGTGGAGCGCACCGTCTGCCAGTGTTCGCGCGGGAAGCCAAAGCCGACCCCCTCTTCATCCACGCCCACGCCCTGCAGGTTCACCCCGATTCGCGCCATCAGGCGATAGAGTTCCAGCTCCAGCTGCGCCTTGTGTTCGGGATAGGGGATGTAAAAGCTCAGGTAGACCAGCTTGCCCGTGTGCGTGATGCCCGTGATGTGGGGCGTGCGCTGGGGGTTCGCAACGACCAGCGTGCCTGGCTCATCGGTGAAGGTGCATTTGACCCACAGGGGGATTCCGTAGTCCATCGCGATTTCGGCAGCGCGGGGATGTAGCACACGCGCGCCCTGATGGGCAATCTCGGCGACTTCAGCGTAAGAGACTTCGCGCAGGGTGGGCGCGTTGGGCACGAAGTCGGGGTCTGCGGTCTTCACACCGTCCACATCGGTGTAGATTTCCACTGCCTCTGCCTGAAGCGCGGCGCCCAGCGCCGCGGCGGTAGTATCTGAGCCGCCGCGCCCCAGTGTGGTAATGGAACCGCGATGGAAAATCCCATCGGGGCGCGTCACGCCTTGAAACCCCGCGACCACAGGAATCCAGCCCTGCTCCAGACAGCGCAGGATGGGCGTCGGGTCTATCTCCAGGATGCGGGCGTTGCCGAACTCGTTATCGGTGATGATTCCCGCCTGATTGCCCGTCAGCGCCACCGAAGCGTAGCCCAGAATCCACAGGGTCTGGGCAAAAATCACGGTGGAGATAATCTCCCCACACGCCATCATCAGGTCTTTCTCGCGAGGGTGAGGCGGCACGGTGGGGTCTAACTGGGTCAGGAAGTCCACTAAGGTGTCGGTGGCATAGGGCGCGCCTCGCCGTCCGATGGCGGAGACCACCACCACAGGCTTGCACCCCGACTCCAGACAGTGAATGACCTTGCGTGCCGCCATCAGGCGGTGTTCGTGCGTGTCCACACTGGTGCCCCCGAATTTCAGCACGCGGATTCGCATCGGTTCACCTCACTGCGGAGAAAGAGTCGTACCAGCGTACCGCCTCGGCGCGCAGGTGGAACGCTTTCCGGATGCGCTTGACGACCTCCTGAGCGCGCTCCGCGCTGATGAGACAGATGAGGCGGTCATGCGCGTCGCTGATTTGCTCAATCGCGACGCCCGCTTCGTTGAGAATCTCGGCAATCTTCGCCAGCACACCGTGCAGCTCGCGCATATTTTGCCCATAGATGGAGATGACCCGCAGGCGCGGCTTCACAGTAATCTGCAGGGGCGCGTTCGAAAGCGCCTGGTGGGTGCGCGCCAGGTCCTCGGCAGGCACAGCAAAACTCAACCCGTTGCGCTGGAGTTTAATCAGCGAGATGCTCAGCCCCGCCTGTGTCAGCAGGTCCAGAATCTGCTGGCGCACCGTGATGGGGTCGGTCTCGCTCTGGGCACGCACGAACAGATAGGCGACTTCGGGGGAGACGACAATCGCGTTCACCCCGCGCTCGCGCTCAAAACTCACCCGCTCGCCCGCAACCGGCACAGCCTCCTCTGGTAGCATCGCAGGGGATAGTATACCCCCTTATTGGGCGCTCCCTACCGAATTTCGAAGTTCACCTCTAAAGCAGTCATTAGCAGCTCCGTGTCGTAGGTAGCGACTTGAGTGGAGCCGTCCCCGCGGTCAAGCCGATACACACGCAGGGCTTCGGGTTGCTCTTTCTGGAAGAATTCTGCCGCCGTTGCAATGCACTCGTAGCTATGGGTCGTGGCGACCACCTGAGTGTCCTGCTCCGTGGCGAGTGAGGCGACAATCTGCCAGAGGTTGGGCAGTGCGGAGTAGTGCAACCCACTTTCTATTTCATCGATTAGCAGAATTCCCTGAGGCAGGTGGGCAATACTCAGCACAATCTGAAGCAAGCGTATCATCCCCTCGCCCATCAGCATCACGGGCATTAACTTGTCAAGACCTACATCCGAGGCGTTCGAGAAGGCGCGGCAACTCGGCTTCAAAGAAGCGCGCTCCATCCAATATAGCCTGAAGCTGGCACAGTGGCTGGAGCAGGGGCGCAAAGGCTATTGAGCCTTATTTGCGTGCGGGCGACCAGCGCGGGCTAATATGGTCGCCCGACTCGGTGCGCGGTTTCAAGTCGGTGCCGTCGATGCGCACGGTGTAAATTTGCCGTGCCCCCACCGAACCCATCGCAAACACCAGCTGCTGCCCGTCGGGCGCCCACGACGGCTCGTAGACCTCCCCTGCCACAATCTCGGTAGGCGGACCGCCCGCTTCGGGAACAGTGTATAACCCCTTGCGCACCAGCGTGCCGTCGGGCTTGCGCTCCACCAGCACAAACGCAATTCGCGCTCCATCGGGCGACCATGCCACTTCGATCGCGCCCTGCCGATTCGTGGGGTCAAGCCAGAGGGGTTGCACCTGTGGCTCCCGGATACCGTTGCTGAAGTCAAAGCGCAGAATCGCGCCCATCGGCTTCAGCTCGTCAGGAGAAGTGGTGGGCAACGGCACGGCGACTCCGCTCACCACCAGCTGGGGCTTATCGGGCGCCCAGTCGATATCCACCTGCGCACCTGTCAGCAGCACGGGCAGGGTGAACTGCTCCCGCCCCAGCGTAAGGTCCTGAATCACCGCCTGCTCGCCCTCGTCGATGCGTTGCACGGCGGCGATCAGGGTCTCACTATAGCGTCGGGCGTATCGGAATGCCACCTGCCCAAACTGCTCACGAACCTGGGTCATTTGCGATGCCAGCGGGATGAGCTGGGTGGCGTGTGTGCCCTTCGCGTCCACCTCCGTGACCAACCCCTGCGCAATATGCAGGATATGTTCGCCATCCTTATCGTAAATCGGCGCCTGCTTCGCACCCCCGCCGATGGTGAGCTGCATCAGCCCCTTGCCGTCGGGGTCTATCGTCCAGAGCTGGTAGACCTGATCGCGCCGATTGGACGAGAAAACAATCTTTTTCCCGTCGGGCGCCCACGCAGGCGACTGGTCGTCATAGTTATCCTGCGTGAGCAGCAGCGATTGCCCATCGGGCTTGAGCATCAGCAGGTCGCCGTTGCCCTCTTCGTTGAGTTTGACGCACACAATCCAGTCAACCGTGGAGGGCTTGAAGGGGCGGATATCGATGCGCCCCCATGGCTGGGAGCGTATCAGTGCCAGCACGGCGACCAGTATCACGGCAAACAACAAGCCCAGCAGGGTTCGTTCGCGGCGTGTCATGGCTGCTCCGAAGGGGTTTCGTAGAGGATCATCCATGCGACCATCGCGGCGGGCACTTCAGCGTTCGTGGCGATGCGCTCAATTACACGGTTCAGCTGGCGCTCATCCTGTTCGGTTTCAAGGGGGAGTCTGGTGAGCGCCTCGCGCACCATCTGCACCACTTCCTGCAGGTAGCGGGCGCGGTTGATTGCCAGACTGCGCCCCGTAACCTCGGCAAACTTGCGCCCTACCTGCTCGTAGAGGGAATCCCATGTGGTATAGGCGCGGGTCACCTGCGTCTGCTTGCGAGCGGTCTGCTCCGCCAGTTTGCGCAGCTCCTCCTGCTTGCGTAGATGGAGTTGCCAGTCGGCGAGGGTCGTGCCTTCAATAATAATCAGGTTCGGGTGAAATCCGTAGGCTTCCGCAAGGTACTGCTCAATCCAGCGCCTCACATTCGGGGCGTTCACATGCCCCGCGAGCTGATACTCTTCGTGGGGCAGCCCCAGCACCACCGTGTCGCCCTCTATGGTAACGGGCATCAGGGCGTCCAGTGCGCGATAAAGCGTGCGCCCCGTGACCTGTTGTTTGACCTTCTCCCGAATGAGGTTCCAGACCTCCATCATTTCATTTTTCATCCCGACCGCCTCCAGTGCAGGCGTGGAGTCAATAAAAAATCGCCCATTCGTGGGCGTCGCCCGCCTGAACTTGATACCTGATTGACGGGCATAGTATACCCTTTCGGGGGAAATTCGAGCGAAATTGGGGGAAAATTGCCCCCTCAGATGGGAACTTAACAGGGAACATCTTCGTATTCCTGAGTGGAAGGTACTCAAGAGACCTTCCAGAACAAAACTCATCAAGGAGGTGTAAGGCTATGCGAGCGCTGGTACGACGCGAGCCGGAGCAGACGATTACAGCGTGGAATCCGTTCCGTGAGCTGGAGCGAATGCGCCGTGAGATGGATGAGCTGTTCGGTCGGTTGTTCGACCTGCGTCCGAGCATGGATGGCGAGCGCTTTGACTTCTCGCCCGCGCTGGATGTGTACGAGACGCCTGAGGAGTTCGTGCTGTTCGTGACGGCTCCGGGTGTGAAAGAGGGCGACATGCAGGTGGAAATTGCGGATGGCACCATCACCATCTCGGGCGAGCGTAAACCGCTGATCGAGGGCGAGAATGTAACCCCGCACTACATTAGCCGACTGGGCGGCTACGGCAAGTTCACCGTTTCCTACACCGTGCCCACACCGATTGACGAGAACAAGGTGAAGGCGGTCTACCGCAACGGGATTCTGGAGATTCGCTTGCCGAAAGCCGAGTCGGCGAAGCCGAAGACCGTGAAGGTGCAGGTCGAGAAATAACCGACCGCACGCTCCCAAGCCCGCCCGCTCTGGGCGGGCTTTAAGTTTATCTGGAGGACAGTTATGAAAAGCGCGCGACTTTACGAGTACGGTCAGCCGTTTCGGATTGAAGAGGTTCCGACCCCTGCGATTGGCGAGGGCGAGGTGCTGGTGAAGATTGAGGGTGCAGGATTCTGCCATAGCGACCTGCATCTCATGGAGGGCGAAATTCGCATCTTGCCGAAACTGCCCCACACGCTGGGGCACGAGAATGCGGGTGTTGTGGCGCAGGTAGGGCGCGGCGTGAAAGCGGTGAAAGAGGGCGACCCGGTGGTGGTCTACGGTGGCTGGGGCTGCGGCTACTGCCGATGGTGCATCACGGGGCACGAGCAGCTCTGCATCGAGCCGAAATGGGTCGGCTTGTCGGAGTATGAGGGCGGCTATGCGGAATACCTGCGTGTGCCGCGCGAGCGGTATCTGATCAAACTGGAGCATCTCCAGCCACGCGAGGCAGCGCCTCTGACGGACGCCGCGCTCACGCCGTATCGCGCCATCAAGCGAGCGCTACCCCACCTCGTGCCCGACAGCTGGGCGCTGGTGATTGGCGTCGGCGGGCTGGGGCAGTACGGAATCAAACTCCTGCGCTTGCTCACAGGCGTGGGGATTGTGGCGGTAGACATCAACGATGAGCGGCTGGAACTGGCGCGCCAGTACGGCGCCGATAGAACCTACAATAGCACGCGCCATCCCGAGCTGGCAAAAGAGCTGTTAGACCTCACACGCGGGCAGGGCTTCATGGCGTGCTTCGACTTCGTGGGGACCGACGAGACCCTTGCGCTTTGTATCAGCCTCTGCGCCAGCGAGGGCAAAGTCTCGCAAATAGGGCTGGCAGGTGGAACCGCGCGCATCAAACCGCTGGAAAACAGCCGATTCGAGGTGCTTTTCGAAGCCACCCTGTGGGGCAATATTCAGGAGCTGCGTGAGGTGGTTGCCTTAGCCGAGAGCGGTCGGCTCACCCCCATTGCGATGGAGTTTTATCCGCTGGAGCAGATTAACGAGGTGGCGCAAAAACTCAAGGCGGGGCAAATCAAAGGGCGCGCGGTGATAGTGCCGTAGGGAGTATCCCATCAGGTATACTCTCCCCTACCGATGACACTGAGGCGCCGACAGTTCGGTTTTGAGACGCGTATGCTCCACGCGGGGCATGTGCCTGACCCCTACACAGGCTCCCGCGCGGTACCGATTTATCAGACCACCTCGTATGTGTTTTACGACCCCGACTACGCCGCGCAACTGTTCGAACTGAAGCAGTACGGCAACATCTACACACGCATCAACAATCCCACGAACGCCGTGCTGGAGGAACGGGTGGCATCGCTGGAGGGGGGCACGGGCGCGGTGGCGACCGCCAGCGGTATGGCAGCTCAATTCTTGACCTTCATCACGCTGCTGGAGCCGGGCGACGAGATTGTCGCCTCCAGCCACCTCTACGGCGGCACGGTAACCCAGTTCGTCCATACCTTCAAAAAGCTGGGGATTAAGGTTCACTGGGTAGACCCGCGCGATTTTTCCGCATGGGAGCGCGCCATCACCCCCAAAACGCGCGCCCTCTACGGAGAAACGATTGGCAACCCCAGCGGCAGTATTCTGGACATCGAGCGCCTTGCGGAACTGGCGAACGCCCACCGCATCCCGCTGATTGTGGACAACACCTTCGCCACGCCCTACCTCTGCCGCCCGATTGAATGGGGCGCCACGATTGTGCTCCACTCAGCGACCAAGTTCCTGGGCGGACATGGCACCTCTATAGGCGGCATTATTGTAGAGTCGGGCAAGTTTGACTACAGCCACTACCCCACGATTGCCGACCCCTCGCCCGCCTATCACAATCTCAAGTTTTACGAGACCTTCGGGCACTACGGCTTCCTGATGAAGGTGCGTGCGGAAGCCCTGCGGGATGTCGGCGCGTGTATGTCGCCGTTTAATGCGTTTCTGATCCTGCAGGGGATCGAGACGCTCTCGGTGCGCATGGAGCGCCATGTGCAGAACGCGCTGGGGGTCGCCCAGTTCCTGAAGGCGCATCCAAAGGTGGCATGGGTTGCCTACGCGGGCTTACCCGACCATCCCGATTACGAACTTGCAAAGAAGTATCTACCCAAAGGTCCGGGCGCGGTCTTCTCGTTCGGAATCAAGGCGAACGGCTTGGACCCCCGCGAGGCAGGCAAGCGCTTCATTCAGAACCTGCAGATTTTCTCCCATCTGGCGAATGTGGGCGATGTGCGAAGCCTCGTGATTCATCCCGCCTCCACCACCCACCAGCAACTCTCCGACGAGGAGCTGCGTCAGGCAGGGATTGCGCCCGAAATGATTCGGCTCTCTATTGGGCTGGAAACGCTGGACGACCTGCTGTGGGACTTAGACCAGGCGCTCTGGGCAGTTGATAGGGAGAAATAACGATGGAACCGCTGGCTTGTGAAATCACGCTCAACTCGGTGCTGCCGCCCGAACTGCGGGCGAAGTATCAGGACCCGGACACCATCCGTGAGGTGTTGCACCGGGCGCGCACGATTGCGATGGTGGGACTCTCGTCTGACCGCTACAAGGCGAGCAACATGGTCGCCGCCTACCTGCAGTACGAGGGCTACCGGATTATTCCCGTCAACCCCACCGCGACCGAGATTCTGGGCGAGCGCTGCTATCCTGACCTGCTCAGCATCCCCGACCCGATTGATGTGGTGGATGTCTTTCGCCCCGCGCGGGAGGCAATCAGCATCGTGGAGCAGGCGATTCAGAAGGGCGCGTGGTGTGTGTGGTTCCAGCTGCGCATTGTGAACCTTGAGGCGGCGGCGCTGGCAGAAAAAGCGGGCTTGATTGTGATTATGGATCGGTGTATCAAGATGGAACACGGACGGTTTGGGGGCGGACTCCACTGGATGGGCATGAACACCGAAATCATCTCCGCGCGACGCATGCGTCGGATGTTCTGAAGGAGCCGGTGCCGATGACTCTGAGCGACCTGCAAGCCATCGGGGCGGTACTGCAAGGGCACTTTTTGCTCACTTCGGGCAGGCACAGCGAAGTCTATTTTGAAAAGTTTCGTTTACTGGAACGCCCCGCGCTTCTGGGTCAGGCAGTCGCGCAGATGCTGGCGCAGCTGGGGGCGGTAGAAGTGGCGGCGGTGGTGGGTCCCACGCTGGGCGGTGTGCTGGTTGCCTACGAGACGGCGCGGCAGCTGGGCGTGCCTGCGCTCTACGCCGAGCGCGAGGGAGAGACACGGGCGTTTCGGAGGGGCTATCCGCTGCCATCGGGCGCGCCCGTGCTATTGGTGGACGATGTGTTGACCACGGGCACCTCCCTGCGCGAGGTGCTGGTCTTGCTGGAGCGGGTGCGTGCGCGTCCTGTAGCAATCGGCGTGCTGATAGACCGCTCCGAGACGCCTCCGGATTTCGGCTTGCCCCTCGTGTCGGCGCTCCGCCTGCCCGCACAGACCTACGATCCTGCGGAATGTCCCTTATGTCGGCAGGGGATTCCCCTTCAGAAGCGTGGGAGTCGCTAAAAAGACTGACCCCCTGCGTTTGCCCGCAGGGGGTAAGTAAGCAGTGCTTTCAGTCGGCTGTGTCAGTCCTCGCCCTGTGCTTTGGTGAAGCCCGGCGCGCCGTCGAACTCCTGCAGTTTTTCGATATGCATCCAGCGGAAGCGCGACGCCACGCGCTGTACCAGATCGAGAATCTGGGCATCGCTCGCGTCGCCCTGCGCATCGCGGAGCATGAAGCGGCACCGATAGTGGTCCACCACATCGGTAATCGCGCCAGTGGGCGGGTAGACCTTCGTGCCGCGGTTGGAGACCATCTTGAGGTAGAAGGGCGACTCTTCCACCAGCGCTTCCAGCGCCTTGCCCAGCGGTTCGGGCATCAGGTCGGTCTCCACGAACACATCGACGCCCACCACACGCCGCGTGCTGGGACGCACCCGCACAGGGTCGGCAGGCACCTGCGGCAGCCGAATCGGGCGATACTCGCGCACGAACGCCGTGCTGGGCTTCTTGCCCAGATTCGCGATAATCGCATCGGTGTATTCGGTGGTGGAGCTGCCCTTGTCGTAGCCCACCACATCGCCCGTGCGCACCTTGCCCTCTTCCAGCGTGTAGAGAATCGCGTTCTCAATCGTGGCAGCCGCCTCGAACTCTTCGAGGTAGCGCAACATCATCACCGCCGAGAGAATCACCGCGGTGGGGTTAATCACATTCTTGCCCGCGTACTTCGGCGCGGAGCCATGCACCGCCTCGAAGATAGCCACCTCATTCCCGATATTCGCCGACGGCGCGAAGCCCAGCCCGCCCACAAGCGCCGAGGTCAGGTCGCTGATGATGTCGCCGTTCATGTTGGTGGTGACAATCACCTCGAACTGTTCGGGGCGCTTGACCAGCTGGTGGGCGCAGTTGTCAATAATGATGTGGTTCGCCTCAATATCGGGATATTCGGGGGCAATCTCTTCGAAGGTGCGCTTCAGCATCCCCTCAGCGAACTTCATGATGTTGGCTTTGGTGGCGCAGTGAACCTTTTTGCGCCCCTCGGCGCGCGCCAGCTCAAACGCGAAGCGCACTATCTTCTCGCACCCCTTGCGCGAGATGAGCTTGAGCGTTTGCGCCACGCCAGGGGTCTGCATATGCTCGATACCTGCATAGAGGTCTTCCACATTCTCGCGCACCACCACGAGGTCAATCCCGCGTCCGCTGTAAGGGGTGGGCACATTCGGGAACTCGCGCACGGGGCGCACATTCGCGTAGGTCTCAAACAGCTTGCGCAGGGTCACATTCGCGCTCTTCTCGCCATAGCCCACTGGAGTCTCCAGCGGACCTTTCAGCACCACGCGCGTCTTGCGAATCGACTCGATGGTTTCCTGTGGTACGCCCGATTCAATTCCTTTTTTGAAAACGCTGGCGCCTGCCTCGCGCACTTCCCACTCCAGCGGGGCGCCCACCGCCTCCAGAATTCGTAACGCCGATTGAATACACTCTGGACCAATCCCGTCGCCCGGGATGACCGTAATCAGTTTCTTACCGCTCTCTGTAATGTACGCCATCGTTCGTATCCTCCATCCATCCGAGAGTATACCCGCTGATGGGGTATACTCTGGCGGTATGTTTGAGAGCCTGACGGACAAGCTGCAGGGCATCTTCAGCCGCATTCGGGGGAAGGGGCGCTTAGACGAGAAGACCGTAGACGAGGTGCTTCGCGAAATCCGCCTGGCGTTGCTGGAGGCGGATGTTAATTTTCGGGTGGTGAAGGAGTTTATTGCACGGGTGCGTGAGAAGGCGGTCGGCGACGAGGTGCTGAAGAGCCTGACGCCCGACCAGCATGTGGTGCGCATCGTGCGCGACGAGTTGATTGCGCTTCTGGGGGGCGAGGCGGAGCCGATTCGCTGGGCGTCGCCGCCTCCCACCGTGTTCATGCTCTGTGGCTTGCAGGGGTCGGGTAAGACCACCACCTGCGCGAAGCTGGCGCGCTGGGCGCGCTCGCAGGGGCGCAAACCGATGATGGCAGCGTGCGACCTCCAGCGCCCTGCCGCCATCAAGCAGCTGGAGGTGCTGGGCGAGCAGGTAGGCGTCTATGTCCACACGCCCGAAAAGGCTGGGGTGAGCGACCCGGTGAGCGTCGCGCGCTCCGCCTACGCCTATGCCCGCGCCAACGGCTACGATGTGCTGATTCTGGACACCGCAGGACGCCTGCAGATTGATGAACCCCTGATGCAGGAACTGCAACAGATGCGCGACGCCCTCCAGCCCCACGAGATTCTGCTGGTCGTGGACGCCACCACGGGGCAAGAGGCGGTCAATGTGGCGCAGGCGTTCAACGAACGACTGGAGCTGACAGGGGTCATTCTCACCAAGATGGACGGCGATGCGCGTGGCGGCGCGGCGCTCTCGCTCAAAGCCGTGATGGGCAAGCCCGTGCGCTTTATTGGCGTCGGCGAGCGCACCGACGCCCTCGAGCCGTTCTACCCCGACCGCATCGCCAGCCGCATCCTCGGCATGGGTGATGTGCTGTCGCTGATTGAGCGCGTGGAGCAGACCATGCAGGAAGAGGAAGCCAAGCGCATGGAGAAAAAACTGCGCGAGGCGTCCTTTGACTTCGAAGATATGCTCATGCAGATGCAACAGATTCGGCGCATGGGTCCATTCGAGCAGTTGTTGAAGCTTTTGCCTGGCTACAATCAGCTCAAGCAACAGCTGGGCGAGATGGCGATAGACGACCGCGCCCTCAAACGCGCCGAAGCGATTATTCTTTCTATGACCCCACAGGAGCGCCGCCATCCTGAAATCATCAACTACAGTCGCAAAGCGCGAATCGCCCGCGGCAGCGGCACCAAAATCGAAGAGGTCTCCGCGCTCATCAATCAGCTGATGGAAATGCGCAAGCTCATGAAACAACTCAACAAGTACCAGCAAACGATGCAGAAACGCGGCAAATGGTTCCGCATGGGGCGCGGGCGGTAGGATTCCGGAGAGGCGCTCACTCTACTACACGAATATGCGGCGGTGGAATAAACAATTTGGGGTGACCCGGAACCAAATCGGGGTTTGGAGGTCTCAAAGTGCCCTTGAAATACCGGCTTTTGGGAAACACGCCTGAGAAGTAAACAGGTCTAATGAAATAGGGGTGTAGCGACATGAGCGACGCTCGCCGGTTGATCGAGTTTGTGTCGCGCCACATGCAGGAGCATCCATACTATGCGCCTCAGCGAAGGGTGCTGTCGGAGCCTTCCGTCTCAAATTTTGAGGCTATCCCGCGGGCTCTTCCCGAAAGCGCTACGCTCGACACTCTGCACAGCATGTGGCGCTCGCACAGGTATGGGGTTCGTAGAGCCGCTCTCTATGGGCTGATAAGCCGATTTCCAGATGAGAGCATCACCCACCAGGCGGTTCAAGAGGTCCTTACCACGGACCCCCTGCTGGGGAATGATGCGCTCTACTGGATTCTCAGTTCCCGTGCGAGACCGTTGATTCCGCTGATTGCGGATTTGCTGTGGAGCGGTCGGATTCTGGACTGTGATCGCAGCACGGTGCTGGAAATCCTGTTGCAGATGGAGTACGACTTTCGCCCGTATGAAAAGAGGTTGCTCCAATGGGCATCAACGACACCGACCTTTGAAGATATCACTCCCTTCGTGGCGACGGCAATCCTGCTCGGGCTTGGCGCACCTTCTGCGAAGCGGCTTTTAGACCGTTTACTGAACTCTCAAGACCTGTATCTCGTTGAGTTGGGGCTTCGCGTGCTGGGGGACTACGCGATAACTCCTCAGACCATAGACGCGCTTGTGGGCTTTGTATCCCGACTGCGCCCGGATGCCGAAGCGATTGCGTGCCTGTTCCGATCTATTGAAATCCTTGCAACAGTGCCGTTGCCTGAGAAAGTGCTGAATCAGTTATGCCGTGTGCTGGAACGGTGGTCTCAAGCGGACCGCTCAGGTCGTTTCAGAAAAGCGCTGGATTACTTCTACAGGGCTTATCTAAGCGAACGAGGCTACCCCTTGGGCGACGGGATATTCGTTCGGGGAAGCCGTGAGCCAGCTGCGGAGAATAGGGCGTACTTGCTTTCCTACGTACAGAGGTTGCTTGATAGATAGCGGCGCTTTGCTGCTACTCTCACAAGCAACATAGGGTCAGGTCGAGTTTCATCAACCGCGTGACAGCCTGACCGAGTCGTACAAGGAGGACGGTGGTGCATGGGCGATATGGGAGCAGTTCTGGGGCAGGAGCGGATGTAGCACTTGTAGCGATGGGCGAGGTTTGTGTTGCGGAGACGACCGGGCAGGATGAATCCAAATGTTACTACAGATAAGCCGATTGGGTATTTGAAGTGCATGAAAAATTGCACGGCTATATGTATGATGTCGCCGCCTAGCTGGAAGCCAAAACCTGTTATCCCTATCGATAGGGTATAGTTATCCTATGTTTGACCCGACCCCGCAGGAAATGCTGGAGCTGCAGGAACAAATGGCGCAGGTCTATCGCTCGGAAGAGCGATGGGAGGCGCTTTATGAAACGATTCATTTCATACTAAGCATATTAAGATGGTTTCCAGATATCGTTGACGACACTGAAGAAAAGGTGAAAAAATACAAAGAGGAAATTCGTAAATTAGAAAGCATACTTTTTAATAAGTTGTTTGATAGTGAAAGATTACTAACTACTAAAGTAGATTTTTTAAAGTCGGAAATAAATGAACTGTTTGAACAAGAAACTGATGCCGAAAAAATAAAATCAGAAATGCGCAAGCTTTTGATAATGGGGCGTGCCGTTCCTGAAAGCCTGAACGATCTTGCTTTCATTATGCACTTTGAGAACACGGAAACGGCACTTCAGCTGTGGGAAGCTCATATAAGAGCTGCCTGGTGCTATGCTGCCATCTACAGCTCGGGCTTGTATCGCCCTCCCTTTTCGGTAGTGACCTGCCGCATTCCTGAATGGCTTATGGAGTTTTGGGACAGTGCAACACCTCAACAACGGTACAGAATCGTGGACGGGTTGCTGTTAATCAGCGAGTTGGGAGAGCGGTTTGATAGATGGATTGCCCTGGAGGCGCGTGTTGAGTGGCTACGGGTGGTATGCCGATGGCTGCTATGGCGTGGGCGCTGGCGTTCCGCGAAGCGCCTTCAAAGGCTGACTCAACACATCCGAGAGCGAGAAGCAGGGTGGCAGCGCAGGGGATTCAGCAATATCACATGGCTTTTGCCTGTATTGGAATCTGAATCGAGCGGCAGCGGATCTTCACAATTAACAGCTCAAACAAATGACACAGATGATTGAACAGCAGGAGTAGATAGATGGCAGTCGGCAGTGGGCGGAGCGGGATGACGCGGTGAACGGCAGGCATCGGGATGTGTATGGGTATGACCCTGTGTCGGGGCGGTTGACGCAGGTGGGGGATGCGATAACCGGTGTAGTGAACCACTTTGCATGGAACCCTGAAGGCACGCTGGCGCGGTGGAGCAATAATCAGCCGAACAGTTATGCACAGGTGTTCGGGTATGATGAGGAGGGTCGTCTGACGCGGATTGAGCGGAATGGGAGTGGGACTGTGAAGGTGGCGTATGAGTATGAGTCCAATAATGGATGAGTCAAAAGAAAGCGGATTGAAGTTAGGAGGATGAGGCATGCAGTACTCACGGAACAGCGATAATGATCAGGCAAAGGTGTTTCAGGCTCTTGCCAAGGATTACTTGGAGATACTGGCGACAGCGCGCTCGGTACGGCTTCTACCGCAACATGGGTGTGTTGTCGCCCTCGTGCGCAAAACGGCGGCGGCTCGCGCAGGCGAACCCGTCTATCAGGATCCAGGCAATGTCTATGTGGTTGTTCTGGAAGCCCCGCCCAACCACCCTGCGAAACGCCTCTGGCAACAGCTCGTCGGGCACGGCTGTGGAGGAAAACTGGTTGTGCGCGATTTGAACCGTGATGGCAAGGATGAAATCTTCTACTGGGTGGATGGGCAATCTTGTACGATGGGGGTTCTCCTGTTTGATAGCCCCAGCAAGGCGCGCTGGCTGTATCGCAATCAAGGGCGATTTCAGGCGGAGGTTCGGGATGTGAACCGCGATGGCATCTGGGAGGTGGTGGAATCGCTCCTGACGATTCAGCTGGAAGAGCCGTACTACACCCGTATCGCTTCGCAACGCTGTGTGTTTGCACGGCGAGTATGGAAATGGGACAGGAGCCAGAAGGTGTATCGGCTCTGGAAGGTGGAGCCTGACTGGGAGTCTCAGCGACGCCTGAGTCGGGAGGAGCTGCGGCACACGCCGGGTGCGAAGGAGATTTTGAGGGAGTAAAACGGGAAGGTCGCAGTCAGGCAAGAGTGGAGGATTACCTGCCTGCTGGGAACGCGCCGGGGTATAGTGAGAACTGGCGGTTTGTGCCCAGTGGGGGTACTTTGCTGATGATGACGCAAGCGGGTGAGCCGTGGGGTTATTATCCGCAGGACAGCAACGGTCTGGCGGTGCAGAGTGCGCTTGCCGAGCCGTGTGCGTGTCCTGTGTTTGTGCCGACGCAGGTAGCCGTGTGTTCCCCACTGGTGGATGGGGGTGTGGAGAAGACAATCAAGATGATAGTACGCTAAAGGACTGTGTTATGAAATGCCGCAAAAAACGGTTGGCAAGGGACTTTTGGAAATGTTTTGCCGAGTGTATTGGAACAAAGATCGGGGAGAAAGTCGTCGACGATATTATTGGAAATCTATGCGAAAAAAACTTCTGTAGAGTTTTTAGCAACCTTCCACAGTGCAAAAAAGGGAATCCATGCGATATCCACAATCCCGATCTGGTAGATTGCCAGAATTGTTGTGATATAAAATGGGCTTGCTGTGTAGCTAATATAAAGCCGCGCATTGGACCCGGACCTTGGTTTGACTGGAACAGGTGCTATGCAGAGCGCATTCACTGCTACGCAAACTGTAATTAACAATAAATGAGGAGAAAGTTATGCGTATCTTCGCTATAGGGTCTCTGATTGCTCTTGTGATTCTGAGTGCGTGTAAGAATGATTCTCGCCCACCCTCTCAAGCGTGGCATCGTCCGAAGCTAAGCCAGATATTAGCAATCAATCATGTTGAGTCTCCTGATAAAGCACTGGAGCTGCTTGGTAGGGAACTTCAACACCCCAACTGGTTAGCACCTGACCCTGCCACACTGAGAGCAGTCGCATCCAAGCTGGAACAGGTTTGTGCTGAGAAAAAATATCCTGAGCACGCAGTAGAAATAGCCTGGCAATTCTTCGAGCGGGCGGCAACTGCAAAGGTCGATGAGGATGAGGTTGTATATTTTCTGAGTCTTCGAGCGGTATGGGAACAACTTAAAGATACTTTGCACAGGCAAGAGGGGCGTCGGGATGTTTTTGCTCGTGTAGATCAACTTTTTCAAGAAGCAGAGACAGAGCTGAAAGCGATGAGACGCGGGAGTGGCGCGGTTGCGGACTACAAGTATGTAGTGCAGAGTAACAAATACGCACGCGAACAGCTGTCTGCACTGCGCGAGATAATCCTGCGCCAATAAGTTTGCGGTGCCAACGAATGGGCGACAAATACTTAGAGAATGCAAAGCGATGGTATGACCAATGGGATAAAATGCTGAGTTCCTTTTGTGATAAAGGACTCATCGGGGGATTTGTAGCCTGTATGAGTATTTGTACGGGTACTGCAGTTGGCACAGGCGTTGTAGGTTGTTTAGCCCTATGGGGAGCGCTGACAGTCTATGGTTTACTCATATGCTTGCAACTTCGTGACCAATTGATATCTATTCGCTTGGTCGACTACTGTGAGCAAAAAGAGCGAAACTGCATTGAACGATGTCCGCGTCCGAAACCAGGCAGTATAGGAAAATGTAAGTCGCAAACGCAAATAGTTGATCGGTGTGAGTTGGAACGGGTATACTAAGTGCCATCGCAGTACCATTTCGACACAGGGGGTCTATGGACTGCGGATGCGCAGCTTCCGCGCTGTCTTCCCCACGCTGAAGCTGCACTTCAGCGCTCCATACTCGCGGTGCTGAAAATAAAGTGCAAAGGCGCTTAGGTTTTCAACGGCTTTCGGGCGGGCGCATTAGCAACCGCTATGTGTCATGACTGCTGCAGAAAGACGGTAGAATATTACGGCTGGCTTGCAGGGAAGGAAACAGACTGTCACAATCTGTGTGGTGTTCATGACCCTGACTTGTGGTTTCAATCCGTGATGGGGGTGGTTCGAACGACAACGGTTGGACTGTGGAGAAATGGCGCAGAACGAACAGGGTACTTCAAAACCTCATCAGGCGGAGTGCCAAAGCGACTGAAGTGGCGATTGTCCGTTCGCCGCGGCATGAGGGGAGCTCCCGTGGTGGCTGGGGATAATCTTTTTATTTCTTCCCAGCGTGAATTGCCGAGCCGCCGAGGAGGATACCTCTACCGCATCTCTCTGAAGACGCGCTCTGTCCACCGATTCCGTGGGACAGGTTACTATGAGCCTTCCATCAGTGGGGAGAGAGTAGTTATCTGCCGTGCGGAAAGCGGAGGGGACAACCGACTGGTCTGTCTCGACTGGAGGCGCAACGCCGAGGTGTGGCAATCGGATGGCTTGTCTGGATTTGTCATGTCACCCCTGATTGTTGGGGATTGGGTTTTTATCGCGGATTTCAACTCAGTGAGGGCTTTTCGCCTTGCTTCTGGCAAACCTGTGTGGCAGACAACGACAGGCGCGGTTGCAAGCGGACCTTGTCAGTCTGCAACCACATTGATTGTCAATACGATTAGAGAGGGACTCTTTGCTTATGTCGCCGCAACAGGGCGTCTCAAATGGCGTACAGTACCTCCTCAGGCAGAGGAGAGCTATGCCACCCCTTGCATCTGTCGCGATAGGGTCATTGTGGTTTCCAAAAGCCGTGTCGCATCGGAGGGGCATGTGTCCGCATTTCGCCTTGAAGATGGGCAACGTCTGTGGAGCCAAATCCTGCCTGATTTAGGCGACGCCTCTCCCGCATGTGACGGAAGGCGAATCTTTACAGTGGGGTTACAGGGCACAGTTTCCTGTCTCGATATTCAGGATGGCAGAGTACTTTGGGCTTCATGTCTGCAGGCAGGAAGCAGCTGTTCCCCGTCCGTTGCAGGGGCTTCGTTGTACATCGGTGATAACGACGGCTGGCTTTACACTCTTGACACGCGTACGGGGAGGGTTCGCTGGCGCTATCGCACAGGAGACGCTGTGTTCGGAAGTCCGTGGGTTGTGAGCAATCAGGTAATTTTTGCCAGCAGTGATGGATATTTGTATTGTTTTGACTTGTGATTGTGGGGAATATTAGCAGGAGTATCGGCAAGTGTGTCGTATTGGATGCGGGGGTGTGGCGATGCGGGTGTATCAGCGAGAAATAGGCGGTGAAACTTGTGCGAGTGTGGAGGAGTACCAATCCTGGTGTCCACGACCTGCTCCAGGAAGCGATAGCGCTCTCGACGAAAAGGCGAATTTTGATGGCGTCAACTGCGCGGTTGTCGTTCGCGAAAAGAGGCGTTATTTCGACCCGACCGTTTCGAATAATGATTGGCTTGAGTGTCAGTGATGTTGTCATCAGCAAGGGTACAGAAGATGGCACTGAGACACCGCTTTCTGGCAGCAGGAGGTTTTTTGGTGGTGCTTGGTTTTGTTGGGGCGATGATTCTCCGACTCGCCTCGCTTGACCTAATCCTTGAACACTATAATGAAGCGATACAGGACAACCAGGCAAGGTTTGAGTTATTCTGGACCTCTCGAACGATTGGGGAAATACTTTCCCTTTATCCCAGAATTGAGCAATGGCGTATAATACGCGGTCAGCAAGTAAGTAATCAGTATGCAGTATCGCTTGCATGTTTTGAAGATAGCAAACAACCGCTTCGCCTTCTGCTGTGGCTCAACCGTGACTCGCGTGTGGTGAGGTATTTGTGGATAGCGGGTGGGCGAACGAAATCCTCCGTTTCCTTCTCTCTACCTCCTGTCCTGCTGGAGGCTCCGCTCTCGACTGTAAAGCGCGACATTGGACCGCAGTTTACTCCGTGCGGCTTTGCTGAACTGTACGATGTTGTCAAACGGGGGAACCGCTGGGAGGTGAGAAGGGGCTGTTTCCTCAAAGAGCATGCTGTGGGAAAGTATTTCTATTGTGAACCACGCCTGGTTCAGGAAAATGACCCTCGGCTCTCTTTATCCCTTTGGTTTTTCTGGGAAACGGACGGCACTGGACGCATTATAGGTCGCGGAGTTCACGGTTCATGGTAAAATTGTAACAAGCGCGTTTCACATAGGGGGGTACTTTGCTGATGATGGGTTCATCGGGCGCCCCGTGGGGTTATTATCCGCAGGACAGCAACGGGCTGGCAGTGCAGAGCAAGGATACCGAAAGGGCGAGGAGGTAATCGGGATGCAATCCGAATGGCTGATTGAGGAAGAGCTGATAGAGTGGCTCGACAGGTTCGGCGGCGAGTCGGAATGGGGGCGTGAAATCCGCCTCATCAATCCCAAAGGCGAAATCGTTGGTCGTCGCTTAGCGGTGGGCGCCATCACAGAACACTATCTATTCTTTCGTGGCAATACCGCCTATACCTGGTTCTATCCGTTCAAGACGCCTACTGTGTTTACGGCGCAGATTCCCGACGCGCTGCTGCGCCTCTGGATGAGCCGTTCGCTGATGCCCTATTTCCGAGACGACTTCGGCAATCTCTATGGAAGCGTCCAGTGGCAGTTGCTGGAAAGGGACACGGCAAGCAACTTGAAGTTCTGTACGCATCGGCAGTGTTCACGGCGACTGATAGAGCGGTATCGCTACTTACCGCGTGTGGGTGAAAGCGCTACGGTGGAGTGGCGTGTGTGTTTTCGAGCCGAGCCTCCTCTTTTAGGGCAAGAGGTGCCAGTCTGTTCCGAATTGTGGTGGGAGGGACGACTGCGGCGTCGGCATATCCTGTTGCATTATCGCACGGCAATCCCCGAGGAACACGCTTTCTTCCGCATACCGCGCCACGCTAAGATACACAGGGTGGAGGTAGCGAATCTTTTCTCGCCTATTCATGCATACGCTCCACCGTTGTTGAGTGATTGATTAGAGACTGTCTGGGAAAACGCGCAAGCAACGGAATCACACGGCGTTTGCGCCAGAGGGCTGAAGCCGTTCCTACGAGACGAAGCCGACCTGCTCTGCAAACGGTTAGAGAATCCTGCGGGGATGGCAAAGTCGCTCTGGTGTTTGCACCTGCCCATGGGGCGCGTGGAGAAGGTTGCCGATACGCGCCTATTTAACGACCCGTTTTCGTTTCGCAAGCCCTGACCAAGCCTCCATAAGGTACAATTCTCTCCGCTATGCCAACTGCGGCGTTCACCACGCTGGGGTGTAAGGTCGGTTGGCGAGCGAGGTGAGATAGTGAGTAGAAAAGCTTTGCCCACACTCAGGCGATACAGCGCTCTCATCGTCAAGGAGGGCGACTGGTACATCGCACGCTGCGTCGAGCTGGGTGTTACCACACAGGGGCGCACGCTGGATGAAGCACGCGCGAATCTCCGCGAAGCCGTAGAACTCTACATAGAAAGCTTCGGCGAAGACTTGCCCGAAAGCGCTGAGGAAATAGTGCTTTACCCGCTGGAAGTCCAAACGCATGCCTAAGCTACCTGTCCTTTCTGGAAGAGAGCTAATACGCCTTCTCCAAAAAGCAGGCTTTGAAGTCGTGCGCCAGAAAGGTAGCCATGTGAGCCTGCGCAAAGGTGATCGCAGGACGGTTGTGCCCCTGCACGATGAGCTGGCAAAAGGCACCTTAAGAGACATTCTGAACCAGTGTGGCTTGAGCCGGGACGATTTACTGAAACTTATGGAGGAGTAGAAACACCTTCTGCCCATAAGGTACAATTCTCCCCGCTATGCCAACTGCGGCGTTCACCACGCTGGGGTGTAAGGTCAATCAGTACGAGACCCAGAAGATTCTGGAAAGTTTCGAGGCGCAGGGGTTTGAGATTGTGCCCTTCGAGTCGCCCGCCGATGTGTATGTGATTAACACCTGCTCGGTAACACAGTCGGCGGAGGCGAAATCGCGCCAGACCGTCCGCCGTGCCAGCCGAATGAACCCCAACGCGATTGTGGTGATGACGGGCTGCTACGCACAGTTCACCCTGCGGCGTGGTGAGAAACTGGACGAGGCGCACCTCGTCGTGCCTAACCCCGAAAAGCTGCGCACGCTGGAGTATGTGCTGGAGCATTTCCCCCACCTGCGCGAGCGTCTGGAAGCCGAACGCCGCGCTGGCGAAACGCCCATCCGACGCCGCACCCGCGCCGTGCTGAAAATTCAGGACGGTTGTAATGTGAACTGCTCGTTTTGCTCCATTCCGCTCACGCGCCCCGTAATGCGCAGTACCCCTTACACGGAGGTGCTGGAAGAGGCGCGGGCGCTGGTCGCCGAGGGCTACCGCGAAATCGTGCTGACAGGCGTGCTGATTGGCGACTACGGACCCCTTTCAGGCAGTGGGGGACCCGATCTGGCGGAACTCTGCGCCCTGCTGAGCGAGATTGAGGGACTGGAGCGCATCCGCATCAGCTCCATCGAGCCGACGCTCATCAGCGACGCGCTGATAGAACAGATTGCCACCAACCCCAAGATGTGCCCGCACCTGCACATCCCACTCCAGAGCGGCGACTCGCGCATTCTCAAAGCGATGAATCGCCCGTATGACCAGGCGTTCTATCTGGACCTGTGCCGTCGCCTGCGCGAGCGCATTCCCGACCTTGCCATCAGCACCGATATTATGGTTGGCTTTCCCGGCGAGGATGAGGAGGCGTTCCAGAACACCTGCAAAGTGGTGGAGGCGGCGGAATACTGTCGGGCGCACATTTTCCGCTACTCGCCGCGTCCTGAAACCCCTGCCGAGGCGATGGAGGCTCAAGTGCCCGAACCCGTGAAGACCGAACGGAGCCAGCGACTGCAGGCGCTCTGCAAGCAGGTGCAGCTGCGCTACGCGAGCCGTTTTATCGGCAGGGTGGAGCGCGTGCTGGTGGAGACCCGCTCCAAGCTCAGTGGGCTGATGACGGGCACAAGCGACCACTACCTGCAGGTGGAGTTCGCTGGCTCGCCGAGTCTGGCGGGGCAACTGGTGTCTGTGCGAATCGTGGATGTCTCCCCAGAGGGCGTGATGGGCGAGCTGGTGGGAGCGGTGCATTCAGCAACAGAGTGAAGACCCTATCGGGTACACTTTTGTTGACATGCAGGCGCTTAGCCCGGAGGGTTTTATTGGGCGCACATGGCGTAAGGTGCGGATTTTTCTGGAAGCCATCAAGTTCGAACACACGATTTTCGCGCTTCCGTTTGCGCTGATGGGGGTGGTGTACGCTGCCGACACGGGCGTTTCGGGACGCACGCTGGGCTGGATTCTGGTCGCGATGGTGAGCGCCCGAACCGCCGCGATGGCGTTCAACCGCATCGCCGACAGAGATGTAGACGCGCTGAACCCCCGCACCCGAAACCGCGCCCTGCCCGCTGGCTTGCTCACTGTGCAACAGATGTGGACGGCGCTGGCGATTGCCGTTGCGGTGTTCGTGTATGCGGCGTGGCAGCTGAACTGGCTCTGCTTCATCCTGAGTCCTGTGGCGCTGGCGATTATTCTGGGCTATTCCTACACCAAGCGGTTCACACCGCTCTCGCACTACTGGCTGGGGTTGTCGCTGGGGATTGCCCCCTCGGCGACATGGATTGCAATACGGGGTACGCTGGAGTTGCCGCCAATTGTGCTGACTCTGGCGGTCGCGCTCTGGGTGGCGGGGTTCGATATCCTCTATAGCCTGCAGGATTACGAGTTTGACAAAGCGCACGGGTTGCGCAGTCTGCCTGAGACTCTGGGCAAGGCGCGTGCGATCTGGGTGTCGCGCCTGTCGCACGCGCTATGTGTGGCGCTGTTCGCGCTGTTTGGCTGGATGGTGGGTGCGGGCGCGATTTACTATCTGGGCGTGGCGTTCGCGGGCGCGATGCTGGCATACGAGCAATCGCTGGTAGCGCCAGAAGACCTCAGCAAACTCGATGTGGCGTTCTTCACGATGAACGGCTATGTGAGTATCGGCATGTTCGTTTTTAGCGCGCTGGACAAAATTTTATGAAACCGTTCGTGATTGGCAGTGTGCCGTATGTGAACGCCGCGCCGCTGGTGCGCTGGTTTGAGACCGATGCGGGCAAGCGCTGGGGAGAGGTGCGTTATGCCGCACCGTCGGTGCTGGCGCGCTGGCTGGAAGCGGGCGAGGTGGATGTGGCGCTGGTGTCGTCGGTGGAGTGGTTCCGCCGTCCCGAAACGCGCTTTGTGCCAGGGCTGGCGATTGCCTCCGACGGCGAGGTGCTGAGCGTGCGTCTGTTCAGCAAAGTGCCGTTTGAAGCGATACGCACGGTGGCGCTGGATACGAGTTCGCTCACCTCCTCGGCGCTGACACGCATTCTGCTGGAGCGTGTGTACGGCATCCGCCCTGAATACCGCCCCCATCCGCCCAACCTGCAGGCGATGTTGCGCGAGTGCGATGCGGGCTTGCTGATTGGCGACGCAGGGATGACCGCAACACTCCCCGACGGCTATGTGCTGGACCTGGGTCAAGCATGGCGCGACTGGACGGGGCTGCCCTTCGTGTGGGCAGTCTGGCTCGCCAACCCGAACACGCCTCTGGAGGCGCTGAGCGAGGTTATGCACGAGGCGTATGCGTGGGGGGCGCAAAACCTGCCGAGCATCGTTCAGCAGGAGTCAGCGCGCACGGGCATCCCTCTGCCGCTGGTGGCGCGCTATCTGCAAGAGGTGATGGTCTACCGCATCGACACGCGCTTTCTGGAGGGGCTGGAGCGCTTTCGTGCCGAGTGGGCGCGGCTCGCTGAGGTACAATAGCCGTGATGAACCTGCCTGCAACGGTGCGTGTGGTGGAAGTCGGCGCGCGGGATGGGCTGCAAAACGAGCCGACGCCTGTGCCGACCGAGGTGAAAATCCGCTTTATCGAGATGCTGGCGGAGGCGGGCTTGCCTGTGATTGAGGCGACCTCTTTCGTCAGTCCGCGCTGGGTGCCGCAACTGGCGGACGCCGAGGCGGTCATACAGGGGCTTTCGCGCCGTGAGGGGGTGTGCTATCCTGTGCTGGTGCCGAACCTCAAGGGGCTGGAGCGCGCCCTGCAGGCGGGCGTGGACGCAATTGCCATCTTCACCGCCGCTTCCGAGACCTTCTGCCAGCGCAACCTGAACCGCACGATAGAGCAGTCGCTTCAGGAGTTCGAGCAGGTGGTGGCGCAGGCGAAGGCGGCAAGGCTCTGGGTGCGGGGCTATATCTCCACCGCGTTCGTATGCCCATATGAAGGCAGAATCGCGCCTGAGGCGGTCAAACCCATCGTGGAGCGGCTGCTTGAAATGGGCGTGGACGAGATCAGCCTCGGCGACACGATTGGCGCGGCGGTGCCCACCCAGATAGAGCAGCTCACCGACGCGCTGGAGCCAATTCTGCCCAAAGAGCGCTGGGCGTATCACTTCCACAACACCTATGGCACGGCGCTGGCGAATGTGCTGACCGCGCTCCAGCGGGGAATCACGATTTTCGACTCCTCGGCGGGCGGGCTGGGCGGATGCCCCTTCGCGCCAGGCGCATCAGGCAACCTCGCAACGGAAGACCTGCTCTACATGCTTCACGGGATGGGGATTGAAACGGGCGTCTCGCTGGAGAAGGTGGTCGCCGCGGCGCAATATATTCTGGGACACCTGAACCGCGCGACACCGCCCAGCCACTACCTGCAGGCGTGCCAGTGTGGGCAAGGCAATTAAACACTGAATAGGCTTTCAATCAGCCGATAACCCTCCTCTATCGTGGGCAGATTCGGCTCCTCTAAAATCGATTCATCATACAGGAATCGGCTGGGGTGCGGCTGGCGCGAGTCGTAGAGCAAAAAGGGCACAAAGCCCTCCGCATGGGTGCGCTTAGCGACGGGGGTGAAGTGGTCGGGCACAATCAGCATGCGGAACGGCTCTTTGCGGGCGAACAGCCCTTCCGCAATCTGCGCCACAATATGCTTGTCAATCTGCTCAATCGCCCAGATTTTGGCTTCCACATCGCCATGGTGTCCCGCTTCATCGGGCGCCTCGATATGCACATACACGAAGTCGTGCTTTTCGAGCATGCGCAGGGCGTACTCGCCCTTGCCCGCATAGTTCGTATCGATGTAGCCCGTTGCGCCGGGCACGGTAGGCGTCTCCAGCCCTGCGAGGCGCCCCAACCCGCGAATCACATCCACAGCGGCAATCACCGCGCCTGTTTTGCCCCACTTGAGCGAAAATGGCTCCAGCTTGGGCACGCGCCCCTGACCCCAGAGCCATATCATGTTCGCAGGCAACTTGCCCTCGTCCTCACGGCGGCGGTTAATCGGATGGGCGCTGAGAATCTCGTAAGAGTCTTCCATCAGCTGAATCAGGGTTTGCTCGCCATCGCCCTGCGGGTAGTAATCGCGCAGGTAGCTGCCCACAATCTCGTGTGGCGGCACGCAAGCGACCTCCACAGGACCGCCCCGCCAGCGCATCACATGCCGGTAGCCCACGCCAGGGAAGAAGGTGATTTTGGAAGTGCCCAGCTTCTCTTGCAAGAGTTGAATGAGCGTGTGCGCCTCTTCGGTGGAGATATTGCCCCCGCTGTAGTCCAGCAGGCGTTCGCCGTCGGTGCTGATGAGCGAACAGCGGAAGGCAACATCGGTCGGCTCTAACTCTACCCCCATCGCTGCAGCCTCAATCGGACCGCGCCCTGTGTAGTGCTGGCGCGGGTCGTAGCCCAGCAGCGCCATGTTCGCCACATCGCTGCCGGGGTACATCCCTTCGGGCACGGTCAGCACCTTGCCAAGGATCGCCTCACGGGCGAGCCGATCCATCGCGGGTGTGCGCGCCTTCATCAGTGGCGTCTGCCCGTCCAGCTCGGGCAGTGCCCAGTCCGCCATCCCATCGGGGACAACCATGACCCACTTCATGCCCGGAGTCTCGTTCGGGATTGAGCGGGGGATTCCTGTCAATTGTGGTATACTTCGGGCGATGGCGGTCTCTACCGAACGCAAGCGAAGGCGGGCGCTGGGCGAACATCTGACGCCCCAGGCTGTGTTTCGCGAATATATCCTGCCCGAACTCCTGCCCCATCTTTACGCCTATCGCTGGGTAGACCTTTTTGCAGGCGAAGGAAACCTGATTTTTCCCTTACTGGAGCATGTGCCACCTGAACAACGCGCTGAGTTTTTCAGGGATCACATTTTTCTTTACGATATCCAGCCCTCGCTTGTGGCGCGATGCGTCCAGCGCGCTATTCAGATGGGCGTCCCCGAATCGCTCGCCCGACAGAACATCCGCCAGCAGGACACTCTGGAATGCTACCCAGAGGAAATCCTGAACACCTCTCTCCCCGTGTACCATGTAACGAACCCCCCTTACCTTTATCTGGGCTACATCGTCAAGCATCCCGAAACCAGAGCTTATCTCCGTTATTTTCAGGGCGCTAACAGTGGCTATCAGGACCTTTACCAGATTGCTCTGATGAATGACCTGCGGCACGGCATCTCGCACATGGTTTACATCATTCCGTCTAACTTTTTGTTTGGCTATGCCGTGTCCAATCAGATTCGCGACGACTTTCTGCCATTCTACTCGATTCGCAAAGCCATCATTTTTGAGAAAGACCTTTTTGAGCATACGGGCACACATGTTGCCATCTGCTTCTTTGAGCGCAAAAGAGTTCCCTGCCGCGAGCCTCAGGAGTTCGAGGGGATAAAGGTCAACACAACCGTGCATACCCGACGGTATCGGCTCGTACCGCGCTTCCATTACCGTGCAGGCAGCGAGTTTGAGATGTTCGTGCAGGAGTTTCGTGCGAAGAATCCCCTGAAAGTGCGGTTCTACCTGACCGCTGAGATGGTCAACAATCATCGGGGGGACTTTCGCGTTCGCGTGATCGATGTGAATGCGTGGGAAGGTCGCTCCTACATGCGCCGCGAGATTCTGGTAGACGAGACGCTCTGCAAAACGATTCGCGCAAACCCGCTCTTTGTGCGTACTCTGGACACTGGCTCTGAAGAGGGGCGCGCGGGGCTTTACCGCATCTCCGAGGTATATCAGGTGGACGGGATTCTGGTTTCTGAATCGCCGTACCGCACGCACCCGATACAGGTCTTTCTGGAGCCTGCGCTCCCGGAAGACGCCATAGAAATACTCAAAGATTACTTCAATCTGATGCTGGAATATTTTCGCGAGCAGACGGATAGTGAGTTTTTGACGACCTACAAATACTCCGAGAGTCGCTACACACGCAAGTATCTCGGCTTGACACAAGCCAAGGCGCTGATTGAGACCTTTCCTTACCTTGAGCTCAACCCACAAGAGCGCGCACGATTCTTCGAATTGGTGAGGTTGGGCAACGCTGAGGATGTGCTTGCGTATCAAAGGGCGAGAAAAGAGGGAGGAAATCTGGCGCTATGGCTTTGAGGGAGAATGTTTACTATTGGAACCTCTCTCTGAAAAATCCAGAGCCGTTTTTCGACGAAGCCTATATGCGCGAAGAAGTCATCATTGAGGACACGGAGTACCTGAAAGCAGTGCAAAGACTGCGCGACCTGATAACGACTTACTGTACTATGAAGCACGAACAGCAAAGCACGCTCTTGAACCACCCTGGCGTGGAGCATTTCACCGATTGGATCATAAGCCAGATTGACAGAGTTCTGAGGAATCATAAAAACATACAATATACTGAGTTTGTCGCATTCTGGAAATGCGCTGACTTTTCCTTCAGCGTGTTCAAAGATCTTAGCGAGGAAGCCAGAATCAAACAACTTCGTCAGATATTAGATGAGTATTGTGTGAGGCGCAGAGTATTGTATGAGCAATTAGGATACACCCCAGTCATTCATCAAGCGCTTCGCGACAGTGCCGCTTCCCGTTCCCAAGGATCAAGCGCCATAGAGAAAATTACGCGGATTCTTGCCGAGGTTATCGGAAGCGAACCTGAATTGGCTAATCAAGCGATAGAATTCCAGCAGAAGCAGGTCTGCGTGTTTCTGCCCGACAAAGCTGGCGCAAGCAATATAACAAACTTATCCAAACACCTCGGCTTTAGGAGTTCGCCCTCCAAGAAACCTGACATGATCGTTCGGTTCGGGAATCGCGTCTTTATTCTGGAGGCGAAGCACCTCAAGGAATCTGGTGGTTCGCAAGACAAGCAAGTAGAGGAATTGCGGGAATTCATAAAGCGAAAACCTCCTTCTCGCAGTGCCTCCCAGGTTCATTTTGTCTCCTTTCTGGACGGAACCTACTTCAACCGCTTCGTCCAGAAGGAATCTGCAAAACAGGAGATGGAAAACATCCTCAAAACCAATCCCCACAACTTCTTTATCAATACTACGGGACTTAGAGCACTCATGCAGGATGCTTTTGCGGAACTGCAGAACATCCCAACCAGAAATTCCCGTAGCAATCCAGACCCCAGTCTTTGAGTGTCAGCCTCACCGCCCACACAGGCATGGCATGGTATACTTTTCTGGAGGAATTATTATGGCGAAGATGGAGTTGGAGCTGCCGCAATCCATTTCTGCTGAGGAGGCTCGGCTGCTGTTGGCGATAAAGTTATATGAAACACATCGGCTCTCGTTAGGCAAGGCGGCAGATCTGGCAGGGTACTCGGTGCGCGCTTTTGCGGAGATTCTGGCACACTACGGGGTATGCCTGTACGACTACCCTGCTGAAGAACTGGAGCAGGAGGTTGGTCGACGGAATCCACCTGCAATATATCGGAATTCTGGTGCGCACTAAGAAGCGATATAGTAAAACGAGCAAGCCATGCGATCAAAGGGTGCTTATGTCTAACGGCTGAAGCCGTTCCTATGAGACGAAGCCGACCTGCGTCGGCTACTTTAGCCAGCGGAGGCTGGCTTTGTGTGATAGGAACGGGTTCACCCGTCTGGATTCAACCGTGAAACTCCAGGATAACCTCTAATAACACAACACATACAGTAAGAACGCAACAACTCACCACCCGTACCGCTCTGGACCCCAATCCTTGAAAACAAGCTCTTGCTTGAGCAGTACCAGTTTGCGGCTGGGGATGTCTTCGTATACCACAATCCCCGCGCCGACGCAGCTGTAGGCGCCGATTTTGACGCCGGGCATGGTAATCACATTCACGCCCGTGCGGGAGAAGTCGCCAAAGTAGGTGCCGTTTGCACCGAATTCGGGGCGCTCGCGACGCCCCCGCACCGTATGCACGGTGTCGCCATCGTCAAACCGCAGGGTGCCACACACCGTCGCCGCGCCAATATCCACCTTCTGCCCCACCACGCCCATAATCTCGCAGTAGTGGAACAGAAAGCTGCCATCTAACATCACGCCGTCCATCTCGGCGTCGTGCCCCACAATACAGCCGTTGCCAATCACCGTCGTGCCCGTGACGAGGCAGTAGTCCTTGATGTGGGAGCGGGCGCCAATCGCCACATGCCCCTGCAGAATCGCACCGTTCAGGATTCGGCTCTGGCGTCCGATAAAGGCGTTCCCCCGGATCACCACGCGCTTGCCGATTTCGGCGCCCTCTTCCACCACCAGTCGCCCTTCTATTTCGGCGGAGTCGTCGATGCGCACCTCTTTGCCGATCTGGTCGCGCTCCAGCTGGGCGGCTTGCCAGTCCAGCCAGCGGGCGTTCGCTTCCCACACATGCCACGGCTTGTCAATATCTACCAGAAAGCCCACTGGCTCTACGGCGGGGACATCGTAGCCCATCTCCAGCACAGTCTGGAGCGTTTGCGCCAGTTCCGCCTCCATGGGGGGCATGCCGCCCACGGGCACACTGGTCATCAGTCCTGGGTGGGCGTTCAGCGCGTCCCGAATGGCGGGTTCAAAAGCGTACAGTCCTCCCAGCCGATGGCTGGTATCGGCGCTGTGGGCTTCCATGCGGAGCAGTTTGCCGTCGCGCACATAGGCGCCGATCCAGTCGCGCGGGTCGTGCTGGGGCAGGTAGGGCTGGAAGACCGCCGTCGCCAGCGCGCCCGACGCGCGATGGGTCTCTATGAGGCGGCGCAAAGTGTCGGGCGGGGTGCAGATGTCGCCATACGCCACCAGAAACGGCTCCTCGCCAATCAGCGGGAGCGCGCTCATCACCGCGTAGGCAGTGCCGCTCGGCGGGTTCTGGCGAATGAAGGCTATCGGCACCGAGACCCCCTGCAGCGCCGCGCGTACCGACGCCTCAAACGCGCCGACCACCACAATCAAACGCTCCACACCACAGGCGACAAGGCTTTCCGCCAGCCAGCGCACATTGGGGCGATTCATCACTGGAATCGCTGTCTTGTTGCGCACCTCGTTGTAGGGCCAGAAGCGCTGACCAGCCCCCGCACAGAGAATAATCGCTGTCTTCATCAGCCGTCGGGATTCGGCGCAAGCGCCCGCTCTCCTGCCTGACACAGCGTCATCTGCACGCGCCCCGCCTCGTCAAAGGGCACGCCTTCCGCTTCCAGATAGGCGCGCTGGAGCTGGGCAAGCATCGGGTCGCGCCGTCGGATGCGGAGCGTGCCGTCCGCCCCCACCACGCGCCACCAGGGCACATCGTCGGGCGCAAACGCCATCAGCCGCCCCACCTGCCGCGCGGTCAGCGGCGGACACGCTTCGGCGACCATCCCGTAGCTCACCACGCGCCCCGCAGGCACACGCCGCACAAAAGCGTACACCTGCTCCCTGAGCGCATCACTCAAAGCTCTGCTCCTCGGTGGGGAAGAGTCGCTCGCGCACTTCGTTCGCATACTGCTGGAGCGCCTCCCGAATCTGCTCGCGAAGGTTCAGGTAGGCGCGCGTGTGTTTGAATCGGTGTTCACTCAGCCCCAGAATGTCGTGCCACACCTGAATCTCGCCGTCGCAAAACGGTCCTGCGCCGATACCGATGGTGGGGATGGTCAGGCTCTCGGTGATTCGCTGGGCGAGCGTTTTGGGGATGACTTCCAGCACGACGGCGAACGCGCCTGCTTCCTGCACGGCGCGCGCCGCTTCCAGCAGCCGCTTACCCTCCGCGCCACGCCCCTGCACCCGATAGCCGCCAAACTTGTGAATGGACTGCGGCGTCAGCCCCAGATGCGCCATCACGGGGATGCCAATCGCCACCATCGCGCGAATCGTTTCCAGAATCGGCTCGGTCGCGCCCTCCACCTTGACCGCCTCTGCGCCCGCCTGCATCAGCCTGCCCGCGTTATAAACGGCATCGGCGGTATCCACACCGTAGGTTAGAAACGGCATATCCGCCACGAGCAGGGCGCGCTTCAGCCCGCGCCGTACCGCCTTCAGGTGGTGCAGAATCTCCTCCAGCGAAACGGGCAGGGTCGTCTCGTAGCCCAGCATGGTGTTGCCCACCGAATCGCCCACCAGCACCACATCCACGCCTGCTTCGTCGGCAAGGCGTGCCGAGGGGGCGTCGTAGGCGGTGATGGCGACAATCCGCTGACCCTGCGCCTTCATCTGCGATAGCGTGCGCGTGGTAACCTTCTCAGGCATGGTGCGAATTGTACCTACTTGGCGCGTCGCGCCCGAATCTGGGCGACAGTCTTCTGGAGAACCTCTACGGTGTAGTCCAGGTCTTCCTGCGTGGTGTGGCGTCCGAGCGAGAAGCGCACGCCTTCCTGCGCGGCGGATTCGTCCCAGCCGAGCGCCATCAGCACATGGGAGGGTTCCAGCGAGCCTGCGCTACACGCCGCGCCGCTGCTGGCGCCAATCCCCGCCCGATCCAGCGCAATCAGCAGGCTGTCGGACGGCACGCCCACAAACCGAAAGTGAGCGTTATTCGGCAGGCGCTCCGTGGGGTGTCCGGTGAGCGTTGCGTCGGGGATGGTCTCCAGCACTGCGCGAATGAAAGCGTCGCGCAGCTGGGCGAGTCGGGGCGCTTCGGTCTCGCGCGTGCTTTCGGCGATCCGCACTGCCTCGGCGAAGCCCACAATCCCGGCGACATTTTCGGTGCCAGCGCGGCGGTCATGCTCCTGCCCACCGCCCACCATCAGCGGCTGGAGCGGCGTGCCCGCACGAATGTAAAGCGCGCCCACGCCTTTGGGTCCGTAAATCTTATGCGCCGACACGCTCAGCAGGTCGCAATTGAGCGCGTCCACCTTCACGGGCAGCAGTCCGAAGGTCTGCACGGCGTCCACATGGAACCACACCCCCCGCTCACGACACAGGGCGCCAATCGCCGCCACAGGCTGAAGCGTGCCAATCTCATTATTGGCGTGCATTACCGACACGAGCCAGGTGTCGGGGCGCAGCCGCTCGCGCACGGTATCGAGCGAGACCTGCCCATACCGATCCACGGGCAGCTGTTCCACCTCAAACCCGAATGGGCGGAGCCACTCGCCTGCGTCCAGCACACAGTGATGCTCTATTGCCGAGAGCAGAATGTGCCGACGGTCGGGCGGCGCTTTGAGGGCGCAGCCGATAATCGCGAGGTTGCACGATTCGGTGCCCGACGAAACGAAGCAAACCTCGTCGGGGAAGCATCCCAGCGCGGCGGCGAGCGTTTCTCGCGCTTCGTCAATTGCCAGTCGTGCTGTGCGCCCCCACGCATGCAGGCTGGAGGGGTTGCCGAACTCCCGCGTGAGGTACGGCTCCATCGCCTTGCGCACTCGAGGGTCTATCGGCGTCGTCGCGGCGTGGTCTAAATAGACACGGCGCATGCTCACTCACGTCCCATACTCATGATACTCACCTGCGCGGCGAGTTTTCCTGCGATTTCGCGGAACGCCTGCGCCTGTGCTGAACCCGGCGCGCTCACAATCGCAGGCTTGCCCTCGTCGCTGGAGCGGCTCACCTGCGGGTCTAACGGCACGGAGCCGAGAAACGGCACGCCCAGCCGCTCGGCAAACACGCGGGCGCCCGGTCCAGGGAAGATGGCGGTGCGCTCGCCGCAGTGGGGACACACAAACTCCGCCATGTTTTCCACCGCCCCCAGCACAGGGGTATTCAGCCGTCGGAACAGCGCCACCGACTTGCCCGCAATCGTGGCGGCGACCTCCTGTGGGGTCATCACAATCACCACGCCCGTCAGGGGCACAGTCTGCGCGGTGGTCATCGGCGCGTCGCCTGTGCCGGGGGGCAGGTCTACCAGCAGGTAATCCAGCGCGCCCCAGCGTACATCGGCAAACAGCTGGCGCACCGTGCCCGCCACAATCGGACCGCGCCACATCGCCGCCTGATCCTCCTCCAGCAGGAACCCCAGCGACATCACCGAGATACCGTAGCGCCGAATGGGCACCAGCTTCTGTTCGTCCACCAGGGGCTTCTCGTGCTGGCAACCCAGCATCTTGGGGATGCTGGGTCCGTAGATATCGGCGTCCAGCAGCCCCACTTTGGCGCCTGTTTCGGCAAGCGCGAGCGCCAGATTCACCGCCACGGTGGATTTGCCCACGCCCCCTTTCCCGCTGGCAATCGCGATAATGTGCTTAACTTCGGGCAACAGGTCCTGAGGCTCCATCGTTCGGGAGCGCACCTGCGCCGTCATCTGCACATTCACACTCTGCACCCCCGGCAGCGACGAGAGAATCTGCTCCGCCTGAATCTTCATCTGGTCTTTGACGGGGCATGCGGGCGTGGTGAGTTCAATCACCACCTTGACCGCCCCATCGCAGATTGCCACTTCTTTGACAAAGCCGAGCGAAACGATGTCGCGGTGCAGGTCGGGGTCTACAATCGCTCGCAGGGCGTCTAACACTTGCTCGCGCGTCAGGGATGGCATGGGCATTTCCTCCTCAATCATTAGCGTGGCTAAATTATACCTTTTCGGAGTGGGGGAGATGCTGGGCTGTAGGGGTGGACGCGCGGCGTGTTGTTTCGTTGAGAGTCGATAGAGTGAGGTACACTATACACGGTGAGATAAAAATGCTTCCGCTCGAACAGAAGGTGCGCCGACTTCCCCCGGAGGCGCGGCGTATGGTCGAGGAGTTTGTAGAATACCTCTATGCAAAATATAATCGCCCTCGACAGGGCGCGATGCGCTTTGAGTGGCAGGGCGCTCTGGAATCGCTCCGTGAGCAGTATACCTCCGTGCAACTCCAACACGAGATTCTGAAGGAATGGGAAAGCAGCTGAAGTATTTTGCAGACACGAATCTGTTTCTGGAAATTCTGCTCAATCAGGCAAGGGCAGAAGAGGTGAAGGCGTTTTTCGCGTGAGTTGATGCTGAGGAAGTCGCCGTGAGAGGCTGTCTCGGAAAGTGAGTAAGCAACAGAATTGCACCGCGCTGAATCCAGACGGCTGAAGCCGTTCCTATGAGACGAAGCCGACCTGCGTCGGCTCAGCTTCCCAACCCCCGTAAACAGGGGGCTATAGCCAGCGGAGGCTGGCTTTGTTTAGCAGGAACGGCTTTAGCCGTCGCTCTTTCGGGGACATCGTGGGTTCCATCGGGCATCTTTGCGACAGAGCAGGTTCACCCGTCTAATAGTCTCTTAGAGGGTAGCGCACTTTCAGGTACCCTTTTAGCCGATGCAGATTGTGGAGTTAGCCTCGGCGGACTGGCATGAGCATGTCGCACGCGCGCTGGCCAGCACCATTCGGCAGGCGCTGGCGAGTCAGGAGCGGTTTCACCTCGTGCTTTCGGGAGGCACGACGCCGCGCGCGCTGTACGCCCATCTCGCTACCCCAGAGATGCAGAAAGCGGTCGCATGGGAGCGCGTACATCTCTGGTGGGGCGATGAGCGCTATGTGCCTCCCACCGACTCGCGCTCTAACTTCCGAATGGCGTATGAGGCGTGGCTGGCGCACGGCGCGGTTCCCCGCGAAAACTGGCACCCTATGCCCACCGATTGCGCCGAGCCAGAGGCGTGCGCCCAGCGCTATGAGGCGGAACTGCGCCAGATTTGGGGCGACGCCCTGCCCGCGTTTGACCTCACCTTACTGGGGCTGGGCGAAGATGGGCACACGGCGTCGCTGTTCCCGGGCAATAGCGCGCTTCACGAGACGAAGCGATGGGTTGCGGTGGGGCATGCACCCACTGAGCCACGGATACGGCTTACACTCACCTTCCCCGTGTTGAACGCGAGCCAGCGGGTCTGGTTTCTCGTCGCGGGCGAGTCCAAGCGCCCCGTGCTGGAGCGCGTGTGGCAGGGCGACCCTGCGTTGCCTGCGAGCCGTATTCAGCCTGTGGGCGAACTGCGCTGGTGGGTGATTCGCTGAGCGGGTTATCGCCCCTCCACATACTTTTTCAAGCCGCGCACAATCGCCTCGGCAATCCGCTCCTGAAACTTCGGGTCTATCAGTTTGGCGCGGTCGGTGGCATGATTGAGGTAGCCCACCTCAATCAGCACGGCAGGCATCTGGCTGGTGCGCAACACCGCCAGCCCCGACTGATAGAGCATGCTGTCGGAGCGCACACCCCGCGACGGCAAGCCACTCACCTTGACCATTTCGTTCAGGATGGCTTGCCCCAGCGCACGGCTATCGGCGTTGTCTTTGTGATAGTAAATCGTGGTGCCCGACACCGAGTTGGGGCGCGAGTTGGAATCACAGTGGATGCTCACGAAAAAGTGTGCCGACGCCTGATTCGCTAATGCGGTGCGCTCGTAGAGTCCGACGGTATTATCTTCGGCGCGAGTCAGGATCACGCTGGCGCCCTCGCGTGTGAGTTTTTCGGCGACCTTGAGGGCAATTGCCAGCGTAATCTCCTTCTCGTTGATGACGCGCTTGCCTTCCACCCAGCGGGCGCCCGTCTGGTTGCCGCCGTGTCCGGGGTCTATCACGATGATTTTTTGCCGGAGCGCGCCGCCCGCGTTGCGGGGGAGCCTCAGGTTCAGCGCGAGGCTCTCCCTTCCGGGCATCAGGTTCGCGCTTACGGCGCGGCTCAGCTCCAGCACGAGGCGCACCAGCCCGTTTTCGGCAGGAATCGCGCGAATGGCTCTGACAAACAGCCCCTCCTCGTCAAACTGTTGCTGCAGGGTCTCTTGCAGAATGCCCGGCACCTCCAGCACAATACGGAGCGGGTCTTCCAGAAACAGCATGCGGGGGCGAGTGTTGGGGGGCACAGGCAGCCGCAGGCTCACGCCGTCAGGCGTGCGCTCCAGCGGAGGCAACTGAAAAGTAGGTGTTGGCGTTGCGGGCACAGGCGACTCGGCAGGAGCCTCCTGCGCCACGGGCTGGGGCGATGGGCTGGATTCCACGAGCGCAATCTCCCACTGCGAGTCCACTCCTTCCGCATTGCGCTCACGAAGGGTGTTCGTCTCCAGCACCAGTCGCACGGTCTGTGGGTCAAACTGGGCGATTCGCGCGGTTTTGACTTCAGGATGGCTCCCTTCCAGTTGTGGGGGTTGTTCAGGCAAAGCGCACCCCTGCAGGTCTATCACGAGGCGGGGTGGGTCCTGGAGCGTGAACACGCGCCACTTCACGGTGAAGCTGGTCTGGAGCGTCAGAGTTGGCTGGTTTTCCTGCAGGCGTGCCGATTTGAGATGCGCCAGCACCGTGAGCGTCCGGGTCGCTTCGTCCCAGCGGGTATAGCCGCCCACGCGGCGCACAAGGTCGCGCACAGGCACACACAGCTCAGGGGGCGCGTTTGGGGCGGGTTGCTTCATGGATAGCAGGAGCGTCGCGCTGGGCGAATCGGCAGGCAGCTGGGGCAGTCGCAGGCGCTCTCCCTCGCGCTCCACCACGATTCCCAGCGCCTCAAGGTGCTTCACAGGCAGCCAGAGTTCGCGCCCGTCCCACAGGGGGGGTGGCGTGAGCGTCAACACCTCGCCGCGCACCTGCAGACGCGCCTCCTTCAAACCCTCTCCCGCTGGCTGACTGAAGAGGCAGAGCAACCCCCACAGCCAGACCACGAGCGCGATCCCTCGCATACGCTATTGAGATTCTGGCAGAAACAATCCAATTCCTGCAGATTATTCCTCACACACCACGCGGAATCCCACAAACGGCGCATCCGAGAGCCACCAGCGGCTCTTGGGATACTGGGGGTCGGTCATGTTCCACTCAGGGGTTTGCACCGAGCGTGCGCCAGGGTGGACCTCTTCTGCGGGGTCTTTATAAGAGCCGCCGCACGCCACAGGCTTACCCTCCAGCGAGACGCACCACTCTTTCACATTGCCGAGTGTGTCGTACAGCCCCCATGCATTCGGCTGCTTCTGGGCGACTTTGTGGGGTTTATCCTGCGAGTTGCCCGCGTACCATGCCATCTTATCCAGCTGGTCAGGTGGGAGCGGCTCGCGTTTCAGCACGCCCGCGCGGCAGGCGTATTCCCACTCCGCTTCGGTGGGCAGGCGATACTTTTTGCCCGTCATGCGGCTGAGCCACTCGCAATAGCGTTGCGCCGCAGGGAAGGTCATGCCGATTGCCGGGTTGCCCTCGTAGCCAAAGCCCCGGTCAATTGCGCCGTAAGGTTTGCTCGGTTTGGCAATCGCATCCGCGCCGCGTTCCTTCTCCTGCTCCGCAATATCCCGATTGAAGGCGTAGGTTCCGTACTCGTCCCAGGTCACCTCCGTTTTGCCAATCCAGAAGCCCCTGATTTCAACGACGCGCGTCTTCGAGGGGTCTTCGGGGTCGGGCAGTTCTATCTTGCCGGGAGGGATATAAATCATCTCAAACTGCACGGTAGTGCCCGGGATTCGCTCGGTGAAGTTTTTAGGAGTCGTGCCTGCCGCCAGCAGGCTCAAGGTGAGTGCGCTTACAGAGACCATCCACCAGCGTCGCATCCTGTGCATGGTAAAAGTGTACCATGCTGGCAGGAATTTTCGGCACGAGCAGGTATCATTTGACTCAGTGTTCGAAGGAATGCACTGTGCAACAACGAGGTGTCAGCGATGGAATGGAACTGGGATTTGATCACGCGCCACACCTACATCGGTGTCTCGCCGCTATTGAAGGTTGTGTTTTACGCGATTATCTTCGGCTCGCTGGGCGTTGGGGTCGTCTGGTACTGGAAACGCCTGCAGTTATGGCGTCAGGGTCAGCCGGATGCGGAGCCGTTGCCCCTCAAAGTGCGTCTTGCGAACATGTTGGGCTACGCGCTGGGGCAGAAGAAAGTGCCGCGTCATCGCTTCGGCGCGGTCTTTCATCTGCCCCTGTATGCGGGCTTTGTGATGCTCTTTATTGGCACAACTTTGCTGGCGATTGCCGAGTGGACGGAAATCGGCACGGGGATTTTTCTGCAAGAAGGCATCTGGTTCCACAAAGGGCTGTATTATATTCTGTACGAGCTGACGCTGGATTTGTTCGGGCTGGGCGTGATTTTCGGCTGCCTGCTGGCGCTCTATCGGCGCCATGTGCAGAAGCCGAAGTCGGTGAGTCTGGAGCGTATCGATGGGGTGGCGGTGTGGCTGCTGTTGCTTATCTGTTTGAACGGCTACGCGCTGGAGGCGGCGCGAATCGCACTGGAGCGCAACCCAGAATATATGAACCCGCCGCGTCCCCAGTATGCGCAGGTGTGGTCGTTTGTAGGCTACACGCTGGCGCCCATGTTTGAGAACATCAATGTCGGCGCGTATCGGGTGTGGTGGTGGTTCCACGCGCTTTCCGTCGCCTCGTGGTTCGCGATACTGCCGTTCACGCGCGTGCGCCACTGGTTCCTTGCGCCCATTGTGGCGTTTTACAAGCCGAACTACCTGCCGAATGTGCCCAGCATCGAGAGCATCGAGCGCATCGAGCAGACGGGCAAGATGGGGGTCAACTCCATTCAGGAGTTTTCGCGCTGGCATTTGATGAGCCTCGATGCCTGCATGGGGTGCGGGCGCTGCGAGCGCGTGTGCCCCGCGAATGCGACGGGCAAACCGCTGAACCCGAAGCGCATCGTGGAAAAGCTCCGCGACGCGATGGCGAACGGCAAAGGCGACGACCTCACGCAGGTGATTAGCGACGAAGAGCTGTTCGCCTGCACCACCTGCGGCGCGTGCAACAACGAGTGCCCCGTGCTGATTGAACACCCAACGCTGATTATGGAGATGCGGCGCTATCGGGTGGCGGAGGGCAACCTGCGCGGCACGCCTGCCAGCACCCTCCAGCGCCTGATGACCCAATCCAACCCGTGGGGACTACCACTCTCGGAGCGCATGAAGTGGGCGGAGGGACTGAATGTGCCCACTGCACGGGAAAACCCCGATTTTGAAGTGCTGTTCTGGGTGGGGTGTGCGGGCGCATATGACTCACGCGGTCAGCAGGTTGCGCGCGCGATTGTGAAACTGCTCCAGCGGGCGGGGGTCAACTTCGCCGTGCTGGGTCCCGAAGAGCGCTGCACAGGCGACACCCCGCGCCGACTGGGCGAAGACCTGCTGTTTCAGGAGCTGGCGCAACAGAATGTGCAGACGCTGGAGAAATATAAGCCCCGCCGAATCGTGACGATGTGCCCCCACTGCCTGCATACGCTCAAAAATGAATACAAGGCGTTTGGGGCGCACTATGAGGTGGTGCATCACTCGCAACTGTTGGCGGAGCTGATTCAACAGGGGCGTTTGCCGCGCCCTGCGCCGATGGGCAACGGCGCCGTCGTGTTTCATGACCCGTGCTATCTGGCGCGGGTGAACCGAATTGCCGACGCGCCGCGCACCGTGCTTCAGGAAACGGGCGCGGAGCTGCGTGAACCCGAACGCCACGCCGACCGCACCTTCTGCTGTGGCGCAGGCGGCGGACGCATGTGGATGGACGAACTGCCCCACGAGCGCCCCGGGCTAATCCGCGCGGAAGAACTGCTCAAGACGGGCGCACGCACCGTCGCCGTCGGCTGCCCCTTCTGCATGATTATGGTCTCGGACAGCGTGAAGCAGAAGGACGACCGCGTGCCCGTTAAAGATATCGCCGAGATTCTGCTGGAGCGGATTGAGGCGGGCGCGGTGGTTCCTGAAAGCGCCGTCGGGCATGCTTAGCCCATCGCGGCGACCTCGGGGTGCTTGCTGAAGAACCGCTTCAGCGCGGGCCACACATCTTCTTTGGAGGTGATTTTGACCACCACCACGCGCGGGTCGTCGGCGAACGCTTCGGTGATGGCTTGCCCCAGGGGCGCCAGTCCACCCGAACTGCCCCACAGGTCGTTGGCAATCTCGCCGTAGCCAATCAGGTTGGAGTATTCCACCAGGCGGCGCATATACTCCACCACCTCGTGGTCGCCCCAGTTGTAGCCGTCCGAGAACATAAAGGGGTAGATGTTCCACTCGCGCGGGTTATAGCGTTTCTCGATAATCTCCAGCGCGAGTTTGTAGGCAGCCGAGAGGCGCGTGCCGCCCGAATCGCCCGCCGCGAAGAAGGTGGTCTCGTCCACCTCTTTCGCCTCTGTGTGGCAGGTGATGAACACAATCTCGGTGGCGGTGTATTTGGTGCGCAGGAACCGCACCATCCAGTAGTAGAAGCTGCGGGCGATATACGCCTCAAACTCGCCCATACTGCCCGACACATCGCGCATCGCAATCACGACGGCGTTGCGCTGTTTTTCGGGCACAATCTCCCAGCTTTTGAAGCGCTTGTCTTCCTCGCGAATTTCCCAGCCGGGCTTGCCTTCGGCGGCGTTGCGTTTCCACGCGGCAATCAGCGTGCGCTTCTTGTCCAGATTCGACTGGGCGCCACGCCGCGAAATGGTGTCGAACCGCACCTGGTCGGCGAGAATGTCTTTTGTGCCCTTCTCACGCAGGTTGGGCAGGTGCAGGTCTTCAAACACCATCTGCACCAGCTCTTCGATGGTGAATTCCGCCTCGTAGAAGTCTGCGCCGGGTTCCGTGCCCGCCTGTTTGCCTGCGCCCTGACCCTGCTGCCCGGAGCGCCCAATCACATCGCCCGGCTTACTGTTGCCGTCGCCCTGTCCGACGCCCTTTTTGCCGTGCGGGTCATAGCGGATGTGGGGCAGTTCCAGCCCACGAATGGGGATTTTGATAATCTTGCCGTCCTCGGCGGTGATGATGTCCTGCTGGCTGATAATTTCGCCGAGGTTCTCTTTGATGACCTCCTTGACCTTCTCGTTATGGCGCAGGCGGTCTTTTTCTGCCCGCCGATACAAATCCCACGAGTCGGTGGAGAGCCAGTATCCCTGTGTGCGCTCGTTCACGGTTATCCCCCGTGTATAAGTATACCGCGTAATTGATTATCGGGTTTCCGAAGCGGTCTATGGAGTGCGGAGGTGGAGGCTCCTGTTCTCACCCCTAAGGGATAGTGTGCCAATCCCCCCAGTTAAGCTTGGGGTGAGGGTGTTCGAAAAAAAAATCCCTTATGTGCCCGACGGCTGAAGCCGTTCCTATAAGACGAAGCCGACCTTCGTCGGCTAAAATAGCCAGCGAAGGCTGGCTTTGTTTAGTAGGAACGGGTTCACCCGTCATGTTCAGCGGTGATTTTTCGAACACTCTCAGCGTGGGGTACACTTACGAACGCTATGAAACGGCGTATCACGATTGATGACCTCTTTCGGATTCGGTTGGTAGGCAGTCCGCAAATTGCGCCCGACGGTTCCCAGATTGTGTTTGTTCACAAATGGATTGATGTGGAGAAGAACAAATATTTTTCCAACCTGTGGCGTGTGCGGTTTGACGGCGGCGAGCCAGAGCGCTTCACGGTGGGCGAGTGGAGCGATTCACAGCCCCGCTGGTCGCCCGATGGGAAGTGGATTGCGTTCGTGAGCAACCGCCAGAAGCCGAAGAGCCAGATTTACCTGATTCCCGTGAACGGGGGCGAGGCGCGTCCCATCACGAATCTGGAGGAAGGCTCTATTGGCGAGTTCGCGTGGTCGCCCGACGGCACGAAAATCGCGTTCGTGTTCCGAGAGAAGGCGCCAGAGTGGCGCGAAGAGGCGGTCAAAGAGCGCAAAGAGAAAGGGCTTTCCAACCCGCCGCTGGTGATTACCCGCGCCTACTGGCGACTGGATGGCGACGGCGTGTTTTTGAATCAACGGTACCACCTTTATGTGGTGGATGTGCGCACGGGCGAAACCCGACAGCTCACCCCCGACAGCGAGTTCAACGAGTTTAGCCCCACCTGGTCGCCCGATGGCAAGTGGATTGCGTTTTTAAGCAACCGCAATCCGGAGCGTCAGGACGACTGGGGCTGGATGGAAATCTGGCGTGTGTCGGTGGAGGGGGGTGAGCCAGAGCGCATCGCCGCGCCCGACGGACCCAAAAGCACGCTCCGCTGGTCGCCCGATGGCAAATGGCTCGCCTACATCGGCAACCCGTATCCCGACGACCCCTATCCCCGAAACGACCATGTGTGGCGGATTCCTGCAGAAGGGGGCGAGGGGGTAGACCTGATTGCCGCGCTGGACAACACGGTGGGCGTGGGTACGCTGACCGATGTGCGCGAGTTCGGCGGCGGCGCGCCCCTCATCTGGAGCGCCGATAGCAGCACGCTCTACTTTCTGGTGAGCGAGCGTGGCGGGGTCTACCCCTATCGCGTGCGGGTGGACGGCACGCATCTGGAAAAGTTGCTCGACGGCGACTTTGAGGTGGCAGATATCTCCGTCGCGCAGGACGACCACCGGTTTGCGCTGTGCATCGGCTCTGCGACGGCGCCCCACGAGGTGTTTGCAGGCGAGCGTGTCGGCAACACACTCACCACGCGCCCTCTGACCGCCTTCAATCAGCCGCTGCTGGAAGAGGTGGCAATCGTCGCGCCCGAAGAGTTTGAGGTGGAAGCCGACGACGGCGTGAAAATCCACGGCTGGCTGCTGAAACCGCCCGACTTTGACCCCAGCAAGCGCTACCCGACCATTTTGATGATTCACGGCGGTCCACACGCGATGTACGGGCGCGTGTTCTTCCACGAGTTCCAGCTGCACGCCAGCGAGGGGTATGTGGTGGCGTACACCAATCCACGCGGCAGCGTGGGCTACGGCGAGGCGTTCGCACGCGCCATCAAGGGCGACTGGGGCAACCGCGACTTCAAAGACCTCATGACTGTCGCCGACTACCTCGCCAGCCTGCCGTTTGTAGACCCCGACCGCATGGGCGTCGCAGGGGGCAGCTACGGCGGCTACATGACCAACTGGATTGTGGGGCATACCGACCGGTTCCGCGCCGCGATTACCGACCGCAGTGTGGTGAACCTTGTCAGCATGGCGGGCACTTCGGATTTCCCCCAGATTCCCGACCGCTACTGGCAGGGCAACTGGTGGGATTCGCCCGAGAAGCTCTGGGAATGCTCGCCGCTGGCGTATGCGGGGCGCATCCGCACGCCGCTGCTGATTGTGCATAGCGAGGGCGACCTGCGCTGTCCCATCAGCGAGGCGGATCAGCTCTTTTCCGCGCTCAAGCGGCTGGGACGCGAGGTGCTTTACATCCGCTACCCGCAGGAGAGCAGCCACGGGCTATCACGGAGCGGTCCGCCTGATTTGCGCCGACACCGCCTGGAGCAGTATCTGGCGTGGTGGAAGGCACACCTGTGAGAGCAGAACGCCTGCATCGCGTACTCAACGCGGTGCAGGCGCGTGTTCCGAATTCTTACCCGCGTACAAAAGGAGCTTTTCAGGAAGCGTGCCCCGCAGAATTGCGTGAAACACTCCTCTACTGGAACCCAGCGCGTTGCTCAAAATGTCTTAAATGGACGGAGGTAGTAGCATGTTGTTGCTATACCGTTTTCTGTGGATTGCCTCGGCGTTGGGGATTATTGCCGCGATAGTTGTGCTTGCCAACCCACGCAACAAACGCCCCGTGATTGCGGGGGCGTGGTCCACGGTTCAGCAAGGAAGCTTTATAGTGGAGGCGCCGCGGGAGTTTTATGCACGGCGAGACGCCCTGACCCAGATGGGCATGAACAAGCCGAACAGCCCTGTTCAGCTACAGGATGCGTTGCATCTGGAACGCGGCGCGCGCACGGGCATGAGGCTGGCGCTGGTAACATTCCGCACTGACCTGCAGGTTGGTGGTGACGAAACCGCGCCTGCGACAACGCCCGAACAGAATGCGATGCGCCGGCTCCAGCGCCTGCATAACACGCAGCTGGAGAACTTACGCGAGGCGTATACCAATCTCCGCGAAACAGGCACGCATCCGACCCGTGTGCAGAACATACCCGCCCTGCGCACCGATTTCACCTTTACCCTTACTCACCCCATTCCTCTCTTCAACATGCCAGTACAGGGCTACCTCATCACGGTGCCTGTCTCGGAATATGAGGCGCTCCATCTGATTGCCTATGCACCGCCCCATCAGTTCGAGGCGTATCGCCCCGTCTACCAGCGGATGGCGGAGAGTCTGCGTCTCAACAGAAGCACAACGACAGCAAACGGAGGCTGGGAATAATGCAGAACAATCACCTCTACGAAGCGGCAGAAGAGGCGAAGAAGGTTAAGTTCCTCTACGAAGTGAGCCTTGGCTACACGCTGAGCGCGAAGCTGGAGCGGTTTTTCGGGATCGCCCTCCTGCTGGCGCTGTTGAACCTGCTGTTTATCGCATGGCGCCCCGAATGGGCGTTTTGGAGCAGTCTGACGACACTGTTTCTCATCGGTGCATGGCTGCCCCACTCCTATCTGGTGAACCGTCTGGAAGACCTTGCAGGCTATCGCGATGTGTTGATTTTAGCGCTCCTGCATGGTCTGCTGGGCAACCCTGTCGCCGCGTTCGCGGTGTATGGGGTGCTTGCGTTGTTGTTCTGGCTGCTCTCGCGCGGTGAACAGAGTAATCCCGCGGCGCTCTTCGCGCTCATCTATCTGGGCTTCCGTTGCCTGTTCGACGCGGCGTCCATCCTGTCGGGTACAGTGGATAGCGCCGATTGGCTGCGCTTTGGAATTGACTTCATGTCTTCGCTCCCATTTCTGGCGATGAGCTCTGGCTGGTTCGTTGGGAGCCTCTTCCGCGACGATTAGCCGCACCTGCCCCTGGTGCCGAGATGCCCAGCGGAGAGGAAAAGCCCACTGGACGCTCTGGCTGGCGTCAGTGTCCCGAGGGTTATCCCCTGTTCCTGTGTGGACGATGCCTTCATGACAAAAAGTATCAAATGGGTTTTTGAGATGCGGTGTTTTGTGGAAAAATAGAGTATAATCCTGGTGAGGTGTTGGGTCTTGCATTTGGCAGAGCATTTGCGTCGCTTGCGTGCTTCGCGGGGGATGTCGCTTCGCCAGTTAGCTCGCGCCTCCAGAGTGAACGCTTCCACGCTGAGCCGCTGGGAGTCGGGGACGACCACGCCGCGCGTCTATGAGTTAGAAGCGGTTTTGAACGCCCTGCAGGCTGAGGCGCATGAGCGTTTGCAGGCATGGCAGTTGCTGCAGGCGCCGCGCGCCGCGCCGCTGGCGGCAGGAGCCGAGAAGGGCGCCTCCCCCCTCGAAGGCACCGCGCCCATGGGGGGCGAGCTCCTGCGCGCCCTGCGCATACGCCGCGGCTGGACTCTGGAGCGGGTCGCCCTGCATCTGGGCGTAACGGTCAGCACGATCAGCCGCTGGGAGCGTTCGGAGAGCTGGCCCTCTGCAGAGCATCTGGCGCGACTTTGCGAGGCGTTAGGCGCGACTCCGGAAGAGCATCAGGCGCTTCAAAGCGGACAGGGCGTGCTGGTGTGGCTCCCGTTTGAGATCGCGTCGCCGTCCGAGATCGCCGAGCTGCTGGATGCACTGAATCAGGAGGCAGCCCCAATAAACCCGGAGATAACCGACTTGCTTTATCGCTGTCTTCAGGGGCGCTTGTGGCAGATGGTCAGCGTGAACCGTGCGCCCACAAGCCTGTTGATAGACGCCTTCGCCTATCACTGTCGGTATCTGGTGGCACAAGCGCGGGTTCATGAGGCGCAGATGTCAATCTATCGCGCCCTGCGGTTGATTTCCCCTGCCGAGCCGATGCGTCCCCACTGGTTCTACATTATCCATGCGCAGGCGAAGAGCGCTTCGGAATGCGGCGCCCGCCTCGCGCCGATGGAGGGCGTGGACATCCTGCGTCGCTGGCTTCCGCAGGCGGAGCGCCATGCGCCGGAACACGCCGCCTGGTTCTGGCGCAATATTGCTGAATATCTGAGCTTCTCGCGCTGGCGTCATGAGGCGCACGCCGTCCAAACGCTGGCTCAGCAAAAAAGCGACGCATGGCGCGACGAAGACCCGAACATTCTCCTTTCAGACGCGCTGGTGCTGGCGAACCTGGGGCGGGGGGAGCAGGCGCTGCGCTTACTCCAGGAGAACCCCACGCTGGCAGACCCCGAAGAGCATCGCGTCCAGCAGTGCATCAATAAGTCGCTGGTGTGGGTGCGGGTGCTGTGCCAGTGTGGCATGGAGTCGGAGGCACAGGCGTGGCGCCTGCGCCTCCAGCAGTTCAGCGAATCGCGGGCGCCGCACACGACGCTCTGGTGGCGGCGCGTGCTGGGACGCTTTTCAACACCCGCTGCCGAAGTTGAACAGCACGATTAGCAGGTCGGCGTCGTCGACAATCGCATCGCAGTTCACATCGGCGGGGTTGGCTCCCGTCGCGCCGAAGTTGAACAGCACCGTGAGCAGGTCGGCGTCGTCCACGCAGCCGTTGCCATCCACATCGCCGTTGGTGGCGACGCAGGCGGGCGTGAACCAGAAGCCCCCTGTGAGGCTGTAGCCCCCGCCTGTGAGGGCGTTGCTCGCGTCGGGCTGACCGACGGTGCCGCCCATGTTGAAGCTGCCGCCGGTGGCAAAGGTGATTCCGCCGCCGTCAATCGTCCACCAGCTGAGGTCGTAGCCGCCGCCCGATTGGGCGCAGGCGACGCTCATCAGCATCGTGAGAATCGCGCACATCATCAGTGTTCTCATCGGTTTGCCTCCTTCTGTCGAGTGTCGTTCTGATCCACCTCTGAATCGTGGGGATGTCCCCTCCGCAGAGGTCTGGGGAGGGGACTGGAGGTCAGAGTGGATTAGGGCTTCTGATTGAGTCGCGCACGCAGTTGTTGCACCTCGTTGCGCAGCTGCTGGATTTCCGCCTGTTGCGCTTGCAGGGCGTTCACCAGCAGCGGGATGAGCGCCTGGTAGTTCACCGAGAGGGTCCTGTCCTCATCGGTGCCTTCCAGCACCAGTTCGGGAAACACCTCGCGCAATTCCTGCGCGATGAACCCGTACTGTAGAGTCTGTGGGAGTCGCTCATCGCGCCAGTAGTATGACACGGGGCGCAGGCTCAACAGGCGCTGCAGCTCACTGGCGGTATCCAGAGGCTGAATGTCGCGCTTGAGTCGCTCGTCGGAGCGCGTCCGATATTCGGTCGCCAGAATGCCGCTGGCATTAATGTCCCATGTCGCTATACCGCCGTTCCATCCCGTTGGCCAATCTGTGCGCGCCTGACCGTTGTTGCCCGGGATCACCGCCACCGATAGCCCGCTGCCTTTGATGCGCGCCCGCTCGGTGAAATTGCTGCTGCTACCGAACCCGAAGGCAACATCACTGCCCGCCTGATCCGTGTAGATTTGCAAGAGACTCGCCTGAATACCGATTCCGTAGTGGGAGTCGGACTGTCCCCAGAGAGCAATTTTGTTGCCTGTCGTATTGCTAAACGAGAGTGGGGCAAGAGGTGTGGTGGTGCCAATCCCCACTCTGCCGTTCGAGTGGATGCGCATGGTCTCGTTGCCCGTGCTGTCCACGAAGCGCACTACATCGTCGCCCGTGTTATCCACATCGGCATGGATTGTTATGGGACCCCAGCTCTGAATTTCGCCATCATCCACACGCAGGTTCCCGTTCACAAGATGCAGGCGCGCGCTGGGGGTGGTCGTCCCAATCCCGACGGCTCCCTGACGCACCACCAGGCTCTCGACAGGCAGCGCCATATAGGTGCGCAGGAGCAGGTCGAATTGAACGCCCGCTCCACTCCTGCCGTTCGGGTAAGGGTTCTGATTGTCTGCAGTTATAAACAGACCATTTGGCATTACCTCAACTGTGTAGCGTTGACCTGCGGTCAAGTTGACGTCGCCGATTGCCACTTCATGCCAGCCTGTGAAGTTGCCAGGCGTGACTGTGCGCTCGGCAAGCAGCACGCCCCCAGTGCCTTCGCCCTGATACACGCGGATGGTCAGGCTGATGGGATTTACTGCATCCAGGTAGACCGCAACTTTGGTCAGCACACCTGTAATGGCTGGCGTGAACGATTGCCAGGTAAAACCTGGAATGCCAGTTCGAAAGGCTGTAGCGGTCTCCTGATCCAGCTGTTCGGCAGAGAGGCTGCGCACATGCAGGTCACCTTGAGGGCTGTTTGTACCAATGCCCACATTCCCCCCTGCATAGAAGATATTGCTCCCTGCGGTTTGCCATGGACGCTGAGCGTAGAAGGCGGTGCTGGCATATGGAGCGGGGTTGATTTTCACACGCGGCGAGAGTGTGTTGCCATCAACGCTAATCTCCAGGTAGCGGTTGGAGCCGTCCCATACATTGCCGAAGTTCAGCTCCACCGTAAACAGCCCGTTCTGAACATTCACATTCTGGGTGATGGCGCCTCCCACCTGGGAGCCGTTTGTCAGCGCGGTGAACAGTTTGAAAGTCATACTGCGCGTGCCGTTCACGGGCTGTCCGTTCTGCCTGAGGAAGCCCTGATAGGTGAACGGTTGCGCGACGACATGGCTGGCGAGCGTCAGAGCCAGCCCGACAAGCATCCCGAAAAGCATCTTGCGTTGCATCCGCGTTACCTCCATACCCCTACTATACACCGAAGCAACGCGAATGCTCGAAATTTGCACGAAAATGCAACACCTGTGGCGTGCGGAAGCGCGGCTTCCGCAGTCCATACTGGAAAATGCAACACCCTGAGGCGTAGAGGCTCAATTCAGCGCCGGGATGCGCCCAATTGTTCGGCACGCGGCTTTATTCGCCGCCTTTGCCGAGTGCATGGCGCAGGGAAAGGCGCAATTCCGCACGACGCTCCACCCACGCATAGAGCGTGGGCAGTACGATCAGCGTCAGCGCGGTGCTGGTGATTAGCCCCCCGATCACCACAGTCGCGAGCGGGCGCTGCACCTCTGCGCCCATTCCATGCGAGAGCGCCATCGGCAGGAAACCGAACCCCGCCACCGAGGCGGTCATCAGCACAGGGCGCATTCGGATGGCTGCGCCCTCCACCACCGCCTCAAGGCACGCCATGCCACGCTGACGGAGGGCATTAATGGCGCTGATCATCACCAGCCCGTTCAGCACGGCAATCCCGCCCAGCGCAATAAAGCCGACCCCTGCCGACATGGAGAAGGGCATCCCGCGTACCCAGAGCGCCAGAATCCCCCCTGTGAGTGCGAACGGGATGGCAGTGAACACCATCAGTGCGTAGCGTACCTGCCCCAGCGCCAGCACCAGCAACATGAGAATGCCCAGAAAGGTCGCTGGTACCACGATACTCAAGCGCGTGCGCCCCGAAACCAGATGCTCATAGGCGCCGCCGTACTCAATCCAGTAGCCTACGGGCAGGTTCAGCCGTTGCAATCGCTGATGCACCTCTTCGGCGACCGACCCCAAATCGCGCCCGCGCGTGTTCGCCAGCACCAGCACGCGCCGCTGACCGTTCTCGCGTGTGATTCGCACGGGACCTTCCACAATCTGGATATCGGCTACTGCGCTCAGTGGCACGCGCGCGCCCTCCGCAGTGGGGATAAGCAGGCGCCCAATCTGTTCAGGCGTGCGTCGGAACGGCTCCTGCAGGCGTACCGCCACCTCTACCCTCTGGGTTCCTGTGGTGATGACGGTCGCGGTGGCTCCGCCGAGCGCGCTCTCAATAGCCTCCATCACGGTGCTGGCGGGGATGCCGTAACGCGCCAGTTGCTCGCGGCGCACTGCAATCTGGAGCTGCGGCAAGCCTTCGGTCGTCTCCAGCGCCACATCCACCGCGCCACGCACCTTGCGCACCTCCGCCTCCACCAGTCGCCCGATGCGATTCAGCTCCTCAAGGTCCGCCCCAAAAATCTTGACCGCAAGGTCCGCACGCACGCCCTGCCCTTCAATCATCTCGTCCATGCGCATCTTAATCGGCTGTGTGAAAGTGACGCCGAGACCGGGCATTTTGGCAACGGCATCCGCTATCTGCTCCACCAGTTCGGGCTTGGTGTGAGCGCGCCGCCACCGCTCACGCGGGTGCAGCTCCATCATGATGTCCACCTGATTATTGAGCATCGGGTCCGTTGCGGCTTCGGGGCGTCCGATTCGGGTGAAAATATGCGCAATCTCGTCGGGAAACTGCGTTTTCAGGTACTTTTCTAGGCGTCCCGAAAGGCGGATGGTCTCCTCCAGCGAGGTGTCAGGCGGATAGAAGCCCGAAATCGCGATATTGCCTTCATCCAGCTCTGGGACGAACACACTCCCCAGATGGGTAAAGAGCCAGAAGCACGCTCCCACAAACCCCAGCGCGAGGGTCAGTGTCAGGCGCGGACGCTGGATATGCCACATCAGCGCACGCCGATAATGATGCGCCAGCCATGTCAGCAGCCTGTTCTCGCGTTCGGGCTGGGGCTTGAGAAACTGGGCGCACAGCGCGGGGACAACCGTCATCGAGAAGAGCATCGCGCCCACCAGTGCAAAAATCACGGTCAGCCCCATCGGACGGAACATCTTGCCCTCAATCCCACCCAGTGTGAGAATGGGCACATACGCGGCAATAATGATAAAGATTCCGAACAGGGCGGGGCGAATCACCTCCACCGTGCTGTCATGAATCAGGCGTTCACGCTCGTCGGGGGTCAGCTCCTGGGGGAGCGAGCGTATCGCTTCCGCGAGGCGGCGAACCGTGTTTTCCACAATAATCACCGCGCCGTCCACCAGCAGTCCGAAGTCTATCGCGCCCAGACTCATCAGGTTCGCGGACACCCCAAAAAGACGCATGCCGACCACTGCCCCCAGCATCGAGAGCGGGATGACGCTGCTTACAATAAGCCCTGCCCGCAGCTGGAGCAGAAACAGAAAGAGCAGCCCTATCACCAGCAAGCCCCCTTCGGTGAGGTTGGTCAACACCGTGCGCAGGGTGCCGTTCACCAGTTTGGAGCGCTCCAGATGCGGTATCAGTTTCGTGCCTGCGGGGAGTGATTTTTCGATGGCGAGCAGTTTTTCTTTCACGCGCTCGATAACGATACGCCCGTTTTCGCCAATCAGCAGGAGCGCCAGCACATAGACCTGCTCGCCCTCGCCGTTCTGGGTCATCGCGCCGTAGCGCACGGCGGGCGCTTCGGTAATCCGCGCGATTTGTGCCAGCGTGATGGGCACGCCGTGCTGGGTCTTGACGACCACGCGCTGGAGGTCTTCCACCCCCGTGAGCTGTCCGACTCCGCGCACCAGCGCCTGCTGGCTTCCGCGCAGGAGGTAGGCGCCGCCCGCGTTCAGGTTGTTGTTTTGCAGAGCGTCCACCACCTCGCGCAGGGTGATGCCATAAGCCTCCAGTTTTCGGGGGTCTACCTGCACCTGGAACTGGCGCGTTTCACCACCCCACCGGGTAACCTCTGCCAGCCCGGGCACGGTGAGCAGCTGGGGGCGCACGACCCAATCTGCCAGCGTCGCGCGCTCCATCAGCGAAAGGCGCGGGTTGCGCACCTCAATATGCGCCAGTTCGCCCAGCCCTGTGCTGACGGGTCCCATCTCGGCACGCACGCCCGGCGGCAACTCGCCCTGAATCGCCTGCAACCGCTCGCTGACCAGCTGGCGTGCGAAATAGAGGTCTACCGAGTCGTCAAACACCACGGTTACCTGCGATAGCCCGAAGATGGACGAGGAGCGAATCTCCCTGAGGTAAGGCAGCCCTGCCAGCCCCAGCTCGATGGGGAAGGTAATCTGGCGCTCCACTTCCTGCGCGCTCAAGCCCGGCGCTATCGCGTTAATCACCACCTGTTTGTTGGTGATGTCGGGCACGGCATCAATCGGCAGCAGGAACGCCTGATAGACCGCGAACCCTGCAAAAAAGAGGGTCAGGATCAGCACTACCGCCCGCTGGCGGATGGAAAAACGCACAATCGCTTCCAGCATCAGTGCTCACCTCCCTCTCCACCGACCAGCATGCCCTTGAGCAGCGAGCTATTCCGCACCACAATTCGCTCGCCGGGCTTCAAACCAGAGCGCACGACGGCGTAGGTGTCGTTGCGCTGCCCCAGCACGACCTCACGCAGCTGGAATCGGTTTGGGCTATCGGTCGCCACGAACACATACGGTTTACCTTCTATTTCCTGAATGGCGCTCAGAGGCACGAGCAGCTGCGGCGCGCTCAGGCGAAGGGTCAGCTTCCCTTCCACGAAGGTTCCCGGTTTGAGCAAGGCATCAGGATTACGCACCACACAACGCGCTTTGACAGTGCGGGCGTGAGGGTCTGCTTCGGGCATGACCATCTGAATCTCGGCGGTGTAGCGCTTTCCCGCATCTTCAGGCAGGCTGAACTCAACAGGCATGCCTGGCTTGACAAAGGGGGCATCTTCGGGGTACAGGTCAAAGCTCACCCACACCGTGTCGGTGTTTAGAATGCGGAAGATGGGCTTATCGGGCGTAACGGTCTCTCCGACCGTGACCTGAAGCGCGGCGATGCGTCCGTCGAAGGGCGCCACAAGGGTCAGTTTGTGTCCGCCGTCGGGTTTACCGCCCAGCAGATGGAGCTCGTCCAGGGCGGCTTCCAGTTCCAGCTGGGCTTGGGCGAGCTGGGCTTCGGCTTCGGCGACCTCTTTGCTGGTGAGGTACTGCCCCTGATAGACCTGCTGGGCGCGCTGGAGCTGTTGCTGGGCAATCTGCAGTTGGGCGCGGGCGTTTTCAAGGCGAGCGCGGGCGTTCTGCAGCTGGGCTTGCGCAGCTTCGAGTTGCGCTTGCGCCATCTGGAGGGCGGCGCGGGCGCTCTCGCGCTGTGCCTGAAGCGATTCGTACTCCTGACGCGAGATCAGTTGCGCCTGAAGCAGGCGTTCGGCGCGAGCGAGCTGGCTTTCCGCCTGATTCAGCGCAATCTGAGCGCGATGGCGCTCTGCCTCCGCCTGGCGTACCGCCTGCTGGGCTGCCTGATAGTCGGCTTCGGCAGCGCGATGTTCTGCCTGCGCCTGACTCCAGCGACTCCGCGCCTCCTCTAACGCGGGGTTGGCATACGCGCCCAGTTGCGCCAGCCGTTTCCGACGCGCCAGTTCCGCCTTCGCAAAGGCGACATTGCGTTTCGCTCGCGCGTAGTTCACCTCAGCGCGATGAATCTCTTCGCTATCCAGAATTGCCAGCACCTGACCCCTGCGCACCCGTTGCCCCACATGCGCACGCAGTTCCAGCACGCGCCCTGTAACGCGCGAGTTGAGGTTCACCACCGCTTCGGGGTGCGCTTCTATCTGACCATAGAGGGTGAGCGTGCGGGTCAGCGGCTGCACCGACACGCGCTCGATGCCCAGATCAGCCAGTTGCAGGCTCTCCGAATCTAACTCCACCACTTCAGGAAGGGTGTGGCTTGGCTCTTCGCTTTGCGCTTCGGGGGCAGGTGCCGGCGAACGGCTCCACCACCAGATGCCCGCTCCCGCAACAGCCACCCCCAGCAGAAGTCCCACAGTTTTCGTGAACTTACTCATTGCGTGTTCCCTCCTCATGCTGTCGGCGCCATAGGGCGGCAAAATCGGCTTGCTTCTCGGCGTAATCGGTTATGGCAATCCAGTAGGCGCGCTCGGCAAGCAATGCTTCTTCCTGAATCTGGCGCGCCGTGCGCTGGGCTTCCAGCACCTGCAGGATAGAGAGATGCCCGCTTTCTAATCCCACCTGAGCGGACTGGAGCAGTTTCTGGGCGCGGGGCAGGATGTCGCGCTGGTAGGCTTCCCAGCGCTGGTAGGCATTCTGTGCCTGCAAGTGGGCGTTGGCAAGCTCCGTCTGGAGCGCGTGTTGCGTGGTCTGCAGGCGGAGTGCTTCGGCGGCAGTGGCGGTTTCCAGCGCCTGCAGGCGCTTGCGTCGGGCGCCGTAGTCCACAAAGGGCAGGCTGAAGATTAGCCCGAAGCCGGGCTGGGCGTGCTTTTCGAGACGCATCTGCACGCCCACATCGGGCAGTCCTTCAATCTGGGTCTGGCGGCGCAACGCCTGCATGGAGCGCCAGCGCGCCTGCTGATGGAGCCAGTCGGGGTGGGAACTCCATGCGCCGGGCGGCTTGGGCGGCGACGGCGTGCGCGGCTCCTCAAGGTTCACGCGGGCGCTCTGCTCCAGCCCCAGCCATCGGTTCAGTGTTGCTCGCGTGGTGTCTGCTTCTACCGTGCGTGCGCTGAGGGTCTGGCGCACACGCTCCAGCTCAATCTCCGCCTGAATCTGATCCAGCCCCGGGCGGACGCCAATCTCCACCTGCTGGCGTATGAGGGCGAGCGTTTGCTCGGCGCGTTGCACCTCGGCTTCCGCTAACTGACGCAATCGCTCAGCGTACAGGGCGTGATAGAAGGCGCGCGCCGTCTCGCTTAGCAGCTGGTTCGCCTCTTTCAGAATCTGGGCATGGGCGAGTTGCTGCTCCGCCCGGGCGGTTCGCTCGCGTGCGGCACGAGCGCCGTTCAGCTCCAGCATCTGGGCGATAATCAGCTCCTCGCCTGTGCCGCCTGTGGTCAGCGCAGGGGTCCAGTGGAGAAAGAGCGCCTGCGGCGCTCGCGCCACCTCTGCCTGATGCGCGGCGGCGAGCCAGTCCTGACGCAACGCGCGGAGCGCACCGTTCGCCTCCATCGCACGCTGCAGCGCCTGCTCCACTGTGAAGCGCGGCGGCGCTGTTTGCCCATAAAGCCCACTGCTGATGAGAACCCAACTAATGACCAGTTTCCGTCGCATTCCGATTCCTCCGTGATACGCTTGCGCTACAAGCCGAACCCCCCGTTAGCGGGGATTCCGGCAGAGTTAGCCGAGCCAGCGCATCACAGGAGGAGCGCGACGAAAAACGCATCGGGTGGGGATAGAAGTGGGGGGAGAAGCGTTTTCTGGAACACACCGCAAACGCGGGAGTGCGCCCAGCTCGCCAATCCTCTCCAGGAGCGCGATAGTCGCCCACTGAGGCGCATGTCCCTGAGACGCAGGCGCCTGTGGCAGGGGCACTTCCACGCTATAGAACATGCAGTCGCAGGGGAGCGCTTCCAGGGTCGGTATCGAGGTGGAAACAGGCGCTGGGTCTCCCTGAGGCGGTGTATCCTCGGCACATGCATTGAGCCAGAAGCACGCGCTGTTTACCTGCTGATGGCACACCCAGTAGCCGATACCCCCGCTGTTCAGCAGGGTGACCAGCATCAGGAGCCACCAGCCCAACCGCTTCCGACGCATGCGCCGCTCCGTTAACTTCGGTTTCCATAGTATACCCGCAAGCGGCGCGGGCGGCGCGGTAGGACAGCCCACCACACCCTTAAGCGCGGGGAATGCTTTGCCCAGCACCTCTTCGGGGTCGCTGCCGAGCCACTCCAATACGGTGGCGTACACGCGGCGGAAGTCGATCTGCATCTTGAGGTCGTTGTTGCTGTCCAGATCGCTCAGGTTGGGCGGGTCGCCGTGCAGACCGCCCTGCACGCGCTTGCCAATCAAAAACATCGGCGCGGCGGCGCCGTGGTCGGTGCCGAGACTGCCGTTTTCGCGCACGCGCCGCCCGAACTCCGAGAAGACCATCAACAGCACCTTGTCGGCTTTGCCAAGCGCCTCCAGATCGCGATAGAAGGCGTTCACCGCGCTGGCGAACCGGCTCAGGAGTTGTTCGTGCGTGCGCGCCTGACCCGCGTGGGTGTCAAACCCGTTCACCGACACATAGAGGATTCGGGTTTGCGGCGAGGTGGCAATCAGTTGCGCCGCTTGCTGGAGACCGCGACCGAACGGGTCGTTGCCGTAGGCGACTTCGGAGCGGTAGTTTTTAACAGCCTCGCGCAGGCGTTCTACCGCCTCCAGCGCGGTGCGCGTCGACTCGCGGATGATTCGCGCGGGCGCGTCGGGCTTGCGCGACTCCATCGCCTGCATCGCTTGCAAGGTGCGCTCCAGCTCCGGGTCGCGCGTCATCATCTGCAGGTCGCTCAGGCTGGCGAAGCAGGGCACCGAGGCGCGTCGCGCCTGCAACGCGAGAGGCAACTCCTGCGTGAGGCTTACCGCCAGCACAGGGTTCGTTGCCGAGTCGGCGAGCGTGTCCAGATAGCGCCCCAGCCAGCCGTAGCGGCTGTGCCCATCGGGGTCGGCAGTCTGCCAGATTTCCATCGAGCGGAAGTGTGAGCGGTTCGGGTTCGGGTAGCCCACGCTCTGAATCACCGCGACGCGCTTCTGGTCATACAAACTCTTGAGCGGTTCCAGCGCAGGGTGGAAGCCCATCCCCCCTTCCAGCGGGATCACCTTGTCTTCGGGGATTGCCAGCGTGGGGCGCGACTGATAATACAGCGACTGGGTGTAGGGAATCACCGTGTTCAGCCCGTCGTTGCCCCCTGTGAGCTGCAACACCACCAGAATGTGGTCGTTGGGGAGCTTCTCGCCCTTGAGTGTGCGCTGAGCGTCGGCATAGGCGATTCGCGCCAGCCACGGCGGCGCTGCCAGCCCTACCGCCACCAGTGTGAACCCTGCCCGCAGGAACTGGCGACGCGACATCTCCGCCGCCCAGAAGTCGCTGTTCGGACGCTCACATAATGGACACGGCTTGCCCTCTTCTGGTCGTTCCATAGAACCCCTCCAGCACTCAATTTTCGGCTGGGCACGCGCCCAATCCTGCCCGTATAGACGCCAGAAGAGGGGGAATGTTTAGCGGGGCAACTGGCGGAGGGGGAGGGATTCGAACCCCCGTCCCACACGAGGTGGGATGCGGTTTTCAAGACCGCCGCCTTCAGCCACTCGGCCACCCCTCCGCGCAGGCAAATTATACCCTACTTCGCCTTGAGCGCCGCCAGAATTTCCTGCACACCTTGCCGCGCGTCCATAAACAGCATCAGCGTGTTGTCCATCGCAAACAGGGGGTTCGGAATGCCCGCGAAACCAGGGCTGAGGCTACGCTTGATGACCACCACGCTTTTCGCCTTGTCCACATCCAGAATGGGCATGCCCGCAATCGGGCTGTTGGGGTCGGTGCGCGCTAAGGGGTTCACCACATCGTTCGCGCCGATTACAATCGCCACATCCACCTGTTCAAATCGCGGATTGATTTCGTCCATCTCTTTGAGTTTATCGTAGGGCACATCGGCTTCGGCGAGCAACACATTCATATGTCCTGGCATGCGCCCCGCGACGGGGTGAATCGCGAACTCCACGCGCGTGCCCTGCGCTTCCAGCGCCTGCATCAGGTCGCGCACCGCATGCTGTGCTTGAGAGACCGCCATCCCGTAGCCGGGCACAATCACCACATAGCGCGCCCCTTCCAGCAGCATCGCCACCTCTTCAGGCGAGGTCGCCTTCACACGCCCGCCGTACACCTCTTCCGCCTTCGGTCCCGCCTCCGCCGGCACCCACACCCCGAACAGCACATTGCGCAGGGAGCGGTTCATCGCGCGGCACATAATCGTGGTCAGAATAATCCCCGACGCGCCCACCAGCGAACCCGTGATAATCAGCGCGTTATTGTTCAGCACGAACCCCGTCGCCGACGCCGCCAGCCCCGAATAGGAGTTCAGCAGCGCGATCACCACGGGCATGTCCGCGCCCCCGATTGGGAACACCAGCAGCAGCCCCACCACCGACGCCACCGCCACCAGCGCCCAGTAATACCCCATTTGCGACGGCTCCAGCGCCAGCATCACCCCCAGCCCGATCGCAACCAGAAGTAAAAGCCCGTTAAAGTAGTGCAACGAGCGGATGGGAATGGGGTTATCCCCGACAATCCCCTGCAGTTTGGCGAAGGCGACCAGACTCCCCCAGAAGGTTACCGCGCCAATAATGCCCGACGCCGCGCTGGCAAGGCTCAACTGGAGCATCGGCACGCTCGCCCGCACTTCAGGCAGGTTCGCCTCCACCAGGCTTGCGCCCGCCACCAGCGCCGACGCGCCACCCCCGAAACCGTTCAGGAGCGCCACCATCTGCGGCATCGCCGTCATGGGCACTTTCAACGCCAGCACGGCTCCCACCAGCGCGCCCACCACGATGCCAGCAATAATCAGTTCAAAACTCAATATCTGGCGATGCGCCAGAGTCGCCACAACGGCAATCAGCATGCCCAGCGCGCCCAGTTGATTGCCCCGCACCGCCGTGCGCGGATGTGCCAGCCCCTTTAGCCCCACAATAAATAGCACTGCCGCCAGTAGATACGCCAGATTAATCCACGCTTCGCCCATAGCATAAAGTGTACCTTCAGCACGCCTGCCGATGGGGTACAATTCCCCTGCCATGAGTGCGTTCAAGATTGGCATCAATCGCTGGACGATGCCTGGTAACTGGGAGGTGCAAACCTGCCTGCGCGTCGCAAAGGAGTCGGGATTTGACTCCATCGAGTTCAACATGGAAATGCAGGGCGCGCTCAGCCCCCAGACCTCCGATGCGGAGGCGAGCCAGATTCGCCAGATGGCAGACTCGGTAGGGATTGAACTCAGCTCCCTCTCCACAGGGGTCTACTGGAGCGTGCCGTTTACCCACCCTGACCCCAAAGTGCGCGAGCAGGCGATAGACCTCTGCCGCCACCAGCTCCGACTGGCGCAGGCGATGGGCGTGGAGGCGATTCTTGTCGTGCCGGGCGTCGTCACGGCGGAAGTGCCCTACGATGTTGCCTATGAACGCGCCAAACAGGCGCTGCAAACGCTGGCGCCCGAAGCCGAACGCCGCAAAGTCGCGATTGCGATTGAGAATGTGTGGAACAAGTTCCTGCTCAGCCCGCTGGAGATGCGCCAGCTCATCGACGAAATCGGCAGCGACTATGTGGGCTGCTACTTCGACGCAGGCAACATCTTAGACTACGGCTTCCCCCAGCACTGGATTACGATTCTGGGACCGCGCATCAAGCGCGTACATGTAAAAGATTTCCGCACCGAGATTGGCAATATTCAGGGTTTCACCAACCCGCTTCAGGGCGATGTGCCGTGGATGGCGGTGCGCTCGGCGCTGGAGTCGGTCGGCTACACAGGATATATCACCGCCGAGGTGAGCGGCTACCGCGTGTTCCCTGAGCTGGGATTGCGCCATATTGCAGACGCCTTGCGTGCCGTCTTCAAAAGCTGATAAAGGAGGCAACCCCGCATGAGAGCTGAGCTTCCCAAGACCTATGACCCCCATCAGGTGGAACCGCAGCGCTATGCATGGTGGATGGAGCGCGGCGATTTTTACGCCACCATCGCCGACGATGGGCGTCCCCGCTATTGCATCACCATTCCGCCCCCCAACATCACGGGTAGCCTGCATATGGGGCACGCGCTCAACAACTCCATCCACGATGTGCTGCTCCGCTGGAAGCGTATGCAGGGCTATAATGTGCTGTGCGTGCCCGGCACCGATCACGCGGGGATTGCCACCCAGAATGTGGTGGAACGCGAGCTGCGTAAAGAGGGCTTGACCCGCCACCAGCTGGGACGCGAAAAATTCCTGGAGCGCGTCTGGCAATGGCGCGAACAGTACGGCAACACGATTCTGATGCAGTTCCGCCGACTCGGCTGCTCTTACGACTGGCGCTACACCCGCTTCACGCTGGACCCGGAGTATGTGGACGCCGTGCTGGAAGTGTTCGTGCGCTGGTGGCAGGATGGGCATCTCTATATTGGCGAGCGCGTGATAAACTGGTGCCCCCGTTGTATGACCGCGCTTTCGGATATCGAGCTGGAGCAGGCGGACGAGCCGGGCAAGCTCTATCACCTGCGCTACCCGTTTGAGGATGGCAGCGGCTATGTGGTGGTCGCCACCACACGCCCTGAAACGATGCTCGGCGATGTGGCGGTTGCGGTCAACCCCAGCGACGCCCGCTACACGCAACTCATCGGCAAGAATCTCATCCTGCCACTGGTGGGACGCCGAATCCCGCTGATTGCCGACCCCTACCCCGACCCCGAGTTCGGCACGGGCGCGGTCAAAGTGACCCCTGCGCACGACCCCAACGACTTCGAAATCGGGCAACGCCACAACCTGCCGCGCCCCCTGATTATGAATCTGGACGGCACCATCAACACGGAGCGCCTGCGCGAGGAACTCAACGCGCACGACAACCCCTACCTGCAAGCCTATCACGGCAAAGATCGCTACGAGGTGCGCAAGCTCATCGTAGCGGACCTGGAAGCAGGCGGCTATCTGGAGAAGGTGGAAGATTACACCGTGCCGCTGGCGCGATGCGAGCGCTGCCACACGGTGATTGAGCCGCTGCTCAGCGAGCAGTGGTTCTGCCGCATGACCGAAATCGCCAAGCCTGCGATTGAGGTCGTCAAGCAGGGCAAGATTCGTTTCATCCCCGAACGCTACACCGAGATGTACCTGAACTGGATGGAAAACATCCGCGACTGGTGCATCTCGCGCCAGCTCTGGTGGGGGCATCAGATTCCCGCATGGTACTGCGTGGACTGCAATCCCGAAAACTTTGAGCGCACCGAGAAGGGCGAGTACCGGCTGCTGAAGCGTGAAAACCCGATTGTGCAGAAAACCGCGCCCGACAAGTGCCCCCGCTGTGGGAGCATGCTCCTTGTGCGCGACCCCGATGTGCTGGACACATGGTTCTCCTCCGCTATCTGGCCCCACACGGTGCTGGGCTGGCCCCGCGACACGGAGGAGTTGCGCCTCTTTTACCCCACCGATGTGCTGATCACAGCGCAGGAGATTCTTTACCTGTGGGTCGCCCGCATGATTATGACGGGGCTGTATTTCAAGGGCGACATTCCCTTCCGTGAGGTTTACATCCACGCGACGGTGCTGAACAAAGAGGGCAAGCGGATGTCCAAATCGCTGGGCACGGGGATTGACCCGCTGGAGATGATTGAGAAATACGGCACCGACGCCCTGCGCTGGTCGCTGCTGCAGCAGGCGGGGATGCAGCAGTCCATCCGATTCTACGAAGAGCGTGTGGTGAACGCTCGCAACTTCGCGAACAAGGTCTGGAACGCCACGCGCTTCGTGTTGTTGAACTTAGAAGACGCCGACCTGGGGGCGCTGCGGGCGATGGGTCCCCAGCCTGCTGATACGCTGGATCGCTGGATTCTGAGTCGGCTCCAGCGCACGATTCAGGCAGTTCATGAGGCGCTGGGGGCGTACTGCTTCGACGACGGCGCGAACGCGCTTTATGAGTTTATCTGGAGCGAGGTGTGCGACTGGTATATTGAGGCGGTCAAGCCGCGCCTGCAGGAGCCGCTTCGCCGGACGCAAACGCAGGCGATGCTGGTGTACCTGTTTGACCAGCTCCTGCGCCTGCTACACCCCTACATGCCCCACATCACCGAAGAGTTGTGGCAGGCGATTGGCGCGACGGAGATAGAGCCTGCGCTGATTCGCGCCCGATTCCCGCAGGCGAACCCCGCATGGATCGATGAGGCGGCGGAGGCGGAGGTGGCGCAGGTGTTTGAGGTGATTCGCGCCATTCGCAACCTGCGTGCGGAGGTCAAAATCACGCCGGGCGTCGCCATTCCCAAAGCGTGGGTGAACCCGCTGGACGAGGAGAGCCGTCGCCGCTTTGAAGCGCATCGCGCCACAATCGCACATCTGGCGTGGTGTCAGCACATTGCGTTTGGTGTGCCCGACGAGCGCGCCCTGATGAACCCTGCCACGGGGGCGGAGGTCTTCCTGCCGATTGCGGGCTTGGTGGATATCGAGCGCGAGCGGGAACGCCTGCAAAAAGAGCTGCAGAAGGTGGAGCAGGAGATTAAGCAGGTGCAGGCGCGTCTGCGCAATCCGCAGTTTTTAGAGCGCGCCAAGCCCGAAGTGGTGCAGGAAGCCCGCGAGCAGGAGCGCGAACTGCTGGAGCGCCACCGGCGGCTTCAGCAGCGGATAGAGCAGTTGAGTTCTTAAAAGCCAGCGCCGGGGGTGGGCGTCCCCGGCGCTGTGGGTGAAGGGCGCGTACGTGGGAGGGAACAAAGGCGTTTCAAAGGCGCTGGGGGCACCGACGCCCCGCATCGTCGGCACGCCCCAGCGCAGCGGGATGCACGACGCTCACCAGCGGCAAGCCCCGCTCGTCAGGAGGTACGCACGAGCAAATCTTACGCCACATCATCCCAGTCCTCTGCGTCCTTAGACGGCTCGATACGCCGTGCAGGTTCCGCACTGCTGTAGTCCCAGTTGTCGCAATCAAGCCTTCGGCAATAGAGCATGCGACGCACCTGCCCGTCTGCCAGCTCCACATCCGCAAAGTCGGCAAACCGACAGCGCATGCATAACTCAGGCTCCAGTAGCCGAACTACCTTCAACTCACGCTTGGACATAAGGTCTCGCCCCTCGGGTTTCAGTTCTGGCGTCCTGCCATCATCTCATATTATCGGATGTTAGACAGGCAGATTGCAGGGGGCGGTTCCATAGAAAATTGCGGGAATTGAGCCGTTTATGCCGAAACAGAGCGTTTCGCATTCCGTCAGGTATATTCGAAGACGAGGTAGGGAGGCATGGCAAAGCGACCGTCCATACAACGCGAATACCAGCGCCAGCTAATGCTCCGCTGGATTACCACTTTCACCCAGTGGATGATTTCGGTGGGGGCAATCCTGTTCTTGCTGGGGTTTGCCTATCTGATGTATGCGGTCTTTCTGGCAGGACTGGATCAATCCCAGAGCTTTTCGGCGGCGGATCAGGCACGCATTCAGGGCAACCTCTCCCTGGCAGGCAGAATTACGCTGCTGGGAGCCGGGCTGGTGGTGATTGGGGTCGCGTGGAACTATCTGGAAGAGGCGCTGGTGGGGGTCGTTTTACTTTTACTGGCGGTCTTTTTCTACTGGGGTTTGCCGTTTCTGATGGGGCAGCTGGGGGCGCTGCCAACGCCGGGGAGTTTACGCGCCTTCGCGCTGGAGCAGTTGCGCCTGCTGGTGTGGGTGCTGTTCCCGCCTGGGCTGGTGCTGACCGTGTTCGTGGGGATTGCGCAGGGCATCCGTCGGCTCAAGTATGGCGCGTCGCTGGATCAAACACTCAAGCTCGGCTCCAATGTCGGCAAGCAGCAGGTGCCCCAGAAGTTCCTCGGCAAGTGCTGGCAGCTGCCCTATTGCCGCGACTATGTGCGCCAGCGATGTCCCATTTACCATGCACGACGCACCTGCTGGCGCGAGGGCGTCGGCTGCATGTGCGAGGAGAAAAATATTGCGATGGCGCTCCAGAATGTGCGCATCAGCGACAACCCCGAAGCGAACGCTCGCTATATCCCCCATAACACGACGCTCACCAAATGGGAACTGCGCCAGCGCTGTGCCGAGTGCGTGATTTACAACGAACATCAGCGCCAGAAATACCAGCTGGTCGCGCCCCTGACCGTGGGGCTGGTGGTAGGGATTGCCTACTTCTTCCGCGAGCCGTTGCGCGGGCAGGTGTTCGAACTGCTGGGGTTGTTAGACCGCTTGCTGGCGCAGTTCACGCTGATGCCCAGCGAGGCGCGTGAGGGCGTCCTCAAAGCCGCGGCTCAGGCGAACGAAACCGCCGCGTGGGTGCTGTATATCTCGCTCACAATTGTGGTGCTGAGCTACTCGTTGCGGCTGGTGGAGACCGTTATCTTCAAGTGGAAGTTGTGAACGGGCAGGAATCGCGCCTCCCCTGCAGAAATGGGGCGTGGGGAGGACTTATGCGACCTGGTCTGGCACTCTTCTACCTGGGGTTGGGGCTGGCGCTAACAACGGCTCAGCCAGTAGAACCAGCGCGGTTTCCTGCCAAACGGCTCACCCAGCCTCCTGTGATTGATGGTGTAGTAAGCCCTGACGAGTGGCGTGAGGCGTATAAAGTGGAGTCGTTCTGGTCGCCCCTGCGCCAGCAGCCTGCAGGGTTCCCAACTCGCGCCTACATCGGCTACGACTCGCACTATATTTATGTCGCCTTTGAATGCGAAGACCCCAACCCGGAGCAAATTGTGGCGCAGGAGACCAAGCGCGGCGGCGATCTGGAGGACGACGACACAGTGGCTGTGCTGATAGAACCGCAGGCACGCGGGCTGGAGCCGTATAGTTTTATCGTGAACCCGCGCGGCACGCAGACGGAAGAAATCCCCATCGGTACAGCGGAAAACATTCGCTGGCGCGGCGACTGGGACGCCCGCACGCAGGTCGCCGACTGGGGCTGGAGCGCGGAGATGCGAATCCCGCTCAGAATCCTGCGCTATCCCCCGAAACAGACCCGCTTCGGCGTTATTCTGGAGCGCCATGTGGCGCGTCTGAAGGAGCTGTATGTCTTCCCCAACATGGGTGGGTACTACTCTGACCGTCGTCAGGCGCTCTGGGAGGGGCTGGAACTGCCCGCGCCGCGCTATCCGATTGTGTTGCTGCCCTACTTTACGGGCGACCGCTCCACAGAGCGCGAGCAATCGCGCGGTGGGCTGGACATTCGCTATGTGGCAGGCGATGCGCTCACCGCTGTGCTGACCTATAAACCCGATTTTGAGAACATCGCAGGCGATGTGGCGAATGTGGACTTCTCCTACACCGAAAAGGTACTGGAGGAGCAGCGCCCCTTCTTTCAGGAGGGGAGCGATTTTATGCCCCCGCGTGCGATGTTTTACAGCCTGCGGGTGCAGGACCTCACGCTGGGGGGCAAGGCGTTCGGCTCGCTGGGCGACTGGCGCTACGGCGTGCTGCTGGGAGAATATCAGTTCAACGGTGCCACGCGCCAGATAGGCGTCGGGCGTGTGCGCTATGAGGTCGCGCCACGTTCTTTTATAGGCGTTGTGGGCACGCGCCTGCAGGGCGATGTGGACGAGCAGAATCTGGGCGCGATTATAGACACCCAGCGCATCACGGGCGAAGGGGAGTGGCGCTTCACGGGCGCGCTCTATCGGCTGTCGGGCGACCGCGAAGGGCTGTTCCAGCAATACACCTTCTACACGCAAACCCCGCCGCGCGTGCCCAGCTACTACCTGCAATACACCGATATTGAGCCGACCTACCGCCCGCGCCTGGCATATGTGCCCGAAACGGGTTATCGAGGCGTGCGATTTCAAGTCGCATGGTTTGACCAACCCGAAAGCCAGCGCCCCTTCCAGTGGACACTGGATGTGGGCGTTCTCTCACGCCGCCTGTACGGCGGTGGCGTACTGGACGAAGGCGTCTTCATGGAACTGGATTGGGGGTTCACTCCCGATACGGAGCTGGAGATCGGGGTAGACTACCTCCGACGCCCACCGAACATTGACCGCACAATGCGAGTGGGCTACACATGGAACGCGCTGAACCGCTACCGTCGGGGTGTTGCGGCGGTGCGCTTCGGCGACTTGAACGGGGGGCGCAGTCGCTACGGCTATCTGGAGCAATCATTTGAGCTGGCGCCACGCTTACGCCTGCGCGCCAGCTACGAGACGCTCGCTATCGATTACCCCGAACCGCCCCATGACCGCGCGAACCAGTTTATTCTCACCCTCAACTACGAAATTGACCCTGAACGCGCGATAGGAGGGCGCTACATCTCCAGCCGAACCGAATTCGGGGGCGAAGTGGAGACGGTTCGCAACTTCTATCTCACCTACTTCCAGCGAGTGCGGCGCGGGTTCGACCTCTACTTCATCTACGGCTTGCCCAACGCCAGCCGTACCCAGAACCGATTCGCCATTAAAGTCGTTACGCCGATTGAACTCTGAAGCGGCTCCTTCACGGCAAAAGTTGCGCTACCTGCAAAGTCGCTTCGGGCGCAAAGAGCGGCGAAATCTGTTCCTCTGCCTGAAGTACCATGCGTTGACGATAGGCGGCGCCATACACCGTGCGCGTGTCCGCCGCCGGTTCACGGTAGACCTCCAGCACGCGCTCGCGAAGGTTCACAATCCAGTATTCAGGGATGCCTGCGCTGGCATACAGACTGCCCTTCACCTCGCGGTCGGTCTTCAGAGAGGCATCCGACACTTCCACCACCAGCAGGGCGCTGGCAGGATGCTGGCTCAGATAGTCGCGCGGGCTACCTGCCACAACCGCAATATCAGGAAACGGCATATCGTACTCGCTCAACACAAGGGGAAGCGGGGGACGCACATCGTAGCCCTCTTTGCGAACCGATTCCAGAGCCATCTGCACGAGGCGGACGGCGACGGCATGGGCGGTATTCACAGGCTCCCTCCGTGTCAACTCCCCTGCGAGCAGTTCCAGTCGCTCTTCAGGGGCGAACACGCCCGATTCCACCAGCGCCACGAAATCTTCATGCGTAATCCAGCGGCGCAACGGAAGATTTGGGCGACGGCGTAGCTTAGGCTTGCCCATGCCTCAAGGCATTATACCCCTCTTGTTGAGGAAGAGCGGACGCCAATCAGGTATAATCCGCATGGGTGAAACCATGCAGAACACGCCGACGATGCCTGTTGTGATTACCGAGCGCGCCCTTCAGCGAATCAAGCAGATTCTGCAAAAGAAGGGGATGCCTGACGCCTATCTGCGCATCGGCGTGCGCGCGGGGGGGTGTGCGGGTTACGAGTATGTGATGCTCCCTGTTGAATCACCCCGCCCCAACGATCAGGTCTACGAGGTAGACGGCGTGCGAATCGTGATAGACCCCAAAAGCGCCACCCTGCTGAAAGGCACCACGATTGACTTCACGGGGCAGCTGATTGGCGGGGGGTTCCAGTTCCGCAACCCGAAAGCCAAGCGCCAGTGCGGGTGCGGCACTTCGTTCAGCGTGTAGCCACACCGAGCGTTGCCAGAAAGTTGCGCAGAATCTGCAAGCCGATGGCGCCGCTCTTTTCGGGGTGGAACTGCACAGCATATAAGTTGTCTTTCCCAACAGCGCAGGCGAACGCGCCCCCGTAGTCGCAAGTGGCAAGCACGCTTTCCGTCTCTTCAGGTTCCGGGTAGTACGAATGCACGAAGTAGACATAGTTCCCCTCACTTACGCCCTCCCAGAGGGGCGATTCGGGTTGCGTGAGGTGGAGTGCGCTCCAGCCGATGTGGGGCACAGGCAGCGGGAAGTCCGGGCGGCTCTTGAAGCCCACCACGCGCCCTTTCAATACCCCCAGCCCCTCAACACCGGGCGATTCCTCGCTGGACTCATAAAGCAGCTGCAGTCCCAGGCAGATGCCGAGGAACGGCTTCCCGCGTTCCATTTCGCGGCGGAGGGCATCGGTCAGCCCCTGCGCATTAAGCCGTTCCATCGCCGCACCGAACGCCCCAACGCCTGGCAGCACCATCGCGTCCGCCGCTCGCAGGGTGTGAGGGTCGTGTGTAATCTGCGCCGGCGCGCCGAGATACTCCAGCGCCTTCTGCACACTGCGCAGGTTGCCCATGCCGTAGTCCACAATCGCAATCATAGGTTGTTTTCGGGCGATTCCCCTGCCCCTTCCACATAGCCTTTGGTGGAGGGGACGGCGTTCTGTCGCGGATGGAAGCGTGTCGCCATATCCAGCGCTTTGGCGAACGCCTTGAAGATGGCTTCAATCGCGTGGTGGTCGTTTTGCGCCTGAAGCAGGCGGATGTGCAGGGTGGCGTGGGCGTGCGTGGCGAAGGCGCGGAAGAACTCGGCGACCAGCTCGGTGCTGAAGTCGCCCACGCGCTCGCGGCGGAACTCAGCAGAGAACTCCAGCAGGGGGCGCCCGCTGAAGTCTATCGCCACCATCGCCAGCGCCTCGTCCATCGGCACAATTGCCCAGCCGTAGCGCTGGATGCCCCGCATATCGCCCAGCGCCTTCTGCACCGCCTTGCCCAGGCAGATGCCCGTGTCTTCCACCGTGTGATGCTCGTCCACATGCAGGTCGCCCGTGGCGCTCACCACGATGTCGATGACGCCGTGCCGGGCAACCTGCGTGAGCATGTGGTCAAAAAAGCCGATGCCTGTGTTCACCTGAGCGTTCCCCGTGCCGTCGAGGTCTACGGAGGCGTAGACGCGGGTTTCGGCAGTTTCACGCTCGTACATTCCGAATCGGGAACCGGGGGCAGGGTTGCGTCTCATGTCAGTTTTCTCCTTGTGCGGTGAAGCGAATGGCGCTGGCGTCGGCGTGCCCATCAAAGCCTTCCTCCCGTGCCAGCGCCTGCAAAAACGGGTCCAGCGACTGCAACGCTGTCGCGCTGAGGGCAATCACGCTACTGCGCTTGAGAAAAGTTTCCACCGAAACAGGCGATTCGAACCGTGCGGCGCGCCCCGTGGGCAGGGTGTGGCTCGGTCCCGCCAGATAGTCGCCTGCCGACTGCGGCGTGTAATGCCCCAGCAGGATACATCCCGCGCAGCGCACCCGCTCCAGCCAGCGTTCAGGGTTCGCAGTCATCAGACTCAGATGTTCAGGAGCAATCTCGTTCGCCCACTCAACAGCCTCTTCCAGACCGGGACAGATCAGGGCGACGGAGTGCGTTAGCGACTCATCCAGAATCGCGCGTCGCTGGCGTCGGGGCAGCTGGCGCTCAATCGCCTGAAGCGTTGCATGCACCACGCCCTCGCTATCGCTCAGCAAGTAGCCCACCGACTCCGCGCCATGTTCCAGCTGCGTGAGCAAATCGCTGGCGATCCATTCGGGGTTAGCGGTGTCGTCCGCCACAATCGCCACCTCGCTGGGACCCGCCCACAAATCCACGCCCACCTGACCCCACAGCATGCGCTTTGCCAGCGCCACATAGAGGTTGCCCGGTCCGACAATCTTTTCCACAGGGGGAACAGTAGCTGTGCCATATGCCATCGCGAAGATGGCTTGCGCGCCGCCGACCTTGAACACTTTGCGAATGCCTACCTCCGCCGCCGCCACCAGCACCGAGGCGGGCAGGCTGCCATCAGGCTGGGCGGGCGTGCAGAGGATTATCTCCTCCACCCCTGCCACACGCGCGGGCACAGCGTTCATAATCACCGTGCTGGGATAGCGGGCGCGTCCGCCGGGGGCGTAGATGCCCACCCGACGCAGGGGCGCGACTTTTTGTCCCAGCCAGCCCCCCAGCGGCTCGGCAATCCACCATGAGGTAGGGCGCTGTGCCTCGTGAAAGCGGCGCACGCGGGCAATTGCCGTCCGAATCGCCTCCAGCACGGCGGGGTCTATCGTGCGGTAGGCGTGTTCAAACTCTGCCTCGGAAACGGCGAGCTGCTGGAGGGTGGGGCAATCCCACTGGCGCGAGAGTTCCAGCAGGGCGGAATCGCCTTCCTGAAGCACACGCTGCTGAATGGCGCGTACCTGCGCTTCGGCTTCGGGTGTGGGTTCGGTCAGCGCGTGGCGCAACGCCCGGCGCACGCTCTCTGCCGACTCGGTTCGCAGGTCATAGACACGCATCGGATGGGTAGGATTATACCTGCTCAGCCGTTGAGGAAGGCGTCATGCAGTTCGTGATAGCGGGCGCAGATGAAGTAGAACTCAGTTACCTGCTCAAAAGAACGAAAGGCGTATCGGGATTTACACTCCGCGAACGGCTCATTCGTGAGGTGTCGTGTAAACTCGTTGCGTCGCTCTTCCGGCGCAACCAGCACAAAACGCGCGTCAATATCCCTCAATTGATACATCTTGTGCATCGAGTTAACAAAATTCGTCGTGGCTTCTACCTCGTAGACGAACTTGGGGAAAGGACGATGGCTATGGCTAAACCAGATAACATCACATCGTGATACTGTATCTACGAGCTCCTGATAAGTAAATTCGGGTACCTTTTGCAGACGGCACAGATCACCTAACCGTTTTCCGTCAAAAAGGCGGTTCTGGTCTGGCGTGTAGGTGAGATAGCCCAGGTAGTTACCAATCTCGATTAGCATCCCCTCAATAGCGCTATGCACATTCCCAACCTGGCGTAAGTAGTCTGGAGGCGACACACCGCTAACCGCCTGTGCATAGGCACTCTGCTGATATGAGGACTTCTGGAGGTGGTCCTGCCGCGCATACACGCCCAGCCCGACCTTGACATAGCGTCCCTTGCGCACTTCGCGGTACAGCACGCCGCGCAGAGTCTTTTGCCAGTCGCCAGCGGGCAGTGGTGAGCGATACTGAGGGGCTTGCTGGTAGAGCTGTTCCAGCGATGCGGTGCCCCCGTTGGCGTCCATCACAGCCTCAATCACTTCTGTCCAGCGCAAGGGTTTCATCGTTCTTTGTGCTAATACCCATAAATATACCCTCTATTCATGTAGCAAAGCAGGGATGTTGTTCCTACCCCCAACGCCTTAGAGATGGTTTTTCATGACGGCGACCGGGCTGAGGGGGTGGGAAGCAAGAGGCTGGCTTCTCCTCCCGCTGGCTCGGTGGGGACAACACGCAGTCGATACACCATGAGAGGCGTTGCGACGCCCTTGAGCTGGGCAGTTTCGGGCACGAGTTCTGGCACAATCCCTGCCTCACGCGCGGTGCGATAGACCACCTCGCTCATCACGACTTCCCCTGCGGACGCCAGCGTTTGAAGCCTTGAAGCAATCACCACCGTCTGCCCCACAGCGGTATAGTTGAACTGATGAGGGCTACCCAGAAGCCCCAGTACCGCATCGCCGAAGTGAAGTCCAATCCCAACTCCCAGAGGCGTTTCAGGGGTGTTCGTTGTTGTCAACCCGCGCTGCATCGCAACGGCGGCACGCACGGCGCGACAGATGAGGGCGGAATCGGGTTCTGGCTCAGGCAACAGGTGGGAGGCAAACAGCGCCATCAGCCCGTCGCCCGTGTACTTGTCCAGAATACCCTGATGGGCGTGCAGGGCGTCCGTCAGCACGCTGAGCGCATGGTTGAGCCACTCGATAACCTCCTCAGGGGTGTGCGAGTCGGCAAAGGCGGTAAAGTTGCGGACATCGGCGAATAACACCGCCACGCGACAGCGCTGACCGCCCGGGGTAAGCCGCACATGAATGTCGCTCATGAGCTGGTCCGCCACTTCGGGCGCGACCAGCCGCTGGAGCAGGTCGCGGTAGCGTTCGCGCTCGGTACTCTCGCTCACAAATGCCAGCTGGGTCACCAGCAGAATCGTTGCCATCACACTCAACATCGGCAGCAGGGGGTCAAACCACAAACGCCCGAACCAGAACAACGCCACACTGAACAAACCCACCCCCAACACCGTGAGCAAGCCAATCCACCATGCGGCCAGAGGCGCTCGACGCAGACACGCCGCGCCAACGAAAACCCCTAACGCTATCAGAATCATCCCAGCCCCCCACGGTTCCATAGCGCGTCCAGTACGCCCATCCATGAGTGAGGCAAGTTGATGCGCGATAAGTTCCTGCGCGTCCATGCGCCCAATAGGCGTTTGATACAGTTCGGGAAGCGGGAAAGGCATCAACACCACACGGTTTTCAAACAGGCGAGGTAAAGGGATGGACTGAAGGGCGAAGAGGCGCTCCTGCACGGGGTTGTCCGCTGAACGGGCACTCTCGGCGCCCGCGAGGCGCTGGGTCGTCCAGTAAACAGCCTGCTGATTCAACACGGAACTCAGCGGCACCTGCACGAATACCTCCCCCGGCTGGTCGCCGTAGAATTCGGTCGGCACGAAGCGCCCCTGAATCCGGGCATAAGCGCGAGGGTTTAACGATTTGTAAACAGCAAGGGGCGGAGGCTCCAGCGAATCGGCGCGTTCCAGCACGGGCAAGGCAGGCGCGACATAACGCACTTGCTCCAGGTTCCCCACCGCTTTGCCCGCTGCTACTAAAGGGGCATTCTCGGCACGAAGCGCGCTTCGGTCGGGCACAACCCAGACCACATTCCCCGCCTCACGCACAGCTTTCACCAGAGCGCCCATGTCGCGGCGATTGCGCTCCGCAATTTTCTGGACAGGTAAGGGGTCCGAACTTTCGGCTTTCAGCTGGGGCATCGGCACAATCACCATGCGTGCGTTCCATGCGTGCAACTGTTTTATCGCCTGCGCCAGCACAGCGCATTCAGAGCGCTGATTGATCTGGGCATAACTCTGCTGGTCAAACTGAAGTAGCACGATGTCCTGCACGGCGGAGGACGACTCCTGCAGATAGGTCAGGCTACGACGCGCCTGCACCAATGGTTCGTTGCGGAAGCGCATCAGCCAGATTAAGCTGTTCGCCTGAAAAGGTAAAAGGATGCCAGAGTGCCATACGCCCCATGTCGCCAGACCCACGAGGGCGCCCAGCGCCGCGCCCCGCAGGTCTATCGTGCGCCGTCCACGCCGAACCACAAGGCGGCGGTACAGCCACGAGCGCCAGTGGCTTCCCCAGGCAGGGAGCGCTGGGCTATGACAAACCCAGCGCACCGTCAGGACAGTCCAGCACGGCGTGCCGAACCAGAGGGTCAGCAGCAAAGGGATGGGCACCCCCGCAGCCACCCCCAGCAACACAATCCCCTGCCATCCCCAGAACACAAGAACCCCCCAGCGCGCCGCCTCGCGACCCCGCGATTCACACGCGCTCGCCCCCAGCCCCGCTGCAACCAGCCCCATCAGGACGCCCGCAATCAACGCCGTTCCAAAAGAGAGACCCGCCAGCAGGAGTAACAGAGCGCTTCCGATTGCCACGGAACCCTCACGAGCAGCGGCGCTGGAAACCCATACGGGGGTCAACAGCGCGCTCAAGAACGCTCCTGCAAGCGACCACCCCAGCGCCTCTTTACTCACCACCGCCCCCAGAGCGGGACGCACCAGACTGCGCACCACGGCGTGAAGGCTCAGAATCACATTCCCCCCTACCCAGAAGCCAAACAGGGTCCAGCCTGCGGCAGTCGTCCCTCCAGCCAGTCCCACAACAAGCGTGCAGAACACCGCCAGTCCCACCCCCCATCGCCCGGCGCACCCCAGCGATTGCCATGTACGCCTCAGCAGCTCCTGTACCCGCTCCACCATGCTGTGAAGATTGTACCCCTGAACGATGGGGTACAATTCCCCCTCGATGGCAAAGTACGATTATCCCGACAGTCCGTTGTATCGGTTGCGCCACTCGGCGGCGCACCTGCTGGCGCAAGCCGTGCTGGAACTCTATCCCAACACAAAGCTCGGCATCGGTCCGCCCATCGAGAACGGCTTCTACTACGACTTTGATTTCCCTGAACCCATCAAAGAGGAAGACTTAGCCCGCATCGAGGAGAAAATGCGCGAGATTGCCCAGCGCGGGCTGGACATCGTGCGAATCGAGACTTCCCGCGACGAGGCGCGCCAGATTATCGAACAGATCGGGCAGGTTCCGTACAAGCTGGAACTGCTGGACGCCATCCCCGAAGGGGAACCTATCAGCTTCTACAAGCAGGGCGACTTTATTGACCTCTGTCGCGGTCCCCATGTGGAAAACACGCGCCAGATTCAGCATTTCAAACTGCTTTCGTTAGCGGGCGCGTACTGGCGCGGCGACGCACGCAATAAAATGCTCACCCGAATCTATGGAACCGCCTTCTTCACGCAGGAGGAACTGGAAGAGTACCTCCATCGCCTTGAGGAGGCGCGCCGCCGCGACCACCGCAAACTGGGGCGCGAACTGGGGCTGTTCTTCATCTCGCCCGAAGTCGGCTCCGGGCTGCCGATGCTCCTGCCCAAAGGCGCCACCATCCGCCGCGTACTGGAGGAGTTTATCCTGCAAGAGGAGCTCAAAGCGGGCTACCTGCATGTACGCACGCCCGAAATCGCCAACCTCAACCTCTATCGCACCAGCGGACACTATCCTTACTACAAAGACTCGATGTACCCGCCGATGGTGTTCGAGGATGGCGAGGAGCTGATTCTACGCCCCATGAACTGCCCACACCACTTCTTGATTTACAAATCCGAGCCGCGCTCCTATCGCGACCTGCCTCTGCGTATCGCCGAGCTGGGCACGGTCTACCGCTACGAAAAGAGCGGCGAGCTGTCGGGGCTGATTCGCGTCCGGTGCTTCACCATCAACGACGCCCATGTGTTCCTGCGCCCCGAACAGATCAAAGCCGAAGTGCAACACAACATCGAGTTGATTCAGAAGGTCTACAAGCGCCTGAAGCTGACCGACTTCTGGTATCGGCTCTCGTTGCGCGACCCGAACAACAAAGAGAAGTATATCGACGACGACCAGATGTGGCAGACCGCCGAGGCGGCTCTCCGCGAAGCGCTGGACGAGCTGAAACTGGACTATGTGGCGGTGGAGGGCGAGGCGGCGTTCTACGGACCCAAACTCGATGTGGAGGTGCGCGACTGCCTCGGACGCGAGTGGACTATCTCCACCGTGCAGCTGGACTTCCTGATGGCGCACCGCTTTGACCTGGAATACATGGGCGAGGACGGCAAGCCGCACCGCCCCGTGATTATCCATCGTGCGCCGATTGGCTCCTTCGAGCGCATGATGGGGTTCCTGATAGAGCATTATGCGGGGGCGTTCCCGCTCTGGCTGGCGCCGCTGCAGGTGGCGGTTATCCCGATTGCCGACCGCCATATGGACTACGCCCAGCAGGTGTCGCAGCAGCTGAGCGAGGCGGGCTTCCGCGTCGAGCTGGATCGGCGGCGTGAAACACTCGGATACAAAATCCGCTATCACCAGACCCAGAAAGTGCCCTATATGCTGATTATTGGCGATAAAGAGCAGGAGGGCGGGCTGGTGGCAGTGCGCAGCCGCGATTCGGGCGATCTGGGACAGATGACGCTGGAGGCGTTCATCGGGCGCCTGAACGAGGAGGTCGCCGAATGAACAAGAAAACGGTTCGCGATATCGAGGTGCAGGGCAAGCGCGTGCTGGTGCGCGTGGACTTCAATGTGCCGATGCAGGACGGGCAGATTACCGACGATCGGCGCATTCGTGCCTCGTTGCCCACCATTCAGTATCTGCTGGAGCAGGGCGCGACGGTGGTTCTGATGTCGCACTTCGGGCGCCCGAAAGGCAAGCGCGACCCGCAATACTCGCTGCGCCCCGTCGCCGAGCGACTGAGCCAGCTGCTGGGGCGCGAGGTGCTGTTTTTAGACGACTGCGTGGGCGAGCAGGTCGAGGCGCAGGTGCGCAACGCCCCACAGGGTTCCGTGATTCTGCTGGAGAACCTGCGCTTCCATCCTGAAGAGGAGGCGAACGACCCCGCTTTCGCGCAGGCGCTGGCGCGGCTGGGCGAGGTCTATGTGAACGATGCCTTCGGCTCCGCTCACCGCGCGCACGCCTCCACCGAAGGCGTGGCGCACTATCTGCCCGCCGTCGCCGGCTTTCTGATGGAAAAAGAGCTGCGCTATCTGGGGCAGGCGCTGGCGAACCCGGAACGCCCCTTCGTGGCGATTCTGGGCGGCGCGAAGGTGCATGACAAAATCGGCGTCATCCGCAACCTGCTGCCGAAGGTAGACCGCCTGCTGATTGGCGGCGGCATGGCGTTCACTTTCCTCAAAGCGCAGGGCTATGAGATCGGGCGCTCGTTGCTGGACGCCGAGAGCATCGAGTTCGCACGCCAGACGCTCGCCGAAGCGGGCGACAAGATTTTGCTCCCCACCGATGTGGTGGTGGCGGACGCGCTCGCGCCCGGAGTCGCCACTCAGACCGTGCCCGTGAGCGCTATCCCCGCCGACAAGATGGGGCTGGATATTGGCGCGGAGACCGCCCAGCGCTTCGCCGAGGTGGTACGCACGGCGAAAACCGTCGTGTGGAACGGTCCGCTGGGCGCGTTTGAAACCCCGCCGTTTGAACAGGGCACGCGCGTGGTGATGGAGGCGCTGGCAAACTCAGGCGCGGTTTCCATTCTGGGCGGGGGCGATACCGCCGCGTGCGCCGAGCAGCTGGGCTTCGCAGAGCGCATGACCCACATCTCTACAGGGGGCGGCGCCTCGCTGGAGTTTCTGGAAGGGCGCACACTGCCTGGCGTCGCCGCGCTGATGGACGCCTGACCCTCAGGTACAATTAGCCTGATGGAACCGAAGTGGGTCTCGGTCAAAGAAGCGTACACGATGCCCGTCGGGAGCGTGCTGACCGTGCGCGGCTGGGTACGCTCACGACGCGACTCAAAGGGCATCTCGTTCATTGAGCTGAACGACGGCTCGCGCTTCAAAAGCTTGCAGATTGTGGTGGAAGCGGGCGTCGTGCCCGAAGAGACGCTGAAACAGGTAACGACGGGCGCCTGCATCGAGGCGACAGGCGTGCTGGTGGAATCGCCCGCGCCCAAGCAGCCCGTGGAACTGAAACTCCAGCGCCTGCGCCTGTTTGGCGCGGCAGACCCTGAAACCTATCCCCTGCAGAAAAAAGGACACACCTTTGAGTACCTGCGTGAGATTGCCCACCTGCGCGCACGGGGCAACACCTTCGGCGCAGTGTTCCGTGTGCGACACGCCCTCGCCTACGCCATTCACCAGTTTTTCCATGAGCGCGGGTTTTACTACATCCACACGCCCATCATCACCGCCTCCGATTGCGAGGGCGCGGGCGCGATGTTCCGTGTTACCACCCTCGATATCGAAAACCCGCCCCGATTGCCCAACGGCGCGATTGACTGGTCGCAGGACTTTTTCGGCAAGCCGACCTATCTCACCGTGAGCGGTCAGCTGGAAGCCGAGGCGCTCGCCCTCGCGCTGGGCAAGGTCTACACCTTCGGACCCACCTTCCGCGCTGAAAACAGCAACACGCCCCGCCACCTCGCCGAATTCTGGATGGTGGAACCCGAAATGGCGTTCTACGAACTGGAAGATAACGCCCAGCTCGCAGAAGATTTTCTGAAAGCCATCATCCGCTATGTGTTAGAGAATTGTCAGGAAGACTTAGAGTTTTTCCACCAGCGCATCGACAACACAGTGCTGGAGACGCTGGAGCATGTAGCCACAGCGCCCTTCGAACGAATCACTTACACCGAGGCAATCCAGATTCTCCAGAAAGCGAACCGCAGCTGGGAGTTCCCCCCTGTATGGGGCAACGACCTGCAAACCGAACATGAGCGCTACCTGACCGAAGAGGCGTTCCGCAAGCCCGTGATTGTAACAGACTATCCCAGGCAGATTAAGGCGTTCTATATGCGCCTGAACGACGACGGTCAGACCGTGCGCGCGATGGATGTGCTGGTGCCCCGCGTCGGTGAGATTATCGGCGGGAGCCAGCGCGAGGAGCGCTACGAGGTGCTGCTCCAGCGCATTCGGGAAATGGGACTGCGCGAGGAAGACTACTGGTGGTACTTAGACCTGCGCCGCTACGGGAGCGCACCGCACTCTGGCTTCGGGCTGGGGTTTGAACGCATGCTGATGTATATCACCGGCATGAAAAACATTCGGGATGTGATTCCGTTCCCGCGCACGCCCGGTAACGCGGAGTTCTGATGGGCGTCTAATAACTCGGAGGCAAACGATGCGGAAACCGACATGGTGGTTGATAGGGTTGGGAGCGCTGTTTGTGGCGAGCCTGATTGCCTGCTCTGGCGGTGGGGGCGGCGCTGGGGGAACTTTCTTCCTGCGCGTCTCCGGGCAGCCTGCCGACGCAAAGGTCTACCTCAACGGGAACCTTGTGAGCGACCCCAGCCGAATCGAACTGCCTCCGGGCACGCACGAGATTCGAGTGGAGGTGAGTCTGGGCAACGGGCAGGCGCTTTTCCAGACCTTCACAGTGATAGCAGGGCAGCAGACCTCCATCACCTATGACCTGCGCCGCTACCGCATCGAGGCGAACCCTGCCACAATTGAAGTGTGGGTGGCTCAGGCGGTTCAGGTAAGCGCCGCCATGTATGATCAGAACAATCAGCCTGTGAGCGCGAACTTCGTGTGGACGAGTCAGAACCCTGCGATTGCGACCGTCGATAGCACCGGGCGCGTGGTGGGCGTGCGCATGGGCAGCACCAAAATCATCGTCACGGACACCCGCACGGGGCTGAGCATGGAAATCCCCACTACCGTGCTGGACTTCCCCCCGCCGCCGGGCGATTAGGCGACTCCATCGGAGCCAGCGCGAAAAACAGATAGTCGGTGAAAAACGAGGGCGTTAACTGAAACACGAACTTCAGAACCTGGCTTTCATAAGCCTGAAGCAGAGAACCCTCTTCAGAGACCTCTTCCGCATCCGTGTTGTGGATATGCACTTCGTAAACAAAATCACCCTGTAAGAGGCGCTTTTCCACGCGCAGGTTCTCCTGCTCCAGCAGGTAGAACCCCGCCTCACTGAAGGAGACATTGCTGAGGCTGGAACCGTGAAAAAGGTAGGAGAGGGCACCACGCACAGGAGCGGAGTAGCCGCATTCAGCAGGGGGGGCGAGCAAGCGATTCGGATGGGAGAAGAGCGGCTCCAGCGCGTGTTCAAACGCCTTGCGCTGGGCAACCGTCATACGGCGCAAGGGCAGGAACTCCTTTGACATCACCGCCATGCGCTGTGCAGGAGCAAGCGTACCCCAGAACTTCAGAAGGGGCAACTGATACAACGGCTCGCAGGGAAACTGCACCCCCAACCCCAGCTGGAGTCCCCCAAGCCCCCGCTCCAGAAAATAGTGATAGGCAGGCTGACTCAGGGCGCTGACAAATCGCGCATAGTCGTCGATGGACAACCTCCCTGTTCGCTGGAACCGGGCTTCCAGCTCGCGAATCACTGCCTCGTTCGGCTCCACCTGACGCCACGCCCAGTAGCGTTGACGCCGCACCAGCAGGTACTCGCCCTCCCGCCGTGCCCAGCACTGGTGGAGCGCAGACTTTAGCAGGGCAGTCTCGGAAAGCTTCTCTGGAACCACGAGCGCCCCCACCCGGTACGAATCGGCGACAACGGGAATCCCATAGCGCCACGCAAAAATCTCCAGCACCGCTGCTATGGACAGGAAGTTCCCGAAACGCTCGTGAAACCGGGGGAGCTGCCATCCGGGCGGGAATGCGGAGCGATTTGGGAGGGGCTTGCGCTTGTTAATCCAATCCACGATTGCTTTAGCAGGCTCGCTCCACTCCGCCCACTGCTGATACAGGGCAGAGCGCTCGAGAATCGACTCCTCTATCGGAATCGCTTGCGCCTCCGTATAGGTTGCATACTCACAGTGGGCGTACATATAGTCAGGGTCGCCCGAAACAGGCTCGTAGTGCTTCTCCTCTCCCACCTGAACCAGCAGCAGGTTGGTGAGCGTCGAGAAGCGGTAGCCGAGGCTGAGCCGCCTCAGGTGAACCTCTGAAACCTGACTGCCCACAGAGGACATCTCCTGTACCTTTTGAGGCTCTCTATCGCCGTGATACAGTTTCCAGAGCGCAGGCGGGAGGGGATTGACGCCCGCAGGGGGATGCGTGCTGTAGAGCAGGGTTCCCTCTTGCGCGAGTCGCTGGCTCTGGGCAGGCGGCAAGGAAGCCAGTACCATAAGGGCACGACTGCCCCAGCCCTCTTCAAGGCTGCGAAGGAAGAGCAGCTCCTCCTCCACCAGGGGGTCGGGCGTCTCCGTGTTTTTGAGGGCTTGCTGGAGCGCTTCTTGCCGCCGACGGCGCTCTTCGGGGGTCATCGCCAGTACGCGGCGGAGCATCTGCAGGTAGGCTTCCATCCCCTTGCGCCCCGCTTCACGGTCTATGCGAAGCGCCTCCTCTTCGAGTTTGGTCTCTTCAAAAGCACGCTCAATTCGATACCCGTCGTTGTAGGTCTCCCAGCGCAGGCGTAGCACTCTGGCGAGCCTCGTCAGCACCTCGTGCGCGGGGCGGTTCTCCACAAAAACAGCCACTTTTTCGCTCTGCAGGCGGTCGGGACAAATGAGGGGGACGCCCACCTGCTTCTGGATGGCTTTCAGCGCATCGCGCAGGGGTTCCGTGCGCACCCATACCGTGATGGGTTTCTGCAAGCGCGGGTCTTCAGAAAGATTCGCCTCATGCGTCGCCTGGGTCCAGCCGATGCTCATCCCCAGAAGAAGCGCCCAGACAGGTCTCATGCATTTCACCCTCTGCAGGATGGACGCTGGAGGCGAGAGAGCGTTTCGGAGGCAGTAAAAAGCTCAGGGGCGCACGCAGGTGCGCCCCTCTCATCTTAGCGCCTTTGAGACGCGCCCGGAGAGGCAGGAGTGGGCGCCTGAATCTCTTTGGCGTCTTTAGGGGGGGTGAACTTGAAACGGCTCGCAGGCACGGGCTTGTCGAAACTGTTATACTTGATGGCGACGGTAACTTTCTGGGTCATGGTCTGCCCTTGCTGCTGACCCTTGCGCGTCTCCACCGATTCCACGCGATGGATGAGCATATCCTTCGTGCCCACCATCAGACGCACTGTGGAGTTGCCGCCATTACCGCTTTCGGTGATTTCCACTACGCGCACCTGCTTGCCCTGCAGGTTCTGTGTGCCCTTGAATGCGAATTTGCGGTTGGCGCCGCCTTTATCCAGGTCTTCTTCGGCGAGCATAAACAGCAGTCCTACGGGACCCAGCGCGCCTGCGCCTGGTCCCTTCAAGCTGGGCGGCGCCTCGCGCTTCATATACTGCTTGGTCGCCGGATTATACATATACATCGTCTTGCCGTCAGAGTAGATTTCGGTCTCCCCCATCATGCCGCCTTTGATTTTGGCGTACACGCGGTTGGGGAACTGCACAATCGTATGGGCGTCAATCACCTGGCGTCCACTGTTGCTACCCATCTGGAACTCGATGGTCAGATTGACATTGACATCCATCGTTTTGGCGTTGCGATACTTTTGCTGCACCTGCTTGAGGAACGCTTTCGCATCCTGCTGAGCGAGCAGCGCACCGAGCAGTAAGACCCCTGCGATTAGAATGATCAGGTTTCGCATCGTTTCCCTCCGTAAGGAAGTATACCCAATGGGGTATACTTGGCGTGGGTGAGAACAGATGGAAGCGCGCATCAAGATTGATCCCTCGATTCAACATGGAAAGCCTGTGATTGCAGGCACGCGGGTGCCGGTGGCGCGTGTGCTGGGCGCTTTAGCCAGCGGCATGAGTTTTGAGGAGGTTATGGAGGAGTATGGATTGGGTGAGGAGGATATCCGGGCTGCCCTCCGGTTTGCTGCCGAATTGATAGAGAGCGAGCAGTTCTATCCTCTCCAACCAACGAAACCGTAGACAAATGCGCTTTCTGATTGATGAGGATTTGCCCCACTCGCTGGTGAATCTGTTCCAGCAGTATGGTCACGAGGCTTTTCATGTGCGAGATGTGGGGTTGAGAGCCGCCCCTGATGAGGAGATAGCGGCTTACGCGCGGCGCAACGGCTTGTGTCTCGTCAGCGCCGACCTCGGATTTGCCGATGTACGCTCCTATCCCCCAGCTGCCTATTCCGGGATAGTAGTGATGCGTCTACCGTCCACTGTGAGTGCGGCGTAAATCCGTCAGCTGGTTCGCAACTGGCTTGAATCGGAATGGGTGAGTGAGTGTGAGGGTAACTTGACCATTCTTGAACCGATGCGTGTACGCATCCGCCGCGCAGGTTCACCGTAGAGGCAAAAAAACGGGTACAATACTCCTCGCAACGGAGGGCGGAAACGATGGCAATTATTGAGGTCGTGGTTCCACAGTTAGGTGAAGGTTTGACCGAGGTGCGCGTCCTGCGGTTTCTGAAGCAGCCGGGCGACCGTGTTCAGCGGGACGAGCATATCTACGAGATGGAGACCGACAAAGCGAATGTGGAAGTGGAAAGCCCCTACACGGGTGTGATTGTGGAATGGCTGGCGAAGGAGGGCGACATTTTGCCGATTGGGGCGCCGATTGCGCGTATGGAGGTGGAAGGCGGGGTGGAGGCGGCGCCCGCTACGGGGCATGGCGCAGGGCACACCGCGCCGAGCGTGGAAGTCTCCGTCAGTGCGCCCACGCCAGCGGTCGGCGAGCGGCTGGAGGTGATAATCCCACCCCGCACACGCGCCTACGCCCGCCAGAAGGGCATCTCCGAAGAGGAGCTGCGCCGCATCCCCCCGCTCAACGGCAACAAACTCATGCCTGAAGACATTGACCACTACCTCAGCACCCGCACCGTCGCCCCGGGGGGCTATGTGGACTACCCGCTCCCCCAGCAGCAGCGTACTTTTATCTATCGGCTCAAGCGCAGCAGCCAGCTGGTGGTGCCCGCCACCATGCGTCGCACTGCCCGCTGGGACAGCATTCAGAAAACGGTCGCCCAGCTCAAGGCGCGCGCTGATGTGCCCGTCCAGCCCTCCGAATTTCAGGTGTTCGCTTACTGTGTGGTGCAAGCCACGCGCAATCATCCCAAGTTCCGCTCCCAGCTGGTGGGCGAGGACACCCTGCGCGAGTACCAGCATGTGAATCTGGGGATTGCGGTGGCGCGTCCGGGCGACGAGCTGGTCACCGCGCTGGTGAAGGAAGCCTCCGCGCTGGATTTCGTGTCATTCGTGCGTACCGCGCAGGCGCAGATTCGCAAGGCGCGCGCAGGCGAAGACCAGGCGGACGCCAGCATGCAACTCCTGCTCACCTACATGGGTGGGTATCAGATTATAGACGCCATTCCTGTGCTGGTGGCGCCTGCGGTGGCAATCCTGTTCGCGGGCGACACCTTCCCCGTGGACGGCGTGCCCCATGTGAATCTGGTGCTGACCTTTGATCACCGCCTGATTAATGGCGTGGGCGCGGCGGAGTTTTTGAACGAGGTCGCCGACAAGATGGCGAACGCCGAGTCGCTGGTGCTGGGGAGCCTCTAAGCCGCCTCGCGCTCTGTTTGCGCCGCCGGCAGTTGCAACACGAAGCACGCTCCGCGCTCGGTCGGTTCCAGTCGGAGCGTGCCTTTGTGTTTCTGGGCAATTTCCAGCGAGATGGCTAACCCCAACCCGGTGCCCTTGTTGGGGTCTTTAGTGGTGAAGAAGGGGTCAAAAATCTGGGAGCGGATGGCTTCGGGCACGCCCGGACCATTATCGGCGACACAGAGTTCCACCCAGAGCGCGCCGTCGCGTTCTACCTTGCGTGTGGCAATCCGAATTTGCGCGTTGGGGGTCGCTTCCAGCGCGTCGCGGGCGTTGGTGAGCAGGTTAATCACAATCTGCTCCAGCGCATTCGCTTCGCCCATCACCGTCGGCAGCGTCTCGTCGTACTCCTCTACCAGCGTGATCCCGCGCTGGCGCAACTGCTCACGGAGCAGAATGAGTGCATTCCGCGCCACTTCGTTGAGGTTCACAGGCTCCATCGCCTCGCTCGGTTTGCGGGCAAAAGTGCGCAGATGCAGAATAATCTGGCTCATGCGCGCGGTCTGACGCTCAATAATCTGTAAATCTTCTTCCAGCAGGGCACGCTGCTGGGGGATCAGCTCGCCCTTACGCAGAAGCTCCAGATTCTGTTGTGCGATGGCGCGGATAATTGCCAGCGGCTGGTTAAGCTCATGCGCCACGCCCGACGCCAGCGTGCCCAGCGATGCCAGCTTCGAGGACTGAATCAGCTGCGCTTCCGCCTGCCGCAGGGAGTCTATCATAAAGTTCAGCGATTCGGCAAGGTGATTGAGGTCAGGGCAACCGCGGTAAGGGAGTTGCACGCGCTGTGCCAGATTGCCCTGTGCAATCGCATGGCTGGCATTGACAATCGCGCGCAGGGGGCGCACCAGCGTGCGATGCAGATACAAACCGCCCAGCAGAATAAACACTGCCACCGTGAAGAGAGCTGTCAGGAAAGCGTTTTGCATCTGCCGGGTGATGTTCTCCACAATCTGCTGGCGGATTATCCCGAACTGCTGGCGCGTTTGCTCAAACATCTGGCTCTGCACTGTGGCAATCTGTTTGTAGAGGTTTTCCTGCAGCAGTCGGAAGCTGTTTTGCAGGAGGGCGAGCCACTCGGTGCGCTGGTGCTGGCTGAGGGTGTTCAGGGTGTCTGTCAGTTGTTGTTGTGTGTGCGTCTGTACCTGCTTCAGGCTTGCGCGAATCTGGGTACGCGAGCGCTGTTGTTGAGACGCCAGCTGCCCCTGAAGCTCACCCCGAATCTGCTGGAGCGCCCCTTGTATCTCGCCACTTTGAACCTGGTAGCTGTGCTGAAGTCGTTCCTGAAGCGCCTGCACCAGCTGAAACGCCTCTTCTGTGGGCTGGGTGATGACAAGGTAGGCGTTCAGCTGGGCGATTCGCGCGGCGGTCACGAGGGTTCGTCCGTCGGGGGTTTCCATTTCCTGCACGGTTCCTTGCTCAGGCAAGGCGAGCGCGAATCGGGAGCCCACCTGTCGGCTGTCGGGATGAGCGAGGAGCGTGCCGTCCGCCGCCACCAGCGAAGCGACCCCACGCTTGCCAATCCGAAAAGTCTGCAGCAGCTGGCGCATCTCGTCCAGCGATGCGATCGCAAACACTGCCCCCACCAGCTCGGTTCCCCGCTGACGGATGGGTGCCATCAACGGTACGCAAGGCGTTGGTCGCAAGCCAATTGTTACCACCACTGGGGCGCCCACCATCGGGTCATCGGTTCGCTGGAGCGCGTCCCACAGAGGCTGAATCAGTGGGGTCAACACCGTTTCAGGGATTTCCTCGTCGCTGAGAATCAGCTGGGGCTTCCCCTGAGCGTTCAGAACCGCGAGCAGCTGATAGGCAGGCTCGCGGTTCTGCAGGCTTTGCAGAATCCAGCGGCTTTCGGTCTCGCGCCCCGACTGAATGGCGGGCTGCTGGGCAATCAGGGTGAGCTGGATGATATAGTCGCGGGCGATTGCCTCCACCTGGCGCGAAAGACTCTCCGCCAGCAAGTTGAGCTGGGCTTTTATCAGCTCGCTCAGTGCGCTTTGAGTTGCCTGGGACGACTCGGCGAGTAGTGTAGCAAGCGCCTGCCTCTGTACCGCCTCGATGCGCTGGCTGGCTTGCGCAAAAGTGCGCTGGGTGTTGCGCTCCGTCTCTGCCTGAACCTGCTGGAGGTCTTGCTGGAGCTGAGCGGAGAACTGGGCGAGGCTCTGTTTCAGCGCCTGACTCTGCTGGGTTTGAGCGGTCTGTCGGAACTCGTGGAGCTGGTGTTCCAGCGCGGGCTGGGTGGCGCGGAGCGACTCCTCAAAAGCCTGCTCTGCCGCTTGTGTGGTGGTGCGGTGGTAGCGTCGGAGCTGATGCTCCGCCTGCGTCTGGAGGTGTGCAAGCGACTGCGTGGTCTGAGCGCCCAGATAGGCATAGAGCAAATAGCCCGCCAGCAGGATAGGCGCTAACGCCATCAACCCATAAAACAGCATCAGCCGCGCACGCAATCCTAACCGTCTCATTGGTCGAACACCTTTTCGGCAAGATTCAAGAGCATATCGGGAATCGCGATTCCAATCCGCCGTGCCTGAGCGGTGTTATAGTAGGAAAGCAGGCGTCGCGGGGTCAGCAGGGGCAGGGTTTCTGCGGGCGTGCCGTTGAGAATCTGCTGTACCAGCTCGGCTGCCAGCACGCCCTGCTCTGCAAGGTCAGGACCCACTGCCATCAGCGCGCCGCGCCGTACATACGAGTCGGAAAACGCCACCAGCGGCAGTTTCCGCTCCGAGACGAACGCCTGAATCTGCTGAAACGGTTGGGGCGCGGCGCATACGGGGTCGGGAATCAACCAGAAAGCGTCAATCTGGTTTTTGAGAGCATTGAGCGCCTGGGGCACCTCTTCAGGCTTTGTGGCGGAGGCTTCCACCAGTTGAATTCCGAGTTTTTCGGCATCGTCGCGTGCTTGCTGAATAAGGCGCGTTGAGGTCGCATCGTTGGGGTTATATACGACGCCGATCCGTCTGGCTTGTGGGGCGACATCCAGCAAGGCGCGAAACTGGCGCTGCGGGCGCACGGTGAGCGCCACGCCCACGAAGTGGGAGTCCGACTGCTCCGCACCTGGTACTAACCCGAGCGCCACAGGGTCCAGCACCATCGTGAACACCACGATGGGGCGCTGCGATTCCGGCAGCGAGTGGGTGTGTTGTTTCAGCTGGAGCGCGGCGTCGGTTCCAATCGCCACAATCACGCGCGGTTTGCGTTCCAGCAGGTTGCGCACGATTTCGGCGTCGGTTTTGCTACCCGTCAGGCTGAAAATGGGCGGGTTGAGGTCAGGCGTTTTGCGCTTCAGCTCATTTACCAGGCTCTGCACCACAGGCTCGTAGAGCGCGCCCTCGCGGCTCTTAAGAATCAGGACGGGAGCGGGCTGGGCGTTCGCACATGCCCAACAGAGAATCAGCCACGCTCCCCATAGCCAGCCTGTGATGCTTTGTTGCATAGCCTGCCTGCTTCACCAGTCGCGTTGTAGTGTGAGCCATATCGTGCGCCCCCCGCCAGGCACCCAGCGTGCCAGCTCTGTGGGCGTGTTAAACAGGTTGTCGATGCGCAGGTTCCAGCGCGTGCGCGAATCGGAGCGATAAATCAGGGTGAGGAAGCTGTTCCACGCATAAGCGTCTGTATACCCCAGTCGCATCGCGGGATAGACGAAAGCCAGCTGTCCGCTCCAGCCCTTTTCGTTCCAGTGGGCAATACGAATCACGGCACGGTCCCGGGCAGGGCGATAGTCCTGTTCGACGCGACCGCCATAGTCCAGCTGCATGTAAGCAAGCGTGAGGTCGGTTTGAGGAGCGAGCTTCCAGCCGACCTCTGCACTCCAGCCTTCAATCGTGAAGGCGTAAAGGTTGTTGAACTGCCGTAACCAGGGCTGGTTTGGATCGCGCAGGAACACCGTCACCATATCGCTGAGGCTCTGGCGGAAGTAAGCCACATCCCAGCGAAGTCCCGTACCCGCGTACTTCCATCCGAGTTCAAACGCCTGTATCTTCTCGGGCTTCAGGTTGGGATTGCCTTCAATCTGGTAGGGCACGGCAATCCAGTTGTTGCCGTCCCACACGGGCGTCCAGAGCGGGAAATTGGTGAGGTAGAGTTCCACAAAGCTGGGCGCGCGGAAGGCGTGCCCCCACGAGGCGCGCAGGATGTTCTGGCTGTTCAACTGATAGGTGAACCCCAGCCGTGGGCTGAACTGGCTCCCGTAGATGGAGTGCGTGTCGTAGCGTGCGCCTGCGATCGGACGCCACCGCCCAACCTGCCATTCACCTTGCAGGAAAAACGCGAGATTCGTCGCCGAATGGCTCCCGCCCAGATGATTGGCGCTCCGAACAGAGGTATAGCGATAGTCCGCACCACCCAGATACTGTGCTTTTGGAGAACCCCACTGCCAGAAGGTCTCTAACCCCGCCATCGTCTGGTCAAAAGCGCGTGTCGTGCGCGTGTTCAGCGCGAAGGTGGGCGGCTGCGTGCGCAACAGGTCTAAATCGCCTGTGGAGCCGTAAAAACGCCAGATGTGCTTGCGTGCCTCCCCTGAACTCCATTCCAGCGTCCAGTAGTGCATGCGGCTTTGCCAGCGGTCATGCGGGGTGGGAAACACGCCGTAGCGCATGCCCACGCTCCCGCGATCCATATCCACATAGCCATACAGCAGGTTCCACTGGTGCTGGGCGCGTTTCTGGCTCCAGTTTGCGATGAGCGAGCGCACGATTGTGTCGTTGTTCTGGAGACGGTTGCTGCCCGGGTCGCGCCAGAAGGAGGCTTGCACCTTCAGTGGGGAGTTCGGCGACGCCCAGCGCGCCGAGGTCAGGTAGCCCCCCCGCTCTGCGAACCCGCTGAAAAACGACGGGGCGGTTTCGCCCGCCTTGCGGCGCGTGATGAGGTTCACCACCCCTGCAAAGGCGTTCGGTCCGTACATCGCAGAGCCAGGTCCAAACGCCACCTCCACGCGCTCAATATCGTGGGTGCCAATCGACATCGGCGAGAAGTTGCCCAGAATCGCGTCGTTGAGGGGCATGCCATCCATCAGGAAGAGTGTGCGCTCGTTGAATTCGGAGGCGCTGTAGGTTCCGCGCGTGCTGAGGAGGTTATGCAAAGAGCCTTCCTGCGCCTCAAAGTCCACCACCATACGGCTCAACAGCTCATGCAGATTCTGCGCTCCCGAAAGCTCAATCTCACGCCGTGTCAGCACGCGCACTGTGGTAAACGATTCGTAGACGGTGCGCTCCGTGCGGGTGGCGGTCTGCACCACCTCCTGCGGGTCAGCAAACAACCACTCCGCCGTTTCCGAAGTGCGTTGCGCAGTGCCTGCCAGTGTGATCCCCGTCAAGCACCCTGCCACAAACAAAGCTCGCATTTCTTACCTCCTTAACGGAACCTTCCCGAGCTGATGGAGAATCTGCCGGACCTCGCTCAGGTCAAAGGGCTTCGCAAGCACGGCGAACACCCATTCAGCAGGCGTCTTCTCCAGAAACGCTTCGGGATAGCTGTCCATCACCACAATCGGTGTGGGAACGCGGTTCTCGCGCATCCAGGCGACGAGCGTATCGCCGTTCATGTAAGGCATATGCACATCGGTCAACACGAGATCGTAGGTGCAGGTCTGGAGGTATTGAACTGCCTCGCACCCGTTGTTTGCGAGGTCTACCTCATACCCCGCATCGGTCAAAAATTGCTGGAGCAGGAATTGCACCATCGGCTCGTCGTCCACCACCAGAATCCGCATTCCATAGCGTATTGTCGGAATCACAGGTAGTTTTTCGAGAGGCTATGCAGGTTCAGGTATCATGCCCTGCATGAAGAGGTTCTGGGAGCGCGTGGCGAAAAGCACGGAGCCGCTAATCCAGCGCGTGCCCGGCGTGCGCCAGAAGCTGGAAGCCGAGTACGCCGCCGTCGAATCGCTTGCACGCGAGCAAATTCAGAAAGCAGTCGCGGACCTGCCTGCGTTCACCGAGCTACCCGAAACGGGCGTTGAAGAGTCTCAGATTCTGAGCTGGCTGGAGCAGTTGCGCGAGCGCGAAAAGCCCGCATGGGAGCAGGGGCGTGTCTCAGGCACGGTCTATCATGGCGGTGCGGAGCATAGTGCGTTCCTCAGCCGCGTGTACGCGCTCCACTCCCAGAGCAACCCCTTGCACGCCGACCTTTTCCCCAGCACGATTCACTTTGAAGCCGAAATCGTCAAGATGACTGCACGCCTGCTGAACGGCGACCCCAGCCACCCTGACCCCCAGCAGCAGGTGGTGGGCACCGTGACTTCCGGCGGCACGGAGAGCATCCTGCTGGCGATGAAGACCTATCGCGACTGGGCACGCGCCGAGAAAGGCATCACGGAACCCGAAGTGATTGCCCCCGAAACGGCGCACCCCGCCTTCGACAAAGCGGCGCACCTGTTCTGCATCAAACTGATACGCACCCCCGTGCGCGACGATTTCAAGGCGGATGTGGAGGCGATGCATCGCGCCATCACCCGCCGCACGATTGCCCTGGTGGCTTCAGCAGGCACTTTCCCCCACGGCGTGGTAGACCCCATTCCGCAGATTGCCCAGCTTGCTCACGAGTATGGGCTGGGCATGCATGTGGATGGCTGTCTGGGGGGCTTCATCCTGCCGTTTATTGAGGCGCTGGGCTACCCCGTCACGCCGTTTGATTTCCGTGTGCAGGGCGTAACTTCCATTTCGGTAGACCCCCACAAGTACGGCTACACGCCGAAAGGGGTTTCGGTGATTCTCTATCGCGGACGCGCGCTGCGGCGATACCAGTATTTCACGGCAACGGACTGGCCTGGGGGACTGTATGCTTCGCCGACCCTGCCTGGCAGTCGCCCCGGCGCGCTGAGTGTGGGCGCATGGGCGGCGATGGTGCGCTTCGGGCGTCAGGGCTACCTGGAGATCGCGCGGCAGATTATGGAGACCGCGCTCGCCATCCGCAAGGGGATTGAAGCCATGCCCGACCTGCGCCTGATGGGCGAGCCGCTCTTTCTGATTGCCTTCACCTCCGAACGCCTGAACATCTATCAGGTGTGGGAGCAGATGGCGCAACGCGGCTGGCGCCTGAACGCCCTCCAGAAGCCTCCCGGCGTGCATATTGCCATCACCGTGCGCCACACGCAACCGGGCGTCGCCGAGCAGTTCCTGAAAGACCTGCACGACTCGGTGGAGTTCGTCAAAGCGAATCCCAAAGCGGAAGGCAAGCTGGCGCCCATCTATGGCATGGCGAACTCGTTGCCGTTTCGCGGCGTGATCGACGAGGTGCTACGCCACTATCTGGACGCGCTGTACGATTAACAGCAGGATTCGGCGAATCGAGATATAATAGAGTCTGACGATGCCAGCCATCTTAGAGCGTCCGAAGCGTGTGGAGGGCGACCTCCTTGCCCGCCTGGGGGCGATAGACCCCACCGACCGCCGTGCGGTGCGACGATTAATCCCCCCGCGCGGCAGGGTGTGGAACGCGATCCTGCCCGTGAACACTTACGAGCTGGAAGCCCGCTGCGAGTGGCTCAGCAAGCGGAGCATCAAAAAGTCCAGCAAAGCGTATGCTCTGCGCCTCGCGATTGCGATGTGCGACCTCACGACGCTGGAGGGCGCCGACACGCCCGAAAAAGTGCGCCGTCTGTGCGCCCGCGCACGCAACCCCTACACCCCGCGCGAAGGCATGCCCTCCCGCGAGGAGTTGCAGGTGCCCAGCGTCGCGGCGGTATGTGTCTACCCGAACCTGATTGCAGTTGCGAAGCAGGCTCTGGAAGGCACGAATATCAAAGTCGCGGCGGTCGGCACTGCCTTCCCATCGGGGCAATACCCCTTCGCCCTGCGTCTGGCAGATGTCAAATGGGCGATTCGGGAAGGCGCCGACGAGATTGATATGGTCATCAACCGCAACGCCTTCCTGTCGGGCGACTATCGGCGCGTGTACGACGAGATTGTGCGCGTCAAGGACGCCTGCGGCGAACGGGTGCATCTCAAAGTGATTCTGGAAACGGGCGAGCTGGGCAGCTACGACGCCATTCGCAAAGCCTCTTTTATTGCCCTGATGGCGGGAGCCGATTTCATCAAGACCAGCACCGGCAAAATCCAGCCCGCGGCGACGCTCCCCACCACGCTGGTGATGCTGGAAGCCATTCGCGATTACTATGACGCTACAGGACGCGCCGTCGGCATGAAACCTGCAGGCGGCATCCGCACCGCGAAAGATGCCATCCGCTATCTCGTGCTGGTGAACGAAACCCTCGGACCCGACTGGCTCACCCCCGAACGGTTCCGCTTCGGCGCCAGCTCCTTGCTGAATGACCTCCTGCGCCAGCTGGTCAAAGAGCATACGGGCAGCTACCGCGCGTTTGATGAGTTTTCTTATGATTAGGGTATCATGAGTCGAGGGGGTTCTTATGCTTGCCAAATCGGCAACCCAATCCCGATACATCCCGGAGTTAGACCTCACACTCCCACCGACCGACCTGCCTGACGAGGATGGGTGGCCGATGGAAGAGGCGTGGAATATGTTTCAACTCCATCTGCTGATTGATGTGGTGTCGTCGCTCTGGCGCGACCGCACCGACTACTTCGCAAGCGGCAATATCTTCATTTATTATAGTACCGAGCAAGCCAAGAGCGTGATAGAGAACCGCCCCATCTACAAAGGACCCGACTTTTTCGTGGTCAAGGGCGTGGACGGCACGAAGTTCCGCAAGTCGTGGATTGTGTGGGAGGAGGGGGGGCGCTACCCCGATTTAATTATCGAGTTCCTCTCGCCCAGCACGGCGCGACAGGACAAAACCGAAAAGAAACGCCTCTACGAGCAGGTGTTCCGCACGGAGGAATATTTCTGGTTTGACCCCACCCAGCACGAGCTGGTCGGGTTCGAGCTGCACAACGGTCACTATGAACAGAAGCAGCCGAATGAGCATGGCTGGCTCTGGAGCGAGGTGCTGGGCGCTTGGCTGGGCATCTGGGAAGGCGAATATCGGCAGTGGCGATTCCCATGGTTGCGGCTCTACACGCGCGACGGCGCCCTTGTTCCCACCAGTGCCGAGGCGGCGCAGATGGAAGCCGAGCAAGCCCAGAAACAGCTGGAAACCGAACGCCGACGCGCTGAAAGAGCAGAGGCAGAACTCAAGCGACTCCGGGAACTGCTAAAACAGCAGGGAATTGACATAAGGGAACGAAATGACTGACCATCCAGTCAAAATTGTCAGCAGGATTTGTGCGCTCTCCGGCGTACAAAATAAGCACCACTCACTGTGGAGGATGACAACAATGCGGCAACGAAGCAGGGGTTTTACACTGATTGAGCTGCTGGTCGTAATCGCGATTATCGCCATCTTAGCGGCGATTCTTTTCCCAGTGTTTGCGCAAGCGCGTGAGAAAGCGCGCCAGACCCAGTGTTTGAACAACGGACGCAACCTTGCTACCGCCGTCCAGATGTATCTGCAGGACTATGACGAGCAGTTCCCGATAGCGATCTACCGCTCGCGCAATCAGGCGGGGACGGAGTGCGAATATACCATGATGACCGCCGTGCTGCCGTACATGCGCAACAAGGATATTTTGCGCTGTCCTTCCGATTCCCAGCCACTGAACTTCCACGACGGCGCACGCGGGCTATCGGGTATCGGTGCCCCCGGCGGCGAATGTAGCGAGATGCGCGAGCTGAGCTATATGTTCAACTTTGAAGTCGCGATGCCGGGAGACCACCCGCTCAACACAAGCTGGCGCACGAACCCCAAGCCCTCCGCGAAACTGGCGCAATTGCCCTTCCCCGCCGAGACCAGCATCGTGTTTGATGCGCATCTCGTGGTGGTTTTCAACGGGAGCTGCGGCTCGGTAATCGGCATGGGATTGATTGACACCGCCGTTCAGGGGCGCCATCAGGGGCTGGTGATGACCAACTTCGCCGACGGGCACGCCAAAGTGGTGAAGACGCGCCAGGATCGCCCCAACTGTGAGTATAACTATCTGGCGGGCTATCAGCGAGCGCTTCCTGCACGCCCCTGGTGCCTTGGGGAGGGTCCCTACCTGCGGCGGTGTGGTCAGACGGCGCCGGTGCCCTGCCGCTACGAGCTGGAAGGCGTGGTGGATGAGGATAACCTCGGCAAGTGCTATCGCCCGCTCTACCCGTAAGGGAGGATGAGCGGCTGAGCAAACGATGATTCTGCTCCCACGCTGCTGGGTGCTGTTTGGCTTCGGTGGGCTACTGGCGTTGCTGGCAGTAGCCCACCCGCCGTTATTATGGGGCGCGGTGGCGGTGGATGGGATGGTCGCCGTGCTGGTGCTGGTGGATGTGCTGACCCTGCCCACGCCCCGCGCGTTTCAGGTGCGACGCCAGCACGACCATGTGCTATCGCTGGGGGCACGCAACCGGGTTGAGATTGTGCTGGAGCATACCCTCGCTGCGCCCCGCTACGCCCGCCTGCGCGATGAACCGCCCCCCGACATGGAATGGGACACCCGCGAGTTCGCAGTGAAACTCCTCCCGAACCACCCCACCACAGTGGCTTATCATCTCACCCCGCGCTATCGGGGTGAAGCGCGCTTTGAAGATATTTTCCTGCGGGTGGAGGGGCGCCTGCGGCTGGTGGCGCAGACCTACCGCCTGCCCGCCCGCGAGCGCGTGCCCGTGTACCCCAACCTGCTCCAGATGCGCGAGTATGACCTGCTCCGCCACCGAGGGCTGCTGCGGCAGATGGGGTTCCGCCAGTACCGCCTGCGCGGGATTGGCTCGGAGTTTGAATCACTCCGCGAATACACCCCCGACGACGAGTTCCGCAAGATTGACTGGAACGCCACCGCCCGACGCGGCAAGCTGATTGTGCGCGACTATCAAACCGAACGCAGTCAGAACATCCTGCTGCTGCTCGATGCAGGGCGCAACATGCTCGCCGAAGTGGAGGGCATGCGCAAGTTCGATACGGTGTTGAACACGGCGCTGATGCTTGCTTATGTGGCGGTGCAGATGGACGACAAGGTGGGCGCGATGGTGTTCGCGGACGAGGTGGATCAATTCCTACCGCCCCAGCGAGGGCGGGCGCAGGTCGCCCACCTCACCGAACGCCTGCACGCCGTCCAGCCCCGCCTTGTGGAACCCGATTACCTCTATGCCGTTACCTATCTTGCCCGACGCTGGCGCAAACGCTCCCTGATGGTCTTTTTTACCGACCTGATAGACCCCGACTCCTCGCGGATGTTGTTGCACGCAGTGGGTGCGCTACGCAAACAGCACCTCTGTGTCGTGGTAACCGTCGCGGACCCGCGCCTGCGTGCCTGGAGCCAGCAACTGCCTGAGAACCCCCAGATGCTCTACCGCCGCGCGATTTCCACGCAGGTGCTGACCGATCGCTTCGCTGCCATTCGCACCTTAGAACGCATGGGGGTTCACGCCATCGATTCGGCTCCTGAAACCCTTGTTGCTGACCTGGTGAACTACTACATGCAGGTGAAAACACGGGGCGGAATCTAACTCTACAGGAAAACGATTTGGAACGCCATAATAAAAAATCAGGAGGTTTTTGCGATGCGAAAGGTATTGACCCTTCTGATTGGCATCAGCGCTGTTAGTCTGTGGGCGGACATCTCTTTCAGCGGCTCTCCTTCCACAGGCATGGGCGGTGCAGGATTGGCGATAGTTCGCAACCCCGGCGCCCAGATGTACCAGAATCCCGCGCTTGCGGCGTATGTCAAAGGCGTGCGGTTCGGGCTGGGCAGTTTTGACTTCACCACGAAAGGCGCGAGCCTCGGCAACCTGATAGACGACCTGGAGTTTCGTCAGGGCAGTATTGCAGACCTCAATACCGCAGCGGCACTGTTGCGCAAATACGCCCGCGAGGACACACGCCTGATTGCTACAGGCGATATTGGACTGGTTCTCAGTGGCTTCGCGATTTCTGCAGGCGCGATTGTCGACGCGCGGCTCTTGCCCAACGCCTCGCTTCAGAACTGGGCGCGTACCAGTGGCGACCCGAACGCTATCCCCGCCGACGCACGCGGCGACATTATCGCGATGGGCGTTGCCAGCCTGCCCGATATTACAGGCGCGGCGCGTTTCAACTTTCAGGGTGGCGAGCTGGCAGTCGGCGCGCGCGTGCGGAGCCTGAAGGTCTTCTACACCCACTACTTCGCCGATCAGAACGCCTTACAGAACAATCAGAACGCTCTTCGCGCCGCCGAACTGGGCACGCGCGATTATCTGGAGTTCAACACCACCTCCGCGGATCTCGGCTTCCTCTGGCGTGCGCCCGATGGCACCACCAGCTACGCGATGGTAATTGAAAACTTCATCGAGCCCGACCTGCGCATCGATGCCACCGACCGCAACGGCAACAATGTGCGATTGAAGCCCTTCACGCGCTCCGTCCATCTGGGCGTCGCGATGGAGGTGATTGGCGGCGGCGTGTGGGCGCTGGACCTGATCGATGTGGGCAATAACGCGGGGCGCTCGGAGATTCGTGCAGGCTACGAGCAACGAATCGGTGCGCTGGTGTTGCGTTCTGGCTACGCTTCGCGCACAGGCTGGACAGCGGGCATCGGGATTGGCGGATTCAACTTTGCCTACTCCGAGGAGTTCCCGATTCAGGTCTCGCGCATGCTAAACTTTTAAGGGCGTGGGCGTCCCTGCAAGGGATGCCCCCCTGTGAACGCATGCGAGTCGAGATTGTCTCTGTGGGCACGGAGCTGCTGCTGGGTCAGATTGTAGACACCAACGCGGCATGGCTGTCGGCGCGCCTTGCCGAGATCGGGGTGAGCGTCTATCGCCGGGTTACAGTGGGGGATAACCTGGAGCGCCTTGTGGACGCCCTGCGCGACGCGCTTCGCCGTACGGAAGGCGTGATAACGATTGGCGGGCTGGGTCCCACCGAAGACGACCTCACCCGCGAGGCGATAGCGCAGGTGCTGGGCGAGCCGCTTATCACGGATGAAGCGCTGGCGGAACATATCCGCCAGCTGTTCGCCCAGCGCGGGCGCGAGGCGACGCCCCAGCAACTGCGTCAGGCGATGCGCCCGCCATCCGCACGCCCCATTCCCAACCCCAACGGCACAGCGCCCGGACTGCACGCCGAAAAAAACGGGCAATTCATTCTCGCGCTGCCCGGACCCCCCAACGAGTTCCAGCCGATGGTACAGGATTATGTGCTTCCGCTGCTGGCGAAGCACACAGGGGGACAGGTGATTCGCTCGCGGGTGCTGCGGCTGGGCGGGATTGGCGAATCGGACGCCGAAGCCGCGCTGGGTGAGCTGGTTCGAAGCGAGAACCCCACGCTGGCACCGCTGGCAAAACTGGGCGAGGTGCATTTCCGAATCACCGCCCGTGCGAACTCGCCTGCCGAAGCCGAAACCCTGATTGCCCAAATGGAGCGCGCTGTGCGCGAACGGCTCGGACGCTTTATCTACGGGACCGACGACACCACGCTGGAGCAGGTGGTGGTGGAACGCCTCCGCGAGCGGGGCGAAAGCCTCGCTGTCGCCGAATCCTGCACGGGCGGGCTGCTCGGCAAGCGCATCACCGATGTGCCCGGCAGCTCCGAAGTGTTTCTCGGCGGGATTATCGCCTACAGTAATGCGGTCAAGCACAGCATGGTAGGCGTGCCCTCCGAAGTGCTGGAGACGGTGGGCGCGGTCAGCGAACCGACCGCGCGGGCGCTGGCGGAAGGCGTGCGCCAGCGACTCGGCAGCTACTGGGGCATCGGCATCACGGGGATTGCGGGACCCGGCGGCGGCACCCCCGACAAGCCCGTCGGGCTGGTCTATATCGGCGTCAGCAGCCCCCACGAGACGACGGTCTACCGGCAGATTTTTCTGGGCGACCGCGCCGCCGTGCGCTGGCGCGCCACGCAGTTCGCCCTCTGGCAACTCTACGAACGCTTGCGAAACCCATGATGCGCCTGTTTGTGGCGGTGCTGATACCGCCTGACCTGATGCATCGCCTGGCGCAGGAGCAGGCGCGGCTCAAGCGCCACCTGCCTGACCGCGCCCTGCGCTGGGTCGCACCCGAAAACTTTCACATCACCCTGCTCTTTCTGGGTGAGCAGCCCGAAGAGCGCCTGAGCGCCATCCGCGAAGCCGTTCAGCAGGCGAGCAGCGAAGTCGCCCCCTTCACGATTCAAGTGCAGGGGCTGGGCGTGTTTCCTAACTGGAACCGCCCGCAGGTGCTGTGGTCAGGCGTGGAGCAGGGCACAGCACCCCTCACGCAACTGGCGCAGCGCCTCCAGCAAAACTTGCTGGAAACGCCCGAACGCAAGCCGTTCCATGCCCATATCACTTTAGCCCGAATCAAGGAAGGGCAGAGCGATCTGGCGAAGCGCCTGCTGATGCAGGTGGAGCCGCGAAAAAATCACCTGTTCGGCGCCTACGAAGCCTCGCATATCAGCCTGATGCTCAGCGAACTGACCCCGCAGGGTTCGCGCTACACCGAACTGGAGCGGTTTGAACTGGCGCACCCTTGAAGAACGCCCCTACCCCTGCATTTTTTCCACCCTCTACAAAACCCGACCCCCTGCCGAAAATAGACTCAACGGTAGGTGAAAAAAGTCCTATGGCTGAGCGGGTTTTGATTGTGGAAGATGAACCAGATTTGCGCTATGTGCTGACGCGCCAGCTGCGGGGGGATGGCTATGAACTCGACACCGCCGTCGACGGCGAGGACGCCATCCAGAAAATCCAGCAGAACGAGTACGCGGTGATTATCACCGATATGAACATGCCCCGCAAGGATGGGCTGAGCGTGATCAGCGCCGCGCGCGAGTTTCTGCCCGAAGCCGAAGTGATTGTGCTGACAGGGCACGGTTCCCTCGAAAACGCGCTGCAGGCATTCAAAGCAGGCAACATTTTTGAGTACCTGCTCAAGCCGCTGGACGATATTGGCTTGCTGAACACCCTGGTGGCGCGTGCGATTGAACGGCGCAACCTCAAGCGACACAACCGCCAGCTCTTCGAACAACTTCAGCAGGCATATGAGGAGCTGAAGCAAAAATCGGAGATGCTGGTGCAGAACGAGAAGATGTCGGCGATTGGCACGCTTGCGGCAGGGGTTGCCCATGAGCTCAATAACCCCCTCACCGCCGTGGTGGGGTTCGCCCAGATTCTGCAGGAAAAACTCAAGAATAATCGCCCACTCAACTGGAGTGAAGACGAATACCAGCGCGTGCTGACCGCTGTGGAGAATCTGGTGCAGGGCGCGCATCGCTCCCGTGATATTGTCGGGAGCCTGCTGCGGTACGCCCGTGTGTCCCGTGCGGATGTGCGCTCGCTGGTGGATATTCATCAGGTACTGCGCGACGCCTTCGTGTTCACCGAGCATATGCTCCTGCGCCACGGAATCGCCCTCCAGAAGCAGTTCGCCCCCGACCTGCCGCAGGTTTGGGCGAACCCCTCGCGCCTGCAGCATGTGTTCACCAACCTGCTGCTGAACGCCCAGCAGGCGACCCCCTCAGGCGGCACAGTTACAGTGCGCACCGAGCGCTTGGAAGACCCCAAAGGGGTCTGGGTGCATGTTGAAGACACAGGCTGTGGCATCCCCGAGGAAGACCTGCCCCACATTTTTGAGCCTTTCTTCACGCGCCGTGAGGACGGCACCGGGCTGGGGCTGTCCATCGTGCGCCAGATTGTGGAGGAGCATCAGGGCGAAATCCGTGTCTGGAGCGAGGTCGGCAAAGGCACGCGCTTCTCCATCTTCTTACCCGCAACCGAAGTGTATCAGCTCACGCCTCCAGAAACACCTTCCATAGAGGCGCAGAGCGCGTAAGCTTATGCGCTCCACTCGAAATAGCTGCGGGGCGTCTCATGCAGACGCACACGGCTCAATTGCACGCGCTCCTGAAAATGGGGGCGGAGCCGCTCCACAATAAACATGACGATATTCTCGCTGGTCGGGGGAATCTGGTCAAACGGCGGCACCTCCTCGTTGAGATACCGGTGGTCTAACACTTCCAGCACCTCTTTCTGCACGAGCGCGTCCAGGTCCGCAAGAGAAATCACCATCCCTGTGATGGGGTCTACCTGCCCGCGTACCGTAATCTCGAGGCGATAGTCGTGTCCGTGTCCGTAGGGGTTGGCGCATTTGCCGAACAGGGCGCGGTTCTCCTCTTCGCTCAGGCTGGATTGGTAGAGCCGATGGGCAGCCGAGAAAATATAGGCGCGTGTGAGCTCCACCGTGTACGCATCGCGCCCGCTGGGCAACTGGTGTGATTCCCCACGATAGGCGGAAGCCAGCATGTCCGACTCAAAGACCTCCACTTTCTCTATCGGCACGCTGAGCTGCTGACTTAAGGTGTGCCACAGGTAGATTGCCAGATTTTCGGTTGTCGGCAGGTGCTGCTGGAAGTAGGGATGTTCCAGATTGAGACAGCGATGGTCCAGCTCCGTGTTGATGAGGTTCTGAACCTGCTGGGCGATTTGCTCGCGTTGGGCAGGTGCCCCAGCAGAGGCGGCATATTCCACCCACACGCGGTAGTTATGCCCGTGATGGCGCGCCGCCTTGCCAAAGATCTGCGCGTTCTCCGACTCGCTCAGGTGCGGAAGCCGGTAGAAATGCGACGCCTCGAACGCGAACATCTGCGCTTCACGCTGCCGTCTCACAGCATAAGTTTACCTCGAATACCACTGCTGAATGAAGGCGCGGTATTCCGCCTGCTCCTTGAGGATGGGTTCCCACCATTCCGGATGGTGAGCATACCACAGAACGGTCTCCCGCAGAGCATCTTCAAAGGGGGTTTGCGGCTGCCAGCCCAGCGCCCGGATTTTTCGGGTGTCTAACGCATAGCGCCGGTCGTGTCCGGGGCGGTCGGGCACGCTCTGGAGCAGACTTTCGGGCTTCTGCAGAATCTGCAGGATGAGCCGCGCCACCTCGCGGTTCTGGCGCTCGTTGCCCCCTGCGATATTGTACGCCTCGCCCACCTGCCCGCGCTCTAACAGCAGCGCCAGCGCCCGCACATGGTCTTCCACATAGAGCCAGTCGCGCACCTGCGTGCCGTCGCCATAGAGCGGCAGCGGCTCGTCCTGAAGCGCCCGCACCGTAAAGAAGGGGATCAGCTTTTCGGGGTACTGGCGCGGTCCGAAGGTGTTGCTGGGTCGGGCGATTATCACGGGCAGCCCATAGGTGCGGTAGTAGGCGCGTGCGAGCAGGTCGGCGCCTGCTTTGCTGGCGGCGTAGGGACTGTTGGGGCGCAGGGGCGACTCTTCCGTGAACGCGCCCTGCTCGATATCGCCATACACCTCGTCGGTGCTGATGTGCAGAAAGCGTTCCACCCCCTTTTGCCGTGCGACTTCCAGCATCACAAAGGTTCCGTACACATCGGTCGTGATAAAGGCGTCGGGGTACAGGATGGAGCGATCCACATGGGTCTCGGCGGCGAAGTGCGCCACGAGACTTACCCCCTCCATCGCCTGCTCCACCGTTTCGCGCGAGCGCACATCGCCGTGGAGGAACTCAAAGCGCGGGTTGCCTTCCGCTTCCTGAAGGTTTTCGCGGCGCCCGGCGTAAGTCAAAGCGTCCAGAACGCGCACCGTGTAATCGGAATGTTGAAGCATATAATGCACAAAATGGCTGCCGATGAAGCCCGCGCCGCCCGTGACCAGCAGAATTTTTGCCATATTTTGAGGATACCCGACGCCCGCCCCGCGCTTTTGGCACAAAAGTTGCTGTTGGAAGAGGTAGGGGAGCAAAGCCTGCCCTCGTAAGGGGGGATTTCCGCCCCACGGGGTAAGCACGAAAGCGCAGAGCCGGGCAGAACGCCCGGCTCTGTCGTTTTTAACGCGCTGGCTGGGGTTTAATTAGGCTATGCAGACCGAGCCTGAGGGCGCCACGCAGTGGCAAAAAGTGCTGATTCTGGGCTTTTTCGTGCTGCCAATCGTGCTGACGGTGGGGGTGCTGGCGTCGCCATGGTTTCGGGAGCTGCGTAGCCACCAGCTGGCGAAAAACGACCAGCTGATCGAAGCGGTAGAGTCAGGCGACATCCGTGCGGTGGAGCAGCTTCTACAGCAGGGCGCGAATGTGAACGCCCGCACGCGCGGCGGGCTGACCGCGCTGAGCCTTGCCGTGATTCGTGGACACGATGCGATTGCGCTCACCCTCATCGAACGCGGGGCAAGCCTCGACGCACGCGATAGGTCAGGCGACCGCCAGCAGATGAGCCCGGGCTACTCGCCGGTCCACTATGCCGCGATTTACGGGCGCACGCGCGTGCTGGAACGCATGCTTCAGGCAGGCGTCTCGCCCGACCTGCGGGATAAAAATGGGCGCACCCTGCTGATGCTCGCCGCCGAAAACGGACATACGGATACCGTGCGCCTGCTGCTGCGCCACGGGGCGAACCCACGCGCCACAAGCGCGCTGGGCGAAACGGTGCTGGATTGCGCCAGACGCGGCAAAAATCCCACCGTGATTCGGTTGATTGAGGCGGCTATAAACTCTCCAGAATCCGGGTCAGGGGACGGTTGAGGGCATCCAGCACAGCCGCTGCGACGGCACGGGCGGCATCATCGCGCATCAGGGCACTTCCCACCAGCTCCTGACGCACCTCGCCGTTTTCCCAGAGCAGAATCACATTCACCACGGCGTGCCCGCTTTCGCCCTGCGTTTCGCTGGCGTTGATCAGGCTCAAGGTCAGATTGGGGGGGAGAATGGGGCGGAGGGCGTTCAATACGGCTTCGGCGATCAGCGGATGGAGCCGTGCCTCGCCCTCGGCAACGCCTTCCAGCACGCGATTCTCAATCTGGAGGTAGACCCGTGCTTTCGCGCGGCGCCCCTCGCGCTCGTAAGAGACGGTTTGAATGCGAATCCGTCGTTCTGGTGGGCGTGATTCCACAGCCGCCTGCATCGGCAGGGTGAGCTGGGCGCCGCCGCGCGCGGGTGTGATGCCCTTCATCAGCATGCACTCCTGACTGGCGAGGTTCACCAGATTGTCCACCGTTGCGGCGTAATGCACCTGCTCACGCTCGCGCGTGCGTTTGCCCCCCTGATAGCCGTAGGAGACCATGATGGGCATATCCACATCGGGAATCTGGATGCTGGCAATCTGGCGGCTCAGATGGTGCGCCAGCAGCCCTGCCTCCTCGCGCCGGCGCAAAGTCGCAATCGCGAACTCGTCGCCGCCCCAGCGGCACACTATATCCGTTTCGGGGTTGGTCTCCTCCACCAGAATCCGCGCCACGCGCCGCAGCACCTCATCCCCCACCAGATGCCCGTAGCGCTTGTTGAACGCGCCGAAGTTGTCCAGGTCAAAGAAGATGACCGTGATTTCGCGTCCCTGCGAGAGCTGCTCAATCCCCCACTCGCGCAGGGTGTCCGACCACGGCAAGCCCGTCATGGGATCGTAGCTGCGCCCGATTTCGGGGAGCAGGTCAAATACCGTCAGGCTCCCGACAGGTTTGCCTTCCTGCACAATTGGCAGGAAGGTACGCCGTGTGTTAAGAAACCATTCCGCAACGGTGCGCAGAGGCGTCTCAGGGGTGTAGTGCGGGATTTCCCGATACATCACCGCACTCACGGGCGTCTCGGGGGATACTCCGAGGAGCTGCGCATATTCCACCGTGCCCACCACTTGCTGACCGTCATACACAGGCAGCCCTGTCAACTGGTGCCCGCGCAACAGAATCAGGGCGGTCTCGACAGTATGGTCGGGATGCAACCACACCCGATTCGGTTTAATCAGATGGGCGACGGTTCGCATTAAGGGTTCACGCTCCTGCGAGTACGCAGACCTCGCGTCCGTGCGCCTCTCGGCGAGCGAAGGCAAGCCTTCCAGCACCGTCAACGCCTGCGTCCGCAACGCTCCAGCCTCCATGCCAGTCCTTTACTTTACAATACGATGGTTTTGGTGTCAATGCCCACTGTAAGAATACGGGTTTTGCCCCGTTTTTCCTGTTTTTTCAGCGCGCCCGCTGCCGGTAGGGCACATAGACAATCTCCAGGTCCTTTCCGCGCCCCAGGCTGAGATTACGCAGAAGGTTGGCGGTGCGAACGCCCACCTCGTGCGGATTCTCTATGAGCAGGAGCTGGCACCGCCTCTCATGATACCATGCCTCGTCGTCCTGTCGCCATGTAAAAATGCCCGGATTGGGCAGGGGCGTTGCCTCCATCGCGTAGCGCGTCACTTCTGCGCCCATCAGAAAGACTCCCCGCACGGTCGGGTTATTTTTGAGTTGCTGTGCCACCACCTTTGCCTGCGCGCTGTCGGAAAGAGGGATCAGTTCCGCCCGCAGGCGCCGATTTTCCAGCAAGCTGTGTCGGAAGCCGTCCCAGAATTCGCTGACCGCGCCGGGCACAGGGTGCCCCGCGATCACCACAATCCGTCCCGTGGGCAGGCGTTTCGCATACCATGCGCCCGCTTTGCGTCCCGCATCGTAGTAGTAGGTGCTGACCACGCCCATGCGCAGGCTCTGGCGCATGTCTACCCCCACCAGCACCAGCGGAATCCCCTCTCGCACTGCCCTGTCGACGGTGTTCTGCGCCCAGGCGTCCGACGGGGCACAAAACGCCAGCGCACGCCATGCTTCGGGCTGCGCCATTTGGGAGGCAACCGAATCGCGCTGGGCAGAATCGAAGTAAACAATACGGGGCACGATGCTGGCGTCCAGTCGGCTTTTAAGCCCCGTTTCAAACGCTTCCCAGAAGTCGTTGCGTCGCGCCTGAATAAAGATTCCCACCGGGAACTGGAACTGTTCTGGCGAAGGCTCAGGCTCCCGCTGACATGCGGTCAGTAGCAAAACAAGGCTCAGCCAGTAGCCCCCGCGCCGCATGGCTCACTCTCGCAGCAGCGCCTGAAGTTCTGGATAGAGCTGGTTGTAGGCTTCCACGCTCTGGGGTGGGTTGCCCAGCAGCCAGTCGCGCAGGTAGCCTGCCAGAATGGAGCCAGAAGTCACGGTGAAAATCCCGTACTGGCGATACGCTTCCGCACGCACAGGGTCATTCACCTTCGCCGCCACCCGTTGCACGCCGAACAGCTCCCGCGCCATCTGCACCACCATCAGGTTCGTGTTGTCGCCGTTGGTGCAGGCGATAAAGGCGTCGGTTTTGTCCAGCTCGGCGCGGCGGAGCGTGTCTTCGTCCAGTCCGTCGCCAATCACAATCTGGCACCGATGCGATTTGCCCAACCGCAGCAGCGAGTCCTGCGAGCGGTCAATCACCGTGACCGAATGTCCCGCCTCGCTGAGCAACAGCGCCAGAATCGAACCTGTACGACCACAACCCATAATCACCACTCTCATAACGCCTCTTCCTCCTTCAGTTTGCTATACAGACACACCTGCACAGGTACCTTGCGTAGCACGGTCTCCACAGTCTCGGTCAGAAGCTGGCGTCCCAGCACCCGGCGGTACTCCGCCGCGATGCACACCATATCGCAGCCATATTCGCGTACTGCCTCCACAATCGCGAACCCGCAGTGGTGGGTGGGGCGTGTCTGGATGGTGTAGTTGCCAAAGCCGAGCTCCTCGATAATCTCGCGTGCTTCCAGGGCGAACTCCTCGCCACGGCGCATCTTCTCTGGGGGACACTGTTCCAGGTTCACGCCCCGTGAGACCTCCACGAAGCATAGCACGGTCAGGTGTGCCTCAAAGACCTGTGCCATGCGCACTGCGTGCCGCAAGAGCTCACGGTCTTCAGGGGTGTTGGCAAAGGGGACAAGCAGGTGTGTTGGTGTCTGCTCTGGTTGTGTCTCCGCTTTGCGTCGTCGCCAGCCGAACAGTTTGAACCCCATCGTTACGCCCCTTTACGCATGCGTTTTTCCAGTCGCTTCCACATCAGGGCGCGGGTGAACGCCCACACAATCAGGAGTGAGCCGAGCGCCAGCCCTTCCAGTCGCCCGAACAAAAAGTATTCATGATAAACCACATAAACTCCCAGCACCAGCATAATCAGGCTGAGACCGTAGCGTAATGCCATTCTCATCGGAATTTCTCCAGTTCCTCACGGAGCAGTTGCTGGGCGCGTTGTGGGTTGGCGCGCCCCTGAGTGGCTTTCATCATCTGCCCCACCAGAAAGCCAATCACGCTGGTTTTGCCAGCGTGATATTTCTGAACGGCGTCGGGGTTTTCTTCCAGTACCTGCCGCGCGGCAGCCCGCAGGGCGTCTTCATCGGAAATTTGCACCAGCCCGCGCTCTTTTACAATCTCGGAGGGCATTCGCCCTGTCTGGAACACCTCGTCAAACAGCTCTTTCGCGATGCGCCCCGAAATCGTGCCCGATTGAATCAGCTCCACCAGGTCCGCCAGATGGCTGGGGGTGAGGGGCGATTCGCTGATAGCACGCCCTGTTTCGTTCAGGCGTGCCTGCAGTTCCACGGTAATCCAGTTGCAGGCGGTTTTGGGTTCCACGCCCAGCGCGACACACCGCTCGAAGTAGGTCGCCGTATCGTAATCGGCGGTCAGCACGCGGGCGTCATAGTCCGAAAGCCCATACTCGCGCCGGTAGCGCTCGGCTTTTGCCAGCGGTAGTTCGGGAATCGTTTTCCGCAGGCTCTCCAGCCACTCTTCGGTAATCTGGATGGGCACAATATCGGGTTCGGGGAAGTAGCGGTAGTCCTGCTCAAACTCTTTGGTGCGCATCGGGAAGCTGTAGGCGCCTTCCTCGCTCCAGCCGCGGGTTTCCTGCACCACCTGCCCGCCCGACTCCAGAATCTGAATCTGGCGTTGCACCTCAAACTCAATCCCGCGCACCACCGAGCGGAAAGAGTTGAGGTTTTTCAATTCGGTTTTGACGCCGAGCTGGTTAGATCCTTCAGGCGCGACGCTGATGTTCGGCTCACATCGGAGCGACCCCTCTTCCATCTTGCCATCGCACACTTTCAGGTAGGTGAGAATCGCGCGCAGTTGCACCAGATACTCCCGCGCCTCTTCGGGGGAATGAATATCGGGCGGGAAGTCCGTAACAATCTCCATCAGAGGCACGCCGGCGCGGTTATAGTCCACCTCACTTTCGCCGGGCAGGTAGTGAAACAGCTTGCCCGTATCCTCTTCCAGATGCACGCGCCGGATGCGAATCTTTTTGCGCTCGCCGTTCAGCTCGATCTCCAGATAGCCATGCGTGCCGATGGGATGCACCTCGCCATATTGCGAAATCTGGTAGCCCTTAGGCAGGTCGGGATAGAAGTAGTTTTTGCGGTAGAACAACGCTATCGGGGCGATACGACAGTTCAGCGCCAGCGCGGTGCGAATTACATGCTCCACCGCTTTTTTGTTGGGCACGGGCAGGGTGCCGGGCAGTCCCAGACACACGGGGCAAACATTCGTGTTGGGCGCATCACCGAAGCGTGTGGGGCACGCACAGAACATCTTGCTCTCGGTGAGCAGCTGTGCGTGGACCTCCATCCCGATACTGGGTATGTATCGCATGGCTTTCGGAAGACAATTATACCCCGCCCCAGCAAACGGGGCGGGGTGGTGAGGGGAGGGCACACAAGGGAAGGATTAGCGCGTCAGAATTTCGTAGGTTTTGAAGTCAGACTGCATCGGCGGCTCTTCGCCCCGTTCACGCGCCTGACGGAGGTCTTCAAACCCGCGCCGGTGCCCCTCCAGAAATTCGGGCGACTGTACCCACGCGCGAAAGTGCGCTTCGCTCTCCCAGTGGCTGATCACCAGATACGGCTCGCCCTCTTTCTGGGGGCGTAGCACATACATGCCGCGGAAGCCCGGCATGCGGTCAATCGCCTTCGCTCGGGTGCGGAAAAGCTCTTCGAACCGCTCCCGATAGTGCGGCTGGCAGGTGATGTAGTTAATCGCGACGAACCCCAGGCTCTCTGCCTGCTCCGTCAGCTCCGGTTGTGTCTGTGTCTGCATCGTCTCCTCCTTCCTTGTTTTCTATAGAGTATACCCTTAGCCACGCTAAGGAATCAAGGGGGGGAGACCCGGAGCGTGTAAATCTTTGTCGTAGTTAGGCAAGGAGAAGGAGGGCGCATCCTTCAGGCAATCGCATCCACCAGCGTTTCGGCGCCGAAGCGCACGGGGTCGGTGCAGGGCAATTGCGTTTCGCGTTCTGCCTGCCGAATTGCCTCAAGCGCTTCCGTTTCGCTCAGGTGCGCGGTGTTGAGCGCAATCGCTGCCACCTTAGAGGGGTAGAACGAACCGCCTGCCGCCGCGACCGCCTCGTAAAGTTCCACCGCCACGCGCAGTGGGGGGATTGGTACATCGGGGAAAGTGCGGATGTGGGTCTGTCCCGCGCGGTGAACCAGAATCAGATGCGTCGGCTGGGAACCGCGTAGCAGGGGCAGGGTTGCCGTGGATGCGGGGGTGAAAAGCGAACCCTGCCCTTCGATATGTACCACATCGGCGTCGGCGCCCAGCTCCAGCACGAACTTCTCAACCGCGCCTGAAGCGTAGTCCACGCGCACGGCGTCGAGGGGCACGCCGTAGCCTTCGATCATAATGCCCGTTTGCCCCGTCGCCAGAAATCGGGAGCGCATGCCGCGTGCAAGGCAGGCGCGATGCATCTCGATGCTCACCGTCATTTTGCCGACCGCCATATCGGTGCCGACGGTCAGCACACGCTTGCATGGCAGGTGGCGTGCTTTACCACTCCCGACCGAAAGGTTGGGCGGCTCTTTGCGGATGTCCCATACCCACTGGCAGCCGTGTAGCAAGGGCTTGAGTGCAGGGTGTTCGGCGAGAGGGGTGTGCAGTCCGTTCACCAGGTTCAACCCTGCAAGCAGGGCGTCCTGCAGTTCAGGGAGCCACTCTTCGGGGAGCAAGCCGCCGCTGGGAGCGGTGCCAATCACCAGTGTATCGGGCTGGTAGGCGAGCGCTTCTCGCACGGATGCCACAATCGGCGCTTCGCACGGGATGCGCGTGAGGGCTGCGAGCGATTCCCCCGCGCTTTCGCGATCAATCACCGCAACAATCGGTGCCGCACTGTAGCGCAGCAGCCCGATGCCCGTTTTGCCGAACGGTCCTTTGATGCCGCCGTGCATCAGCAGAGCCAGTCGGTTTTGCGGCGTGAGCATGGGGGCTTATCCGCGTGGCACTTCCTGAATCTCGTAGCACTCGATGCGGTCGCCTTCCTGATAGTCGGTGAAGCCTTCCAGTGTGATTCCGCACTCGTAGCCTGCGGCGATTTCGCGGCGGTCTTCTTTCAGGTGGCGCAGGGTGGCTATCCTGCTCTCGTGGATGACCGTGTTGTTGCGCCAGAGTCGCGCAGGCGCGCCGCGTACAATCTTGCCATCCAGCACATAGCACCCTGCCACCGTGATGCCTTTGGAGAGGCGGAACACCGCGCGCACCTCCGCCGTGCCCAGATGCACTTCCTTCGTTTCAGGCTCCAGCAGACCTTTAAGCGCTTTTTCGACCTCTTCCAGCAGCTCGTAGATGATGCGATAGGTGCGCACATCCACCTTATGGGCTTTGGCTTTCTGTTGCGCGTTCGATTCGACTTTGGTGTTGAATCCCAGCACGACCGCTTCGGCGGCAATTGCGAAATCGATATCGGCTTCGGTGATGTTGCCCACCGCGGCACTGATGATTTTAACATCCACGCCTTCGGGCTTGGGCAGTTTCAGCAACGCCTGCTGGATGGCTTCTACCGAGCCGTAGGTATCCGCCTTGAGGATAATATTGAGCGTCTGCGTTTCGCCCGCCTGCAGTTTTTTGAACAGTTCGGCGAGGTTGACCCCCTTGCGGATCGGCTGGGTTTGCTGAGTGCGTTCGGCTTCGAGGCGCTCTTCCACGATTTCGCGTGCCTGCTGCTCAGTCTCCACGCGCTCGGCGCGGTCGCCTGCCACGGGCACCTCGTTCAGCCCCATCACCTCCACGGGGGTGGAGGGGGTTGCGCGTTCCACAGGCTTGCCGTTGTGGTCAAACATGCCGCGCACACGCCCCCAGGTTTTGCCGACCACCAGCACATCGCCGCGCTTGAGCGTGCCCTGCTGCACCAGAATCGTCGCCACCGGACCGCGCCCCTTATCCAGTTTGGCTTCGATCACGGTTCCCATGAAGGGGGCATCGGGGTCTGCCTTGAGTTCTGCCAGCTCTGCCACCAGCAGAATCATCTCCAGCAGGGTGTCCACGCCCTCGCCCGTTTTAGCGGAAACGGGCACCATAATCGTGTCGCCGCCCCACTCTTCGGCAATCAGCCCATGTTCGGTGAGCTGTTGCATCACGCGCTGGGGGTTCGCTTCAGGTTTGTCTATTTTGTTGATGGCGACGATGATGGGCACGCCCGCGTTTTTGGCGTGCTGGATGGCTTCCACGGTCTGGGGCATCACGCCATCGTCCGCCGCAACGACCAGCACCACGATATCGGTAACCTGTGCCCCGCGGGCGCGCATAGCGGTGAACGCCTGGTGCCCGGGGGTGTCAATAAAAGTAATCAGCTTGCCCTGATGTTCCGCCTGATACGCACCGATGTGCTGGGTAATCCCCCCATATTCGCGCTCAGCGACTCGCGTGCGACGGATGTAGTCCAGCAGCGTGGTCTTGCCGTGGTCTACATGTCCCATGATGGTCACAACAGGCGGGCGCGGCTTGGGTCCTGTAACGGGCTGGGCAACCGCAACGGGTTGAGGCTCGGCTTTAGGCTTCTCCCACTCGAGGCTCCAGCCGAAGTCGCGTGCCAGCTGCTCCACCAGTTCAGGTTCCAGCTTCTGAGGGGGAGCAACCAGCTTCTGGTATCGGGTCATGATGTGCTTTTGCAGTTCGGTGGCGGCAATCCCCATCGCCTGCGCTAAATCGCGCACCGTTACATTTGGCGGCAGCACGAGCGTCTTCAGCTCGCCCGCCATCTCCTGAATCATCTCCTTGAGGGTGTCGGCAGTTTCAGGGTCCAGCCCCTTCTGTGCCTCTTTTTCGGAGATGCCCAGCTCCGCCAGCACGGCGGTGATGCGGCTCACCGGCACCCCCAATTCCTGCGCTAAATCCTTAACGGTGATTTTCGTTTTCGCCATGAGTTCTCAACCCCTGTTGCGGTTCGGCATATTATACCCCATCGTGCGTGTCGCCTGCGAGCAGGTATACTTCGCGGGGATGGCGCAACCGCTGGGCTACTGGGTGCTGGTGCTTCACACGCACATTCCGTATGTGCTGTCGCATGGCAGGTCGCCGCATGGAACTGACTGGCTGGTGGAGAGCGCCAGCGAGTGCTACCTGCCTCTGTGGGAGATCACCCACAGGTTGCAACAGGAGGGGATTGCGGCGCGCTACACAATCAGTTTCACCCCTGTGCTGCTGGAACAGCTGGCGCATCCCGCATTTGCGACGGAGCTGAAGGGCTACCTTGCTCAAAAACGCGCCTTTGCCGAGCAGGACGCCCGCGCCTTTCTCCAGCAGGGCGAACGCTGGATGGCAGGGCTGGCTTACTACTGGCAACGGTTCTATGCGCATCAGGAGGCGGTTTTTGAATCGCTGGGGAGCGATATTACTGGGGGGTTCCGCACGCTTCAGGAGGCGGAACAGATAGAGGTTATCACCAGCGCGGCGACACACGGCTACCTGCCCCTGATCGCGCACGACGAGTGTGTGCAAGCGCAGGTGCTGTTGGGCGTGCAGACCTATCAGAGGCATTTCGGGCGCGCTCCCGACGGCTTCTGGCTGCCCGAATGCGCTTATCGCCCTGGCTACCGCTGGGAGCCGCCCCTGCTCAAATCGCTCATCCCGCCCAGAGAGCGCGCGGGGGTGGAGGCGTTTTTGAGCAATGCGGACGTTCACTACTTCTTTGTGGACACCCACATGCTACGGGGTGGCGCGCCGCTGGGAACCTATCTGGAGCGGTTTCCCGCGCTGGCGCAGCTTTACAAACAGTTCGCCCAGCACTATCGGGGCGAGCAGGCAGAGCGCAGCCCCTACCGCGCCTATCGCGTGCCTGCCCCCGAAACGCTGGCGGTGTTCGCCCGTGACCCCGCCACCACCGTGCAGGTCTGGAGCGGCGAGCATGGCTACCCCGGCGATGCCCGCTATCTGGAGTTTCACAAGCAGCACTATCCGGGACGCCTGCGCTACTGGCGCGTCAGCGAAAACAAAGCAGACCTCGCCAGCAAACAGCCCTATGTGCCCTACCACGCTTACGAAGCCATTCAATCCCATGCGGAGCATTTCGTGAACCTGATTAAGGGGGTTCTGGGCGACTACTATCGGCAAACGGGGACTCCCGGCGCGCTGGTCTCCATGTACGACACGGAGCTTTTCGGGCACTGGTGGCACGAGGGACCCGAATGGCTTTATGCCGTCATCCGACGGATTGCGAATGACCCCGAAATTGAGATGCTCACCGCCAGCGCGTACCTGAAGCGCTATCCCCCTAAAGAAACTCTCTTCCTGCCCGAAGGCTCGTGGGGCGAGGGGGGCTATCACGCTATCTGGCTCAACGAGCAAACCGCGTGGGTGTGGGAGCGCCTCTATCGCGCGGAGGTGCAGTTTTTGACTCTGGTGCGCCAGCACGGAAAGGAGCCTGCCCTCCAGCCCTACCTGCAACAGCTGGCACGCGAGCTGTTGCTGTTGCAATCGTCGGACTGGACTTTTCTGATTACCACCCAATCCGCCCGCGATTACGCCGAGGCGCGCGTGCATGACCACTGGCGCCGCTTTGAGGGGATTGCCACGCTAATAGAGCAACTCGCTGGGAACCGGACGCCTGATCCTGAACTTGTGGCGCTTTACGAAGAGAGCCGCGAGCGCGACGCGCTTTTTGAAGAGCTGCCACTTGATCTGTGGGCTTAGGCTAATCCTCTACACAGTGGGCGTGAACCCAGCCGCGCCCCTGCACGCGCGTGATGAGTTCGCCTGCTCGGATACCCCCGTGGCAGATACGGCAGTAGCCATCGTATTGCGCCACAATCAGGGGACGCGCCGTAGACCGCAGGGGATGATCATAGCACGCCTGATGCACCCAACAGCCTGCCTGCGCATGGCGTACAATCGCGTCCCCCACCCGAATGGGCTGCAGGCATGCCCTGCAGGTCGCCCTGTAGCGGGCAGGGATGGCAAGGGGCGCGATTATCACCTCGCAAAAGTCTTCCTCTAATGGCTCAAAGGCGTCAAAATCCTCGTCCGAAGACAGATTGAGTTCGCAAATCACAATCGCTTCGAATGGATTGGGATTGTTGCTCGCAGGCGGCTGCGATGCGCCATTTGACCCCCCATTCCAGCGTCGGTTTGGTGGAATCGGTTTCATTCGGCGTTCGCAACCTCCTTTTTACTGGCGGACTGGCGCGGTGTGGGGATGGGACGCGCCGTGCGTTTCTCAATAAACCCCTGCACACCCTTGATTCCCGTGCCCAGCAGGCTGTCGGGCGAATCGCCGCAGAGGTAGCAATTCGGGTCGCGCGGCGCATCCACAGGAAAGGTGGTCTGTTCAATCAAATCGTAGTAGACATACGGATGCACCTGCTGGCAGCCCGTGCAGAGCTTGACCGCTTCCCACACCAGCAGGTTCGCCACGACGCCGTTCAAAAAGACCACCTGCGGGTTGGGGATGCGCTCGCCCTGAATGTAGCCTGCACGGATGGAGCGCTCGCGCTGTTCGGGCGTGAGCTGCTCTTCCACGCTGGCTTGCACCAGATTGCCCACGCAGGTCAGGCACGCCGTTTCAGAGGGCACGACCACCTGCACCTGCCCCCCGCCCATGTGGATGCGCCCGTACTCGGCTCGCAAGCCCACTCCCGCGTCCAGATAAGGGATAAGCCCACACACCGCGAGCAGGTTCAGGTACTGGCGCACAGTGGCGGAGTCCACCGCGCCGATAATCAGGTCGCTGCCCAGCAGGAGCGGAGCCAGCTCAGGCGTGCGCACATCTTCGGGGATGGGAACGACGCGCCGCGGCTCATCGGGCGGGCAGAGGCGATTCAGCCGTTGTGCCAGTGCTTTGACTTTGCGCACGCCGCGCTTTGCCTGCGCATAGGTCGCGCCCACCACACGGTTGAGATTCGTCAGCTCCAGTCGGTCGGGGTCTATCCAGAGGATTTGCCCGAAGCCGAGATGCGCCAGCGCCTGCCCGATTTGCGACCCCAGCCCGCCCGCGCCCACCAGCGCGACGGTCAACTCCGCCAGAATCGCCTGCCCCTCTGCGCCCAGCGCCCGTACCTGACGGTCGTACACCCTCTGCACCGCCGCGTCATAGCCCCGATAGGCATAGGGCGTCGCGTACTGCAGGCGATACGGCACACCCACAATCGCTATCCGCACAATCGGCACCACCTGCTGGGAGACCCAGTCCCACATGTGCCCCTCGAAGCTCATATCGTTGCCGAACACCAGCGTGCCGTGTCGGAAGGGGGGCGAGAGGCTCTCGGTGGCGCGGAACTTCTCGCGGTCGCTGCGGTGGTCGGTTTCAGAGAAGCGGGCGTGCCCCGCCCACGGGTGCGAGTGCGCCTCCAGCAGCGAGAGGTTCTCGCGGTAGCACCGCTCCAGCAGGCGATGGACAAACTCTGGGCGCGTGACCACCAGCGACGGCGAGCGCACCTCGTAGTCCTCCTCCGAGAGGGGCACCAGCTCGCGCACGAGAAACACCACACGCCCCGGCAACTCCAGCGCTTCACAGAGCATGAAGCACTTGGTCTCCAGCGTGCGCTCGCTCAACAGCAGCGCTTCCAGCCAATGCCACAGGCGCTCTGGAATGCGCACCTCACCATAGGCTACTGGATGCATGCTTCCACCGTTCAAAGGCATTTTTGATCAGCTCACACACGCTCAGCAGGCAGTGCCCCTCGATGGGATTCGCGGCAGGCTTCCACTCGCGAATGTGCAGACAGCAGGCGGTCCAGCCAAGCATCTCTGGCGGCTGATTGCCGTAGATGGCTTCGTTGGGGTCGTGCGTGTCGTCGTAGAAGATGTGCGCTGGTTTTTTGCCGTTCGCAAGGCGCAGATTGGTGTCCACATAGAACCAGTCGGGCGGCGTCTGGGGATAGTTCGGCGGGAGCAGAATCAGCACATCGGTCGTTTCGTAGTTGTAGCCTTCTGGCAGGGGAAACTCACGGATAATCACCCACGCCCCCGACTCGTCATCATAAGTGCCCTCTTTCGTGCGCGAGTAGGTGGCGACGCAGAGCGCCAGCTCGAAGGCAATCCGTTCCAGACGCTTGTTGGCGTTCATCCTCTGCCTCCTGTGAAAGGAGTAGAGCATGGGATTGCCCCATGCCCTACTCCGGGCACCCCCCAATGCCGGTGTGTTTTAAGCTGGAGCGCCGTCTTCCCAGCGGGGCAGGCGCGTTACCGAAGGCAGCTCGCGCACCACCTCTTCGGTTTTGGGCGGTGTCGCCGTCGCCGGGTTCAGCGTGGTCTTCGTGTTGTCGGTCTGCGGCGTAATCGGCAGGAGCCGAATCTCAAACTCCTGATCGTTGATTTTGACCTTTTCGGTGAGTCCTTTTGCCATTGCTGTACCTCCATATAGTGGTGTGAGTACCGTGTACCATGCATTACGGGAAAGGGCTCCAAAAGGTTCCCGAAAATTGCGAGGAAGCGGTTTTCGGCTGGACTCAGGCTCTTGAGTCGGGGCTTAGCGTGCTTTGCAGGTGGTGAAGCCGAAGAGCTTGTAGAGGAAGCAGTAGCCTGTCAGCCCGCTCAGGAGCAGGGGAACCCCCAGCAGTCCCCACCAGTTCTGGGCGTAAAGACCCCATGCGATCAGGGCAACGCCCAGCAGAACGCGCACAGCGCGGTCGAGACTGCCGACATTGGCTTGCATGATACACCTCCACGCAATTAATACGGGGTTTCCGGGGCGAGAGTTCCCTATAGCAGGAAAAAACGGACGCACTTGCAAATTCCTCTGTTTATGGAGCATTTTCTTGAGCTTGCGAGGGGTCTTGTGGAGTGGCTGGAGGCACCCTTGTTTCGCGTCGGGAACAGCGCGATTACCGCAGGCGCGTTGCTGATGGTGCTGGTCAGCCTGATTCTGCTCTACTGGCTGGCGGCGCTGGCGCGGCGGCTCATCGTGCGCGCGCTTCAACGGACTCCGATGGACATCGGCGCCCGCGAGGCGATTGGCACGCTGGTGCGCTACCTCGTGTTCTTCTTCGGCGGGTTAGCCATCATCCAGAGCGCCGGGATTGACCTCACCGCACTCAGTGTGTTCGCAGGCGCGTTGGGGGTGGGGATTGGCTTCGGGCTGCAAAACATCGCCAGCAACTTCATCAGCGGGCTCATCCTGTTAATTGAGCGCCCTGTGAAGGTGGGCGATCGCGTGGTGGTCAATAATATTGACGGCAAGGTGGTGCAAATCGGCACACGGGCAACTACCATTATCACCAACGATAACATCGCGATTGTGGTGCCAAACTCCATGCTGATTCAGGAGCCTGTGATTAACTGGACTCGTGATGACCCGCGTGTACGGTTCAAAATCCCGATTGGCGTTGCCTATGGTAGCGACCTGCGCCTTGTGGAAAAGCTGCTCTACGAGGTTGCCGAGAGCCACCCCGATGTGCTGGCAGACCCGCCCCCTGCTGTGCGCCTGATGGCGTTCGGCGAGAGCGCAGTGGAGTTCGAGTTGCGGGTGTGGTCCACCACGCTGGTGCATCAGCGGGGCAAACTCATCAGCGAACTCAACTTCGCAATCTATGACAAGTTCAAAGAGTACGGGATAGAGATTCCCTATCCGAAGCGCGACCTCTATCTGCGCGAGGGGAAGGTCCAGGTGCAGATTGACTCTGCTTCGTTGCCGGCTTCAGCCAGTGGGTATAATACCGAGTCTGCGGGAGGGATTCACCGTGAGCGAGGTCTGGAAGGGACCACTGGAGCAGATTGACGAATATCGCTGGCGTATTCCGAAAAGCTACAAGCCCGGCATGCGCGTGGATGGCATCATCTTTGCCAGCAAGCGCATGATAGAGCAAATTAAGCAGGATCAGGCGCCCGAACAGGTGGCGAATGTCGCCTTTTTGCCTGGAATTGTGAAGGCGTCGCTGGCGATGCCCGACATCCACTGGGGCTACGGCTTCCCGATTGGGGGCGTCGCGGCGATGGACCTGGAGGAGGGGGTGATTTCGCCGGGTGGGGTCGGCTACGATATTAACTGCCTCCATCCCGACACGCGCGTGCTGACCGAGCATGGCTACTGGTTCCGTATAGGCGACCTGCAAGCACAGTGGTTGAGCCAGCGCGTGGCGTGCTTCCATCTTGAGCAGGGCGTTCGCGAGGCGGCGCCCGTGGGCGCGATGATGCAGGTACGCCCCCGCAACCCCGTGTATCGGCTGCGCACCCTCACGGGGTTTGAGGTGCTGGCGACAGCAGAGCATCCCTTCTGGACGCCTGAGGGGATGAGGCGTCTGCACACCTTGCAGGTGGGCGCGCGCGTGGCGCTTTACCCCTTCGAGGGGGTTTCCTATGAGGCGCCTTCGGACGCGCTCCTGGTGGACGCAGAAACTGTTCGCACGCACCTTCAGCAAGCGGGCAAGTCGGAGAACGCATGTCGCCAGATTCTGCGCCAGCTCCAGCGGCTGAATCTCCTGCCTCTTCGAGCGAACGACCCGCGCCTGCCGTTGCTGATCAAGCTGATGGGCTACCTGACTGGCGATGGCACGATGCGCTACGCAGGTGGCAACGGCAAGGGCGTGGCGTTCTTCTATGGCGCCCCAGAGAATCTGGAGCGAATCCGTATGGATGTGGCGCGAATTGGCTTCAAGCCCTCCCGCATCTATACGCGCCAGCGCCGACACCGGATACAAACCCGCTACCGCACCTACGAATTCGAGGCGCAAGAGAGTGCTTTCCGCGTGAACAGCACCGCCTTTGTGGCGTTGCTGGCGTGTTTGGGGGTGCCACTGGGCAACAAGGCAGCGCAGGCATATCGGGTACCCCAGTGGCTGATGGCGCAGCCACTGTGGATTCAGCGACTCTATCTGGCGGCGCTGTTTGGGGCAGAACTTGGAGCGCCCAGCACGCTGCCGAACCACCCTGCAACCTTCCAGGCACCTCTGCTGTGCCTCAATAAACACGAGCCGTTCGTCGAGTCGGGTTGGGCGTTCCTTGCCGATGTGAAGCAGATGCTTCTGCGGTTCGGCATTCAATCGCGCCTGCTTGATAACACGCAGGAGATTGCGTATGTGAGCTGGAAAGGGCGGTGTTCGCTCCGCTGCCGGCTGCAGATTGTGGGAAGCGACTCGAACCTGATTCGGCTCTGGAGCCAGATTGGCTACGAATACAACAGCGCCCGCCAGCGACTGGCGAATGCCGCAGTTGTCTACCTGAGGCTCAAGCAACAGATTGTGGGCGGTGTGTCCCGCATCCCCAAAGACTTCCCTTCGTTCGCCGAGTTCGTCCAGTTTGCGCTGGTGGGCGAGGATGGCATGGTCTGGGATACGGTTCAGAGCATCGAGCCTGTGGATTACAACGAGCCTTTTGTGTACGACCTCACCGTTGAACACGCCGACCACAACTTTGTCGCAAACGGGTTCGTGGTGTCCAACTGTGGCGTCCGTCTGCTCCGCACAGACCTGACCGAAAAAGAGGTGCGCCCGCGCCTGAAGGAGCTGGTAGACCAGATTTTCCGCGATGTGCCTGCAGGCTTCGGCGGCGAGGGGCTGATTAAACTCAACAAAAAAGAGCTGCGCGAGGTCATGCTCAAAGGCGCCCAGTGGATGGTGGAACACGGCTACGGCTGGGAAGATGATGTGCTACACACCGAGGCGCTGGGCAGGCTGGATATGCCCGACCCCGACACTATCACCGAGAAAGCCATCGAGCGCGGCAAGGACCAGCTCGGCACCCTCGGCGGCGGCAACCACTTCCTTGAAATTCAGGTGGTGGACGAAATTTACGACCCTGTTGTCGCCGAGAAGTTCGGCATCACGCAGGTGGGACAGGTAACGGTGATGATTCACACCGGCTCGCGCGGGTTTGGGCATCAGACCTGCCAGGACCATCTGGACATTATGGAGGAGGCGCATCGTAAGTACGGTATCGTTTTGCCAGACCGCCAGCTGGCTTGCGCCCCCCTGAACTCCGAAGAGGGGCAGACCTACCTGCGGGCGATGCACTGTGCGGCGAACTTCGCGTTTGCCAACCGTCAGGCGATTGCGCACTGGGTGCGTCAGGCGTTCGCGAAGGTGTTCCGAAGCACGCCCGAATCGCTGGGCATCCGACAGGTGTACGATGTGGCGCACAATATCGCCAAGATTGAGGAGCATATCGTGGATGGCAAGCCCATCAAGGTCTGCGTGCATCGCAAGGGCGCCACACGCGCCTTCCCGCCCGGACACCCCGAAGTGCCCGAAGTCTATCGCGAGGTGGGTCAGCCTGTGCTGATTCCGGGCGATATGGGGCGCTACTCGTTTGTGCTGGTGGGCACGCAGAAGGCGATGGAGGAGACCTTCGGCACGACCTGCCACGGGGCGGGGCGCATGATGAGCCGCAAGGGCGCACTGCGCGAGGCGCGCGGGCGCAATATCGCCAAAGAGATGGAAGAGCAGGGTATTATCGTGCGCGCTCAGAACAAAGCCACGCTCGGCGAAGAGGCGTCTTACGCTTACAAAGATGTGGCGAATGTGGTGGAGGTGGTGCATAACGCGGGCATTTCGCGCAAAGTCGCCAAACTGCGCCCGATTGGTGTGGTGAAGGGGTAGGCGCGGTTTGCCTGCGCTACTGAGGCTATCTGAGGGTACAGGTTCAGACGGCTGAAGCCGTTCCTAATAGACAAAGCCAGCCTGCGCTTAGCCGACGGATGTCGGCTTCGTTTCATAGGAACGGCTTCAGCCGTCGGGCACAAACGCCCTCCGATTCTATGGCTTGCTCGTTTTCCTGTACAGCCCCTCATGAAGCCACACAAAGCGCTTCACGAAGCAGGTGTGGTACAATTTCGGTATGCTTACAGCAACAGAACCCTATGCCGTATTGCAAGTGCTCCGGCATGCTTCTCCAGAAGAGCTCAGGGAGCTACTGCGTCTGACTGTGGAGTCGCCAGAGGAGGCGTATGCCTTACTCGCTCGTCTCCGCGAGAAGTACGCAATCCCGAAGGAAGAGCCTCTATGGAAGCGTGCCACACCGAGTGAGCTCAAGCAGGCGATTCGAGAGTGGGTTGATGAGGAACGCCCTTCTGCCCCGCCGTTGTCTGAGGACGCCCTGCGGCGCGAAAGCCTTTATGCGTGAAGGCGCACCGACTTTGCCAGCATTTGTTGCTTATTTCCTCAAGCAGGCTCAGTAGATCTCAGAAGAAAGGCTTCAACGCGGGATAGAGTTGCCGATACTGCGCGTAGCCTGCCTCATACAGGGGCTGGTGCGCGGGGTTGGGTTCGGTGGAGTCTGCCAGTCGCACGGTTTGGGCGCACGCTTCGGGCACGCTGTTCCACACACCTGTGCCCACGCCTGCGAGCAGCGCCACCCCAAACGCAGGTCCCTCTTCCGCCTGCAGGGTGTGAACGGGTTGCCCGAACACATCCGCCAGAATCTGGCGCCAGAGCGGGCTTTTCGCGCCGCCGCCTGTCAGCCGCAGCTGGTGGAGCGAAAGCCCCATCTCGCGCAGAATCTCCAGCGAGTCGCGCAGTCCGTAGGCGACGCCTTCCAGCACGGCGCGTGTGAAGTGCCCGCGTCCGTGCGCCAGCGTCGCGCCGACGAATGCCCCGCGCGCCTTCGGGTCCGCGTGTGGTGTGCGCTCGCCCGAAAGATAGGGCAGAAACAGCAACCCCTCCGAGCTGGGCGACACCGCTTCCGCTTCCGCAAGCGCGGTGTCAAACGATTCTTGAGGCATAAAAGTATCGCGATACCACTGCAGCGCGCCGCCCGCCATCAGCATCACGCCCATCACATGCCACGCGCCGGGCACGGCATGGCAGAAGGTGTGCGTGCGGTAGTGCGCGTCCACACGAGGCTGATTCAGATGGGCGAACACCACGCCGCTGGTGCCCACGGCGACGGAGGCGATACCTTCTTCCACCACGCCGCAGCCCACAGCGCCCCCTGCCTGATCGCCCGCGCCCCCGACTACAGGCGTACCCTCTGCCAGTCCCGTCGCCTGCGCTGCTGCGGCGTTCACACGCCCCGTGATTTCGGGCGACTCGTACACGCGCGGGAACCACTCACGCGGCAGCTCCAGCGTGTCCAGCATCGCATACGCCCAGTCGCGCTTCGGCACTTCGAACAGCGCGGTGCCCGAGGCGTCGGAGACCTCCGTCGCGAACTCGCCCGTGAGCATGAAGCGAATGTAGTCCTTGGGCAGCAGCACATGGCGCACGCGGGCGTAGTTTTCGGGTTCGTGCCTGCGGAGCCAGATAATCTTGCCCGCCTGAAAGCCTGTCAGCACGGGGTTGAGCGTCGTTTGCAACACGGTCTGCTCGCCGACGCGCTCGGTGATCCATGCGCACTCGTCGGCGGTGCGCTGGTCGCACCACAGCAGAGCGGGACGGATAACGCGCCCGTCTGCGTCCAGAAACACCGAGCCGTGCATTTGCCCGCTCAAGCCGATGCCCCGTATCGCGCCCGGTGCGACGCCCGAATCCTGCAAAATCTGCCGAATCGCTTTGCAGGTCGCGTGCCACCAGTCCTCGGGGTTCTGTTCCGCCCACAGGGGTTTGGGCGTGAGTAGGGGGTACGATTCGGAGGCGCTGGCAATCACGCGCCCTTCGGTGTCTATCAGCACCGCCTTCACGCCCGATGTGCCGATGTCGATGCCCAGGAGCATCGTGTTAACCTCCTCAATCTAAGTTCGCCAGTTCTTCAAAGATTCGCGCATAGAGCCGCACGAGGGTCTTGAGGCTCTGGATGGCGATTCGCTCGTCAGCCTCGTGTGCCGTGCCGTCGCCTTCCATCGCGGCGCCGATTGCCACAAGGTTCGGCATCGTGCGAGCGTAGGTGCCGCCGCCCATCGTCTGGGGCTGGCTCTCGGTGTCGCCCGTCTCCTCGCGGTAGACCCGCAGGATGGTCTGCAGGAACGGCGTGTCGGGGGGCACATAGAGCGGCGGCGTGTGGCGCACATCCGCCAGCGTGAACCCCGTGCGCTCCAGCACAGGCTGCAGGCGTTCCTTGAGCGCGTCCAGATTCCATGTAACGGGATAACGGATGTTGAACACGCACCGCACGCGGTTGCCATCGTACTCAAACACGCCGAGGTTGGAAGTGAGCGCGCCCGACACCTCATCGCTGTGGGCGATTCCCAGCGCGCTCCCGTCCAGCGACTCTGCCCACTCCAGCACGGTGTCCAGCCAGTGTTCGTTGTCGGGCAGGTTCAGTGGCTGAATCGCTTTGAGCAGTCGGGCGACGGCATTAATGCCTCCCTCGGGATGGCTCCCGTGCGCCGACTTGCCGACTGCAACCGCGCGCCAGCCTGCAGGGTCGGCTTCCCAGTGTACCCCTTCGCTCTCGTGAGGTGGCTTGAGTGCCATGTTGATCAGCGCCTCGGCGCGGTCGGGAACCATGTTGTGGCGTTCGCCCCCGCGCGCCCACACCACCCGCACCCCGTCGGTAGGGGGAACCTCCTTCTCAAGAAACAGATTCGCAATCCCTTTTTCGCCGTAAATAAACGGCCAGCCTGCGTCGGGGCTGACGCCCCACACGGGGCGTTCGGGTTCGTGCGCCAGATAGTATTGCATACACTCCCATCGGCTCTCCTCGTCGCAGCCGATAATGAGTCGCACGCGCCGTTTGAGGGGCACGCCCAGCTCTTTGAGGGCGCGCAGGGCGTAAATCGTGGTGAGCGTGGCGCCCTTGTTGTCGGTCGCGCCGCGGGCGTAGATGTAGCCGTCCTCTATCACCGCGCCGAAGGGGGGCTTCGTCCAGTTGTTGCCTGCAGGCACGACATCAATATGGCTCAGCGACGCCACCATCTCTTTACCGTCGCCATATTCTAAGTCGCAAGCGTAGCCTGCAAAATCGCGGGGGCGCAATCCGAACCGCTCGCCCAGTTCCAGCACGACATCCAGCGCCTCGCGGACGCCCCTGCCAAACGGCGCGTTCGGCTGGGCGGTAGCGTCGTCGCGCACGCTCTCGGCTCGCAACAGGCGCTGGAAATCGGCAATCATCTCTTCCGTATGCGTTTCAATCCAGTTCAGCAACGCTTCGCGGTTCATAGGCTGGAGGGTACGGCAGAGAGGCGCGTTTTCCTGCTTTTTGGCGGTTTGTGTCAGAGACTGTCTCGGAATTTCGTGTTTGAAACCAGACGGGTGAACCTGCTCTGTTGCAAGGATGCTTGTTCCGCTTGCTGACCCAGCGAGTTGTGCCGCGTGGGGCGCGGCGACCGCGCCCCTACGCATACGAGTAGGGACGCGGTTCCCGCGTCCTGTTCCTTGAATCTCCTGATCTTTGCAACAGAGCAGATGAAACTTGCCTGCTGCTGGGATTGGAAACTCCTTCAACCTCGCGCGTGTTGGAATTTCCCGTAAAATCTCTTCACCCCCCTTGACAGAATGCCGACTCCCGTGCTATAATACCCTTACATTTCTTTTGTGAGAACGGAAGGCTCAACGATGGCGGCGGGTTTACGAGGTCGGACGCCGAAGCGATACGATCAAGCGTGGCAACGCGTGCGCACGCAGGACGGCGTTGCGGGCGTGGCGGTGGAGTATGCGTACTCTGGAGACACGCTGATAGCAGAACGCCTTGGCAACGAGTGGGTACCGATGGTGTATGGGCTGGACTTGCTGCAGCGTGGCGATGTAAGCCACCACTGCTCGTGGCGTAACGACCTTGTACGGCGATGTCGATGCCGAGACGATACATACTAAGCTTTGACATACTCTTGTTTGGGCTGGCGATGCTCCCCTACTTTGCCAGCCTGTGCCTGCTCGCTTACTTCTGTGCACGCCTCTGTCAGTACCCTGATAAGGTTCAAATTCCCCTGAAATACTGGGATGGACACTATTATGTCAGAGTGCGGATTGACGGAAAGGAAGGCTGGATGGTGGTAGATACAGGAGCCTCCCGGACAGTGCTTTATAAACATGCGTGCCAATCAATCGACTACACAGAGCATCAAGTTGTCCGCCACATTCGATTCCCTTCTTTTGACAGGGTGATTTCTGCGCGTAAGATAACCGTGCAAGCGATGAGTGTCGGAAACTGGAGTATCCCCCGCTTGAATACGATGATCTTAGAAGAAGAGTTACCTCTACCCACTCGTCTGGAGGGTTTGCCCGTTTTCGGGATCCTGGGGCATGATTTGCTCAGGCAGTGGCGCGTTGTGCATTTCACGCGCGAAGCGCTCGTACTGAGCCGGTACCGTGCTGCGATACCTCCATCGGCTGTTGTGTTTCACATGGTCGAAGTTGGGGGTATTCCTGCCATACGCGAACACATGCAAGGAACCCACGCCCCGATGTGGCTTATTGACACGGGGAGCAAAGCTCATTATGTGAGCGCCGAGATTATTGAACGCCTGACTATACAGCTATCGACCTACTGGCGAAGGCAGAAATCAACCTCTCCTGTGGGGATAGTCAAGTTGCGTGGGGCGTGTGGGAAAACGCTCAGTGTGCCTGCTATCATCGTGCCTGCTGGAAGACCGCCTTTTCAAAAGCCTCACATTACACGCCGTCAAGGCATCCTCGGCAACGGGCTGTTGCACCGGTACGAAATGGTGCTGGATACTAAGGCTCAGCGGGTATGGTTTGTGCCGACGAAGGTTCCTTCAAAGCGAGGCACTTACGGGCTGTTGTTGTCTAACCGTCAGGGTGATGAGACAGTTTATGTACATTTCTTGCTCCCTCAAACGCCTAGTACGCCAGAGACAACCGTGCGCTTGCGAGCAGTGGACGGAGTCTCTGTGGACGGATGGCAGGATTGGGTGTTGAAGCGTCTACTGTGCGCAAGTGTGGGTTCGCGGGTGCATTTGGAAGTGGAGCTCCCATCAGGAACGCGTCAGGAGGTTGTTTGCAGGGCATATGTACCTGAAGAGGTGAGTGTAAGGGAGTATCTGGCAGACACGCAAAGAGGTTCGCTGCGATTACGGCACACCGTAATCAGTTTTGGTGGTGAGTGGACAGCGCCCCCCTTCGATTATCATACCTATTGTGGCTACTGTTTTCCAACTCCGCAGATTGTGAATGTTCGTGAAGGTACAACAGTGCAGGTGCCTCTTCGTTTGTCCATCACGCTAAAGCAACCCGCTTCAGAGGCAGGAGCGCGCTTGCGAAGCCAGCCCGACCGACACACAAGTCGGTCAGTGGAACCTCGAGTAAGTCTTCGCAGTGCTGAGTATTTCGTTTGTGGTAGTAACTGAAGTGTTGTGAGCGATCGAGTATGAACAACACGGTGAGGCGGGAACAGCTGCGTTGGCGCTCTCTCCGTCTTGGAGGTCAAGGGGAGTACCTAACACGCGAGAGGAAGCGGAATCTTCAGTGCTATAGCTCCAGCGCAGTCGATACCTGCTGGGGCGGAAGCACGTTGATAAGACAGAAGACAAGGGATTACAGTTGCGAGGTACAATCAGGGCGGGATGACCTGCGTTTTGCTGGATGTCAGGGGAGCTGGCGTGTTTGATGTTCCTGTGAATGGTAGCCCTTACACCTATGCGTGGAACGGTGTGTGGGGTTATCGGTACGAGGCGCACACGGGCGGCTTGGTGAAAGTCGGCGTGCGCTGGTACGACCCTGCGATTGGACGCTTCCTGCAGAAAGACCCGTGGTTGGGGACGGTGGCTCTGCCGTTAACACTGAATGCGTATGGGTACTGTGTGAACAACCCAGTTTCCGCGGCAGACCCTGCAGGGCGAGAGTTGACCTTCGTTGACGGGCTGGGTCTGCTCATTGCTGGTGTAGATGATTTGATAACCTCGATTGCCTTTGTTGGCGGGGCTGGTGGTGCGACGACCACCACGACAACGGTGATTGTAATATCAGGGGAAGTAACAACCTCCTCATTCCTCTGGGGGCTGTTCATCATTACGAAAGCAAATGCCACTATCTTGGTGGCGAGCGAGACAACAGTCGCAGGTGGAGCCGCAGCAGGATCCGTAGCAGTTGGTTTGGTGGTTTATGCGATTGCTCTGGCTGCGACATGCTATGCCGTCTACGAAGCATCAGACTGGTTCTTCAGAGAAACGCAGCCTGGTAACTGGGTAACAGATAGGCTGGGCGAGCTTCTTTATCATCTTGGATGGTACTGAGTCGTATGGTGATTGATAATGGATTTCTGATGATTGCAAGTGTGATTGTGGTTGCCACCGCCACAATCACACTTTACTTCATCTTCAATACAATCTATGGTTTCAAAATCAAAATACGAATCTTTGTGGGCGACGAAATCATCTCTATTTCACGAGTCGGAAAGGCGAGAGATAGCGAACCAGACTTGGAAAAGCTTGTGGAAGATGTCAAACAGATGCTTTTGAGCGAATCGGAAAAATACAAAAATCTGCTGACAAGTCTATCCGAAAAACTGAACACTCATCTTGAAAGCTCATTTCGTGTAATACTTAAGAGAGTATCTTTGTTATTTGCGATATATCTTGCTCAAATAATCACGCTAATGTTGATTGTTTTTTATGTAATAAGAAACGCAAATGCCGGTTTAGATTTATTCTATGCATATTTTATTGTATCTCTGATGCTTCTGCTACACGGTGGCTTAACAATCTATTTTCTTTTATTCGAATCTCAGAAAACATCGTAGCGTTCGGTACATTCCTGAAAACTCTACCCCAGTCCTGCCTGGCAATCCAGCGTAGCGCACAGATTTAGTGGGGTATGCCTGACTTTCAGGTTAGATGGATAGCGGGAGGCTCCAGGCTGGGTCAAAGGACGGACTGTTTATGGATTTCCCCAAAGCACTCCTTAATCCCCCTTTAAACCGCCCTTCAGGTATCCTTATCCCCACAGGGAGCCAGCCATGAGATACACACGCAGAGAGGTGCTGAAAGGAATCGGCGGCGCGGTGCTGGGGTTGTCTGCGATGGCGAGCGCCAAGCCTTCTAATCCGAACCGCAAGCGCGTGTTGCGTATCGCCCACCTGACCGATATTCACCTGCAGCCTGAAGGTTCCGCTGTTGCGGGGTTCGTGCGCTGTTTGAAGGCAGTGCATGAGCTCAAGCCGCGCCCTGACCTGATTTTAAACGGCGGCGACAGCGTGATGGATGTGTTCGCGCAAAACGCCGACCGCGCCCGCGTGCTGGGCGACCTCTGGCGCAAAACCCTGCGCGAACATTGCGAAATCCCCGTGGAACACTGCATCGGCAACCACGACATCTGGGGCTGGGACAAAAACCGTAGCGGCTGCACGGGCGATGAACCCAACTACGGCAAAAAGTGGGCGATGGAACTCTTTGAGCTCAGCACGCCCTACCGCTCGTTTGACCGCGCGGGATGGCACTTTATCGTGCTGGACGCCACCTTCCCTGCGCCCAACAGCTACATCGCCCGATTAGACGACGAGCAGTTCGAGTGGCTCAAGGAAGACCTCAAGCGCACGCCCCCCAACCGACCAATACTGGTGCTTTCGCACCAGCCGATTCTCTCCGCCAGCGCCTATCTGGACGGCGAAAACGAGAAAACGGGCAACTGGGTGGTGCCGGGACAGTGGATGTGCATCGATGCGCGGCGGATTATCGAACTCTTCTACCAGCACAAGAATGTGAAGCTCTGCCTCAGCGGGCATATCCACCTGTACGACCGCGTGGACTATAATGGGGTCACCTACTTCTGCAACGGCGCGGTCTGTGGGCGCTGGTGGGGCGGGAACTATCACCAGACCCCGCCCGGCTTTGCCATCATAGACCTTTATGACGACGGCTCGTTTGAACATGAGTACCGAACCTATTAGTGTGCTGGGATTCCATCACGCGACGGCAATCGCAGGCGACGCCCAGACGAATGTGAACTTTTATGCGGGCGTGCTGGGGCTGCGGCTTGTCAAGCGCTCGGTGAATCAGGACGCGCCGAATGTGTACCACCTGTTTTACGCCGACGCGGAAGGCACCCCGGGCACGGACATCACCTTTTTTCCGTGGGGCATCGTGGCGCCCTTTCAGCAGGGCACAGGCGTTATCTGGGAGCAGGGCTTTTGTGTGCCTCCAGCGAGTCTTGATTACTGGAGGCAGCGACTGGAGTCGTATGGGGTTGCTGTCGAGACGGGTGTGGAATGGGGTGTACCCCTGCTTCGGTTTCGCGACCCTGACGGGATGCGCTTGGCGCTTATCGCCAGCGACACGCCGCGTCCGTTCACCCCGTGGGATGGCAGCCCCGTGCCGCCTGAACACCAGATTCGGGGGCTGTTCACGGCGCAAATCGGTGTCGCTGGGCTGGGCGCCACCGAGCGCGTGCTGACCGAAATTCTGGGTTTCATGCCCGTGGGTCAGGCAGACTCCGTGTACCGCTTTCAGGTCGGCAGTCCGGGCGCGATGGGGTTCGGCTATCTGGAGGTTTGCGTGCGCCCCGATTCGCCGCGCGGGCGCTGGGGGCGCGGCGGAATGCACCATCTGGCATGGCGGGTTCGCGATGAAGCCCACCTCAACCAGCTGCGCGAGAGAATAGAATCGCTGGGACTCCAGCCGACCCCTGTGATTGACCGCTTCTGGTTCCGCTCCGTCTATTTTCGGGAGCCGGGGGGCGTGCTGTTTGAGCTGGCGACCGACGGTCCAGGCTTCGGGATTGACGAAGACCGGGCGCACCTGAGCGAGCGGCTGGTGCTACCCCCGTGGCTGGAGCCGCGCCGTGCTGAGATTGAGGCGGCTCTGCCCCCGATTGTCTACCCGCCTGCGAATCCTGAACTCCCCGAAATGCTATAATTAGGGAAGGAAGTGAGCCATGCGAGGCTACATAGAACGCCTGATAGTCGGAACCTTCAGTGTGCTGTTTGCACTGTTGGCAACACTGCTGGTGCGCTCTATTTGGGCTACTCATGAGACTCTACACTGGCAGGATGTTGTGTGGTGTCTCAGTTTGATTACGCTTTTTTGGACAGGATATGCGATTACTGATCCATCCCCTTCACAGAACGGGCTACCAGCGGGCAGTCTGGTCGTAGTTGAAGTTCGTATTCCTGTGCCTGCGTTTATCCTGTTCGCGTGGCTGATTCCACTTGTGGCAATCTCGATTTCGAGTGCCCCGTTGAGCTGGTGGAACTACATTTCTCTTGGAATGACAAGCGCCGCAGGATGGGTTATGGGCGTAATTTGCGGGGCATTGAGACACCGCTCGCTGGGTTTGTTCTGGAATATACTTAAGTCAACATCCAAATTGCGGTTGTGCGTGCTGGTGGCAATCAAATAACTGACTTCATCAAGTTATCACACCAGCATTTGCACTCTCGTACTGCACGCTCTTCAAGCTAATATTGACGGTGTATCTGCACGAGTCCGTGCGGATTCGCCTGATCTGATATCAACTGGATGGTCAGTGTTCGTCAATTACACCCCTCCACAAGGTTCCCCTTGCGCAGCACTTAGAGGGGTAGGTTTTCTATACCCTGCTTGAAAGCCTGACGGCTAAAGCCGTTCCCAGTAGACAAAGCCAGCCTTCGCTGGCTAAAACAGCCGACGCAGGTCGGCTTCGTCTCATAGGAACGGCTTCAGCCGTCAGGGCACGGGCGTTTTTCGAGATGCTTCAGTGTCGCTCAAAGACGGCGCCCTTCTCAAAAACCTATCGGATTGACGAAGTTTGGCGCGCGGATTGGTGTAAATCAACTAACCTTCCCTCTCCTCCCACTCCGTCGGCTCTGGCGCCAGCGCAATCAGCAGCGCATAAAACCCCAGCACGCCCCACACGGGCAGGTGCGCAATGGTTAGCATCGGCGCGCCCGACGAGCCGAAGGTGAGCGCCACCCAGCGCAGCCAGCTACACAGCCACTCCAGCGCCACGCCACCCAGCCACCCCTGCGAAAACCAGAACAGAAACCCCAGCGCCAGCAGCGGATACGCCACAGGAACCGCCAGCAGATTCGCCACCGTCGAGAGCCAGCCGAAGTAGCCGAAATGATAGAGCTGAATCGGCGCAACCCCCAGCTGGGCGCAGAGCGTCACGCTCAACATCGGGCACAGGAAGCGCGTGCCGAATCCTTTTAGCAGAGGCAACGGCGCGAGCTTCTGCCACATCCCATTCAGCCAGCGCACCACACGCCCATAGAAAAGCAAAATGCACAGCACCGCGCTGAACGAATACTGGAACCCCACCTCAAACAGCGAGTAGGGCGCATAGAGCAGCCACAGAAACCCTGCCATCCCCAGCGCGCTCAGGCTGTCCGCCTCACGGCGCACCAGCGGCGCGGAGAGCGCAAGCGTCGCCATGATGCTGGCACGCACGATGCTGGGGTGCATCCCCGCCAGCAGCGCATACAGCCATGCGCTCACCATTACCGTGAGTATCCGCCCCCGCAACGGCACACCCCACCAGAGCAAGGCACCCCCAATCATATGCAACACCATCGCCACTTGCAGTCCTGAAGTCGCCAGCAGGTGTCCGATTCCAGAGCGCATGAACGCTTCGCGCAGGTCGGCGGGAAAATCGCCTGTAGCGCCCATCATCATGCCCTCGGTAATCGCGGCGGTTTCGGGTGTCAGCCGCGAGCGCAGGGTATCCCGAAGGTTATGGCGTGCCAGCCCCAGCCGCCGCTGCCACAGGCTCGCGCCCGAATCAAGAATCTGCACCTGCCCCGCATGATACACAAACGCCAGATGGCGCACTCTGCGTCGCCCCAGATAGCGCGCCCAGTCAAACGGCGCGCCCTGCCAGTTTCGAGGCTTTGTCCACGATGCCTCCAGCACAAAGCGGTCGCCGTAGTCGGGCAACGCCTCTGCGGCGACGCTCTCGCGGAAGTAGACCAGCGCGAAGCCCTCAATTGCTGGCTCCTCAAAAGTGCAGAGCAGGCGGTGTCCTGTGCGGGTTGGCTCCAGCAGGCTCACCGCCCGCAGCACCGCGCGGTTCGGCGGCTCGGCGTCTGAAACAGCCTGCCACGCTGTGTAGCGCGCCCAGCCCACGCAAAACGCCAGCGCCAATACCCAGACTTGCGGGAAACGCCACACTCCCCAGAGCATGACGAATAGTGCCGCTGCCATCAGCGGAACAGCAGGCAGGGTAAACTCGGCGCAGGCGATGCCCGCCATCAGCCCCAGGCATGCCTGAAGCGCGGGGCGCGGGCGCACAATCGCGCCTACGGCTCGCCACGACACAGGAAACAGAGCAGTTCGGGGTCCTGATGGTAGCATCCGCACCCCCGACACAGGCGCCAGCCCTGCTCGGCGCACCACTTCTCGTAGCGTTTCGCCGCGAGCCGGGCGCGAATCAGCGCGTTCCGCAGGCGCGCGTCTTCCACATTCGCAAACTGCGCCTCGATGGCTTCCTGCTCTTCACGGGTGAGTTCCACATCAGCAGGTTTGCGCGAGGGGGTCTCTGGCTCCGCGCTTGGCGGGGCAGGCTCGGCGGGCAGCTGCATGCGCACGATGAAACGCAAATTGTGAAACCGCTCGCGCCCGATCCGCTCGTTGAGGCGCTGCAGAATCACCGCCTTCTGGAAGTTCAGCTCCTGCGCCCACGCCTGCGATTTCACGGCGACCCAGAGCGTGTCGCCCTCGATTCGCAGGGGGCGCGCGACCTGCGCAATCGCCGCGCCGACAATCGCACGCCAGTCGCGCAGCGCGGCGGCGACCCGAAACGATTCGGCAAGCCCCCAGTCCTCCAGCAGGCGCGACAGCCCGGAGCCAATCGGGCGTAAGTCAGCCATCGCGTCTCACCCTACCCTGCTCCACCACGAACAGCGCGCTCGCCTCCAGCACATGGGGTTCGAACATGCTCAAATCGGTACAGGTGATGAAAGTCTGCACGCGGGGATGCAGAAACGCCACCAGCCGCGCCCGACGGTAGGGGTCTAAGTCAGAGAACACATCGTCTAACAGCACAATTGGCGGCTCCTCGCGCAGGCTCTCCAGCAGGGGCACTTCGGAGAGCCGCAGGCTCAGCGCACAGGTGCGCTGTTGTCCCTGCGAGGCGAACTGGCGCGCCTCCACGCCGCCCACCCGAATCAGAAAATCGTCCCGATGGGGTCCCACAAGGGTTGTGCCGCGCTGAATCTCTTCCGCCTCGCGTTCACGCAGGGCGCTCGCGAACGCCGATGCCCAGTCTTCCTCTTTTTCGGGCATGTAGCCCTGTGTGGGGAGCGGGATGCCAGGCAGATAGGTCAACTCAATGCTCTCGTTGCCCCCCGTGAGCGCCTGATGCACATTCTGCGCGGCGAAGTTCAGGCGCTCAAGGAACTGCCGGCGCATCTGGCACAGGCGCGCGCCGTACTTGACCAGTTGCGTGTTCCATTCCGGCAGGCTCTCCAGCGTCGCTGTGCCTTCGGCGTGGGCGCGGAGCAGGTTGTTGCGCTGTTCCAGCACGCGCCGATACTGCGCCAGCGAATAAAGATACCGATGGCTCAACAGGCTCAGCTCGGTGTCCAGAAAGCGGCGGCGGTCGGCAGGTTCGCCCCGTACAATTTGCAAATCCTGACTGGAGAAGCAGACCACCATCAGCGTGCCCACGAACGCGCTCTGGCGTGTGAGCGGTTGCTCGTTCAGCAAAATCGTGCGCTTCCCGCCCGCAATCAGGCGGATGTGAACCGTGTCTTCAAATTCGTCGCGTGTGAATCGTGCAAACAGGCGCGCTTCGGAGGCGCCCCAGCGAATCAGGTCGCTCTCCTTCACAGGGCGCAACGGCTTCAGCGTGCTGAGGTAATAGAGGGCTTCCAGCAGGTTCGTTTTGCCCTGCGCGTTCGCCCCGACCAGCACATTCATGTGCGGGTCGGGGTACAGCTCGGCTTCCGCAAAGTTGCGAAAGTTCCACAGGCGCAGAGCATTCAAACGCATCGCTTTATATCAGGGGCGTTTTGCCGGGCACGGGCACAGGGTCATGGTAGGCAGGTGTGTCGTAGGTCAGGTTGAAGGTGCGCTCCACGAGGTTGAGCCTGGAGTTGAGCGCCTGTTCCCATGTAACGACCTTGCCCGTGTAAGCAGCCATGCGCCCCATAATCGCGGCGAGGGTGCTTTCGGCAATCTGGCGGGTTTCGTTGAGCGGCTCGCCCTTGCGAATGCTCTGAATCAGGTTGCGATGCTCCAGCACATAGGGGTTGGGCCACTGCGAACCGGGCTCCCACCGCTCTTTGCCACGCACATAGAAACGGGTGAACTGCTCCAGCACCGCCTCGCCTTCTGAGCCGACCACCGTGTTGGAGACGCGAAACGCCGTGTTATCCCACTGGCGGCACATTGCCAGCACACGCGCGCCGTTGGGATACTCGTACTCAATCGCGAAATGGTCGTACACATCGCCATATTCGGGCGCGGTGCGCACCTGACGCCCGCCGACCGCAATTGCGCTCTTCGGCGGACCGCCCATCACCCACATCATCACATCGATGTTATGCACAAACTGCTCGACGGGCTGGTCGCCTGCCAGCCATGTGTAAAACAGCCAGTTGCGAAGCTGATAGACCATCTCGCTCCAATCGGGCTGGCGCGGCTTCACGCCGGGACTGGCGGCGTTATAGTAGGCGTACATGGCGCGGATTTCGCCGATTTGCCCGTCGTGAATGCGCCGAACGGTCTCGATATAGCCGGGGTGATGGCGATACTGCGTGCCCGCCACGACGCCGAGCCGCTTCTGACGCACAATTTCGTCGCCGCGGAGCATCATCCGCACGCCTTCGGGGCACACCGCCACAGGCTTCTCCATGAACACATGTTTGCCCGCCTCCACTGCATACAGGAAGTGCAGGGGACGAAAGGCAGGCGGGGTGCAGAGCAACACAAGGTCTACCCCGCTGTCAATCACACGCTTGTAGGCGTCAAACCCAATAAAACAGCGTTCGGGGGGCACATCGGCGCGGTCTTTGAACTCCTCGCGTAAGCCGTTGCGGCTGGCTTCCAGGCGATCCTGAAAGATGTCGCCCAGTGCGTGAATCACCACGCCTTCGTCGGCGCGGAGGCAGTCCATCGCGGCGCCCGTGCCGCGCCCGCCACAGCCCACCAGTCCCACCTTGATGCGGTCCGAACCCTGTGCATGGGCAAACAGCGCGACGGGAAGACTTCCGACAGCTGCGGTTGCCGCCACACCGACAGCACCTCTGAGAAACTCACGGCGTGTCAGACCCTCAGTTGATTTTGGTTGGCTCATGCTTTATTAAGATACCGTATCGCTATTCGTGTTCCTGCGAGGTTTGGGAGTTCCCCTCGTTTGGGGCGCCGCCCCACAGCCCGATTGCCCCCATCACGGTGATGAACACCACCCCCAGTAGCACGACAATCGCCCAGAGCTCCGTAAGGAGCCCTTCGACCAGCGCGTTCGCTAAGCCAAGAAGCGCCCGCCTGGGTTTGCGGTCTGGAGCCTTATGCCGACTCTGCATGCTTCTTCCCCCAAAATTACCCGATTCCCTCTCTCTGGTCTCTGTGTGGGCGCCGCGAGGTGGAGAGAAGCAAGGTATAATTCATCTGTGCCACTGTGGTGCCGCCGGGGGAAGCCGCGTCTTGCGAGAGACCTGCTCCTGATCTGGATGGTGGATGCCCTGGTGTTGAGTTTGTGGGGGCTGTGGAATTTGCCCTTCTGGTTAGGCGAGCCTCCGCACAGGGTCTATTCCCTTGATTACTGGTATCTTCGCCTGCGCGGCGAGCATCTGATGACCTCTGAAGGCGTGCTGTGGCGCGGAAACCCGATGCTTCATGAGATTGCGCTCACCTTTGACGACGGTCCTGACCCCCTCACGACCCCCATCGTGCTGGATGCGCTCCGCAAAGCGAAGGTGAAAGCCACCTTCTTTCTGGTGGGCAAGAAAATCAAGCAGCATCCAGAGATTGTGCGGCGCATTCTGGCAGAGGGGCACGCCGTGGGCTGCCATAGTTATGACCACGAGCGCCAGACACTCCTGACCGAGACACAGGTCGCACGCCAGATTTACGACAGCGCCGTTGTGCTGAGCTGGGTAGGGGGCAAATTTGTCGCCTACCGCCCGCCGTGGTGCGGCTACAACGAGCAGGTGTTGCGGGCGGTGCAACGCTGGCGGCTTCCACTGGTGATGTATTCCGTCGCCAGCGACCCAAAGCCTTACACACCCGTAGAACACTGGGTACACTGGGTCGCCCGTCGCACGCATAACGGAACGATTCTGCTGATGCACGACACCTATCCGCCGACTGTTCACGCGCTCCCTGAGCTGCTCAGGGTGCTCAAGGCGAAGGGGTTTCGCTTCGTAACGATTCCGGAGATGATAGACCACCTCCAGCAACGGCAGGCGCCTTCGCCCGTAAAGTTAGCAACATCCCCAGCAGAATCAGCGCCGCTCCAGTCCAGATGGTCCAGTGCAGGCTCTCCTTCAGCAGGAAGTAGCCGATGAAGCCTGCGGCAGGCGTCTGCGCGAACACCGAGACGCCCATCCCGCCCACGGGGGCACGCTCCATCAGATAAAACCACACCGAGAAGGCGAACACGGTGCAAATCAGGGTAAGGTAGCCCCATGCCCAGAAGTCGGAGGCTGTCCAGCTCAGGTTCGGAGCGCCTGCCACCAGAAAGCCAATTAGGGTCAGCGAAATCGCCGCCGTCGTCGATTCGATCCACAGCAGGCTGACCCCTGAATAGCGCATCGCCAGCGACTTGCCCACCACCACATTCACGCTCTCTATGAGAACCCCCGCCAGTACCAGCAGGTTGCCCAGCGTCGCGCCCGTGAACTCACGCAGCAGCAAACCCTTATTTACAATCACCCACACGCCCGCCAGTCCCAGCAGGATGCCCAGCGTCTTCTGCGGAGGAAATGGCTCGCGGAGCGCCAGCCGCGCCAGCAGCGCGTAAAAAATCGGCGAGCTGGACACCAGCAGGGTCGCCTCGGTCGCCGTGCTGAGCTGCGTGCCCCAGAAGTAGCAGATATAGGCGCTGGAGACCCCAAAGAACCCCACTGCCGCCATCGTCAGCACATGGGGCAGGTAGGTCGGGATGCGCGGGGCGAACACCCTGCGAAACGCGGGCAGACTCAGCAATAGCCCCAGAATCAGCGCGGTGCCGATAAAGCGAAAACCTGCCACCCATTCGGGGCGGTGGTGTTCCATCATCACCTTCGCGGCGGGGTTCGCGCCTGCCCACAGGATGTTCAGAAAAATCAGCGTCAGGAACATGCCTGTGCCCGCACTGCCGTACTGCTCGCGAACGGGGGGCACGCGCGTTTTCATAAGGCGTCCGCCTCCTTCGCCCTGCGGAGAAACGCGCGCACTTTCTCGGCGTCTTTGAGTCCTGGCGTCGTTTCCACCCCGGAGCTGACATCCACGCCGAAGGGGCGCACCTGGTGGATGGCGTCCGCCACATTCTCAGGGTTCAAGCCGCCTGCCAGAATCACAGGAAGTGGGCTGCGAGCGCAAATCTGGCGGGCGCGCGCCCAGTCATGCGTCTCGCCTGTGCCCCCAAACTGGGTGGGGTGATACGAATCCAGCACGATTCGCTCCACACAAGACGCCACACGCGCGATGTGTTGCAGCGCCTCCTCTGCAGAGCGCTCTGGCGGCAGGCGCAGGGCAACCCACAGGGACTTCTGGTAGGCTAAAAGCGCAGGCAGCTCTGTTTCCAGCGCCTCTGGCGAGGGCGGCGTCCACTGCAGGGCGTCAAAGAGCGTCAAATCAGCGGGCAGGTTCTCGCGACTCACGAACACGGCGACCCTTAGCGCGCCCGAAAGTTGCGAGAGCCACTGCCGCCAGTCGGGATGGTGGGGCAGGTGGCGAGGGCTGTGAGGTTCAAACACGAACCCCAGCGCGTCGGCGCCCGCTTCGAGGGCGACCTGCGCGTCTTCAGGGCGCGTGATGCCGCAGATTTTGACCCACATCGCCTATCCCAGCCGCTGGAGGCGCACGCGATAGACCCGCGCCGACGCCTCGCGCGGGATGCCCCCGCGCGCATACGCCAGCGCAATCTGCTCTTCAGGCGTGCGCACATCGGGCAGAGGCGGCACCAGCGCCACATGCTCGCCCTGCCACTCCACCAGCACCCCATCCCGCTGGGGGTCTACCTGCAACACTTCACCCAGCGGCTCATAGGACTCCACCAGGTAGACCACATAGCGCAGGGTGGGCAGCTCGTGCGCCTCAATCGGGGGATAGCGCGTGTCCAGAATCGCGGCGCGAACCGCCTGATACACAATCTCGTGCGCACGGGTGGGCTTTTCGGGGGTCAGGCTCCCCATCAGCGCACGCACCTCGTTATCCTGATAAATCGCCACGAAGACGCTTCCGGGCATTCGCAACTCGCGCGGGAGCTGGGCGAGATTCGGCTCGATCCGCGTGCCTTCCAGCACGATGCGTTCCACTGCCTGCCGCGCGAGATCCACGCACGCCTGCTCCAGCGACGGGGGGCGCTTGCGCAACATAAGTTTCGGCTCCTCGCCCCGCAGGATGCGCCGAATGTTGGCGCGGTGTTTCCACACCACAGTCGCGGCGGCGACTGCCAGAATCGCCGTCGCATACGGCGAAAGCCCCAGATACGCGCTCACGAACGGCACCAGCGCCGCCGCCACAATAGACGCCAGCGACACCCAGCGCGTCAGCAGAAAGACCACCGCCCACACAGGCAGCACAATCGCAATCAGCGTCGGCGAGAGCGCCAGCAACGCCCCCAACCCCGTCGCAATCCCTTTGCCCCCCTTGAAACCCAGAAACGGCGAGAAAAGATGTCCTGCAATTGCCGAGACGCCCACCAGCACCCCCGCGAAACTATCGCCCTGCGAGGCACGCATCACCACAAAGGTCGGGAGCCAGCCCTTGAGCGCGTCCAGAAACAGCACGGTCAGCCCCGCTTTCGCGCCTAAAGTGCGGAACACATTCGTCGCGCCGATGTTGCCGCTGCCCACTTTGCGCACATCCACGCCGCGCAGGCGCCCAATCCAGTAGCCAAACGGGAGCGCGCCCACCCAGAACGCGACCACCATCGCCAACAGCAGCACCTGCCACTCCATCGCCCCGAATTGTACCCCACGCTACCCGTGCCACTCCGCCCACGCTTTATACGCGGCGTAGGGGAGCTTGAGCAAGTAATAGCCCACCAGCCCCGCCGCCGCACGCCACAGCGAGGGCGAGACCTCCCGCGGCGCACGGTACGCCCACTCGCCCGTTCGATAGGCATGGTCCAGACTGGCATAGGTCGTCAGAATGCCATAGCGCGCCGTCCACTCCGCCAGCTGGTCGGAAACTGTCTGATGGAACAGATGTTCGGGGATGGCGAGATACGCCCGCAGCTCGCGATAGAGCGCCTGCAAGGGGGGCGTGTAGCCCGTTCGGCACGCCTGCTCACGCAACTCGGCGTACCGCTCCCGATCCAACGGATAGGTGTGAGGCAGCTGCACAATCGTCTGCACGGCACGCAACACCCAGCGCACGCGCTCCACATCCCACACAGGGTCCAGCACCCGAATCTCCACCGTGCCCAGCCGCCGCGAGATAATCAAATCCTGAAACCGATAGGTGGGGTCTTCCCGCAGGGCGCCAATCGCGAAGGAGTGCGCTATCCGATACGACTGCCCGAAGTAGCGTCCGCCTGCGCAGGGGCTGCTCGCGGTCAGTAGCATTAAAAGCGGCAGGAAGTAGGCGATATTCGCATAAGCGTGCATGCGCTGTTCGGGCGCGACGCCCACATGCAGGTGCAACCCGCCTGTGTTGGTGGGGGTTTCGGTGTCAAACAGGTGTCCGACGGGCACGATATAGGCGTTGTCCACCACGCTACACAGTTCACGGCGGCGCAGGGCGAACTCCTCCAGCAGGCTCTCTATCTGGCAGTGGGGCGTGGTGGCAATCTCCACCGTACTCATCAGCCCGTGGCGTACATCTTTGCCCCGCGCGAAGTTGGTGGCAGAGTATTGATAGTAATGGCGGGGATTGCGCAGCAGCAGGCGAGCCATGTAGTAAAGCGAGCCGAGCCGCGGACGCATCGGCTCCGTGAGGAACAACTCCTCTTCTAACCCCATCCGTATCATCGGGCGCTATTATGATACCCGCTCTCCCTATGGGGTATCCTCTGGAGCATGGAGCCGTACAGCACCGAGACCCTGCTCCAGCATCTGGGCGAAGAGGAGCCGTTCCCCTATGGCGCAGTCGCGCCACCGATTGTGCAGACCTCGCTCTTTCACACACGCAGCCTGCGCGAACGCTACGAAACCCCTGAATCGATGCCCTATCACTACTCGCGCGTCTCCAACCCGACGCTGGAGCTGGCAGAGCGCAAGATTGCGATGCTGGAACACACCGAAGGCGCCCTCTGCTTCTCGGCAGGCATGGGCGCGATTGCCAGCGTGCTGCTCACCTTCACACAGGCGGGCGACCATGTGATTTGTGTGGACACCGCCTACCCGCCCACACGCGACCTGCTCACGAACTGGCTCCCGCGCTATGGGGTGGAGACCACCTTCGTGTCGGGCGAGACGCTGGAATCGTTTCAGCAAGCGCTCCGCCCCAACACGCGGCTGATTTATCTGGAAAGCCCTTCCAGCCTCGTGTTTCGGTTGCAAGACCTGCAGGCGGTTGCGGAGTGGGCGCGCTCAAAAGGCATCCTCACCGTGTGCGACAACAGTTGGGCGACGCCGCTGTTTCAAAACCCCCACACGCTGGGCATAGACCTCGTGGTGCATAGCGCCAGCAAGTATCTCGCGGGGCATAGCGACCTCGTGGCGGGCGTGGCGGCGGGCAGGCGCGAGCATCTGACGCCCCTGCAGAAGACGCGCGAGCTGCTGGGCACGACGCTGGAGCCGTTCGGCGCATGGCTGCTAATTCGGGGGCTTCGCACGCTGAGCGTGCGGATGCCGCGCCATCAGGCGAGCGGACTGCGCGTGGCACAGTGGCTCGCCGAACAGCCGATGATTGCGAAGGTTCACCACCCCGGCTTGCCCCAGCACCCCCAGCATGCCTTAGCCCGAAATCAGATGCGCGGCTACGGGAACCTGTTCAGCTTTGAGACCTACCCCATCCACAAAGAGCAGGCGTTCGCATTTACCGACACGCTGAAACTGTTCCGCTTCGGTCCCAGCTGGGGTGGCTACGAGAGCCTGCTGCTGGGCTGGAACATAGACCAACCCGACGAATCGGGCAGGGCGCGCTGGCTGTTCCGTGTCTACATCGGGCTGGAAGACCCCGAAGACCTGATTCGCGACCTGGCGCAAGGGATAGGGCATCTCGAGGCGGAATAGGCGCAGGCGCGGGGGGCTGTTTCGCGACTCTTGGCGTCAGGCTCCCCCTTGCCTGCATGCGAAGTTTGAGAAGCGGCTGGAAACAAAAAATGCGCCTGGCGGTTGTTTCGGACGGGTGAAGCCTCTCTGTCGCAAGGATTCGAATTCCACCTCGCGGCGCGGTTCTTTTCGAGGCGTAGGACACGGGAACCGTGCCCCTACCCATGCGCGTATGGATGCGGTTTCTGCATCCTGTTTGGTTCGCGGGCACGGGGACCATGCCCCTACCGATTCCCGTACGGACGCGGTTCCCGCGTCCTGTTTGGCTCGCGGGCACGGGGACTGTGCCCCTCCTGATGCCCGTACAGATGCGGTTTCTGCGTCCTGTTTGGCTCGCGGGCACGGGGACCGTGCCCGTACGGACGCGGTTTCTGCGCCCTGTTTGGCTCGCGGGCACGGGGACCGTGCCCGTACGGACGCGGTTCCCGCGTCCTGCTCGGATCACAGGCACGGGAACCGTGCCCCTACCCATGCGCGTATGGATGCGGTTTCTGCATCCTGTTTGGTTCGCGGGCACGGGGACCATGCCCCTACCGATTCCCGTACGGACGCGGTTCCCGCGCCCTGTTTCCTGAATCTGCGGTCTTTGCGACAGAGTAGGTGAACCCGTTCCTAATAGACAAAGCCAGCCTTCGCTGGTCAAACAGCCGACACAGGTCGGCTTCGTATCATAGGAACGAGGCTTCAGCCGTCAGGCACAACACCTAAAACCCCAAAGCCCAATCCCTTGCGCAAGGGCGGTCTTTCGGGACACACAGCAACGGCTCTTGATGTATCGCGCGAGTATATGGCACTGTCTCAATCCCTTGCGCAAGGGCGGTCCTTCGGGACGCGGGGCACGGTGTGTTTGGGGTGGGAGCCTTTGTTGATGGCTTCGTTTTCGGCGGGCAATCCGAAGGCGTCCCAGCCCATCGGGTGCAGCACGTTGTAGCCGCGCATGCGCATATAGCGGGCGAGGGTATCGGCGGGGATGTAGTTGCGGCAGTGCCCGACGCTCAGCCCGTCGCCCGACGGGTAGGGGAAGAACTCCAGCACGTAGCACTTGGGCTTGCTGGGGTCTTCTTCGGTTCTAAACAGCCGCGCCTCCTGCCAGCGTTGTTGCCACTTGGGTTCGATGGTTTTCGGGTCGTAGTGTTCCTGCATAGTCGGGGGATATTGTACCATGAAGGGCTTCATGCCTTCTGGAGCAGCACAATCGTTTCGTAATACGAGTCGAGTGAGCGCGGGCGGGCGACTGAGTTCTGTTTCTGCAGTTCCACATGAATCTGCTCCAGCATGCGGAGCCCTGCCTGGACTGCCAAGTCCGCCGTGATGTCTGCGCTTTCCACGAGGCGCACAATCTCGCGCGAGCGGTAGCGGTAGAACACATGTTGGCGAGCAACGACAAAAGCACACTTGCCTTGCGGTTTCAGCACGCGCCGTATCTCGCGTAGCGATTCGCGCAGATCGGCGAAATAGCTGGCGGTTGCGGCGGCTTTGACGCAGCGGGTGGGATCGCTTTGCATCCAAAGGACGACTTCCTGAGCAGACTGAGGCAGATTGTGTATCGTCTCCGCGCGCTGGATGGAGCCGATTTGCTCTGCTTCTACAGCATCTACAGCGTCTGGCGCGATTAGCCCGAGCGCGGTCATTCCAAACGCTTTGCTCTTGAGGTAACTTTCGCGTCCTGACGAAGCGGGCATGTATGGTGGACTGGTGACGACGCAATCGACGCTCTCGTCTTCCAGCGGCAGCTGGCGGGCGTCTCCGTGCAATACAGTGATAGGAGCAGGTACAACGCCAGTACGCTGCCGAAGCCACTGCCAGACTGCCAACGCGCGCGCTAAGTAAAGCAAGTTTTCCACGAACATCTGGCGTAGGCGGCGTGGCTGGATTGTAAGCGAAAATCGTCCGTACCCCAGCCCCAGAAAACGGAATTTGAATTTGCGCGAAAGAGCGTCGCTCAAAGCGATGTGCAACGGGCTGCACGGCGGTAAATCGCGGAGGGCGCTCAGAATATCAGCGACGTCGGTCTCGACCTCGCGTAGGATGGGTTCAGGCACGCGACGCCGCAAGAAGGTAGGTGTTACACTGTAGAGCGCGTGTGTTTCGGCAATCTCGAACAGGCTTCCTTGCCCCTTTGCTGAGTTGTCTAATCGCGCGAGCGCATTAGGGATAGCTTCAGCAATAGCTCCGTCGTCGAAGAGGAGCTGCGCCTTGGCGCGTGCGATTGCAACCGACAGGGGATCGATATCCACGCCAATCGCGGGAATGCCCATCACCGCTGCTTCTACCAGTGCAGTGCCGCTTCCTGCAAAAGGGTCAAGTACCGTTGCACCTTCGCACAGGTTCAAGAACGCTCGCGCCATACGGGGAAAGAACTTTGCCTTGTAGACATGCAAGCCGTGGAACAGATGCCCTGTTGTCTGTTTCGTGCTAATTATCGAGCGCGCCGCTTGCGGCAGCTCCACAGGCACCTCATCGACAAGGGCGTTGCAAAGGTAATCCAACATTACGCCCGTTTCTTTGGGCGAGCTTGCTCGTCGCGCCACGACATCTGACCACTCCGCGATTGCGTTGAAGGGTACGAACATAAAAGCGATCTGTCCATTCACTTGTCGAACACGAACGAGCGAGTCGGGCAGCTGCGCAAGTTGCTCGCGTGTTGACTCGTTGTCGGGAGCAATTCCGAAGACCTGCTCGCAAAACGAGAGACGCCTAAATAGCAGATTCAGTTCGATTGGTCTGGTATGACAGAGATAGCCCACTACTCCACAACGATGAGTCGCGACGTCTTTAGGCAGCACCCACCCTGCTTGCTGCCATGAAGATAAGAAATCCTCTCCGATTGGCTCAATAGGGCACTGCACTAACGCACGCAACTCGCGCTCCGCAAGTTCAAGGTCTCCGTCTAATGTGATGTTAGAGCGCAGTTTGAACAGGAGTTTCCAGTAGTCAGGTGCGTTTGTCATCGCTTTCCTCCCAAAGCCTTATGAAGTGTCTGTAAGCTGAGAGCAGCCTCTAACTCTTCATCACGAAACCAAGATTTGGTGAGAGTGAACAGCATATCGTAGAAAGGCGACAAATCAGATAGCCTAACTCGCTTCCATTCAGGGAGCGATTCTATATTTTCGAGTAAGTTTGCGTGCGTCCATACAGCGTCTTCGAAGTCTTGAAGATACTCGGAGTAGTGGATTGCGGGATGAATGTTGGACAGTAGCCCTATCTTGACGCGCTGTCGAGAGCATGCGGTACGGTATCTGGCAGTAAGTTTGAGAGACTGGTACAGCCCTTTTTTGATATCATCGGTTCGATCGAGTCCAGGAGCGTTTTTCGAATCATCCACGCCGCTGCCACAGCCGAAAGTGAACCATCGCAGGTGTTGCTGCCCCTCGCGCACCCAACGGTCGCTGTAGCCGCTTAGCATCTGCTTCCACAAATTAATCACCTCTTGCATATCTTCTGCAAGATCGCCTCGTTTCCTACGAAGCAACGCGGGGATGAAAGTGACCTTGTCGCCTTTGCGATTCGCACGAAGTGGAATCGAGCGGTCGATGCCAAACAGGAAGATGGAAATTGGGCGTCTTTTCCAGTTCGTTATATCCGTTGCTCTATGCGTATCAACAATTCGAACCTCGCCCTCGACCTCAGTATCGAGCGGTTCTTCATTGACAGCGTATAGTGGGAAAGCAACAAGAGGAGATGCTTTGACTTCACAGAGGACGACCTTCTGAGGGCTGAATAGAATTACATCGACTTCACCGCGAGCCGTAGTTATGATGCGAGCGTTCCAGCCATTCCGTGTTCTCCGAAAAATCTCTGCGAGAATTGCAGTTAGGCAGAGAGTTGTGTATCTGCCTATGGTATCTGAGGGAGGTTTGTGAGCCACAGGGGGTATGTTCTCGACTCGACCACATCGCGGACAACTCTTGACATAAGTGTAGAAGCTTGCTGCAGGTTCACGGGGACAATACAACCACTGAGTAGCAGTGCACCGCTCTGCGTAGAGGAGGCTAAGACAGAAGTCGAAAACCGCGCCCAGCGCTATCCCCAGCTCGTCAGCATCTAATATCAGTCCCTTTTGCATTAGGTATTGTAAGCAGTCAAACAATCGCAAAACCAGCTTCGTAAGATCAGGTCTTACTTCATCCACCGCTTTAGATGCTTCGAAAATCGAGTGTAACTCGGAAGCCACTGCGCAGTCGCATTGTCCGAGCAGACATTCGGGCAGTGGGTTTCTCTGTGAGCGAGAAGTGTTTCTTGCTCCCTGTTCCGCTCTGCCGTGCATGGTAATCGGTATTTTACCACGAGCAGAGGGTTCACCTAAGAGTGAGCTGCGGGAATGCCTGCAGGCAGGCATGGCGCTGGCTTGGCGTCATCCAGCGCAATCAGGCGCATACACACGTCCCCCGAAACACGGCTCGCCACTGAGGCGGTCAGCGCTAACCCAGATTAATCTCTGTTCAGTTGCGGGGTGTCAGCGTTTTCATTGCTGCACGATTGTACCCCACACAGCATCTGCGCGTGATGAATAGTTCCTGCGTAAATGAAGGCGTTTGAAATGGCTGAAGCCACTTTCTGTGTTATCAATACTTTTTGGTAAGACGCCGACGCTATGCCCCGTAAGGACGAAGTTAGTCTCAATCCCTTGCGCAAGGGCGGTCCTTCGGGACTGCTACAGGCGCATGTCAAATATCTCCAACGCGTCTCAATCCCTTGCGCAAGGGCGGTCCTTCGGGACTGGGCGTCTCGGAGCGCACGGTACGCAGGCTGGTCAGTCTCAATCCCTTGCGCAAGGGCGGTCCTTCGGGACGGAACAGCGCACCTGAAAAGTTTCTGTCGAGAGACGCTGAGCAATCTCGTCAAATGAGTAAAAGTTCGGCTCGAAGCGAACTGTTCGCGTCTCCACTTGAGGGAAGCACGACAGTATCAAAGTGAAACATGACAGTATTAGGAGGAAGCGCCTCACCAGTGTCATCCATCGCATTTTCATGAATCACCCTTGTCTGGCTCTCTTAGATAAACCCAGAAAGTTGATGATGGAATATCCGGACAGTTAATCCCCCCTCTTCTGGCGGTGCATGAAGCGCCAGATGTGCAATATCGCGATGGGTCTCCAGGATTACGACCTTTTGTGCAAGCATTGCTTGCGGTGCATCCGCGCCCGGAGGCACACATATCACTTCTGGTGCAGCCGTCACCTGCAGTGCAAGCCCAGCCACCTGTGCATCCATCTCCTCGAGTGCAGTTATCACTCGCCGTACAATTGTCCCCGCGAGTACACCAGGCATCACTTGTACACCATTGACCGTAGGTACACGCATATCCACGAGTGCATGGATCGTTTTTTGTACACTGCTTGTCACTGGTACACTTGTCAAAACCTGTACACTTATCACTGGTACATCCATCAGATGTACAGTATCTACCAGGTGTACAATCTGAGTAGTTGGTACATTCACCTCCACTGGTACAACCTGTGAGAGTCGCGTATTTTTCCGTAGAATTGGAACTGTTTTTAGAATTTACCATTCTAACGCCTACTCTCATCCCGTTCGCACTGAGCGTGGCAATGTGCCGATAGAGCGCCATCGGGTCCGCTTCTGCCCAGCACACGCTCCAACACGCTAAAGCCCAAGCCATCACAACCAGCCCACTCAGCCAGCCACTGTACCGTCGCCTCATCTCCATCCTCCCCCCCATCGTTTTGGTTTCTTGGCAGGCGGAAGGTTTTCCACCCTTTCCGCCTCCTACTTAATACATGCCATCCAGCCGCAAAAATTATAAGCATTCGTCCCTCAATTCTCCCAAAATCTCCTGCGCCAAACGCCTTATCTTCTGCAAACGCTGGCTCACCGCTGGCTGACTGATGCCTAATTCCTGCGCTATCTCCGACTGGGTTCTCCCCTCCGCCAAACCTGCCAAAATCGCCCAGTCCTTCTCGTCCAAATCAGGCGATAAACGCTCCCACACCTGCGCACAAAACACCCGCTCCCATACCTCCAACACTGCTGGCTGCGCCGCCGCATCCCCAACTCAATTTCCACTTCTTCGCCTGTCTCCCCTTCCACTGAGCAGGCACTGCGTTCACTGGGTTTCCCCTACGGTTGCTTGGGCCAGGTGTTGGCGATAGTGTTGGTGAAGCCAGAATCGAAACCGTGTCCAGAGTGAAGGCTCACTATAGTATACCTCTATAGCCCCTTTAGATGGGATTTTGCCGCTGGGCGGCAACCGTTCCTGTCGCTGTACGATGCGATCCAAATCCTTATCACCAATAATAAATAACATAAATTCAAATCCTTCTCCAGACTTTAATTTTTTAGGGCTTGGGAATTCAATAGGATATATCCCGTATGCCCATGTTGGGACCTGATAAACGATCTCCTTCTCCGAAACATACCACCAGTCAGAGGTGCCAAGCCCTGCCCAGTACTGACCTGCCGCTATAGCTTCAGGATTATAATCAACGACTGCATCATCTGCACCCATTTGTTTCAAATATCTACGCCACTCCTCAATTCCTGAAGGTAGAGGTTTTGAGAAGCGTAGACATATCAATTGTCCGGGACGGACACATAAGAACCTGTTTTCCCCGAAATAACCGATTGTAGCGGTGGGAGCGGGTGTACGGATGAGGAGCCACCCGCTCAACACAACGACGAGAAGCCCGATAAGCAAGATAGAGATGCGTAATCGTTTGTGTCTCATCTGTACACCCCCGGTTATGATACCCTAACAAGGACAATTGCCACTACTTACACAGCCATGGCGGATTATAGGTGCTGGGGGTGGAAAAAAAAGAACAGCCCAGTGAGGGGTTGTATCGATCCACATTTTGGTTCGGTAAAATACGCGTGTACCCACATACACTGGTACGCCATTACGGCACTCGTAGCAATCCTGCAGGGTTAACTTGGTTTCTACGCATTCACGTTGAAATACATGGAATACCGCGCCTATTGCCAAGTGTATGCCGAATACACGGCGTACCTTTGCTTGGATAGCAGCATTAACGATGATTGTGCCCCTGAACATCCAAGGTCCACAGCGAGTAAAGAATTTGCTGCGAGTTGTTCGGAATGGTCCGGAACAGGTGCTCCCAGGCGGCGGATTTACTGGTCTCCCACGCAAGCATATCTCGAAGCCAGTACCTTGACCAGGCAGAGCAAAGAGCTGAACGCCTGCATTGCTAGACGTGGGTATCCGGTAGACAGCCTGCCCGTCCAGTGACTCGGCGACCAACTTCACCGTCTCGGCTTCGCATATAAGAGTGATTCCTATTGTAGCCCATTGTCCTGAAGAAGGGTTATGCCATATTAACACATCAAAGGTTTCGTCCTGTCCATCAGGTGCTTGATACACAACACCTTCCCTGGATACACTCAGCACCTCGCCGTTTAGCGCATACCAAGTGGAGGACTCCGACATTCCACTCAGGACAGGATTCGGAACAAAGGTGACGATTTCGCTTGGTTGCAAAATCAGCCACTGATCTGGGAGCGAAGCAGATAGCTCAATCTCGATGGGCTTAGCCTGTTCATCCAAGATCTCCTCTTGACTGGCTACCCACTGAAAGCAGCCAAGCAGCACGCAAAGAATCCAGATCGCACGAGATGTTTTGCCCATTTCCATCCTCCTCCATCGTTTGGTCTGTTGCAGGTGGGGCAGCTGCTGGTTGCCCTCTCCGCCTGCTATTAATACATGTAGTCGAACCGTGCCGTTTTGATACCCCCTTTTCACCCTTTTTTGCCCCTTTTTCCACCCTTTTGCTGACCCTTTGGACGCTTTTTTCCCCAATAGGGCGGCACGGCTACTCCCAACCGCTCGCATAAGCGGCGCAACGCCGACTGCAAACGCTTGTGTACCGTCTTCTGTGAACATCCCACCCGCTTCGCTATCTCTCGTTCACTCAACCCCTCGCCAAAGTACCACTCCAAAAGCTGCCGTTCCTCTGCCGTCAACCGCTCCAGCGCCTCGCGCACCTGCCCACACAACAGATGTTCCCCGATCGCCTCCAGCGCCTCCTCATCCTCAAACTCCACCGCCTCCCCTGTCTCCTCATCTACAGGCATCGCCACGACCGCCTTGTCCCGCTCCCATAAACGCTGCCACTCGCCATAAATCGCTCGGAAAGCACAAATCTGGGCAAACGCCTCCCGCGAGATCCCTATCTCGGTGTGGTAGGCTTGGGCTGCCCGCCACACCGCGTAGTTTGCGATGGCTTCTCGTTCCTCGCGCCAGTAGGTAGGGGCGTAGCAGGGTGGTGGGCGCAAGCAGTGGGTGGCGGCGAGCGCGCGGCGTACTGCCTGTTGCAGGTCGGGCGGTAGATCGTGAGGCGGCTCGTCGGGGAAGTGCAGGGTGTCGTTCACAGCGTCCCCCCCCCCCGTGCAAAATCGCCTGCAGACGCACAACGGAGCGCCTTCCCAAGCCTCCGCACAGGCGCCTATGACTAATGCACACGCACTGAGGCATCGTCGCCCTCCTTGCTAACACTCAGATTCGCACGGGGTGGAGAGATTCCTGCTTAATGGATAGGTGCAACCACCCAATAACGCTGCTGTTTCGACGATTGGGAGGGCATCTTCCCATGAAAAATCTCCATCGCGATATTGCAGACGCAGGTTCTGGAAGGCGATTGCCTGCAGCGTATGGCGAAACTGGAAACGCAGGGCTACCAGTTCGCGTTGACCTTTCTGTCTCAATCCCTTGCGCAAGGGCGGTCCTTCGGGACAATGATGAGGTTCACGATAGAGCATCTGGAGTTTGAGTCTCAATCCCTTGCGCAAGGGCGGTCCTTCGGGACAAAACTAAACACCCCGCACCTAACACCCACTACCGAAGCTAAACAGCACCTGCAGCAAGTCCGCGTCGTCCACTACCTGGTCGCAGTTCACATCCACCCGACCCAGATCCGCGCCCGACTGCCCAAAGGCAAACAGCACGGCAAGCAGGTCGGCATCATCCACGCAGCCGTTCTCGTCCACATCGCCGTTATGCGAGGCGCAACCTTGGGTATCCAGCAAAAAGGCTTCGTCGCGCCCCGTGGCGGCGTTGTAGCCCTGACCCACAATATAACGCCCGTTTGCCGAGATGCCATTCGCTCGCGAAAGGCGCGAGCCATCACTCAGCAACGCCGCGTAGGTCTGGTTCAGGTCTTCTACTTCAGTAGTGGCGCTGGAGACCCGCCAACGCACGGCGCGTCGCTGACCGTTCGGCAAGGCGGAAAAGCCCACAATCATATCGCCGCGGATATCGAAAGCCTCTCCTGCATTACCGCCCAAATGTGCGAGTTGTTCTGGCTGCCAGTTGTTCGCCTCGCGCCACATCACAGGATAGTAGCCACCGCCCCAGAAGTTGCCCGTGTTCCCGACAGCGATTGCGCCGTTGCCAGAGACCTTGCGGGGTACGCAACCGTAGTGCCCCAATACGGGGTTCAGGAACGCCCAAGCAGCCACGGTGCCATCGCTGTTCAAGCGGAACACAACCCCTTTGTAGCCCCAGCCACTGCCGTGTCCGAAGGCGACCACTGTACGGGCGTCATCCGAAATCCCGTACGCTTCCCCATGATACATATCTCCAGGCACAGCGTAGGTACGAACCTGTCGCGCGTTCAAATCCCAGAGCGCGGGAAGATTGTTGCCAGAAGACGCACGAGCCTTCCCTACCGCGTGGGAGCCTGAGGGGGTGATGTCCGCCGGCCAACAGAATCTATCGGGTGCTGGCGGCAACCACTCGAAGTTGTTGGGCGACTGCCACATAAAAGCGCGTTGGTAGACGTAGTCGACGGGGTTCTTTAAACCCACGGCGCGGGTTCCGTCCGCAGAGACTCCCACAAGTACTGACGAGCCGTTGTATACCTGAATCACCGTATTGGTCGCTCGGTTCCAGACCGTGGCGTAGCCGTTGGCTTCGCCCACGATCATCATCCCATCGTTGGAGACGGCAGAGGCAGCACTACTTCCCCCTGTCGGGGTGAGCGTCCCCAGCCAAATCAGCGTCTGTCCGTAGGCACCCATCCATAAAGTGCCACACACGCATAGAAGCCCAGCCAGATGCTTCCACCTCGTACGCATAAAGTTTCCTCCTTCTCAAAGTCTCAATCCCTTGCGCAAGGGCGGTCCTTCGGGAC
>Ga0101945_1000088_pt1 | contig 226915 bp, 216 predicted proteins | sample DewCreD2012metaG_2_FD_75246 | JGI IMG/M metagenome (GOLD analysis project Ga0101945, IMG submission 75246) | Hot spring sediment bacterial and archeal communities from British Columbia, Canada, to study Microbial Dark Matter (Phase II) - Dewar... ... | reverse complement strand
CTCATAGGTAGGCTTGCAACATCCCATTCTGATAGCACAGCGCGCTGAAAGAAATTCTTTCAATCCCTCATAGGTAGGCTTGCAACCAGAAGTATAAGCTCCGGATGCGGCTTCCGTCAACACGCGTCATTTCTGAGGCAACCCCATAACGCAAGACTAATTTTACCGTCCTCCGCTCCAGAGGTACCACTCAGCCGATTCCTGGGGTGTCGTCGATCCCCTAGGGATTTTGCATTATTTGAGGTCGACGCCTTAGAGGACCCACGTGGGCTCCCCCTTCTTGACCCCAAGATGCTCTCGCTCCAACCACTCAGCCGACCGGAGGCGGTAAAAGAGGACGCTATCTTTAGCCTCATCGATAACCTCTCGCAACTCCTGCTTGAGCCGTTCAAACTGGGACCGGGTTAACTCTCCCTCAAGTACAGAGTTTTGGACCCAGGTCAGGTATTTCCGCCCTACCTTGAGTACCCTGGCAACCCGCTCCACATTCACATCATAGACGAGAATTACATACATCTACTGCATCCTACCACCGGCTGCGGAATGGACGGTACTCTCGATCTCCCAAAAGATGCTTTTCGATCTTATAAAGTTCCAATCTTATGAGCGTCCGATAGGAAACATTCCGACCAAGAATGCGATGCTGGAGTGTAGTCTGCAGGCGTTCTTCCCATGCCTCAATGAAACGTCTCCGTCCCTCCTCCTTCAAGTAAAGTCCTCCCAGTGCCTCGTCAAAATGCTTAGCTTGTATTTCACCCTTCTGGATGAGGCTCAGGATCGTGCGATCCACAAGGATGGGTTTGAACACTTCGGCGACGTCCAGATTAAGGGCAAAACGGCGGAAGTTCGTCGCATGCAGGAACCCTACACGCGGGTCCAGATGGGTTTTGTAGATCTCGCTCAAAACGGCCGTATAGAGTAGGCTGTTGCCGAAGGATAAAAGTGCATTCAGGCGATTCCTAGGCGGGCGCCTTGTGCGTTCTTCAAAGGCAAAATCAGGATTCTCCAGGATTAAGTCGAAGGCCTGATAATACGCCTCCCTCGCTTGCCCCTCTACCTGCATGAGCTGCTCGATCGTATCCTGGGAAGGGATCCTCTCCAGGTGAGTCTGAACGCTGGCTTCGACATCGTCAAGGGATTTCCCCCGCCTCCCATAGTATCGGAGGACCTGAAGGATATTCTGGATTGCACCCTCAACAAACCTCCGAGCGAGATCCAGGCGCTTTTTTGGATCCAGATAGTGGGACACCTGTTGGAGAAGGAGATAGCCAGAGTTATTATGCTCCCTAGGGTAGAACGTCCCCATGTAATACCCGTGAAAACTATAGATGTGTACCAAGATCTCATTTTGACTCAGAAACTCTAATAGCTTCTTGTTAAAGTCAACCTCTCCAAACACGTGAATCTCCTGCACTTGCTCCACCGGGAAGTACCGCTTCTTTTCATCGCGCTCTATGCAAAGGGTGTTTTGCTTCCGGCTTAGGGTACCCCCTCCCATCAAATAGACTGCTCGCTTCATCCCTCTTCCTCATCTCCCCAGCAGAATTCATCATAGGCACAGGAGCGACAGAGCGACATACGGCGAGGAACTTGTGGTGGTTGCGACATACTCCGAATCTCTCGGATGTGCCCCAGGACCTCAGACAATTCAGCCTCTAAGTCTGCCGTTAGGCGGACAACCTCACGACGTCGCTGACGCGGATAGTGGACAATTCCCTGCGTTTCTATCCCACGTTCTCGCAGGATATAGAGGTAATAGGCAACCTGGAGGACATGGGCACGGTGCTGCGCAGGCCCGCGCTTAACCTCATGCACGATCCCCTCGGAGGTAAAATCCAGTCGGGCAAAACCCTCGATGTCAACACTACGCTGTGTTTCCCGCTGAAAGCTTTTCTCATGGAGTAGCCGTCCCAAAGCGACAAGTTCAGACCCTGTCTCCTGCTCCAGTCCATGTATAAATAACCAACACTTGCGAGGGCACACCACGCAGTAGTTTACCTCGGTCCCGCGGACAGGGAGGTTCTCTTCAAGAAGCGTCTCCAGCGTCACCGGCTCTGTGAGATCAGACCAAGACCCGGGATGTTCCGAAACCTCCTCATGCGCCTCCGAGGTCTGTCCTTTGTGGAGGACGTTCTCTTGGTCGAACATAGCAATAGTTCCTAGTACGAATTCCGTCAGTCAATGAAGAGCCCAGCTGTAGGTTCTACCGGTCCTTCAGGCCCTTGTAAACCGCACTCGGAATCGTAAGGCAGATTAGTCACGAAGCACCTGAGATCGGCTACAGGTGTGAAGAACTCGCCCTGTCGGAGCCAGTAAATAGGAACCGGCACCAGCAGCTCCGGAAGACGCCATCCCTCTCCTTGCTCCTTAAGTTCGTAGGCTTGCTGCCTATACTGCTCTGGCAGGACCTCCACAGATATCATTCCACGGCGCGCCGTGAAGCGGGCCCGCATCTCCTCGTCCGAAAGGTCGACCGTATAGCAGCCCAGGATGTGCTGGACCTCGTCCAGAGTCGTACGGCCATCATGTACTTCCTCTTGCCATTCTTCTGTGCCCATCACATATTCATAGAGTTGATGGGTCGCATAGGCGAGGTCGGCCGCGGTAGGGGTTTCGGGCAGTGTGCTTAAAATCTCCAAGCTTCGGCTCAGAATCTCCCTACCATACACCCGCTGAGACCCCTCCAACCACTGACGGTAAATAATGACTGGCGCGGGCGGACGGTCGCCTCGCCGGTTAACTCGCCCCAACCGTTGCACAAGGGCGTCTACTGGGGCGATCTCGGTGACCAGCACATCGTAGGAGATATCCAGGCTCACCTCGACCACCTGTGTCGCTACAAAGACCATGCCGGGTTTCGGAAGCTCGACCTGCGATTCCTTGAGCATTCGGTCGGCAAGCGTGAACCGCGCGTGGAGTAAGGCTCGGTAAGGCCACTTGTATTCCTCCTTGAGTCGCCGATAAAGGCCCTGAGCATCTCGTACGGTGTTCGCCACGACAAGAATGGATTTCCCCTGCTGTGCGAGCTTCAAGGCTGCTTCAAGCCCGCATTCCAGGAGCGTCCCCTCACGGAGATCCAGCAGGTGGCGGCGCCATTCCCAGAGCTTGGGCTCCGCTTCCACAAGCTCTCCAGGCGGGAAGAAGCGGAGAAGCGGATCTGGGAGGGTGGCACTCGCTAAAGCCAGGCGAGCAGGAGGCTCTCGACCCAGGGCTTCAAGGAGGAGACCCATGGTGTAAGGCTCGTAAGCATGGATCTCGTCAAGAATAAGCGTAGCACGCCGGGCGAGGCTCCGCCGCTCTTCCCAGTGACGTCCGTTGAGGTGCGCCAAGAGATACTGATCCAACGTAGCGACAGTAACGGGTTTGGCAAAAACGTATCCAAAGAGCCGGACGTCTAGAGGGTCTTCTTCGGATTCTCGGCGGAGCATATAATTGGCCCTCCCATGGGCGAGTGCTACGGCACTGTCTCCATAGACGCGTCGCAGGCGTCGCCACATGGCGTTTGTGGTCGCCTGGGTGGGCAGGAGGTAAATGATCCGCTCCGCATTCGCTGCCCAAAGGAGAAGCGCCTCAGTCTTCCCCGTACCAGTCGGCGCCCGGAGCAAGAGGACCTCCTTGTCCGAAGCCGATCGGGCCTTCTGCTGGAAATCCCGAGGTTGAGCTCCGAGCTTCACCATATGCTGTTCGACGGCTGGCCTCCCGGAGCTCAGGAAAAGCACAGACGGCTCGGGGATTTTCGCCGAGGCCAGCCAATCAGCCAGATGGAGCACCGCCTTCACCCAGCCGAAATCCTGTGGAGGCAGGCGTTGCAAAATGCCTCGAAACGTACGGTTTTCGCCCTCAAACGGCAAGGAAGCGTCCAGGAGAGCGGCTGGCGAATTCGTGAGGAACGGCTGAACGGTTTTCCAGAAATCCTTCACAGCCAGAAAAACTTTTACATCACAGGAATCCAGAAGCTCCCAAATTTCCTGAAGCGCTTGGGGGAGTAGGTCCAGCTCGTAGTCAGGCTTCTCAAAGCCCTTATACAGCTCCGGACCTAGGGGTGAATGATGTGTGAGAACCGCAGCCGAGGCCTCATAGCCCTGGACATCCCACCCATATACCTCTGCGAACCGCCTTTCTGCCAGGAACACAAACGGGAAGGACGCCAGCGCATGGGGATAAGCGCTTTTGCGCTGCCCCCGAATGTAAGCCTGAAAGTCTTTTGTGGCTTTTCCGATATCGTGGAGGGCGCATGCCAGAAGGACCTTGATCCGAAGTGTCTCGGGTAGGCCAAATTGCTTTGCGAGGGTGTCGCCCAAGTGGGTGACTTCAGCCAGGTGGCCAATCAAACTTGTGTCCGGCTTGGCTAGCAGTTGAGCCATGTGAAATTCCTCTCCTCCCACCGAAGCGCCGGCATTCCCGTCACTTCAATCTCCAGACCAGGCGGCAAGAAACTCAGCGGGACGGGGGATTCGGGATGCCGGATACCTCTCGCATCCACGCGAAACCGGAGCGGGAGCGTTTCCACCACCGGCGGCTCGAAATGGGTCCCAGGCGTCAAGATCGGCCGCACACCGGATCGCTGGCGGATATCCATAGGTAGCACAGTCCCTCGAAAACGGGGTTCCCCCTCGGCGGCCTCGCCCAAGGTGAGGGCTTCTACCAGCATCAGCTCGTCTTCGCGTCCCAGGGAGAGGGGATAAGCAGGGTCTTGGAAGGCTCGCTCCAGCCGGCGTAGGAGATCTTCGGACCCCCCATAGAAAAAGGTATAGCGCACGAAGAAGAGCAACTCCCGAAAATACGGGGAACGCTCGGCGATCTTACCAGATTTGATCTTGAGCACTGTCCACATATCCCGAGCGCGGGCAGCTTCCTCCTCCATCCAGACCGAGACCTTGAACTCGTGGACCGGGCTTCGTGGCGCCCACATTTCCCGATCGGAGAGTCCCATTGCGGCCCCGGCGATCCCGAGGAGTGTCGTCGGCGGGGGCATGGGGAATGTCCGCTGGTAGTTATGGTCTAGCGGACGCCGGAAAGACGCCACCTGAGCTCGAACAGTAACGGCTAAGATCAGCTCCATAGCCCATCAACGTCCTGTTTAGCCTGCACCAGCGACTCGTGCACGGTTAGCACCGGGCCGTAGGTGCCGAGCGTTGTACGGATTTCTTCCTCGTTCTCAAAGATACCTGGCTCTATTCCGAAGAGTGTTTGTTCCCGATAGCCATTGAACTTCTGGAGCGCGTTCACGATAGGCTCCAAATCCAAGATATATTTGCTGTTCTCGTAGTGAGCTGTGAAGGCTTCCAGAAAGACCGGGTGCTTGACCTTTAGGCGCGCATAAGCGAGGAACTTCGGGGAAAGATCCGCCAGCATCCGTGCGGTGCGCCCGCCGCCCCAGAGAAGATTGAGAGCTTCGAAGAGTGTCTGCAGGCGCTTCTTGCGTTCATCGGCTGAAAGAACGCGCTCATTCTTCTCGCCGATCTCCAGCGGCCGAAACACACCCACTCGATCCAGTTCTACGAGCATTACTCCTTTGAAGAGGTTGGCATAGAGTTCGGTCTCAAACATATTCCCGCCGGCGGCCATAGCCTCTCCGAAGCGCTCGAAGGAACGGGTCCCCAGGTCACGATCGCCCTGGAAAGGGAAGAGCCCCACCGCCGCCGAGACACGAACCGGCGAGGTGCGCCGCCGTCCGCCAGAAGGGTCCAGGTACCCGAATAGGTCTTCATCCACAAAATCCCATGGGCGCACAGGCGGAGTAACTTCCTGTCCGCTTACCTGGGCGAACGGTTCGGAAAGCTGATACCCGAGCTCCTCCAGCCGGTCTCGGAGCATCCGCCGGACGGCCTGGCCGGAGATATACGGAATGGTGCTCCCATCGGGCAGCGTAACCTTCTTGGCAACCACCACGTTGCCTTCCGTGTGGGAGGCATTCACGTTAGCCGCCGAGACCTTTGCCAGATAGCCGATTACGATGGCTTTGCTCATGATTATCCCTCCTGTGTTGGTTAAGATTCTTTCCAGAATCGCCCAGGTCTGTCCGCTACGCCGGACGCGCAGGAGAATCTAGTCGATCATTTCCGTTCAAAGATCCGAGTACGTCCCTTCACAGCGATCGTACCAGGCAAGACGAACACAGGCGGTGGATCGCAATAATGCTCCTTCTTTCTGGCTCCTGGGATCAGGTCTTTCAAACTCACGCTGGCAGAAGGCTCAAAATCCGCGCCGAGTATCACAGCACCGGAGACGTCTTCTTTCAAAGGTTGAACCGCTGAAGCCATGACAGCGCTGGCGTCATCCGGGGAAGCTTCCTCGATCGATAAGCAAGTCACAAGAGAGTCTTTACACCCTAAATAGCGAATATGCCAGAGAGCTTGCTTCACGATGACTAAGATCTCCGTGTCTGGCAAGCCTAAAAGTATGGTGAGCACACCACCGAAAAGGGCATACTCACGCGTGTGGGGACGAGATGGGTAGTAACTACCGCCTTCGTCTAGGCCTCTAGCGGATTCGACAGCCGGCACACTCCGATAGCGCAAAAAGGCTTTAAAGGAAAATGCAGAAGAAGGCGGGATAATACGAACCTCTATCTTTGGAAGATAAGGAGCCAAAATGTGCGCTGAACGATCATCACCGTCTTGCAAAAGGGCAGCCACCAGCGCCATCTTCACGGTCAGTGGGGAAGGGACAAAAGGTGTAACCGCTGCAATGGCTACTGTTTCCGGCATTCGGTAATGAAAGACATGAAAATGATAATCTGCCTTGAGCCATTGCATCGGTTCAGAAGCAGGAGCGGCACTTTCCGTCGTCATAACCTTTTTCCTGACTTGCCTTGCCATCCGACATCCCCTAATCTCAGGTTCGTTTGCTTCAAGAACCCGATGAGCCCTTTGCTGCTTCACTCTGTGAGCGCTGCTGCCACTCTTCTATAATTTGTCCCACTTTTTCCTTAAAATCGTCGGGCTTACTAAACTCCTCGACTCTCAGCGTATCCCCGCACTTCTCCTTCAGTTGCTGGATGATGTCACGATACTGAGAGTTGGGCTTAATGATAGGGCGATTGGGATCTCCGCCTTCCAGTTCAAACTTAATAGGCGAATAGAATGGTGCAGGACCATCGGTTGAAAGCACGATAACGCCTTCAAAGGTGCCATCAGGGTGATGGAGCCATCCGGCTTGTTTTGCGAAGGAAGGAGAGAGCATCCACTGCTTGATGGCTTCCAGAAGCACCCATATTCGCTCGTACCGCTTGTTGGCATCGGAAATCGCATACCTGTCCACACCATTGCTCAGCCACCACCAGTCGTTAAAGCCGATGCGATCCAGGTCAATCCGGAGAACTCCACCGTAAGTGCCGATCCGCATGTTCTGGACAAAAAGATTGTGCTTTCCTGGGTCCGGATCATAAGCGCTGTGCTGGGTGTAGTTGACCACTGCAGGATGTTCGGTAATAAGCCAGCCAACTTCAAAACAGGAATCGCGCTTCAAAGTTCCTTGTGCCCCGTCGGTTGCTTCAAGGGCCAAAAGGAATCCGCCAATATCACAAAGTGCGCAATCCTTGAGAAGTTGTTCGGTCGCAATGGGATAATGCGGAGGGTCTAAAAGAGGTAAATCTCGATTCTGAACATTCTTTTTTGGCAACGAGTTTTGGTTATTCTGGATCCATTGCTTAAGCGGTTCTTTCCCCCGGTCCGGCACAAGACCCTGACAGCGCTGGTGGAGGGGGAGTCCATGTTGCTGGCAGAGCCTTACGAAATTCTCAAGGATGTGATGCCGAACAATTTCACCGCTGATACCGTCATATTCTTTGTCGCCTACGGTAATGCGACGGGGTTCCATAACATTCGTTCCACCCGCCCCCTCGTTGTTGGCGGCGTGGAATCCCAACTGAATCCGAAACGACATAGCAAGGCTCTTGTAGGTCATGACGATCCCTCCTTTTATTGGTTCTCACTTATTGGCTCTGAAGTTTCGGCAGCCACAGCTGAAGTGCTTTGCTCAGCAGAGAGCTCTCGGACTCGTGCTCGGCTGAGCACATCCAGAAGAAAGATTGCTTTCCACGCGCGGAAAGCCTTTTCATCCCGCAATTGTGCTTCAATCTCGCGAAGGGTGTTTGCCAGATCCCGGGCGCGGGTCAGTGCCTCACGAATGTTAGGAGATTGTCCTTGCTCCTGTTGCTCCCGATAAAATCCACGAGACACAATATGTTCCACCTGCTGGACGAACTGAGAAAAGTTGCCCGCATTCTCCAGCCGCGTGAACTGGTTCATCCAACCCTTTTCATCAAAGCTCAACGCACGGGCAAGGGCCTCTACCACCTGCCAGGGTATGTCGGGTAGCTGCATGGACATCATATTTTTCACCTCCTGTAAAAGTTGCGAATAACCTAAAAGTTGACGGGCTCCAAAAGACCCTCGCAAATTCTGGCTCTGCGACGCTGCCAGGACGCGCGCCTTCAACTGCTCCATCTTTACAAGAGCATCCACCGATGGATTCGCCACAAATTCAGCCACCCAGCGAGCCACATGTTGCACCTGCTCGTCAACATTTTGTCTCCTGGTTTCGTAAAGGAACTGACGAAAGTTCCTGAGAAGTTGCAGGGCTTGTTGATTTTCCTTCTCAACAATTTCATTCCACCAGTAAGCACACAGTCGTTCCAATCCCAAGTAGCCGCTGGATGAAAACACATTCCTTCCAAAAATTCGGGTATATACAAAGTCAATAACAGGCAGCTTCTTATTTGCAAGATCAATTAAAATAGAGACAACGGCTAATACTTCTGCCGTAAAACCACTTGCGGAATGGTGGAAGTTTCGGAAATATGTTAACGACCCGCTCAATACAAACCTTTTGCTGAATACAGGAAGAATGTAAGTTCTTTGCTCACCAGATCTAACAGCGGCTGAAAATGAGAATCCGAGAGATGCGGCAATAAGATCAAGTGATGAAATTTGATATTCTTTCTTTGTTCTTTTAGGTTTAGTGCCTTGACTACTTACAAGCACCGCATCGCTTAAGGGATCAACACCACGAGGTCCATATTGAAGTGCGGCGTCAAATTCTTTTAGTGCAGGATATCCCTTGGATACTGGCAATCCATTGAATTGGTGGCACTCGGTATCACCTTCAATATCTCGAAATGCTTTCTCAATTTGCTCTTCTTTTTGGGCCAAGTCATAGGCTTTGCTCTTACCTTCGTTGAGAACCCATGAAACGAGGGATTTATCCCTTTCAACATAAACCCCGCTCACTTCCCAGTAAGCACCTTTATCCTCCACCTCGGCAGAAGCGGTCCCGAAGAAAAGATGGGCAACGCCGATCAGACGGGCTGCATCGTAAAACGGCAAGCCCGTTTTATAAACCAAATAGCGATCCTTTTGAAGTGTTATCGGGCTTGGCAGTCCCATAATGACTCACCTCAATTCAAGGTTTGTGTCTCCGGCATCCTCCCAATCGCACACCTTGACGAGACGGTTGGCAATACAGTAAAGGAAGTAAAAGTCATCGGTGGGTCCAGGCGGCTCATCGGCTTTAGATGCCTCAGTAATCCTTTTTGCAGCCTCGCTGATGGCCTCTTGAATCTGCTGAACTTCGTCTCCCGATAGATCCAGTAATTGGCACAATTGGTCCTGCAGCCACTCGTTAACCTTCTGACCATTCCACTCATCCCATTCAAACTTGCCCCCTTCAATGGCTCCCGTAACCTCCAGACTGTGATGTCGTGCCGCTGCAAGGGCAATCGTATCCAGGAACCTGTAGTTTTCAAGGACTTTTCTCAACAAAGCCTGAAGGAAAGGATACGCAAAAGGTGCATGGGGTGGCGGGCTTGCAAGCTCCTTTTTCTGCTCAACATTACTTAGGGAACTTGTTCGGGCTATATAACCATCCCTTGTCTTTCCGCTGACTTTTTGCTCATTTTGCCAAACAACTTCCTGCCATTGCTTGTTAAGTTTTCCAACATCGTGAAGATAGGCGGCGATCCGCATCGCCCATATTAGAGAATCCACAAAGGACTGAAGCCGGGCATCACCTAATCCAAGCGCTTCCTTTGCCCACCTTTCAATAAATGGTCGGTAAGACTTCGTAATTCGTTCAGAACGCTCCCACACACCTTTTGCGTGCTCTTCCCATTTCTGAAAGCGCCCCGTCGTTGTCTTCTCTCGCATCTCGGCATTCGGCTGGGGCTCAAAACCTGTCTCCTCTCCGGCCCCTTCAAAAGTCAATCCTTTTCCTGGGCTATAACCCGCCTCTTCAGCCAGCAACACATAAGCAAAGTTCGGGCGAATATCCTCATCATTCTTCACCTCAACAAGAAAGCTCTGATTTTTCTTCTGGGCAGACAGCTCCAGTCGGTAGACAGTCTTATCCTTAATCTTGCTCAGAAACACACCATAAGGAACCGACACCGTCTTCAACCGTTTCCCCTGCCGGAGTTCCTCCTCAGCTTGGTCTTTGTCTTTTACCACCGCCACCTGAACATTTAGCATCTCCCGAAGCAGTTCTTCCACTTCACGAGGGCTACCTGCACGAAATGCCCGCTCGTAAGCGGCAAACGCATCTGAAGGTGTGATCACTTTCCTCATGGTCATTCCTCCTCTGTTTCGCCTTCGGGTTCTTCCTCTTCTTCTTCCGCCTCTTTCTTCTTGGGCTTGTGCTTTGCAAAAAGCGAACTAAATGGTTCTTTACCTTTGGCAAATTCTACATCGGTCGTCCCTGAAAGGTACGCATTATACAAATCATCAAGGGCATTCGTAATAAGTTCCTGTTCTTTCTGCCAATTTAAAAGTATTTCCTGATTTCCCATTTCCATTTCCAGCACTATCTGAGTGAATTCAATCGCACGTAACGGTCGACTCGTATTGCGTTTCTCTTTGCCCTTCTTATCATGACTGACTTCTACAAGGCGAACCTGATCGCTGTAAGGAGTATACCACTTATCCCCTGCCGGCTTTACGACAATCACTTTCCCCTTGCGTTCTGGACTTCCATCGTGATTGAATCGCTGACAGCGTCCGGCCCGCTGGATGAGAGAATCCATGGGGCACAACTCCGTAATGACCAGAGGAGCTGATATGTTCAACCCCGCTTCGGCAACTTGCGTGGTCACAAGGATCGCCGGGTGCGTGTTTGCATTCTTCCCAAAAAACTGGGAAAGTTTATCTTCTACATTCCTTCGGTCATCCTTTGTGAAGCGGGAGTGAGCCAGAATCACTTCCGGTCTATCTTGATTTTCGAAAAGACCTTTGAGTTCATCATACACCCGGATTGCGCGTTCCACAGTATTGACGAAAACAATCACTTTCTGAGGTCCGTGAACGTCCAAACTGCCCCACGCATCCCACTGCTCCTTTACAAACTCTACTAGGCTTTTCTCGTCTTTCTCGTTCCAAACAAACCTGTCGTCATCTCTTACACCCTTCAGTTGCAAATATACCTTTCGCCAGCCGTCCCGCTGTTCAATGTCCTTTTCGGATGCTTCTATTTTCACCAGCCCACAGAACTTCGAGAAGAACTCCATGACCGATAAGGGTAGGGTGGCCGTCATGACACACGAAAGTAATCCCCATCGCTTCCGCAAATAGAGCATGGCAAATAAAAGCGGAAGCCCTTTCTGAGGTGATAGAAGGTGAACCTCATCAAAAACCGAGTAACTTGTCAGCACAGCTCCCGCTGCCGCATGACTCAGGTGAGATGCCCACGACAGAGGCGCTCCGGCAAACGCCGTCAAATATTGATCAATCGTCGCGATCACCGCTCGCTCCGAGAAAAACTCGCTCTCCGGCTCGTCACCATGATGAATCACCGGACAGAAGCCAAGGCTCCTGCATTCGTCTTCCACACCGCGAGCAAGCGCTCGAAGAGGCAAAGTGTAGATTAGCCTTGTGCCCAGCAGACCGTTGTTCCGTTGCGACTGGGTAAAAGGTTGCAGCGCAGCCCTGGTCTTACCCAAGCCTGTTGGGGCAACGACGAGAACAGATTGGCCACTACCAAGGATGTTTAGGGTGCACTTCTGGAAATCCCGCTCGCTCATGTTCGCTTTATCTCCATAGAAGAAATGTGGAGTGCTTGATTAGGCACGGTCTATCCCTCCCCTCCACCCCTCCGCAAATACGCGTTCATCGCGTAAATGGAAAGGAGAGTCTTGACCCGGACCCAGGGAGCACCAGCGATACGCTCGCCCTTCTCAATGCGCAAGATCGCCTCCGGGATCGTGACCTCGAGCCGAAACTGGGCGTCGTTCAGCACCCGGTAGAAGTCCTCCGGGTTCTTGGCGTTACGCAGGGCATAGAGTAGCCCCATCTCGTTGTGCTCCTGGGCTGCGCTGCCCAGTGAATGTCCAAAACCTGCCAGTATGCGTTGGAATTGCTCATCCATCTTGAAGACCTCCTGTAGGTATTGGTTTAACACTTCCATTGTGCCCCGAACCAAAGGGTGGCGGTTTCGCTCGTCTTCCCTGGCACGGAAGAGAAACTGCTCGATAAACGGCGCAGGGTCGCCAAACTCCAGGATCGCCAAGGCGATGCGGTCCCGCCAGATAGTCTCACGGTTCTGCCCTTGCCGGGCCTCGAACTGACCGAAGATGAAACCCAACTGACGGTGCGGATTGTCTATGCTCCGTTCTGCAAGTAACTTCACCCAGCCCTCGTAGAGCCGGAAGAGCCGTTGCAGTTTGGAGAACTCCCGCAGCGCTTTCATTTGGAAGGCTTGCCCGGGCGTGCCGGTGATGGCGTAGAGCGTGATGGGGGGCGGCGGCTCGTCCGTCGTTCCAAGGAGCGTCGCCAGGAGTCGGCGCGCCTGATCCGTGAGCACATCCGACTGCCGAACGTGCTGAAAGAGTGCCAGGAGTAACCCCAGGGTGGTCTCGTTTACATACGGACCCGAAAACACCACGGGCGCGGTGCCGCCTCTCTCACCTGCCACACGCAAGGGCTCCAGAACCTCTCGATGTAAGCGCTCCATCTCCCTTAGGTCGGAGTGGAAGATAAAGAAGTGAAGGGCGTCACGCCCCTGTGCTTTCCAGAGCCAGCCAAGGTACCCGGCAAGCCCCGCCATGGCGCACCGGGCGCACAGCCGTAATCCTCGCTTCGTGCCGGGATAGAAGGTGCCGAACTTCTGCGGATCCACCACGAAGGGATACATCCACATCGCGGCGTCTGTCAGGTGGGTCTTCTCCCCACACACATCGCACGTATCAGATTTTTTGCTGAGCTTCAACCTGAGCGCGAATCGAGGAGGCTGGGTGAAGACGGTTCTTTCTTCCCCGTTGACTTTTGCCTTCACCTTAGGCGCAGAGCCAGAAACCTTGATGAAAAGGTTCGTTGGGAACACCCAGTTCACTTTCTCGTATTCTCGGAATTCGCCGGTCCTTGGGTCGTAATATTCTCCCTTATTACCGCTGGGCTGGACAAGCTGGTCGAGTAACCATTCCAATACGTTCTGTGTGTCATGCTCACCTGTCCCGAACTGGCGGAGGAGCACTACGAGCCCCGTGTCGATCCAGAAGTTTCCGGTGGGGCGGTCCAGAGAAAGTTGAATGGTATCGGAGGGCATTCCCATCCTACCTCACCTCATCGAACGAGCTCATTGCCTATCCTTCTGTCTGCTTGCTGAGCCACTCTAAGATCTCCCGCACGAAAGCAGAGAATCGTGTAGGCGCGTTCCTCAGAACCTCCAGGACGTGCTTGAGGTCAACCTGCACGTATTCGTGGACCAGGATATTTCGAAATCCTCCAGACCCTCGCAGCGAGGAATACAGAGATTCCGAAATGACTCCAGCGGCGCACAGCTCACGGAGCAAGCCTTCATACGTATCCACCCGTCTCCCATACTGCTCTGAAAGGATGTGGTCCGCAATTTGAAAGATCAGAGTTAACCCAGCTAGGAGCCCGTGTTCGACCGTCCACCGCAGGCTCAAATTGGTTTCCAAGCTTGCAAGTGTGATATTTTGATATTTTGCCAGCTCCGAAGTTACCTTCTGCAATTCCCCTATAGCTTCCTGGAGAAACTGCCTGTTTAACCCCATAGCGCCCTCCTTGCCGGTGGAAGAGCGGCGCGCGCCGCTTTCGCGCTGCTGCATCCGGACCCCAAGCTCCCACCGAATGCGGTCCTCGGACATACGCGCGTAGATGCACACCCCTGTTTCGAGAACCTGCGCCCGCAACCAAAGAGGCGCTTGCCGGAGATCCACTACATCTAGCCGGTCTGTCCCGAGCCATTCTGAAAGCTCGGCATAAAACGGTTGGAAGCGAAACTCCTCCATCGAAAGAATCGCAAGGTCTATGTCCTCTGCCTCTTGCGGAGAGCGGGCAGAGGAACCGAACAGATATGCCAACTGAATTGGGTGACGCGCGAAGAGCTCCGGCAACATCTTTAAACGCCTCTCTACGTCCGGACTTAATTGAGGAAGACGGATATATTTCTCACGAACCCCCATACACCTTCTCCTCTAGATCATGAGAGTTTCTTCATCCTATTCATGTCGCAGTATGGTCAAAGATGACAACTTCGCCGGTGACAGGGGAGTCATACAAGAGCCGGCGCGCTTTGCCGTGCAGGGCATGGCCGATTGCCAGATACAGCCAGATCGGCCCCTGGCCGGTGAGTACCACCTCGTTGCCTTCTCCCGCCTGCTCCTTCGCTCGCTCCAGATAGTCAGGTAGGTCTTCTAGTTTCGCGATATCCCCATAAAGTCCTTTTACATCAATCACCACTCGGCCGCTGATCATGACCCGTGAAGATGACCCCCGAAGCAACCCCTCCAGCCACTCGGGGATCTCTTTCACCCGGCGCTCGATGCTGTCGATGCTGGCGGCCTCTTTCCGCATCCCGCAGTGGGCCAAGTCGTTCCGCAGGTCTCCCAGCGAATCCCAGATCCTTGCGACCTCCCCGTGCTGGAGGATCTCTCCCCACCTGGGCGGAATCTCACCAGCTTCTCCCCGAAGCCTCGCTGCGGCGGTGTTTAGCACACCCTCAACCTCCCGTTCCCGGAAGTCCTTAGCCAGCCAGTCTCCTTCTCCCAACTGGAGCGCCATCCACGTGACAACCCACTCCCGGGCCAGGAGGACAGCCTGGACGAGTAGTCCTTTCTCCACATAGTCCTTGATGAGGGAAAGCTGTTTCCGGAGATGTTCGGTGTCGAGGCGGTCGGGAGCATCATGGGCCAAGGCATCGACCTCCTCCTGGACCCTATCCAGGACGACGCCGAAGGGTTTCGCCCACCGAGCGGCCTCGGCCTGGGTCGCGTTAATGAGCTCTCGTAGGCCGTGGGCGTGATGCATCACATCTCGGGGACGGGCTAGCTGCATGGCCTGTGAGAATAGGCGTAACTTTCTCCCCACGCTTTGAAGCTGCTTTGGCAGGGAGTCTCCGCCAGGTATCCGCCAGGCCCGCCGGTGGCTTTCCTCTATGCGCTGGGCCAGCAGGGAGGCGTCGCTGCGCCGAAGCAAGAGCTCCGCCCCGCTGAGCCAGTCCATGAGGTCTAAGAGAAGGGTAAGGTCGAAGACCGGCGCTCGGTCTTCCGGCCGAGGGGGTGTGCGGAAAGGCTGGCGGGCTTCGTAGGCACCGTAGACGATGCATTCCACCCGTACGCCCTTCACGCGCCGCAGATATGCGGCTACGGCAAAGACGATCATGGGGATGGACCGAAAGGCGTGGGTGATGTCCAGCAAGACCGTGTCGCCCTCATCCACCGCGGAGGCAACACGGTCGAAAACCTCCCACAGTTCCTGCTCAGAGCGGCCTTCTGGGATATCCACCCATTCCACCAGATCGCCGAGTTTGTCCTGCAGCATTTCTACATACCTGGGCTCCGACTCGGAGGGACGGTAATTCTTCGCCCTCTCCGTCACGAAAATGAGGACCTTCTCTGGCCCAAAAAGCCGCGCTAGGGCTTCCGGGAAGAGGCGGGTGGTGTGGGAGCGTTCTTCCCACACATAGGTGACCGTTTCATATTTGGCGGCGCCGAGGAAGGAAAGGGCTTTCACAATGGCTCCCTTTCGATCCATCGCTCCACCGCCTGCCGGGCGCGTTCCAACTGTCCAGAAGTCTGCGCTGTGGTCGTGAGCCGAAACCCGATACCCCGCACCCTGCGTCCCGGCAAGTATACAATCAGGCAGTGCGGGTCCTCGGCTTTGACCTTGGGCTGCCCCTCTCGCCAGCCGATATCGTCAATGCGCTCCACGAAAGAGAAGCGATTCGCTAAACGCTCGGCCCATTTCTTGGTTCCCTCGGCTTCCTTGGGTTCCCCGTGTGCCAGGTGAATCTCACACTCGCCGGCACGAGGTTCGGGTAAGGTTTCTACGCTTTCCAGCACCCGCAACACTATCTTGCCCAGGTCGGTCAGACCTGCGGTGGTTACAAGACCGTTTTGCTCGAGAAGCCCTTTGACTTCGGAAGGCACCGCCTCGCCTTTCAGGCCACCGATGATGTTGCCCAATAGCGGAAAGAGCCCGATGAAGGGGAGGTTTACCAACTTGATCTGCTCTACCGGCGGATGGAGTGCCTGGTTTTGCTCTTCTCGGCTCTTGTTCTTGAGTTTGAGAATATGCCCTTCTTCCTCTAAGACTGGGTCCTCCACGAGCACATGAAAGAGGCGTCGGGCACCGTAAAACTGCACGGCAAGCGCCAGGAGTGCCGACATCGCTTTGCGTCCGCCGGCGATGCAGGCATAAACCTCCCAGCCCATCTTGCGATAGCTTCGGAGCGCATCACAGGTCTGTTCCATAAACTCTGCGGCTGCCTCGTCGGAATCCACGTCGTAGAATCTGTCAAGTATCCGGACATCGTAAACCGCCACTGTGCCGCCGTAGTAATCCGGCAGATGCTCGTTCAGAAGGTTCGCGGTATCCTGGGCGAGCGTCTCCTTTGTAGTGAGGAGCACGACACAGTCCACGTTCACGCCGTCTGCCCGAAGCCGGTCAATGGCTTCGGTGACGACCGCCGGACTCTCTCCGAGGGTGGCGAGGAGTACCTTCTTCATGACTGCTTCTCAGGTTCGTAGGACGGTTCCACGACCTGTAAGCCCGTTATCCACCCAAAGTCTCTCTGATTAAACGTATAGAGAGGTAAACCATTTACCAATGCCGTAGCAGCGATGAGCATATCGCATATAAGAGCTTCAACACGGCAACGTTCTTGAGGGGGAGTATAGCGCAAGCAATAGTCTCTCAGTAATTCTCCAGCTTTTGCTGAAATCCTCCTGTTAATGAAAAATACATGGTGTATTTTCCTGGTGTTTCTCATTTGAGCTATTCTATCTTCAAATTGCCGAAGTGTATCGTCTCTCGGCCCAGGTAAACCCGCAACCCCTTTATATCGTTCCATCAAGGAGATAATTGAGACGCATACTTTACATCCATTCGACACAACCTCTTCCCACCAAGATATGCACTCATCATGAGCGTTATCGTAATGCATTAAAACCATACTATCTATTAAAAACTCATTCGACAGATGTTGCCCTCCTGGCAACAATGGCTTGCCGCGCATAGCCGAGCACCTCAGCCAGTTCCTTGTCCGAAAGACTTTCTAACTCCCCACGAAACGAAGAGATTACTTGAGAAATCGCACGGTATGACTGTTTTGGACCTGGTCTTAGCCAAACCGAGCGTTGCATAATTTGGGCAAACTGAGTTGCTTTCTTCAACCCATGTTGTGTCACATATAAACACCACTTCGACCACTCTGACGAAGTAATCCCAACAAGCTTTCCCGCTATTTTCTGTCCGAGTTCAACCTTCTCATCCGTTGTCATCAGTACACCTCCCTCGGGCATGGTTCATTTTTGAGCTGGAACCCGTGTACGAGAGTTTTCCATGACTCTGAATGCAGAAGCCTGCTCTCTCGACATTCCTGCAGACAGCGGGACAAGAAGGGAAGCACTTCCCTCCCCGTCGCTATCTGAGGCGTGAGCAGTCCTCCCCAATTGCCGCCCCAGAGGCGCAGTCGGACAGGATTAAACTGCACCGATCCGAAGCAGCGGGGTTTGGCACCGCCTATCTTGGGGGCAAAGGCTATGATGACCCGCTCGCCCTCCACTGCCCAGCCCAAGGCATGGAAGAGCAGCCCGAGTTCTGCTTCGCTGAGGTTCTCGAATATGAGAGTTCCTTGAAACTTCGTTTCCTTGCGCATAACCTCCACGAATCGGAATCCAGATTGTGGTCGTAAGTCCCTTACAAGTTGAAAACTCTTTCGTTCGTAAAAACGGCGCTTTGTAGGATCGTATCGCCTGGGTTCCCAGAGCTCTCCGATTTTCACGATCTCCGGCTTTCCTGCGGATTCAGGCAAAAAGTCTGAAAAATGCACCCGTCCTCGGTAGCCTGTAGTCCCGAAGAGTCGGCAAGCAGGGCAGAGCGGGCTGTTTTCATCCTTGAATCGACAGAGTTGGTGGGCGTTTGAACGTACCTGCTCTCTGGGGCGTCGAATTTGCGATACGCATGAATTGGAGATTGCCTCAACGATGGCCCGGATGGCGCCCTTGATGCTGGTCCCGGGCACGCAGATTTGCCCGTTGCGGCGGTAGAAGGTGTACCAGACATCCGGGCCGTCGTCCCGAGCGTTAGGATCGAACTCATAAGATCCGGAGCCCACAAAAAGGTATTCCGAGACGACCGTAAAGGTGTGCTCCAGACGCCCGGTGAGACCGGCAAATTTCTCGTGCGTCGTCGCTGGCTTGCGCTTAGGCTCTTCAGGAGGAATGTCTATCAGCACAAACGGCTTCGGCTCTGCGTTAGGATCCCTGGGCATAGGACGCCTCCCGTGGACTCACAAAGGTCACGACACCATTACGCGAAAAAACACGGCACTGCCGTGTTACGCCAGAGCGACCGCCGCCGGGATAGGCAGAAAACTGCGGCGCAAAGCGCTTGTCGTCCAGGTCCACAAGCCGGAGCGTAGATTTGTCGCACGTCCAGTCTCCGTCTACAGACTTGAGCTCCGGGGGCAAGTCCGTTACCTCTGTATCGCTCAAGACAAGCACCCGGAAACGCCCCTCCGAAGCAGGCTCCCAGCGGACTTCCAGGCTGTGGCTAAAGGCACAGCCTGCCTGCCGAGGCTCTATGTCTGATGGGAAGTCGAGCCGTGCCAAGTCCCAGCTCAGCGTCGTAAGCCCTGAAAACGACTGAATGAGCGAGCGGAGCGCGTCCGCAGTAAGTTCGCCGCTGTATACCCATCCCTTGTTCATGCCGCCTCCGAAAGCTTTGTGAGGGATGCGATGGCTTTTTCGGCAATGCTCTGCCAAGCTCCCGGCCCATAGACCCGTCGGATAAAGATGCCGAAGTCGCTCTCTTCCGCCTCAGGCAAGCCTTCCAGTTTATCATCCGGGGAAAGTCCGTAAGCGCTCCGCTCCTCTTCGCTCACAAAGGCGCCTGTACCCCAGATGGTGTCTCGGGGGTGAGGCGATCGCTTTGCCATCTCCAACACTGCTTGCGTGACGCTGACGTTTACTTCACCAAAGCCGCGGTTCTTCCCGAAGCCGACTTTGACGAGTCCGTCGCTCAGCGCCTGAAGCGTGAGTGCTACCAGACCCAATTGCCAGACTTCAAAATTTTCCAGCACAAGCGAAGTCTTGAACTTGCCCTGCACAAGCACTTCGATGTCGAAGGGACCTACGGCAACCGCGTTCGTCAGGCGCGAAATCGCCACGCCATAGCGGGTTTCGGTCTTCACCTCGCTATCGGGGAAAGCATCGGCGAAAGAGAGCCGACCGCGCAGGCGCGTGTTGCCGTAAATCTTGCAGGCACGACAGGAGCGCTGGTAAACAGCGGCTGGGTTGTCCTCGCTTCCAAGGCGACGTCCGCAATAGCTCGGGCTTGAGGGAAACGGCTCGCATGCCCAATCTGAGTTCACCGTGCGCAAGATCTTTTCAGTAAAGCTCCGGAAGGTGCCTTTGAGCGAAGAGCCAGGGATGAAGACAGTTTCCCCTTGGGGTGTCATTGTGCGCACGAATTGCATATCCGGAAGGGAGGGATTCGGCGAAGCGGTGCCCGACTTAATCAGGAGCGGTGCCCGAGGCTCGATCACAAGCTCCAGTTTCAAGGCATTCCAGCGGCGCTTAAGCATGGCTCCCTCCGTTGAGTTGTTCGCTGAAGCGGCGCAGAAGTTGGATAGGGTCCTTCTGCTCCGGCTGTGCCGTCCCCGTGAGGTATGCCAGAAGGTTATCCTTGCCGATGTGCTGGACCTCGAGGTCCACCAGCTCTCCCCAACCAGGCCCGCGAGTCGTTTTGCCGCCGACGGGGAGTTCCCCCCTCTTCATAGCTTCCAGTGCGAGGAGCAGAAGCCCTACCTCCCACTCTTCGCCGTTCTCTACGACAATGGTGATGCCGAATTCTGCCCTTGCGGGCACGGTCTCGAAGTCGTATTTGATGCCCGTCTTGGCGGAGCCAAGGTCTCGGTCAATACCTACGCCATCCCGGACCTCCGTGAGACGCAGGAGGCTATCGCGATTTGCAAGCATCGCATCCTGAAACGCCACTCGGGAGGCAAGCCAGGGCGAGCCGAAGAGCTGACAGGCGGTGCAGGAGCGCTGGCTGAGTTCTTGAACAAATAGACTGTCATCAAGTCGGTTGTTTCGTGTAGCGCGCTGAACCATACAGTTCTTACATCTGTTACAATCGCTACAGCAATTTCCTTTGCATCCTTCGCAGTGGTCGCAACATTTTGCAATTACACAGCGTTGTTTCTCATCTAGCGGATCACATGCCCATAGGCGCTGTCCCTGATATTTCTTTTTGATCTCATCCATTGTGCGGAGAACTCGCTCTACATACGTCCGCACTACGCCCTTGAGCGAAGAGCCGGGGATAAAAGGTATACCTTCTGGCGTCTTGATGACGGGCAGGTCCGACCCCGCCGGCAAGAGTGAAGCCCGGCTCCCGACAGACAACGCCGTCTTCATTCGCAGGGTAGCGGTGATGAGCCAGCGGTTTTCAAATTGCCAGAATGTATTCATGGTCGTTCCTCCGTTTTCTTTCTATCAGCCACGAACTTGCGCACCAGGAATCCCAAATACAACCGAATGAGTTCCATTCGCGCCCACCGAAGTGCCTCGCGATTGTCCCGAACGAATTCTTCAGCCTTTCTGCCCAGCTCTCGGATGTCATTCAGAATCTGCTGCCCCACTTCGACGGGGAGTTTTTTTCGCCCCATTTGGTAGGCGATAAAGTTCTCCAGTACAGGTACTGAGTCCGTTGCAGATGCCAAGTTCTGGAGATTGCGAAGCTGGGACTCTTCCAGGCCCGCATCTGCGGCTTTTGTAGCAGTCACGCACTTTTCCGCGATTTGCACGATTTCGTCCAGATGCTCTTCGATTTTCTGCAACAGTTTGGCCTCGACGATCATACCGGCATCACCTCCTTGTGGAACGGATGACAGATGAAAATTTCGCCAAGGCCCTCGTCAGTGCGCTGACCCACCCCGCAAGCTTCAAGGGATTCAAGCCACGAAAGAAACTCTTCATCCTGGGGCATCCTATCCACTTTGAACACATAAACACTGCCCATAGCCGCCCCAAGATGGGTGGGCTTGGGCAATCCCCACGCCGTGGAAAAGCCGCCGACGAAGGTTGGTTGGGTAACCCAGAAAACAGGTTCCAGCCATTGCCTATTGAGATTGAGCCAGAGCTTGAGCGTAGGCAGGCCTTCGGGGTCGCGCAGGATAGTGGGCGCGAGGAGGTCCACGCTGAAGTAGGTGCCAGGAGGCTCAGGGGGAAGAGTTATCGAGGAATCCACCTGTCGAACAAGAGCCACCAGGTCCCGCCAGACTCCCCAGAGCTTCTCGTTGAACTCGCTGAGGCGCTCTTGAAGCGGTGTAATGGAAGCCTCCACTTCCGTGAGGTGGGCGGTGCCGAAGCCCCGGGTCGTCAGCGCACCGACGCCGATGTGCTCGACGGCTTGCTGAATCTCCCCCACAATGGAATCGTCTTCCGTCCAGAGCCGTCCGACAAAATGTCCTTTGGGACGCACGCCGACCACTCGGTACAGCATCCCTTCCTGGGCGGCACGGCGGTGGCGGCTCAAAGCGACCTTCGTTTGAAGTGCTTTCTGGGTTTTGATGCTCTTCCACCCCTCGGGAAGGGCGACGTAAAATCCACTCACCCGCTCCATGCGTCCGCCGCACCTCTGACCGTTCTCCTCGTGCGTGCAACGCAGGAGCATAGGTACCGGAAAGCGTGCCCCAAGTCTCTCCAACTCTGCGTACACCAATGCAATGAGTAGGCTATCTCGGATGCCGTGACCAGCCTTCTCCTTTGGATCCCTGGGAACATGCCGAAAGCCGCCGTGGAGCTTGCATTCCAATGCCGTCATAGGGAAGGGCAAAGACCACACCCGTTCAGACGGCGTGGGGAAGAAGTTCCCGAAGCGGACCTTTTGCACCAGCGGGAGAATGTCGTGCGCCCGTCCCTGAAGTTTGAGCCACTCCGCCAGAGCACCGCGCAACACGCTTCCCGGTACATATTCGCGAGTGTCGAGATAATCCCCGCGTGGTTTCACCGTGCCCGTACGCAGCGGCTTTTCAGGCGTGAGGCTGAGGAAGTATTCCGTCATGAAGCAACCTCCGATTGGACCCCAAACCTGCGCATCTGCTCAAAGAGTGCCTCTTGGGCTAACTCCTGCTCATTAACCTTGACGGTCCACTGGACAAGCCGAATCCATCCCAACCCACGGGAGCGCGCGGCACCAATCGCGTAGCCTGCCTTGGCAGCCAGAACGAGAAGGCCTGCGGCTTGAAGCGCCTTTTCTCGTGAATCCAACCACCCCTCGATTCGGGCACGAATCTGACTTTGCCAGGCGACTTCTGTGGAAAAGAGCCGCTCTTCGTAGGCGGTCTTGCGGTGGCGGCTCAGGGAAACATTCATACGTATATCCGTTGCCGGATTCTCCAAGACGGCATCAGAAAAATGCATTGGCGAACGCAGCCGCGGGGAACCGAATACCTCGCACACCGGACAGGCACCACAGATGGTATCCGCACGAGAACTGTCGCAAACGTTCAGCCCGAATCCCAGCAGAATACGCTCCGCAGCTTCCCGAAGCCATCCCTTGAGCGTCGTTGCCGGCACAATTGGTTTCTTGCCATCGCTCCAATCTACTACAAGCGCCTTGTCTGTCCACAGCTTCGCCTGCTCGCCTGTGACGTGCAGGCCAGAGTTAAGCTGAAAAACAAGCTCAATCCACAGGTGGTACGCCATTGTCGCCTCCGACTCGGTAATGTTTCTCAGCTCCCAGTTCAATGAGCTCCAGCGCGTCCAGGAGCGTCGTCTTCCAACCCTCCTGAGGCACATTGCGCCAGAACCAGAATCCCACCGGTGCGGGATCCAGTAGGCGCCCCAACTCCTCAAATGCCCGACGTAGTACTTCTTGCTGCCCCTTTCGCCGAGCCGCTTGGTACAAGGCGTAATTGAGCGACACATGCACGCCTTTTTCTAAGGCTTCTGCCAGCGTGCGGCGTTGCGTCGTTGGAAGCTCAGTGAGCTGCTGAGCAAACCTTGTCAGCTTTTCTGCATCCTCCCGGGTGTATGGGCGAGCGGTCAGCATAGCGGTTTGCTGCCGAGAATTTCGCTTGTAGAGGGCATCCAACACCTCATCCGCCTTTTCCGAAATCACCGGTGCTCGGAGCCAGAGATGGCAAAGCGTGCTCGTGCGGCGCTCCCGCGCCAGTTTCTTCGCTTGCTTGAGAAGTCCTTCCGCAAGCGCGAAGAGGAAGCTCACCGGATACTTTACATCCGCAATGGCAAGCCCTGCCGAGAGGGTCAGTGAAATGGGACGACGGAAAACGCCTTCACCTAATCGCCCGCTGAGTTCTTGCTCGAGTCTCTGGATATCCGGATGATTTTCAAACTCCTTGAGCACCTGGAGAGCAAGGGCCCAGCCGTATTCGGCGGGAACTATCACCACCACATCGTCGCCTCCGAGGGCAATGATTTCGAAGGGGACGGGCTGGCTTGCATCTTTTAGGCGATCTTCGCCGAAGACCGTCCATATCGCCGCAAACAGGGCTTCCTTTGTGGCGGATTCAAGCACTTGCGAAAAATGCCGGTACGATGCCGGTGAGGGCATCAGTTGAAGTAGTTCGCCCATGTTGTTCCCATCGGCATACAGGAGAGCAATTCTGCCGCCCGCCCCAGCGATGGTGTCCAGGTCTTCAGAAAGGCGGAACTTTCCTTCAAAGCTCTGCTCTCGTCTCGCCCATCCTTTGAACACCGTTACAAAATCCCGGCGCTCTTGCATTCCCTTCTGCCGCTTTTGATTACAAACCTCACAGAGCCACTCCTCTTTTGTAGTGTCCCATTTCTGCGCTGCGCGCTTCCCGCAGGAGTCACAGCGGCGGTATACCGCCAAGGTCTCGAAGAAGGGCGCCAGCTCCCGCATGCGCTTTGCCTGCTGAAGTTTGCCTGTGAGGGCAGAGACCAACTCGCCGAAGTTCTTGCGCTTGGTGCGGTCGGCAAGGAGGGCTTCAAAGTGGCTGAAGAGGAGATCTCCCGCTACTCTCTGACCGGAGAGATTGCGCACCTCCTCATCCGTATGGGGAGCAAGTCCACGGGCAAACTGCACATAGCCTAATGGTTCGGATGAGGCTACTGTCACCGTGGCAACTTGGGTCCTTTCCAAGTAGAGCCTTTCAATCTCTTGCTTGAGCTCCTCTGCCATGCTGGCAGGCACGAGAGCCAAAAAGCCCCCACCACCGCAGTAGATGAGGCATTCTTCGACAAGCTGAGTGCGGAAGAGCTCGCGGACCTTTTCTTCCAGCTCCACGAAGATCTGGCTGGCGCCGCGAATTTCAGGCAGCGCCTGGGTCTCGTAAACGTAGCTTTTGATAGCGTCAGTATCGCCCATGAGCAGGCAAAGGGGCGGTTGCCCTTCGAAGAGTTCCTGCTCTAACGCTTCGGTTTCGCGGATAACCTGCAGAAATTCCTCACGGGTAGAAGCACGTCCCAACTCTGGACGATCCCCGGCCGAGGCATAGCTATCGGCTAAGCAGACGAGCTTTTCGAACAGCGTCTGCGGTCCATCCCGCAAGTGATGGCGGGCAACACTCCCCACGATAACCTCCCGAAGGCGCCCGTCAACGCCCTTGGCGGTGAGCCATTCGGTGGCATATTCAACTCCCCGCTGCACGTGTAACCGATAGTCAGTCTCTCCTACCCTCGCTTTGCCCAGATCGTGCAGGAGCCCGCAGAGGCAGGCCAGATGCCGCAACTCTGATGGACTCAGGGGAAGTCCGCAAATCTCCTCAGGCGTCCTTCTCCGCCGCAGGAGCTCTTCGGAAAATGCCACCGCAATCCCGCCCGTGAGCACCAGGTGATCGTAGAGCGTCACCCATGGAATACGGGTATCGGCTAGCAGATAATCCTTCTGACGGAGTCGTTCTTCAAAATCCTTTCTGAAAGCCTCGAGAAGCTGTTGTGGATTCATCATTGGCTCCTTGTCTTGAGGCCAAAGGTAGGGAATGTTGCAGAGAACCTACCAGAAGCCATCTTATCCACCTCGACTCGCATGGTACCTTCCCCTGGTGTTGCCCGCATCGGCATCGTTTCCCACGCACACTGGGAAACGCTTCCTACTGGCAATGGGAGTTTCCTCACGGAGCGCGAAGTAGGGAGAGAGCTCGGCGATGAGGACATTCCGCCGGGGTTCCTCCGGAGGGTATCCGAGCCACTCGGTAAGCTTCCCGTAGACTGCCGTGAGCTGATGGGCTACTGTGCGCTCGCTTTTCCCTAGACGCCTGGCGATTCTCAAATTGTCCAACCCCTCGCAAGCCAGACGGACAACCTCTCGCTCAGCTGGGGTCAGCCACCGCTCCACGAACTCCCGCCGGCGGCGCATCCGATCTGATTTCATCAACTCCTCGTAGCGGCGGATGGCCTCCATGGGATCGCCCAGCTCGGCAATCGCGGAAAGCATTGCAGGGGAATCCGTCCACCGTAGCACGGGGACCTCCACTAACCATACGGGCTCTTCTGAGGGGAGGTGCATCTGGCGTTGCGCGCCAGGGGCCCACGTTTCCGTGAGCAAATGCCATACGCGGTCGTCCGGACCGAACAGCAACTGGGCAACGACCATCCCCGCCACGGCCATGACCTTGCGGCCGCCCGAGATGCTCAGGTGGACGAGAAATCCCATGCGCCGTAGCTCCCGGACCTCCCGATAAAGGACGCGCAGGAGCGCGCCAACATCTTCGCTCGTCCGGAAGTCCTCGACGGGCCCTCCCTCTCCCTCGCATGGAACCGCGCGCAGGGTGATCCCGGGGTAGGAGTCTCCCTGAAACTCCCGTCGCAGGAGGTCGAGTCCTTCGAGGACTGTTGGACCACACGTGTGGACGACCCTGACCTCCCCGATGCGACGGCCCCTCCTCAGCAGTTGATCGAGCGTGAGGGTCACGACCTGTGGCTCCGCGCCGAGGGTCGCAACCATGGCTTCTAGGGATCGTTCAGAGGTTGCCGATGGAGGACCCTTCCCCTTCGGCTTTGTGACGACCAAACCTCACCCCTCCTGCCGCGGCTCCCAAACCTCTATGCATCCGAAGCCCTGGGAGTTCTTTGCTCCAAGCCCCGCGTCCAAGGCCATGTGGAAGTAGGGCTCGGGGAGACGTAACTCGTAGATCCCCGTCCAGCCCTTGATCACAGTCCCTTTGTAGAGCACGACATGATGATTCTGGTTAGTCACGCGGAAGGGTTTCACTGAAGCCCCTTCTGCGGGAACCTCCTGCCCGTACCACGCGCGGACCTTTCGCTGGAGGTTCTGGAGCAGCAATGTCTCGAACTCTTTCTCAAAAGGGGAATAGTAGTAGGTCTTTTTCCCGCCTTCAGGCTTCTGGAGCGTGCTGTACACGGTGATGGGGGAAAGCGCCCTGACCAGGATAGAGGACCGGTACTCGGGCTGGAATCCAACCTCGGCTGCCTCCAGGTAGAACGAGACACTGCCCAGGCGAAGGGTCCCAGCAGTCACAAGATGGAGGGCGAAGGATTCCAGGAAGCGGACCATCGGGGAAGCTACCACAAGGGTGATGGGTCCGGAGAAGGTGATGTACTCACCCCCAACCCGGCAGGGCCCCAGGAGTCGCGAGAACGTGAACAGCTTCAACCGCCGCTTCCCCTCAGGAATCCCCTGGTCGTGTAGGACGGTGGCTAGGTGCTCGTCGAGGTGGCGGTAGATGAAGGCCTGGATATATTCGTTGTAGTGGATCGGGAGTCTCGCCGCGCCATCAGTTGCCCGGAATCGGATCCGGAGGTGCACAGAGTGCTTCCCCCTTAGGGTCCCCGCGTTGCCGGTTCTCCTCGGAGAGAGGTACGACGCACCGGAATGGTCCAGCACACAGCTCCGCCCTGCAAGGTCCTCCTCCCCCTTCATGTGGGAGGATGGTGACCTTCTCGCGGGCGAAACGATTTAAAAATAGTATTCTCCGTCGGGGAGGAAACTCCTCTTTTGTTTAGCGGACAAGGGGCCGAAGGGGTGGCCCCCTGTCCTCCTCCGCAATGTACCCGGAGAAGACTCAGAGGCGCTCGAAGATGGCGGCGATCCCTTGACCTCCTCCAATGCACATGGTCACCAGAGCATACCGGAGCTTTCGGTGGCGGAGGTCGTAGAGGGCTTTTACCGTCAAGATCGCTCCTGTGGCCCCAACGGGATGTCCCAGGGCGACAGCCCCGCCGTGTGGGTTGGTTCGCTCTGGGTCCATGTCCAGCTCCTTCATGACGGCGAGGGCCTGGCCCGCGAATGCCTCATTCAACTCGATCACGTCCATATCGTCGAGGCGGAGGCCAGCCCTGGACAGGGCCTGTCGGATGGCCGGGACAGGGCCGATCCCGAAGGAGAGTGGCTCCACAGCTCCAAACCCGTAGCTCACCAGTCTCGCCATGGGTTCGATCCCCAGCTTCTGAGCAACGTCCTCCCCCATGACCACGACGCTCGCAGCTCCATCGTTGATGCCTGAGGAGTTCCCGGCTGTAACCGTCCCGCCCTCTTGGAACACTGGAGGGAGCGCGCTGAGCTTCTCCAGGGAGGTGTCCGGCCGGATATGCTCGTCGTGCGCAAATAGGACCGTTTCCTTCCCGCGCCTCACTTCCACTGGAACGATCTCCTCCGCGAACACTCCTTCCTCGCGGGCGCGCGCGGCCCGGCGGTGGCTCTCTAGCGCAAACCGGTCTTGATCCTCCCTGGTGATCCCATAGCGCTTCACCAGAGTCTCCGTGGCAGCCCCCATGTGGCAGGCGTGGAAGGGATCATGGAGAGCTGCAAGAAGGGCGTCCACCGTCTGCGCATGACCCAGGCGGTAGCCCCAACGCGCCCCGGTGAGCCAGTAGGGGACGCGGCTCATGGACTCAGCGCCTCCGGCCAGGACGACGTCGGCGTCCCCGCAGCGGATGAACTGGGCCGCCGTCACAATGGCCTGGAGGCCGCTCCCGCAGAGGCGGTTGACGGTGAGCGCGGGAACGTTCTCTGGGATCCCAGCTCGCATGCCGACGACGCGGGAGATATAGGGATCGCTCGCGTCGGTGTGCATTACCTGGGCGAAGACGACGTGGTTCACTTGATCGCCAGAGATCCCTGCACGGCGCAGGGCTTCCCTGGCGGTGACGGCTCCGAGCTCTGTCGGAGGAACGTCCTTCAGGCTCCCCCCGAAGCTCCCGATGGCGGTTCTGGCTCCAGAAGCGATGACGACCTCGCGCATGATGTTCACTCCACTCTCCTCTTCAAGATTTTCTCCTCAGAAAGAATTCCCCCTCACACTGCCCCTCTCCCGCCAGGGGAGATGGAGCGGCTCGGCAGGAGCCTCGCCCTCCCAAAGGCAGGAAGGGGGCGGCTCGGCGGGAGCCTCGCCCTCCCAAAGGCAGGAAGGGGGTGGCTCGGCGGGAGCCTCGCCCTCCCAGGGCAGGAGCCCCAACCTCCCAAAAGGAGCGCTAGCGGAAGAGATCCCTGGATGGATCGCGCAACAACGCACGCGCGCTCCCCTCTCCTCTGGCAAAGGCGACGCCCCGGATCAAAACGAGAGGCCTTCCTTCATCAGCCTGGCCCATGAGGAGCGTGGCTGCAGAGGCAACCTCGTCCGCGATGGCCTCCACCGAAGTCTTCAGGACGTACCCATACCGGTCAACCTTTCCAACGTAACTGTGCAGAGGTTCTATTCCCGCAACCCCGATGCACACGCCAACGGCGCCCTCGCGGAAGGGACGCCCGTGGCTGTCGTTGATGATCACGGCAACATGGGTTCTAAAGGCACTGTCTACGGCCTGCTTGATGGACCGGGCAGAGGCGTCGGGGTCGGACGGTAGCAGAGTCACGACATCCTCCCCGCGCCCGACGTTGGAGTGGTCCACTCCCGCGTTGGCGCAGATGAATCCCAACCGATGCTCGGCGATGATGAGACCGGGGCGAACGCGCAGGATGGCCCGAGCTTCTCGCAGGATCACCTCCACGAGCCGAGGATCCCGCTCTGCCTCAGCGGCAAGGGCAAGCGCTCTTGAAGAAGGGACAACTTCGCGCAGATCGACGATCCTCCCTTCCGCCTTGGAGACGACCTTCTGTGCGATGACGAGGATGTCGCCGTCCTGGGGGAGAAGGGAGGAATCCCGAAGGACGTCTATGATGAGCGCAGGAAGGTCCATCCCTGGGCGAACGTCTGGGAAGTGCTCTGGAGCGTACATCGCAATTGCGCGCATGGATGCCCCCGCATTTTATGCTTCCCCCTAGGGGTAGAGGGCGGCTCGGCAGGAGCCTCGCCCTCCCAAGAAGGACTCGCCATTCCAAGAAGGGAGCATAGTACGGTACCCAGCTCAGGCTTCTGGGCCGGCGATGGCGACGGTGAATCCTGTGAGAGAGAGCCGGTGTGCCGCCTTCTGGATCGCCTCCGCATCGATCCCAAAGACAATCCCGGGGAACCGCACGAGGTAGTCCAGCCCAAGCCCATAGAGCTCCATGTCCACGAGGGCCTGGGCCATCCCCTGGTTCGTTTCGTGGCGGATGGCCAGGGAACCGATGAGGTAGCCCCGGGCATCGGAGAGCTCCCCCTCGTCCACGGGCTCTTCCTGGAGGCGGCGGATCTCCTCCAGGATCGCCTCGATGGCGCGCTCCACGTTCCTCGGGTTTACCCCTGCGCGGACCCACCACGGCCCGGCAAGGAGGCCGGCCTGGAGCTGGCTATAGGCATAGTACGCCATCCCCTTCTCCTCGCGGATGTTCGCGCCCAGGCGGCCCATCATCCCCAGCTGTCCCAGGATAAGGTTGGCAACCATGGTCGCGTGGTAGTCCTCGCTCCTGCGGGAGATCCCGGGAACGCCCAGGACGATGTCTGCTTGGCTCTTGCCAGGGAGGGCCACGAACTCCCTCTGCGGGGCAGACGGTAGGGAAACCTCGGGAACATCGAGGGGAGCCTGCGGCCCATCGGATGGCCACACTCCGAAGAGCTCCTCCACAAGCTTGACGACGCGGTCTGCCCGGACATCCCCGACCACTGCGAGGATCGTGGCGTCGGGCCGGAAGTGCGCCCGGTGGAACTGCGCCAGGTCCTCCCTCGTCAGCGCCGCCACGACCTCCTCCCGACCATCGGGACGCTTGTGGTGCGGATGGCCTTCAGGGAAGGCCAAGTTCCGGAACGCCCGCTCGGCCACCTTCTGCGTATCCTGCTCTGCCTCCCGGATGGACGTCAGCATCTCCCCCCTCACCTTCTCCACCTCCTCGCCTGGGAAGGTAGGGTGGATGAGGACGTCGGCGGCGATGTCCAGGAGGCGGGGGAGGTCCTCGGCCAGGGAGCGCCCGCTGAACGTCGTGACCTCGAGGTAGGAGCGGATGGACAGCCCGGCCCCCATTTGGTCCAGCTCTTCGGCGATCTCCCGGGAGGACCTGCGGGACGTCCCGCGCAAGAGGGTTGAGGCCACGAACTTGGCGATCCCTTCCTGCCCCCGCTCCTCGACCATGGCCCCGGCCCTGATGGCGCCGTGGACGACCACGGAGTTGCTGGCGGGGTTCTCGTGCACCAGGACCACGAGGCCGTTAGGGAGAACGGATCTGCGCACCGTCTCAGGCGTCAGGCGCACGTGTAGGGCGGAGAAAGACCTTGGGGGTCGAGGGTTCAGCCACGCGACGACGCCCGGTGCACCCTTCCTCCCTCCACCTGACCCCCCAGGCTCCGGGAGGAACCACCCGACGGTCATGGCGCCGGGGCGGAGGTACTGGCGGCAGACCCTCTGGACGTCCTCCTGGGAGACCCTCTCAATGGCGTCCAGAAGCCCCGTGTAGAGGTCCACAGAGGCGACGATGGTGGCTATGCCGATCCAGACCGCTTGCCCGAAGACCCCATCGGAAGTATAGGCGAGCTGAGCCCTGGCCTGCTTCCGCACCTTGGCCAGCTCCTCCTCGGGGATCGGTTCCTCCTTGAGCCGCTCGATCTCCTGGAGGATGGCCCGCTCTACCTCCTGCGGGTCGACCCCAGTCCGCACCGTGGCCTCGATGTGGAACAGCGTGGGGTCGATCTGTGCCGGGTAGGCCGAGGAGACCTCCGTGGCCAAACCCTGGTCCACGAGGGCCCTGTAGAGGCGGGAGCTCCGGCCGCTACCGCGCCCATCCTGGAAGCCGATCCCCTTGAATCCCGAGAGGAGGCCGTCTGCAACGAGGAGGGGGACGAAGTCGGGGTGGGAAGCCTCCGGGGCGTGGTAGGCCAGGTGCACGTAGGCGGTAGGCCCGGGACGCCTCAAGATGAGCCTCCGCTCCCCTTCCTGGCGAGGCTCCTCGACGTGGACATCCGGAATCTCCTCGGCAGGGGGGATAGGGCTGAACATCTCCTCGATGGCCCTGAGGAGGGAAGGCGCGGAGAAGTCCCCCACCACGACGATGACCGCATTGTTGGGATGGTAGTAGGTGCGGTAGTGGCGATAGAGATCGTCCCGGGTGATCCTCCGGAGATCCTCCTTCCACCCAATCACCGGGTAGCGGTAGGGATGGACCTTGAAGGCAAGGGCTTCCACCTCCTCGCGGAGGTAGAACTGGGGGAAGTTCTCCAATCCCTCCCGCTCGGAGATGATTACCGTGCGCTCGCTCTCTACCTCCTGGGGATCGAACAGGGCGTTGCGCATGCGGTCAGCCTCCAGGCGCAGGGCGAGCTCGAGGTGCTCGCTGGGCAAGACCTCGAAATAGGCGGTGTAGTCCTTCCAGGTGAAGGCATTCCACGTCCCGCCGTGGCGGTCCACGATGCGCACGAGGTCCCCTTTCCCGTAGGAGGACGTCCCCTTGAACAACATGTGCTCCACCCAGTGGGAGATCCCGGTGATGCCGGGGAGCTCGTTGCGCGCGCCCACCCGGTACCACACCCAGAAGGTGGCCACAGGGGAGGTCCTGTGCTCCCGAAGGATCACCGTTAACCCGTTCTCCAGACGATGGACGAGAAGGTCTTCCATGCAATTCCCCCTCTCCCCGACATCTCAAGCCTGAATGAGGAACATTTCGCCAAGGGGTGGAGGGAGACCCTTCAGAGAGCGTGCAAAAGGAGAGAGGCGCACGGTTGTGCGCCCCGTCCCCTATCGACCCCCCACACGGCCCTACCCCAAGGCCTGGACCGCCTTCTCCACTTCCTCATAAGGGGGCTCCTGGGTTGGGACATCCGCGACCCAGCGGTAGCGCACGACCCCATCCCGGTCGAGCACGAACACGGCGCGCTGGGCAACCTCCCTTAGCCCCCGGAGGTCGGAAAGGACCACACCGTAGGCTCTGATGGCTTCCTTGTTGAAGTCGCTGAGGAGCGGGAAATTGAGGTTGTTGGCTTCGGCGAAGGCCTTCTGCGAGAACGGGGAGTCCACGCTGATGCCGAGGACCTGGGCGTTCATCTGGTTGAACCGGGTCATGCTGTCGCGGAAGGTGCACATCTCTTTGGTACACACCGAGGTGAACGCGCCGGGGAAGAAAGCCAGGACCACGGGCTTCCCTCGGAAGTCCGAGATGCGCTTCGGCTCCAAGTCCGTGGAAATCAAGGTCACATCCGGGGCGGGCATTCCCACGTCAACGGCCATAGGGATCACCTCCGAATCCAGTTGATTGCGCCCATTCCGCGCACGGGACCCTGTGGAACTCCGCCAGAGTTTCGCAAGAATAAGCTATTCTATTATAGCATAGCGCGGGAGGCCTCTGGCTGGCCACTTCACTCTAGATTTTTCCTCCCGTTCGAGGCCATAATAGTAGGGTGAAAAGGAGGACGCGTATGGCACCGTATCCTTCCCTGGGCTTCGTCACACCGGAGAACGTCGGCCTCCTCGTAGACCTCTACGAGCTGACCATGGCTGACAGCTACCTCCGCCATGGCTTGAACCAGCAGGCCACCTTCGACCTGTTCATCCGAGCGCCTGTGGAGCGCCGGAACTTCCTAGTGAGCGCAGGCCTAGAGACCATCCTGGCCTATCTGGAGCAGATCCAGTTCACCGACGAGGCCATCGCCTACCTGCGCTCCCTCAAGCTGTTCAGCGAGGAGTTCCTGGACTACCTGCGAACTTTCCGGTTCACCGGGGAGGTGTGGGCCATCCCGGAGGGGGAGATCTTCTTCCCCCTGGAGCCGCTGGTGGAGGTGACGGCGCCGCGCATTGAAGCCCAGATCGTCGAGACCTTCCTCCTCAACACCCTTAACTTCCAGGTGATGATCGCGAGCAAGGCCGCGCGCGTTGTCCTGGCGGCACAGGGGAGGGGCGTGGTGGACTTCTCCCCGCGGAGGGATCACGGCGCGGATGCCGCGATGAAGGCAGCCCGCGCCTCCTACATCGCCGGATGCATCGGGACGAGCAACGTGCTCGCGGGGATGCAGTTCGGGATCCCCGTCTACGGCACCATGGCCCACTCCTACGTCATGTCCTTCTCCGATGAGCTCTCCGCCTTCCGCGCCTTCGCCCGGGACTTCCCCCACAACTCCATCCTCCTCATCGACACCTACGACACCCTCCAGGGAGCCCGCCACGCCCTCATCGTGGCCAGAGAGATGGCCGAACAAGGGCTGCAGCTCCGGGGGGTGCGCATCGACAGCGGGGACCTCGTGGCGCAGAGCAGGGCAGTCCGCCAGCTCTTCGCCGAGGCAGGCTTCCCCCACATCCGCATCTTCCTGAGCGGCGACCTCAACGAGTACAAGATCGCCGACCTGCTGGCGCGAGGGGCGGAGGCGGACGCCTTCGGCGTTGGGACGGAGATGGGGACCTCGGCGGACGCGCCGTCCATGGGAGGCGTGTACAAACTCGTGGAGGACGAGATGGGCTACCGGGTCAAGCTGAGCACTGGGAAGGCCACTCTCCCTGGGCGGAAGCAGGTGTGGCGCATCCTCCGGGACGGCTCCTTCCTCCAGGACGTCATTGCCCTCCGCGACGAGCCCCCTCCCCCAGGGGAAGCCTACCCCCTCCTCGTGAAGGTGATGGAGAACGGCAGGATCGTTGGGCCGGGAGAGCCTCTCGCGGCCATGCGGAAGCGGTTCGAAGAGCGCCTCGCCATGCTCCCCGGTGAGCTGCGGTCCATCGACACCACGAGCCCCTATCCCGTCCTCCAGAGTCCCCGCCTCGCCGCGCTCACGGAGCAGATGTATCGCGTGGTCGCATCCTCTTAGGTCACCCCACCAAAACCCGCCTGCGGGTTTTGGTGGGGACTCCGCTCCTCGCTCTCCCCCTTCTACGCGGCGAAGCGTTCGAGGAGGCGGGCCATGAGGAGGATGGTCTCCTCGAAGTCGGCGCGCCGGATGTGCTCGTCGGGGGCGTGGACCCGGCTCCCCCAGTACCCGCACCCGATGCTGACGATGGGGACTCCCAGCACCGTCCCCACAGGGTACATCGGGCCGGTCCCCGCGGAGTTCGGGTAGAGGACCACCTCCCGCCCTGTGACCTCGCGGGCGACGTCCATGACCAGGTGCACGAAGGGATGGCGGAGGTCAGTCCTGTACGCCTTCTCCCCGCCCATCAGGGTGACGGTGATGTCGGAGAACCCCTGGGCGTCCAAGTGGCGGCGGAGGAGGTCGGCGATCTCCTCAGGGTCCTGGTCGGGGACGAGGCGGAAGTCCACCTTGGCCATGGCCCTGCGGGGGAGGACGGTTTTCGACCCCGGGCCGGTGTACCCGCTCTCCAGACCGCAGATGGTGCAGGTGGGAGAGAACAGGAGGTCGTAGAGGGCGTCGAACCCTCGCTTCCCTCCGATGAAGGCCCGAGCCCCCACATGCTGCCTGATCTCCTCTTCATCGAAGGGGATGGCCCGCGCCGCCTCTAACTCGGTACCCCCAGGAGCGCGCACCCGGTCGTAGAAGCCGGGGACGTTGATCCGGCCGTCCCGGTCCTTCAGGCCGGCCAGGGCCCACACGAGGCGCATGGGCGCCCCTTCCACAATGGCTCCCAAGGAGGAGTGGAGGTCCATGCGCAGGTTCTGGATCTCCAGCTGGACGTAGCAGATCCCCTTTACGCCGGCCACGACATGGAGGCGCTCCTTGTGGTCGCGCTCCCCGTACTCCCAGATGCAGGCGTCCGCGGCCAGGAGATCCCGGAACTCCTGGATGTACCGGGGGAACCCCACGCTGCCGATCTCCTCTTCGCCCTCCACGAGGAACTTCACCCGACAGGGGAGCGTCCCGCGGACGGCGAGGAGGGCCCGGATCGCGGCGAGCCGGGAGACGAGATCCCCTTTGTTATCGGCGACGCCCCTGGCGAATAGCCTCCCATCGCGCTCCGCGAGCTCGAACGGCGGGGTCGTCCACTCCTCCAGGGGCTCCGGAGGCTGGACGTCGTAGTGGTTGTAGAACAGGAGGGTCTTCTCGCTCGACCCGGGGAACTCCGCAAAGACCGCAGGGTTGGCTCCTTCCAGGCGCAGAACGCGCGCAGAAGCACCAACGCCCTCGAAGAACTCCCGCACGAGGTCCGCAGTCTCCTCGATCCCCTCCCCCTTGGCTGCGACGCTGGGCTTCCTGCAGTATTCCCGGAGCATCGCCAGGGTCTCCGGCATCTGATCCCGCACAGCCTGCTTCACGGTCTCCTCCACCCCATCCTCCTCCTTTCAGGGGAACTGCGACAGGTACCCGAGCACCTTCTCCCGGATTGCATCCCGCACCTTCCGGAACGCCTCCAGCCTCTCGTGGTATTCCCCTTGGGCACGCGCCGGATCGGGGAAGCCGATGTGGACAACGTGGCCTTCCTTCAGCCAGACGGGGCAAGCCTCGGAGGCCTCGTCGCACAGGGTGATCACCACATCGAACGTGGTCAGCGGGAGCTCCTCGACGGACTTAGAGCGTTGCGCGGAGAGATCCACGCCCAGCTCGGCCATCACCTCGATGGCGAGCGGGTGGACGTACCCCGCCGGCTCTGTCCCAGCCGAGTAGGCTTCCCAGCGATCCCCTAGGAAATGGTTGGTGAGGCCTTCTGCCATCTGGCTGCGGGCAGAATTCCCAATGCACAGGAACAGGACGCGTCTCTTCGTCACCATGACAGGATATGGTATTCCCGCAAGGAGGGGAGCTCTCCTGTCGGGCCTGGTGGGAGAGGAGGCCCCCTCACTCTCCCAAAGAGCCTCACCCTCCCACAGGGGAAGAGGGGGCGAGGGGAAACGAACTTGGTCAGAAAGGAAAAGGTTGCTATAATGGGAGTGAATCCTTCCCAAGGAGTCCACCGTGCGCGATCAGTATGGACGCGAATTAGTGGACCTGAGGGTCTCCCTCACCGACCGCTGCAACCTCCGGTGCGTCTACTGCATGCCCGCTGAGGGGATCACCTTCCGGCCACCCGGCGAGCTCCTCCAGGACGAGGAGATCCTGCTCCTCATCCGGATCGCCGCCGAGCTGGGGGTGCGCAAGGTCCGCCTCACGGGAGGGGAGCCCACAGTCCGGCCAGGCATCGTCGACCTCGTCTCTGGGATCCGGGCGATCCCAGGGATCCGGGACATCGCCATCACCACCAACGGGATCCTCCTCGAGCACCTGGCCGAGCCCCTCGCCAAGGCCGGGCTGAACCGGGTGAACGTCAGCCTGGACACCCTCGACCCCGAGAAGTTCCGACGGATCACCCGGGGAGGAAGCCTCCAGCGTGTCCTCGCGGGAATCGAAGCGGCGAGCCACTCCGGGCTCGAGCCCATCAAGCTGAACGCCGTCGTGGTGCGGGGGTTCAACGACGACGACGTGGTGGACCTGGCCGCGCTCACCCTGGACCACCCGTGGGAGGTCCGGTTCATCGAGGCCATGCCCTTTGGGAGCGTAGCGGATTTCGTGGAGGCAGGGGTGGTGAAGAGCGAGGAGGTCCGGGCACGCATCGAGGAGAGGTTCGGGCCCCTCGAGCCCGTGGACCTCTCCGGGGAAACCCCGGCGCGCACGTACAGGATCCCGGGAGCGCAGGGAGAGGTGGGGTTCATCAGCCCGGTGACGCAGCCGTTCTGCAGCAAGTGCGGGCGCCTCCGCCTCACCGCAGACGGCAAGCTGCGCCTCTGCCTCCTCCGCGACGACGAGGAGGACCTCCTCACCCCCCTGCGCAGGGGAGCGAGCTACGAGGAGATGAAGGCGATCTTCGCCGCTGCTGCCTACAGGCGCCCCGTCGGCCACGCCCTCGCCGAGCGCCTCATCCCCCAGAAGCGTGTGATGATCCAGATCGGTGGGTAAAAAGAACACCCCACAAAACGCGAAGCGTTCTGTGGGGACCCCGCTCAGCACCAGGAATTCTTGCCCGCTCTGTCCAGTTCTGTGAGGGGCTCTCAGTCACCCCGCCAAAAATCTACTCGTCGTCCTCGGGGTCGTACAGCTCTTCCTCCTCGGGGATGAACACCGTCCCGCAGTGCGGGCAGACGGCGCTGTCCTCAGGGGGAGTGAGCAGCATGAAGACCGCGTGGCAGTTCGGACAGGTGAGCCGGACCATCGATACCTAGCGCTTCCGCACCTTCACTCATTCCAGGCAGCCAGGTTCCTCTCGAGCTTGCGCTTGACCCGCTGCAAGGCGTTGTCAATGGACTTCACGTGGCGGTTGAGTTCGTTGGCCATCTCCTGGTAGGATTTCCCCTCCAAGTAGGCCGTGAGGACTTTGTGCTCCAGCTCGCTGAGGTTCTTCTTGATCTGGTCCCGCATCGTCGCCGAGGCCTCCTGGTCGATGACCAGCTCCTCGGGGTCGGAGACCTTGATGCTGGAGATGACGTCTAGGAGGGTCCTGTCCGAGTCCTCGTCGTAGATGGGCTTGTTCAGGGAGATGTAGGAGTTCAGGGGGATGTGCTTCTGGCGCGTCGCCGTCTTGATGGCGGTGATGATCTGGCGCGTGATGCACAGCTCGGCGAACGCCCGGAAGGAGGTGAGCTTCTCCCGCCGGAAGTCGCGGATCGCTTTGTATAAGCCGATCATCCCCTCCTGGATGATGTCCTCACGATCCGCCCCGATGAGGAAGTAGGCCTTGGCCTTCACCCGGACGAAGTTGCGGTACTTGTTGATCAGGTACTCCGCAGCGCGATCGTCTCCACGTCTTGCACGTTCCACGAGATCTTCGTCGAGCATCTCGTGGTAGTGAACCGCGTCACGTCGCACTAGTGCCACTCTATCGCCCCCACCCGGTGAGATCATTGATTGGAGGACAGCATCGGTTTCGCGACACCCTGGAGAACGTCACCTCTATTATAGGAGGAGCCCCCTGGTCCGTCAAGCAAAAACCGCACCTGGCGCTCACTCCGGAACTCTCCCCCCAGATCCTCCCGCCAGCGCAAGGGAGGTCCTCCCCTCCCTCTGGCGCACCACCTCGTAGATGAGGACGCCCGCAGCCACCGCCGCGTTCAGCGACCCGACGCGCCCGAACATGGGGATCTGGACGAGCACGTCGCAGCGCTCGCGGACGAGGCGGCTGAGCCCCTTCCCCTCCCCTCCAATGACGAGGACGATGGGCGGGGCCATCGCCGCAGCCGTATAGGGCATGGTCGCCTTGGGATCGGCCCCGACGACCCACAACCCCAAAGCCTTCAGCTCTTCCAGCGTCCTCGGGAGGTTCGTCACGACCGCCACGGGGAGGTACTCCACGGCACCGCTCGAAGCCTTGACAACGGCAGGGGAAAGGCCCGCTGCTCGGCGTTTGGGGATGATCACGCCGTGGGCGCCCGCCGCCTCCGCGGTGCGGATGATCGAGCCCAGGTTGTGGGGGTCCTGGATCCCGTCGAGGGCCACGAGGAAAGGGGGGCGTCCTCCCGCGGCGCGAAGGACCTCGTCCAGGGCAGCTGGGGGACGGGGCGCTGCCAAGGCGATGATGCCCTGGTGCGCGCCTGTGCGGGAGAGTTGGTCGAGCCTGCGCCGGTCCACGAACTGGACCACGACACCCCGACGCTTCGCCTCCTCCAGGATCTCCCGGAGGAGGCCGTGGACGTGAACTCCCTTCCCCACCAGGACCCGCCGGAGCGGGCGGCCGGCCCGCAGGGCCTCGTGCACGGGGTGCCGCCCCTCGATGAGCTGCTCGCGGAGTTCGTCTTCCATCTCAACTCCGAGCGCGCCCCCGGATCCTCCAGCGCGTCCCAGCAGGGAGGTCCTCGAGGACGATCCCGAGCTCCTGGAGCCGCGCGCGGATCCCGTCGGCGGTCGCCCAGTCCCTGGCCTCCCGCGCCCGCTGCCGGGCGAGGAGGATGGCCTCGAGGACCCCATCGAGGTGCACGAGGTCCGCTCCCTCGCTCCCCCCGGACAGGCCGACGCCCGAGACGAGCTCGGGGTGCCTCTTCTCAAGATCCTCCCAGAGGGCCCGGAGTTGGGAGAGGAGCTCCTCCGTCTCCACAGGCCGCTCCAGGCGGAACCCCAGCACCTCCAGGAACTCCTGGAGCGTCCCCTTGGCCTTCACCAGCACCGCCATGGCCCCGCCCGGGTTGCGGATCTGCGGCGACCCCTTGACGAGGGCGTCGGAGAGGCGGTTCATCTCCGTGGCCAGGTCGAAGAGCGCGGCGATGGCCACGGGCGTGTTCAGGTCATCGTCCATGGCTTCGAGGAACCGTTCGCGCGCCTGCGCGACCTGCGCGTCGAGCTCCCGCGCCGGCTCGTCCAGGGGCGCGGAGGGATCGGGGGGGAAGCGGCGCTGGAGGACCTCCACGTTCTCCACTGCCCCCAGGAGGCGTTCGAACCCGCGCTCGCTGGCCCACACCCCTTCCTCGCTCCACGTCAGCGGGCTGCGGTAGTGGGAGGAGAGGAAGAACAGCCGCAGGGCGTTTGGGGAGAACCGCTCCAGCGCCTGCTCGATGGTGACGATGTTCCCGAGGTGGCGCGTCATCTTCTCCTGGTCCTCCCGCGGCCGCAGCAGGCCGTTGTGGACCCAGAAGCGGGCAAAGGGGGCCTTCCCTGTGAAGCTCTCGGACTGGGCGATCTCGTTCTCGTGGTGCGGGAAGATGACGTCCTGGCCGCCCCCGTGGATGTCCAGCTGCTCGCCCAGGAACTGGATGGACATCGCCGAGCACTCGATGTGCCACCCAGGCCGGCCCGGGCCCCAGGGGCTCTCCCAGCTCGGCTCCCCGGGCTTGGCCGCCTTCCACAGGGCGAAGTCCATGGGGTGCTCCTTGCGCGGGTCGACCTCGATGCGGGTTCCCGCCTGCATCTCCTCCAGGGAGCGGCCGGAGAGCTTCCCATAGGAGGGGAAGGAGGTCACGCGGAAGTACACGTCCCCGTCCACCACGTAGGCATGTCCTTTCTCGATGAGGCCGGAGATCAGCTCGATCATCTTGGGGATGGCCTCGGTGGCGCGGGGGTAGTGGGTGGCGCGCTTGACGTTGAGGGCGTCCATCTCCCGGAAGAACCGCTCGATGTAGCGCTCAGCCAGGGCCTGGATCGTGGTGTTCTCGGCGTTGGCGACCTCGATGATCCTGTCCTCGACGTCGGTGAAGTTCTGCACGTGGATGACCTCATACCCCCGGTACTCTAGGTACCGGCGGAGGACGTCGAAGACGACGTAGGAGAGGGCGTGGCCCACGTGGCAGGGACCGTATAGGTTCGGGCCGCACACGTACATGCGGACGCGCCCGGGCTCCAGGGTCGTGAACGCCTCCTTCCGCCTGGTTAGGGTATTGTAGATCGAAAGGCCCATCCGTCCCTCCTCTTCGGACCTAGACGCGCTTCGGAACGCGCTGGACAGGGATGGCGTCGAGGGTGGCATGGACCTCCCAGCGGGGCGTGATCCGCAGGGTCCACGGGTCCATCTGCCACCGGCGTCGGAGATCGAAGGCGCCACGGTCGGTGATGACGCGCATGTAGTACATGCCGTGCTCCCTGCGGGACTCCACGACTTTCTGGACGGTGTAGTACTGCTTGCCCATCCAGAAACCCACGACCTTGGGGTGGGGTCCCCTGGGGTGTTCCATCTCGACGGCGATGGGCTCCCCCAGGAAGGCCCTCTCCACGAGGACGAGCTCCTTGTGCTGCTTCACCCGCCGCAGGAAGCGCTCGTTGGCTTTCTCCTTCTGAGCCCTGACCTCTCTCCGCCGCATCGGACCACATCCTTGACACACCAGCGCTCTTGGTTCACATCTCGACGAGCGTGCATACGGCGTAGGCCGCAATCCCCTCTTCTCTCCCCAGCGCCCCCATCCCTTCCGGGGTCGTCGCTTTGATGCTCACCCGCAGGGGCGGGATCCCGAGCGTCCCCGCGACCGCCTCCCGCATCTCCCGCACGTAGGGGCCGATGCGGGGCGCTTCCAGCACCACCACGGCATCGATGTGCCCCACGCGGAACCCCTTGCCCGCGAGGAGGTCTCTCACCGTGGCGAGGAGAGAGAGGCTGTCTGCGCCCCGGGAAGCTGGGTCCTCAGGAGGGAAGAGCCGGCCGATGTCCCCTTCCCCCGCCGCGCCCAGCAGGGCGTCCATGATCGCGTGGAGGAGGACGTCTGCATCGGAAACCCCTTCCAGCCCGCGGGGGGAGGGAATCTCAACCCCTCCGAGGACGAGGCGCCGTCCCGGCACGAGGCGGTGGACGTCGAACCCGAACCCCACGCGCATCGCTCCCGCCTCCGGCCTGACCAGCCGTTCCAGGAAGAGGAGGTCCTGGCGCGTCGTCACCTTGACGTTCTCCCGCTCGCCTGGCACGACCTCGACGCGATGGCCGAGGCGCTCCACGAGCGCGGCGTCGTCGGTGGCCTCGATGCCCTCCTCCTGCGCCCTGCGGTGGGCTTCCCGGAGGAGGGAAACCCAGAAAGCCTGTGGGGTCTGGGCGAGCCACAACCCTTCCCGCTCCAGGGTCCTCTCCACGACCCCCGCGGGACCCACCTGCTTCACGGTCTCGTACACCGGGAGTGCAGCCGTGGCCGCCCCGCTCCGCCGCGCGGTCTCGACCACCCTGGTCACGAGGCCGGCGGAGAGGAGCGGGCGGGCAGCGTCGTGGACGACGACGATCTCTTCGGCCGTGAGCGCGTCCAGGCCACACCGCACCGAGTCCTGACGCCGGACCCCTCCCTCCACCACCGCACGGACCTTGTCGAGGCAGAAGCGCCTGCACAGCTCCTCCGCTTCCCCCCGGTGGTCCGGGGGCGCGACGACGACGATCTCCTCCACCTCCGCGCATTCCTGGAAGGGCCGCACCGCATGGACCAGGAGGGGAACCCCGGCGAGGGGGAGGAAGGCCTTGGGGAACGGAGATCCGAGACGCTCTCCCCGCCCCGCTCCCGGGATCACCGCGCCAACGCGAGCTCGACGTGCATCCCCCTTCCCCTGGCTCGCCATTACTTCGTGACGCTCTCCCGGTCCTGTCCTTTGGGGCGGGTAAAGATCATGCGCCCGGCTGCTGTCTGGAGGACGCTCGTCACGACAACCTCAGGGGTCTCGCCGATGAACTTCTTCCCGCCCTCCACCACGATCATCGTGCCGTCGTCGAGGTACCCCACGCCCTGGCCAGCCTCCTTCCCCTCCCGGATGACGTGGACGGAGATCTCCTCCCCGGGGAGGAGGATGGGCTTGAGGGCGTTGGCCAGCTCGTTGATGTTCAGGACCCGGATCCCTTCGATCTCGGCGACCTTGTGGAGGTTGAAGTCGCTGGTGATGATCGCCCCCCTGAGCCGCTTGGCCAGCCTGACGAGGAGGGTATCCGCATCCCCGTGCACCTGTTCCTCCCCATCGTAGATCTGCACAGCCTGGAGCTCCTTCTGGAGGCTGTTCAGGATCTCCAGCCCCCGGCGCCCGCGGTTGCGGCGGAGCGGGTCCGAGGAGTCGGCGATGCGCTGGAGTTCCGCGAGGACGAACCGGGGGACCAGGAGAGGCCCCTCGAGGAACCCTGTCCTGTACACGTCGGCGATGCGCCCGTCGATGATGGCGCTGGTGTCCAGGATCTTCGGGAAGCTCCTCCACCGCGCAGGCCGGTCCCTGGAGGGGGGACGCTCACCTCGGGAGAGGAGGTGGAGGAGATCGTCCCTGTGATGGATCGCCAGGTTCACGCCCAGGTACCCGAAGACGAGGACGGCGAGGATCTGGAGGTAGGTCCCTACCAAGGGGATCCGGGAGAGGGGGTAGCTCACCAGGAAGGAGACGAGCAACCCCACGACGAGCCCAACGACCCCGATGGTAAGGTCCCGGAGGGAGACGCCGCTGAGGAGGTGCAACACCCGTCCCATGAGCCGGGTGAACAAACGCCACAGTTTCGGGGCACTCAGGAACCCAGCGGCTCCCCCGATGAGGGCGGCGAGGAGCACCGACCCGAACTGGAGGAGCGGCACCTCTGGGAGGAACGGCCGGATCCCCTCGGCCAACTGGAACAGAACTGTCCCGCCAAGGATCGCACCCACCACGCGGACGACCCTGGTCATCCCTCTCCACCTACCCTGGGGCTTGCCTTGAGGCCTGGAACATGGGCTACAATGGGCTTTCCTCGAGCCCTGGTATGGCTTGGTTTCATTATATCACAGGAGGGGAACCGAGGGATCTCCCCTAGCGGAGGACAAGGCTGAGGGCTTCGAGGACGTTCGCCACGGGGATCACCTCGAGCCCCTCGACGGGCTCATGGGGGTTCCCCCTGGGAATCAGACAGCGCCGGAACCCCAGCTTCACCACTTCGTTGAGCCTGCGCTGGATCTGGGGGACCGCGCGCACCTCCCCTCCCAGCCCCACCTCCCCGACGACCACGGCCTGCGCGTCCACCGGACGGTCCCGCAGGCTGCTCGCAACTGCCACGGCGACTCCCAGGTCCGCGGCCGGCTCGCTCACCCTGACACCTCCGGCGACGTTCACGTACACGTCATAGGTGGCGAGCTGGAGCCCGGCCCGCTTCTCCAGCACCGCCAGGAGGAGGATCACCCGGTTATAGTCCACCCCGGAAGCCGTCCGGCGGGGCATCCCAAACGGCGTGGAGACGGCCAGGGCCTGCACCTCCACCAGCAGCGGGCGCGTCCCCTCGAGGGCACAGATCACCGCCGACCCGGGCACCTCGGCGGGACGCTCGGAGAGGAAGGCCGCAGAAGGGTTCTGGACCTCCCGCAGGCCTTCGGTGCTCATCTCGAAGACCCCGATCTCGTTGGTGGAGCCGAAGCGGTTCTTGGTCGTCCGCAGGATCCGGTAGGTCTGGTGGCGGTCCCCTTCGAAGTAGAGGACGGTGTCCACGATGTGCTCGAGCACCCTGGGGCCGGCGATCTGGCCCTCCTTGGTCACGTGCCCGACGAGGGCGATGGCGACCCCCTTCCCCTTGGCTAAGTGGAGGAAGGAGGCCGCGCACTCGCGCACCTGCCCCACGCTCCCCGGCGCCGAGGGGAGGGCGGGATCGTAGACGGTCTGGATGGAGTCCACGACCACGAGGGAAGGGGTGAGGGCCTCGATGTGGCGGCGGATCTCCTCGAGGTTCGTCTCCGAGAGGAGGTAGAGGTTCTGGACCCTGATCCCCAGACGGTCGGCGCGAAGCTTCGTCTGGCGCACCGACTCCTCCCCCGAGACATAGAGGACGGTGTGGCCCTTCCCCGCGACCTTGCTGGCGACCTGCAGGAGGAGCGTGGACTTCCCGATGCCCGGATCTCCCCCCAGGAGGATGAGGGAGGCCGGCACGATCCCCCCTCCGAGGACGCGGTCGAACTCCCCGATCCCGGTGGGGACCCTGGCCTCAGGGGCGAGGGAGACGGAGTCGATGGGGATAGGGACGGCGGATGGACCCGCCTGCGGCCTCCTCCGCGTCTCAACGAACTCCTCCACGAAGGTGTTCCAACCCCCGCACCCGGGGCAGCGCCCGAGCCACTTGGGCGCCTCGTAGCCGCACTCCTGGCACACGTACTTGACCTTCTCCAACGAGAGGGTCCCCCTCCCTCACACCACCGGAATCCGCTGTAGAGGTGGAAAAGAAAAAACCGGGGCCCGAAGACCCGGAGGCGCACAGAGAGAAGTTCCTCCACTGGGGCAGACGATCCCCGGCGGGTTACTCACCTTTGAGGGCAGAGGCAGGCTCCCGTTTCTTCTCGAACACGATCCGCCCTTCGCGGGCATCGATGACCACCACGTCCCCGGACTTGAAGGTCCCACGCAGGATCTCGTCGGAGAGCTGGTCTTCGACCAGGCGCTGGATCGCCCTCCGCAGGGGCCTCGCCCCGAAGGCCGGATCGAACCCCTCTTTCGCCAGCACCTCCTTGGCCGCCTCGGTCAGCTCGATCTCGATGCCTTGGTCCTTGAGCTCCTTGGCGACCCGCTCCATGAGGATGCCCACGATCTCCTTGACCTGCTGCCGGGTGAGCGCCCTGAACACGATGATCTCGTCGATGCGGTTGAGGAACTCTGGCCGGAAGGTGCGCCGCAGCTCTTCCATGACGTGGGTCTTCATCCGCTTGTAGATGTCCTCGTAGTCCTCCAGCTCGTCGCGCACGGCCCGGAAGCCGATGCCCACCTCGCGGTCGAGCTGGGGGGCGCCGACGTTGCTCGTCATGATGATGACGGTGTTGCGGAAGTCCACGGTCCTCCCCTGAGCGTCGGTGAGGCGGCCGTCGTCGAGGATCTGCAGGAGGATGTTGAAGACCTCGGGGTGCGCCTTCTCGATCTCGTCGAAGAGGACCACGGAGTAAGGTCGGCGGCGTACGGCCTCGGTGAGCTGCCCGCCCTCCTCGTAGCCTACGTATCCCGGTGGGGCGCCCACCAGGCGGGAGACGGTATGCCGCTCGGAGTACTCGGACATGTCGATGCGCACCAGGGCGTCCTCGGAGCCGAAGAGGAACTCCGCCAGGGCCCGCGCCAGCTCCGTCTTCCCGACCCCCGTGGGCCCGAGGAAGATGAACGAGCCGATGGGCCTGCGCGGGTCCTTCAGGCCCGCGCGGGCGCGGCGGATGGCCCGGCTCACCGCTTGCACCGCCTCATCCTGGCCGACGATGCGCTTGTGCAGGGCCTCCTCCATGCGGAGGAGCTTCTGGGTCTCCTCCTCCACCAGGCGCGTCACAGGGATGCCCGTCCAGGCCGAGACCACCTCGGCGATGTCCTCGGCCGTCACCTTGGTGAGGTCCTTGCCCCGCTCGGCCTTCCAGGAGGACTCCAGCTCCTCCAGCTTCTGGCGCAGCACCCGTTCCTTGTCCCGCAGCTGCGCCGCCCGCTCGAAGTCCTGGTTCTTGATGGCCTCCTCCTTCTCCCGCTTCACCCGCTCCACGCGCTCCATGGCCTGGCGCAACTCCTGGGGGAGGAAGCTCGCCTGGAGGCGGATCTTGGAGGCGGACTCGTCCATGAGGTCGATGGCCTTGTCGGGGAGGTAGCGGTCGCGGATGTACTTGTCGGCGAGGGTCGCCGCGGCAACGATCGCCTCGTCTGTGATGGTGACCCCGTGGTGGGCCTCATACCGCTCCCGCAGGCCCCGGAGGATCTCGATGGTCTGCTCCACCGTGGGCTCCTTCACCAGGATAGGCTGGAAGCGGCGCTCCAGCGCGGCGTCGCGCTCCACGTACTTCCGGTACTCGTCGAGGGTGGTCGCGCCGATGCACTGCAGCTCCCCCCGGGCGAGGGCTGGCTTGAGGATGTTGCTCGCGTCGATGGCGCCCTCAGCCGCGCCGGCGCCGACCAAGGTGTGCAGCTCGTCGATGAACAGGATCACCTCACCCTGCGCCTTGCGGATCTCATCCATCACCTTCTTCATCCGTTCCTCGAACTCTCCCCGGTACTTGGTCCCGGCGACGAGGGCAGCGAGGTCGAGCTGCACCACGCGCTTGTGGCGGAGCACTTCGGGGACATCACCGCGGACAATGCGCTGGGCGAGGCCTTCGGTGATCGCCGTCTTCCCGACCCCGGGCTCGCCGATGAGGGCGGGGTTGTTCTTGGTGCGACGGGAGAGGACCTGGATGACCCGTTCGATCTCCCGCTCCCGGCCGATCACGGGGTCGAGCTTCCCTTCCCGGGCGAGCTTGGTCAGGTCGCGGCCGAACTCGTCGAGGGTGGGCGTCTTGCTGGCCTGACGGGTGTAGGAGGAGGTCCCCTCCTCGCCCAGGAGGTAGACGACCTGCGCCCGGACGCGCTCCAAATCCGCGCCCATGGCTTCAAGGATCCGAGCGGCCACGCCCTCGCCCTCCCGGATGAGGCCGAGGAGGAGGTGCTCGGTGCCAATATAGTTATGCCCCAGACGACGCGCCTCGTCCAGGGCAAGCTCGAGGACTTTCTTGGCCCGCGGCGTGAAGGCGACTTCCTCGTAGGGGGTCCGCTCCCCGCGCCCGATGGCGCTCTCCACCTCCGCGCGCAGGCGATCGGGGTTGATGTTCAGGCTCTCCAGGACCTTGCTGGCAACACCCTCCCCCTCACGGATGATCCCCAGGAGGATGTGCTCCGTGCCGACTGCGCTGTGGTTCAGCCGCTTGGCCTCCTCCTGGGCTAAGATGATCACGCGCCGCGCGCGCTCTGTGAAGCGTTCAAACATCGCCGTCTAGACCCCTCTCCCCACCGAGATCTCCCAACCTTCCTCTTCGTCGCCCGCAGCACCGACTCCTGTTCCCCCTCCACCTCTCATTATAGTACGTTCGGTAAGATCGAGAAATTCATGACTGCGCGCGCCCAGGAGGTCTCGGTGTCGTTTGGTACAGGAAGATCCTGGGATGGTTTCTTTATACAGTGGAGAGGACGGGCTTGTCAAGCCTTCCCCAGCGAGCAGGAGGGTGAATATTCTGACGACACAGGGAGGGGCGGGGACTGCTCCCGCCAGGCGCTCAGTGTTTGATCTGGAGGATCTTGTAGCGCAGCACCCCAGCCGGGACCTGGACCTCCACCGTCTCCCCCTGCCGGCGCCCCAGCAGCGCCCGGCCAACAGGGGATTCGTTGGAGATCTTTGCGTTCCCGGGATCGGCCTCGAGGGAGCCCACGATGGTGTAGGTGATCTCTTCTCCCGTCTCCTCGTCGCGCAGGGTCACAGAGGACCCCACGGTGACCCTCTCCGAGGAGATCTCCTGGCTCGAGATCACCTTGGCGTTCCGGAGCAGCTGCTCCAGCGTGAGGATCCGCCCCTCAATGAAGGCCTGCTCGTTCTTGGCATCCTCGTACTCGGAGTTCTCCATGAGATCGCCGAACTCTTTGGACTGCTTGATGCGCTCGGCGACCTCCTTCCGCTTCACCTTCTTCAGGTACTCCAGCTCCTCCTCGAGCCTGCGCAAGCCTTCAGGGGTGAGGATCGTCTCCTTCTCCTGCATCTGTCCTTTTCTCCTTTCGAACGATGCTCTCGGAACGCGAAAGACTGAGGGGTACTTCCCCTCAGTCCGGTGCAGGACCATTATAGGCGATGCCTCAGGCTCCCGTCAAGGATTGAGCACTTCCACGCGAGGGGCGAAGCCGATGCGGCCGAGCCACTCCAGGTAATCCCCTGAGGTGAGCTCCTCAGGCTTCTTCCCGCTCAGGGCCACGACGATCCCCTCGATGATGTTGGTCCCAAAGGAGCGCCCGTCGATCTCCGGGGCCGAGGTGATGAGCAGGTGGACGCCGCGCCGGCGTAGCTCCTCCACGTCCTCGCTCGTGACGGTGTTGGTGAAGATCACCTTCCCCTTGAGGTCGTCGGGCATGTACCGGCGGATCAGGTGGAAGTCGCCTGCGACGACCTCGGCCCATTGATAGTACCGGTGGTGCTTCGGGGTGATGATCTCCTGCCGCTCGCCCGTAGGGTAGAGGATGCGGAAGGGGAGCCTCGTCAGGATGGGGAGGAGGAGGGCAGCCAGGATCTGCACCGACCGGAGGGTGCGCAGGGGGATAGGAAGGCCCAGGGCGAAGATGAAGTCCCCGAAGATCACGTCGGCGCCTGCCTCGACGAACGCCTCGGCCATCCCGTATCGGTCCACGGAGCTCACGAGGAGGACGCGCTTCCCGTTGAAGGAGATGCCGTGGACGCGTGGGAGGTAGTCCAGGATCAGGTGGCGCTCCCAAGAGGCCTTGATCCCGCCGCCATCCACGAGGGGCGTCCGGCGGACATCGCGCACCATCCGGAAGGCATCCCGGATGGGGTACCGCCTCTTGCCAGCACGGAGCCAGAGGTCCGTCCCGCCAACGCAGAGGACGGTGGCCTGGCCCTCCAAAGAGGCGAAGAGCTGGCGCGCCTTCTCCAGGTCCCCTCCTGTCCCGACGCGCTCGATCTGGAAGCGCTCACCGAGGATCTCCACCTCCACGCGCTTATCCCGCTTGGGGGATCCCAGGCTGACACTGACGATGCGCTTTGGGGGCTTCCCCTCCATGTGCTATCCCCCGGCCCGCTCCTTGCGCGCGGGCTGCTCCGCGGAGAGGCCGGCGTCGCGGTTGCGCTCGTAGACGATCCGCAAGCCTTCGAGGTTCAGCAAGGGGTCGTGGTGGTCAATGCTCCGGCACTCGCCCACGACGAGCTCCGCCCACCCTCCTGTGGCGATCACCTTCGCCTGGCCCCCGAGCTCCCGCTTCATCCGCCGGACGATCTCCTCGACGAGGCCCACGAAGCCGAAGATGATCCCGGCCTGCATGGCCGTCACCGTGTTCCTGCAGATGATCGTTCGCGGTTTGACCAGCTCAACCCTGCGGAGCTGGGCAGCGTGCTCGGCCAAAGCCTCCATGGAGATCCCGATCCCTGGCGCAATGGCTCCCCCCAGGAAGTCCCCTTCGGGGGAGACGGCGGTGAAGGTCGTGGCCGTTCCGAAGTCCACGACGATCACGGGACCGCCGTACTTCTCATAGGCAGCGATGGCTCCTACAATGCGGTCCGCGCCCACCGCCTTGGGGTCCTCATACAGGATCCGCATCCCCGTGCGGATCCCTGGTCCGACGAGGAGCGGCGCTAAGCCAAAGTACTTCCTGCACAGGCGATCCATGGTACCTACGAGGGGAGGGACGACGCAGGAAATGGCCACGGCGTGGATCTGGGGGAAGGTGAACCCCGCGTAATCGAACAGGTTGCGCAGGACCATGGCGTACTCATCGGCCGTCTTGTCCGGGTCCGTGGAGATCCGCCAGTTGACCAGGAGCTCCGCCTCCCGGTAGATCCCGACCTTGATGTGGGTATTGTTGACGTCCATCGTCAGGAGCATCGCCCAACCCCTCAGGTCCTCCGCATGTACCGCACCGCCCGGTAGATGGGCACCGTCACCACCACGGCGAGGAAGACCTCGGGGAGGCCGTGGGTGACCCCGACGAGGAGGACGGCCTCCCAAGGCCAGCCGAAGAAGACCTTGATCAACCCGAGCACACCGACGGTGTTCGTGAGGGTCCCTACGATAGCGCCGACCGCCGGGGCCGCGTTCTCCCCGCCCAGGACCCTGTAGGCCCCGTATGCCGCCAGGAGGCCGACCACGACCGGCAGCCAAGGGTTCGCAGCGGTGAAACTGGTGATGGTGTGGAAGAGGTTCACAACCCAGCCGGTCTTGATCTTCCCCTCTGCAAACGCCTGGTTGAACCGCGCGGCGCCCGGGCCCAGCATGGTGTAGAACGCGGCGCCGAGGGCAAGCCCGGAGAGGACGCGCGCATACCTTCCCCGCAGGAGGGTGAAGGCGTAGAACGCCAGCACGCCAATGAGAATACGTGGGCCGAAGGCGATGAGGGGGTTCTTGAAGAACGGCAGCGTCGCCCTGGTGAAGCTGAAGAACCCGAAGATGAACCCCACGAACGCGCCCACAACTGGGCCCTCCAGGATCCCGGCGAGGATCGCCGGGATGTGCATGGTCGTTGCGCTGCCGGCGGGGGTGGGGGCGGGGATGAACCCCAGACCCGGGATGGACCCCAAGACAATGGCGAGCGCACCGAGCATCCCTGTGATGACCACGTCATGGGTGGTGAGGCGGACGAGGCCGCGGGAAGCGGTGGCAGGGGAATGCAGGGGAGTCCGCATGTGCATCCCTCCGTTCCAGTTCTGGATTCAGATACCGGACGGACCAAGAACCGTGTCCGGACCAGGGTCCGGTTCCCCGAACGCATGGGATACCGGCCCCCCCTCCAGTGTAGCACGGGTCCTCCCTCAGGGCAAGGACTGCAGGTCCCTTACGGAAGGGACGCCCCCGAGCCCTTCGGCGTGCAATACTGCCCGCTTGATCGCCGTGGCCACGACCTCCACGGCCGCCGCGCCCACGGCGAAGAAGTTGGCCTCTACCTCCCCCGTGGCTAGGACGAAGATCGTATCCCCATCGACCATGGTGTGGGCAGGGGAGATCGTCCGGGCGAGGCCGTTGTGGCTGAGCTGGGCGAGTTTATTGGCCTGCTCCTTGGTCAGGCGGGCGTTCGTGGCCACGACGCCGATGGTGGTGCTGGTCGCGAACCCGCGTGGGGAGAGGGAGTACAAGGCCTTTGCGGTGTCCACGAACGCCCCTGTGCGCGGATCCCTGGCGCCCGCGAGGATCTGCCCTGTCCTGTCGTCCACGACGTCCCCAAAGGCGTTGACGGCAACGATGGCCCCGACCACGGCGCCGCCTGGAAGGGAGAGCCCCCACGTGCCGACCCCTCCCTTCATCGCGCCCGCCATCCCCAGGATCTTCCCCACGGTAGCCCCTGTCCCTGCGCCGACACTCCCCTCCGCAGGGGGCTCCGTGCTGGCCTCCAGGCACGCCCGGTATCCCATCTCCGCATTTGGGCGGACGCGGAAGTCCCCGATGTGCAGATCGAAGAGGACTGCAGCAGGGACAATGGGAACCTTGGTGACGCCCACGTCGTAGCCCACCCCCCGCTCCTCAAGGTAGCGCATCACACCGTCGGCAGCGGCGAGGCCGAAGGCGCTCCCCCCGGTCAGGAGGATCGCGTGGACGCGCTCCACGTGCTGCATGGGGCGGAGGAGATCGGTCTCCCGCGTCCCCGGCGCAGAACCCCTCACCTCCACCCCTCCCACGGCACCGCCCTCGCACAGGACCACGGTGCACCCCGTGAGGGCCTGGCGGTCCGTGGCGTGCCCGACTTTAATCCCTGGGACCCCCGTGACGCTCTCCACCGACATCCCTGACCACCTTCACCTCTCCCGCCAGCACGCGGCGGAGTTCCCTTCCGGTGCGCACAACCAGCGCTCCGTCGGGATCGATGTCCATCGCCTCCCCCTCAAAGGTCTCCTCGGGGAGGACGATCTTTACCCTCCTCCCCAGGAGGGAGGAGAGCGCCCTCCACTCCTGGTGGGACGGCTCCCCTTTCCGGTAGGTCTCGTAGCTCCCCTCGAGCTCCACGAGGACGCGCTGGAGGAGAGCCTCGGGGTCTACGGGATGCCCGAGGGTCTCCAGGAGAGAGGTAGCGGTCTCGCGCACCTCCCTCGGGAGCTTCACCAGGGGGACGTTCACGTTGATCCCGACCCCGACCACTGCCCACCCCGTCCCGACCTCCACCAGGATCCCTCCCAGCTTGCGGTCCTGGAGGACGAGGTCGTTCGGCCACCGCACCTGGACCGGGGCGCCGGTCTCCTCGCGGAGGGCCCGGGCGACGGCGCAGGCAACAACAAGGCTCAACCCAGACAGGAGGGTTGGCGCAACGCCCGGCCGCAGGACCAGGGAGAACCACAGCCCTCCCCGGGGGGAACGCCAGCGGCGTCCCAGGCGGCCCCGCCCACGGGTCTGGACCTCAGCGAGGACAAGAGTCCCCTCTGGTGCCCCTCGCTCGGCCAGCGCCCGCGCCAAGTCGTTGGTGGACCCAGCCCGCCCGCGGAAGACCAGGTTCCTCCCCAAAGCGACTGTCTTTAGCCCCTGGAGGAACCGTTCCGGGAGGAACCAGCTCCCACGCGCACCCTCCTCTTCCTGTACAGCCCGCCTCCTCATGTCTCCCCCAGCGGCCCGCCTTCCCCAGGGACGCTCCCAGGGGGAAGGTATGCGAGGACCTCCTGGAGATCCTCCTCCCGGAAGATGTCGATCTGGTCGGTATCGATCACGAGGAAGGGGGACTCCTCGTACCTGCTGAAGAAGGCATCGTACGCCTCACACAGGCGCTCGAGGTACTCGCGGCGCATCGGCCGCTCGAACGGCCTGTCCCGCAGGGCGATGCGCCTGAGCAGGGTCTCGACCCTGGCGCGGAGGAAGAGCACGAGGTCCGGCGTCGAAGTCCCCGCCGAGAGGACCTCGTAGAGGCGGGTGTAGAGATCCAGCTCCTCGTCGGAGAGGTTCAGGGTGGCGAAGATCCGGTCCTTGGCGAACATGTAGTCGCTCACCACGGGCCCTTTTTGGAGGAGGCTCCTCATCTCCAGCTGCTGGCGGTAGCGGCTGAGCAGGAAGAAGATCTGCGTGGGGAAGGCCATGGCGCGCGGATCCGCGTAGAACCTGTGGAGGAAGGGGTTCTCTTCCACGACCTCCAGCACGAGATGGGCACCGAGGCGCTCAGAGAGGATGCGGGCGAGGGTGGTCTTCCCCACGCCGATGGGTCCTTCCACAGCCACGTACCAGCGCCTCTGCTCCTCCCCCGGGAGGAGGGACCGCTGCTGGCGGCGAGGAGGGTTGTAGAGGATCGGCTGCGGTGTCCAGCGCTTCACCTCCTGGCCCGGCGGGAGGTTACGGAGGACCTCGACGAGGGGGCCATACCGGGGATGCCGGAGGTCCGGCGCGATCTCGAGGAGCGGGACGAGGACGAACGCCCTGCGGTGCAACTCCGGGTGGGGGATGGTAAGTCTCTCCGTGGAGACCTCCTCGTCGCCGTAGAGGAGGATGTCGATGTCCACGGTGCGGGGTCCCCACCGCACCTCGCGCCTCCGCCCCAGCCCTGCCTCCACCCTGTGGATCAGGTCCAGCAGGCTGTGGGGATCGAGGTCCGTCTCCGCCTCCACGGCCATGTTGAGGAACCAGGGCTGGTCAGTGAATCCCACGGGCGCGGTCTCATAGAGGGAGGAGCGCTTGGTGATGCGCACGCGGCCAGAACGCTCCAGGCGCTCCAGCGCCTGCTCCATCGTCCTGGCGCGGTCGCCGAGGTTGGAGCCGAGGCTGAGGTAGACGGTCGCCACGCCTCCCCTACCCCTCCCCCCGGGCCCGGTGGACTTCCACGGCAACGTCCCCCACGGTCCCTCCCAGGCGTACGCGCGGCTTGTGCACCCTGACACAGACCGACTCCACCAACGGAAGGGAGAGGAGGTGGTCGGCGATGGCCCCGGCCAGGGCCTCCAGGAGGGAGAACCTCTGGCCCTCCACGACCTCCCGCACCGTGGTGTAGATCTCCCGGTAGTCCACGGTCCTCGTGAGATCATCGGAGCGGGAGGCCTCCCCGAGGTTACAGTACACCTCCACGTCCACGAGAAAGGGCTGGCCCCGCGCCCGTTCCTCTGGAAGGACCCCGTGGTACCCGTAGAAGACCATTCCCGTGAGGAGGATCCTGTCCCCTGCCCTACCCATGCACTGGCTCCCAGCCGCGCACTATCGCATCGGCCATCCGGGCGACCCGCGCCATGGGGCGGACATCGTGGACGCGGACGAAATCGGCCCCCGCAGCGATGGCCAGGGCGACGGTCGCCGCCGTGCCCTCCAGCCGCTCCTCCACGGGGAGATCCCCGAGGACCTTGCCAATCGTGGACTTCCGGGACGTCCCGATGAGGATAGGGCGGCCGAGGACACGCATCTCCCCGAGACGCCGGAGGATCTCCAGGTTGTGTTGGACGGTCTTCCCGAACCCGAATCCAGGGTCCACGATGATCTGGTCCCTCCCGATGCCTGCGCGCACGGCGAAGGCGATGCGCTCCTGGAGGAAGGCGATGACCTCCGCTACGACATCGTCGTAATGAGGGTCCTGCTGCATGGTCTTGGGGGTCCCTTTCATGTGCATAAGGACGACAGGGACCCCGGCGCGCGCCACCACCGGGGCCATCTCCGGGTCGAACCGCAGGGCGCTGATATCGTTGACCATGGACGCTCCGGCAGCGATGGCCTGCCGCGCTACCTCCGCCTTGCACGTGTCAATGGAGAGGGGGACATCCACCTCCTTGGAGAGGCGCTCGATCACCGGGATGACCCGCCGCAGCTCTTCCTCCAGGGGGACGGGGTCGGAACCAGGACGGCTCGATTCCCCTCCCACGTCGAGGAGGTCCGCGCCTCCGGCGACCATCTCCCTCGCGCGGGCCACGGCCAGGTCCACCACCTCCCTTTCCCCTGCCTGGGCCAGCAGGCCGTCCCCACTGAACGAATCCGGGGTCACGTTGAGGATCCCCATGATGTAGGTGCGCTCCCCGATGCGGAACACCCGCGAGCCGCAGCGGACCTGCAGAGCCTCGCTCACCCCCATTCCCCTCACTCCCACCGCACCAGCTGGAGCCCCTGGAGCTCCAGGAGCCTGGCCTCTAGGACCTTTTCCCGGCTGAACCTGTGGAGGCGGAGGTAGTGCCGCGCGACCTCGACGAGGGCATCGAGGGGGACCAGGCCGACGACCTCGCTCTCCACGACCTCTGTCCCGTACCTTGCCGCCTCCATCCGGACCATCTCGAAAACCCTGGGGAGGGGGGTTCGGACGTGGTCGAGGAGGTTCATGGTCACCTGGACCATCCCCCGGTGCTCGATGGGCACGCCGCGCGCCTGCACGTTCACGAGGCCGCCGCTCGATTCCCGGACGGCGCGGGCGATGCTCCTGGCGACCTCCACGTCCCCTGTGCGCAGGTAGACGTTGAAGGCGATCAGCGGCTTCCGTGCCCCTACCGCGGTTGCGCCGGCGGTGGGATGGAGGCGGGGCTCTCCGATGTCCGGCCAGCGCTCCGGACGGGAGATGGCCTCCTTCAACCCCTCATACTCCCCGCGCCGGATCTCCGGGAGGCGCCTGCGCTCGGGGCGCTGTGCCGCCTCGGCGTACAGGTAGACGGGGAGGCCGAGCTTCTCCCAGAGCTCCCTCCCAAGATCCTGCGCTAAAGCGACGCAGTCGTCCATGGTGACACCCGCCAGGGGCACGAACGGGATCACGTCCACGGCGCCGATCCGGGGATGGACTCCCCGGTGCTCCTCCATGTTGATCAGGTCAACTGCTTTGGCAGAAGCAGCCAGCGCCGCCTGCTTCACTGCCTCCGGCTCCCCCACAAAGGTCAGGACGCACCGGTTGTGGCTTGGGTCCCAGGAGACGTCCAGGAGGGCAACCCCCGGGACCCGCCGCACCTCCCCGGCGATGGCTTCAACCACCTCCACCCGCCGTCCCTCGCTGAAGTTGGGAACACAAGCCACGAGCCGAATCATCTCTACCCGTCCATCCCAGAGTCGGGGAAGAGCCCCTGGCTCCTGGCGAACTCCTCCCAGCTCCGGTGCCCCATCCATTCTTCGAGCTGCTGGAAAACCTCCTCGGGAGTCACTGTCCCCTCGTAGATGTGGTGGATCAGCTCCGCAACCATGTGGGATCCAGGGGGGAGGGAGAGCGGAGGGATCCCCGCCTCCCGGTAGGCCACGTTGTCCTCGATGATCCGGTAGACTGCCCCCAGGACGAGGCGGACGAGTTCCTGCTTGTTCATAGGCCTCCGTCTCCCTCGTCGACACGCGAGAAGTGGATCACCGTCACGGTGTCCTCGAGGGTGACAGGGCGGCCGTAAATGGAGCTGAGGAACTTGATCAGCTCCTCGTGGCGCCGGAACTCAGGGTTCTCCCGCTCGATCTCCTTGGGGGTGACCTCCCCGAGCTTCTTCACCTCCACCCTGTCGATGATGGCGGTGAAAATCTTCCTCCGCGTCCCAAACCTGCGTCCCACGGTAATCCAGACGAGCTGCCCGTCGCGGTACTTGTCCTGCTTGTCCCCGAGCCTGATCGTCGCCGTCTTCCGGCCCTGGCGGAGCTGTTCTGCGAAGACCTCCGAATAAAAATTCAGCGCATACATCGCTGTTCCTCTACGCCGTCCCCCTTCTCGTGTTCTCGATGCGCTCCCTGCCGCAACGTGAGGGTACGCCCCACACGGATCCCTATTGGAGCTCAGGGGCGTAAGTGACCTCCACCTTCTTCCCCTTCTCTCCCGCGCCGCGGGCGAGGACCTTCCCTTGGTAGGTCACCGTCGCGTTGACCCTGGAGACCTCTTGCATCTGGCCCAGGATCGCGGTGATAGCCAGCTCGAGCTCAGCCTGGAGGTACTCCCGGGACTGCTTCTTGGCCTGATCCGGTTTATAGGTGGCGGATTCGAAGGTGATGTCCACGACGCCTTTCTCCACCTTGACCTCGCGGACGGTCCCCTGTCCGATGATGTTCTCCACAAGGTTCTTGGCGATCTCCTGGGGAGGCGGAGGTTGCCTCCTGGCCTCCTCCTGCTTGCGCCAGGCGTAGTCCCACGCAAAGATCCCCGCCGCGAGCACCGCCACAATGGCAATATAGATGAGAACGGGGGTATAGTGGAAGCCTTTGATGGTCTTGGCCAATCCTGTTCACCTGGCCCTCTTGAGGAGGCGTCCTCCACGCGCCAGGTGCACACCTCCTTTCGCCGATTCTTTTGGAAAAGCCTAAACTACTTTCTCGCACGCCCCCTCGATTTCCTCTGGCGTCCTGGGAGGGATCGAGGTAGGAGATTTGCCCTTGCGTTGAGAATGAAAAGATTGAAGTAGCCGAGTTGTCGCCGATCCTATACAATGAAACTCAACCAAATACAGCCCCTTAAGAAAGGAGTTCAACGGCCGTGCAGGGCATCTCGATCCCTGACCTCGCGTCCATCCGTTTCGTCAGCGACCCCCAGATTTCCCCGGACGGATCGCGCGTCGCCATCGTCGTAACGACCCTAGACGTTGAGGCCAACGAGGTCCGGTCGGCGATCTGGATCGTCCCAGCGCAAGGTGGAGAGCCCATCCAGTTCACCTGGGGAGGGAAGCAGGACCACACCCCTCGCTGGTCCCCCGACGGCCGGTGGATCGCCTTCGTCTCCAACCGCACGGGGAACCCTGAGATCTGGGCCATCCCCACCGACGGCGGCGAGCCCAAGCAGCTCACCTCCCTCCAGGCGCGGATCAGCCAGCTCGCCTGGTCGCCGGACAGCCGGAGGATCGCCTTCACGGCATCCCGGGCACCGCGCCAGGAGGAACCCCCGGTGGTCCGCGAGATCTCCAGGATCCGCTTCCGGTTCGAGGGCCAGGGGCTCCTCGAGGGGCGGAGCCACATCTGGATGGTCTCCCTCGACGGCGGTGACCCGGTCCAGCTCACCCAAGGGGAACACGACCACGAATTCCCCTCCTGGTCCCCGGACGGAGAGCGCATCGCCTTCGTCGCCAACAGGACCCCCGAGGAGGACTACACCGAGGTCAGGGACGTGTGGACACTCACGGTTGCCGACGGTTCGATCCACCAGGTGACCCGCCACACCGGCCCTGCTCTGTGCCCGGCATGGTCTCCCGACGGACGATGGATCGCCTTCCTCGGCCATGACAACCACGCTGGCCCTGCCACGAACATGGGCGTCTGGGTCGTCCCGGCTTCGGGAGGAGAAGCTGTGCACCTCACCCGTGGGCTGGACCGGTCCGTGGGAAACCACGTCTCCAGCGATGCCCGCGTCAACGCGCAAGTTGTCCCCCCTGCCTGGACGCCAGACGGGCGCTTCCTCCTGTTCCTCGCCACGGACCGGGGGAACACCCGGCTCTTCCGGGTGGACCGCGAGGGCCAGCGCATCGAGCAGCTCTCCCCGGAGGGGAGGGAGGTCATCACCTCGTTCAGCCTCGCCCGCAGCGGGGTCATCGCCTATACCTCGATGAATCCCTTAAACCTCGAGGAAGTGTGGCTCCTCGAGTCCGAGGGGGAGCCGCGGCGCCTAACGAGCTTCAACGAGAGCTTCCTGGCCTCCCGCCAGCTCTCCGACCCCGAGCAGGTCACCGTCGAGGGCGCCGACGGTTGGCCCATTGATGCCTGGTTGTTCAGACCTCTCAGGGTCGACCAGGAGAGGCGCCCCCCGCTCGTCCTGCGCATCCACGGTGGGCCCCACGCCGCGTACGGCAACGCCTTCTCCCTCTTCACCCAGCTCTTGACCGCTGAGGGGTACGCGGTCCTGCAGGTGAACCCGCGGGGGAGCCAGGGGTACGGGGAGGCGTTCACCCAGGCCGTAGTCGGGGACTGGGGCGGGAAGGACTACGAGGACCTCATGCGGGCCGTGGACCACGTGATCGCCCAGGGACTCGCGGATCCTGAGCGCATGGCCGTCACAGGCGGGAGCTACGGCGGGTACATGACGAACTGGATCGTCACCCGCACCGACCGCTTCCGTTGCGCCATCAGCGAGGTGGGCATCAGCAACCTCTACAACTTCTTTGGGACAAGCGACATCGGGTACCTGTGGGGGGAGAAGGAGTGGGGCGGGACCCCCTGGAACAACGAAGGGGAGCTCCTTGCCCGCTCCCCCATCCGCTACGTCGACCGGGTGAACACCCCCATCCTCCTCATCGCCGCCGAATCGGACCTGCGCTGCCCCATCGAGCAAACGGAGCAGTTCTTCGTCGCCCTGAAGAAGCTCCGCAAGGAGGTGAAGTTCCTCCGGTTCCCTGGGGAAGGCCACACCTTCGGCAGCGCAGGGAAGCCACGGGCACGCATCGAGCGCCTCCAGCACATCCTGGACTGGCTCCGCCGCTACCTGAAGGACGGAGAACCGTCCCTTGACTGAGGGAAAAGGGGGAGCGTATACTGGGGGTGCGACGCCGGGGTAGCTCAGGTGGTAGAGCAGCGGACTGAAAATCCGCGTGTCGGCGGTTCGACTCCGCCCCCCGGCACCACGGGGATCACCGTGGCCAAGCGGTTGTTCTGTCCCAGCGAAGGAGCCCGCCACAGCCCCGAGCGACCTCTGGAAGACCTTCTCTACGGACAGGACTCACGTTACACCGCACCTGCGCGAAACCGGAGATGTTGGCGTCACTGCCATGCGCAGGTAGGATCACATCGCGGGATTCGTCTTCCCGCACCCAGAGCTTTCTGCTATAATAAAACCGACGTGCCGTCCATGCAGGGAGCTGAACGCAGCAAGGGATCGGCGGCGCTCCCAAGGGGTCTGGAGAGAGTAGAGAGGGGAGGGTTTGCCCGTGCTTCTCGTGAAGGTCAAGGGGGTTGCGCTGGACCAGCACATGAACCCCGTCGTTCTCCTGGTGGACCAGCCTGAGACCATCGCCTTGCCCATCTGGATCGGGCAGGCTGAGGCCACGGCCATTGCTATCCAGCTCCAGGGCGTCAAGACTCCCCGGCCCATGACCCATGATCTCCTGAAGTCGATCCTCCAAAGCCTCTCCGCTACGGTGAAGCGGGTTGTCGTCACCGACGTCCAGAACAGCACCTACTTCGCGGAGATCCACATCGTGAGCAACGGGCAGGAGATCATCATCGACTCACGGCCCAGCGATGCCATCGCCCTGGCCCTCCGGATGGAAGCGCCCATCTATATCGAAGAGAAGGTTGCCGCCCAGGCGATCGCGCTGAAGAAGCCTCTCGAGGAAGAGATGGAGGAGTTCCGCAAGTTCCTGGAGAACGTGAAGCCCGAGGACTTCAAGAGGACCCTGCACTGAGCTGCCCTGCCTGAAAACCCCAACGCAGTCGACCTCCGGTCTTTCCCTCCGGCAGGTCATTCAGAGGACCCACCAAAACCTGTGTCCGGGTTTTGGTGGGTGAGTCAGTACATGCTCATCCCACCGTCCAAGACGAGCGTCTGCCCTGTGATGTACCGTGCACGATCAGAGGCCAGGAAGACGGCTGCGCGGGCGATCTCCTCTGGCGCCGCGAACCGGCGCATGGGGATGTGCTCGGTGATCTCACGGCGGCGCTCGATGGTCAGGTGTGCCTGGATCCTTGTCTCCGTGTAGCCAGGCGCAATGGCGTTGACCCGGATGTGGGGGGCAAGCTCGGCGGCGAGGCACTTCGTGAACATCAGGAGGCCAGCCTTGGAGACGGCGTAGTGAACCGCTCCCCCGCCAATGAGGCCGCGCATGGAGGCGATGTTGATGATGACCCCTCCTCCCTGGCGCTCCATGTGCGGGAGGACGGCCTGCGTGCAGAGGAAAGGCCCCTTCAAGTTCACGGCCATCATGGCGTCCCAAGCATCCTCGGAGAGCTCCCGGAAGGGGGTCCGGTCGATGCGGCCGGCGTTGTTCACCAGGATGTCAATGCGTCCGAACGCGTCGATGACACGCTGGACCATGTCCTGCACCTCAGCGGACCGTGAGACGTCGGCACGCACAGCGATGGCCCGCCTTCCGGCCTCCGCCAGCGCACGCACCACGGCGAGGGCCTCTTCCTCGGAGGTGCGGTAATTCACGGCCACGGCGGCCCCTTCCTGAACGAACGCCTGAACGATCGCCCGGCCGATCCCGTGCGCGGCGCCCGTGACCAGGGCAACCTTCCCGAGGAGGAGTGGCCTTTGCGCTTCCATCGTCTCAGTCCAGAGTGGCTCCCTCAATCACCCGACACGGGGGAAGTTCCAGTTGCTACGGTGTACCGTGATTCCAGTCCGTTCCCTTACGTGGAAGAGAGGCCTCGCCGGTCGTAGGTGTAGACCCTCCCGTTGGCCCGCAACTTCACCGGGTTCCTCCAAAGGGTGTGGACGGCCTTGAGGAAGAGGGCGATGCGCTTGGGATCCAGCTTCTTGTCCTCCTCGCAGTGGGCGAGCACAAGTTCCCTGCCGTTATGCCCAGGCTCGACCTCGACATGGGGCTCGCCCTTGTAGAGCTTCTGGTGGATGAGCATCTCCTTGACCTGCTGGAGGTCGTAGCTCTTGGTCTTCTCCTTCGGGTCGTAGACGAAGATGTCCAGGCGGCGGACGAGATCCTCGGTCAGCACCTCGTCGATGAGGCGGACGTCCTCGTAGAAACTCCGCACCACCAGGACCCGCTCGTACCCCATCGTCTCCTCGATGCGCTTGAACAGGCTGTACCCGATGAGGTAGGGGGAGGGACGGTTGCAGAGCTGCATGCAGATGGACGCCCACTCCTTGGCCGTGAGGACCTCGCGCAGCAACGTGGACTCCACGTACGTCGCCCACCCTTCGTTGATGATGTGGGTCCGCTGGATGAGGTCGAAGTACTCCGCTTCCTCCCGGATGAGCTGGAGGAGGTGGCGCTCCCACTCCTCGAGGGGGGCCCTCTCCTCGAGGTAATAGATGAGGCGCTTGCTCCGCTCCGCGGGGTTGCGCTCGAAGGCGTTCACGGTGCTGGCCACGGTGAGGCAGGCGTCCAGGACCTTTTCCACGCGCTCCGCCCCGTAGGCCTGCTCGTACTGGCGGATGGTCCGAGCGTGCAGCTCTGCCTCGTTGAGCATGTTCTTGTTGGACTTCTGGTACCAGTGGTTGTTCTTGAAGAAATCCGCATGGCCGAAGACGTGGGCGATCACCAGGACGTTCTGGAGGTAGGTGTTGTTCCGGCGCAGGAACGCGTAGGAGGGGTTCGTGTTCAGCACCAGCTCCAGGATGCTGAAGACCTCCTTGCTCTGCTGGGTCACCAGCTCCTTGAACGTCCCGCCCCAGTACCAGTGGATGAATCGGTTGGGCAGGCCCATGCTGGCAACCTCCGCGATCTCCTCGCCGTCGGACATGCGGAAGTAGACAGGGTCGAAGCTCAGCCCCTTGGCCCGCGCTAGTGCCTCGATCCTCTCGACGACCGCCTGGTACTCCTCCATGGGCGACTTCCCCCCCGCTCGCCCCTCAGGAAGGCCAGGAACTCCGTTAACGCTGCTTTGATCGTCTCCAGGTCCATGAGGTTGGCGAACGTCGCGTTGGGCCTCTTGCGGGCCATCTCCTGGACGACCTCGCTGAACCCACCGATCCCTCTCCCGCCGGGGTTGACGTGACCGTAGCATACGAGGTCGAACTTCTCCAGCGCCTCCTCGTACCTGCGCCGAGCTAGGTCGAAGTCGCTGCTGCTGGTCTCGCCATCGGTGAACATGAACAGGAACTTGTCGTACTCGGTGACCCCCTCCAGGAGCTCCATAGCCTTCTCAAACCCGCTGGAGATGTGCGTCCCTCCGCTCGACTCCACGCAGAAGAACTCCTCGCGGGTCTTCTCCTCGGCGACGTCCTGGAACACGACGTACCGGCGCAGGTTGGTGGGGTAGCGCTTCTCCAAGTAGTACCAGAGGACGAAGATAGTCTTCCGCACCAGGGAGAGGTACTCCCCGCGCATGGAGCCGGAGATGTCCAGCACGTACACTTCCAGCGACCGGTGGTTCTGATAGCTCGCCGGGTCCTCCACGAAGTACCAGCCGTCGTAGCGGAGGTCGACGTCGTAGTCCAGGACGCCGCGCTCGCGGACATTCCGCAGGAGCGAGTGGATCATCGTCTCCTCCAGGTTCAGGTCCGGGCGCAACCCAATCCGGTCCAGGTCGTCGAGCTCGGGGATGTCCTCTGTCTCCACCTCCCCGGACCTCGTGGGCTCGTGGAAGGTCGGGAGCTCCATCTCCTCGAGGAGGACTTCCTGGGCCAGGCGCACGAACTCGTCGAAGTCGAGCTCCACCCGCAACTCCTTCCCGTGATGGTCCCCTCCCAGGATCCCCCCGAGCACCACGATCTCCTCGTCGGAGACCTTCCCCCCTTTGCTCCTCCCCTGTCCTCCCGGCCCTTGGGCCAGGACCGGCAGCTCCTCGCCATACTTCAACGTGGGGAGGTCGAGGGTGGCAATCTGGGTCTTGACCTTCCCGTTGACGACCAGCTCCTTCTGCTGGATCAGCTCGTTGAGGTTCTGCTTGAGGTACTCGCGGAGGAGCTGGTCGTGCTTGTACTGGGCGAGCCGGCCGCGGTGAATGCGCATCCCTTTTTCCGCAGGGTCTTCCACGAAAGCACCTCTCCCGCCAAGCCCTCAATAGCGGCCCGGTAGGATCCTCTCCCGGTCCTGCGTTCACTCCCCCCTCTATCATACCATCGGCAGGCCCAAAGCACTCCTCGAGGTCAAGAACTCGGACGCCTCTCCCTCAAAATGCCGGCCCCTGCCAGAATCGGTTCAGAATTTTGGTGGGGTGCCCTAGAAGCTGCGCCCGATGATCCGGAACAGGGAACGGGCGCAGTTCTGGCAGTATCCGTAATCCCGGATGGCGCTCTCATAGAGGACATCGAGGATCTCCCGGCTCTTCGGGTCGAGCTCCTCGCTCTTCTCGTAGAGCCGCAGGCAGTTCTTGATCTTGTTGAAGACGAGCTCGTTGATGGCAGGGCGCAAATGCTCGTGGTCCTTGTAGCTCAGCTTCATCAGCTCGTCCTTGCGCTCCAGGAGGACGTTCTCGAAGGCCACCCGCCCCTGACGGCTGATCAGGCGTTTCTGGACCAGCACCCCCTCGACCTCGTCGATGAGCTCCCTCTCACCTTCTGAGAGGGGCTCCCCGAGGACGTTCCGGCTCACAGCCTCCAGGTAGTTGAGGTAGAGGTTCTGCCCGTAGTCACCGAAGTAGACGGGGACGATCTCCTCCACGATCATCTCCACCTTCTTGTTGATGAAGTCCATCTTCGCCTCCTCGAAGAGCTTGAGCTGCTCTTTGAGGTTGAGGTCCTTGATGGACTGGTGCTCAAACGTGCGCTCGATGGCCTGGGCGATGTGCTCCAGGTCGATGCACGAGCCAGAGATGGTGTAGGCGAAGGAGAAGGCGTCCTCGAAGAACCTGGGCGACAGGCCGCGGAGGCCCCCCGAATCCTCCCGGGTCTTCAGGGCGAAGCGCGCGGCGAGCTCGTAGACGTCCTCGGGGACGTGTTTCCTTTCCCCGCGGATCCTGTTGGCCCGCTCAATCAGGGCTTTGTAGATGTTCTTCTCCCCCTCCAGGTCGGTGTTGTAGGGGAAGTCGATCTTGTGGATCCGCCCCCGCAGCGGCTCCATGATGTCCTCGGACAGGAAGACGTTGTACTCTGGGTAGTTGCTGTGCCCGATGACCACGCAGTCCACGTGGACGGTGGGGAAGTTGGGGAAGTCGATGCGCTTGGACTGGATGAGCTCGAGGAGCAGGGAGAGGAGCTGGCGTCTGCTCTTGAAGACCTCCGTCCAGTCCAGGATCCCCCGGTTCGCCCAGATGATCTTGCCCTCAAAGTCGTAGGCGTCGGGATCGTAGGTCGAACCCTTCTCCTTGAGCATGGCGAAGTTGATGTTCCCGATGAAGTTGGTGATGTCTTCCCGGCGGAGATCTGTCGGGGTGTGCTTGGCGACGCCGACCTTGTCCTTCGCGGAGATGAAGATGCGCCTCACGGGGACCAGCGCCCACCCGCCGTACTTCTGGATGAGGCGGTCGCAAACGGGGCAGGGGACGGCCTCCTCATGCCAGTAGATGCCCTCCCGTTCACGGACTTCCGGAGGGACGAGGTCGAAGGGATGCTGGTGGAACGGGCACCCGTCGATGGCGTAGAGGGCGCCGTCTTTGGTCCTGGAGTACTCCTCCAGCTTCCGCTTCAGCTTGTCCACCGTCATCGACTTTCCCGACCCCTGCGGGCCCACGAGGAGCAGCAGACGGCGTTCCATGCTCATGGAGTAGCCCTTGAAGTAGGCGACGATATCATCGAGCTGCTTGTCCATGCCGTAGATCCCTTCGAAGACCTTCTCGCGGCCGTAGTAGTCGAGCATATCGGCGATGTAGTGGTGGGTCGTGCGGGCCAGGCGCTTGTCCCTCTTGGCCTCCTGGATGTAATCGTGGACTGTCTGGATCCTGGACATCCCCATCGCCCCTTCGAGGAACCCTTCCCGTGGAACGGTTATTTGTCCGAAATCCGGAGCAACTTCCGGGCCACCCCTCTTTCTATTTGACGAGCAGTATACCCAGGGTATTCCCACTTGTCAAATGAGATTTCAGGAAGCTTGAGGACGTGCGCGAATGACTCAGGCAGCTAGGGGGTGATCTGAGGCGTTTTCGCCGGGACCAGCGGGAAAGCCTGCGCCGTCGGCATGGCGGCCAGTTGCGTCAGAGAAGTGCGAACATTCGAGGAGTTGCCCCGCGGACGGGATGTGCCCGCGAAGCTACGCGGAGAGCTTGAGGAGGAGGGGAAGGATGTCGATCCCCTGGAGGTGGCCGATGCTCCCGTTTGCCGCCTCGCGTTCCCCGAAGGAGCCAGTTGCATCGGGAGGGATCCCACCGCCCGAAACGAGGAGGGGGACGGGATCGGCGGAGTGACCTCGGACGCTGCAGGGGGTGGCGTGGTCAGCGGTCACGGCCACGACAACCTTGGACAGGTCCAGGCCGGGGAGCAAGGTCCCGAAGAAGGCGCGGTCGATCTCCTCGATCATCTCCTTCTTGCGCCGGAAGTCGCCGTCGTGGCCGGGCTCATCGGGCCCCTTGAGGTGGAGGTAGATCCCGTCGTAGGACTCCATGGCCTCCAGAGCCATCTCCGCCCAGCGCCGGTATCCCTCGGTCTGCCCCCCTTGAAGGGAGGGGACCTCGATCACGGCCATCCCCAGGAGGGTGGCGATCCCCCGCTCCACGGGCATCTCCACGAAGCAGGCGAAGCGCCGCCCGAAGGACTCCTGGAAGGAGGGGACGGCAGGGAGGCGGTCGCCCGCGTCCCGGAGGAGGATGACGTTGGCGGGGAGCTTGCCCTCCTTCCGGCGTCGCTCGTTCACGGGATGGTGCTCTAAGACCTCGCGGCTCTTCCAGGTGAACTCGTTCACCAGCGCCGCTGCTGTCCTGGCCTCCGGACTCTCGTCCAACGGCTGGGCGCGCTCGACCTCGTTGCCCCCGCCCGCTCTGGCCACTCCCAGGCCGCCCAGGCGCTCGTAGGCGGGGTCGGTGTTGGTGATGTTCGCAGAGAGCTTCCCCTCGCGGGGGAAGAGGACGAGGACACAGCGGTGGCCAACGGTGGCCCGAAAGTCGAAGGTCACGGGGGCCTCTCCCAGCTGCACCTGGGTGCAGACGGCTTCGGCGAGCGCACGGGCTTCCGCCGAGGTCAAGTTCCGGCCGGCGCGTCGGTCCCTGAGGGTCCACCCCTCTCCCACCGTGGCGAAGTTCCCCCGCAGGGCCAGATCCCCTGCCCTCATGCGGATCCCTACGCCCAGGGCCTCGAGAGGGCCGCGGCCCGTGTGGTATTTGTGCGGATCGTAGCCCAGCACGGCCATGACCGCGACATCGGACTCCGGGGCGACCCCTGGCCCTACTGTGGTCACAAGACCCTGGCGCCCCTCCCGGGCCAGCCGGTCCAGGTGGGGAGTGCGCGCTGCCTCCAGGGGAGTCCTCCCCTCCAGCTCAGGGAGCGGGCGGTCGCCGAGACCGTCGATGATCACGTACAGGATGCGCTTCCCCATCTCCTCACCCCTCTCGGAGCGCGCGGAGGAACTCCCCGCTGATCCGCCCCTGGTAGACCTCCTGGGCGTCCCCAACGAGGCGGATGGTCCAATCCTCGCTCACGGACACCTCAAGTTCCCCACCTGGCATGGCCACGACGGCGTGACGTTCGAGAAACCCCCGGCGCACTCCCGCGGCGACCACGGCAGAGGCGCTCGTGCCAGAAGCAAGGGTCTCCCCAGCCCCCCGCTCCCAGATGAGGATGGAGACTCGGTGCGGGGATTCCACCTTGGCGAACTGGACGTTGGTGCGGTGGGGGAAGAGAGGGTGGTGCTCGAGCTGGGGCCCCAACCGGCGGAGGTCCGCGGGGGAGAGGTCCGGGACGAAGACCACGCAGTGCGGGTTGCCCACCGAGACGGCGGTGATAGTGAGGCGCTCCCCTCCCACCTCGACCTCTTCGGAGAGGACCTCCCGCGGCGGCCCTGCCGCGGGGATCTCCGTGCTAGAGAACGTAGCCTTCCCTACCTCCACCGCGATGCGCTGGACGGTCCCGTCCCGCACCCTCAGCTCGATCCCCACGAGGCCCCCTAGAGTCTCCACGGTGAAGGTCGTCTTGGTGGTGTAGCCATGGTCGTAGAGGAACTTCCCAAAGATGCGCAGGCCGTTCCCGCTCTTCTCCGCCTCGCTCCCATCTGGGTTGTAGATGCGCAGGCCGAAGTCGGCCCGGTGGCTCGGAGCAAGGGCGAGGATCCCGTCGGACCCGATCCCGGTGTGCCGGTCGCAGAGCCGCTGGATTGCCTGTGCGGTGAGAGGGAAGGTCAGGCGCACCGGATCCAGGACGATGTAATCGTTCCCAAGGGCGTGGCCCTTCACGAAGGTGTTCTCTTCCCTCAGCACCCGACCCTCACCCGCCTTCCCTCATCCACCGATTCTCCCCCGGTTGCCAAGGACCTGCCTTCCTCGGCCGCTTCGGCGGAGGGCGGATTGGACCACCCGGTCCAGGAGGGCTGGGAAGTCCATTCCCGCTGCCTTCGCCGCCTGGGGAAGGAGGCTCGTCCTGGTCATGCCTGGGATGGTGTTCACCTCCAGGACCAGGACCTCCTCCCCGCGCAGGAACATGTCCACGCGGCCCAGGTCCCGGCAGCCCAGCGCAAGGTAGGCTCTCACGGCGGTCTCCTGGGCGCGCGCCGCCAGGTGCGGGGGAATGCGTGCAGGGCAGATCTCCTCCGTGGCCCCGGGCGTGTACTTGGCCTCGTAGTCGAAGAACTCCCGCTTCGGCACGATCTCCACCAGGGGGAGAGCTTCGGGACGGCCTGTCTGGGGGTCGTCGAGGATCCCGCAGGTGATCTCCGTTCCCGCGATGCGCTCCTCGACGAGGACCGCCCGGCTGTAGCGAAAGGCCACGGCGAGGGCGCGGGAAAGGTCGGAGGGATCGTGCACGATAGAGACCCCGATGCTCGAGCCCTGGTCAGCGGGTTTCACCACGCAGGGGAATCCAATGGCCGAGGCCACCTGGTCGAGAAGAGCCTGAGGAGCCCTCTTCCACTCCTCCTCATGGGAGGAGATGGAGCGGGGTACCGGGATGCCGTACCATTGGAAGAGCTGCCGGCTACGGATCTTATCCATAGCCAGGGCGCTCGCGAGGACTCCGGATCCCGTGTAGGGAACACCTAAGAGCTCGAGGAGGCCCTGGACCGTTCCGTCCTCGCCATATGGTCCGTGGAGGGCGATGAAGACGAGGTCAACCCCGGCGAGGGTCTCCAGGAGGTCCGACTCCCCCCATTGGGTGACCTCCACGGGGACGACGGTGTACTTCTCTGGATCGAGCGCCGCGACGATATTCCGCCCGCTCTGCAGGGACACTTCCCGCTCCGCGGAGGTCCCCCCCATCAGGACGGCGACCCGCAACCTGTTCATCCCCTCGCCACCTCACCTGAGAGGGGAGAACCTCCCCTCTCCGGGAATGCCTCCTGCCACAGCCGGATCCTCTCCCGCAGGAGGGCGATGGCCCCGTCGCTCAACACGCTCGCAAAGGGGACCGCCTCGATGCCCGCGGGGAGGAGGGGAGCGATCCTCTCCAGGACCTTCGGGGAGGCCAGGACCGCATCGGACCGCCTGAGGGCCTCGCGCAAGCCTTCCTCGTCTTCCAGCGTCGCAGGGATCAGGCGGATCCCCCGGATGCCAACGGCACGGATCGACCGCTCCTTGCTCCGCACCCCCTCCTGCGTGGCACAGACCAAGGCCACCGTGCGCCCGGAGAGCTGGGCCACGCGGAAGAGCGTGGAGAAATCAGGCAAAGCCACAAGGCCGATCACCTCCCGGTCCGGGAGGATCCGCCGGACCTCCTCCACATGGAAGAACGTTGTGACCCAAAGGTCCACTGCAGAGGGCATCCCGCGGGAGAGGTCAGAGAGGAGTACGGGGACAATGGGGACGGATACCGCTCCCTCCAGCTCCCGGGCAAAGTACGCCAGGTCGGAGGGGTTGCACTCCACCAACCCAAGCCGGGGACGCTGGGCACGAGGTCCCTTCCCGGCCCCGGCGCGCGCAGAGACCAGCGCCTGCACATCCGATGCGCTGAGCCCCATCCCCTCTGCCACGGCAAGGAGGCGGTCGATGAGCCGGTGGATCTCCTCTGTCTGGGAGGGAGAGAGGGCCCTGGCCACAAAGGTCCCGCGCCCAACGGAGGTTGCGAGGTAGCCTTCCCGCATGAGCTCCCGATAGACCCGGGCGACGGTGTTGCGGTTCACGCGGAGGAACCCGGCCAGGGCGCGCACAGGTGGGAGGCGGTCGCCGCGCCGGAGCTTCCCGGAGAGGATCAGGTATTTGATCTGGGAGGCGAGCTGCTCCGCAATGGGGAGGACGACGTTGCGGCGGACGACGACGGGCCCTTCCCCAAAAGTCTCAACTCCACGGACAGCCCGCGCACCCACCCTCCCAGGAGCAACCTCGCCCACATCGAACCCCCGGAGATTGTCATAAGAGAACTATGACAATTCTACGCCGAACCCCCTGCCCTGTCAACGGGAAAGTCGACCAAATCTGCTTGACGGCCTATGGGGGGAAGGGTATAATTTCCATCGCAATCGGCCAGCGACCCGGGGGAAGCCCGAGGAGGCGCTGGTCGTGGATTCACGACAGGAGGGAGGATGTCGAAAGGCTGATGGATGTAGAAGTAGGGAGCATTGTGGAAGGCGTAGTGGTGAAGATCACGCACTACGGTGCGTTCGTAGAGCTCCCAGACGGTAAGAGTGGACTCGTCCATATCTCCGAGATCGCGGACACTTACGTCAAGGACGTCCGCGATTACCTGAAAGAGCAGGATCGTGTGAAGGTCAAGATCCTTGGGGTCAACGAGAAGGGAAAGCTCGACCTCTCCATCAAGCAAGCGATCCCTCCCGAGGAGCGGGCGGCGAAGGTGCGCGCCCGCTCCTCGTTTGAGCAGATGCTCGAACGGTTCAAGAAGGAGAGCGAGGAACGCCTCCTGGACCTGAAGCGCAACACCGAGGCGAAGCGCGGAGGCGGCCGCCGCAGGCGGTAGGCCGTGCTCAGAGGAGGCCCAGGATCCCGCAGAGATCCTCGAATGCCTGCCAGGTGATTTCGTCCCGCTCCAGTTGCCTGGATGTCTCTGAGATCTCCTTCCGGGCCTCCAGGGCCTGCAGCTGCTCGTCCATGCGTCGGAGGCGCAGGAGGACCTGATCGAGCAGGTCGTGGAAAGGCGCCTCCGGCAAGATGGCCCGCACTTCCTCAATTGCCTTCCGCTCACGCTCCCTGGCCATGCGGTCCATCTCCCGAGCCTCCAGGCGGGAGAAGGCCACGAATCCCCTCCGCTCCTCCACGGCACGCGTCAGGATCTTCCGGATCTCCCGCAGGATCTCTTCCTCCCTCATGAGAGTCCTCCCACGGAGCCGGAAATGGGCATAGACGCAGGGGTCGCAGGGACGCCATAGGAGATGAGGACGCGGAGGGCGAGGAGGGTGGTGTCCACTGCCGCGGCGAGGTTGTCCCCGCTCCCCCATCCTCCATCCAGGGACTGGAGGGCTAGGAGGCGCTGGAGCCCGGCGTCCACCAGAGGGTCCCATCTTCCAAAACCCGCTTCCCACAGGCAATCCAGCATGGACACCAGCTTCGCCGCATCCCACCGGTCGGGGGGGATGGCCGCAAGGGAGGCTCGAGCCTCCTCGACCACCTTTGCGGTGATCCCCTCGGCGCGCGCGAACAGGGCAAGGGCGAACCACGTCGTGTGGGGGGACCCCTCAAAACGGCCCTCGACGTGGCGGGACCGCAAGTAGTCCACCGCCCGGGAAACAGCGTGGTCGCTTTCGTACCCGAGGAGGGCCAGCCAGTATCCCACCTGCGCGGTGGTCGCGGTCCTGGCGAGGGGGGATCCCGGGCGTACCGGGAAGGGGGGGTCGAACTTGACCACCGCAGGGTTCTCATCCCAGCTCCCATCGGGACGTTGCGTGGTAAAGAGGTAGGCGACGATCCTCTCCACCGCCCCCTCCACGTCCCTTAGGGGTCCCCCTGCGGGGAGGGAGGGAGGTCCTAGGAACTGCAGGTCCCGGAGCCAGGCGAGGACGGTAAGGGTGTGATGCACCGAGGACGGCCTCCCGGGGATGAGGTCGTAGGGGAAGCCGCCATCCTCGTTCTGCTTGCTGAGGAGGGCACGGATCACCCGAGGATCTGGGTGGCGGTTCCCCAGGATCCCCCTGAGCCGCCACCGCTCAAGCTCGCTCCCGTGGCGTTCGACGTAGGCGATCGCCCTGGAGAGGGAAGTTCTCATGCCAGGGCCTCCAGGAACTCGCGAATGGCCTCGTTGACCCTCTCCGGCTGTTCCAGCATGACCATATGGCCCGCGCCTTCTACGAGGACCAGGCGGGAGTCGCGGATGTGCGCATGGAGGTACTCGCTGTACTTCGGTGGCGTCATCCGATCTTCGGTCCCGCAGATGATCAGCGTTGGGACACGGATCTCGCCCAGGCGGTCCATTACGTCGAATTGGTGGCAGGCGAGGAAGTCCCCGTGGGTGACCTCCGGCGCCGTCTCCTGGAACACCTGCCTCGCCTTCTCCACCAGGCGGGGATCGGCGCTGGGGCCAAACAGCCATCCGAGCAACTCCCCGACGGTCCGCGGGTAGTCCTCCACAAGGCCGGAGAGGAACTCCTGGCGGACCCGGAGCCGCGCCCCGGTCCCCACGAGGATCAGGCCCCGTAGGTCGCCTGGATAGGCCAGGGCGTAGGAGAGTGCGATGGCGCCCCCGAGGGAGTGTCCGCCGAGGATCACCTGTTCCTGCCCGCCGGACCGGATGTATTCCCGGACCCACTCCGCATACTCCTCCACCCGGCTGCACCCCTTGCCACCAGGATGGCCGGGCAGATCGGGGGCTTCGGCCTCGGGGAAGGCGAGGAGCTGGTGCTGCCAGATCTGGCCACGTCCCCCCGAGCCGTGGAGGAGGACTAACCTTGGGCGCTTCCCTCCCATCCTCAGCTCCGCGGTAACAAAAGGTGACGCCTGCTCCACACGCTGGCAATGAGAACGGGACCGAAGATCACACAGAACAGGTTGATCACCGCCTCGATGGCCACGCTAGGGCTTAAAGCCGTGTAGATCCCGTTCTCCAGGTTGAACAGGATGTCCATCAGGCCTAGGTAGATGAGGCTGCTGCCGGCGAGGAGGGACCAGAGGAACCCGCCTGCGTCCCCCCGCAGGAGCCCCCTCGCCGCCAGGGACGCGGCAACCACGAGCCAGGCATCGGCGAGGGGGAAGGCGCGCTCGAAGGCCAGGTAGACCTCATCCGTCCGGGTCTGGACGATCCCCTCGGTGGTGAAGAAGACGATCCAATAGAGGACCGTGACCATAGCGGTGAGGATGAGGAATCCCCCGAGAATTCCAAAGATCACCGGTCGCCCCATCACGCCTCCCTCCCAGGTAGGTTGTCCCGGGCATAGACTCCCTCGAACTCCGTCGGGATGGTCCGCAGGATCTCCAGCCAGCGCTGGGTAGAATCCGCTCCTTTCAAGAGCTTGAGGAAGTTCCCCCGGATCTTGAGCTTGCGCATGACGAACGCGGCGTTGGCCCCCAGGCGCCCCACCAGGATGTCCACCCACACACCGTACGGCCCGGAGAGGGTGAAGTCGGTGGGACGCTCTCCTTCCCAGATCTCCGAGATCTGCCCCCCGTCCACCCGGAAGCCCACGACGATCTTCTCCTGGACCCCCTTCGCGGGCTCGGGCTCCAGGACGAGCGTGTAGGTGTCATGTTCTTCCTTGGCGAGTTCCCGGTACTTCTCATCGGAGTTGGTGCGTCGCTGCACTTCCACCAGGTATTCCCAGCTTCCAAAGCGCATCCCCCTCACCTCGCTGGCATCTCCACAACCACCTTCACAGGCTCGGGCGCAGGTGCGGCCAGGGCCTCGAACCCTTTGGGGACCAGCTCCTCCAATGGGATCACGTGGGAGATGATCGCTCCGGCGTTCACCTGGCCGCGGGCGAGATAGGTGATGGCCGCCGGGTACTCCTCAGGGCCACAGTAACTCCCCAGGATCTCCACCTCGTTCAGGACCACGGTCATGAAATCGCTCTCTACGGGCTCCTCACAGATGCCCAGGACGACCACCTGGCCGCCCTTCCGAACGAGCATGGGAGCTTCCCGCAGGGTCGCGGGCACGCCGGCGCACTCGAACACGAAGTCCACCCCTTCTCCCCCCGTCAGCTCGTCGATGCGGAGGTAGAGGTTCTCGGCGAGCGGGTCGAAAACCGCGTCCGCACCGGCGAATTCGCCAGCCCGCCGGCGCGTCGGGCTCGGCTCCGAGAGGTACACGGCCCTTGCTCCGGCCAGTTTCAGGCACTGCACGGTGAGGAGGCCGATGGGCCCCCCGCCAAGGACGAGCGCCCGGTCACCTGGCCTGAACCGGGAGCGACGGACGCCGTGGAGGACGTTGGACAAGGGATCGACGAGACAGCCCGCATGATCATCCACGGAGTCGGGGAGGCGGTGGAGGCCCTTCGCCGGGGCCTTCATGTGCGTGGCCATCCCCCCGTTCACGTTCACCCCAGGCATCAACACCTCTTCACAGAGGGAGGACCTCCCGTGCCTACAGAAGGAGCACCGGCCGCACGGGATCACCCCATTGACGGTAACCCGGTCCCCCGGGGCCCATCCCTCCACTTCAGGGCCGACTTCCATCACCTCCGCGACGATCTCGTGTCCGATGACGATGCCGGGCTCGTACATCCCCGTCTTGTACGCGCCGACATCAGAGCCGCAGATCCCGCAGGCTTTCACGCGGAGGAGGACCTCCCCGGCTCCTGGCACGGGATCAGGAAGCTCGGCCAGCTCAATCCTCCCAGCTCCCCGGAATACCGCCGCCAGCATTCCCCGCTCACCTCGACAATCCCTCGCCTTTCCATCTCTTCGCTTTCGAGGTCTCCTCCCCTGCTTCCCGCCCGAATTCCCCCTCTCTCCTGGCGCCGGGAACAAGGCGCGGATCACGCTGACAGGGAGGAGGGAATCGCATGGCGAAGGGAGTGCTCGATGGGAAACTCAGGAGGGGAGGACGATGGGGACCTTCCAGAGCACAGAGGAGCTCTACCAGATCATGGATGCGTTCTTCTCCCGCCTAAGCCAGGACGAGCAGATCTCCGGCCGCCTCGTCCAGGGGAACTTCATCCTGCGACTCCGCTTCCGAGAGCCAGAGGGAATGGTGACCATCGACCTGCGCCGCCTTCCTGTCTCTTACACATTCGGGGAGAGCGACCTCGTCCCCGATGTGGAGCTGACTTCCTCGGCTGACCTCGCTCACCAGTTCTGGCTCGGGCGCGTGAACATCCCTCTCGCCGTGGCCACCCGCCAGATCGTGGTGCGGGGCTCGATCCGAAAGGTGCTCGACCTCCTCCCGGCCATCACCCCGGCGTTCCAGATCTACCCGCGGGTCCTCGAGGAACTGGGCTATCGGGATCTCCTCCCCAGAGCAGCTCCTGCGAAGAAGCGGAGGCGGGGGCTTGAGCTCCCCTTCCTCCGCCCCCGCGCCCGGATCGAGGGGGAGCGGTTGCCCAGACCGGCCATCCCCATCGTCGAAGAGGTCCCCCCGGAACCGCCGAGAAGACCTCCCTCTCCCCTCCCCCAGGATCCCGCCCTGCTCCGGCGGGAGATGCTCCGGCGCATGCAGTTGATCAGGGCGCTGGAGGAGCGCCTGGCCGAGGAGTTCCGAGCGGGCCGCCTGCCCTCCGAGGTCCTCTATCGCTCCACCGGACAGGAGGCAGTGGCGGTAGGAGTGTGTTTTGCCCTGCGCCCTGACGATCTCGTCATCACCACTCATCGGTCCCTGGGGCACGCGGTCGCGAAGGGCGTGGAGGTAAAGCCTCTCGTAGCCGAGCTCTTCGGGAAGGAGACGGGGCTGTGCCGGGGGAGGGGCGGTCCCATGCACATTACCGACGCCAATGCCGGGATCCTCGCGACGAGCATCGTCGGTGCGTCCTGCGTCCTCGCCACCGGCTTCGCCCTGGCTGCAAAGCTCCGCGGGGAGGACCAGGTCACGGTCGCGTTCCTGGGGGACGGTGCCACCAACCAGGGGATGTTCCACGAGGCCGTGAACCTCGCCGCCGTGCTCTCCCTCCCTGTCGTGTTCGTAGTGGAGAACAACCAGTACGCAGAGTTCACCCCCCTCCACCGCCACACCCTCGTGACCGAGCTGTCCAAACGCGCGGAGGCGTACGGCATCCCTGGCGTCTCCGTGGACGGCAACGATGCCCTCGCCGTCTATGAGGCGGCTCTGGCAGCGATCGGGAGGGCGAGGCGGGGGGAAGGGCCGACCCTCCTGGAATGCCGCACGTACCGCATTTCCGGCCATACCGAGGGAGAGGACGCCGTGTACCGACAAGCGGAAGAGGTGGAGGCATGGAAGGCCAAGGATCCATTGCCGCGCCTGGAACAGCGTCTCCTCCAGGAGGGCACCGTGGACCTGGCGACGATCCAGGCGTACGCGGAGGAGGCAAGCCGGACGGTGGAACAAGCGCTGGCGTTCGCCGCGGAAAGCCCCGAGCCAGGGATAGAGAGCCTCACCGAGTTCATCTATGCTCCGGAACCTGCGTTCCTTTTCCGGGAAGCTCCCCTGCCAAGGACGGATCGCCAGATCTCTTTCTCCGCCGCCATCCGCGAGGCCCTGATCCAAACGATGGAAGAGGATCCCCGGGTCTATGTGATCGGGGAGGACGTGACCACGGGAGGATACTTCGGGGTCACCGCAGGGCTCGTGGAGCGATTCGGAAGGGACCGGGTCATCGATACGCCGATCAGCGAGAGCGCCATCCTCGGCTCCACCGTAGGAGCGGCGATGGCGGGGATGCGCCCCGTGGCCGAGATCCAGTTCGCGGACTTCCTGGCCTGTGGCTTCGACGCGATCCTCAACCACGCCAGTAAGCTCCGCTACATGTCGGGGGGACAGTTCCGGCTCCCCCTCGTGGTCCGAGCCCCCGGAGGAGGGGGGCTCGGGTTGGGTGCGCAGCACTCCCAGAGCCTGGAGGCCCTTTTCCTGCACATCCCCGGCATCCTCGTCGTCGCTCCCGCAACCCCAGCGGACGCCAAGGGGCTCCTCACCAGCGCCATCCGCTCTCACAACCCCGTCCTGTTCTTCGAGCACAAACTGCTCTACGCAACTGTTGGCCCTGTACCCGAGGAACGGTATACCGTCCCCCTGGGACAAGCCGCCCTGCGGCGCGAGGGGAGGGACGTGACAGTCGTCGCCTTCGGGTGGATGGTGGAGCGCGCCCTGGAGGCGGCCAGGATGCTGGAGGAGGAGGGCGTCTCGGTGGAAGTGCTGGACCTCCGGACACTGGTCCCGATGGATACAGAGGCCGTGGTGCGTTCTGTGGTCAAGACGGGACGGCTCGTCATCGCCGAGGAGCCTCCCCTCACCGGGGGTGTGGGGGCGGAGGTGGCGGCGAGGATTGCGGAGGCGACCTTCGGGGTCCTCCGGGCCCCCGTGCGCCGCGTGGCCTCCTTGGACACGCCCCTTCCCTACAACCGGAAGCTGGAGGGCGCCGTGATCCCGGACGCCGAGCGCATCCGGGATGCGATCCTCAGCGTCCTGTAAGAATGGGCCCAGCGGGGACCTCCCGCCACATCCTGCAAGGCGCTCACGGTTCCTCTGCGAGCCCGAGGAGGAAGGGATTGGTCAGGCGCTCTCGGCCAATGGTTGTAACAGGACCGTGGCCTGGGTAGACGACGGTCTCGTCGGGGAGGGGGAGGAGCAACCGGGAGATCGACTGCATCAGCGCCGTGTAATCCCCTCCTGGGAGGTCAGTGCGCCCGACGCTCCCTGCGAACAAGACGTCCCCTACGAATGCCAAGCTGTCCCCGAGGAGGACGATGTGTCCGGGGCTATGCCCGGGCGCGTGGGCCACCCTGAGGGTGTAACGTCCAACGGAGAGGACCTCCCCTTCCTCGAGGAGGCGGTCCGGGGGAGGGGGCTGGGGAATGTCCAGCCCTGCAAAGAGTTGCGCTCTCAGCCGCGCAGCGGCGAGAGCCTCCTGCTCCTGAGGATGCGCGAGGAAGGGTGCCCCTGTCCTCTCCCGCACCTCACCCGCTGCCCCGACGTGGTCGAAGTGCCCGTGGGTGGCGACGATGGCCTCGATCTCCAGGCCAAGCCTCGCGATGGCCCCCAGGATCAGCGGGGCGTCAGCGCCGGGGTCCACCACGATCCCGCGGCCGGCTTCTTCATCGCCGAAGATGTAGCAGTTGCTGGCGAGTGGGCCCACTACGATCTGCTCGACGATCATCCTCAGGGCCTCCTGTCAAATGGTGACGAGCTCAGGTCGAAGGGAGACGGGACTTCGGCGCCGTGGGGAACCGGAGGAGGTAGCGGTAGGCGGCCTCCATGCGCCGGGTGAGCCGCTCCTCCCACCCCTCCCCGTCGATGTCTCCTTCGGGCATGAACAGGACCGTCCGCGCCTCCCCGAGCTGGATGCCGAACTCGAAGCCGGGGAAAGGGCCCTCCCGATAGAAAACCCATGCCCTGTCCACTTTCAGACGCGGATCGATGGCTTTGGCAAAGGCGTCGAGACGCCGGAAGGCCTCGGTCTCTGAGATCGCCATTGCCCCCTCCCCCTGTGCATTCGCTGCATCCATTCTACCACAAGAGGAAACTCCTCCCCGGACACGGAACATTGTAGGGGCAGGGTTCGAGACTTGCCCCTAGCGAAAGGCCGGAGGATGGACTGGAGGCGATCCCCATGGAGGTAAAGACCCGTCCCACCGATTACTACGCGCTCGAGGAGCTTCTCACTCAAGAGGAGCGCCTCACCCGGGATATGGTGCGGCAGTTCGTCGAGCGGGAGGTCCTCCCCAACATCGGGGAGTGGTGGATGCGCGGCGAGTTCCCCCGCCACCTCGTTCCCAAGATGGCCGAGCTTGGGATGCTGGGCGCCAACCTCCCCCAGGAGTACGGCTGTGCCGGGATCGGGAACGTAGCCTATGGGCTGATTATGCAAGAGCTGGAATACGGGGATTCCGGGCTCCGCAGCTTCGTCTCGGTCCAGAGCGCGCTGGTGATGTACCCCATCTACACCTACGGGAGCGAGGAGCAGAAACGGACATGGCTCCCCAAGCTGGCCAAGGGGGAGGTCATTGGCTGCTTCGGCCTCACCGAGGCCTCCGCGGGCTCGGACCCAGCTTCGATGCAGACGCGGGCCCGGCGCACTCGGGACGGGTGGATCCTGAACGGGACGAAGATGTGGATCACCAACGGTTCCCTGGCGGACCTCGCGGTGATCTGGGCGAAGGACGAAGAGGGGGAGGTCCGGGGGTTCCTCGTGGAGACCTCCTGGCCGGGCTTCTCCGCCCACGAGATCAAGAATAAGGTCTCCATGCGGGCCTCGGACACGAGCGAGCTCGTCCTGGAGGACGTCCACGTCCCGGAGGAGTATGCCCTCCCCAGGGCCGTGGGGCTGAAGGCAGCGCTGGGATGCCTCACCCAGGCGCGCTATGGGATCGCCTGGGGCGCCGTGGGAGCGGCCATCGCCTGCTATGAGGAGGCCCGGAACTACGCGTTGGGACGCATCGCCTTCGGAAAACCCATCGCTTCCTTCCAGATCATCCAGGAGCGCCTCGTGGACATGCTCACAGAGATCACCAAAGGCCAGCTCCTCGTCTACCACCTGGGACGGCTGAAGGACAGCGGGAGGATGACCTACGCCCAGGTCTCCCTGGCGAAGCGCAACAACGTCCGCATGGCCCTCAACATCGCGCGCGCCGCGCGGTCGATTCTCGGGGCTTACGGGATCACCGTGGATTACCACGCCATCCGCCACATGTGCAACCTGGAGACGGTGGACACCTACGAGGGAACCTACGACATCCACACGCTGATCCTAGGGAGGGACATCACAGGAATCTCGGCGTTCTCCTGAGGCGCCCGCTACCGTGCGCTCCCGATCTCCTCGCGGATGAGGGAGAGCACGCGGCGCTTGATGGCCATGAAGGGTTCCGCGGTGGTGACTTCCAAGGCCCGCGGCCGAGGGAGGGGGACGGGGATCTCCTCTTTGATGCGCCCCGGTCGCGCCGTCATCACGTAGACGCGATCGCCGAGGAAGATGGCCTCGTCGATATCGTGGGTGACGAACAGGATGGTCTTGTGCGTCTTCTCCCAGACCTGGAGCAGGAGCTCCTGCATGAGCGCCCTGGTCTGGGCGTCGAGGGCGCCGAAGGGCTCGTCCATGAGCAGGACCTCCGGATCGTTGGCCAGGACCCGGGCAATGGCCACCCGCTGCATCATCCCCCCGGAGAGCTCCTTGGGATAGGCGTTCTCGAACCCCACGAGGCCCACGAGCTCGATGTACCTCCTCGCGATCGCCCGCCGCTCCTCCGGCCCGACGCCGCGGAGGCGCAGCCCGAACTCCACGTTCCCCTGCACCGTGAGCCAGGGGAAGAGGGTATAGGACTGGAAGACCATCCCACGATCCGCCCCCGGCCCTTCTACACGGCGCCCGTCGAGGAGGATCTCCCCCGAGGTCGGCCGGATGAGCCCCGCAACGAGCCGCAGCAGGGTGGACTTCCCGCACCCTGAGGGCCCTACGATGCTCACGATCTCCCGCTCTCCCACTTGCAGGGAGAGGCGGTCGATGGCCGTGATCGCCTGTCCCCTCCGGGCGGGGTAGACCATGGTGATGTCGCGGAGAACCAGCTTGGGGGCTGCCATCCCTTACACCTTCGGGGACCAGGGAAGGAGGACGCGGTGGAGCCACTTGAAGAACTGGTCTGTGGCGAGCCCGAGGAGACCGATGACCATGAGGCCCACGAAGATCCTGTCCGTGAACAGGCCGCGCATCGAGTCCAGGATGAGGTAGCCGAGCCCCCGATCTGCCGCCACCAGCTCCGCCACCACGAGGTAGGTCCACGCCCAACCCATGGTGATGCGCAGGTTGTCCATGACCCCGGGGAGGGTTGCCGGGATCAGGATCCGGGTGATGACGTGGGATCTGGAGGCGCCGAGGGTGTAGGCAGCGTCCAGGAGATCCTTGGAGACGTGGGCAGAGACATCGGCCACGAGGAGGATGAGCTGGAAGAAGGTTCCGATGAAGATCACGGCGATCTTCTCCGCCGTCCCGATGCCGATGTAGAGGATGAGCAGGGGGATCAAGGCGCTCACCGGGAGGTAGCGGACGAAGTCCACCACTGGCTCGATGAGCGCCTCCACCACCTTGAAGCTCCCCATGAGGATCCCCAACGGGACGGCCAGAACGGCGGCCAGGGCCCATCCGGAGAAGATGACGAAGGTGCTCGCCCGGGTGTGCGCAATGAGGCTCCCGTCGCGGTACAGCTCGACCCCTGTCCGCAGGATGTCCGTCGGGGAGGGAAGGAAGAGAGGGCTCACGAACCCGCCGTAGGTCAGGATGCACCAGAGGACCACGGCGCCGAGCCCTCCCGTGAGCATGATGGTGCGGTAGAGAGACCCCGGGATCGCCTCCTGGGGCTGGAAGTACTCCCCCACCCCCTTGAGGAAGCGGCGCCCGGCTCCTGGCCGTCCCCCTTGCATTGCTGTCCGGATTCCCCCCTCCTACTTCGTCAGGAAGGAGCTATCCAGCACGTCCTTGGCAGTGAACTTGTAGCGGATCTTCCCCAGCTCCGTCCAGATGTCGATGGCCCGCTGGACCGTCCGGTACGCAGGACCAGGGTTGGCCGGCGTTCCAAAGAACTTGACGTTGCTCTCGTAGTCATAGTAGCGGATGCCCGTGAGGGTCTCTGCAAATACCTTTGGGTCGTTCAGCCAACCCCCTACGGCTTTGGCCATGATGGCGTTGGACTCGGCAGGGTTCTTCTTCCAGTACTCCACCGCGCGGTGCCACCCGCGGGTGATCGCCATGATCGCCTCGGGGTGTTCGCGGACGACGTCCTTGCGGAAGACGAGGGCGTCCACGATGAGCCCCGGCGTCTTCGAGCTATCGATGAGGAGATGCCCATGAGGCGCTTGCTTCCCTTTGGTGAGCCACGGCTCCCAGGTCACGGCTGCGTCTACCTTCCCGGCGACGAAAGCTGCCCCGGCATCCCCCGCGGTCATGTTGACCACGACAATGTCCTTCTCCGTCAGACCGTTCTCCCGCAGCAGCACGCTCAGGAAGAAGTGGGAGACGGAGCCCTCGGTGAAGGCCACCCGCTTCCCCTTGAGATCCTGAATGGAACGGATCTCCTTGCGGGCGACGATCCCGTCCCCGCCCTTGGAGTCGTCCAGGGCAAGGACGGCTACGAGGGGGAGTTCAGGTTTCACATAGAGGGTCATGGCATCCAGGGTCGTCGCCGAGCCATCGATGCGCCGTGCAGCGAGCGCGGCGAACCGGGGTTTGATGTCCTCCATCTTGACGAGCTCCACCTTCACATCCTGGTAGAATCCCTTGGCTTGGGCGAGGAACAACGGGCCATAGCCCACCCAAGTGGGGTAGCCAATGCGGATGGTGACAGGTGCGGGCATCGTCCCCGCAGGGAGGACGGCTACCACGAAGAGCGCGGCGACGAGGATAGGGAGCAGGCGAAGATGTCGCATAGCACATACCCTCCTCTCAAGACGTTACCCCATAATTCTCCCTCGCGCGGCCAGTTTCCTAGCATCCCATGCCCGTCCCCGCAACCTCCTCCCACCAGGCCGAGGGCACACCGTGGACCCCTTCCTCATCCCGCGGACCGTTTGACAGGGACGCCCCGGGGATGATACAGTAGGAGTGATCCCCTCCCATGAGGGAGGGGGTAACTTTTGCAGGAGGTCACGATGGCGCGCACGGTCGTGAGACGGGAACGGAAGGAAGAGCTCCTCAACCGGCTCAGGAACATCGAAGGGCACATCCGCGGCGTCCAGCGCATGGTCGAGGAGGACGCCTACTGCATCGACATCATTCGGCAGACCCAGGCGGTGAAGAGCGCCATTGACCGCTTCAATACCCTCATCCTGGAGCACCACCTCAACCACTGCATCACCAACGCGATCCGCTCCGACGATCCTACGGAGCGGGAAAGGGTGATCGGGGAGCTCCTGGAGGTCTTCGAGGAAGCGAGCAAGATGTAGTTGGGGCCGCCGTCGCCCTACATCACAATCCCCAGCTCGTGGAGGGTGGATTCCAGCTCGTTGGCCGCGTACCGGATCGGGTTCTCGCGGTACGTGTGTCCTCCCTGTAGAATCGCCTGCCTGTTCAGGAAGACGCGGCCCTTGGAGATCCGCAGGACTCCCCTGCGCTGGCCGAAGGTCAGGAACCTGCGCCACCGACGCTGGAACCACTCCTCTTCGAGGAGGCGGCGGTCCACGCGACGGCCCTGCACGCCCAGGAGATGGGCCCGGTGCCGAACCGTCTCCTCCAGGACGATGGCGTCGACCTCCTCGATCCCTGCCTCGAGGAGTTTCACCATGACCCATCCGGCGATCTGGCTAAAGGTGATGGTGATCAACCCGGCGAGGAGGCGCCGGACCTCGCGCGTTCGCTGGGGGCGGGGAAGGTAGGCAAGATCGGTGCGTGGGGGGCCAATGGCGACGAACACCCCCATCCTCCCCGTGGTGAGGAAGTCGTAACTCAGGGCGACGGGGAGGGCCTGGACGCCTTGCACATGTTCCAGGAGGTAGTGCAGGCCCCCGCGCAACCGCCCCATGCGCCCGTCGCTGGAGAGGACGCCTTCAGGGGCAAGGTAGACGACGCCTCCCTCCTCCAGGACCTTACAGAAGTAGGCGAGCTGGCTCTCCACCAGGAGCGGCTGGCGGCTCCGGAGGACTCCCCGCAAGGGCTCCCGCAGGAGATTGAGGGAGGCAGGCTGGTGGAGCCACGGGAGGTCCACACGGGCAACGACTGCGCTCAGAGGCGTCTGGGGATCCAGCCCGTGCACGGAACAGGCCTTCTCGTCAAGGCAGGCCCCGAGAGGGAGGTCCCCCTCGACCTCGAGGATCTCGAAGAGGATCTCACGGAGCGTACGCTCCGGGAACCTCCTGATGGGTGCGGCACGGAGCCGGCGCAGGACTGGCTTCAGGTCAAGCCGGGCAAGGAGACGGCGAGCCCACGGGGGACCTTCCAGGTAAGCCCCCAAGAACCCTGGCAGGAACAGATCCTCCCTGGCGGCGAAGGTCAACGGGCGGCCTGGCCTCAGAAGGCCTCGGCTGAAGTAGAGGGTGGGCGCGACCACCAGCACGTCGAGATCACGCTTGTGGTTCACGATGATGAGGGTGGAGGGGTTGTGCTGGTAGTGCCACAACCCCTCCACCCTGACCTCCAGGAGGATCCGGACCCCGAGGAAAAAGGTAGCCCCGAGGAAGTTGTAGAAAAAGCCAGGGTCAGCCATCTTCGACCGTGCAGACAGCCGATGCGCCGTGTCCTCTTCGCCGTCGGATCATGGGGACTGGGACACGCCACGCGAAGCCTTCCCCTCATCCAGGGGCTGGTGGCAGCGGGGTGTTCCGTGACGGTCGTCTCCACAGGACGCGCCCTCACCCTCCTCCGCCAGGAACTCGGGAACCGCTGCACCTACCTCGACTGGCCGGATGTTCCGCAACCCCTGGGCCGCTCGGCAACCGCCTTCTACCTGAAAACTGCCCTGGCCCTCCCCCGGTTCTTCGCCACCTTCTGGGACGAGCACAGGCGCCTCCTCCACCTCCTCCACAGGGAGCGCTACGACCTCATCGTCTCGGACAACCGCTATGGCATCCAGCACAGGGAGATCCCCACTTTCCACGTCCTCCACGGGCTCCGGTTCATTGCCCCTGGGCGCGCCCGGGCCATCGAGCTCCTCCTAGAATACTTCAACTTCCGGTGGTTTGCCCCTGTGCGCGGGTTCCTCATCCCCGATGAAGAGGAGGGCGGGCTGAGCGGGGACCTCAGCCACCGCCTCCGTTTCTTCCCCAGGGAGCGGCTCCATTACATCGGGATCCTCAGCAGCCTCCGACGGTTGCCGGTGGAGGAAGAGATCGATGTCTTCATCTCCATCTCCGGGCCAGAGCCCCAGCGGACGATCCTGGAACGGATCGTCCTCCCCCAGGCACAGCGGCTCCCTGGGCGCGTCGTCGTAGCCCTCGGACGTCCTGAGATCTCCACCATGACCCGATTGGGCAACGTGGAAGTGTACACCTACCTCCCTCGGAGAGCCCAGGAGGCGCTCATGAACCGGAGCAAGGTGGTCGTGGCGCGGTCCGGGTACACGACGATCATGGAGCTCGCCGCCCTGGGCAAGCGGGCCCTCCTCATCCCCACCCCTGGACAGACGGAACAGGTCTACCTCGCTTCCTATCACATGCAAAGGGGGACCGCCTACGCTGCTTGGCAGCACCGTCTCGACCTCGCCAGGGATCTCCCGAAGGCCCTGCGCACCTCCGGCCTACACGCCAGGAGCACCACAGCGGAAGCGGTCCAACGCTTCCTCTCCATCGTCCTCGGGGGCTCCCCTGTCCTGTAGGGCCCGGGGCAATTCTCAGCGGGACAAGAAACGCTTCAGGGTGGTTACCAGGACATACAGCGCCCCGGCCCCCGTAGCCACGAACAGGAGGATCCCGAAGGAGAGGCCCACTCCGGCCAGAAGGAGAACGCCGTCACGGTTGAGGAGGCCGATGCCCAAGAGGAGGACGGCGAGGCCAGGGAGGGTGTTCATGAACGGGAAGGGGCTGAACAGGATAATCCCCAGGAGCAGCAGGAAGAAAGCCACCACGCGAATGATCAGCGGTTCTGGAAAGGGGAGGAGGCGAGGCCGGGAGAAGCTCTCCAGCTTGCGCAGCACTTGAAGCCCGCTCTGCCGCAACCTCCTCACAGCTCCTGGGGAGAGCCGGTACCTCCGGATCCACGCGGGAAGCCATGGACGCCGCAACCCAACCAGCATCTGCACGGAGAGACCGATGTCCAGCAACCCGATGAGCGCAGCCGAGCCCGGCGGGAGGATGGGGATCATCGTAGGGAGGGCGAGGAGGATCATGAACAGCCCGAACCCCCGCTCCGCCGCCTCATCCACCAGGGTCCCGATCTTCACCTCCTCCTCGCCGGCGACCGCGAGGACCTCTTCCAGAATCGCCGAGAGGGGTTGTTCTGCCACCCGATGGTCACCCATCTCCACGTTCGATCAAGTTCTCTGCCAGGCCTCCGTGGAACCTCCTGGATCTCCTCCCCTAATCTTACCAGAAGTCTCCTCGGAAAACCTATTGACAGGCGCTCCGGGAGCGTGTACGACTGAAGGTGTGAACGCCATGACGCCGAGGCTCAGGCGCTACGAGGGGAACCCCATCCTGACGCCCACCTCGCGCTGGTGGGAGGCGCGCTGGGTCTTCAACTGCGGGGCCGCCGTATACCAGGGGAGAGTCCACCTGCTCTACCGGGCCCAGGGACTCGACTTCATCTCGCGCTGGGGGCTGGCGGTCTCCGACGACGGGCTCCGCATCGTCTCCCGGAGCCAGCACCCCGTGTTCGAACCTGCGGTCCACCTGGACCAGGAGCGGTTGGGCTGCGAGGACCCTCGCATCACCCCCCTCGGGGGCAGGTTCTACATCACCTACACCGCGGCCTCGGTCTACCCGGCCATCGGTCCGGGAAGGAGGCGCCCTGCTGGCGCGTTCTCCCGGGAGGGCGTCCCCTGGAGGGTTCGCATCGGGCTGGCTTCCACAAGGAACTTCCGGACCTTCCGCCGCCACGGCTTCATCTTCCCCAAGGTGGACGACAAGGACGCCGCCCTGTTCCCGGAGAAGATCAACGGCCGCTACTACCTCCTCCACCGGATTTACCCGAATATCCACCTCGCCTATTCCGAGGACCTGCGCCACTGGCGGAACCTCGGGATCCTCATGAAGCCCAGGCAGGGGATGTGGGACAGCGAGCGGATCGGGGCTGGAGCCCCGCCGGTGAAGACACCTTACGGGTGGCTGCTCTTCTACCATGGTGCCGACCACCAGAGGGTCTACCGCATTGGCCTGGCCCTTCTGGACCTGCGCGTGCCCCAGCGGGTCCTCGCCCGCACAGAGGAACCTGTCCTCGAGCCCGAAGAGGAGTACGAGCGGAGGGGACAGGTGCCCAATGTCGTGTTCACCTGCGGAGCGGTCGAGCTGGACGGTCGGTACATCGTGTACTACGGAGCTGCGGACACGGTCATCGCGGCGGCCACCATCGACCAGGAGGAGGTCCTGCAGTGGGCTGCCTCCGCCGCCCGCTGAGTTCCCCCGACGATGCATTCCAGGATCCAGATTGAAATCGAACCAGCCCTCCGGGGCGTCGTGCGCCTCGGCGTGATCGAGGGAGAAGGTCTCCGCGTCCGCGACCACGACGCGCGCATGTGGGAGGAGATCGACCGCCTCGCCCAGCGGCTGAAGGCCCTCTACACCGGCCGCGAGCCGTCGCAAGTGGAAGCGCTGGCGCCTGCTCGGGAGCTGTACAAGCGCGTGGGGATGGATCCCACCCGCTACCGCCCCTCTTCTGAAGCCCTGCTCAGGCGGGTCCTCAAGGACCAGGGGCTCCCCCGGATCAATACCCTGGTGGATGTAAACACCTGGTGCTCCCTGGAGTTCCTCCTCCCCATCGGGTTGCACGATCTCGACAAGGTCCGCGGGGATCTCCTCCTCCGCCGCGGGACAGCGGGGGAGGGCTACGAGGCCATCGGCAGAGGGTGGTTCTCCCTGGAGGGGAAGCTCACCCTGGCCGACCAGCTGGGCCCATGCGGGAGCCCCACCAGTGATTCGCAACGCACCATGATCACCCTGAACACGCGGAGATGCCTCATGGTCATCTACGCTCCGGCCTCCTATCCTCCAGATCGTCTCTCCAACCACGTCCGCGTTGCGGCGGACCGGATCGCCCAATACAATGGAGGGCAGATCGTAGGGACTGCCCTCCTGTAAGGTTGCAGGTTGGGAAGGTTGCAGGTTGGAAGGTTGCAGGTTAGAAGGTTGCAGGTTAGAAGGTTGGAAGGTTGGGAAGGTGAGGGAAGGGGTGCAGCGGTTGAAGATCGGAGTACCTCTCAAGCGCCTAGAGGGACCGGAGAAGGTCACCGGTCGGACGCGATACGCAGGGGACCTCTCCTTCCCCGGGATGCTGCATGCCCGCCTGATCCTCAGCCCTTACGCCCATGCCCGCATCGTCCACATCCCCAAGGAGAACCTGGGGATTGACGGCGTCAGGGTAATCACTGCGGAGGACCTCCCACCCTCCCCCGAGGACGCAGATGCACCCCTCCTGGCGCGGGAGGAGACGCGGTTCTGCGGGCAGCCTGTTGCCGTGGTCCTGGGGGAGACCGAGGCCCTCGCCGAAGACGCGGCAGCGATGCTCCGGGCGCGCATCGCCTTGGAGGAGCTTCCCGCAGCCCTCGACCCTCTCGAGGCAATGCGACCAAACTCCCCCGTTGTCCGACCCAGGGCTGGAAGGGAGGCCGGGGAAGCACAGGCACACGCGACGGTTGACGTTCAGGAAGCTCCGGCGATCGAGGCACCTAACGTCGCCTCTCACGTCCGGTACTCTCGAGGCGATGTGAGGGTGGGGTTCGCCGAGGCGGACGTGACCGTGGAGGAGACCTTCCGCACCCCGATCGTCCACCAATCCTACCTGGAGCCCCACGCCACCGTCGCAAGCTATGACCCCTTCACGGAGACCCTCACTCTGTGGGCCAGCGTCCAGGGACAGTTCTACGCGCGGGCGGAGGTGAGCAGGAGGCTCGGCCTCCCGCAGACGAAGGTGCGGGTGATTCCCATGCCCGTGGGCGGAGCTTTTGGCGCAAAGATCCTCCACCTCGAGCCCCTTGTGGCCGCGTTGGCCATGGTTTCCCGGCGCCCGGTGCGCCTCGTCCTCTCCCGGATGGAGGAGTTCTTCGCGGGGACGCCTGCGCCCCAGGCGATCATCACCGCGAAGATCGGTGCGCGCCGCGATGGGACGTTGACGGCCCTTCAGGCGCGCCTGGTGTTCGACTCCGGGGCCGAGCCGGGGAGCCCCCTGAACATCGCCGCCCTCCTCCTGGGTGGGTACTACCGGTTCCCCCACTTGGAGATCGAAGGGTTCGAGGTGCTAACGCATAAGGCGCCCGTGGGAGCGTACAGAGGGCCTGGTGCGGTGCAGGCGACGTTCGCCATCGAGTCTCTGGTGGATGCCCTTGCCCGCGCCCTTGGGCTCGATCCCGTGGAGCTCCGCCTGAAGAACATCGTCCAGGAAGGGGACCCCATGCCCAACGGAAGGCCCTGGCCGCGCATCGGCCTGCGCGAATGCCTGGAGGCCCTACGGAGTCATCCCCTCTGGCGGGAGAGGAGGAAGGAGCCTCACCAGGGCTATGGCCTGGCCATCGGGGGCTGGCCCGGTGGGATCGAACCGGCGAGCGCCTGCGTGCGCGCCAACCCCGACGGGACCTTCCACGTCCTCGTGGGGGCGGTGGACCTCACGGGCACGGCCACCGGTTTTGCTCAGATCGCCGCGGAGGTGCTGGGCGTCTCCATAGAGCAGGTTCGGGTGATCACGGGCGATACTGACCAAAGCCCGTATGCGGGGATGTCGGCAGGAAGCAAGACGACGTACACTGTGGGGGCCGCAGTGAAGGAGGCCGCCGAGGAGGCAAGGCGCCAGCTCCTGGCCGTGGCTGGCGACCAGCTGGAGGCAGCTCCGGAGGACTTAGAGATCGTGGAGGGGCGGGTTCAGGTCCGGGGCGTCCCCGGGAGGGCCATCCCAATCGCCCACCTCGCCAAGCTGACCATGCAGTTCGGAGCCAAGTATCCACCGATCTTCGGCCGCGGGGAGTCCAGCATCACCCGCCAGTCTCCTGGGTTCGCCGCCCACCTCGCCAAGGTGGAGGTGGACTCGGAGACAGGAAAGGTACAGGTGTTGGAATACCTGGCGGTCCAGGACGTGGGGCGTGCCATCAACCCGGCGGAGGTGCGAGGACAGATCCATGGGGGCGTTGCCCAGGGGATCGGGTGGGCACTCTTCGAGGAGATGCGCTACGATGCCCAGGGCACGCTCCTGACCGCCTCCTTCTCTGACTATGCCATCCCAAAGGCCATGGATGTCCCTCCGATCCACACCGTCCTCGTGGAGGTCCCCTCGGACTTTGGCCCTTTTGGAGCCAAAGGAGTGGGCGAGCCGCCGGTCATCCCCGTGGCCGCGGCCGTCGCCAACGCCATCGCCGATGCGACGGGGGTCCGGGTGAGCACCCTTCCCATCACCCCGGAGCGCCTCCACCAGGCTCTCCAATCCCCCAGCTGAGGCTTTTGGCTTCATCGGATCCCTCCCGGGAAACTGCCTTGAGAGGAAATGCGACCTGCGGGATCGAACAGAGACCACGGTGGGCCGCGATGAACCGAACGATCGCCGGCCGTCAATGCAGCGGATGTGTTGTGCGGCTGGCGCTTGAAGGACTGACCACCGCGATCGTCCTCCTCAACCGGCACCATCGCATCCTCTTGGTCAACCAGGCCGCTCAGGAACTCCTCGGGATCGGGCCTCATGATCTGGGGAAACCAATCCACCGCGTCCCCGTCGACCCCTCGTTGCGCACCGCCTGGTCGGAGGCCTGTGCGACCCCTGAACCAGTCACCACCCTCGTGCACATCACGCAGCCTGCAGACCGGATGTTGCGGATCGCCATCGGCCACTGCCGCACCCCCACGGGGAAATCCCTGGGTTGGGTCCTTTCGGCCTGTGATGTGACAAACGATCGGAGGATCTCCGTCACGCTGACCACGGAACTGGCGGTGGAGTTGCTGCGCTACCTCCACGGCAGGGGAAAGATACCACCCCAGGAACCCCTCACCCCGGCTGAGTGGCGCGTATTGCACCTGCTGGGGGAGGGCCTCCCGAACGACGACATCGCCCGCCAGCTCGGGGTTTCCCCCAACACCCTCCGGACGCATCTTAAGAGCCTGTACCGCAAGCTCGGGTTCTCGAACCGCACGGCCCTCGTCGCCTTTGCCGCCCGGCTCAAGGAGGGTCCCCCAAGAGGACCCGTCCCTCACCCTTTCAGGTGAGCAAGACCGCCCCTCGAGGCGATTCTCCTCCACTCCCCCCCGCGATAGGATGGAAGGCGGAGGTGGCAGCGATGCAGAGCTGGCATCGGGCAGCAACGGCGCTCATGGTCCCCCTCGCATTGATCCTCCTCAGCGGTCTCTCCTTCCCGGCACCCCTCCCTCCGGACCAGACCTTCCCGACCAGCCTCCACTCCCTCCGCCTCGGGAAGGTCACATGGTACAGCAAGGCGAAGGGAGGATTCGAGGCTATTACCAATATCCCTATCAAGAACCTCGAGTGCCTCACATGCCACCCGGGGACGAGGGCCGACGGTACCCCCATCGATCCTGCCAGGTACGTGCCTGACTGCACCGACTGCCACGTCAAACCAGGGGACAGGGTGGCAGATGCCACCTGCTTGAAGTGCCACCGACGGCAGGCACTGGAGATCGGGCTCGGGTATAGCGACGTGCACAGGGCTAAGGGTTTGCGATGCATGGATTGTCACACGACGCGCGAGATGCACGGGGACGGGAAGAAGTATGCGTCCTGGCTCGCTCCCGGAGCGATGGACGCCGCCTGCGAGAACTGTCACAGGACCCTCGCACGCAACCCGGCGCATGAGATCCACGCCGCAACAGTCCACTGCACCTCCTGCCATGCGCAATCCGTGGTCGCGTGCTACAGCTGCCACTTCGAGAGCGAGGTGGAGGGAAAGATCAAGCGGGCGCATACCACCTTGCGAGACTTCCTCCTCCTCGTCCGGCGCCAGGGAACGGGGAAGGTCTACTCGGGCACGTTGATGACCCTGACCTATCAGGGCAAGTCCTTCCTCGCCATCGCTCCGTACCGTGCGCACACCATCGTCCGCGCAGGCCGGGCGTGTACCGATTGCCACCAAAACGCCACGGTCATGGAGTACGCGAAGACGGGGAAGATCCGCCTCACCTCCTGGGACGCCTCCCGGAGGACGGTCGTGAACACGAAGGGCGTGATCCCCGTCCCGCCTGACTGGCAGAAAGCGTTCCAGCTCGATTTCCCCAACTACACCGGAGACCCGAAGGTCCCCCAGACCGACCCGACGAAGTGGGTCTTCCTGAAGTCTGGCGCTGACGCAACACAGATGCTCTACGCCGATCCGTTGACCCGGGAGCAGATCGCCAAGCTCAGGCGGCTGGGGGGGACCAAGAGGTAACGCCTTCCAAGAAGAACTTGTGCATCCGGGGATCCCCGGCGATCTCCGGATGAAACGTGGCAGCAAGGAGGTTTCCCTGGCGGACGAGCACAGGCTCACCCCGGAACGTCGCCAGGACCTCGACGTTTGGACCGACGCGGACAATGCGCGGGGCGCGGATGAAGGCTACCGCAAGGGGCGCTGGACCGAGGATCGGGACCTCCACCTCCGCCTCAAAACTCTCCCGTTGCCTGCCGTAGGCATTCCGGTGGACGGTCACATCGAGAACCCCCAGGAGCGGCGGCTCCCCACCGAGGGCTTCTACCGCCATGAGGATGAGCCCGGCGCAGGTCCCGAACAAGGGGAAGCCCCAGCGGACCCTCTCCCGGATCGCCTCGTCCAGACCGTAACGGGCCATGAGCCCCCCAATGGTCGTCGATTCCCCTCCAGGGAGGATCAGACCGTCCACTCCCTTGAGGTGCTCCACGGTGCGGACCTCCACCGGTCGGCCGCCGGCAGCCTCAACCATGGCCATATGTTCCTGGACGTCGCCCTGGAGAGCAAGCACACCGATGCGAACCATAGGGGACCTCCCTTCCCCAAGGAGGAGAAGCACTGGCCTAAGTCACCCCTCCCACGGGGGAAGCTCCACATGCTGGTGTAGCACGATTCCTGTCCGTTTCCTTACCATCCCCTGATCTGGAGCAGCTCCTTCTCCTCCAGCCGGCGCACGTCGATGCCGCGCATAGGCTCCCCGAGGCCCTCGGAGACCCTAGCCAGGACCTCCGGATCGTTGTAGTGGGCCACCGCCTCCACAATCGCCCTCGCCCGCCTCGCCGGATCCTCGGACTTGAAGATGCCTGAACCCACGAAGACGCCGTCGGCACCCAGCTGCATCATGAGCGCCGCATCTGCGGGCGTGGCGATCCCCCCTGCGGCGAAATTCACCACCGGCAGCCTGCCGAGCCGTCGCGTCTCCAGGACGAGCTCATAGGGAGCCCCAAGTTCTTTAGCTGTCGCCATCAGCTCCTCCTCGGGGAGCGCCTGGATCTGCCGGATGCCGTCCATGATAAGGCGCATGTGGCGAACCGCCTCGACGACGTTGCCGGTCCCCGCCTCCCCCTTCGTCCGGATCATCGCCGCACCCTCGCCAATCCTCCGCAGCGCCTCCCCGAGGTCCCGAGCTCCACAGACGAACGGGACCTTGAAGCGGTGCTTGTCGATGTGATAGCGCTCGTCGGCGGGGGTGAGGACTTCGCTCTCATCGATGAAGTCCACCCCCAGCGCCTCCAGGATCTGGGCCTCCACGAAATGGCCAATGCGCACCTTGGCCATCACCGGGATGGTCACGGCCTCCATGATCTCCCGGATCTTCCGTGGATCAGCCATCCTGGCCACGCCCCCTTGGGCCCGGATGTCAGCAGGGACACGCTCCAGAGCCATAACCGCCACAGCCCCTGCCTCTTCAGCAATCTTGGCCTGCTCGGCGCTGGTCACGTCCATGATGACGCCGCCCTTGAGCATCTGGGCAAGGCCACGCTTGACACGGACCGTTCCCTGCACCATGCTCCTCACCTCCCCTAAGAGCACCCCACAAAACGCTTCGCGTCTTGTGGGGACCCGGAACTCTCCCGGCCGTGCGCTCAGAGGAGCGCGGCGGGGACCCGCTGGCGCCTCAGCCGCGCTCTCCTGGCCCTCTCCAGGAGGAACCCCACCGTCTCCCCGAGTTTCCGGATCCCCTCCTCGATGCGCTCGGGAGGATGAAGGGAGAAGTTCAACCGGATGTACTCCTCTCCCGAGCGGTCTGGGAAGAACGCCGGTCCTGGCGCGACGGCAACCCCCCGCGCGAGGCCCTGGAAGAAAACCTCGAAGGCGGTGACCTCGCGGGGGAGCCTGACCCAGAAATACAGCCCTCCTTGGGGGAGCGCCCACTGGACCCCAGGGGGGAAGTGGACCTCCATGCTCCGGGCCATGGCGTCCCTGCGCGCCAGGCAGGCAGCGCGGATGCGACGGAGGTGCGTGTGGATACCCTCGCGGCGGATGAACTCCAGCACCGCCCACTGGATCAGGGAGGAGGTGTGGAGGTCCGCGGTCTGCTTGGCGTAGGTCAACCGCTCCCGCAGCCCCTCGGGCACCACCATGTATCCGAACCGGAGTCCGGCGAAGAGAGTCTTGGAGAAGCCCCCGAGATAGATCACGTGCCCGGAAGTGTCCAGTGCCCGGAGCGGCGGAGGGGGGCTTTCCCGGTAGTAGAGCTCGCTGTACGCATCGTCCTCGAGGATGGGAACGGCGTATTCCCTGGCCAGGGCAAGGAGCTGGCGCCGGCGCTCCAGGGACATGCTGCTCCCCGAAGGGTTGTGGAAGGTGGGGATGGTGTAGATGAGCCGCGGCCTGTACCGGACGAGCAGCGGCTTCAGCGCCTCCACGCGCATCCCCTCCGCATCGACGGGGACGGCCAGGATCTTCGCCCCGCGTGCCTCGAAGACATCGATCGCCCCAATGTAGGTCGGGCTCTCCAGGACCACGGCATCGCCAGGTTCCACGAGGGTACGGGCGACGAGATCGATGGCCTGTTGGGTACCCGAGGTGTTCAGGATCGCTTCGGGGGCCGCGGCGATGCCCATCTCCGAGAGGTGTCGGGAGATCGCCTGCCGCAGGAGGAGGAGTCCCTCGGGCACATCGTACTGCAGCGCGCTCACCCCCTCCCTCCTGAGGACCCGGTTGATGGCCCTCCTCAGGCCCTCCACGGGGAAGAACTCCGGCGCAGGGACGCCAGCAGCGAAGGAGAGGATGTCCCGGCTCGCCGCCATCCGTAGCATGTCCCGCAGAATCGCCCGTGTGGAGAGGCGGCTAGGGGAGACCTCCCAGGGAGGTTCAGGGGGAGAGGAGGGGGCCGGAGACCTCCCATCCGGCCCCAGGACGAACGTCCCACGTCCGACGTGTGCCGTGAGGAGGCCCTCGGAGATGAGCTCGTCGTATGCCTCCTGGACAGTGATCCGCGCAACTCCCAGCCGCCGCGCGAGGGACCTCGTGGAGGGGAGGCGACTCCCGGGAGGGAGGGAACCCCCGAGGATCTGCTCCTTCAGGAAGTTCCTGATCTGCTGGTAGAGGGGGACCTCGCCTTGGCGATCCAGCTCGATGTACATCCCCATCCCTGCCTCAGTCCATGCGGAACCAATTATATAGAACCATATAGATCCAAATGTAGGTCCAATTCTCCGGACGGAGCGATGGGGCCATTCCGCAGGGAGGTCAGGAGAGATCCTCTGAATCGCCGGAAGACTGCAGGAGGCCGCGGGCGCGTTCTTCGAACTCCACCGGGACCAACAGTTCCCCCCATACCCCTGTCGCCCGGCTGATGATGTCGCCGTACCCTGGGATCTGGCGGGAGCGCAGGAGCACGGGGATCCCCTCCCGTTCCAGGAGGTCCTTGAGGAGGAGAGCCTCCGCCTCGGAGGAGGGAGTGCAGACGGGGACAAGCTTCTTCCCCAGCCAGCGCTCAAGGAACCTCATCGCTCTCCCCCTCCTGTCCAGAGGCCAGGCGTCCCACCGCCCACGCGAACACCTCCCGCCGGGGCAGCCCGTAGGACCGGGAGATCTCCTTGACCGCCGCCTTCGTCGGAACCCCCTCCGCGAGGAGCCTCTCGAGATGTTCCCGGGCCGCCTGGCGGTCCACCTCCTGGCGTTCACCGCTCCCCTCCACCACCAGGGTGATCTCCCCCCGGACCTGGTCGTGTTCCAAGCGGCTCAGCACCTCGCTAATCCGCCCGCGCAGGACCTCCTCGTGAACCTTGGTCAGCTCCCGTGCCAGGGCGATCCTCCGGTCGCCCAGGACTTCCAAGAGATCCTGGAGCGTCTGAACCAGCCGGTGGGGGGCTTCGAAGAGGACCAGTGTTCCGGGGAGGCCTCGCAGAGACTCCAGGACGGCCCGCCGCTCGCTGCGCTTCCGCGGGAGGAACCCTGCGAAGGTGTACCGGTCAGTTGGGAGGCCCGAGACCACCAACGCAGTGGTGACCGCGCTGGGCCCAGGGATCGGAACAACAGGAATGCCTTCGGCGATGGCCCCCTGGATGAGCACGCAGCCGGGGTCGGAGATCGCCGGCATCCCGGCGTCGGAGAGGAGGGCGATGGACTCCCCCGCGCGGAGACGGGAGAGGAGCCATTCCGTACGCTCCCGCTCGTTGTGCGCGTGGTAGCTCACCAGAGGCTTGGAGAGGTTGTACCTGGCGAGGAGCTGGCGCGTCCTGCGGGTGTCCTCGCAGGCGATGAGATCGACCTCCTGGAGGATGCGCAGGGCGCGCAGGGTGATGTCCTCGAGGTTCCCAATGGGGGTCCCCACGATGTACAGCTTCCCCGGCACCTCATCCACCTCGTTCCCTAGGGGCCTAGGATCCTCCGCACAGCCTCGACCGCTTCAGCGGCTGTCTCCACGTAGACGATGGGGGCGGCCTCCCCGCCGCGCACCGCCTGCCACGTCCGCAGGCCCACCACCGGTTTGCCGGCCCGCAAGGCGTGGCCGATCTCCGAGAGCGTCCCGTAGCCTCCCCCGATGGCAATCAGGGCCTCGGCGGTGAGCACGATCATCACATTGCGCATCTGTCCTGCTCCTGTAGCAATGGGAATGTCCACATAGCGGTTGGCCTCGGTGATGTCTACACCCGGGAGGATCCCCACAGTGATCCCTCCGCGCGACCGAGCCCCCCGGCAGGCCGCCTCCATGACCCCCGTGAGGCCCCCGCAGACAAGGATGTAACCGGACTCGGCAAGGAGGGCGCCCACTTCCTCGGCCAACCTCGTGTGCTCGGGGTTAGAGATCTGGCTCTCCCCAATCACCCCAACGATGCGCCGCCGCCTCCCTGCTTCCATCACCTTTGTGCCCCCCTTGCGACCCTCGCGCCTGGTCTCCCGATCAAGGACTTGAGGAGGAAGATGGCCGTGGCTTTATCCAGCGGCCTGTTCATGTTGCCGCACTTTGGGGACTGGATGCAGGAGGGGCACCCGTCCTCGCACGCGCACTCCTCGATGGTCCGAAGGGTCGCCTCCATCAAGCTGTCGAGGAGCTCGTACCCCTTCTGGGCGAACCCTACACCGCCCGGGTACCCGTCGTAGATGAAGATCGTAGGAAGCTCGGTCTGGGGGTGGAGGGGGTAGGAGACGCCGCCGATGTCCCACCGGTCGCACATGGCGAAGAGAGGGAGGAGGCCGATGGCGGCGTGTTCTACAGCGTGGATCCCTCCGGCCAGGTCAAACTCTCCCCGTATCACCCTGTCCTCGAGCTCTTTGGGGACCTCGAACCACAATGCTGTCGTCCTGAGTACCTGGGCCGGGAGGTCGAGTGGCTCCTCCCCGAGGACCTCCTCGGTGAAGAGCTGCTTGCGCACGTATCCGATGACCTGGGTGGTCACTTCGACCTCCCCGAAGTGAACCTGGGTCGGCCCCCAGGGCTTCCGCTGCAACTCCCGCTTGATCTCCACATCCGTCAGGACGCGGGGCTGGGTGTAATAGTCCCCTCGGGCCGGAGCGACATACGCCACCTTCTCCAGGAGGTCCAGCTTCCGGACGACATAAGGCTCCCCCTGGTGGAGGTAGATCGCTCCTGGGTGGACCTCTTCGAACGCCCGCGCCGCGTCCACTGTCCCGATGACCCGGTTGCGCCCGATCTCCTTGATCCGGAACCGGTCCCCACTGACGGTGCGGATCTCGATCTCCTGGGCGGGATAGCCCAATCCCCGCCAGTACCAGCGGCCATCGCGCCGGACGAGCTCCCCCCGCTCCTCCAGGAGCGCGACGATCTCCAGGGCCTGCGGGCCAAACAGGTCGAGATCGCTCTCCCAGATGGGGAGCTCCCGCGCGGCACAGCGCAGGTGGCCGAGGAGAATGTAGGGATTCTGAGGATCGATCACGGCGTTCTCGCAGGGACGGTCGAACAGGTACTGGGGGTGACGCATGAGGTACTGGTCCAAGGCGTCCTGGAGGGCGACCAGGAACACGAGGGCTTCCTTCCTCCCCCGTCCGACGCGCCCGATGCGCTGCCAGGTGCTGGCGATAGTCCCCGGATAGCCCACCAGGATCGCCGCGTCGAGGCCTCCCACGTCGATGCCCAGCTCCAGGGCGCTTGTACTCACCACGCCAATGAGCTCCCCGGTGAACAGGCGCCGCTCGATCTCCCGGCGCTCCTCCGGGAGGTAACCGGCCCGGTACGGGCTGATACGTCTGGCCAGCTCCGGGGCATCTTCGAGGAGATCGAAGCGGGCGTAACGGTAGAGGAGCTCGGTAGTCTTACGGGCCTTGGTGAACGCGATAGTCCGGATCCCCCGACGGACGAGCTGTGTGAACAGCCAGTTCGCCTCGGAGTAGGGGCTGCGCCGCAGGGACTTGGCCCGGTCCAGGAACGGCGGGTTCCACAGGAGGATCCGCTTGGGCCCGCGGGGGGAGGCATCCTCGTCGATGACCTCTGTAGGGAGGCCGAGGAGCTTCTCCGCGAACTCCCCGGGGTTGGCGATGGTCGCCGAGGTCAAGATGAACAAGGGGTTCGCTCCGTAGAACCTCAAGACCCTGCGGAGGCGACGGATCACGTTGGCCACGTGGGAGCCGAAAACGCCGCGGTAGATGTGCATGTCGTCAATGACCACGAACCGGAGGTGGCGGAGGAATCCTGACCAGAGGCGGTGCTGGGGGAGGATCCCCAGGTGGAGCATATCCGGGTTGGTCAGGACAATGTGAGCTGTCTCGCGGATGGCCTTCCGTCGCTCCTGGGGGGTATCCCCATCGTAGGTCCCAAAGCGTACTTCTGGGAGCCCGAACTCATGGAGGGCATCGAGCTGGTCCTGAGCGAGAGCCTTCGTAGGATAGAGGTAGAGCGCCCGGGTCCTCGGGTCCTCCAGGATCGCCTCGAGGACAGGGAGGTTGAAGCACAGGGTCTTTCCGCTCGCCGTCCCTGTGACCACCACAACGTTCCTGCCATCCCGCACTGCCTCAATCGCCGCCACCTGGTGCTCGTACAGGCGGCGGATCCCCTGCCGGGAGAGGGATTCCCGGAGGCGAGGGGGAAGGGGGCGGCGCAGATTGGCATAACGGGCCCGCCTCGCTGGGATGCGGTGCTCGTAGACGACTTGCCCCCGGTACGCGCGCTGCCCCCTGAGTTCGTCGAGGAAGGTCGCCAGATCCATGCCAGCCTCATTATAACACTGGGACGGGCGGTACTATGACGTGATCCTCATGGGGATCCTTCGCCAGGAGTGGCAGGAGGACAGGATTTTGGCGGGAGAGGGAGCAGGGTGAGGAGGGAACGCTCGCTCATCTTGACAGGGGAGGAGGGGGTTGGATATGCTTGAGGATGCAGGACGCGGAAGTGGCGGAACTGGCAGACGCGCAGGCCTCAGGAGCCTGTGGGCCACAAGCCCGTGGGGGTTCGACTCCCCCCTTCCGCACCACCTGGGTCTTCAGGCAACCTCACCTCCGCCCATTCCCTGCGAAGGGGAGGAAATCCTACCTTCGGGTAGAGCTATGCACATGCGGCCCGCACCGGGCAAACTTTCCCTTCACGTCGCCTGTAAGGAGTGCGGCAAGGAGTTCGACACGAAACTGCGCATGGACCGGCTCAGCTTCCAGCGAGGGACCCTGGCAGCGAACTATCATACCTGCCCCCACTGCGGGGCCCGGAAGGTCTACTCCAAGAGCGATTACATCCTGCGCGAGGGAAGGGAGGAAGCCTAGGGGCAGCCGCCTCCCTCCGCGGACAGCAACCACCCCGCTCCCCCTGCAGGGAATCCTCAGCTACCTCAACTCCGTCCCCTTAGACGAGCCCGGGGATGTTCATCCGCTTGACCCGTTCCTCTACTGCCGTCCAGTCGAGGTTCCGGAAGAAGGCATCGATGTAGGCTCCCTTGTTGGTCCCGTAGTCGATGAAGAACGCATGCTCGAACACATCCAGGGCGACGATGGGAGTGGCGTTCCAGATAGGATAGGTGTTCTGCTCGTCTCCAATGTAATTGAACAGCCGCCCGGTGTCCCAGTCGTAGGCGAGCCAAGCCCATCCCCTGGCAGCGATCCCCGTGGCCTTCAGATCCTTCTGCCAGTTCTCGAAGGATCCGAAGTCCCTTTCGATGGCGCTGAGGAGCTTCCCTCCTGGCTTCCCACCTTTACCCCCAAGGATGTCGAAGTAGATCTCGTGGTTCTTGACTCCCCCGATGGCCCTTGTGAGCTCCACCTTGAGCTCCCGGATCTCCGAGTAGGTGGGGTTGGCCTTGGCTGGGTCGGGCTCCATGGAAGCGAGTCTCTCCAGGATCTCGTTGGCCTTGTTCACATACCCCTGGTAGAGCTTGTAGTGCTCCTCCATGGTCTTCTTGCTGATGCCGTCGAGCTCCACCTCAAACGAACGGAACTTCTTTGCCTCGTACCTGGCGAAGTTCATAGACTTCCCTCCTCCTTGCAGAGTTTGTCGGAGTCCGCGCGACCTGCGCAGCACGTACCCTTATTGTACCCCAGATAGGAAACTTTGGAAAGGATTTTCCTCTGGTCGGCCTCGGCCACGTGCTGCACGGCAAGAGCGTTGACTTCCTCGCGAAGGTGGCGGAGGGGGTGGGATTCGAACCCACGAGGCAGGTTTGTGCCCGCCTACGAGCTCTCCAGGCCCGCGCCTTCGTCCGCTCGGCCACCCCTCCGTGGGGAACGTGAGAGTCCTCACAGGCGAGTTCGCTCGACGGGCAGCGCTTCGCGCGACCGCGTGATTTATGATAGTCGAGCCTCCTCCTTGTGTCAACGGAGGGACCCGGTTCACGGAGGACGGGCCTGGAGGCCACCATTAGCCCCATGGCGCGCAAGTTTGTGTGGCAGGAGGCGCATCACCCGCTGCCTTCGAACCCCGCAAGGGTCTCCTCAGGCAGAGGTTCATCGGAGTCATCCGGGACCGTGAAGCGGCCTTGCAGCACTCCTAGCTTCCGCCGCGGGCGTCGTGTGCTCAGGGGTACAAGGCGCGCTATATGACGAAGTCGCCAGATGCAGCTATCGTGATATAATAAATGCACTCCTCGCCTGACGTATACCGCGGGGTACGGGTGCTGACACCCGCGGAGTTCATAGGGCAACTCACCGAAAACTAGTCTCTAACGTTCGCGTGACCGTGGCGAAGGGGACAGTCTCGTAGCGCGGGAGGTGGACAGTGCGGCCCTGGTAACAAGGGGGAAGCGGACAAGGTGGGCGGCGTGGGGAGGTGCGCTTGTCCTCGTGGCGGCATCCCTGACCCCCTCCCCAGCCGATCCGGCCCTTTCCATACGCCTCGCGCCCTCTGCACTCAGGCAGGGGGAGACGGTGCAGGTCCTCATACGGGCCTCGGTACCGCTCTCCACGATCCGACTCTCCTTCCAGGGACGATCCTGGCCTCTCTACCACGTCCGAGGGGAATGGCGCACTTATCTCGCAACGGATCCGACCACCCCTCAGGGCCGTTTACCTCTCCTCATCGAAGCGATCACGGCCAGAGGGGAGCGCATCGCGACTCGCGGCACGGTGACGGTCACAAAAGTTTCTTTCCCTGTGCGCCGCCTCACCTTTGATCCTCGCAAGCAGCCCCTCCTCTCCCCTGAAGTGGCAGAGCGGGAACAACGGCGTGTCCGGGACGCCCTCCGGATCCTTGCGCCGGAACCGCTGTGGGCCGGTCCATTCCTGATCCCTGTCCGTGGGGGAGTCCTTTCCCCATACGGGGTCCTCAGCGTCTATTAGGGACAGGTCTGGGGCTTTCACCGAGGCGTGGACCTCGCGGCAGAGGCGGGGACTCCGGTAAGAGCTGGGAACCACGGGATCGTCCGCCTGGCCGAGGCCCTCCCTCTCAGCGGGAACGCCATCCTCCTCGACCATGGCTTAGGGGTCGTGACCTCCTACCTCCACCTCTCCCGGATCTTTGTCTCCCAGGGGCAGAGGATCAAGAAGGGAGAGATCATTGGGCTGGTCGGCAGCACCGGGTTGGCCACAGGCCCCCACCTGCACTGGGGAATGCGCGTGAACGGCGTCCACGTCGACCCTCTTCCCTGGACCCGGTGACCGTTGCAGCAGGAAAGACCATCCTGCCCATAGTAATGGAAAGGATAGGGAAAGATCGGCTCGATGCCATTCTCCAGCGATCCCTGGGCACAGGAGAGCCCCTCCAGGCTGGATCCCGCAGGGGAACGCGTCCTCCGGGCCCTCGCCGGCAAGGGCCCCATGACAGCTGGTGAGCTCAGGAGGCGCGCGGGAAACCTTCCTCCAGCAGACTTGGCGAGGCTCCTCGCGTTCCTCCAGTCGAAGGGGCTGGTTGAAATGATCCCTCCCTCCGGCCGTGCACGGGTATCCCGTTACCTCCTCACCCCGGCGGGGGAGGCCGTTGCCCCGAGGTGGCAGGCGAAGCGCCCCTCCAGGACCTCCTTTGCACAGCAGGTGGAAAGGCTCGAAGAACGCGTGGCAGCGCTTGAAGCCCGCATCACCTCCCTGCTCGAGGACCGGGTGATCCCCGCGATCGCCGCGCTTCGGGCGGAGTTGACGGCTTGGCTTGCGGAGTTCCAGGCGGCCGGCACCAGGTCTACGCAACGGGAAGGCGCAGGGATTGTGGATTATCAGGAGTTCCGGACGATGGCAACCCAGGCCTACTACCGTCTGGACCGGGAGATCAAGGGGCACGGGCTTGTCCCGATCCCGGCACTGCGAGATGCGTTGAGCGGGAGCGTGGCCGGTGAGGATTTCGATAGGTACCTCCTCCGGCTCTTCCAGGAAGGCGCTGTGGATCTCATCTCCCACGACAACCCTGCTTCCCTCCCGGCGGAGCAAGCCCGTAAGTGCATCCGCCACCCCGTAGCCGGTCTCCTGTATCTCGTCCGCTGGAAGGAAAAGTGATGAGCGTGGAGGTACTGGAAGCCTTGAACCAGCGTTTCCAGCAGGGACCGCATCCCTTTTCCCATACCGTCGTCCGGACCCCCTGGGAGACAGAGGTCCCTGATGTGGAGAGCATCCATCGAGAAGTGTGCATGGCGATCCTGGAGCAGGTGGAGGCTGTCCGGCGAACCCGAGCGACCTGCGCGGTCATCATCCGGGGCCAGCCAGGTGCAGGGAAAACCCACCTCCTCCGACGGGTCCGCCGCCGCCTCCCCTTCCCGGCCCTCTACGGGTATGTCCACCCCTTTGGGGACGGACGCAGGATCTACCGGCATATCCTCCGCGAGCTGGTACAGAGCCTCGTACAACCGGTTTCCGGCCGACCGGTTCCGCAGATCGTCGCCTTCGCCGCCTATGTCTTCGGCAGGGCCGTTCTCGACCTCGCCATCGAGGGCGGATTGCGGACGAGACTCACCGTCGATCCGCTCATCCTCACGGAGATTTTCCCGGCCATGCAGAACCTCGCTCCCATCGTCGAAACGGTCCAGCGCCGCCACCCGGGTGTCGATCCAGACGTCATTCACGCCCTCCTCCGCATCCTCCGGCACGACAGTTTTCCCCTCGCCCTCCGGTGGCTCCAAGGGGCGGATCTTGACGAGGGAGGGAAGGAAGCTTTGGGCGTCAAGGGAACCCTCTCTGTGGAGGAGCATGCACTGTCGGCACTGGTCTCCCTGGGCCTGCTAGGGCGGGACTTCGGCCCGGTCGTCCTCTGCTTCGACCAGCTCGAGTTCCTCCCGTCTGTGGAGGGGGAACCCGGGTTCGTCGCCCTGGGCAAGGCGCTGGCGAATTTCTACAACCAGGTACCCAACTGCGTCCTGATCCTCTCCGTCCTCAGCCGGTACTGGCAGGAGCAGTGGCCGCTCCTCCCGAAGTCCGTCCAGGACCGCCTGGGAGAGCACATCTTCGACCTGGGGCGCCTCACGGGGGAGGAGATCGTGGAGCTGATCGCAACGCGGATGCGTCTGCTCACAGACGGCCTCCCCCTCCCCTGGCCGTCCTACCCGTTCCACCCGCAGTTCTGCCACGATCTGGCCATGGTGCCGGATGTGACCGTCAGGGACGTCCTCTCCTACTGCGCCAGGGAGTTCGACAGGATGCGAGAGAGGGGCCGCATCTCCGAGGTTCTCCGGTTCGAGCCCGCCGCACCCCGCATCGAGGGCGAGCGGCCTCTCCAGGAGGTTCTCTCTCAGGAACTCGAGCGACGCGCCCACGATCGCCAGGGCGTGGAGCTCGATGAAGGGATGGTGACCCGCGGGCTGGAGCTCGTGCTGGAGGCATACCGCCGGAGTGGCACTCCCCTCGAGGGGTTCTCCGTCCGGGCCGTCGAGGGGAGTCCCCAGGTCAGCCGAGATCTCGAGCTCTCCATAGTCCTGGAGGGACGCGGGGGCAAGGTTACAGTGGGGATCTCCCTCTGCAACACAGAGAACCCGCGCAGCCTCGCCGCGAAGGTGGAGCGTCTCATGGGTCTCCTGCGCAGCAAGGCGGTCGCCAAGGTCTTCCTCCTCCGGGACGAACGGCTCCCCATTCCGGAGGGGTGGCGTCGGAACATTGAACACCTGGCGGCCCTCGAGGATTCTGGTGGGAGGATCCTCTGGATGGATCCTGTCTCCCTCGCCTGGATCGATGCAGTGCGAACACTCTTCGCAGAGGCGAGCACCGGGGACCTCCTCTACCAAGGCAGGCCAGTTCCAGACCGGGACCTGTTCCATCTCGTCGCGCTCCTCCATGTGGGCACACGGATCCCCCTCCTCCAGGAGCTCTTCAGGGACGTCGGTCACATCTGCAGAGAACGCATGAATTGACAGGCTTTTATTACCTTATCTATAATGGGAGCCAAAGGCGGGGCTGCGAGGTTCCGTTGGCGGTAGAATCTTCCCTGCATCCATCTGTCGGACTCCCAGACCACCGATCCTGGCACATGGCCCTTTCACAACGTACTTGACGGGTGCAGCAGCGATCCGCCTCAGGCCATCTCAGGAGACGGACACGGGGAACTTCCAGTTGCTACGGTGGCACATGATTCCTGTCCGTTGACTGAGATCCTTAGGCCAGGGAAGCTGAGGAACTTAAGCTGCCGCAGGATTCTCCAGAGAGACGTCGCATAACATTCCCATACCAGGGGGTGGACCGGCTCGAAGGAGGGAAACGATGCGCCTGGAAGGCACCTATACGCTAGACGCCCCACGCGATCGCGTCTGGGAGCTCCTCAACGACCCCCAGGTCCTCGCCCGGTGCACGCCGGGGATGAAGGAGCTCGAGCCGGCCGAGGCTGATACCTACAAGGCCACCATGGAGGTGGGCGTTGGCCCGGTCAAGGGAACGTTCCAAGGCAAAGTCGAGGTCGCCGAACGCAGAGCGCCGGAACAGATCACATTGCGCGTGCAGGGGGGTGGGAGCGTAGGGATGGTGCGGGCGGAAGGTACGATCACGCTCCGTGAGGAGGACGGCCGGACTGTCCTCTCCTACACGGGGGAGGCTCAGGTCAGCGGGCTTATCGCCAGCGTCGGACAGCGCATGATCGGGAGTGTCGCCAAGATGCTCGCCGACCAGTTCTTCTCGAACCTCATCAAGGAGGCTTCTGCGTCGAGGTAAGGAGGAGGTGAGGGAGTTTGGGGGTTCCGATCACCGTCACGGTCAACGGGACGGTCTACCACCATGAGGTGGAACCGAGGCTCCTGCTGGTCCACTACCTCCGTGAGGTCCTCGGCCTCACGGGCACGCACATCGGCTGTGACACCAGCAACTGCGGGGCCTGTACGGTGATGATGAACGGCCTGGCCGTGAAATCCTGCACCGTCCTCGCCGTCCAGGCGAACGGTGCCGAGATCCTCACTGTCGAGGGGCTGGCCCGGGATAGCCAGCTCCACCCCATCCAGGAAGGGTTCTGGGAAGAGCACGGGCTCCAGTGCGGCTACTGCACGCCCGGGATGATGATCGCCGCCCTCCAGCTTCTCCAGAGGAACCCAGACCCTTCCGAGGCGGAGATCCGCCATGCCCTGGAGGGGAACCTCTGCCGGTGCACGGGCTACCAGCATATCGTGAACGCCGTCCGGTATGCTGCCCGGAAGATGAAGGAAACCGGCGCCATGCCCGTGGGAGGTGGGTAGCATGGCTGTGACGCGCGTGTTCGGGGCTAGGATCAAGCGTCGCGAGGACCCCCGGCTGATCACCGGGACGGCCACCTACACGGACGACATCGTGATCCCAGGGATGTGCTACGCGGTCATTGTCCGCAGCCCTTACGCCCACGCCAGGATCAAGGGGATCGATGTGGAGCGGGCACGGAGGCACCCTGGCGTCGTGGCGGTCTTCACGGGAAAGGATCTCGAAGGGAAGGTCAACCCTATCCCCTGTGCCTGGCTGATCCCCGGGAGCGACCTGAAAACCCCACCCCACCCTGCACTCGCTGTGGACCGCGTGCGCTACGTCGGGGACGGTGTGGCCGTGGTGGTGGCGAGCAGCAGGTACGCGGCTGCAGATGCCGCTTCCCTTGTGTCCGTCGAGTACGAACCTCTCCCAGCGGTGGTGAACCAGGAGAGGGCCATGCAACCGGGCGCCCCCCAGATCCATGACGGCGTCCCTAACAACGTGGCGTTCCACTGGAAGGTCTCCGCCGGGGATGTAGAGGGGGCCTTTCAGGGAGCAGATGTGGTCATCAGGCAGCGCATGGTCAACCACCGCCTGATCCCCAACGCCATGGAGCCGAGGGCCTGCGTCGCCGCCTACAACCGCGGGTCAGGGGACCTGACCATCTGGATGACCTCCCAGAACCCACACATCCACCGGGTCCTGCTCTCCGGGATCCTGGGGATCCCGGAGCACCGCCTCCGGATCATCGCTCCCGAGGTTGGGGGCGGGTTCGGGAGCAAGATCCCCTGCTACGCCGACGAGGCCGTCGTGGCATTCTGGGCCATGCAGACGGGCCGCCCGGTGAAGTGGGTGGAGGATCGACGGGAGAATTACCTCGCCACCCTCCACGGCCGCGACCACATCGTGGACCTCGAGGTCGCCGCTAAGAAGGACGGCACCATCACGGCGATCCGGGGAACCTGCTACGCCAACCTCGGTGCCTACCTCTCCACGGCCGCTCCGGGCGTCCCCACAATCCTCCACGGGTTGATGATGTGTGGCGCCTACACCATCCCCAACATCCACTACGAGGTGTACGGCGTCTTCACCAACACCACCCCTGTAGACGCTTACCGGGGTGCCGGTAGGCCCGAGGCGACGTATTACGTGGAGCGCCTCGTGGATATGGTCGCCCGGGAGCTGAACATGGACCCCGTAGAGGTGCGTCGGAGGAACTTCATCCCGAAGGACAAGTTCCCCTACACGGTGGCCACGGGGATCACCTATGACAGCGGTGACTACGAAACGGCTCTGGAGACCCTCCTGCGCATGATCGACTACCCGAACTTCCGCAAGGAACAGGAGGAGGCCTGGAAGGAGGGGAGATACCTGGGGATCGGGTTCTCCACCTATGTGGAGATCTGCGGGCTAGGGCCGTCCCAGGTCGCTGGCGCGGTCGGGTTCCAGGGAGCATTGTGGGAGAGCGCGCTGGTGCGCGTCCACCCCACGGGCAAGGTGACCGTGCTCACCGGCGCGAGCCCCCACGGCCAGGGAGAGGAGACGACCTTCGCCCAGATCGTCTCCGAGGAGCTCGGGATCCCCATCGAGGACATCGAGGTGCTCCACGGGGACACGGAGATGATCCCCATGGGCTGGGGCACGTACGGCAGCCGCACCACGGCCGTCGGGGGAGCCGCCCTCGCCGTCGCCTGCCGCCGCATCGTGGAGAAGGGGAGGAAGCTCGCCGCCCACCTCCTTGAGGCAGCGGAACAGGACATCCTGTTCGAGGGGGGACGGTTCTTCGTCAAGGGGGCGCCCGACCGTGCCAAGACCATCCAGGAGGTTGCCCTGCAGGCTTACCTGGCCTGGAACCTACCGGCAGGGTTCGAGCCTGCTCTGGAGGCGACGGCGTTCTACGACCCGCCGAATTTCACCTACCCCTTCGGGGCGCACGCCTGTATCGTCGAGGTCGACCCAGAGACCGGTGAGGTCAAGATCCGACGGTACGTCGCCGTAGACGACTGCGGCCGGGTGATCAATCCCCTCATCGTGGACGGCCAGGTCCACGGGGGACTCGCCCAGGGGATCGGCCAGGCACTCTACGAGTACGCTCACTACGACGATACCGGCCAGCTCCTCACCGGCTCCATGAACGACTACGCCGTCCCCAAGGCGAGCCAGCTCCCTGCATTTGAGACGGCGCGCACGGAGACGCCCTCCCCCCACCACCCCCTAGGCCTGAAGGGGGTCGGGGAGACAGGCACCATCGCGTCCACCCCAGCGGTGGTGAACGCCGTGGTGGACGCCCTGCGACCTCTGGGGATCCGCCACATCGACATCCCCCTGACCCCGCCGCGGGTCCTCCAAGCGATCCGGCAAGCCCAAGGGAGGTGAATCGGATGATCCCGGCAGCGTTCGAGTACTACGCCGCGACCTCCGTCCAAGAGGCCCTGCAGCTCCTCCGCGACCATGGTCCTGAGGCGAAGCTCCTCGCTGGAGGACACAGCCTCCTCCCCATGATGAAGCTCCGGCTTTCCACGCCGAAGGCCCTCATCGACATCGGCCGCATCCCCGAGCTCCGGTACATCCGGGAGGAGGGAGAGGTGCTCGCCATTGGCGCAACCACGACCCACTGGATGATCGAATCCTCCGACATCGTCCGCAGGAGGGTCCCCCTCCTCGCCGAGGCGGCGGGGAGGATCGGGGATGTCCAGGTGCGGAACATGGGTACCATCGGGGGAAGCTTAGCCCACGCCGACCCTGCCGCGGACTATCCGGCCGCGATCCTGGCCCTGGAAGCGGAGATCGTCGCCCAGGGCCTTGGGGGGAAGCGGTCGATCCCTGCCGTCGATTTCTTCAAGGGACTGTTCACCACGGCACTCGAGCCCAGCGAGCTCATCGTGGAGATCCGCGTCCCCATCCCGGCGGGAAGGTCTGGCGCGGCGTACTTGAAGTTCCCCCACCCTGCCTCGGGATTCGCCGTGGTGGGGTGCGCTGCCCTGGTCACGCTGGACGGAGGGAGGTGCCAGAAGGTCCGGGTGGCGTTCACGGGGGTTGCCGAAAAGGCCTTCCGGGACCACGCCGTGGAGGATGCATTGACCGGGAAGCCTCCAGACGACAGGAGCATCGCCGACGCCGCCCAGCGGGCAGCGGAGGGCGTGGAGCCCCTGAGTGACATCTTCGCCTCGGCAGAGTACCGGAGGCACCTTGCCCGCGTCTATGCCAAGCGCGCCCTGCTGGCCGCGGTTTCACGGGCGACGTAGGATGTGACAATTCCCCAGGGGGATAGTACAATACCCCTGGAGGGCTCTGGAGAGCGCACGAGGAAGGCAGGAGGCGGAGGAATGAACGACCATTCCTCCGCTCCTGGTTGTGCTGGGAAGGAGGCAATGATGGTTCACCCGGAGATTCAGCGGATCCAGCAGATGCTGGAGGAGCAGGGGTACATCGCCGACAGGGGCATCGCCACATCCATCTACCTGGCCATGCGCTTGGGGAAGCCGCTCCTTGTCGAGGGACCGGCGGGGGTGGGTAAGACGGAGATCGCCAAGGTGATGGCCTCCGCCCTCAAAACCGACCTGATCCGCCTCCAGTGCTACGAGGGGCTCGATGCCACCACGGCGCTGTATGAGTGGAACTACCAGCGGCAGCTCCTCTACCTCAAGATGGAGGAGCACACAGAGCGTTCCGTGGAGGAGAAGGAAGCCACCATCTTCAGCGAGCCCTTCCTCCTCAAGCGGCCGCTCCTCCAGGCCATCACCCACCACCAGGCCCCTGTCCTCCTCATCGACGAGCTGGATCGCGCCGACCAAGAGTTCGAGAGCTTCCTCCTGGAAGTGCTCTCGGACTGGCAGATCACCGTCCCGGAGATCGGTACGATCAAGGCCACGCACATCCCCTACGTGGTGATCACGAGCAACCGGACCCGGGAGCTCTCTGATGCGCTGCGCAGGCGCTGCCTCTACCTCTGGATCGACTACCCCTCTTTCGAGAAGGAGCTCGCCATCGTGCGCACGAAGGTGCCTGGCCTCGAGGAACGGCTCGCCCGGCAGATCTGCGCGTTCATGCAGATCATCCGCCGCCTCCACCTCGAGAAGGTACCGGGGATCGCGGAGACGCTCGACTGGGCGGCCGCCCTCCTCGCGCTCCACCGCGACCACCTGGACCAGGCCACCATCGAGGAGACCCTGGGAGTGATCTTCAAGCACCAGGAGGACGCCCAGCAGGTGAGGAGCAAGTGGCTGGGCCCGATCCTCCAGGAGCTGCTCACGCTGGAGCAAGGAGGCGGGGAATGGAGCCAGTCCGTCCTGGCAGAGATTGGGGGGAAGCTTGGAGCAAGGCGCTCCTCCACCACGGGGACCTGATCTCCAACGTCGTCTCCTTCTGCAGGCTCCTCCGGAGCCGGGGCCTCCTCACCGGACCCAGGGAGGCGGTGGATGCCTTGCGCGCGCTGGAGCTGATCCACGTCGGGGACCGGGAGGAGTTCCGCTTGGCCCTCCGCACCGTCCTCGCCACAAGCCCCGAGGCGCAACGGGTATTCGACGAGGTCTTTGAAAGGTTCTGGGGAAGCCGCTTCGAGCAGGAAGAGGAGCCCCAACGCGCTGACGAGGAGGAGCCGCACGGGGAGGAGCCCTTGGACCTCGACGGGAAAGGGGAGCTCGACCGCATGCTCCTGGACTGGCTTGAGACAGAAGAGGAGACCGAGGGGAAAGAGGCTATGTACTCCTACAGCCCCATGGAGGTCCTCTCCCGGAAAGACTTCAGCTCCTTCACCCCCGACGAGGTCGAGGAGATCACCAAGCTCATCCTCCTCATTGCCCGCCGGCTGGCCACGCGCATGAGCAGACGGATGCAGCGGGCCCATCACAGCCACCTCGTGGACCTGCGCAGGACGATGCGCTTGAGCCTGCGTCGCGGCGGTGAGATCCTGGACCTCACCTTCAAGCGCCGCCGCATCCGCAAGACGAGCATCGTCCTCCTCTGCGATGTGAGCGGGTCCATGGACCTGTACAGCCGGTTCCTGATCCAGTTCATCTACGCCCTCCAGAACGCCCTGGGGAAGGTGGAGACCTTCGTCTTCAGCACCTCCCTCCACAGGGTGACCGACCTCCTCAAAGGGAGGGATCTGCAGGAGGCACTCGCGGAGATCTCCCTGCTGGTTCCCGACTGGTCGGGCGGGACGAGGATCGGCGCATGCCTCCAGGCGTTCCTGGAGGGGTATGGCGACCGGTTGCTGGATCGCCACACGGTGGTGGTGATCGCCTCCGATGGCTGGGACACCGGGGATCCAGACCTGCTCCAGGAGGCGATGGCAGCGCTGAAGCGCCGCGCCGGGAGGATCATCTGGCTCAATCCCCTCCTGGGGAGCCCTGGGTATGAACCCATCTGTCTGGGGATGAGCGTGGCCCTGCCCTATGTGGACGTCTTCGCACCCGCCCACAACCTGGAGAGCCTGGGGCAGCTGGCCCGCCACCTGGGAGTGCGAGCGTGAGGGACGAGGGAGTGGAGAGCAATGAAGGAGCTTCAGGACATCCTCACGGCATGGAGGGATGCTCGCGAAAAGGGGGAGGAGACCGCGCTGGCCACCATCGTCAAGGTCTCCGGATCCACCTACAGGCGCCCGGGGGCCAGGATGCTCCTCACGCGGAGCGGCCGGATGGTGGGATCCATCAGCGGGGGCTGCCTGGAGGGGGACGTCCTGGAGAAAGCCCGGGAAGTGCTGGATTCAGGTCAGCCTCGCCTCCTGGAGTACGATATGACCGCTGACGATGATCTGGTATGGGGGCTCGGCCTCGGATGCAACGGGTCAGTCCACGTGTTCCTGGAACGCGTCCCCACGGGACGCCCTGTTGAGCCCATGGAGGCACTCGAGGAAAGCGTCCGCCAGAACGCTGCGCTCGGCCTCGTCACGATCTTCAAGGTGGAAGGGACGGATCGCGCCCGCCCCGGAGAGCGCCTCCTGCTGCGTCCCGACGGCTCTCCTGTCTGGGACATCCGGGATGCGGAACTGGCGGAGCGCATCCTCCGGGACGTCCAGGATGCCCTCGAGAGAGGCCTATCCAGGGTAGCCACCTATGCCCTGGACCCCGGCACGGTCGAGGCCTTCATCGAAGTGGTGCAGCCACCCCTTCCCCTGGTGATCTGTGGCGCGGGCCACGACGCCATCCCTGTCGTTCGCCTGGCCCGCTCCCTGGGATGGAGGGTCACTGTCGCAGACAGCCGGCCAGCCTATGCCACAAAGGAACGCTTCCCCGAGGCGGACGAGGTCATCCTGACCCCGCCCGAAGAGGTCGCCCAGCGGGTTCCCCTCGACCACAGGACGTACGTGGTGATCATGACCCACAACTACAACCACGACCTCAAGCTCCTCCGGGCAATCCTCCCGACACCTGTGCGCTACATCGGGGTCCTCGGCCCAAGGGCGAGGACCGAACGCCTCCTCCGAGAGCTCCGGGAGCAAGGCGTGGAGATCCCTGAGGAGCGGTACGGGAGGGTCTACAGCCCCATTGGGTTGAACATCGGAGCCGATACCCCCGAGGAGATCGCCCTGGCCATCCTGGCAGAGATTCAGGCCGTGCGCACAGGCCGGGGCGCTGGGTTCCTGCGGGACCTCAGGGGACGCATCCACGAGGAGATCGCCATCTCCCGACCATGATCGCGGCGGTTGTCCTCGCAGCCGGTGCCTCCACGCGCATGGGGACGCCGAAACTCCTCCTCCCGCTGCGGGGCAAGAGCATCCTCCGACATATCACGGAAACCGCGCTGGCTTCTCGAACCGATGCCGTCGTCGTGGTCCTGGGTGCCCACGCCGAGCAGCTTCGGGGCGAGGTGGAAGGGACAGGAGCCAACGTTGTCATCAACCCGGATTGGCAGGAGGGGCTGAGCGCGTCCATCCGCGTGGGGGTGGAGGCGGCTTCCTCCCTCTCCGAGGACCTGGAGGCGGTCATCCTCCTCCTCGCCGACCAACCCCTGGTGACCGCCGAGACCATCGACACGTTGATCCAGCGGTTCCGCGCAACGGGGAAGGCGATCGTCGCATCCGCGTACGCCGGGACGCTGGGCCCACCGGTCCTGTTCGCCCGCCCCTTGTTCCTCGAACTCCTGACGCTCGAGGGGGACCGGGGGGCCAAGGAGGTCTTCGAGAGGTATCCTGGGCAGATCGAGGCGATCCCCGTTCCCGAGGGAGCCGTGGATATTGACACGCAGGAGGATTACCGCAGAGCCGTACTCTCCCGCGAGGCTCGACGAACGCCTGAGGAGGGGGAGTCGTGAAGTCCATGGTCCTCCCAGCACCGAGACCTGTGGAGGAGTCGCCCCTCTCCCTCCGGGACCTCCCCACGCCCCAGCCCGGGCCGGGGGAGATCCTCCTCCGCGTCCGTGCCTGCGGGGTTTGCCACACCGACCTGCACACGGTGGAAGGGGAGCTCGCCCTCCCCAGGCTCCCCGTCGTCCCGGGCCACCAAGTCGTGGGGACGGTGGCGGAAGTGGGAGAAGGCGTAAGGACCTTCCGGCCGGGAGACCGCGTGGGCGTCCCCTGGCTGTATTCTTCCTGCGGCACGTGCGCGTTCTGCCGGAGGGGGGAGGAGAACCTCTGCGAGAACGCCCAGTTCACGGGGCTCCACGTCGATGGAGGGTACGCGGAGTACATGGTCGCCCGGGCCGACTTCGCCTACCCGATCCCTGAGCACTTCTCGGACGCCGAAGCGGCTCCCCTCCTGTGCGCGGGGATCATCGGTTACCGCTCCCTGCGCCTCTCTGAGGTGAAGCCCGGGGAGCGTCTGGGGCTGTTCGGGTTTGGCGCATCGGCGCACCTCGCCATCCAGGTGGCCCGACACTGGGGGTGCGAGGTGTTCGTGTTCACCCGCAGCGAGGAACACCGGCGCCTCGCGCAGGATCTGGGAGCTGCATGGACCGGAGCGCCTGACCAGGAACCGCCGGTCCCCCTGGACCGAGCCATCCTGTTCGCCCCCGCCGGGCACCTCGTCCACAATGTCCTCCGGGCCCTCCGCCGGGGAGGGACCCTGGCCATCAATGCGATCCACATGAGCCCCATCCCGGAGCTCCCTTATGCCCTCCTTTACTGGGAGCGGACGATCCGAAGTGTAGCCAACAGCACGCGCCGCGACGCGCAGGAATTCCTCCAGGTCGCCGCCGAGATCCCCGTGCAGACCACCGTGGAGGAATATCCCCTCGAAGAGGCGAACCGAGCCCTGGCACAGCTCAAACGTGGCCAAGTTCGCGGCGCAGCTGTCCTGCGGATCTAAGAGCATCCCACAAAACGCGAAGCGTTTTTGTGGGGACCCCACTCAGCACCAGGAATTCTTGCCCGGGCTGTCTGGTTCTGTTAGGCGCTCTCAGTACGAGATGCCTTGGGTGGCGGTGCGGATCCCCCTGCCATGGCCGGGATGATGGAGACCTCTGCAACTTCGGGAAGTACGGTCTCCAGACCGTCGAGGAGGCGGGCGTCCTGCTCGTTGACGAAGACGTTGACGAAGCGGTGGAGCCGTCCGTCCCCATCGATGAGGCGCTCCTTGATCCCCGGGAACCTCCTCTCCAGGGCATCGATCACCTCCGCAAGGGTCCTCCCCTCCACCTCGACGACCCTCTGCCCTCCCGTCAACTGCCGGAGGGGCGTGGGGATGCGAACCTTGACCGCCATTGTGCGACTCCTCCTTTCTTGCCTACCATCCAGACAGTGGCCTCCCAGAGGCTGTCTGCGAAGAAGCCCCCTCTCCCCTGGCGGGAGAGGGCAGGGGTGAGGGGAGTGCCTGCTCAGCGATTCCCCGGAACCCCTGCGAGATTTCCGGGAACTCTGGGTAAGACCGATTCCTCGAACGCACGCACAGAGGGAGGGATCCGCACCGGTGCCTCCACGACATCTTCGACTGCCTCAAGGGTCTTCAGACCCATCCCAGTGATATAGGCGACCACAACCTCCTGGGGATCGATCACCTTCTGGGAGGCGAGCCTCCTCAGGACCGCGACGGTCACGCCGCCTGCGGTCTCGGTGAAGATCCCCTCCGTCTCGGCGAGCAACCGGATCCCTTCCACGATCTCCTCTTCCCCGGCGACCTCTACGATCCCGCCCGTCTTCCGCACGATCGAAAGGACGTACACCCCGTCGGCAGGGTTCCCGATGGCCAGGGATTTGGCGATGGTGCTCGGGCGCACCGGCATCACCGTATCCGCATGCGCGGCGAACGCCTGTGCAACAGGCGCGCACCCCCCTGGCTGTGCCCCATGGATCCGCAGGCGATGGGGCGGGATGAACCCGAGACCCGTCAACTCCTCGAACCCTTTGTGGATCTTGACCAGGAGGTTCCCGGAGGCGACGGGGACGATGACGTGATCCGGAGCCCTCCATCCCAGCTGCTCTGCGACCTCGTAGGCGAGGGTCTTCGCCCCCTCCGAATAGTACGGCCGGAGGTTCACGTTGACGAAAGCCCAATGGTACTCCTCGGCGAGCTCCGCGCAGAGGCGGTTGACGTCATCGTAGGTCCCCTCCACCTCCACAACCACTGGGCGGTAAATGCCGGTGGTGAGCACCTTGGCACGCTCGAGTCCGGCTGGGACGAAGATGAACGCCTTCATCCCGCTGCGGGCGGCGTGGGCCGCCACCGCATTCGCCAGGTTCCCGGTGGAAGCGCAGGCAACGGCATCGAACCGGAAAGCCTTCGCCTTCGTCACGGCGACGGAGACGACACGGTCCTTGAAGGAGTGGGTCGGGTTGGTCGTGTCGCACTTGAGGTAGAGGTTCTCAAGGCCCAGGAGCTGCCCCAGGCGAGAGGCCCGCAGTAAGGGGGTATAGCCGACCCCGAGGTCCACGGGTTCCTCGTCGTCTTCGAGGGGCAGGAGCTCACGGTACCGGTACATGGAGGGAGGACGCATGGCGATGTGCTCCGGCCGCAGCTGCTCTCGGATCGCCTCGTAATCGTAGGAGACTTCCAGGGGGCCGAAGCAGCGCTCGCACACGTACCGTGGCTCCAAGGGATAGCGCGCACGGCACTCCCGGCAAACGAGGTCAGTCGCGTAGCCCACGGTCCTCACCTCCTCAGTCACCCCGACACCGGGGAAGCTCCAGTTTCTGCGGTGTAACATGATTCCTGTCCGCTTACGTAGGGATCCCTTACCCCCGGTCAATCTGGTCCAGGTTAAACGCGCGATGGACGGCCCGCACTGCCCGCTCCACGTCCTTCTCGTCGATGATGCACGAGACCTTGATCTCCGACGTGCTGATGAGCTGGATGTTGATCCCCTCCTGGGCGAGGGCCCCGAACATCTTCGCCGCCACCCCGGGGTTGGTGACCATCCCGGCTCCCACGATGGAGATCTTGGCCACACCTCCCTCCCACATGACCCCGCTGGCGCCGATCTCCCTGGCCACCTCCCGCGTTACCTCGGCGGCAGCCTCGCCGTCCGTTGCCGCGACGGTAAAGGAGATGTCCGTCACCCCCTCACGGCTCGCGCTCTGGACGATCATGTCCACGTTGATGTGTTTGGCAGCGATGGCGGAAAAAAGCCTGTGGGCGATGCCCGGGACATCGGGGACATCGGTAATGGTGATCTTGGCGACGTTGCGATCGTGCGCGACGGCTGTGACAACTCGGACTTTCTCCATCCCGGTGACCTCCCCTATCCTCGTTCCTTCTCCTTCGCTGAACGTGGACCGGATGTGCAGGGGCACATTGTACTGCTTGGCGTACTCCGCGGCCCTCGTCTGCAACACCACAGCGCCGCTGCTGGCCATCTCCAGGATCTCGTCAAAGGAGACGTACTCCAGCTTCCTGGCCTCTGGAACGATCCTGGGATCGGCGGTGAAGACACCTTCCACATCTGTGTAGATCTCGCACGTCTCCGCGTCGAGGGCGGACGCCAGAGCCACGGCTGTGACGTCGGAGCCCCCACGCCCCAGGGTGGTGATCTCGTTGTCGGGAGTCACCCCTTGGAAGCCGGCCACGATCACGATGTTCCCTCGGGCGAGCTCCCGGAGGATGCGCTCGCGGTCTACCTCCAGGATCCGCGCCTTGGTATGGACGCCATCGGTCAGGATGCGGACCTGGGCCCCGGTGAGGGAGATGGCCGAGTGCCCGATGGCGTGGATAGCCATTGCCAGGAGGGCGATGGAAATCTGCTCCCCTGTCGCCAGGAGCATGTCCATCTCCCTGGCGGGGGGCCGCTCGTTGACCTGCTTGGCGAGCTCGATGAGATGATCGGTGGTATCTCCCGGGGCGGAAACGACAACCACGACGTCATTTCCGGAAATCTTCGTGTTCACCACCCGCCGGGCGACATGCTTGATCCGCTCGGGGGTGGCCACCGAAGTCCCTCCATATTTTTGGACGACCAGAGCCATCTCTCCCCTCCTATCCGGCCGTGATCCTCACCCTCGCACCTTCCAGATCCGGTTCCGTCTCCACAATGCGGCAACCGATGCCCTGCGCCCGGAACGCTTCTGCCATCGCCGCGCCCACCTGCTCTGGATCCCCTGCGAACGCTGCCACTGTGGGGCCGGAACCGCTAAGGACAGCGCCATAAGCCCCCGCCCCCCTCGCCGCCTCGACCACTTCGAGAAGCCAAGGGACCAGGGGGAGGCGATAGGACTGGTGGAGGCGATCGCCGGTAGCGACTCCCAGCAGGTCGGACCGTCCAGATGTCCATGCGGCGAGCAGCAAGGCCACCCGCCCTACGTTGAACACGGCGTCGGCGAACGGGATCTCCGACGGCAAGGCCCTCCGGGCTTCCTCAGTCGCCACGTGGAGGTCGGGGATGGCCAGGACGATCCGCCACGATGGCCGGATCGGAACCTTCGCCCACCACACCCGCTGGCCGTCCACGGCGCTCACAGTGAGGCCTCCCACGAGGGAGGCGGTGACGTTGTCGGGATGCCCCTCCATGCGCCAAGCGAGGTCGATGAGATCTTCTTTGGAGAGCCTCCCCCCGGCGAGCGCGGTGCCTGCCAGGAGTCCCGCCACGATCGCACTTGCGCTGCTCCCCAACCCCCTCTGGATGGGGATCGCATTCTCCTGGCGCAACCGGAGGGGAGGGACGCGCATGCCGTGTGCTTCCATGGCTACCTCAATGGCCCGGTACGCAAGGTGCGTCCGGTCCCTGGGGAGCTCTCCCTCCCCTTCCCCGCGGATCTCCACAGAGAACTCCTCCCCGCTCTCCACCGTAAGGCGGTTATACAACTGCACCGCCAGGCCGAGGGCGTCGAAGCCTGGCCCGAGGTTGGCGATCGTCGCGGGGGCCTCTACCTCAACCCTCATGCGCCGATGACCTCCCCAACAGCGCTGGCGATTGCGTCCAGGGTAGGCGGAACAGGCTCCCGCGCGGGGAACCGGGAGAGAACCACGTCGACATCCTTCAGTCCGTGCCCCGTCAGGAGGCACACCGCAACCTCCCCTCTGGGGAGGACGCCGCTGCGAGCGAGGTCGAGCAACCCGGCAACGGAGGCGGCGGACGCGGGCTCCACGAACAGACCTTCCTCCCTGGCAAGCTTCAGCTGGGCATCCAGGATCTCCTCATCGCTCACCCGGGCGATGAGGCCCTCAGATTCTTCAATGGCCTTCACCGCCCCCTGCCAGCTCGCCGGCTTCCCGATCCGGATCGCCGTGGCTACTGTCTTGGGCTCGCGGATGGGCTTCCCCTCCACGATCGGTGAGGCTCCCTGGGCCTGGAACCCGAGCATCCGGGGGAGCTTGCGGATCCTCCCAAAGCGATGGTACTCCCCAAAGCCCCGCCAGATCGCGGTGATGTTCCCCGCATTGCCCACGGGCAGGGCGAAGAGATCGGGCGCGTCCCCGAGGGCCTCACAGATCTCAAATGCGGCCGTCTTCTGCCCCTCCAGCCGGTGGGGGTTCAGCGAGTTCACCAGGGTGAGGTTGAGGCGATCCGCGGCCTCCCGGGCAAGGGAGAGGGCCTGATCGAAGCTCCCATCAATGGGGATCACCACCGCGCCATGGGCGACCGCCTGCCCCAGCTTGCCCGTCGCCACCGCCCCGCTGGGGACGATGACAAAGGCCGGGAGACGCGCCCTGGCAGCATAGGCGGCCGCAGACGCTGAGGTGTTCCCCGTGGAGGCACACACAACACCCTGCGTCTCCATCTCCAGAGCCTTCGAGATGGCCACGGTCATCCCCCTGTCCTTGAACGACCCCGTCGGGTTCGCCCCTTCGAACTTCACGTACACCTCAATCCCCAACTCCCGGGAGAGGCTTCGGGCCGGGACGAGCGGCGTGTTCCCTTCGTACAGAGTCACCACAGGGGTCTGCGGACCCACTGGGAGAAAGTCCCTGTACTCCTCGATGATCCCCCGCCAGCTCATTCCTCCGGCCCCTCCACCCGGATGACATTGCTGACCTCTTTGACCACAGGGAGCGCGCGCAGTCGCTCCAGGACCCTGCGCATCTGGCCTTCCCGCGCCTTGTGGGTGATCATGACCACATCGGCTGTCTCCCCGCGACTCTTCTGCACAATGGAGGCGATGCTCACCTCCTCCTCCCCGAAGACCCCGGCGATGCGGGCAAAGACGCCCGGCCGATCCACGACCTGGAGGCTCAGGTAGAAGGGGACCTCCACCTGATCGGGAGGGAGGACCGGTTTCTGCCGGTAGCAGGTGCAGCGGATCCGGCCGTTCGCCCGGAAGCGCATGTTCCGACCGATGTCCACGATATCCGAGATCACCGCGCTGGCCGTGGGAAGCCCACCGGCACCTCGCCCATAGAACATGACCTCCCCGACGGCGTCCCCCCTGACTAGGACGGCGTTGTACTCGTTGGAGACGCTCGCAAGGGGATGGTTGGAGGGGATGAGGGCGGGGTGGACGCGCACCTCCACGTGATGGTCGGTATTCCGGCCGATGGCCAGGAGCTTGATGGTATACCCCAACTCACGGGTGTAGGCGATGTCCCGGGGTGTGATCTTGGCGATCCCCTCCCTGGGGACCTCGCTGGCGGTGATCCGCGTGTTGAACGCGACAGAGGCCAGGATGGCCAGCTTGCTCGCAGCATCGTGCCCGTCGATATCCTCCGTAGGATCCTGCTCCGCGAAGCCCTGGCGCTGCGCGTCGGCCAGGGCCTGGCTGAAGGTCCATCCCTCCTGGGTCATCTTGGTGAGGATGTAGTTGGTCGTCCCGTTGAGGATCGCGAGGATCTCGGTGATGCGGTCTGCCGCCAGGGACTCCTTGAGGGGACGGATCAGGGGGATCCCTCCGCCCACGCTCCCCTCGAAGTACAGGTCCACACCGCGTGCCTCCGCGGCATCGAGGAGCTCCCTCCCCCGGTTCGCCATGAGCTGCTTGTTGGCCGTGACCACGCTCTTCCCGGATTCGATGGCTTTGAGGAGGTAAGAACGCGTCGGCTCGATGCCCCCCATGACCTCCACGACCACGTCTACCTCTGGGTCCTCCACGACCTCCCAGGCGTTTCCGGTGAGGAGATCTCTCCCCACGGGGACATTCCTCGGCTTCTCCGGATGGGCCACCGCGACCCGCCGCACTTGGAAGTCCACGCCGGCCCGCATGGCGATGTCCTCCGCGTTCCGATGGAGGACCTCGTACACCGCCGAACCGACCGTCCCGAGGCCCAGAAACCCCAACTGCACGACCTGCTTCCCCATAGATCCTCCAGGAGAGGGCCGCATCCGCCGTCAGCCTGGCATAAAAAACCCCTCCAATTCCTCGGAGGGGTTGCGACGAGGCGACCCTCTTATCTCTCGGAATTGGATTCCGCGGGAGTTGGCACCTTACCCCACTGGACGCAGGTGGAGGGCAGGTTGCCGGGCTTCATTGGGCCCGTCCCTCAGCCACTCTGGATAAGAGAGAATCCACGATATTCAGTTGTTGGCACACACTTTACCACACCCCTCCCCCTCTGTCAAGACCGAGTTGCTTCTCGCCGAGGAGGAAGAGGTGACGGGGAACCGCCCATCCCGCTTCTCCCCCAGTATACCATGGATTCCTCGCGGGCCGACCGTCGGTCCTTTCGCATTCCTGTGGGGATGGTCTATAATCTATCCGTGATGGAGGAGATCACCATCGCGGCCGTCACAGACGTCCCCACGCTGCGCCGTGTCGAGGAGCTCCAGCGCGCCATCTGGGGCTCCTCAGAGCGTGACGTAGTGCCTTACCACCAGCTCCTCGCAGCCGCTGGAAGCGGCGGCGTCGTCCTGGGTGCGTTCACGCCCAGTGGCGAGCTCGTGGGCTTCTGCTACGGGTTCGTGGGATTCCGGGAGGGGCGCCCCTTCCTCTACTCCCACATGGCAGGGGTCCTCAAGGAGTATCGCGATCAGGATATCGGGTTCCGCCTCAAGCAGGAGCAGCGCCGGGCTGCACTGGAGAGGGGCTTCGACAGGATCGTCTGGACCTACGACCCGCTGGTGAGCATGAACGCGTATTTCAACTTGCACAAGCTCGGGGTGACCGCCCGGCGCTACTACGTCAATTACTACGGGGAGATGGAGGACGCGCTCAACCGGGGGCTCGAGAGCGACCGGCTGGAGGTGGACTGGTTCCTCCGCCACCCGCGCGTGGAGGCGCTGGCGAGCGGCCAGGAGGTACAGCGGGAGTGGTCCAAGCTCCCAATGGCCTTGGAGGCGCGGGAGTGGGTGCCCGACCCCGCCCCCGCGGACCCCAACCTGGACCTAGAAGTCCCTGCCCTGGGGGTGGAGATCCCCCTGGACTTCCATGGGATCCGGGACCGTGACATCCAGCTCGCCCGCGCATGGCGAACGGCTACCCGCGAGGTCTTCCTCCACTACTTCCACCGCGACTACGTGGCTGTCGACTTTGTCCTCCGCCGCAGGGGGGACCGGATGCAGGGGTTCTACGTGCTGGAACGAACCCAAGGGAGTAAGGAGACAGGGGCAACGCTGTGCGCGTAGAGGCAATTGAACTGCGGCAGATCGCTATCCCCCTCCTCTTCCCCTTCGAGACGAGCTTTGGGAGGGAGGAGGTGAAGACGTGTCTCCTCGTCCGGGCCTACGCAGATGGACTCACGGGATGGGGCGAAGTACCTGCAAGTGCAGCCCCTCTCTACAACGAGGAGACTGTCGGGACGGCTTGGCACGTTCTGGAGAGCTTCATCGTCCCCCGGGTGCTGGGATGGACCTTCCACCATCCCTCAGAGTTCCCGTCCCTCGTCAAGGACATCCGGCGCCACCACATGGCCAAGGCCGGAGTGGAAGCGGCCCTGTGGGACCTGTTCTGCCAGGCCGAAGGAATCCCGCTGAGTCGGGCGCTGGGCGGCGTGCAGAAGGAGATCGCCGTAGGGGTGAGCCTCGGCATTGAAGGAACCGTCGACCGCCTCTTGCGCCGCATCGAAGACTTCCTGGTGAAGGGGTACCGGCGCATCAAGGTGAAGATCAAGCCGGGATGGGACGTGGAGGTGGTCAGGGCCATCCGGCGCGCCTTCGGCGAGATCCTGCTCCAGGTGGACGCCAATTCCGCCTACACTCTGGAAGACGCGCCCATCTTCGAGGCGCTGGATGCGTTCAACCTCCTCCTCATCGAGCAACCCCTCGCCGAGGACGACCTCGTCGACCACGCGAAGCTCCAGGCAAGGCTCTCTACACCAATCTGCCTGGACGAGTCCATCGTCCACCCCGAGGATGCCCGCAAGGCCATCGAGCTCGGGAGCTGCCGGGTGATCAACATCAAGCAAGCACGCCTCGGGGGGCTCTCCGCCGCCCTCAGGACTCACGACATCTGCAGGGAGCGCAATGTGCCCGTATGGTGCGGCGGCCTCCTGGAAACAGGCGTGGGACGGGCCGCGAACATCGCCCTGGCCTCCCTCCCCAACTTCCGCCTCCCCGCCGACCTCTCCGCGAGCGACCGCTACTTCGAGGAGGACATCATCGAGCCTCCGGTGAGGCTGAATCCCGATGGGACGATCACTGTGCCCACGGCTCCAGGGTTGGGTTTCCAGATCGTCGAGGAACGGGTGGAGAAGTACACCACCCGGAGGGAGGTGTTCCGGCTCTAAGGGCCTGCCTGGCGGTTCAGGCGTTCGAGGATGCGGCCGACCTCCTCGATCTCCCGCGCGTAGCCCTGGAGGTCCCCCTGGCGCAATCGCTCCTGGGCGCGCCGGTACGCCTCCACTGCCTGCTGGAGGAGCTGTCGGACTGTAGCCCCCACTTGCTCCCGGGAAGGCGCACCTTGAGGCCTCTGGGCCACTCCTGGCATCTGGAAGATCCGCGCCAGCGCGTCCTGTACCTTCTGCTCCATGACGATCCTCTGGCCGAAGGCGACGATTACGCGCTTCAGCTCCGGAAGCTGGCTTCGCTCCGCCTGCAGGAAGAGGGGCTCCACGTACAGGATCGTGTCCTCGATGGGGATGACGAGGAGGTTCCCACGGATCACCTGGGACCCTTGCTGGTTCCAGAGGGTCAGTTGCTCCGAGATGGCCGGGTCCTGATTGATGCGCGACTCGATCTGCATCGGCCCGTACACCACACGGTCCTTGGGGAACTGGTAGACGAGCAGCTCGCCGTAATGGGGTGGGTCGCTCCGCGCCGCGAACCACGCCACCATGTTGTCCTTGTTGGCCGGGGTGAGGGGGAGGATGAGCACGAACTCCGGGGGAAGATCCTGCGCCAGCTTCATGACCACATAGTAGGGCTCCACAGGGACGCTCTCGTTCCCGAAAAGCTCCGTGGGGATGGCCCACTGGTCCTCCCGGTTATAGAAGACGCGCGGGTCCTGCATGTGGAAGGTCAGGTAGACGCGTGCCTGGATGGTGAACAGGTCGATCGGGTAGCGCAGGTGCTGCCGGAGGTCCCCCGGCATCGCGTCCAAGGGCTTGAATAAGCCCGGGAAGATCCTCGCGTACGTCCCCGCGACGGGATCGTCCGGATCTACGAGATAGAAGTCCACCGTGCCGTGGTATGCATCGATGATGACCTTGACGGAATTCCGGATGTAGTTGATCCCTTCAAGAGGTGTCGCGTAGGGAGCGCGGTCGGAAGTCGTGTACGCATCGAGGATCCAGTACAGCCGCCCGTTGGCGAGGACGAGGTAAGGGTCGCGATCGTACCGCAGGAAGGGGGCGATGCGCCGGACGCGCTCCTGGATATTGCGGGCGAACAGGATGCGGCTCTGCGGTGTGATCCCCTCGGAGAGGAGGAGCTTGATCGTCCCGAACCGGTATGCGAAGGCAAGCTTGCGCCATGGGCTCGAGATCGGGATCCCCCCTCGGCCCTGGTAGGTCGTGTACACGTTCTCCTGCCCGAGGGGATAGTCGAACTCGGAAACCTTCGTGTTGACCACCACGTACTGGTCTGTGAGCTCCCCGTAGTAGATCTCCGGCCGCTCCACAGAAAGCTGCGGGGGAGCCTTCGGGGGGATGTCCTGGACGAGGAAGTCCGGCATCCCCTCCTCGGTCACCCGGTTCACCGGATTCATGACGAGACCATAGCCGTGGGTGAAGACGAGATGTTCATTCACCCACGTCCTGGCCTGCTCGGGGAGGCGTCGGAGGTCGATCTCCCGGGCCCCTAGCATGACCTGGTAGATCCTCCCGTCCAGGAGATAACGGTCGATGTCCACGTCGGAGAAGATGTAGTACTGGCGGAGGCTCTGAAGCTGGTTGTAGGCGCGGAGGAGGGGGCGATAATCCCACAGGCGGATGTTCTCGACCGTCTCGCGGTTCCGCGCAAGGGCCTGGGCAGATAGGGTCTCCTTCACGCGGAACGCCCGTTCCCGCACCCGGTCGAGGCCGAAGGCCCACAGGGTAGACCGAATGCCGTTGCCGATGTAGGGCATCTCCACCGTGAGCTCGTTGGGGACCACCTGGAACTGCTGGACCAGGGCAGGAACGACCCCAAGCCCAACGAGCCAGAGGACGGCGAATGCGGCGACCATGCCGAGGGCAAAGCGGAGGGTCCGGAGGCGGGTGCTGGCAAAAAGGAGAACCGCGGCGACCACGCTGAAAAGCGCGAGCAGACGTAACGCCGGGAGGGTTGCATGGAGGTCGGTATAGGTCGCACCAAAGATCGCGCCCCGCCTGGAATAGAGGAGACCGTACCCGTCCAGCCAAAACCCTACCCCTTTGAGCAGCAGGAACAATCCGGCGAGGGCGAGGAGGTGGTTCCAGATCCGCCGGGGGATGGCCCACAACCCGCGGTCCAGGAGAGGGAGGAGCCCAAGGGCGTATCCCGTAGCGACGAGGATCAGCGTCAGGAAAAGCCAGGAAGTGAGCCAGGAGACCAGGAACCGGTAGACGGGGAGCCGGAAGAAGTAGAAGCCCAGGTCGAGGCCAAAGATGGGGTCTTTCTGCCCGAAGGGGAGGGCGTGGAGGAACTGCTGGAACATCGCCCACTGGCCGGAGACGGAAAGTCCCCCAAGGAAAGCCACCACACCGATGGCGACCCGGATGAGGACAGGCCCGATCCGGCGCACCCGCCCCTCGAATACCCCTCTCCGCGTGGGGAACATCTCGATGATGGAGGAGCGAGGGGGGAACGCGTGGAGGAGAGGGGTCAGGTTCAGGGAGAGGAGGAGGAAGAGGACGACTCCTCCTCCCACGGTGACCGCCACTCGCGTGAGAAAGGGAACCCAGAAGACCTGCGTGTATCCCAGCTCGACAAACCAGAGCCAGTCAGTGTACCAGCGGGAGAGGGTAGGGGCCAAGAAGAGGAGCAACAACAGCAGGAGAACCAGGATCCACCGGAGTGCCCGCAACGAAATCCTCCTCCCTCGCCTCGCGCCACTCCATTATAGCACGGCGCGTTTGACCCTCGGTGGGCACAATGCTAAAGTAGTCTATGACGGCGGAGGCGATGGAGGTGGCCCAGCGTGGTGACGAAGGAGCAGGTCATTGAGGTCCTGAAGACATGCTACGACCCCGAGATCCCCCTCAATATCTGGGATCTTGGCCTCGTCTACGACATCACCATCGAGGGGAGCACAGTGAACATCACCATGACCCTCACGGCCATCGGCTGCCCCGTGGGACCTTGGCTCGCTGAGGATATCCGGGGGAAGCTCCTCCAGCTGGAGGGCGTAGAAGAGGTCAACGTCAACTTCGTCTGGTCCCCGCCCTGGACGCCAGAGCGCCTCACGCCAGAGGGGCGCATGGCCCTCCAGGCGATGGGTTACCCCGTGTAAGTCAACCGACCTGCACGACCTCAAAGTCGAGGATCAACGTCTTCCCAGCAAGCGGGTGGTTGAAGTCGAGGGTAATCGTCTGCGCATCGACCCCGACGATCTTAGCCGTTTGCTCCTGGCCTTCCGGGGTGGAAACCTGCACCATATCCCCCAAGGTGACCTGTTCCCCGCCCCGAAGGCTCTGTTTGGGGATGCGGAGCACGAGGTCATCCCTGTGGACGCCGTAGGCCTCCTCCGGGGGGATGCGGAGCTCCTTGCGCTCCCCTTCGTTCATCCCCATGAGCGCTTCCTCTAGAGCTGGGAGGACGCGGTCTTTCCCGACCACGATCTTGTAGGGCTCGCTCCCCTCCGTTGTCTCCAGCACCGTGCCGTCCTCCAGCCGCACCGTGTAGTGCAGGGCCACCGTGCTTCCTTGCTGAACACTCATGGATCTGCCTCCTTCTGAAGAACTACCAACACCTTAACAGACCTTCCCCCGAATGTCAAAGGCGACCTCGGGACCGCGGCGATTCCCGGTGACTCAACTCACGCGGAGGTGCACCTCGGGGACCCCTCTGACCCGTCTCTCGAGGGCAAGGAGAAGGGCGTTGGCGATCAGCGCAATCATGAAGAGGGCCAGGATGACAGCGAGGATCCGGGATGCATCGAACGCTGCACCGAAGGACATCAACAGGAATCCCATCCCAGCCCTGCTCGCGAACATCTCCCCAAGCACCACACCCAGGAGCGTCAAGTTGAAGCCAAGGCGAAGCCCTGTCACAATTCCGGGGAGGACTGCAGGGAAAACCACGCGCCAAAACGTATCCACCGGACTCAACCTGAGCGCACGGGCGACCTTGAGGTGCACAGGGTTCATTGTACGCATGGCGGTCCATGTGTAAATCGCTACTGGGAAGAGCCCATGGAAGGCCCCGAAGGCGATCTTCGAGGCGATCCCGAGCTTGAACGCGGCCAAGAAGAGGGGGAAGAGGGTGACCTTCGGGACCGCATAGAGGTTGAGGAGCGGGCCCTCGTACGCTCCCAGCAACAACGGGCTTGCCCCGAGCGAGAACCCGAGGGAGAGACCGATTCCGACGGCCCAGGCATAGCCTCCGAGGATCTCGACCAAGGTGGTCCACAGATGGGGAATCATCCAGCCCCGTTGCAGGCCGTCCAGGAGCGTGGAGAGCGCAGAGGCCGGACCGGGCAGGAACACGGGACCGGCTCGCAGGGAGAGGAGTTGCCAGGCGAGCACAAGGGCGACCATGACAACTGCCTGGCCTAGACGGATTCTCCAGGAGAGGTCCCTCATTCGATTCGGGTATAGAGCCTCCGTTCGACCCATGTGAGGAGGGAATTGGCCAACATCACGCCGCCGATCACCAGGAGAATCGCCGCGTACATGTTCGCGGTTTCAAAATTCCGGTACGACCGGTCAATGACGTGGCCCAGGCCACGGACGGAGATCAGGAACTCGGAGGCAATCACCGAGATCGTGCTGTACACGAACGCGAGCTTCCAGCCGCTGAACATATAGGGGGCTGCGCCTGGGAGGTAGATAGAGAGGTACATCTGCACTGGCCGGAGCCCCAGGCTTCGCCCGACCTTCGGATAGATTTCCTCATCCACCCTCCGGAGCCCAAGGGCTGTATTCACGACCACTACAACGACCCCGAAAAGGAACCCCAGGAGGACGATGGGAAGGAAGCCCGTCCCGAACAGTAAGATGAACAGGGGATAGAGGGCGAAGATGGGGAGGGCGTAATAGACCACGAGATAGGGCTGGAGAACGCGCGCGAGCGTGGGGAGGCGCCAAAGCAAAACCCCCGCGGGCGTGCCGATCAGAACGGCCCCAGCATAGCTCACCAAAATGCTCCCGAGGGTGGCGCTCAGGTGGGAGGCAAGCGTGGGCGATCCCGCGCGGGCGAAGTAGGGAGAGGGGATGGTTCCCGTGGATAGGATCTCACCGAGGCGCAGGAAGATCACCGATACCGGCTCCAGGGTCGCCGGACGGACAAGGCCTGCCCTTGGCAGCGCCTCCAGGACCAGGAGCAGAGCCAGGACCGTGACCCAGCGCAACGCACGGATTCTGGTTTTCACGCTCAGACCCGTCCCTCCTGCACGACCTCCTGCCTTAACTCTTCCCATAACATGTTGGCCAACTCGGCGATCTCTGCTGACGCCATGAGCGTCTGATCGCGCGGCCTGGGCGCGGCGGTCTCCACGATCCGCTTGATCCGTCCGGGTCGCCTCGTCATCAGGATCACTCGGTCCGCGAGCCTGAGGGCCTCCACCAGATCGTGCGTCACAAAGAGAATCGTAGCCTTGATCTCCTCCCAGATACGGAGCAATTCATTGCCAAGAAGCAGCCGGGTCTGAGCATCGAGCGCCCCGAACGGCTCGTCCATGAGGAGGATCTGGGGGCGGAGGACCAGCGTCCTGGCAATGGCCACCCGCTGCCGCATGCCCCCTGAGAGCTCCCGTGGGTAGTGATGCTCAAACCCCTGGAGCCCCACCAACTGGATGACCTCCTTCGCTTGGATCTCCTGCTCAGCCGGTGGCACCCCCCGCGCCCTCAGGCCGAACTTCACGTTCTCCAAGGTGCTCAACCAGGGGAACGTGGAGTCCTCCTGGAAGACGATCCCCACCTCCGTCCGCGGACCTTGCACAGGCTTTCCAAGCACCACGACCTCTCCCGATGTAGGGCTCTGGAGTCCGGCGATGATCTCAAGGAGCGTGGATTTCCCGCACCCGGAGGGGCCCACGATGGCGACGAACTCCCCTGCTTCCACAGAGAAACTAACATCCCGCAACGCCTCCACAGGAGGCGCTCCCGTGTTGGGATGATGGACCTTGGAAAGCGCGCGGACCTCGATGATCGGCATGCGCTTCTGCCTATGGCAACTCGATGCGCTGATCCGGTTCCAGGAAGCTTTGGTCTACAATCTTGCTCCACGGGATCTTGAAGTCCTTGGGGATGTCCCCTGCGATCCGCATCCCCTCCTCTGCCGTGAGCAAACCCGCCCGGCTCAGCCGTCCATCGCTGTAGTAAGCACCGACATGCGCGCCCGAGGCGCGCAGGACCAGCATCCCCAGATCCTCAGTGAGGTTATTGAGCCGCGCGTAGATGCGGGCGGCCTCCCCGGGATTCCTCAAGATGAACTCAACACCTTTTCGCCGTGCCCTTAGGAACCCACGGACCACCTCAGGATTCCGTTCAACGAGCGATCTTCGCGCGAGGAGCAGGGTCTGGAAGTAGAGCGGGACGTATTTCTTGGCGTAAAACAAGATCCGCGTGTCAGATGCACGGGTGCTGTAAGTCGGCTCCAGCATCGCTGCGGCATCGACCTCCCGCCTGCGCAACAGCGCAAGCCCCTCTCCGATCCCCCCTGCCGCGATCAGCTTCACCTCCTTCGGGTCGATGCCGACCTTCTGGAGACAGAGGATGGCGAGCTGCTCTGTCACGGAGCCCGGGCTCGTGTAGCTCATGCGCTTCCCCCGCAGATCCTCAATGCGCGTGATGGGGGAGTCAGGGAGCACGACCCACGAGATATCCCCCGGCGACTTCACGCCTCCCCCCACAATCACGAAGGGTTCACGGGCCCGCAGGATGGCCAAAACAGATGCCGCCGTTGCGGCCTCCCCGAAAAGCAGGTTCCCCTCGGTGATGGCACGAATGGTCTCGCCACCACCCCTGGCCCCGACGATGTCCCGGATCTCTATCCCCTCAGACCGGAAGTACCCTTTTTCGATCGCGACAGTGGTAGGAAGGTGATAGAGGAAGATCGGATACCAGGTGATGGCAACTGTTCCCAGGTTGAACAGTTTCGGGCCCGCGAAGGCCCGTGCCAATGGCCACGTGGCGTACGCAGCGGTAAGCACCACGCTCTTCCGCAGAAACTCACGCCGCGTCCAGCGCGGTTGTCCAACCATTGGTCCACCCCCTCATTCGTTTTTCTTCAGCGGCTCGATCAACCTGCCGTTAAGCGCCTTCGCGCCCAGGCTTCCAGACCGCCAGCAGCGATGATGTCCAGCAGGAAAGACGGCAACACGGGCATCTGGAAGGCACGCCCATCGACTTCGACCACGCCGGCATCCGTATCGATGCGAAGGTGCGATCCGTCGCGCGCGGCCTCGGCGGCCTCCCGACATGGAATGGCGAGCAACCCAAGGTTGATGCAGTTGCGGTAGAAGATCCGCGCGAAGCTCTTCCCCACGAGACAGCGAATGCCCCACGCCTTCATTGCAAGCGGCACGTGCTCGCGGGACGATCCTGTTCCAAAGTTCTCCCCGACCACAAGGATCGTGTCCTCCCGCAACCGATCCCGCAGCGAGGGGTCCAGGCCCTCGAACAAGTACCGCTTCATCTGCTGCGGGTCCACGATGTTGAGGTACGGACCCGGGTAGAGAACATCGGTGTCCACATGATCCCTGGCAATGACGAGCGCGGCCCCCTCTAGGATCATGCGCGCACCTCCGACGAAAGGAACTCGGCGGGGTGGACGATCTCCCCAGCGACAGCCGCCGAGGCCGCCACCCAAGCGTTCGCGAGGTACACCTCGGAATCCGGGGAGCCCATGCGACCCCTGAAGTTCCGGTTGGTGGTTGCGACCGCCCGCTCGCCTGCGGCGAGCACGCCCATATGGCCGCCAAAGCAGGCGCCGCACGTGGGCGGCGAGACGATCGCGCCAGCTTCCAGGAAAACATCGATCAACCCTTCCCGCAGGGCCTGCCGGTAGATCGAGCGTGTCGCGGGCACGATGATCGCCCGCACGCGCGGGTGCACGCGGCGTCCACGCAACACTTCCGCCGCCTGCCGCAGGTCGGTGAGCGTACCGTTCGCACAGTTGCCGATGTAGACTTGGTCGATTCGAACCCCCCGCGCTTCGTCCACAGGGATTACGTTGCCTGGAGAGTGCGGTGCGGCCACGAGAGGAGAGAGGGCGTCGAGTACGATCCGGATCCGCTGCGCGAACTGCGCATCAGGGTCCGAGCGCTCAGCCGCCCAGGGACGGGTGGTGCGATCCCGGAGGTATGCCGCTGTGGTCGCGTCGGCAGGGAAAAGCCCGGTCTCAGCCCCTGCTTCCACAGCCATGTTGGCCACCGCGAGGCGCTCGTCGATCGAAAGGGATTCCGCCCCGCCCCCTACGAATTCCAGCACATGGTTCGTACCCCCCGCTACGCCGATGTGGGCGATCACCGCGAGGATGAGATCTTTCCCCGTGACGAAGGGAGGCTTCGCCCCCTCAAAAGCTACCTGGATCGTTCCAGGCACCGCCTGCCAGAACTCACCGAATGCCAGACAGAAGGCGATGTCCGTTGATCCGAGGCCCGTACCAAAGGCGCCAAGGGCGCCGTAGGTGCAGGTGTGCGAGTCCCCGCCTGCGATCACCGTGCCCGGAACCACCCAGCCCTCCTCGCAGAGCAGCGTATGCTCGATCCCCCCTCTTCCTTGACCATAGAAGGTCACCCCTTGGGCGACACACCAATCCTCCAGAGACCGCAGCAACGCAGCCGACCCGGCGTCCTTGGCCGGCGTAAAGTGGTCGGCCACCATCACGACCTTCTGCGGGTCGAACACCTTGCGCGCTCCCATCCGCTCCATGGCGCGGAACGCGACGGGCCCGGAGACGTCATTTGCCATGACAACATCGCAGCGTACCATGATGATTTGGCCGGGAGCCACTTCCGCAGCATCCGTATGTGCCAGGAGGATCTTCTCAACGAGGGTATGCGGCACGGCGTTCCCCCTCAGCCTGACACAGCGACGAACCTGCCTGCCCGATATACCTGCCCGGGAAGCGGATGCCCAAGGACCTCCTCAAGCCACCTCGCTACGGCGATGAGGGCCTCCAGGTCGATGCCTGTCTCGATGCCTTCCCCTTCCAGCATGTAGACGAGGTCTTCTGTGGCGATGTTCCCGGCTGCCCGGGGCGCAAACGGGCAGCCACCGATCCCGCCCACAGAAGCGTCGAGCGAGCTCGCCCCTTCCTCAATTGCCACATACGCATTCGTGAGCCCTGTGTTCCTTGTGTTGTGCAGGTGAACTCCGATGGGCCTCCCTAGCCTCACCCCCTCGCGGACCAAACGGCGTACCTGGTTGGGCACGGCAACGCCAATCGTGTCAGCGAACACGATCTCGTCAGCACCGGCCATTGCCAGTCGCTCGGCGAAGGCCAGGACCCGGCCGGGGTCCACGCGCCCTTCGAATGGGCAGCCGAAGGAAGCGCCGATGGTAACAGTGGCACGGATCCCGTCCACATGAGCCCTGCCGATAATCCGCTCGGCTGCTGCGAGGGATTCCTCGACACTCGCATTCTGGTTCCGCCTGTTGAACGTCTCCGTGGCAGCAAAGGCAAAGTGGACTTCCTTGAGGCCGGCTGCCTTCAAGCGATCGTACCCTTTCTCATTGAGCACGAGGCCCGCATACACCGTCTTGTCCCGCCCCTCAAGCGCGCCTACCACCTCTTCGGCACCTGCCATCTGCGGGACCCGCGAAGGACTCACGAAGCTCACCGCCTCAATCCTCGAGATTCCCGTTGCGGCCAAGCGGTTACAGAGCTCGGCACGTACTGAAGGAGGGAGAACGGAGGGCTCGTTCTGGAGGCCATCCCTTGGGCCCACCTCCACCACCGTGATCCGCATCAGATGATCCCCCTCTCTCGCAGGGTTGCAAGCTCCGACTCGCTCAGGCCGAGCAAGCCGCCATAGATCTCGGCGTTGTGCGCACCCAGCTCGGGTCCGGTCCAACGCACCTCGCCGGGGGTGGCAGAGAGTTTGGGGAAGATGTTCTGCATCGGCAACTTCCCGATCCCCGGCGCATCCTTCCAGATAATGTCCTCCCGGGCCTGGAAGTGGGGATCCTCCAACATCTCCTTCGCCGTGTAGATCTTGCCCGCCGGTACCCCTGCGGCATCTAGAATCTCCAGGAGTTGATCGACAGGTAGTGTAGCGGTCCACTCCGCAATGATCGCATCTAAGAGCTCCATGTTCTCGCCGCGCGCGTCGTGCGTTGCAAACCTCGGGTCCTCGGCCAGCTCGGGCTTCCCCATGGCCTGGGCGAGCCTGCGGAACACGCTGTCGGCATTCGCTCCCATGACGAGCCACTGTCCGTCGCGCGTCGGGTAGATGTTCGAAGGCGCTACTCCGGGCAGAACCGAGCCCGTCCGCGTCCGCACGTACCCTGTGAGGGCATACTCAGGAATGGTGCTTTCCATGTAGGCAAGCACTGCTTCATAGATGCTGATGTCCACGACCTGGCCCCGCCCGCCTCGCGCCTCCCGATGATAGAGGGCGGCCAGAGCCCCAAGGGCCCCCAGGGTGCCGGCCAAGGCATCGCCGATGGAAATGCCAACTCTGGTAGGTGGCCTGTCGGGATAGCCGGTGATGTGGCGGAGTCCGCCCATTGCCTCTCCGATGCTGCCAAAGCCAGCTTTATGGCGGTACGGGCCGGTCTGGCCATACCCGGACACCCGCACCATGATGAGCCCGGGGTTCTCGCGGGAAAGCTCCTCGTAACCCAAGCCCCATTCCTCCAGGGTCCCGGGCCGGAAGTTTTCCACCAGGATATCGCTCTTCGCGATCAGGCGTTTCGCCAGCGCCTGCCCCTCCCGGGTGCGTAGGTCAAGGGTGACGGATTTCTTGTTCCGCGCAATGATCGGCCACCACAGGCTCCTCCCGTTCACCTTGCGATGCCCCCACCTGCGCATGGGATCCCCCGTGCCTGGAGGCTCGATCTTAATGACCTCAGCACCCAGGTCTCCCAGCAGCTGACCACAGAAGGGGCCGGCAAGCAGCATGCCCATTTCGACAACCCGAACACCTTCAAGCGGTCCCATGCATCGACACACCTCGCTCCAAGTCACCCCGACATGGGAAGCTCACGGACCTGTCTCCTGAAGCATCGAGAGGACGAAATCCCTCCCCTGATAGATGTGCACCCGCATGAGGACTTCAGCTTGGTCGCCATCCTTTTGTTCGAGAGCCTGCATAATCTTCCGGTGGTAGTAGTTGGACAGCGCAAACTCCCTCGGGGTATAACCGAAGAAAGATCTGTAGACGAGGGGGATCTGTATCGTGCGGCTTAACAGCTTCACCAGACGCTGATTACGGCTCGCCAAGTGGATGGTGTGGTGGAATTCATTGTTGCGCCCCGCAAACCACCGGACCGCATCTTCATGACTTGGGAACGCATCGAGTGCGAAGCCTTCCATCTCGTCTACCAGCTGACGCAGACGATCCAACTCGCCACCTGTGATCTCACGGGCGGCGCGGCGCGCCGCGTGACCTTCCAGCAGCGCCCGGAGATCATAGATCTCCAGCACGTCCTGTACAGAGTACGAGCAAACAATCGCCCCGCGATTGGGGATAAGCGTGACAAGGCCCTCCGCCTCTAGCCGCGTCAGGGCCTGGCGGATCGGAGTACGGCTCATGCCGAGCTCCCGGGCAAGGCGCTCCTCGATCAACCGCTCCCGGGGCCGGAAGGCCCCGTTCAAGATACGCGCCCGGATCTCGGCATAAGCATCCGAGCTGTTATTGACGCCTTTCCCCGGAGAGGAAACTGACACGATCCCCATGGTGGGTTCACGCAAATTGTACACAATTCTGCGCAATACAACAATACACGAATCTACGTTCGAAGGAAAGGGGCCTTTCTGGGGGTTGTAGCTCAGCTTCCGACTGGTGGATTCGGCTTGCCCCCACTCCCCTGACTTTTTCTGCTAGATTCAAGGGAAGAATTGTATACGATTTAGAATCAGCCTCACACCCCAGGAGCGCCTTCGACACCGCGTTCCCTGGCGAGCCGCTCCGCGTATCCTCCCTGGCGGAACGCAGCAACGGGGTCTGGGGGAACGCCCATCTCCTCGCGCACAACGGCAAGAAGGGGCCGGACGTCGGTCTCGTAGGCCTCCTGGAGCACGCGATGGGCCCCCAGGACGTCCATCCCCTCCTGTGCCTCCCGCAGCCTCCGGCGGTCCACCAGGAGGGCTTTGGCGTAGGCGATCTGGATGTTCACCACGGACTGGATCATGGCCTCGATCTTCCCCTCGATGTTGTGGGACTGGTCGATCATGTAGGCCACCTCCCGCGCGCAACGGGAGACGGTGGGATCCCCCTCCTGCTCCGCGGCTACAATCTCGTTCATGATCAGGAAGAGTTCGTACGGGTTGACGGTCCCCACGATGAGATCATCATCAGCGTATTTGCGACTGTTGAAGTGGAATCCCCCAAGCCGCCCCTCGTCCAAAAGGAAGGCGACGATGTGCTCAATGTTCGTCCCCTGCGGATGGTGCCCCGTGTCCACAAGTACCTGCGCAGAAGGCCCCAGCCTCTGGCAGATGGTGAAGGCCATCCCCCAGTCAGCAAGGTCGGTGTGGTAGAAGGCAGGCTCGAAGAACTTGTACTCCACGAGCATGCGCATCCCCGGAGGCACGGCAGCGTAGACCTCCGTTAAGCCCTCGATGAGGCGACGCTTGCGGGCGCGGAAGTCATCCTGCCCAGGATAGTTGGTGCCGTCGGCAAGCCAGAGGCTCAAGGTGTTAGAGCCCACGAACTTGGCAATCTCCACGCACTCCACGATGTGGCGGATCGCCCTCTGGCGTACCCTCGCATCGGGATGGCAGAGACTCCCCAGACGGTAGTCGTCCTCCTGGAAGAGGTTGGGGTTGACGGCGCCGATGCGGATGCCCAGCTCGGATGCATACTCCCGCAGCGCCCCCCAGTCCTCCACCCAGTCCCAAGGGATGTGGATCGCCACCGCAGGGCAGACGCCGGTGAGCCGGTGGACGAGCGCAGCATCGGCCAGCTTCTCCCAGATGTTCCGCGCCGCGCCCGGCCATGGGAAGACCTTAAAGCGCGTCCCGGTGTTGCCGTACCCCCACGAGGGGGTCTCGATGGCAAGGCGTTTGATCGCACCCTTCACCGCCTCCACGTCGATCCCGCGGTCGGCCAAATGCGCGAACAGTACATGGTAAGCCTGATCAACCTGCAAGGGAGGATCCCTCCTGAACGTCCACGGGATAGCCCAGGGTCGTCATCAGTGTGAGGTTGGGCTGGGAGGTATCCATTCTGCTATACTGCACGGTGATGGGAACATCGGAACGAACCCGGATGGCATAGGGGATACCCCGGGGGATCTCAAATCCCCCAAGCATTGCTGGCCGATCTGTACGCAGGTGTAGCGTGCGCCGCGCCCCGACAACGACTGGAATCCCCAGCACTGGCTCGCGGTCTTCAAAATAGAGGTCGACGGAGACGTGGGCATCGCGCTCTCCGGTATTGAGCAGGCAGATCGCCTCGTGTCCTTCCAGCGGTCCTTCTCCCCTGGGAGGAAGATATCCGTCAGGGATCAACCAGACGGTTGCACCTTCACCTTTCATGCGAGCCTCCTTTCAAAGGAACCCTGTGGCGGGGCCGGCATTGAGCCGGCCCCGCTCTCCCCTCCTAGAAGTTGAACTTATCGATGTTCTCCTTGGTGAATCGAAACGGAGGCCCAAGGACGATGACGTTCTGGAGCTTCACCGTGCCCTTGGCCGTGATATCCTCCAGGGATGCCGCGACTTCCTTCCGACCGAGGCGCCCACCGTCGACGAAGGTCTTCCCTCCGGATTTCGTAAACTTGTTCGTCACAGTTGCGTGGGCCACGAAAACGGCCAGATAGCCAAGGTCCACAGGGTTCCAAAGGACGACGGTCTTCACCGTCCCCTTCTTCACGAACTCCCGCATGTCGTTTGGGGTAGAGAGACCGGTGACTACGATCTTCCCGGCTAGCCCGGCCTGTTCCACCGCTTCTGCCACCTTCGGAAGGGCGACCGATGTCGGTGCGATGATGGCGTTGAGCTTCCCGCGGTACTTGTTGATGAGATCCTGGGCGACGCTGAAGGACTCCGCAGGCTTATCGTACCCGTACCGGATATCCACGAGCGTCATCTTCGGGTACTTCGCCTTGACGCGCTGCTTCATCGCCTCGATCCAGGAGTTCTGGTTGAAGGCCCCTGGATCAGCGCTGACGATGGCAAACTGCGCGTTCGGGCCTGCTTGCTCGGCGACTACATCGATGAGCGTGGCACCGACATCTCGAAACGTCGCCTGGTTGACGAAGTAATGACGTGCGGCCGGATCCGCAACGTCTGCATCATAGGTGATCACCTTGATGCCCCCGGCCTTTGCCTTCTTTGCAACAGGGACGAGGGCTTCCGCATCGTTCGCGGAGATGATCAATGCGTCGGGCTTCTGCGCAATGAGATCATCGATGATTCGGATCTCCTCGTCCGTATTGGCTACACTCGGCCCCGTATAGAGGAAGTCGACGGCGACCCCTCGCTTCTTCAGGTCGGTGACGGCTTCCTTGGCCCCCTTCTCCGTCGCCGCGAAGTAGGCCGCACCTGTGAACTTCGGGACCATGAAGATCTTCACAGGCTTCTGGGCCTGCAGAGGAGCAGCCATCGCCACAAGGGTCAGGATTACAAGGATGCTCGCGAATACTCGGGATGCCTTCATGTTCTTCCCTCCTTTGAGTCGTGATCTAGGCGAAACTGCCTTCCTGTCACCAGCATTCTCACCCCCCTTATCCGAATAAGACGCTCCCCGTAGGAGAGAACCGCGACGAGCAATACAGTGCCGATGAGCACATCCTGGACCGCAGCCGGCACGCGCGCCAGGGTCAACCCATTCTGGAGGAGGGTAATGAGGAGCACCCCGAGGACAGTCCCTAGGATCGTCCCCTCTCCCCCCGAGAGGCTCGTCCCACCGAGGACCACAGCAGTAATCACGGCGAGCTCATAGCCCATGGCGGCGTTCGACTTGGCCGTGGCGACGCGAGCCGCGTAGAAGATGCCGCTCAGGCCGCTGATGAACCCCGAAAGGGTATACAATCCCACCAGGATGCGATCGACGGGGATGCCAGAGAATCGAACCGCCGGCTCATTGTGTCCTATCGCATAGATGGTCCTGCCCACCGTTGTCCTGGCCATCAGGACAGTTGTAAGCACCGTCAGCAGGACCCAGAGGAGCGTGGATACCGGCACCGGGCCGATCCCCCCCTGCCCGAGGAAGAGGAAGCTTTCAGGGAAGCCAAGGATCCCCCTCCCGCCGCTCAGCCCAGTGGCGATCCCCCGGTAAATTGCCAGGGTTGCGAGGGTGACGATGATAGGAGGGACGCGGACCTTCGCGATGACCAGCCCATTGATGAACCCCGCAAGGGTGCCCACAAGCGACCCACATGCAGCAGCGAACCAAATATCCATCCCCCGTTGCCAGAGGAGCCCCATGGTCATCGCCCCGAGCGCCATGATAGAAGCCACTGAGAGGTCCACCCCCCGGGTGATGATGATCATCGTCATGGGGAGGGCGACCATTCCCACCTCCGCGGCATACCGGGTGGCGCGCAGCAGGTTGGTGGTGGTCAAGAAGACATCCGAGAAGAAGGCTAGGGCGATCCCGCTGATCACGAGGAGGCCCAGGAGTACACGCTCCCGCCACAGCAGGGGCACCCAGACCCGCATGCGCAACTCCGTCCTCACCGCCCTGTTCTCTCTGTGCACGAGATTCTTCCCCTTCCCCATGAGAGACCTCTCCTGACCCACATCATTCTGGCGTCCGGAGGCCTGTCACGAATCGACGTCGCCCTTGCACATGCATCCTGAGGATATCCATGGAGACGGCGAAGAGAATGAATGCTCCTCGGATGGCTTGATCCCATGTCGCAGGGATCCCCAGAAAGGTCAGGGCGCTTGAGGTCACCACGATCAAGAGGACACCGAGGTAGGTTCCAAGAACCGTCCCGCTCCCCCCGAAGATGTTGGTCCCCCCTACCACGACTGCGGTGATCGCAAGAAACTCTAAACCCAGACCCTCCTGGGTCTGGACCTGGGAGAAGCGCGTCACGTGGATCATCGTCCCCAACCCGACGAGAAACCCGTTGAGGGCAAAGACCCAGAAGGTCACCCGTGGGACATCGATCCCGGCCAGGGCCGCCGCTTTCGCGTTCGACCCAACTGCGTAGATCCAGCGCCCGAATAGGGTATTGCTCACCAGGAGAGCAGAGAGGAGGACAACGCCCCAGGAGATCCAGACCGGAAGGGGCAACCCCAACACGACGGTTGTGCCCAAGAACTTCCACTCCGGAGGCAAGGGCATGATCCAATATCCTTTCGTCCACCAAAGGACGATTCCCCGCAGGATGGTCAGCATGGCCAGGGTCACGATAATGGAGGGAATGCCAAGGTAGGCGACGAGCGAGCCATTCAGCGCGCCCATGGCGAAACCAAGCAAGAGGCTGGTCAGCACCACAAGGGGCATGGGGATGCCCGCCCGGGCGAGCGCTCCTGCCGTCAGCCCGCAGACGGCGAGCATCGAGCCAACAGAGATATCCAGCTGGCCGGCGAGAATCACCAGGGTCATCCCTACAGAAATCACCGCAACGTAGGCCGCATTTGTCAGGACATTGGCGATGGTCTGAGGGTTGAGAAATGTCTCCTGCGTGAGCCCGAGGTAGACAACGAGTGCTCCCAGCACAACAGCGATGGTCATCTCCCGATTGTACCGGCCGAGCATCCCAACACCCTTTCACACAGAAACGATGCCTGTCGCAAGGGCCATCACTCTCTCCTGCGTGGCCTCCCCCCGCACCAGAGAACCTACGATCCTCCCGCGGTGCATGACGAGGATCCGGTCACACATCCCGAGCAGCTCAGGAAGCTCCGAGGAGATGAGCAAAATTCCCATCCCCTCGCGGGCCAGGGCGGACATCAATCGGTGGATCTCTGCCTTCGCCCCCACGTCAATCCCTCTGGTGGGCTCATCCATCAACAGCACCTTGGGTTTCGTTGCGAGCCATTTCCCAACCACAACCTTCTGCTGGTTCCCACCCGAGAGCGCGCTAGCGGCGATCCTGGAGGACGGTGGCCGGATGTCCAGTTGGGCAATAAGCCCCTTCGCCAGGAACTCCTCCTCATCGGGCTGGACGAATCCCCACCGCGCGATGCGATGGAGGATCGCCAGGGAGAGGTTCTCCCCTACTGGAAAGGGGAGAACGAGGCCATGCTGCTGGCGATCCTCAGGAATATAGGCAAGGCCTAGGCGAGCGGCTTCCGCAGGAGAGCGGATGGTGACCCTTGCTCCGTCGACGAGAATATCCCCGCTGTCCGGAGGACTGACGCCGAAGACTGCCTGGGCGAGAGTCGTTCGCCCCGATCCTACGAGCCCGCCAAGGCCCACGATCTCGCCCCGGTGGACAGTAAAGGAGACATCACGCAGAACAGGCAGCTTGGTGAGGTTCCGGACCTCTAGGACGGGCGGGCCGATCCCCGATGGTTCCTTGGGAAAGAGTGTATCCAGCACCCTTCCCACCATCGCCCTGATGAGATCTTCGCGGGTCACCGAACTGACGTCAGCGGTAAGGATGCGGTAGCCGTCCCTCAGGACCGTCACGCGATCGGCGACCTCGAATACCTCTTCAAGGCGGTGGCTGATGTAGATAATCCCGACCCCTCGTGATTTGAGCTGTCGGACGATCTGGAAGAGAATATGGACATCCCGCTGGGTAAGGGGGGCCGTGGGCTCGTCCATAATAAGGACGCGCGCCTCCTGAAGCAGGGCGCGCGCGATCTCAACAATCTGCTGCTGGGCCGCGCTCAGATGACCGGCGGGGATGTCAAGGTCTAGAGAGACCTGCAGGATCTCCAAAACCCTGTGTGCCTCTTCCCGCATCCTACGCCAGTGGAGGAGGCCAAACCGATGGGGCTGGCGGCCCATGAATAGATTCTCCAGGACGCTGAGGTCAGGGAAGAGCGCGCGCTCCTGGTGAATCGCCGCGATCCCCAGGGCTCTTGCAACACGAGGATTGGGAATGGAGACTGGCCTCCCCTCGAGGAAAATCTCCCCCGCATCGGCCGGGAGGACCCCACTACCGATCTTGATCAGAGTGGACTTTCCTGCCCCGTTCTCGCCTATGAGGGCATGTACTTCCCCCTTGCGAAGGTCGAAGTCAACGTGTGAGAGCGCGACGACGCCGGGGAAGGCCTTCGTGATGCCCCTGAGCTCGAGGAGGGCCTCCATCTCCTGCCTCCTTCGCCTGGCCGGGAGGCCTGACCGAAGCACGCTCAATGAGCTCCGTCGGAAGAAGGATCTTCTCACCCCGGGCGCGTGGGTCCCGGAGGAACCGCATGAGGAGATGCACAGCCTGTGCGCCCATCTCGTACTTATGTTGGCGTACCGTCGTCAACGGAGGGTCGGTGAAGGCCGCTAGGCTGATATCATCAAACCCCATCACCGAGACGTCCTCGGGGATTCGAAAACCTGTCTCTTTCAACGCCTTCATTGCGCCGATGGCAATGGTATCCGAGGTGGCAAAGAACGCCGTGGGGAGTTCTGAGAGGGTGGAGATCACCCTTCGCATCACCTCGTACCCACGCTCGATCTTGCCGACCTGAAGGCTTTTGTCGATAAACACAATCGAGGGATCGAACGGAACCCCGAACGTCTCCAGGGCCTGCAGATAGCCATCGAAGCGGTCGCGCACAGTATGGATGGAGATCGGCTCCGAAAGGTAACCTATACGCCTGTGGCCCATGCGGAGGAGATAGGTGATCGCATCGCGCACGGCGGTGAGGTTGTCGATCCCGACGGAGGGAAGAGGGAACTCCTGGAGACTGCGATCAAGGATGACCACCGGAACTCCCGAGCGGTGAAGCCGGAGGATCCCCGCCCGGTCCCCGCTTCCCGCGGTGAACAGGGCGCCGTCGACGCGCATCTCCAGCATGGTCTCGATAAATGATCGCTCCTTACGCGGGTCATATCCCGTATCAAACACCACAACCTTGTAACCGTACGCGCGCGCGGTGTTCTCAACGCCTTTGATCACCTCAGGGTAGAAGGGGTTGGAGAGGTCGAGGACCACCAGGGCGAGGATGTATGTCTTGCGCATGCGCAGGCTACGGGCGACCCCATTGGGGAGGTAATGCATCTCCCGGAGAACCTTCAAGACCCTTTCCCGCGTCTTCGGCGAGACGTGGGGCTTCCCATTCAGCACGTGGGACACGGTTCCGACAGAGACCCCCGCCCTGGCGGCGACTTGCGTAATGGTGGGTTTGAATCGTTTCATTTTCTTTACCCTAGCATGTCCACTCGCGAACTGTCAAGTTCACGTAATTGCTGACAGCAGTTTTGGAAATTTGGGAGTAGTGGAGGAGTTAGGAGGGCTCTAAGCCCCAAGGATAGCAAGTTCTGGGCTAAGTGTGGAGTCCGATTCGGCCCCAGGCCTATTTCCCCATGGGGTTAGCCCATACCGGTTCTTGGCATCGTTGAGCCCCTGGTTTTCAATCTCCCCCTAGAGGGATGCGCCTAGGAAGGGATCCCGCTCCTTCTATCGAATTTCGGCCCCTGTGAGCAGCTTCTTCGCCCTGCTGTCTGCCGCCCTGTTCGCCTGTAACGCGCTGTGCGTCCGCCTCGCTGTACGCAGCTCTTCGGCGGCCACCGCAACCCTCGTCTCTATCGCCACGAACTTCGCGACACTCTGGCTCACGGCCATCCTCTCGGGCTCCCTCTCTCACCTAGCTCTGGGGCCAGCCCTGGTCTTCCTCCTCGCCGGGGCGTTCACTCCGGGCCTCGCCCGCCTCTCCTACTACGAGGCCATCACCCTCATCGGAATCACCCCAGCCTCGACCATCACCAGCTCTACTCCCATCTTCGCAGCCATCCTCGCCGTTCCAGTGCTCGGAGAACGTCTCTCTTTGCGGGTGGCTCTAGGAACCCTCCTCGTCGCCGCCGGGGTCTGGCTGTCAATTCGGAGCCCTGGGACGAGCTCAGGGCCACGGTCATGGGCAGGCGTGCTCCTCGCCCTCAATACGGCGTTGATGGCAGCAATCTCGTTCATCCTCCGCAAGGTCGGCCTGCGAATGCTCCCGGATCCCCTTCTCGCATCAACCATCACGGTCACCGGGTCCCTCGCGGTATTGCTCCCCTTCCTCGCCCTGCAGCGGAGGATAACCCCGATCCGCATGGACCGGTCTAGCCTCCCCTGGCTCATCGCCGGAGGCCTGCTGACAACGGGAGGGTTCCTCTCTTACTTCCAGGCCCTGAACCTCGGAGAGGTGGTAAGGGTCACACCCCTCAGTAACACAACGCCCATTTTCACTGTCCTGCTCCTCCGCTTTTTCCGGAAGGTAGAAACCGTCGGCCTCGCAGCTTCCCTGGGTGCGTTCCTCGCCGTCGCAGGGGTGATGTTCGTCGTCACCGATTAGGCTTGCGTCTACCTCTCCTATGGGCTCAAGTTCCCCCCAAAATCCTGAAAAACGGATTCGGGCACCCCCTCCAAGGGGCACCCAAACCCGTCTCCTGGTTTCGATGGGGACCCTCGAGAAGCTCCGCAGGGAACCTTTACCCACGGGACGCTTGCACATCGGGTGTATAATAGTCCTCAGGATGTCAATGCAACGAGAAGATCCGCCGAAATCCTATGCCCTCCCCAGGATCTTCATCCCCCCTCCTGGTTACCTCAGGAGAAGGCGGAGGTGGTGGGGCGCCTATGCGAAGGCCGGTCGTCTCCTTCGGGGGCTCCTCCTCCTGATTCCCCTCGGCCTCCTCCTGTACATCCTGGCAAGGTGATCGTTAAGTCACCCCGACATGGGGGAAGCTCTAGATGCTATGGTGTAGCACGATTTCTGTCCGTTTACTGAGCAGCGCATCGGCGGCAAAGCAACGTCTCGATCCCTGCACCTCATGACCCCTAGCCCCGAAGCCGTGAGGAGTTCGCCCGCACGATCTACCACCTCACCCCGCGTCTCACCCATGCCCAGGATCAAACCGGCTTTCGTTCTCAGGCCAGCCTGTTACGCGTAAGCCAGGATGGACAAGGCCCGGATTTTGGTGGGGTGACTGAAGGGGGGTCAATCCCGCGGGAGATGGGAACGCGGCTCTCTACGCACCTCTGGAGCTCTCTCTGGCCATCTCGGGGGGTGGCTGGGGGAGGAGGATTCGAACCTCCGCTAACGGGTCCAGAGCCCGTCGTCCTACCGTTAGACGATCCCCCAGCGTTCTTCGGGAGGGCAGCACAGCACTCCGCTTCGCTCCGTGCCTTAAAGTGCTTGCTGGCCTTCATTATCATAAGGAACCTTTCAGTGGCCTGTCAAGGAACCCTCCCCTCTTTCGGGAAGCTCGCGTAGCTTCGCCTGAGCAGGACAGGACTCCCGCGAGGAGGGGAAAGAGGGAGAGGCGGTAAGAAGGGGGCCGGAGGGACCTTCACTTGCCGGAACGCGTCCTTCGATCAGCGGGTGGGCGCGACCTTGGGCAGGACGCTGAAGGCGAGCCAAGCCGCAAGGACCAAGACGACCACGCCGCCGATCAGGTAGATCCAGAGCATGAGAGGCTGACCGGAGAACCCAAGGACGAAGGGGGAGATGATGTACCAAATCCCGATCAGCCCGTTCACGTACTGGATCCAGGTCTGCTTGCGCGCCTGCTCGTTGAAGACCGCTGCTCCGGCAAGGACTGCTAGGATCAACCCGGCGATGATGCTTGTCCACATCGCCGCTGGCTGATCGGTGAAGCGGAGCACAAAGGGTGCGATGATGAACCAGATACCGATGAGTCCGTTCACCACGTTGGCCCAGACCATTGCTCCTCACCTCCCTTATGGGGAGTCCCCATCGGGCAACCGATGGGGCCAGGTGGAGCTCGATGCCCCTCCGACCCCCAACGAAAAGGAGCAAGGCTGCTCCACCTTCTATTATACTACTTCCGTACCTGGGAGGGAGGAGAGGGTCTGAGTCAACGGAGGGGGGAACGCTCTCCTTGAAGCATTCCCCTGGCCCTGCGGAGGCGCTGGAGGACCCGGTCGCGGCCAAGGAGCTCCATCAGTTCAAAAAGCCCCGGCCCAATAGTCTTCCCGGTGAGGGCCACTCGAAGGGGGTGGATGAGGGCCCTGCTGGGGACTTGCAGCTCCGCAGCGAGGTCACGGACGACGCGTTCGACCGTTGCGCGGTCGAACTCCGCGCACTTCCCCAGCTCCTCCTCCAGGCGGGAGAGGTATCCCAGGACTTCCTCGCCGCGCAGGTAGGTACGCACGGCCTCTGGATCGTACGTCGGTTCGGAAAAGAAGAAGTCCCCATACCGCAGGACATCCCTCCCTACCTTGATCCGGTCCCCCAGGACGTCCACCACCTTGGCGATGTACTCGCGTGTGGCAGGGTCGACCTCCCTGGGCAGCAGCCCTTCCCGCTTGAGGACCTCCTCCACCAGGGCGAGGACTTTCGCCCGGTCCTCCTCCAGGAGCCTTCGCACGTAGACGCCGTTCATCCAGACGAGCTTCTGGTAGTCAAACACCGAGGGGCTCTTCCCCACATCCTCGAGCCGAAAGCGACGGATGAGCTCCTCCAGAGAGTACACCTCCCGGTCCTCCTCCGGATACCATCCGAGGAGGGCAAGATAATTGAGGATGGCTTCAGGGAGAAAACCCTCCTCCCGATACTGGCGCACCGCCGTGGCGCCGTGGCGTTTGCTCAACTTGGACCGGTCGGGACCGAGGAGCATGGGGAGGTGCGCGACGTAGGGAGGGGTCCAGCCAAATGCCCGATAGATGAGGAGCTGCTTTGGGGTGTTAGAGAGGTGCTCCTCTGCCCGGATGATGTGGGTGATGGCCATGGTGTGGTCGTCGATCACATTGGCGAAGTTATACAGGGGAGTGCCATCCGACCGCACGATGATATAGTCATCGAGGTGCTCAGGGGAAAACGCAACCTCACCCCGGATCAGGTCGTGAACGACGATGGTCTCCTTGAAATCACGTACCCGCAACCGGATGGTGGGGCGCCGCCCCTCCGCTTCGAATTGGGCGATCTCTCGAGAGGAAAGGGACCGGCACCGGCCTGAGTAGCGATAGGGCCGGTGCTCTGCCTGGGCACGACGCCGCTCTGCCTCGAGCTCTTCGGGGGTACAATAGCAGTAGTATGCATGCCCTAGCTCCAGGAGCTTCGAGGCGTGCTCCTGGTAGATGGCCAAGCGCTCCGTCTGGCGGTACGGGCCGTAGGGACCTCCTACGTCCGGGCCCTCGTCCCAGCTGATCCCGAGCCAGCGGAAGTCCTCGAGGATGGCCTCTACCATCTCCTCGGTGGAGCGGCTGCGGTCGGTATCCTCGATGCGGAGGATGAATCGGCCCCCATGGTGGCGGGCGAAGAGCCAGTTGAAGAAGGCAGTCCAGGCTCCGCCGACATGGAGGTATCCTGTAGGGCTTGGAGCAAACCGTGTCCGTACTGTGTTCACGGGGATCCCTCTCTTGTCTCCCAAGATACACCATGGAGCGGGGAAAGACAACCGGCCTTCCCCCTCTCCCACCTGGGTGGAGAGAAGGGGAGACGGCTTATGTGAAGAGGGTGCTAACGGACCGGTGCTCGTGGATGCGTCGGATGGCCTCGGCCAGGAGGGGGGCTGCGGAGAGGACCACGAGCTTCGAGAATCGCTTCTGCGGGGGGATGGGGATCGTATTGGTGACGACGACCTCGCGAATCTCCTCGCGGTTCAGGCGCTCTACCGCTGGACCCGCCAGGACCGGGTGCGTTGCACAGACATACACCTCTGGGCGGGCATGGCGTTCCAGGAGGACATCGACGGCGATGGTGACGGTTTCCGCAGTAGAGATGATGTCCTCAATGAGGATCGGGATCCTCCCCTCCACCTCCCCGACCACCTGGACCAGCTCTCTGCTCCCAGAGGAGGTCCTGCGTTGGAAGATCAGGGCGAGGGGGAGGTTCAGCCGGTCTGCGAGCTCCTTCGCCCGCTTCACGGCGCCGTCGTCGGGTGCGACGACGACGGCCCGGTCCAGCCCCTTCTCAGCAAGGTACCTGCTGAAGAGAGGGAGGGCACGCAAGTGATCCACTGGAACGTTGAAGAACCCCTCGATCTGTTCCGCGTGGAGGTCGACGGTGAGCACCCTCTGGGCCCCGGCGCACACGAGGAGGTCGCTCACAAGCCTCCCTGTGATGGGCTCGCGCGGGGCATCCTTCTTGTCCTTCCTGGCATACCCGAAGTAGGGGATGACTGCGGTGATCCGACCCGCCGATGCCCGCCGGAGCGCGTCGATCATGATGAGGAGCTCCATGAGGTTCTCGTTGACGGGAGGGCAGGTAGGCTGGATGAGGAAGGCGTCCACGCCGCGCGCGTTCTCCAGGTACCTCACGTAGATCTCCCCGTCCGCGAACCGCTGGAGGACTACCTTCCCAGGCGGGATCCCTAGATGCTGGACGATCTCTTCACCGAGATCGGGATGCGCGCTCCCGAAGAAGACTTTTAGCTCCCCGTTGGAGTCGACCATTCTGCAGGCTTCTGCTCCTGCCTCCTCATGGACTGCTCGAGAGCCGCAAGCTTGGCCTCGATCTCCTTGAGCCTCTGGCCCTGCTCCTCCAACTGTTTCTGCTGCTCCTGGAGCCTCCGCTCATATTCCGGGCGGGATCTTCTCCCTGCAGGGCGGGTGAGGGTCAAGCCATAGGTGATGAGCGCTCCGGCCGCCACCGAGCCCAGGATCAACCAGATCAATTGGATCGCCACCGCGTAAGAGCCGAAGATGTGGATTAAGACGGGTTCCTGGTTCTGGGTCGCAAACCAGGCGACCACCGCGGCGAAAAGGAGAACGAGGAGAAAAGACATCTTTCCCTCCCGTGAGGAAGCCTTCGAACTTCATGGGGAAGGCCCCCAGAACACACAACAGCCCATGAGGCCTGGAGGTCCTCGACCAACTCCCCTGCGAGTCCGGCAGCAGCGTCGTCGGGATCAGCGCGCCTCAACCAGGAACTTGATCGCCGTCCGCTCCTCTCCGTCGATCTCCACCTTGGTGAACGCCGGGATGGCGACCAGGTCGATCCCGTTGGGTGCGACGTATCCGCGGGTGATGGCGATGGCCTTGACCGCCTGGTTGACTGCTCCCGCGCCCACCGCCTGGATCTCCACCGACCCCTTCTCCCGGAGGACGGCGGCAAGGGCGCCGGCCACGGCTTTAGGCTTGGAGTCTGCTGAGACCTTAAGGACCTCGGGCATGGTGGCTCCCTCCCTGCGCTGCCGCAACCGTTGTTTTGAGTTAGTTCCATACCTCCTTGAAAAATTCCTTCCGCCCCCCTCGGGGGGGACTCAGGGTCGCACCAAATCGACCACGAGTTCGACGGCCCTGAGGGCACGCTCTCGCAGACGGGAGCGAGCCTCCCGCAGGCGGCTCCTGCTCTCCTCTCGACCAACCCATGCCTGTTCAACCAGCTGGGAGATCGCCTGTGGAGTGAGACCTTCCAGGGGTAGGTAATAGCCCTCCCCGACCTCCCTGAGGAGGCTCGCCACCTTGGGGTCATAACCCAGCCCGACGGGTATGACGCCTGTGGCAACGGCGAAGATGAGCGCGTGGAGGCGCAGGCCGACGAGGACATCCATGGCCCCCACGAGGCCCATGACCTCCTCCGGCCGGTAGGACCCGCGGATCACGCGCGCGCGAGGCCCAATGGCCCCGGCCAGCTCCTCGGCGAGAGGGAGGTCGAAGGCCCGCTGCATCGGGAGGAGTACGATGACCGTATCCAGTCGGGCCGAGACCTCCTGGAGCCCCTCCACAAGGCTGGGCAGGAAGTCCCCCTCCCTCCAAGGGCGCACAGCCACCATAATCCTCGGCCGGCCGGGATCGACGGCCTCACGGGCCAGGATCTCCTCAACGCGCACGGGAGGGGCGGGTTCGAGGGCAAACGCAGGATCGGCGCACACGGAGATCGCTGGATTGCGCACCCCGAGTTCCTGGATGGCCACTTTGCTGTCCTCGTCCCGGAGGGTGATCAGGTCGACGCGATCGAGGAGCCATCTCGCGAGAGCCCGGATCGCCCGACTTCGGAGGGGGCCGAACCCCTGGGCGTAGACGGCAACGTGCTCGGCCAGGACAAGCCCCCCTGCGAGGACTCCGAGGTAATAGAGGGGACTCCACCAGCTCGTGGCATCCTGGAGGAGTGTCCCTCCCCCGCTGAGGAGGAGGCGGCACCCGGACAAGACATTCAGGAGTGCAGCGAGGCTCGCCCGGGGAACAGCCCGTACTCCGTATGCCTCTGCGGTTCCTGGGGGATCGGCGGAGAGGACAACAAGTTCCACGGTCGGAAGGCGTCTCCGCAGCTCTCGCACTGTGACGGAGAGAACTGCCTCGTCGCCTGTGTTCCCGAAGCCATAATAGCCGGAGATCGCGATGCGCATTGTCGGGGTCGCTCAGGCCGGAGGACGAACCACCCGACTGACCCAGACCAGAAGGGCGACTGCCAACGCCCCGGTGATCGATCCCAGGACCAGGCCCCCGAAGGTCCTCCACACGGTGTAGAGCACCGGAGTGTGGATGTGGGAGAAGGAATTCACGACGCTCACCTGACCAATCGAGGCCACGGCAGCGAAGAGGATGGCCCAGCGCCACCACCCGACTAAACTCAGGGCCCCTGCGACCATCAGGGCTGGGTGGCCGATGAGGTATTCCTTGGTCCTCGGCCTCGCGATGAACAGGTGCTCGAGGGTCACCCGGAGCTTCTCCTCGAGTGCGGGCAGGGGGAGACCGATGTTCCCTGTCCGGAGGAGGAGGACGCCAAACGCCCCCGCAAGGACCGCGAGGAGCACAGCGTGCCAAACCCTCAGCGGCTCTGCGAGGGCACCCCTGACCTGATGCGAGAGCTCCCTGTACCCTGGGTTCCCGGGCCGCTCCCGGGCCCACAGGAGGAACGCGACGACGACGGGAGGGAGCAGGTAGTTCACCTTCACGCCCATGAACGTGTCCGCGGCCATCATGAACCTCCACTGGCTCAGCAGCGCAGCGACCACCAGCCCGCCGACCACGGAGAGGAGGGAGCTCAGCCACAGGATCCCGAGGGTGCGGAGCAGGAGAGGCGGGAGCGCGTACCGGCCTCTGTTGGAGGAACCATGCGGGGGGACGGAGAGGAAGATGCCGAGGGAGGGGAAAGCGACCGCCGCGCCAAGGGCGAGGAGCTTCCTCCAGAGGGTGAAGGGTCCCACAAACCGGAACAGGACTGTGACCCCGAGGCCGAGGAGGACGAGGGGAAGGAGATCACGTTCCCTCACGCCCCCAGGAAGATCCAGCCTCTCCAGGAGAAGGCCAATGAGCAAAGCTCCCCCTGCGAGGGCAGCTGCGGCGGTCAGGAAGAAAAGCCCCCGGGGAGGGTCGTACGGGGGAAGGGGCTGTGCTCGCCCCAGCTGGAACCCCTGCTCCCTCAGCCCTCTGGCAAGGGCTGCGACGTACTCCACGTTCGTGGAGATGGCATCGACGCCAGCACCGGTCTGTAGGAACGGGCGGATGTACAGGATTCGGATGTTGCGTTCGCGGGCGGCCCGGAGGTACTTGTCGACCGCCTCCGAGGGGGTGAGCCGGTTCAGCTCCTCTGGAGGGATGCTGAAGACCCGGATCACGGCAGGGCTCAGCAGGTGCGCCAGGGACTCCTCCCCCTTCTGGCGGCGTTCCTTGGAGAACGCCTCGATGCGGCCGAACCTGAACCCCAGGCGCTCCATCCCCTCTGCCACCGGCCTGATCAGCCGTTCCGCGCCGAGGACCTCGGCCAGCTCGAAGATGACCGGCGTCCCTTCGGAAAATCCAGCGTAGCGGGGGAGGCGGCGTTCCAGCCCCTCGGCGGTGAGGCCGCGGTAGTTCCGGAGCCGCAGCACGACCCGCAGACCAGGAGGAGGTGAGGTCCCTGGGAGGAACCCGAGCCCCATCTCCTCAAGGTCCCGCACCTCTCCCCGGACCTCCAGAACAGGAGTTCCCGGGCCAGGGCGGAGCAACCTCACCCGACTGGGCCCCAGGTAGTCCTGGAAGCGCGCGCTGAGCTCCTCAAGGGTGGACGGGGAGCCAAGGACATAGACGGCTCGGGGGGAGACCTGCCCTCCCCGTACGAGGGAGGCGATGGGGGGCGGGAGGAGGCCTGTGTGCGCCTGGGAGAGGATCTCTGAGCCTGCAGCGTAGCTGACAGTCCCCGCCTCCTGCAACCTCCGGAGGGTGGCCTCATACAAGGCGAGGGAGGTCGCCCCCCGCTCCTTCAGCACGGCGAGGAGCTCCCCGGGGGAGAGCCCTTCCCGCGAGGCCAAAAACCTCCAGCTCGGCTCGTCGAGGACGATCTCCACCTGGCGGGAACCGGCCTCTATCCCTGCACGGCCGCCAAGGATCACGAGGGAGGCCAGGAGGCCGATCCCGATCAGTGCAACCAAGACGGGATACTTCCGGAAAGACTGGACCCCGCTGCTCGTAGGAAGCCTCCTTTCTGCCCTCCTCTTAAGCGGTACCACCGGCGACCTGAGAGGCTCTCGATTTGGCATGCTCCCTGAGGTAGGCCGCGATGAACACGTCGATCTCCCCATCGAGGACTGCTTGAGCGTTTCCTGTCTCCACCCCGGTGCGGTGATCCTTGACGAGCTGGTAGGGGTGGAGGACGTAGGAACGGATTTGGTTCCCCCAGGCCGCTTGACGGTACTCCCCGCGCAGCGCAGCCAGCTGCTGTCGCTGCTTTTCCTGCTCGAGCTCGTAGAGACGGGCGCGCAGCAAGCGGAGGGCCGTCAGCTTGTTGGCGTGCTGGGAGCGCTCGTTCTGGCACTGGACGACGATGCCCGTGGGGATGTGGGTGATCCGAACGGCCGTCTCCACCTTGTTCACATTCTGCCCCCCTGCCCCACTGGACCGGAAGGTCTCGACCCTGAGATCCTCCTCCCTGAGCTCCACCTCCACCTCCCCGACTTCCGGGACCACGTCAACCAGGGCAAAGGAGGTATGCCGGCGGTGTGCAGCGTCAAAGGGGGAGAGCCGGACGAGGCGATGGACCCCCCGCTCCCCCTTCAAGTATCCGTAGGCGTAGGGGCCGTCCACGATCACGGTGACGCTCTTCAGTCCCGCCTCCTCACCAGGGGAGAGGTCAACGATCTCTGCACGATAGCCCTTCCCTTCGGCCCAGCGGAGGTACATGCGGAGGAGCATCTCCACCCAGTCCTGGGACTCCGTCCCCCCGGCGCCAGCGTGAATGGAGAGGATGGCGTTGGACCTGTCATGTTCCTCGTTCAGGAGGATGGAAAGCTGCATCTGCTCCAGCCTGGAGTGGACGGACCGGGCCTCCCGAGAGAGCTCGGGCAGCATCTCGGGGTCCTCCTCGGCAAGCTCCAAGAGCTCTGTGACGTCGCGCAGGCCGCGGCGCAGCCCCTCGTACTCCTCGACCTGGGAGCGGAGCCTGTTCGCCTCCTGGCTCACCCGGCGGGCAACCTCGGGGTCCGCCCACAGGTCGGGGTTCTCCATCTGCTCTTCCAGGGATTTCAGCCGGGAGAGGATCGATGGGATGTCAAAGATGCTCTCCGATTTCCTCGAGGAGCCTCCGGTCCTCCTCGACGAGCGTGCGCAGCTCTTCCAGGGTCATGCTCACCACCACGCTTTCTCCGCCAGGCCTCGCGCGACGAAGGACCGGCCTGGTCGCCGGCCGTCATTATAGCAAATCAGCGGGGCGAAAGCAAAAACCACAGGAGGAGATCCCCCACCCCCCGGGCGATCCCCAGGCCCAGGGCGTTTCCACTGAGAACCCGCACGAATCCGAAGGAGGCCCCTGTGAGGAGGGCCCATATCCAGGCCTCCGCAGGAAGGCCTGCCTGGACCAGGACGCCCACGAAGGTCGTGAGCGCCCAGGCGACCCGCCGCGTCTGCCAGAGGGCTACCGCCTCAAAGGCGACCCCGCGCAGCCACGTCTCCAGGGCGATCCCTGCGAGGAGGAAGCGGATCCCGCCGACTACCCACCCGTCAGGAGGAGGTACGGGGGTGATGGGCACGAGCCACTCCGCATACCCACTGTAGAGGACGTAGGCAAGCCCCACGACGATGCCGAGCCCGAGGGTCACGCTCGTGCCAAACTCCTTCCGGCCCCCGATCCCCTTCCCCCAGAGATCCCCCCTCGGGATGCCCCGGGGCCTCAAGCGGGTCCAGGAGACAAGGCGGGTTCCCCCGAGCACCAAGAGGGGCCACAACCAGTTCCCCACCGCCCCGAAGGAGGGGGCGGTCTCCCGGAGCGCCACGTAGATGGCCCCTGGAAGGACGAGGGCCTTCAGGGAAACCCAAAATCCCTCCTCGCCCGCAGCCTCCCCCAAGAACCTCGCCACCCCTGGGAGGGCGACGATCCCAACAATGGCGAGGAGGGAGAGGGCGAAGAGGTCACCCCACCGGGCATAGGGTGTCGAACGGTCCCGCCGGGGAACGGATCCCGTGAGGGCTCCTAAGGTGTTGACGGGCTTCTGGGCAAGGACGCGGCCGTAGGGATCCACGAGCATGGAGATCCCGGTGTTGGCCGCGCGGATCACCCCGCGCCCCGTCTCCACTGCCCGAAGGACCGCAGCCTGGGCGTGCTGGGCGGGTCCGGCCGACTCCCCGAACCACCCATCGTTGGTGATCACGACGAGGAGCTCCGCACCCTTCAGGACGAGGGCCCGGGCCATCCCGGGGAAGATCGATTCGAAGCAGATCAGCACCCCGACGTTCCCCACGGGGGTGGGGAGGACGACCTGGTCCCGCCCGGGCCTCGTCTGCGCTTCGGCGAAGGCCACAAGACGCATCTTGCTGTACTGGCCTAAAACGCTCCCGTCGGGGCCGATGGCCACGGCGAGGTTAGAGGACCCTCCCTCGTAGCTACTCGCAAGGATCGTTGCCCGCGTGCGGCGTGCCCACGATTGTACGAGAGGGAGTCTCCCTTGGGCCCCGAACAGGTCCCCGGGGACCGCGGATTCGGGGAAGACGATGAGGGACGCCCCCTTCCCTGCGGCCTCCCGGGTCAGCTCTTCGAGGATGCCCATGGCCTCCGGAGCGAACTGGACATCCCCCTTCCGCAATGGGGGGACGTTGGGCTGAAGGGCGGCTACGGTCACCTGGGAGGGGGAGGACCCAGCGGGATCCCCTCGGAGGGTATCGAACCCGTAGGCAAAAGCCAGGAGGATCGCCACCGCAGGGACCACCAGGCTGACGGCATGGCGAAGGGACCCCCCCTCCCACAGGAAGGAGAAGAGGAAAAACACCAAACTGTTGAGCAGGGCAATGAGAAAGGAAACCCCATAGACCCCGGCAAGGGAGGCCACCTGGAGGGCCGGAGGGAACGGGCTCTGGGAGAGGCCCAGGAGCCCCCAGGGGAACCCCAGGGGGCCGATGGACCTGAGGTACTCCACTGCAGTCCAGGCGATGGGAACGAGCCAAAGCCTCCAGAAAGCGGAGCGGCGACTGCCGAGCCAGGAGAACAAGGCAGAGAAGGCCCCGAAGGAGACTGCCAGGACCCCCCACAGGGCAATCCACGCGACGATCCCAAAGCGCAACATCCAAAGGAGGAGCCCCGCGAACGCAGGCGCACCGGCGAGGTATCCAAGGAGGAAGGCGTGCCGCGGCCGGCGCTCCTGGAGCGCCCAGAGCAAGGGGACGAGGGCAACCCAGGCCAGAGGAGAGAGGCTGAACGGGGGGAAGGCCAGGAAGTACAGGCAGCCAGAGAGGAGCGCGCCGGCCACCGGGACAACAGTCAGGGGCGGGACGGCTTTCGCCTGGACGAGCCTGGGCCGGTAGAGGAGGGCCATCTCCGCCTCACCCGAGGTACCTCGATCCGCTCGCTCCGCTTACTGTTCTAGGCGCCCGTGGCACTTCTTGTACTTCTTTCCGCTCCCGCACCAGCAGGGATCGTTGCGGCCGATCTTGCGTTTGGCGACGGCGGTTGACCTCTGCGTTGGCGCTGCGTCCCCGCGGTTGGTCCCCGTTACACGCGCGGCAGGGCGCACGGCGAGGGCCGGCTCCCTCTCCTGGACCGGGGCGGGGAGGACCCTGTACAGAACCCTTACCGTCTCCTCCTGGATGCTCCGGAGCATCTCCTGGAAGAGCTCGTACGCCTCCCTCTGGTACTCCACGAGGGGGCTCACCTGCCCGTAGGCGCGCAGGCCGATCCCCTCGCGCAGGCTGTCCATGGCGGAGAGGTGGTCAATCCACTTCCGGTCAATAGTCTGGAGGAGGACCAGACGCTCGATCTCCCGCATCGCTTCAGGTCCGATCTGTTGCTCTTTCTGCTCATACGCCAGGAGCGCTGCGTTGACTAGAGTTTCCCGGATCTCCTCCCGCGAGCGTCCCTCGAGGTCCTCTGCGGTGATCGTGCCGAGTTGAGGGATGAGCTGATGAGCAGCGGTGCAGAGGCCTTCCAGGTCCCACTCGTGGGGGCGAAGGTTCTGGGGGCAGAACTCATCGACCAGGGTGCCCAGGAGCCGCTCCACCATGTCGAGGATGTTCTCCCGGATGTTCTCCCCGAGGAGGACCTTGCGCCGTTCCCCGTAGATGACCTTGCGCTGGACGTTCATCACGTCGTCGTACTCTAGGACGTGCTTGCGGATGTCGAAGTGGTAGTTCTCCACCTTCTTCTGAGCGCTCTCGATCTGGCGGGTCACCAGCGGGGACTCGATGGGGGTGTCCTCGTCGATGCCCAGGCGGTCCATGAGGGAGGCGACGCGCTCGCCCCCGAAGAGGCGCATGAGCTCGTCCTCGAGGGAGACGTAGAACCGAGAGGAACCTGGATCCCCCTGGCGGCCTGCGCGCCCCCGGAGCTGGTTGTCGATGCGCCGAGCCTCGTGGCGCTCCGTGCCGATGACATGGAGGCCGCCGAGCTTCCGGACCTCCTCGGCCTCCTGGGGGTCCGGGGGGTTCCCGCCCAGGATGATATCCACACCGCGGCCGGCCATGTTCGTGGCGATGGTCACGGCACCCTTTCGGCCGGCCTGGGCGATGATCTCCGCTTCCTTCTCGTGGTACTTGGCGTTCAGAACTTGGTGGGGGATTCCCCGCTCCCGCAGGGCCCTGGAGAGCATCTCGTTCTTCTCAATGGACCTGGTGCCCACGAGGACAGGGCGGCCGAGCTTGTGCCAGTGGACGATCTCCTCGATCACGGCGCGGAACTTGGCCCGCTCCGTCTTGTAGACGACGTCGGGATAATCCACCCGGATCATCGGTTTGTGCGTGGGGATGACCACGACCTCCATCCCGTAGATCTGGCGCAGCTCTTCCTCCTCGGTCTTGGCCGTGCCCGTCATCCCCGCAAGCTTCTCGTACATGCGGAAGTAGTTCTGGATGGTGATCGTGGCTAAGGTCTGAGACTCGCGCTGGATCCGGACGCCCTCCTTGGCCTCGATGGCCTGGTGGAGCCCATCGCTGTAACGTCGGCCGAACATGAGGCGGCCGGTGAACTCGTCCACGATGATCACCTGGCCGTCCTTGACCACGTAATCGACGTCTCGCTTGTAGCAGGCCTGGGCACGCAGGGCCTGGATGAGGTGGTGCATGAGGTTGATGTTGTGCGGATCGGAGAGGTTGTCCACGCCCAGCATGCGCTCGACCTTGGCGATCCCCTCTTCGGTGGGTGTGGCGTTCTTGAGCTTCTCGTCTACATGGTAGTCGACCCCGGGAACGAGGCGTCTTACGATCTTGGCGAAGGTGTAGTACAGGTCCGTGGAGTCCTCCGCTTGCCCGGAGATGATCAGCGGCGTGCGCGCCTCATCGATGAGGATGAAGTCGACCTCGTCGACGATGGCGTAGTAGTGCTCCCGCTGCACCAGGTCCGATGGGCGGAGGGCCATGTTGTCGCGGAGGTAGTCGAACCCGAACTCGCTGTTGGTCCCGTAGGTGATATCCGCTTCGTAGGCCTCTCTCCGCGAGATGGGCCGAAAGTGGTTGAGGCGATCGTCTGCATGCGGCTTGGGGTCCTGGTAGGTGGGGTCGTACAGCCCGGAGAACTCGTGGACGATGACGGCCACAGACAAGCCCAAGAAATGGTAGATCGGACCCATCCACCCCGCGTCCCGCATGGCCAGGTAGTCGTTCACGGTGACCAAGTGGACCCCCCGTCCTGTGAGGGCGTTGAGGTAGAGGGGGAGGGTGGCGACGAGGGTCTTCCCTTCGCCGGTCTTCATCTCCGCCACCTTCCCCTGATGGAGGACGATCCCGCCCATCAGCTGGACGTCAAAGTGGCGCAAGCCGATGGTCCGCTTGCTGGCCTCGCGGACGACGGCGAAGGCTTCCGGGAGGATGTCGTCGAGGGTCTCGCCTGAACGCAACCGCGCCTTGAACTCCTCTGTCTTCGCCCGGAGCGCCTCGTCGGAGAGCCTCTCCATCTCCCCTTCCAAGGAGTTGATCCGCTCCACGAGGGGGAGGAGACGCCGGATCGCCCGCTCGTTGGGGTCTCCGAGAAACCGTTGAAGGACCTTCAGGGTAGAACCCTCCTGTTCCTCGCTGGTACACCGCTATTATAGCACTCCATAGGGATACCGCTAACGCCTGCCGTTCGCAGGGAGGGGAGAGGAACGAACGCTCGGGAGGAGAGGGGAGGGAGGGGGAGCAATGGACCTGACAGCCTACCCTTGCGCTGCCAGCCAGGACAAGGGGCGGTTGATGGCTGAGAGGACCGCCCGGACCACTGCCTCCCTTGGATCCTCCCGCACAATGGCGGAGCCGCTGAGGTGTTCCTCCTCGGGGGCCATGAGGGTGACCAGGGCGAGGGCGACTTCCCTCCTGGCCACAGGGACGATGGTGACCTCCTCGAGAAGGAACAGCCCTTCTGCGCGCAGGAAGGTTTCCACTGCCCGCAGCGTGGCTTGCGCCACGAGCTCCAGACGATGGCGGGAGGAGTTGGGCCCAGAGGCGACCCCCTCATAGAGGAGTCCCCGGTCCTCAAGGTGCACCTTCACCTCGGTGGTATTGCGGATGGTAGAGACGGTGAGGCCGACGAACTTGAGGCGGGCCCGCCCAGGGGGATGAGCCTGCTGCTGCTCCTCCTCGCGGAGCAGGGCGATGCGGATCTGCCTCGGTTCCAGCGTCACCCCGAGCTCCGCAGCCAAGGCGGAGACCACGTCGAGGGCGATCATCTTCGGGCTCCTCTCCGGGCGCCCCAGCACGTGGATGAAGCGGATCCCACCCTCCTCCACGGCCTCCACCCGGACTGCCTCCACACCCTTCAGCCTGCGAATGATCTCTTCTGCTCTCTGGGCGATGGTCTTCTCTTCCTGGTCCCTCAAGAATCCCCCTACCCTTCTGGTTCGATGAGGCCGTACTTTCCGTCCCGGCGCTTGTAGACGACGTTCACCTCCCCGGTGCGGGCGTTGCGGAAGACGAAGAAGTCATGGCTCAGGAGCTCCATCTGCATCACCGCTTCCTCAATGCCCATGGGCTTCAGGGCGAACCGCTTGATGCGGACCACATCCTGGGGAAGGGCCTCCGCCCCTGCGATGGTTGGAACCTCCTCAATGCTTGCGCTTTTGGAACGGTTCCTCGTCCTGGACCGCCTGCGGCTCTCGTCCAGGCGACGTTTTTCAATCATGCGGCTCCGGAACTTGGCGAGTTGCTTCTCCAGCTTCTCGACCACGCCGTCGATGGAGGCGTACATGTCCGTCGTCGCCTCCTCCCCCCGCAGGATCAGGCCGTCTCCGCGGACGGTGACCTCCACGACCTCCGCCGGTCCGAGGGGCCGCTGACGCTCCACCTTCAGGACGACGTGGGCCTCCTGGATCTGGTGGAAATACTTGGTGATCTTCTGAAGCTTCCGCTCCGCGTACCTCCGCAGGGCATCTGTGACCTCGATGTTCTTGCCGGCGACGATAACGTTCATTCCAAGGAACCTCCCCTACCTCCGGGGAATGATTATTGTTTTGATCTACGATGGCGAGTTCCTGCTTTGTCCAATCGGACCTTATTGCGAAATGGAAAGCCCCAGCGAGGGGAATCTCGCTGGGGCTCCGTCCCATCCTCCAAGACGGCCCCTATTCCTTGATCTTGACGACGTTAGCAGCCTGCGGTCCTCGCGCTCCCTCCACGATGTCGAACTCAACGAGCTGGCCCTCCTCGAGGGTCTTGAACCCCTCCATCTGGATGGCCGTGTAGTGAACGAACACGTCCCTCCCGTCTTCCCGGGCGATGAAACCGTACCCCTTCTCGGGGTTGAACCACTTCACCCTACCGCGATATGCCATTTGCCTACCTCCTAGCAATTTCTAGGGCGCTGCCCAGAGATCGGCGACCTTTGGGAAGGGCCCCAAGTTCATATGCAAGCAAAGGATAGCACCAGGGATCGGATTCTGTCAAGGAAGCGTGCCCCATCGCCGATAGAGCGTGTGCGGGATGCGGAACTGATCGAGGATCTTCCCGACGGTCTGGTCGACGATCTCCTCCACGGTCCTGGGACCGTGGTAGAAGGCAGGGATGGGGGGGAGGATCACCGCCCCGATCTCCGCCGCCCGCACCATGTTCCGCAGGTGGCCTAGGTGGAGGGGGGTCTCCCTGGGGACGAGGATGAGGCGGCGCCCCTCCTTGAGGGTGACGTCAGCGGCCCGGGCCACGAGATCCTGGCTCATAGAGTAGGCGATGGCGGCAAGGGTCTTCATGGAGCAGGGGACCACGACCATCCCGTCTGTAGGGAAGGACCCGCTGCTGATGGGCGCACCGAGGTCAGCATTGTCGTATATGGCCGTGGCCAGGGCCTCTACCTCCTCCACCCGCCAGCCCGTCTCCACGGCGATGGTTCGGCGCGCCCCCTCGGTGATCACGAGGTGGGTCTCCACCTGTGCCTCACGCAGCGCCTGGAGGGTTCGGATCCCGTAGATCGGCCCCGACGAACCAGTGATCCCCACCACGATGCGCATGGTCCTTCAGCGTACCCCGCCCAGTTACTCAGTGGCCTTCTGGGAAATATTCTTTCCACCGGTGCCGCACCCGTTCCTGGATCTCTGGGATCATCTCCAGGGGCTTGGGATAGCCCTCCTTCCAGGTGGCGTCGATGCCCATCCGCCCGTGGTACACGGGCCAAGCCCCCCTCAGCTCCACCCGCTCGAAGACGACGTCCCTGGCAGGATCGAACCGTGTGAAGACCCCCCAGATCAGGCTCTCCCTGTCCGTCACGTCGACGTCCGGGCTCACGGCGACGACCAACGGAACCCCTTCCAGCTCCGGCGCCTGCACCAGGCGCTCCACGACCTCCCTCCCCCCAGCGCGCACCTGGACTGCGAGGAGGGTCTCCTCCCAAAGGGCCCACCGGAGGACCCTGGGTTCCAGGTCCCGGAGGTCAGGGATGCGGGGGGCAGCACGGCGGGCTGGCGGACGGTTCCTCCCGGTCGCATCGAGGATCATCTTGCTCCCGAGGTGCATCTGGGAAGAAGTGAAATCCAGGGTATCGAGCGTGGCGCGGGAGATCAGGATGAAGTCCTCAGGAGGGTGGAAGTGGTCCCGGATCGCCCGGAGCACCCTCCGGAAATCCCGGACGTCCACCTCCGGGTCCACGAGCACGATGCACTTGGTCAGGGACATCTGGCCCTGTCCGAGGAGCCCCAGGCTGGTCTTCAGGGCCTCCCGGGGATAGCGGGCCTCCACGGCCGCCACGGCAAGGTTGTGGAACCCGGCCTCATAGTACGCCCACAGGTCGCGTAGCTCAGGGTGGAGGAGCTTGAGGAGGGGGATCAACATCTCCTGAGCCGCATCCCCGAGGTAGCGATCCTCCTGGGGAGGCTTCCCCACCACAGCGGCGGGGTAGACGGGCGACTTCCGCCGCACGACGCGCTGGAGGTGGAAGACGGGGAAAGGCGCAGCGTGCGAGTAGTGTCCAAAGTGGTCGCCGAACGGGCCCTCCATCTCCCGCTCGTATGGGGGGACAACCCCTTCCAGGACCATCTCCGCGTTCGCCGGGTAGTCCAGGTCGATCGTGAGCCCGCGGACCATGGGCGTGGGAGCACCCCGGAGCCAGCCGCTGAATAGGACCTCCTCGAACCCCTCGGGCAGAGGGAGGACTGCAGAGAGGATAAGGGAAGGATCCCCTCCCAGGACGACGGCAACGGGGAGGGGCTCACCGCGCTTCTCCGCCTGGTAGTAGTGGAACCCTCCGCCTTTCTGGATCTGCCAGTGCATCCCCGTCCTCCTCCGGTCGTACACGTGCATCCGGTAGATGCCCAGGTTACTCCTCCGCGTGAGGGGATCCCTGGTGAACACCAAGCCTTCCGTGATGAAGCGCCCGCCGTCCTCTGGCCAGCACGTGAGGATCGGGAGCCTGTCGAGGTCCGGTTCCTCGGAGATCTCCTGGCAGGCCGCGCGGCGCACCCGCCGAAGGCGCAAGTTGAGGGCCCGCCGGATGCCCCCGCGCATCTCCCAGAAGGACCGCACGGAAGGAGGGTTCAGGCGCTCCAGGAGGCGGGCCAGCTCCTCTCCCACCTCGGCGGGCGGACGGCCTAGCGCCTCCTCGATCCTCCTGCGGCTTCCCAGGATGTTGATCGCGAGGGGGAAGGGGGACCCTCTGACGCGCTCGAACAGGAGCGCCGGCCCTTCCTCCCGGACGACGCGGGTGACGATCTCCGTGATCTCTAGCCTGGGATCCACCTCCACCTTCACCCTGCGCAGCTCCCCCAAGCGCTCCAGGTGGCGGAGGAAGTCCTGTAGATCCAAGAACGGCATCCTCGCCCCCTCCTTTACAGGTTGCGGAGCGCAGTCCGGTCGAGCAACGCGAACAGGAGGAGGGCGACGCTCACCATCCCGTTCACCGTGAAGAAGCTCGTGTGGATCCTGGAGAGGTCGTCGGGCCGCACGATGGCGTGCTCGTAGGCGAGAAGGGCCGCGGTCACCCCGACGCCGAGGAGGTAGAGACTCCCGAACCCCCCGGACCTCCCGGCCAGAAGGAGGGCCACGACGGTGACCGCATGGAGCCCCTTGGCGACGGCGAGGGAGGCCGGGATCCCGAAGTCCGCGGGGATGGAATGGATCCCCTCCCTGCGGTCGACTTCCACGTCCTGGAGGGCGTAGAGGATATCAAACCCTGTGACCCACGTTGCCGCAGCAACGCCAAGAAACACAGCGGGGGGCGCAAGGGTGTTCGTGGCGGCGATCCACACCCCTGTGGGGACCATCAGGTAGACCAGGCCTAGGGCGAAGTGGGTGAGCCAGGTGAACCGCTTGGTATAGGGATAGAACACAAGGGCAACGAGCACCACCGGCCAGAGGACGTGCGTGCGAGGGGCGAGGTGGTAGACGCTCACGAGAAAGAGGAACCCCGCGAGGAGGGTGTAAAGGACCACTTCCTTCTTGGTGATCCGGCCCGTCACGAGGGGACGGCTCCTGGTCCTAGGGTTGCGACGATCTAGCTCCATGTCGACGAGCCGGTTGACGGCCATCCCCACCGTCCTTGCCCCCACCATGGCCAGGGTGATCCAGAGAAAGAGGCCTGCCGGAGGAAGACCATCCACGGCCAGGAGGAGCGCCATGTAGGCAAAGGGCAGGGCGAAGATCGTATGCTCGAACCGGATCGTCTCCAGGAACGTCAGGAACCTCCTCATTCCCATCACCGTTCAGTCGGCAGGGAGGAGATCGAGTGGCGGCACGGAGGGGATCAGGCCGCGGCGGTGTGCCCTCTCGTACAGGGCCAGGAGGGCCTGCCTCCCCTCCTCTCCGAGATCCAGGGTGTAGTCATTGACGTACATGTGCACGAATTGCCGACAGGTCTCCCGGTCGATCCCCCGGCCGAATCGCAGGGCATAGTCAAGGGCCTCCTCCTCATGGGCGAAGGCGTACCTGATGCTCCGGGCGAGGGCCTTCGAGATCTCTGCCTGGAGGCCTTCCTCGAGATCCCGGCGCACAGCGTCGAGCCCCAGGGGAAGGGGCAGCCTCGTCTCCTCCCGCCACCGGGCACCCAGGTCAAGCACCGGCGCGAGGCCCAACAGGGGATGGGTGAGCTGTCCTTCGTGGATCAACAGACCTGCGTCCACCTCCCCTTCCAACACGGCCTGAGGGATGCGGTCGAAAGGAACCTCCACGGCTTGGAAGTCCTCTAGGTACAGGCGCAGGAGGAGGTAGGCAGTGGTGCTCCTTCCGGGGACGGCGATTGTGCTCCCCGAGAGGTCTCCGACGCGCGCTTCCTCCCTGCAGACGACCAAGGGCCCGTATCCAATCCCCAGGGATGCCCCCACACGAAGCAACCGGTAGTGTCCGGCCACGTGGGGATAGGCTGCTGCAGAAAGGGCGGTCCCCTCCAGCTCCCCGCGCATGGCGCGTTTGTTCAGGGAGGCAATGTCCTCGAGGACGTGCTCGACCCGATGCCCTTTGATCTCGATCGCCCCACAGGCCAAGCCGTAGAACATGAACGCGTCATCGGGATCAGGGCTGTGGCCGATGCGCAACACGCTCATGGGATCCCTCCAGGGGTGAGACCGGATCCCCTCCCGCGAAAACCCGGATGCGCTCATAGAGCGTCGTACGCTGTACAGGGATGAACCCGGCCTCCCGGATCATGGCGACGACCTCCTCAAGCGTGGTCGTGTTGATGAAGTCGGCTGCCCGGTGGACGTTCTCCTCGAGCAGGGTGCCTCCGAAGTCGTCGGCGCCGAAGTGGAGGGCAACCTGGCCGGTCCGCTTCCCCTCAGAGAACCAGGATGCCTGGATGTGGGGGAAGTTGTCCAGGTAGACGCGGGAGAGGGCGATGATGCGCAGGTACTGGTTGGGGCCGGCACCGGTGGGGACCCACTTCTGCAGGCGGGTGTTGGCGGGCTTGAAGCTCCAGGGGATGAACGCCGTGAACCCCCCTGTCTCGTCCTGGAGGGTTCGGATGCGGTCCAGGTGCTCGAGGACATCCTCAGGCTCCTCGACGTGGCCATACATCATCGTCGCCGTGGTCCGGAACCCCAGCCTGTGCGCCTCCCTGTGGACCTCCAGCCACTCCTCTGGCCCCCCTTTCTTGGGGCTGATGCGCCTGCGCACGCGGGCCGAAAGGATCTCCGCACCTCCCCCGGGGAGGGTATACATCCCCGCCTCCCGGAGGCGCAGGAGGATCTCCCGCACAGGGAGGCCGAAGTATCGGTGCATCGCCTGGATCTCTGAGGCTGAGAAGAAGTGCGGCGTCACATGGGGGAAGCGGCGGCGGGTCTCCCGGACGAGCTCCAGGTAGTACTCCAGAGGGAGTGCCGGGTTGTGACCTCCTTGGAGGAGGACGGTCGTCGCGCCCTGCTCCACCGCCCGGCCGATGATCTCCATCATCTCCGCGACGGAGTGCGTGTACGCATCCGGAGCCCCGGGCTTGCGGTAGAAGGCGCAGAAGAGGCAGTCCGTATCGCACACATTCGTGTAGTTGGGGTTGGTATCGATGACGAAGGTCACCTCAGGGCGCGGGTTGTGCCGGTAGCGCCAGACGTTGGCCAGCTGGCCGAGCTCCAGGAGGTCGGCCTCCTTGTACAGGGTAAGGCCCTCCTCGAAGGTGATGCGCTCGCCCGCCAAGACTTTCTCCCGGATCCGCCGCATCATGCTCCCTGGCCGTGTTCATTGACTGACCGGTCGGTCAGATTCTAGCAAAGGGTTCTCCCCACGTCAAGGTCTCCCTCCAGGGTCGGCAATACTCCAGTTTTTGTGCGGGGGTCCCGAGGTATGGTATGATATAATTTGAGTTCAGGTAGCGAAAAGAAGGGTGGGGGAAGGACTCGTTGGACGCATCAAGTTACTGGATTGAGCTGATTGTACTAGGGATCCTTCTCCTGTTCTCTGCGTTCTTCTCCGGGTCGGAGACGGCCTTCTTTGCCGCAAACCGCCTCCGCCTGAGGAACCTCAAAGAGGAAGGACATCCGCAGGCTACCCTTGCGGTGAACCTCCTCGAGGAACCGGGCTACCTCTTGACCACCCTCCTCGTGGGGAACAACGTGGTCAACGTGGCCGCTTCCGTTATCGCCTCGGGGCTGTTCATCCGTCTGTTCGGCTTGGGGGAGGGCCAGTGGATCGCGATCCTCGTGATGACCCTCCTCCTCCTGATCTTCGGGGAGATCACCCCGAAGACGCTCTCGGCCCGGTACGCGGACAGGATTGTTCTTTGGGTGGTACGCCCGATCCACCTCCTTGGGATCCTGTTCGCACCCCTCGTGAAAGGGATCTCCCTGGTCTCCGACCTCTTCATCCGCCCCCTCGGCGCTCGAGTAAACCTGCGCTCCCCCCTTGTCACCGAGGAGGAGATCAAGCAGCTGGTGAAGCTGGGGGAGGAGGAAGGGGTCCTCGAAGAGGACGAGCGGGAGATGATCCACTCGATCTTTGAGTTCGGGGAGACCATTGTCCGGGAGGTGATGGTGCCCCGGATCGACATGGTCTGTGTGGAAGACGAGACGTCCATTGGAGAGATCCTGGACATCGTCAACAAGGAGGGGCACACCCGCATCCCTGTCTACACTGGGAGCATCGACCACATCGTGGGGATCATCCATGTCAAGGACCTGCTCCCTTACCTGAAGCAGGGCCGGTTAGACGTCAAGGCTCGGGAGGTGATGCGACCTCCCTACTTCGTCCCGGAGACGAAGAAGGTGGACGACCTCTTCCAGGAGATGCAGCGGAAGAAGGTCCACATGGCTATTGTCGTGGACGAATACGGAGGGACGGCAGGGCTGGTCACCATTGAGGACCTCCTCGAGGAGATCGTCGGACCCATCCTGGATGAGTACGACGTGGAAGAGAAGCTGGTAGAGATCCTGGACGACCGGACCGCGCTTGTGGACGCCCGGATGAACCTGGAAGAACTCAACGAGCTCCTGGGCATTGCCCTCCCCACCGAGGAGGTGGATACCATCGGAGGGTATGTCTACAGCATCCTCGGGCATGTCCCCGAACAGGGGGAGACGGTGCGGAGCGACGGGGTGGAGATCCGGGTCGAGAAGATCGAGGGACAGCGGATTGCCCAGGTGAAGATCACCAAGGAACTCCCCATGTGAGCGCACGATGACCAGGCGAGCCGTCCTCCAGACATACCTACGAACATATTTCGTCGCAGGCCTGCTCATCGTCCTCCCCGTGGTCATCACCGTCAGCGTCCTGGTGTGGCTCTTCCGCCTCCTGGACAACGTCCTGGGTTGGGCGTTCGCCCTGCTGCTGGGGCGGACCATCCCTGGGCTGGGACTGGCCACCTCCTTCCTCCTCGTCTTCCTGGCCGGGATCTTCGCCACCAACGTTCTGGGGCGGCGCATCGTGGAGATGGTCGACCGCGCGATGATGCAGATCCCCGTCGCGCGCACCATCTACTCGGCCACCAAGCAGATCAGCGACAGCATCCTCCTCCAGAGGAAAGGGGCCTTCCAGCGGGTGGTCCTCCTGGAGTGGCCGCGCAAGGGACTGTTCACCCTGGGGTTCGTCACCGGGGAGACCAGCGGGGAAGCCCAGGAGAAGACAGCGGAGCGCGTCTTCAACGTGTTCATTGTGACGACGCCGAACCCCACCACCGGCTTCCTCGTGCTGGTCCCAGAGAGCGAGATCATCCCATTGGAGATGAAGGTCGAGGACGGGCTGAAGATGGTGATCTCCGGGGGCATCGTGACGCCTCCCTACATCCCCCAGATCACGACCAGGAATCCCTCATGAACCCAGAGCAGATCGCGACCCTCGTGAGAGCTGCCCGGGATGCGCGCCGCAAGGCCTATGCACCCTACTCCCAGTTCAAGGTAGGGGCCGCCGTCTGGACTGCAGACGGGACGATCATCACGGGGTGTAACGTCGAGAACGTCAGCTATGGCCTCTCCCACTGCGCCGAACGGGTGGCCATCCACAAGGCCGTCTCCATGGGGAAGCGCCGCCTCCTGGCCATCGCCGTGGTGGCGGAAGGAGAAGAGCCACCAACCCCGTGCGGGGCCTGCAGGCAGGTCATGGCCGAGTTCGGGATCGGGACGGTGATCATGGCCACCCCGCGGGGGAAGAAGGTGGTCACCAAGCCCCTCAGGGAGCTCCTCCCGGAGCCGTTCCTGTTCCTCCCCCGGGAGGGAAAGGCGCGAGGAGGGAGGAGAGGAAGGGCACAAGGGCAGAGGGGATGAGGGGAGCGGGAGATGCCGGTCTACCGCGCCGAGGGGATCGTGCTCCGTCGGGTCGAGCTAGGTGAGGCGGACCGCCGCATCACCCTGTACACCCGGGAACACGGAAAACTCCATGCCGTCGCCAAGGGAGCGAGGAAGCTCACGAGCCGGCTCGGAGGGCGTATTGAGCCCTTCACCTACCTCCGGGGCCTCCTCGCCACGGGGCGCTCCTTGGACATCCTCACCCAGGTGGAGGTCGTGGAGTCTTTCGGAACCCTGCGCGCCGATCTCCTGCGCATGGCCTACGCGGCGTATGCCGTCGAGCTCGTCGATCGGGCGACAGCGGCCCGCGATCCGAACGCCCAGCTCTTCCACCTGCTCCTCGGGACCCTCCGGGCGATGTGCGACGGGGATCCTGAGCTCGCCGCGTTGCGCTTCAGCCTGAGGTTCCTGGCCCTCCAAGGGTACCGACCGAGCCTGAACCGTTGCGTAGGGTGTGGACGTTCCACGACGCTCCCCCAGCGATTCAGCACCTCCTTAGGGGGCGTGCTCTGCCCGCGGTGCGGAGAACAGGACCCCAACGCGTGGGCAGCGGATGGACCGCTGCTCGCGGGGCTGAGGAGCCTGCTGGGAGGATCACGGGCGGGTCCCGACCCTGCCTTGGAAGACCCTGCGCTGCGGGGGAGGATCCGCCAGCTCCTCATCGAATTTGCGGAGACTCGGTTGGAAACGCGCCTCCAGACCCCCCGGGTGATCCGCCACCTTGAGGGGGCGTTGTCGTAAGCAAACGGACAGAAATCGTGCTACACCGGAGTATCTGGAGCTCCCCCCATGTCGGGGTGACTTAAGAGGGAGAGGGAGGTGGAGAGTGGAAAAAGAGGGAAGGACGGAGGAGGTGGTCGTGTGGAGATCGACCTTGAGCGGATCTCTCGAGCTGTCGTACAACTGGGAGCAGCGCTGGAGGAAGCCCGGAATGTGGTCCGCCCTGGCCCCCCTGGGGAAGTGCGGATCCGTGCGGAGGACCGGGTGATCGAGCTCCCCACCGCATGGGCTGTGGCCGGCGTGGTCGCCTTCGCCGCTGCCCTGCTCGCGGCCACTCTGGGGACGCGGTCCAGGGAGCGGGAGGAGGAGCCTCTCGGCATCGGCTGAGGGTCCCCACTCGGGCGCAACGATGGACGAACGCGCGATGACCTTCCAGGAAATCATCTTTGCCCTAGAGCGGTTCTGGGCGAACCAGGGGTGCCTCATCGACCAGGCCTACGACATCGAGGTGGGGGCGGGGACGATGCATCCGCAGACTTTCCTGCGCGCCCTCGGTCCGGAGCCCTGGCGTGTCGCCTACGTCCAGCCTAGCCGACGTCCTGTGGACGGCCGTTACGGGGAGAACCCCAACCGCCTGTTCAAACACTACCAGTTCCAGGTGATCCTTAAACCCTCCCCGGACGACGTTCAGGACCTCTACTTGGATAGCCTGAGGGAGCTCGGGATCAACCTGCTCCACCACGACATCAGGTTCCTGGAGGACGACTGGGAGTCTCCCACCCTGGGAGCGTGGGGGCTTGGGTGGCAGATCTTCCTCGATGGCCAGGAGATCACCCAGTTCACCTACTTCCAGCAGGTCGGGGGGATCGACGTGAAGCCCGTCTCCTGCGAGATCACCTACGGCCTCGAGCGCATCGCCATGTACATCCAGCGGAAGGAAGATGTGTTCAGCCTAGAATGGGCTCCCGGAGTTACTTATGGGGAGATCCGGAAGCAGGAGGAGTATGAGCACTCCGCTTACAGCTTCGAGGAAGCAGACACGGCCATGCTCCGGATGCTCTTCGAGGCTTTCGAGGCAGAGGCCCGGCGCCTGTTGGAGAAGGACCTCGTCTTGCCCGGGTATGACTACGTCCTGAAGTGCTCCCACGTGTTTAACCTCCTGGACGCACGCGGTGCGGTGAGCGTCGCGGAGCGTACAGCCCTCATGGGACGGTGTCGGGCGCTTGCCAAGGAGTGTGCCGTGCGGTACATCCGGCGCCGGGAGGCCATGGGCTTCCCTCTCCTCTCCACCCAGGCGGTCGCCCTTTAAGTCACCCCACCAAAATCCTGAAACGGATTCAGGCACCCCACCAAAACCCGCGTCCGGGTTTTGGTGGAGACCCCGACGCGGGGAATACTCCAGTCGCTATGGAATATTTAGGAGGAAACTCGCTGCCCTCCCTGGAACCCTGTGGATCACGTGAGGTGACCGGATGGCCTCGTTGCTGTTTGAGCTGGGAACCGAGGAGCTGCCTCCCAGGGCTATCCCCCAGGCCTTGCAGCAGCTGTCCTCCCTCGCGGAGGCTGCCTTCCGCGAGGCGCGCCTAGAGGTGCGTGGGGTCCGTGTCTTCGGGACCCCGCGCAGGCTGGTCCTCTATAGCCAGGATGTCGCGCCGCGTCAGAGGGAGGCGGTGCGGATGGTCCGCGGCCCCGCGGCCAAGGTCGCCTATGACGAGCAGGGGAACCCGACGAAAGCCGCCCTGGGCTTCGCCCGAAGCCAGGGAGTGGCCGTGGAGGCGCTCGTGCGCCAGCGGACGGAGGAAGGGGAGTACGTCTTCGCCATCATCCAGGAACCCACGAGGCCCGCTCCCGAGGTGCTCGCCGAGATCTTCCCCCGCCTGTTCGGGGAGCTGGCCTTTCCGAAGACCATGCGCTGGGGGGATGGCGATGCGCGGTTCGCCCGTCCCGTCCGGTGGATCGTGGCCCTGTATGACGAGGAGGTCATCCCGACAGCCTTTGCTGGCATCGAGAGCGGGAGGCTGACGCGCGGGCACAGGTTCGCCAGCCCCGGGCCTCACCCTGTCCGGGACCCCGAGGACTACCTGCGGGTGCTGCGGGAGGCCTTCGTCCTCCTGGACCAGGAGGAGCGCGAAGCGGCGATCCGGGAGCAGCTCGCCCGTGCCGCCCAGGAGGTGGGCGGCAGACCGCGCATCGACCCTGCCCTGCTCCAGGAGGCCGTTTACACCGCGGAGTGGCCGACAGTCCTTCTGGGAAGGTTTCCCGAGGAGTTCCTGGACCTGCCGCAGGAGGTGTTGGTGACGGTGATGCAACACCACCAGAAGTATTTCCCTGTGGAAGGGCCCGATGGGATGCTCCTCCCCTTCTTCCTGGCCGTCCGCGACGGCCCGGAGACAGGCCTGGACGCCGTGCGAGAGGGCCACGAGTGGGTCCTCCGGGCCAGGCTGGCGGATGCGCGGTTCTTCTTCCGTGAGGACCGCAAAGTCCGGCTGGAAGAGCGGGTGGAACGATTGAAGGGGGTGCTTTTCCTGGAAGGATTGGGGACCCTGTACGACAAGGCCAAACGCCTTGAGGAAGTCACAGCGTGGATCTGTCGGGTTATTGGCGTGGAGGCGCAGCGGGAGACGGTACGAAGGGCCGCCCTCCTCAGCAAAGCGGACCTCGTCACCTCCATGGTGGGGGAGCTCCCGGAGCTCCAGGGAGTCATGGGTCGCATCTACGCCCTCCTCGATGGGGAGCCCGTTGCAGTGGCAGAGGCGCTGGAGGACCACTACAGGCCGAGATCCGCGGAGGACTCCCCTCCGCGGACGCTCGCGGGAGCCATCCTGGCCATCGCCGACCGGATGGATACGCTCGTCGGAGCGATCTCGAGGGGTCTTACCCCGACGGGATCGCAGGATCCCTACGGGCTGCGAAGGGCAGCCCAGGGGGTCTTCGCTGCCCTCTTCGCCCACAAGCTCCATCTCTCCCTCCACGAGCTCATCTGCGCCGTTCAGGAGGCATACGGGATGGAGGGCGAGGAGTCGGAGAGAACCCGGGAAGAGGCTCAGGAGTTCCTCCGCGCCCGCCTGAGGGCCACGCTCCTTGAGGAGGGCATCCCCTACGATGTGGTGGACGCCACCCTGGCGGTGGAGGTTGACGATCCTGTGGAAGCGCACGACCGGGCTGTTGCCCTGGCGCAGGTGCGGGAGTGGCCGGAGTTCCCCCGCCTGTTCGTCGCCTATGACCGGGCATCCCGCATCCTCCCCAAGGAGTTCGCCCTGGAGCTCAAGGAGGATCTCCTCACCCTCCCCGCCGAGAAGGTCCTCTATGAGACCTGGCGCCAGGTGGACTCGGAGGTGGAGGCCCTCATCCGGATGAGGCGCTACCACGACGCCTGGAGAGCCCTCTTGAGGCTCGCGGATCCCGTGGACCGGCTCTTCGAGTCGGTGCTCATCATGGATCCCGACGAGAGCGTCCGGCGGGCCCGGCTCTCCCTCCTCTCCCGCGTGGTCCAGACCTTCCGCCGCCTCGCCGACCTCTCCAGAATCGTCCTGACCCTTTGAGTCCAGCCTCAGGTTGTGGTAATCTACGAGGTGATAAGTGCTTCTGGACATCGCAAGAGGCGATGTCCGATGCCCCAGGGAGGGAGTGGGTGAAAGGATGGCCAGGAAGAAGTCTACGCCTAAACCGGCTGCGCCGACGAAGCGCATCTACCTGTTCGAGGAAGGGAACGCGGAGATGCGGGACCTCCTGGGAGGGAAGGGAGCAGGCCTGGCGGAGATGAGCCGCATCGGCCTCCCTGTGCCGCCGGGATTCACCATCACCACCGAGGTCTGCAACGAGTACTACCGCCTCGGGAGGAGGTTCCCGGAAGGCCTCATGGAGGAGGTCCGGGAGAAGCTGCGGATCCTGGAGGAGAGGACAGGGAAGCGCTTCGGGGATCCCGAAAACCCCCTCCTCGTCTCCGTCCGCTCTGGAGCAAAGTTCTCCATGCCGGGGATGATGGATACGGTCCTGAACCTGGGCCTCAACGACCAGACCGCAGAAGGCCTCGCCACCCTCACTGGAAACCCCCGGTTCGCCTACGATTCCTACCGAAGGTTCCTCCAGATGTTCGGCAATGTGGTGCTCGGGATCAAGCACGAGCGCTTCGAAGAGGTCCTGAGCGAGATCAAGGCGCGGAAGGGTGTCAAGCTGGACACGGAGCTGGATGCCTCCGACCTCCAGGACGTGGTGCGGGAGTACAAGCGCATCATCCGGGAGGAGACAGGGAAGGACTTCCCCGCGGACCCCTGGGAGCAGCTGGAGATGGCCATCCGTGCCGTGTTCGAGTCCTGGAACAACCCCAGGGCCATCACCTACCGGAACCTCAACAAGATCCCCCACGACCTGGGTACGGCGGTGAACATCCAGACCATGGTCTTCGGGAACATGGGTGAGGACTCCGGCACTGGCGTGGCGTTCACCCGCAACCCGGCCACGGGGGAGAAGGAGGTCTACGGGGAGTACCTGATGAACGCCCAGGGCGAAGACGTGGTGGCCGGGATTCGGACCCCCAAACCGATTCGCGAGCTCGAGCGGGAGAACCCCGCGGTTTACCGTCAATTCGTCGAGGTCTGCGACCTCCTCGAGCGCCACTACCGTGACGTCCAGGATCTGGAGTTCACCATCGAACGAGGGAAGCTCTGGCTATTGCAGACGCGGGCGGGGAAGCGGACCGCCCAGGCAGCAGTGAAGATCGCCGTGGACATGGTCAAGGAGGGGTTGATCACCAAGGAGGAGGCCCTCATGCGCGTCGACTCCGAAGACCTGGCCAAACTCCTCCACCCCTCCATCGACCCTGCGCACAAGCCCAGGGTCATCGCCAAAGGTCTCCCTGCCTCTCCGGGAGCGGCCTCCGGGATCGCCGTCTTCGATGCGGACCGGGCCGAGGCGATGGGAAGGGACGGGCACAAGGTGATCCTCGTCCGGCCGGAGACGAACCCCGACGACATCCACGGCCTCGCGGCCGCCCAGGGCGTGCTGACGAGCCGGGGGGGCATGACCAGCCACGCTGCCATCGTCTCCCGCGGCATGGGCAAGCCTGCCGTCGTCGGCGCAGAGGCGATCACGATCGACCTGCTCAAGCGGGAGTTCCGGGTGGACGAGGTGGTCGTCCGGGAGGGAGACCTCTTGACCATTGACGGGAGCACGGGAGAGGTGATGCTCGGCGAGGCCCCGGTCATCGAGCCCCAGCTCTCCGGGGAAGTCATGGAACTCCTTGCCTGGGCCGATGAGGTCCGCCGCCTGGGCGTGCGGGCGAACGCCGACTACCCGCGGGATGCCAGGAAGGCCCGGGAGTTCGGGGCTGAGGGCATCGGGCTGTGCCGCACTGAGCACATGTTCATGGAGCCGGACCGCCTGCCCATTGTCCAGGAGATGATCATGGCAGCCACCAAGGAAGAGCGGGCCGCCGCCCTGGAGAAGCTCCTCCCCATCCAGAAGGAGGATTTCAAGGGGATCTTCCGGGAGATGGAAGGCCTCCCCGTGATCATCCGGCTCCTTGACCCTCCCCTCCACGAGTTCCTCCCAAGGCTGGAGGATCTCCTCGTGGAAGTCACGGAGTTGCGCCTCCGGGGCGATCGGCCGGAGGAGCTTGAGCGCAAGGAGAAAATCCTCCGCCGCGTGAGGGCCCTGCACGAGTTCAACCCCATGCTCGGCCTGCGTGGGTGCCGTCTGGGCATCCTCTACCCCGAGATCTACGAGATGCAGGTGCGGGCCATCTTCCAAGCGGCCACCGAGCTGGTGAAGGAGGGGGTGAAGGTCATCCCGGAGGTGATGATCCCCCTCGTGGGGCACATCAACGAGCTGCGGGTCATCCACGAGCAACTGCGGGCCATCGCCGAGGAGATCATCCGGGAGGCCGGGGTCGAGCTGAAGTACATGTTCGGGACGATGATCGAGATCCCCCGTGCAGCCCTCACCGCCGATGAGATCGCCGAGATCGCCGAGTTCTTCTCCTTCGGGACCAACGACCTCACCCAGACGGTGTTCGGGTTCAGCCGCGATGACGCGGAGGGGAAGTTCCTGCATGTCTACGTCCAGAAGGGGATCCTCAAGGAGGACCCCTTCCAGGTCCTGGACCGCGAGGGCGTGGGCAAGTTGATGCGCATAGGGACCGAGCTGGGGCGCAAGACCCGGCCGGAGCTAGAAGTGGGGATCTGCGGCGAGCACGGTGGAGACCCTGCGTCCATTGAGCTCTGCCACCAGATCGGCCTGGACTACGTGAGCTGCTCACCCTACCGCGTCCCAGTCGCCCGCCTCGCCGCTGCCCAGGCTGCGCTGCGGGACAGGGTCCAGGTCCGAAAGGACGTCTAAGGCAACCCCCGAGGGCAGGTGGGCGGGATGGAACCGAGGGAGCGATGGGAGGAGTGGGAGCGGGAACACCTCTCTCCCTACGCGACCCTGGCCTGCCGATCCCGCGGGAGGGCGATCCCTGAGGACGAGGACGAGCTCCGCACGTGCTTCCAGCGCGACCGCGACCGGGTCCTCCACTCCAAGGCCTTCCGCCGCCTCAAGCACAAGACCCAGGTCTTCATCGCCCCGGAGGGTGATCATTACAGGACCCGCCTCACGCACACCCTGGAGGTCGCCCAGATCGCCCGCACCATCGCCCGCGCCCTGCGCTTGAACGAGGACCTCACCGAAGCGATCGTCCTCGCCCACGACCTGGGCCACCCTCCCTTCGGGCATGCCGGGGAGGAGATCCTGGATAAGCTCATGGCGGACCATGGCGGCTTCCGCCACTACGAGCAGAGCCTTCGGGTCGTGCAGATCCTGGAGACGCGCCGGCGCTCTGATGGTACGGTGGTGCGCGGGCTGAACCTCACCTGGGAGGTCCTGGACGGGATCCGCGGCCATTCCAAGGGCCTCAGGGACTTGGAGGCCGTGGGGGAGCTGGGAGAGGAGGGACTCCCCTCGACCCTGGAGGGACAGGTCGCCCGGATCGCCGACAGGATCGCCTATGTGCACCACGACACAGATGACGCCATCCGCGCCCACATCCTCCGGGAGGAGGACGTCCCTGGAGCTGTGAAGAGGGTCCTCGGGGAGACCCGCGGCAAGTGGCTCGACACCCTGGTGAAGGACCTCGTCCATGCGAGCACCGACCAGCCTGTGATCCAGATGAGTGAGGAGGTGCGCAAGGCCCTGAACCTCCTCAAGGACTTCCTCACCGAGCGCGTGTACATGGGTTCTGAGGCGAAGGCGGAGGTGGATAAGGCCCAGGGGCTCCTCGCCCGCCTCTTCGAGTACTATCTTGCGCACCCGGAGGCGATCTCCCAGGAGTACCGAGCGCTGATCGATGCGGGGGAGGAGCACAGGAGGGTGGTCTGCGACTTCCTGGCAGGGATGACCGACCGTTACGCCATCCGGATGGCCGAGCAATTGTTCATCCCCAAGACCTGGGCGTTCCTTTAAGTCTCCTCCACCGAGATCCTGAAACGGATTCGGGCACCCCTTGGCGGGGGTCCCGACACGGGGAATGCTCCACTCCCTATGGAACGGAGTGTAGGCTCATCAAGGGGGGTGAGGTTGTGACATGGAGCTGATGTGGTGGGGACCGATCGCGGGCGTCGTGGCCCTCGGATACGCGGCGATACTGTCCATTGGGATCAGCCGCCGGGAGAGGGGTACTCCGGAGATGGTGGCAATTTCGGATGCCATCCACGAGGGAGCCATGGCCTTCTTGAAGCGGGAATACCGGGCGATCGCCCTGTTCGTCCTCGTCATGTTCGTCGTCCTGGCCACAGGCATCACCCCTGGGATCTCCTGGCGCACCGCCGTGGCCTTCGTCCTCGGCGCCGCCTGCTCCGTCGGCGCAGGGTTCTTCGGCATGCAGATCGCTACGCGCGCCAACGCCCGCACGGCGAGAGCAGCGCAATCTGGGTTAAGCGAGGCGATCCGGGTGGCCTTCCCAGGGGGCGCCGTCATGGGGATGACGGTGGTGGGTCTGGGGCTGATCGGCGTTGGGATCCTCTACTGGGTCTACGGGGACCCCGGCGAGGTCATTGGGTTCTCCCTCGGGGCCAGCTCCGTCGCCCTGTTCGCGCGCGTCGGGGGCGGGATTTACACAAAAGCCGCGGATGTGGGTGCTGACCTCGTGGGAAAGGTGGAGGCGGGCATCCCAGAGGATGACCCCCGCAACCCCGCGGTCATCGCCGACGCTGTGGGGGACAACGTCGGGGACGTTGCAGGGATGGGGGCAGACCTGTTTGAGTCCTACGTGGGCTCCGTGATCGCCGGGCTGGCCATTGGGCTGGCCACGCGGGGGAGCCAGGGTGCGATCCTCGCCCTCCTGCTCGCCGCGGCTGGGATCCTCAGTTCCATCCTGGGGACGTTCTTCGTGGGCATGGGGGCGGCGAGGGATCCGCAGGCCGCCCTGCGGCGTGGGACCTTTGGGAGCGCCATCCTCATGGCCATCGCCTCCTACCTCCTCGTTCGGTTCTTCTTCGGCGACCTCAGGGTATTCTGGGCGACGCTCCTTGGGCTCCTTGCAGGAATCGCCATCGGGCTCACCGCGGAGTACTACACCTCTGGAAGGGTGGTCCAGTGGCTCGCTGAGCAGGCAAAGACGGGGCCCGCCACGGTCATCATCGGGGGGACCGCCGTGGGGATGTTGAGCACCATCGTCCCCCTGGTGGTGCTGGCCCTGGCCAGCCTGTTCGCCTTCCTCCTAGCGGGCTTCTACGGCATTGCCGTCGCCGCGATCGGCATGCTCTCCATCACCGGGATGACCGTCTCCGTGGACGCCTACGGACCTATCGCCGACAACGCCGCAGGGATTGCGGAGATGGCCCACCTCGGCGCGGAGACGCGGCGCGTCGCCGACTCCCTCGATGCAGCAGGCAACACCACCGCAGCCATTGCCAAGGGGTTCGCCATTGGCTCGGCGGCCCTCACCGCCCTCGCCCTGTTCTTCTTCTACCGGCAGGCCGCGCGCCTGGAGACCATCAATCTCATGGACCCTGAAGTGATCACCGGCCTGTTCCTTGGCGGGATCATCCCCTTCATGTTCGCAGCCATGGCCATGCGCGCAGTGGGCCGGACAGCCCACATCATGGTCGAGGAGGTCCGCCGCCAGTTCCGGGAGACTCCGGGGTTGCTGGAAGGAAGGGCCAAACCCGATTACGCCTCCTGCGTGGGGATCGCAACCCAGGGGGCGCTGAAGGAGATGATCCTCCCGGGCCTGAGCGCGGTGGTGGTCCCTCTCCTCGTGGGCCTCACCTTGGGACGGGAGAGCCTTGGCGGCCTCCTCGCCGGGGCCATTGTGACGGGCGTCCCCATGGCTCTTTACCTTGCCAACGCAGGTGGGGCATGGGACAACGCCAAGAAGTTCATCGAGGAGGGGAACCTCGGGGGGAAAGGGAGCGACGCGCACAAGGCCAGCGTCATCGGCGACACCGTGGGAGATCCCTTCAAGGACACGGCAGGCCCTGCCCTCAACATCCTCATCAAGCTCATGACCGTGGTCTCCCTGGTGTTCGCTCCCCTGTTCCGCTAGGGGACTTAGAGGAACTGTCCTCCCCCCTCGCGAATTAACCGGTTGGCCCACCCGGAATCGTCTCCGGTCGGGCAGGCCCTTTGGTCAGACCCAAAGGAGGTGGACTATGGCTCGGAAACTCCTGGCAGGGCTGTTCGTTCTACTCCTCCTGATCAGTCCGACCGTTCCCTCCCAGGCCCAGCTGGCCGAGCGACAGGTCCTGCGCATCGGGTTCGACGCCGGGGACCTGCGGACCCTGGACCCGCACATGGCCTCAGCGACCATGGACCGCGCTGTGGTCGATATGGTCTTCAACGGCCTCCTGCGGTTCAAACCCGGCGATATCTCCCAGGTCGAGCCCGATCTCGCCAGCCGCTACGAAGTCAGTAGCGACGGCATGACCCTCACCTTCACCCTCCGCCAGGGCGTCCGCTGCCACCCCTTCCCAGGCGCGCCGGAGGGATACGAGCTGACCAGCGAGGATGTCGTCTACTCCATCGCCAAGGCCGCTACTCCCGCGACCTCCGCTTACGCCGGCGACATGGCACCGTTCACGGCCACCGCCGTGGACAAGTACACCGTCCGGGTAACCCTGAAGCGGCGCGTCCCGAACCCCGAGCGCTTGCTGACCAACTACGCAGGAGGGTTCATCGTCTGCAAGCGTGCTGTGGAGGCCCTTGGCGATAGGTTCAAGACACGGCCCGTGGGGACAGGCCCGTTCCTGTTCAGCGAGTACGTCCCAGGACAGAGGACAGTGCTCGTGCGCAACGACCGGTACTTCCGCGGGAAGCCGATCCTGGAGCGCGTGGAAGTCTGGTACATGCCTGACCTGAGCAGCCGGGAGTTCGCCCTCCAGCGCGGGGAGCTGGACGCTATCGAGGGACCCATGGAGCAGCCCTGGGTGGAGAAGATGCGGAAGGTCCCCAACACCGTTGTGGATGTGTTCGGGCCCGGGGAGACTGCCACCCTCCACTTCAACATCACCCAGGAGCCCCTGAAGAGGCTGAAGGTACGACAGGCGATCGCGCATGCCCTGAGCCGGAAGGAGCTCGTCACCTTCGTCGGTCCCGCCATCGCCACCCCCCTCTTCTCCCCCGTGCCTCCCGAGCTCCCCGGAGGCCTCACGGAGAAGGAGGTGACCGAGGCGGGCCTCGCCTACCCCACCAACCGCGACTACGCCAAGCAGCTGCTCAGGGAAGAGGGCTTCCCTGGAGGGTTCTCCCTCGACGTGATCATCTCCGAACGGGCCCAGTACCGCAGGCCCATGGAGAACATCCAGGCCCAGCTCCGCACCGTAGGCATCAACCTGAACCTCAAGGTCGTGGACCACGCCACGTTCCATGCCCAGATCCGCCAGGATCTGAGCCCCATCGTCCTGTACGTGGCGATGCGCCCGAGCGCGGACATCTTCCTGACGCAGTTCTACCACTCCGCCTCCACGGTGCGGGTGGGGAAGGCCCCGATCACCAACTTCTCCCACTACAGCCGGATCGACCGGTTGATCGAGCGGGCCCGCGAGGCCACCGATCCCAAGGAGCAGATCCGCCTCTGGAAGGAGGCCCAGCTCCAGATCCTCCGCGATCTCGCGGCCTACCCGCTGTTCGTGTCGAAATTCGTGTACGCACGGAAGCCCTCGGTAGACTGGGGGCACCGGCTCAAGTCCATCCTCGCCCTCTATCCCCAGATCGATGAGACCACCAAGATTGTAAGGAGGTAGGAGGAGACCAGCGGGGGCAGGCTACAGGACCTGCCCCCGGGGCATTCTCGATGGCCAAATACATCGTCCGCCGCACCCTTCTTGCGATCCCCACCCTCCTCACGGTCCTCACGCTCGTCTTCCTCCTCCTGCGCGTGGCCCCCGGGGACCCTGCCGTTGTGATCCTGGGGCAGTACGCTTCGGAGGAAACCCTCCAGGCCTTCCGCGAGCGCATGGGGCTGAACAGGCCTCTGTGGGTCCAGTACCTGAGCTTCCTCGGAGACCTCCTCCGCGGGGACCTCGGCGAGTCCCTCATCAGCGGGATCCCCGTCGCCGAACAGGTGCGCGCCGCCCTCCCCTTTACCTTGGAACTCACGGCGAGCGGCATCCTCCTGGGCACGCTCCTGGGGGTCCCTCTGGGAGTCGTCACTGCCATCCGTCGGAATAGCTTCCTCGACTACTTCGGCAGGACGTTCTCCTTGGCAGGCCTCTCCGTCCCGGCGTTCTTCCTGGGGATCCTCCTCATGTACCTCCTCTCCATCAAGCTCAATCTCTTCCCAACCCTCGGCGCGGGGAATCCCGGCGATCTCCTGGACAGGTTCTTCCACCTCATCCTCCCAGGGCTGGCCCTCGGTCTGGTCATGACCGCGTACGTGACCCGCATGACCCGCTCGGCCATGCTCAATGTGCTACGGGAGGACTACATCCGCACGGCGAGGGCCAAGGGGCTGCGGGAGCAGGTCGTCCTCTACCGCCACGCCCTCCGGTCGGCGCTCATCCCCATCATCTCCATCATTGGCATCTACTCCGTCGTCCTCCTGGGGAGCTCGGTGATGGTGGAGATCGTCTTCTCCCGGCCGGGCCTGGGGAAGATCATGCTCACCGCCATGAAGCAGCGGGACTACGCCGTCCTCCAGTCCGTGATGGTGATCTACGCGGCGTTCGCCGTGTTCATCAACCTCCTGACTGACCTCCTGTACGGGCTCGTGGATCCCAGGATCCGGTATGACTGAAGGGCTGGCGAAGACCACAGCGCTTCCAGAATGGGCCGCGAAGGAGAGGCCGCGGCGAAGGCGGTGGCGGACGTTCCTCCGGAACCGGACCGCAGTGGCCGGGATGGTGGTGGCCCTCCTGGTGGTCTGGGCCGCCCTGTTCGCTCCCTGGATCGCTCCCTATGACCCCCTGGCCCAGAACGTGTTCTACCGACTGACCCCTCCGGAGCGCGCCCACCCCATGGGGACGGACAGCTACGGCCGCGACGTCTTCTCCCGCCTCATCTGGGGAGCGCGGATCTCCTTGGCCGTTGGCGTGCTCTCCGTGGCCTTCGGCATGATCGCCGGATCCCTCCTTGGGCTGCTCGCAGCCTACCGGGGGAGGACCGTCGGTGCCCTGATCATGCGCGGGGTGGATGTCCTCATGTCCTTCCCCGACGAGATCCTGGGGATCATGATCCTGGCGGTGCTGGGAGCGGGCCTGGACCGCCTCATCATCGCCATCGGCATCGTCATGACGCCGCGGTTCGCCCGGCTGAGCTATGGGCCTGCCCTCGCAATCAAGGAGAAGGAGTACGTGGAGGCGGCGCGTGCGATCGGCTCGAGTGACTGGAAGATCCTCCTCCGGCACATCCTGCCGAACGTGGCGGGGGAGATCGTGGTGATGGGGAGCCTGTGGACCGCCACGGCGATCCGCGTGGAAGCCAACCTGAACTTCCTCGGCCTGGGCGTGCCCCCGCCCATCCCTACTTGGGGGAACATGGTGCAGACAGGGATCGATCAGCTCACCTATGCTCCCTGGCTCTCCCTCTTCCCCGGGCTGGCCATTATGATTACCATCCTTGCCTTCAACATGCTGGGGGATGGGCTCCGCGATGTCATCGACCCCCGCCTCCAGGAATAGCACGCACGCCATGACCCAGCGGCCTACTCTGTGAAGAGCAGCCGCCATTCGCTCAGCCTGGCCGGGTCAAGGCGGGTCACACCAGCGAGCTGGTCGAAGTGACTATCAGCCGAGACGACGTACGCGACACCTACCCGTCTCGCTACGGCCACATGGAGAAGGTCCCGCGCAGGGATGTCGGTAGCCCCCTCCCTTGCCATGCGACAGGCATCGAGCACATCTCCCCCCAGCACCGGTTCCACCCGTCCGCTCATAAGCTGGGCAAAGGCTTCGACAACGTCCAGACCATGGGACACAAGCCGCCTCACGAGGTAGTAGTGGAGCAACTCCTGTAACACCTCGGCGTCAGTCAGGAAGGATGTCGGTATCTCTGATATGAGACGCAGCACGTCGGCGCAAGGGCCCTTCAGGGGATGCCCGCTCCCAGCAGCGTAGATGGGAATGTTGGCGTCAACGAGCGCCAGTGGCATGTGCTCCTTCCAGCTCGCGGCACAGTTCCGCCGGATCCCCTGGGTCGTCCAGCGCCATGGCGGCAATGCGCTCCGCTGCCCGCTTCCGTCGCTCCTGCATGAGCCGGTCGTACGCCTCATGCACCAATTGCCGCACTGCGTCCGAAATGGTGGTTCCCATCTGCTCTGCCACCTCGTGGAGCTTCTCCTTGCAGCTCTGGTCGATGCGTATGTCCAGACGAGGCATGTCCACACCTCCTGCGTGTGGACATTATAACCCGCCAGCGCGCATGCGTCAAGGCCCTCTTCGACAGATGGTCGAGGGGACGACAGGACAGTTCCTTACGTCATAGGATCGGGGGATGGGCCGTCATCGCGCAGGGCTTGAAAAGGAGGACACAAATCCGCCGAGCCGGTCCAGAAGGGGAGGGCCGAGGATGAGGATCCCCACGAGCGCTGCGCAAAGGGCCAGGAGGAGGACCCCGGAGGCGGCGAGGTCTTTGGCGATCTTCGCCTTCGGGTGGGGTTCAGGAGTGGACAAATCCACGAGCGCCTCGATGGCCGTGTTGAACACCTCCCCCGCCAGGACCATGAAGATGGCGAGGAGGAGCAGAGCAGCCTGGGAGGGGGAGACGCGGAGGAGCGCAGAGAGCACCACGACGGCCACCGCGGTGACGGCCTGGATGCGGAAGGTCCGCTGCGTCCGCAGCGCATGCCCCAACCCTTCCAGGGCGAACCGGAAGTGCTCCCACAACCTGTCGCTCCTGTTCATCGGGCCGCTCTCCTCGGCGTGCCGGCCCGCTCCAGGATCCCCTCGCGTTCGAGCACCTCGAGCAAGGCTTTCTGGCGTCTCCACATCACCGCTGCCCCTTCGTCGGTCTCATCTTCATATCCGAGGAGGTGAAGGAGGCCGTGGATCGCCAGGATGGCGAGCTCCCGGCGCAGGGAGTGGTTGTACTGGCGCGCCTGCTCCCTCGCCCTCTCCACGGAGATGACGATATCCCCCAGCATCCGGATGGGGGTTTCCACTTCCTCCTCCAGGGGGAACCCGAGCACGTCGGTAGGGTGATGGACGCCACGGTACTCCCGGTTGAGCTCCCGGATGTAAGCGTCATCCACGAGCGCCACGCTCACCTCTACGTCCCCTTCACACCCAAGCTCCCGCATCGCCCGGGCCACAACACGGCGGATGAACTCCGTGCTCACAGGCACCTTATTCTGAAGATTGGTAACCCAGACCTCCATGGGGAATCCTCGGATAAAACCCCTATGCTCTCTTCTCTGGGGACGCCCGGACCTCCCTCTCTTCCGGGTACTCGATCCTTGGATGGTACATCCCTGTGAGGACCCGGATGAACGCCTGGACAATCTGCTCCAGCTCCCTCAGGGTAAGGTCACACTCGTCGAGCTGCCCATCCTCCAGCTTCTCCTTGACGATGCGCCGCACCACCTGCTCGATCCTCTCCGGGGTGGGCCGAGAGAGCGCACGGACAGAGGCCTCCACAGCGTCGGCGAGCATGACCACGGCCGTCTCCTTGCTCTGGGGTTTGGGGCCCTCATAGCGGTAACCCTCCTCCTCCACCGTCCCTTCCTCGCGCTCCTTTGCCCGGTGGTAGAAATAGGAAATGAGACTGGTCCCATGGTGCTCCGAGATGAACGCAACGATCCTCTCGGGGAGGAGGTGTTCCCTGGCATACTGGAGCCCGTCGCGGACGTGAGCGCTGACGGTCAGCGCAGAGAGGCTCGGGCTCAACCGGTCGTGGGGGTTCTCGACGCCGGTCTGGTTCTCAATGAAGAAAGCCGGCCTCCGGAGCTTGCCGATGTCGTGGTAATACGTCCCCACCCGGACCAGGAGGCCGTTCGCACCAATCGCCTCCGCCGCAGCTTCCGCGAGGTTCCCCACCATAATGCTGTGGTGGTAGGTCCCTGGGGCCTCGAGCTGAAGGCGCCGTAGCAAGGGATGGCCTGGGTTGTCCAGCTCCAGGAGCTTGATCGGGGTGAGCAACCCGAACAGGCTCTCCAGATAGGGAAGGAGCCCAATAGCGATGAGTCCGGAGAGCAACCCGTTGGCCATCCCGTAAGCGGCTTTGCTCAAAACCTCGGGGTAGAGGGCCGCATGTCCGACGAGCTCCACCGCGGCAATGGCCAGCATATTGGCAACCCCCACCTTCAGCCCGGCATAGGCGAGATCGATGCGGCGGTACAGGTGGCGGATGGCGTAGGCACCGGCAACCGCCCCCACCAGGGTCACGAACCCCAGCCGGAGGTCCCAGCCAGAGAGGAACCCCACCGCGAACGCCACGACCGTACCCACCAGCACAGCGAGGCCTGGGTTCAGCAGGATCGCCAGAAGCATCGTGGCCGCCGCTGCGGGCATGAGGTAGGGTTGGAACCGGGCGATGACCAGGCGGGCAGCCAGCACGGTGGTGAGGGTGATGAGGCTCGTGAGCACCAACAGCTTGTTCTGACGCCAGACCTCCTCCTGGTGCCGGACGAGGGAGAAGCTTGCGAGGGCAACGAGAAGGGCAGAGGCGAGGGTCATCCCCGCAACTGGTCGGAGACCGCGGAGGGGTTGCGCCAGCCCTACGGCGGCGAGCTTCTGCAGGTGGTCACGGGTGACCACCTCACCCCGGCGGACGATGACCTCCCCGCGGAGGATCCGGACCACCACCGGTGGTACGGCTTCCATGGCGAGGCGCTGCCTGCGCCGGGTCTCCTCCCCGTCAAGGAGGAGGTTTGGGCGCAGCGCTTGGCTTGCGACCGCCGTGGCAACGGTGACGACACGGCCTGGCTGGCCGCTGGCAGAGATGAGTGCGTTCGCCCTCCTCCGCGCCTCCTCCAGCTTCCCCTCCCGCACGCCGTCGGCCATCACCTGGCGGACGGCATCGGACGCAAGGATCTCCGCCCTCTCCAGTTCCTCCGGGGAGAGGAGGTACGCTTGCTCTCCCATCGCCTCAGGCAGGAGGGGTCCGAGGGCGGCGCGTAGTCTCTCCAGCCCCTCCCTGCGGGTGGGGTTCGGCACCTCTTCCTTGACCCTGCGGATCGCTGCGAACGTCCGCGAGACAGCCTGTTTCGCCTCTTCCGTCTCCTCCGGGACCAGGCGGTATACCGGCTGCACGCTGGCGGCCGCCTCCTGGCGCCTGACCATCGTTCGATCCCAGTCGATGAACTCCACGGTGCGGGGGGACTCGATGTCGCGAGGGCTCACCTCTCCCTCGCGGAGATCGAGGCGCGGGGAAAGGCTCTGGAAAGAGAGGATGGCCGAGAGGGCAAGGATGGTCGCTGCCCCGATCGCCCCTTTCTGAACGGCAGCGCTGCGCACCCAGGAGCGGAGAGAACGGTTACGGGCGGGGACAAACAGGCGAGCAGCCTTAGGACCGTCTGCTTTCCTCGTACGCCTCATAGGCCCGCACGATCTTCTGCACGAGGTCATGCCGGACAACATCCGTCTCCGTTAGGTAGACGAAGGCAATCCCTTCCACCCCCCGGAGGATCTCCTGGACCTCCACGAGCCCCGAGGCCTTGTCTTTCGGAAGGTCGATCTGGGTGATATCCCCTGTGATCACGGCTTTGGATCCGAACCCGAGCCGGGTGAGGAACATCTTCATCTGCTCGTGGGTGGTGTTCTGGGCCTCATCCAGGATGATGAAGGAGTCGTTCAGCGTTCGGCCGCGCATGTAGGCGAGGGGTGCGACCTCGATGATCCCCTTCTCGGCAAGGCGCTGGAAACGCTCAGGTCCCATCATCTCGTAGAGGGCATCGTAGAGGGGCCTGAGGTAGGGATCCACCTTCGCGTAGAGGTCCCCGGGGAGAAAGCCCAGCTTCTCCCCCGCCTCCACCGCCGGACGCGTCAAGATCAGGCGCTGGACCCTCCTCTCCTTGAGGGCGAGGACCGCCATGGCCACGGCCAAGTAGGTTTTCCCAGTCCCGGCGGGGCCGATAGCGATCACAAGGTCGTGGTGCAGCATCGCCTCGACGTACTTCTTTTGGCCCAACGTCCTCGGACCGATGGCTTTGCCACTGGGGGTGGTGAGGAGGACATCGGTGGGGAGCGCCTCGGCAGGTTTCGTCGTCAGCATGCGCAACGCGTACTGGACGTCGCTGAGCTCGACCGGCCGCTTCCTGGAGAGGGCGGAGAGGTCCTTGAGGAGTTGCTCGGCCTTCTCCACGCTCGCCTCCGACCCGCGGAGGATCAGCTCTCGGCCGCGGGAGAGGACCTCCGTGCCGAGGGCCTCCTCGATCATGCGCAGGATGGCGTCCCCCTGGCCGAGGACGGCGACTGCCTCGACCTCATCTGGAAGTGTCAGCCGTTTTTCGCGCACCTGCCCGGACACGCCCAGCACACCTCTCGGTGGTTCTTATCTTCCTTTTTCCGCAAGGCGAGGAGAAACCCTCCCTCCGGATCCCTTGAGGAGTTGACGGAGCCGTTCCAGTACCTTCCGCTGCGCGGCCTTCGTCCTGGGGACCACGATGATGGTGTCGTCGCCAGCCACGGTCCCTGCTACATCGGGCCAGCGTACCTCGTCGATGGCCGCGGCAACGGCGTTCGCCCGACCTGTCAGCGTCTTCACCAGGACCAAGTCCACCCCAAAATCTACCCCGGTGACGAACTCCTGGAAAGCCCGGACCAATCGCTCCTGCGCTTCGCCAGGAGGAGGCAGAGGCTCCTCGGGGGGGAGGTAACGGTAGATGCCATCATCGGTGCGAACCTTGACGAGCCCCAATCGCTTGATGTCCCTGGAGACCGTAGCCTGTGTCACCTTCAGGCCCATGCGCTGCAACTGGCGGACGAGTTCCCCCTGCGTGCCCACAGGCCGCCGACGGATGATCTCCAGAATCAGCTGTTCCCGCTCCCTTACCCGAGATGCCATGCTCCGCGCTTCGTCAACCACCCCTCTTGCGGTGGGGCAGTCGGACCTGGGGCCTCGACGCAAGCCAGGCTCTGTCCTGTTCTACCCTCCCCCACGCATCCCGCAGCGCCTCCTGCACTCGGGACGGAGCCGTCCCCCCCGGGGAGCATTTCGCCAGCACAGATCCCCACGGAGTGGCCAGGGTGCGCACATCCTCCTCGAAGAGGGGAGAGAACTTCCGGTACTCCTCAAGGCCAAGCTCCCATAACTCCTTGCCACACCCCTCGGCATACCTTACCAACCGCCCGACCACCTCATGGGCAGTCCGGAACGGGACTCCCTTACGGGTGAGGTAGTCGGCCACCTCGGTCGCCGTCATGTACCCTCCGCGAAGGGAAGCTTCGATCCTGGCCCGGTCCACGGTGATCCCTTCGCTGATGCGCCTGGCGGCATCAAGCGAAGCCTTGAGCGTGTCCGCGGCATCAAACAGAGCCTCCTTGTCCTCCTGGAGGTCACGGTTGTAGGAAAGGGGCAGTCCTTTCAGGACCACGAGGATTGCGTTCAGGGCACCGACCACCCGCCCTGTCTTCGCCCGTATGAGCTCGGCGGCGTCAGGGTTCCTCTTCTGGGGCATGATGCTGCTCCCTGTGCACACGCGGTCGTCAAGGCGGAAGAAGCCGAACTCCTCGCTGCTCCAGGCCACCACCTCCTCCGCCCACCGCGATAGGTGCACCATCGCCAGGGCGGCGGTCGCCAGGAACTCCACGACGAAATCCCTGTCGCTCACCGCATCCATGCTGTTCGCGCTGATCGCTTCGAATCCGAGCAGGTCTTTCACGAGCTCACGGTCCACAGGAAAGGAAGTCCCTGCCAGCGCACCGGATCCCAGCGGGAGGACGTTCGTCCGACGAAAGCATTCCTTCAGGCGATCCGCATCCCGGCCGAACATCTCCACGTAGGCGTGGAGGTGATGGGCCAGGAGGACGGGCTGCGCGCGCTGGAGGTGGGTATACCCCGGGACGATCACGTCGAGGTTCTCCGCGGCCAAGCGCAGGAGGCTTTCCTCGAGGTCGAGGAGGAGCCCCAGGATGTCAGCGATCTCCTCCCGCAGGTAGAGCCGCAGGTCCGTGGCGACCTGATCGTTGCGGCTGCGCGCGGTGTGCAGCTTCCCGGCAACCTCCCCGAGGCGCTGCCGAAGCGTGCCCTCCACAAAGGTGTGAACATCCTCCGCCCCCTCCACGACGATCCTGCCTGCTTCTACATCCTCCAGGAGCGCCCAGAGGCCAGAGACCAAAGCGTCCGCCTCCTCTCCCTGGAGGATCCCGCACCTTCCCAGCATCGTGGCGTGGGCGATGCTCCCCAGGATGTCCACGCGGATGAGGCGGCGGTCGAAGGGGAGGGAGGAGGTGAACTGCGAGACGGCCGGATCTAGCGCCCCCTCGAACCTCCCGCCCCACGTCCGGTATTCCCCCATCCCTTCTCTCACCTCTCCTGTGGAATAAGTTCCATAGCGCGGAGGGGCATCCCTTGTGCGCAAGGGGACAGGGCGGGGGCGACCTGCTTCTTTGGGAAGAAGAGGCCGCCCCCCGGGAGGATTCCGCAGGCCCAACTACACCGGTTTCGTGGTCTCCCGGAAGACCCGGATGAGGGAAGGATTGACCTCGCTGAACACCCGCGTGGGCAGGCCCCAGAGGGTGATGAACCCCTTAGCGTCCTTCTGGTCGTAGGTCGCGGAGGCCCCGAAGGTCGCGAGGTCATGCCTGTACAGGGAATTGGGGGACCATCTCCCCACGGCGAGGCAGTTCCCCTTATAGAGCTTCAACCGGACCGTCCCGGTCACCGTCTCCTGGGTTTGCTGGACAAACGCATCGAGTGCCTGCCGGAGGGGGGAGTACCACTGACCGTAGTAGACCAGCTCGGCGTACCGCTGGCCAATGAGCTCCTTAAAGTGGAAGGTCTCCCGGTCGAGGGTGATGGATTCCAGGTCTCGATGGGCAATCGCCAGGAGCGTCCCTCCGGGAGTCTCATAGACACCCCTGCTCTTCATCCCGACGAGCCTGTTCTCCACCATGTCCACCCGCCCGACCCCATTCCTCCCGCCGATCCTGTTCAGCTCCTGCACGAGCGCCACTGGACTGAGCCGCTGGCCGTTCACGGTGACGGGGGTCCCTTTCTCAAAGCCGATCTCCACATACTCGGGGTGGTCGGGTGCTTCCTCAGGGGAAACGGTGAGGTGGAAGATCTCCCCTGGAGGCTCTACCCCGGGATCCTCTAGGATCCCCCCCTCGATGCTCAGGTGCCAGAGGTTCCGGTCCATGCTGAAGGGTTTCTCCTTTGTCACGGGAACCGGCACCCCGTGGGCCCTGGCGTACTCGATCTCTTCCTCCCGGGACCGCAGGTGCCACTCCCTCCACGGGGCGATCACCTGCAGATGCGGGGCGAGGGCTTGGTACGCTAGCTCAAACCGCACCTGGTCGTTCCCTTTCCCGGTGCATCCGTGGACCAGGGCGTCAGCGCCTTCCTGGAGGGCAACCTCCACCTGGGCCCGGGCGATGATCGGCCGCGCGAGGGCCGTCCCGAGGAGGTACCGACCCTCATAGACGGCGTTGGCGCGGAGCGCAGGGAAGATGAACCCGGTGACGAACTCCTCCTTGACGTCCACGACGTAGCACCGGCTCGCCCCACTGGCCAACGCTTTCTGCTTGATCTCCTCGAAGTCCTCCTCCTGCCCGACGTCGGCCACTACGGCGACCACCTCGCACCCGTAGTTCTCCACGAGCCAGGGGATGATCACCGAGGTATCGAGCCCACCAGAATACGCCAGCACCGCTTTCTTGATCTCCCGCATCCTTCTCACCTCGACCCTCTCCCGTCTTTGAACGCGCCTTTTGATCTCCTTCCTCTCTGACGCCTCACTGTATTTCACAGAGGACTGCCCCAAGGATCTCCACGGCTTCATCCACATCCTCCCTGGTGACGATGAGGGGAGGGACGAGGCGTAGGACCTTGGGCTGTACAGGGTTGACCAGGAGGCCCCGGGTCATGCAGGCCTCCACGACGGGAGCAGCGTCCACGGCCAGCTCGACAGCAACCATGAGGCCGATCCCGCGCACATCCAGGACCACCTGAGAACGCTCCTGGAGCTCCCGCAGGCGCCTGAGCAAGTACTCCCCCGTCGTCGCCACGTGCTCCAGGAGGCCATCCTCGAGGATGGTTCGGAGGACGGCCAGGGACGCCGCGCAGCTTAGGGGATTGCCGCCGAACGTGGATCCATGGTCCCCGGGGTGAAAGGCCGCAGCCACCGCCTCCTTGGCCAGGACCGCGCCAATGGGAACACCCCCTCCGAGCCCCTTGGCGAGGGTGATGATGTCCGGGATAACCCCGTAGTGTTCGAAGGCGAACAGTTTCCCCGTCCTCCCGATTCCCGTCTGGACCTCGTCGAGGATGAGGAGGAGACCCTCACGGTTGCACAGCGCCCGAGCGCCCTGGAGATACTCACGGGTCGCGGGGACCACCCCTCCCTCCCCCTGGATCGGCTCCAGCAGGACTGCGCACGTCGATCCGTCGACCGCCTCCTCCAGGGCCTTCAGGTCATTGAACGGGACCTCCTTGAACCCCGGCGGGAGAGGCTCGAACCCCTTCCGGTATTTCTCCTGGCCGGTCGCAGCGAGCGTAGCCAAGGTGCGCCCGTGGAAGGAGTTGGTGGCGGTAATGATCCCGTACCGTTCTGGCCCGTGATGGATCCTGGCGAACTTCCTGGCCAGCTTGATGGCCGCCTCGTTGGCCTCCGCACCGCTGTTGCAGAAGAAGGCTCTGTCGAAGGGGGAATGCTCCACCAGGAGCTTCGCAACCTCCGCCTGGGGCGGGATGTGGTAGAGGTTGGAGCAGTGGAGGAGGCGGGCCGCCTGTTCCTGGATCGCCTGAACGAGCCGCGGGTGGTTGTGCCCCAGGGAGTTGACGGCGATCCCTGCCACAAAGTCCAGGTACTCCCGGCCTTCGGCATCGCGGATGCGCACCCCGTTCCCCTCCACGAAGGCCACAGGGGCACGGCGGTAGGTCTGCATCAGGTACCGTCCCGTCCAGGCGATGACTGTCTCGGTGTCCATGGATGCCCCCTCCCTTACGGCGTGATCATCGTCCCGATCCCTGTCTCTGTGAACAGCTCCACCAGGAGGGCGTGAGGGATCTTCCCGCTTATGATGTGGGCGCTCTGGACCCCTCCCTCCAGGGCCCGCAGGCAGGCCTCCACCTTGGGGATCATCCCCTCAGAGATCACCCCTGTCGCCATCAGCCACCGCGCCTCCTCCATCCGGAGCTGGGAGACGAGTTGCGGGCTCCCCTCCCCCTTCGCGTAGACCCCTTCTACGTCCGTCAGGAGGATGAACTTGCTGGCCTCTAGGGCGACGGCCAACGCTCCCGCGGCGGTGTCGGCGTTCAAGTTGTAGCTCTCCCCATTCGGGCCAAGGCCGATGGAGGCGACAACGGGGATATACCCTTCCCGGTTGAGGACATGGAGGATGCGGGGGTCTGCTGCCTCTACCTCCCCGACGAATCCCAGCGCCTCGTTGAGCTGGCGCACCCGAAGGAGTCCTCCGTCCTTCCCGCTCAGACCCACAGCCCTGGCACCGAGGTTCGCCAGCATGCCAACGAGCGTCTTGTTCACCCGGCCTGCCAGCACCATCTCCACAACCTCCATGGTCTGCGCATCGGTCACCCGCAGGCCGTTGACGAACCGCGTCTCCCGCCCCATCGCCCTCAGCGTCCGGGTGATCTCCGGCCCGCCCCCGTGGACGAGGACGGGATGGATCCCCGCCTGCTTGAGAAGGACCAAGTCCTCAAGCACGGTGCCCGCGCCGTTATCGTCGAGGACGGAGCCGCCGTACTTCACCACCACGGTCTTCCCCCTCCAGGCGTTGACGTAACGCAACGCCGCGACGAGCTCCTGGCCAAGTTTTTCTACCTCAGCGCTGCTCTGCATACGACCTCCGTGAGGCCCACCTGGCACCGCCGCACTACGTCATATACCCGCTGTTGAGACGCACATACTCCTCGGTGAGGTCGCACGTCCACATCGTGGCTTCCCCTTCTCCGAGACCCAGGTCCACGGTGATGACGACCTCCTTGCCCTTCAACGCGCTCCCCGCTGCCTCGAATGCCCCGGGAACCCCCAGACCCCCCACCACCACGGTCTCGCCGCCGATGGAGATGGAGATGCGGTCCTCCTGGACCCTTGCCCCCGAGCGCCCGACCGCTGCCATGATCCGACCCCAGTTGGGCTCGCCGCCGTAGATGGCCGTCTTCACGAGGAGGGAAGTGGCGATGGCTTCCGCAGCCTTCCTCGCATCGGCATCGTCCGCAGCGCCTTTCACCTGCACCTCCACCAGCTTCGTTGCCCCCTCCCCGTCCCGCACCACGAGTTTGCTGAGCTCCCCAGCCACGGCATCCACCGCTGCCTGCAGACGCCCCAACCCCTCCCCCTCCTCGCGGATCAGGGAGTTGCCGGCGAGGCCGTTGGCCAGGAGGAATGCACTGTCGTTGGTGCTCGTGTCTCCATCGACGGTGATGGCATTGAAGGTCCGGTCGATGGCACGCCGGAGGCAGCTCTGAAGCACGTGGGGCTCGACTGCTGCGTCGGTGGTCATCACGCAGAGCGTGGTCGCCATGGAGGGGTGGATCATCCCTGCCCCCTTGGCCATTCCCCCTACAGTAACCACCTTCCCGTCGATCTCCACGCGGGCCGCCGCCATCTTGGGGAAGGAATCTGTGGTCATGATCGCCCTGGCCGCCTCCTCCCCGCGGGGTCCCAAAACTTTCGTGATCAACGCGATTCCTCTCCGGACTGCCTCCATGGGGAGGGGGACGCCGATGACGCCAGTGGATGCCACGAGGACGTGCTGGGGAGGGATCCCTAGGGATTCGGCCACGAGCCTGGCCATCTCCTCCGCATCGGCAAGGCCCTGATGCCCTGTGCAGGCGTTGGCGTTCCCGCTGTTGATGACGATCGCCTGGGCGTGGCCGGGGACGCGCTGCCGGCTCAGCAACACCGGAGCCGCCTTGACTTGGTTGCGCGTGAACACCCCCGCAGCGGCGGCGAGGGTCGTGGAGTAAACCAGGGCGAGGTCAAGGCTTCCTCTTTTGATCCCGCAGTTCACCCCGGCAGCGAGGAATCCCTTGGGAGTCGTCACCGTCCCCTCGATGCGTTCCACGCCGTTCATAGGTTCCCCCCTCCGGTCACGGGTACAGTCCCGGCCAGCGTAACCCCAGGTCCTCTGGGAATCCGAGCATGAGGTTCATGTTCTGGACCGCTTGGCCGCTGGCCCCCTTGACGAGGTTATCCAGCGCCGCCATGGCAATGGCGACCCTGGCCTCCCGATCCACCCGGATGGCCACGTCGCAGAAGTTCGACCCGAGCGTCGCCTTGGTCTGGGGGAGTTCCCCGGAGAGCACCCGCACGAAAGGCTCCCCTGCATAGGCCTCCGCGTAGGACCCCACCAGTTCCCCCTCCGACACATCCTCCTTCAGGGGAACGTAGGCGGTCACCAGGATCCCCCGCGTCATCGGGATGAGATGGGGGGTAAAGGTGAGGGCGACGGGCTCCCCCAGGGCGACTTCCAGCTCCTGGGCGATCTCCGGGGCGTGTCGGTGGGCGGCCACGTTGTACGGCTTGACGTTCTCGTTGACTTCGGAGAAGTGGGTCCCCAGAGAAAGTCCCCGTCCGGCCCCGGAAACACCGGATTTGGCGTCGATGACGATCCCCTGGCGCGAGGCCGCGGGGTGGCGGAGCACTGGGGAGAGCGCGATGAGGGCGGCTGTGGGGTAGCAACCAGGGTTGGCCACGAGGCGCGCGCCCCTGACGGCGGCGCGATTCAGCTCCGGGAGGCCATAGACAGCCTCCTCCAGGTAGCTGGCGCTGCGGTGGGGGATCTTGTACCAGCGCTCGTAAACCTCGGCCTTCTTCAGCCGGAAGTCCGCGCCCAGGTCGATCACCTTGGCCCCGGCCTCCAGGAGCGGGGGAACCAGGTCCATGGCTATGCCGTTGGGGAGGGCCAGGAAGACCACGTCGGAATCGGAGGCAAGGACGGAGAGGTCCAGCTCCTCCGTCCTCCTGCCGGTGAACGTCTTCAGGTTTGGAAAGAGCGCGTCCATGGGTTGCCCGGCGTGGGTATCGGCGGCCAGGTGGACGATCTCCACCTCGGGGTGGCCGGTGAGGATGCGCACCAGCTCCCCTCCTCCGTAACCAGACGCCCCGACGACGCTCACCCGTACCGACATCCCTACCACCCCGGACCGGAAAGTTGTTTATAATTATACGCACACCTGCATAAAATTGCAACCCTCCATCCCGGGGATGTTCCCGCCACAGGCAGAAGGTTGAAACTCAGCGCCGACGGATTACCGGGGAGTGCGGCGGGGCTCCAGAGAGGGACTCAGGGGCAGAGGACGATGTCCTGGGCCCAGAGGCAGTCTGCGCAGGAGGGATTGTTCCCCCAGCAGTCTGCGTTCTCCTGGGCAAACGTGCAGTTCATGCCACAGTCGACGCAGGAGGGGAAACGGAACTCCCGAACTTTCCCGCGGAAGAGCACGTACTCCTCCGAGGTCCAGATCTCCGCAAGGGACTTCTCCCCCACGTGGCCGAGGATGTAGCGGGTCACGTCTTTCCTCCGCCCATAGAGGTAGTAAGGGTATGCGTGCAGGAGGGCGTAACAGGGGGTCACCGCCCCGTCCCACCCGATGACCATGGCGTGCTCCTCCACGAACCGACAGCGCCGGCGCGCTCCCCATTTCATGCGAGGGAGCTTCATGATGCCCCACACCAGCCAGTCTCCGCTTGGCACCGGCCAGCCGCTGGGAAGCGGGAGCGGATCATCCCGGTCGTAGAGGACCTCCCCAGCCAGATCCTGCGTATGGGCGAGGAGGTTGGAGACAAGGACAAAGGAGGCCCCAAGCTCCCTCGCCAGCTCAGGCAGTTGGCCGAGCATCGGGAGGTTCCCCCGCGTGACCACGAACTCCAATCCGATGCGAGGGACCATCAAGCCCCGGTACCTTGCCAGTTCTCGCAATACCTGGAGGTTTGCCACCACGCGATCCCATCCACCGTGCAACCCGGCCCGGGCATAGGCCTCGAGGTGCAGAGGATCCACAGAGACGACAACGGTATCCACGCGGCCTGCCAGCAAGGCCTCCGCCATGCGCTCGTCGAGCAGGAGGCCGTTGGTCGTCAGGGTAATCCTGACGCCCAGTTCGGCAACCTGGGCCATCATCTCGGCGATGTGCGGATGGACGAGTGGCTCCCCGAAGCCTCCGAAGATCACCCGCTGGAGCTCAGGGAAAGCCCTTAGGTCCTGGAGGATCGCCTGGAACACCTCCCAAGACATCTCCCCGAAAGGGTCCCTCCACACCCTGCGGACGCACATGGCGCAGTCCAGGTTGCAGTGCGTGGTGGGCTCGATGTATACCCGGCGTACATCCAGGCGGGCCCGCCAGAGGACAATCCGATCTTCCAGGCGCTCCACCACGTACTCCTCTGTGCGATCCTCCCCCGGAAGCGGAGGGACCCCTCTCGATCCCCGTGGACCTCTCCCAACCACCGTCGCCTCTCCTGCCCTCTCCAAAAGGGTCAACCCGATTGCTCCCCCCATTGCGCGAGGAGCTTCTTGAGCTCCTCCACGGAGGGGACCCTGCCCGCCACCAGGACCTTCCCGTCCACGACGACGGCAGGGGTGAACCTGACCCCCAGCCGGGCAAATTCCTTGGGATCGTAGACGTGTTCGACCTCTGCGGGGAGCTTTAGGGCATAGCAAGCGTCAAGGACGTTCCTCTCCGTCGCCGCGCACCGCGGACAACCTGGACCTACGATCAAGATCTTCATCACGATCACCTCCTACCAGGAATCTGCCGGGCGCCCCCCTTCAGAGGAAGTTCCCAAAGACCCAGCCCGCAAGCGTTCCCAGGAAGACAATCGTCAGCACGTAGACGATAGCCTTCTTCACCCCAAAGACCCTTCCGATGGCCAGCCAGTTCGGTAGGCTAAGCCCCGGTCCGGTGAGGAGGAGGGCGAGGGCCGGACCCTTGCCCATCCCCAGCTTCATCAACGTATGGACGAACGGCGCCTCGGTCATGGTGGCGAAATAGCTGACCGCTCCGAGCAATGTGGCGAGGAAGGTGGCCGTGAGACCGGAGCCACCAAGGTACTGCTGAATCCAGGCCTGGGGGAGAAGCGTGCCGACCATGCCTACGAGGAAAACCCCCAGAAGGAGCAGAGGGAAGATCATCCGGACGAACCACCACGTTTCCTCCAGCCAGCGGCGGATCTCCTCCCTGGTCTTGGTGAAACCGGCGTATCCTGCCACTGCAGCCGTCGCAATCGCCCAGACCAGCACCTTGGAGCTGTAGGGACCCGAGCGCACGAGGTAGTTCGGTGCCAAGAGGGAGACCGCCACCAGCCCCAGAAGGCCGAGATCCACAGGGGCGAGGATGCGGGAAGTTGGTCCGTTCGAGGCAAGCACTGCCGACATGGCGCGACTCTCCTCCTGACGAAATGCCAGGGTCATCACCCAGCCGACGCAAAAGGCCATGAGGACGGCAGTGACCACGCGGGCGAGCACCATCGTCCCTCCCAAGATGCTCCCTGTGTAGATGAGGGCAAGCAGGTTCGAGGCCGGAGCCACCCACAGGACGATAAAGGCCGCCCCGATGCCCGCCCCGCCATAGTAAAGGCCGCTGCTCACCGGGATCACAGTACACGAGCAGGCGGCGAGGAAGAAGCTCGCAATGGTCGCCAGGGAGAACGATCTCACCTTGCTCGCCCTCACGCCGAGGTGATCCAGGATCCCCTCCCGGTTGACGAGGGTCACGATCCCTCCAGCGAGGAGGAACGCGGGAACGAGACAGGTGAGGACATGGGCCGCAATGTACTCCCGCAACGCAAGGACCCCTCCGAGCAAAACACCGGAAACTGTCACCCTCATTCCCTCCTTCCCTGTGAGAGAGGGACGCTCTCACCCGGCCTTGCGGAGTCGCTCACCCCGGGAAGCCTGCTGGATCCAGGCTTCCAGCGCATCCTGGGACGGGAGGGCATCACCAGCCCACACCAGCTCTCCGTCGATGATCAAACCCGGTGCACCCACGCCTGGCAGCAGGTATTCCACCAGGGACTCCCGTTCCACCCTGACCACCGAGGCCTTGAGGCCGAGCTTCCTTAGGGCACGGGAAACTTGGAACGCGAGCTTTTCACAGCGTACACACCCGCTCCCGAGGATGCAGATCTCCATGGCGTCCTCCTATATTCAGTTTTTGGAATACAAATGGCCCAAGAAAAAAGCCTGTTACGCGCCAACCAGAGCAACTTGACACTTCGGGCAGGGACATCCAGCGATGCGCTTTCGCACCTCCTTCGGGATTTCGACAACGTTCTCGAGCAAGCCAAGGAGTTCCCGGACGCGCGGATCGGTAATCCGGTAATAGATGTTCAAGCCATCCCTGCGGTCCAGAACGAGGCCCGCGCGCCGCAGGATGGCGAGTTGCTGGGAGACATACGCTTGGCGCAAGCCCAGCATCGCTGTGAGGTGGCAGACGCACTCCTCCCCCTCCGCGAGAGCGCTGAGGATCTGCAACCGGACAGGGTGGCCGAGGACTTTCAGCACCTGAGGCTTTAGACGTTTCCACCGGATCCTCTGGCGGTTCATTCCATATATGGAATATAGCATAGACTCGCAGGGAATGCAACCTTCTCTTCTGAGGGTGGCCGTCACTTGGAAGCCGGTGCCTCGGCCTGTGTCTGGCGGGTGAACCAATGGACGGCGAAGACACCCCCGAAGGCGCCAATGGCGAGCAGGTCAAGGGTCGTGGAGGGATAGACCAGCAGCAGCCCCGCGAGGAGGAGGACAGCCCGCTCCACCCAGTTCGTCGGGCGCAGGAGCCATCCGTTCACACTCGCGCTGATGGCCACGAGCCCGAGGACCGCCGTAATCGAAACCTTGAGGACGACCTGCCAGGGCGCCTGCAGCAGGAGGCCCATGCCGTCAGGGTGGACAGTGAACATGAATGGGACGACGAAGGCGGGCAGGGTGTACTTCCAGGCCATGAGCATGGTGCGGAAGGTATTCCCCCCAGTCAGCGCCGAGGCCGCGAGGGGGCTGAGCCCGACGGGCGGGGAGACTTCGGAGAGGATGGCGTAGTAGAAGATGAACATGTGGGCGGCGAGCTCGTTCACCCCAAGCTGGATCAGGGCCGGAGCGATGATCGCAGCCGCGATGATGTAGGTGGCCGTGATAGGGAGCGCAAGCCCCAGAATCCAAAGGGCGATCCCCGAGTAGATCAGGGTCAGCAGCAGGTTCCCGCCAGCGAGGTCCACGATGATCCCCGAGAGCTTCAGCCCGAGGCCCGTGAGCGTGATCACCCCCACGATGATCCCTGCAACGGCACAGGTGACCGCCACGCTGAGCACCTGTTTGGTCCCGTTGGCCAGCGCGGCGACGAGCTTCGAGGGGACGAGCGCCGTCTCCCTGCGCAGGTAGGAGGTGAGCCAGGCGATGACCGTGGACCAGAACACCGCAGCAATGGCCGTGAACCCGCGCACCATGAACAGCGGGATCATCACCAGGGAGGTGAGGAGATACCAGTATCGCCTTATCAGGAGCCAAGGGTCCTCGGCTTGGATCTCCACCTTCCGGAGCTGGAAGCGCCGGGCATCCAGTTCGATCATCAGGAAGATGGTCAGGTAGTACAGCAGCGTGGGGATGGTTGCTAGGATCAACACCTTCAAGTACGAGATCTTCAGGATCTCCGCGATGATGAAGGCGGCCGCACCGAGGATCGGGGGGGAGATCACGGCGCCGATACCTCCCGCAGACAAGAGCCCTCCGGCGGACTCCCGATCGTACCCTGCCCGCTTCAGCAGGGGGTAAGCGATGGCACCCACGGTCACGGTGGTGGCCACTCCGCTCCCCGAAGGCCCCCCGAGGAGGAAGGAGGCGATGGTGACAGCCTGGCCTGCTCCGGTGCGGCGCCCCCGGACAAGGGCGAAGGCCAGGTCCACGAAGAACTTCCCTGCTCCTGACTGCTCCAGGAAGGAACCATAGATGGTGAACAGGACGATGAACGTCGAGGCGACATCGAGCGGGACCCCGAAGATCCCCTCCAGCCCAACGTAGAGGTGGCCGATGATCCGGGCGATGTCATAGCCACGGTGCGTCCAGGGTTCGGGGAGGAGATACCCGAACAGGGCATAGAGCAGGAAGGCGACGGAGAGGAGGACCAGGGTCCACCCTGTCGTCCGGCGCGTGGCCTCCAGCACGGCGAGGATCGTGAGGATCCCGAACAGGATGTCCCACTGGTTGGGGATCACCTGGCGGTAGACGAACTGTTCGAAGTCCCAGAAGATCCACCCCAGCCCAGCAACCGCCATTGCGATGAACAGGAGGTCGATGGGATGGACCTTCCTGCGCGCTCCCTTCCACCCGGGGTACAGGAGGAACGTCAGGACCAGGACGAGGAGGAGGAAGCGCGTACGGTGGATCTGCTGGATGATCGGGAACCGCGCCGCCCAAAGCGCATACAGGGAGGTGAACACCGCCAGCCCTGTGACAACCCACCCGACTGGGCCCCCAAGCTTGCGCGTCGCCCCCTCAAACTTCTCAATGAGCTCCTCGATCTCTTCCTCGGTCCTCGGAACCCGCTCTTCTTCCTTCGAAGGCTCAGCCATCTAGAACGCCCCCACTTCCCAGGTCTCGCAGCGTACGCTTCCCCCAGGATCTCGCTCTTGGAGGGAATGGCAGGGGTTTTGGGTCAGGAGACGCACCAGGAACCACAGCAGAGAGCGCTTGGAGAGCCGAATCCGGATGAGGTGCCCCTCGCGCCCTTCCCCCGGCAGGGAGAGCTCCCTCCCCCGCACGATCAAGGTCCTCCCCCCTAACTGGGTCGCCCGTACGTATAGCTCTCTCACGGCAAGGTCCAGGCCCGTTACGCGAAATCGGCCGTCCATGCGGACCACCTTTCCCGCGAACTGGTAGTACTCGAGGGCCGCTTCCCGTTCTGCCTCCACCTCCTCGAGAACAAGACGATCGCCCCGCACGCGCAGGACCTCCCAGACGAGCCCGCCGTACAGGGAGTGCCTGTAGCGAAGGGTGACGGCCTCCCCCTCCCTGATCACGGTCATGAGGAGATCCCGCTGCGCGTCCGCATCCTCCACTTCCAGGACGCGCTCCATGCGCACGGCTCCCGCGAGCGCTGCGGAGATGCCCACGGCGAGGACGAGGAGTCCCCCTCTCCTCCACGCTCGTGCAATCCCCGAGGGGCGGCCCTCAGAACCCCGGGACAGCCTTCTCCCGGTAATAGCGCACCGCACCTGGGTGGAAGGGGATGGGCGTCCTCCCGGTGATGCGGAGCAGGGAGATATTCTGGGCCTCCTTGTGGACGGCCACGAGGTCCTGCTTCCGCTCGAAGATCAACTTCACGATCGCGTAGGCGAGGTCCTCTGGGAAGTCCTTGTGGACCACGAGGAGGTTCGCCACACCCACCACAGGGACATCCTGTTCCAGCCCAGGGTAGGCGATCTTCCGGATCACGATCCGGAAGTACAGGGGCCCGTACTCCTTGCGCAGGGCCTCCACGACGGTATCGAGGGGGATCAGCTTCATGCGGATCCCCGGGGTCGAGGCGAGGTCCAGGACAGCTGGAGTGGGAATCCCCCCGCTCCAGAAGAAGGCATCGATCTTGCGGTCCTTCAGAGCATCCGCCGAGGGGGCCACCCCCAGCCGCTCCTTCCGGATGTCCTTGTCGGGATCGATCCCAGCAGCCCGCAGGATGCGGAGCGCGGTCACTTCGGTCCCACTCCCCGGGGACCCCACCGATACGCGCTTCCCCTTGAGGTCCGCGAGGGTATTGATCCCTGTCCCCTCAATGGTAACGAGGTGGTTATAGTTATCGTAGACGGGCACGAGCACGCGGATGGGGATCGGATTCCCCTTGAAGTCCGCCTGGCCCTTATAGGCGTCGTAGGCAGTGTCGTTGAGCGTTAAGGCGATGTCGGCCCGCTTCGCTCCAATGAGGCGCATGTTGTCCACCGATGCCGACGTCACCTCCGCCGTCGCCTGAACGCCAGGGATATGCTGGGAGATCAGCCGCGCGAGACCTCCCCCGAGGACGAAGTAGACGCCTCCCGTTCCCCCGGTGGCAATGGAGATCCGCCGTACGGTGGGTGCCGGAGAGGCGGGGATCCCGAGCAGGGAAGCCACGGTGAGGGCGAGGACGACCGTGACCACGAACCGGCGCATGCGCATTCTCTCCCTCCTCTAGATGGCTGGATTGGCACTCCGCGTAGGAAGACCTTCTTCTTCACTCCCTAGGGGGTATCCTCCAGGGCGATCTCAATCCGCTTGTTCAAACGTCCCTTGCTCTTATAATCCACGATGCGGATCCGGCCCACCTCCCGCGTGTTGGCCACATGCGTCCCACCGTCGGCCTGTAGGTCCAGCCCCACGATCTCCACCACCCGCACCTGCTGGATCCCTTCGGGCAGGAGGTTGACCCGCGTGCGGATCAGGTCGGGGATGGCGAAGGCCTCCTCACGGGGGAGGATGCGGACCCGCACAGGCCTGGCCTCAGCGACCTCGATATTGATCTTCTCCTCGATCTCCCGCACGAGTTCCTGACGCATGGTTTCGAACTCGAAGTCCATCCTGCCGCGCAGGGGCTCCATGTTCCCCCCCGTGACGCGGGCACCGTAATCGCGCCAGATGACCCCGCAGAGGATGTGCATCGCCGTGTGGGTCCGCATGAGGGCATAGCGCCGCTCCCAGTCGAGCTGGCCAGATACGGTGATCCCCAGGGGAGGGGGCTCCCCGGCTACCTCGTGCCAGATCTCCTCCCCCTCCCTATGGGCAGTGAGGACCTCCCACCTCCTCCCCCCTGCCGAGAGGAACCCCCGATCGGGAGGCTGGCCGCCACCCCCTGGGTAAAAGGCGGTCCGGTCCAGGGCCACGGCGTTGGCCTCCACGGCAATGACCCGGCCCTCGAACTCCCGGACGTACGCATCCGTTTGGAACAACCACTCTCCCATAGATGATGCGGCTCGCCAGGAGGCTCGCCCTCCCAGCCAGGAGGCTCGCCCTCCCAGCGAGGAGGCTCGCCCTCCCGTACGGATCGCTTGACGTCCCGGTGCTCAGCACACCGGGTACTTCCCCTCGGCGAGCTCCCGGGTCAGCTGCTTGATGTTCGCCAACTCCCGGTCGAGGACCTCCCGCGCCTGGCGGATCACCCTGCTCTTTCGCACTCCCTTCTCCAGGATGAGCTGGCAGGCTGCGATCTTGGGCTGGTCAATGGGCTCCCCGATCTGGCTGCACATCCACACGTACACCTCCCGGATGCCCGGGACCTCGGCGTAGATCTTGTTGGCTGCCTGGTGGGTGAGGATCGTGTAGATCTTCCCCACGTGAGAGACCGGGTTCTTCCCCGCTGCGGCCTCTGTCCCCATGGGCCGGTTCAGGGCGATTACCCCGTTCACCCGGTTCCCCCGACCGATCTGTCCGCTATCCCCGCTCTCCGCCGAGGTCCCCAGCACAGAGAGGTACATCCCTCCAAGCCCCCTCCCGGGCTGGTCGAGGTGGTTCAAGGAGAAGGAGATCCGCTCGAACGTTGTTCGGTTGCGGATGTATTCCTCAATCGCCTCCTGCATCTCCCTCTTGCGCCGGAAGTACGTCGCCTCGCTGTCAATGAACCGGTCCACGAATGCCACGGCAATGGTCAGGTGTAGCTCCCGCCCTTTCCGGAACCCCATCACCTTGACATCCTCGCCGGCCTCAGGGAATCGCGCCTTGAAGCTTGGAGAGTTGATGTACCGCTCGACCTCCAGGACGAGGGTTTCGGTCTCGGTCAGAGGGGCATAGCCCACGGCGGCCGAGGTATCGTTGGCAACGATGACCTCCCGCCGGAAGATATCGACGAGCTCAGGGGAGCCGGGCTTGATCTCGACCTGGTAGGTCACGTGCGCTTCCGGGTCCACAAACCGGAGGTTCTGGCGGATCCACGCCTTGGCCGTGTTGATGGCGATCTCTGGGACGGGGATCTCCACATCGTCGGCGAGGTACGTCGCCCGATCCCCGAAGATCAACCGCATGGGCTGCTTGATCACGCCGCCTCCGAGGCGGATCTCGCTCTCCCCAGCGACGAGCAGAGCCTTGTCGATATTGTGGTGGAGGATGGTCCCGGTACGCTTGAGGTACTCCTGGCTCAACGCGATGGAGACTCGCTCCATAATGGCGTCACAGATCGAATCGGGGTGACCGACACCCTTGCGCTCGACCAGCTCCACCTCGTGCTCAGATACGGGGAGGCCCGGCAGGGTCTCCACGACGATGTTGCGCATCCCCCTCCCTCCTCGGCCAGGTGTCCTGGCGAATTCTCGCCATGGGGATTCGACACGGCCCTCCTTTCTCCTTTTCTCAGAAGCGCCGCCTACGGGCAAAGGAGCGCGCCAGGACGAAGCCTGCGAGGAACCCGCCGATGTGCGCCCACCAAGCCACGGACGACATCGTCCCGACCCCGAAGCTGGCCAGGCCGCTGGCGAACTGGAGGAGGAACCAGAAGGGGAGGTACACGACCGCTGGGATCTCCACGAGCTGGAAGAAGAAGCCGATAGGGACGAAGGAGACGATCCGGGCACGTGGGAAAAGGTAGAGGTACCCCCCAAGGACCCCGGCGATGGCCCCGCTTGCCCCAATGACCGGGACTATAGAAGCGGGGTTTGTCAGGACATGCGCGATCCCTCCTGCGATCCCGCTGACGATGTAGAAGAGGAGGAACCGGCCATGGCCCATGGCATCCTCCACATTATCGCCGAAAACCCAGAGGTAGAGCATGTTCCCGAGGAGGTGAACCCACCCCCCATGCAGGAACATCGAAGTGAGGAAGGTCCACGACGCAGCGAAGCCCCCCGGATGCGGGATCAGCCCCCGCACGACCGCAGGGGTGAGGCCATACGTGGCCACGAAGGCCTCAAGCTCCCTGACCGTGGGGAGGGAGGCCATGTAGAGGAAGATCAGGGTGTTGGCGGCGATGAGGAGATACATCACCACCGGGCGCGACCTGGAGGGGTTGATATCGCGCAGCGGGATCAACGGGGGTTACTCCTCCCACCGGACCTCCTCGATCCCGTCTACCCCTCCGAGGTCCATGAGGATCTGGTCCCGGTTCGCTCGCTGGGGCAGGCGGACAGCGAGGGTGAGTCCCACCTTCTCGTTGGTCATGTGGGTGATCTGGACATCCTCAATGTTCACGTTGTAGGCGCCCAGGAGCGTCCCGATACGCCCGAGCTGGCCAGGGCGATCGCGGATCACTAAGCTCAGAACGTTCAGCCCCCTCCGCGGCATGCGGACCTCCAACCGCTTCAGGAGCATCAGGACTACGACCACGAGCCCCGTCCCCAGGATCGCGGCGAAGTAGAACCCGATCCCCACGGCCATGCCGATGGCCGCAACCGTCCACAGGCTCGCAGCAGTTGTGAGGCCCTGGACTGTCGTCCCGGTCCGCCAGATCGTCCCGGCACCGAGGAACCCGATCCCCACCACGACATTGGCGGCGACGCGGGAGGGATCCACATTGGGACCGAAGAAGCCTTGCGTCGAGAGCAGCGTGAACAGCGCTGCTCCCAGGCACACCAGGATATGGGTGCGGAACCCCGCGGGCTTCTCCACAGTCTGGCGTTCCATCCCGATGGCGCCGCCCAGGACCACGGCCAGCCCTAACCGGACCGCAACCTCCCACCATGTCATCATGGTACCCGTGCAACCGCTCCCTCCCTTTCCCGTTCTCGGACCAAAGCTTCGACCTGTTCCATGAGCGCATCCACGAGTTGGTCCTCTGGAAGGCTCGCGATGATCTCCCCCTTCCGGAAGATCAACCCCTTCCCCCTCCCGCAGGCGATCCCAAGGTCGGCCATGCGGGCCTCCCCTGGTCCGTTCACGGCGCATCCCATCACCGCCACCTTGATGGGTGTGCGGATCTGCTTGAGCCGCTGCTCCACCTCGCTGGCGATGCGCAGGATGTCCACCTCCGCCCGGCCACAGGAGGGGCAGGCGATGAGCTGGACCCCCCGCGTCCGCAGCCCGAGGCTCTTGAGGATCTCGTAGGCCACGCGGACCTCTTCCACTGGGTCAGCGGCCAGGGAGACGCGGATGGTATCCCCGATCCCCTGGGCCAGGATCGCCCCGATCCCCACGCTCGACTTAATGGAACCCGCCCAGGCGGTCCCCGCCTCGGTGATCCCCACGTGGAGGGGGTAGTCGCAGCGCTCGCTGATCATCTGGTAGGCTTCGATGGCCATGGGGACTTCAGAGGCCTTGACGGAGATGACGATGTCATGGAAATCCAAGTCCTCCAGGATGTGGACCTGCTCCAGGGCGCTCTCCACCAGAGCCTCCGCGCAGGGAGCGCCGAACCTTCGCAGGATGGCCTTGGACAGGGAACCGACGTTGGCCCCGACGCGGATGGGGATCCCTCGCTCCTTGGCAGCACGAGCGACCGCCCGCACCCGATCCGGACTCCCGATGTTCCCCGGGTTGATCCGGAGTTTGTCCACCCCTGCCTCGATGGCCTGGAGGGCCAGGCGGTGGTCGAAATGGATGTCTGCGACAATGGGTACAGGGCTCCTCGCCTTGATCTCCCGCAACGCCAGAGCTGCCGCCTCGTCTGGGACTGCCACCCGCACGATCTCACAGCCCTCGGCCGCGAGCCCGTAGATCTGGACCAGGGTCGCCTCCACATCGCGGGTATCCGTTGTGGTCATGGACTGGACCGAGATGGGAGCGCCTCCCCCGATCTCCACGTTCCCTACCTTCACCTTGCGCGTGAACCTGCGCTGCACCACACGCCTCCCAGAAGCCGTACCTCCCTCTTTGCCCCTCCATTGTGGGGCGCGGGGCCCAGGATTGTCAAGTGGAGGGGAGACGCCTTACAACCTCCCGATGTCCCGGACGGTGAGGGCGAACAGGAGGAGGAGGATGAGCATGAACCCCACGAGGTGGATATACCCTTCCCGCCGTGGATCTATCGGCCGCCTGCGGATCGCCTCGACGGTCAGGAACGCGAGGCGGCCCCCGTCGAGCGCCGGAAACGGGAGGAGGTTGAAGACCCCGATCATGATGCTGAGGAAGGCTGCGGTATACAGGAAAGTCTCGAACCCTGCCTGGGCTGCCTCCCCCAGGAAGCTCACCGCCGCCACGGGGCCTGCGAGCTGCTCCAGAACCCTCCCCTCCCGGAAGAGTCCGACGACGGCCGAGAGCAGGACCATGATGTACCGCCCCGTGGAGAGGAGGCCCCAATACATTCCGCGCAGGGGGTCGAGGCGGCCCCGCAAGGGCTCAGGGGAGAACCCGATGAGCCCCACGCCCCTCCGCTCATCGAGGCGGGGGGTGACCTTCACCCGGAGCTCCTCCTCACCCCGCCGGATGGTCAGGAGGAGGGGGACGCCGGGGCTCCGGTGGATGGTCTCGACAACCTCCTCTCCACTTGTTACCTGCTTCCCGTTGATCGCCACAATGGCGTCCCCCGGGCGGAGACCTACCTGTTCGGCAGGGTATCCCGGGACGAGCTGTCCGATCCTGTTGCTCACGCCCACAGGGATCCCCACGGTCACGGAGATCAGGGTGAAGAGGAGCGCGGCGAGGAAGAGGTTCATCCCTGGACCGGCGAGGACCACAAGGGCGCGCTGCCAAAGGGGTTTCCTGCGGAAGCTCCCCTCCTCTTCGGCGGTGTCCAGATCCTCCCCGGCCATGCGCACGTAGCCGCCAAAGGGGATGAGGTTGATGGCGTACGTCGTCTCCCCCCGGCGGAAGGAGGCGATGGAGGGGCCGAAACCAATGGCGAAGGTATAGACGGTAATCCCCGCGCGCTTGGCCACGAGGAAATGGCCCAGCTCGTGGACCATGATCATCAGACCGAACGCCAGGATCGCCCACAGGATCGTTGACATTGGGATCTCACCGTCCGATCGGTTCCACGGCGGAAAGGACCTGCTCCCTCGCCCACCGGTCTACGGCCAGAACCGTGTCCAGGTCGGGATCGGCGACGGGGATGTGCTTGTCCATCGTCGACCGGATGCACCTGGGGATGTCCAGGAACCCAATGCGCCCGGCCAGGAAGAGTTCCACTGCGACCTCGTTGCTCGCATTCAAGACGGCGGGCATGGTCCCCCCTGCCTGGAGGGCCTCGTAGGCATATCCCAGGCACGGGAACTGGTGAGGGTTGGGCTCCTCAAAGGTGACGGTGACCCTCCCCCAGTCGATCTCCTCGAGCCCCGTGGCCAATCGCTCCGGGAAGGTCAGGGCGTACTGGATGGGGATGCGCATATCCGAAACTGCGATCTGTGCTTTGATGGACCCGTCCACGAACTCCACCATGGAGTGGATCAGGCTCTGGGGGTGGATCACCACCTTGATGCGGTCCGCCGCGACCCCGAAGAGCCAGTGTGCCTCGATCACCTCCAGCCCCTTGTTCATGAGGGTGGCGGAGTCCACCGTGACCTTCCTCCCCATGGTCCAAGTGGGATGGAGCAACGCCTCCTCCGGCGTGACGCGGGCCAGTTCCTCGACGGGCCTGCGCAGGAAGGGACCACCTGAAGCGGTAAGGATGAGCCTCTTGACCGCCCGGGGATCCTCCCCTGCCAGGCACTGGAAGATGGCACTGTGTTCGCTGTCCACGGGGAGGATACGGCATCCCCTCCTCTTCGCCTCGGCCGTGACCAGATGTCCCGCAGCCACCAGTGTCTCCTTGTTGGCCAGGGCGATGTCTTTCCCCCTCCGCAATGCCTCCAGGGTCGGTTTCAGGCCGGAGATCCCCACGGTTGCCACGACCACGACATCGGCCTCGTCGAGCCCTGCAAGGGTGAGGAGCCCTTCCTCCCCCGCGTATACCTCCACATCCAAACCACGGAGGAGCTCCCGGAGGATCCCCTCCTTCTCCCGCTCGGCCACCGCCACCGCCAGAGGCCTGACCCTCCGCGCCTGCTGGGCCAGGAGTTCTACGTTGTTCCGGGTGGCGAGGCCTACGGCGCGCAGGTGACCGGGGAGCCTCTCGATGACCTCTACGGCTGCCCGCCCAATCGAGCCCGTTGAACCCAACACGACGACCCTGCGCATGCGAAGCGGTCCCTGCCTCACCGGATTCCCAGGATCACGAGGATAATATACCCCACCGGGGCAGCGAAGAAAAGGGCATCGAACCTGTCGAGCACACCCCCGTGGCCGGGCAGAAGGCCTCCGCTGTCCTTAACCCCGGCGGAGCGTTTGAACGCCGATTCGACAAGGTCCCCAAGCTGCCCCGCAAGGCTACAGCTCGCCCCCAGGGCCAGGGAGACTCCCAGCGGGAGGCCCAGGAGCCAGCCAAGCGCAGCCGCCCCCCCAATGCCCCCGGCGAGTCCTGCAGCTGCACCCTCCCAGCTCTTCTTGGGACTGATGCGAGGGGAGAGGGGATGGCGCCCCAGGGCAAGGCCTACGAAATACGCCACCGCATCCGTGCTCCACACGGAGGCAAGGAGGAGGAGGGTGAAGGACCTCCCCTGGGGGAGGCTGCGGATCCAGATGAGGAAGCTCAGGAGGAAGCCCACGTACAGGATCCCCAAGATGGTCACCGCGGCATCGACCACGCCCTCCCGTCGGTTGCCCTGGAGGGGCCAGGCGAGGAGGACCGCCACAAGGATGGCGGCCAACCCCGGGAGAAGCCAGGATCCCATCCCCAGGTGCGCAGCGATGAGGAAGAAGGCTGCGCCCGCCCCCTCCAGCGCTGTGATGGGACGGAATCCCCATCCCCTGCTCAGGTTGTCGAACTCCCCGATCCCCACGGCGGCCAGGAGAGCCACCAGGAAGAGGAGAAAGCTGCCCCCCCACCATACTGCCCCCACGACGATGGGGAGACCGACAGCGGCGGTGAGGACGCGGGGCCAGAGCTTAGGGAACTGTTGGGAGTCCATTCCGCGCGGATTTCACCGTCAACATCTTGAGGGGAGCCTCAACTCCCCTGAAGGTGCACGCCGAGCCCCCCGAAGCGCCGCTGGCGCCTCTGGTACTCGTAGATCGCCTGGAAGAGGTGGTGCTTGCGGAAGTCAGGCCAGTAGACGTCACAGAAATACAGCTCCGTATAGGCGATCTGCCAGAGGAGGAAGTTGCTCAACCGGATCTCCCCTCCCGTGCGGATGAGCAGATCGGGATCCGGTAGCCCGGCGGTGCAGAGGTAATCCCGGAAGAGATCCTCGTCGATGGCCTCCCAGGAGAGCCGGTTCGCCTGGACCTCGCGAGCGATCCGCTTCGCTGCGAGCACGATATCCCTCCGCCCCCCGTAGTTCAGGGCGAGGTTGAGGATGAGCTCCTTGTTCTCCCGCGTGAGGTCCACGGCGCGCCTGAGTTCCTCCTGGATCTCCGGGGGCATGGCGTCGAGGTCCCCACTCACCTTGAAGCCGATCTTATTGCGGACGAGGGTGTCCACCTCCTCGCGGAGAGCCTCGCGGAGGAGCTCCATGAGCGCCTCGACTTCATCCGGGGGACGGCGCCAGTTCTCCGTGGAGAAAGCGAAGAGGGTCAGGATCTTGACCCCGCAATCACGGCAACCCTCCAGCGTCTGCCGGATGGCCTCCTTCCCCGCCCGGTGCCCGGCGACGCGGGGCAAGCCCCTCTCCCTCGCCCAGCGGCCGTTCCCATCCATGATGATGGCCACGTGCGTGGGGATCCGCGTAGGATCGAGCAAGGGGAGGAGGTCTCCCTCGGGAGCATCTGTCACCTTCCCTGCCCTATCCATCCGGAGGAGCCTCCTCCGCACGCGGGCCTCCCTTCGCCCTCGCCTCCACGTAGCGCTCCCGGGTCACGATGAGCTCGACGCTCCTCGCACCAACCACCCTCTGCCGGACCACCCGGAGCTCTCCAGCGAGCTCCACCCGGCGGCGAGGGAAGGTCTCCACGATGCGGTCGATGGCGACGCCTTCCTCCGCCAGCGCTGCCTCCGCCTCTTTGAGCGGATACCCCAGGACATCACGCATGCGAGCTCCGTTCAACCCTCCAGGATCTCCTGTTCCTTCTTCGAGAGGTGGCGCTCGATCTCCTGGATGTGCTGGTCAGTGAGCTTCTGGAGCTCTTCGAGCGCGCGGCGCGCTTCATCCTCAGAGATCTCCCCTTCGTCCTCCAGGTTCTCGATCATCTCCTTGGCTTCCCGGCGGATGTTCCGGATCGCCACCCTGCCGTCCTCGGCGTGCTTCCGGGCGACCCGGACGAGCTCCTTCCTCCGCTCCTCGGTGAGGGGCGGGATGGGGATGCGGATCACTGTGCCGTCAGAGGAAGGGACGAGGCCGAGATCGCTCTTCAGGATCGCGCGCTCCACGTCCTTGATGATGCGCTTGTCCCACGGCTGCACCACCAGGAGACGGGGCTCCGGGACGGAGATCGTAGCGAGTTGGGGGATGGGCGTGGGAACCCCGTAGTACTCCACGGTGATCCGCTCCAGCAGTGCAGGGGTGGCCCGTCCTGTCCGGATCGCGGAGAACTCCCGCCGGGTCGCCTCGACGGCTTTCTGCATGCGCTCTTTAGCGTCTCTGAGCACCTCCTGAATCACCGCTGCTCCCCCCCACGAGCGTACCGACTTCCTCCCCCAGGATGACTTTCGTGATGTTCCCAGGATGGACCAAATCGAACACATGGATGGGCATGTTGTTGTCCTTGCACAGGGCGACGGCGGTTGCGTCCATCACCTTGAGGCCCTTGTTCAACACCTCCATGTAGTCCAGCTCCTTGAACATCACCGCGTCGGGGCTCTGGCGGGGGTCCTTGTCGTAGACCCCGCTTACCCCACGCTTCGCCATCAACAGCGCATCCGCCTCGATCTCGATCGCCCGCAGCGCCGCAGCGGTATCGGTGGTGAAGTACGGACTCCCTGTTCCCCCCGCGAAGATCACCACCCTGCCCTTCTCCAGGTGGCGGATCGCACGCCGCCGGATGTACGGCTCGGCGATCTGGTGCATCTCGATGGCCGTCTGGACCCTGGTCACCAGCCCTTCCTTCTCCATGAAGTCCTGCAGGGCAAGGGCGTTGATGACCGTTGCCAGGAGCCCCATATAGTCGGCGGTGACCCTGTCCACCCCGATGCGCTCAGAGACCTGTGCCCCGCGGATGATGTTCCCACCGCCCACCACGATGGCAACCTGGACCCCGCGCTCGGTCACCTCCCGAACCTCCCGGGAGACGAGGCGGAGGACCTGGGGGTCCAGCCCCCATCCTCCCTCCCCGGCGAGGGCCTCCCCGCTCAGCTTGAGGAGGACCCGCCGGTATTTCACCGCGGCCATACTCTCACCTTCCTCACCCATCCCCTCACGGTTCCCCGAGCTTGAACCGTGCAAACCTCCGCACGAGGATGTTCTCCCCAACCTTCGCGACGGCTTCCGCGATGACCTCCTGGACCCTCCTGCTCTCATCGCGGATGAACGGCTGCTCGAGGAGGCAATTCTCCCTCACCCAGCGCTCCCACATGGCCTCCGCCACCGCCTCATCCCCCTTGGCCTCGATGCGGAAGAGACGGCGCTGTTCCTCCTCCACCTCGGGCGGGATCTCCTCCCGCGAGATATACCTCGGTGCGGAGGCGGCGATCTGCATGGCAAGGTCATGCGCCAGCCGCTTGAAGTCCTCGGTCCTGCTCACGAAGTCCGTCTCGCAGTTGACTTCCACGAGGACTCCCAGCCTGCCTCCCTGGTGGATGTACGCCTCAATGAGCCCTTCCCTCGCCTCTCGGGTCGCCTTCTTCTGGGCAGTCACCAGTCCCTTGGCGCGCAGGAGCTCCACCGCCTTCTGGAGATCGCCCCCGGACTCCACGAGAGCGTTGCGGCAATCCAGGACTCCCGCTCCCGTCAGTGCCCGTAGCTCCCTCACAAGCGCTGCTGGTACGTCCATCGATTCGCTCAGACCTCCTCTGCGAACTCTTCCACGAGCTCCTCCCACGGCTCCTCTTCTTCCTCCTCGGGGACCTCCTCCACGGCCGCGGGGACCTCCTCCGCAAGCTCTACTTCTACCTTCTCCTCTTCGGCCTCCTCAGCCACGACCTCGAGCTTCTTCCGCTCCTCCAGGCCCTCCAAGACGGCATTGGCGATGTGGCTCGTCACAAGCCTCACCGCCCGGATGGCGTCGTCGTTCCCGGGGATGGGATAGTCCACCTCGTCGGGGTCACAGTTGGTGTCTACGAGAGCCACGATGGGGATCCCCAGTTTCCTGGCCTCGGCAACGGCGATGTGCTCCTTCCTCGTATCCACGATGTAGACCACGGAAGGGAGTTTGGTCATCCCGACGATGCCGCTCAGGAACCTCTCCAGCTTGGCCATCTCCTCCATGAGGTGGGTCTGCTCCTTCTTGGGGAGGACGTCGAGATGCCCCCTCAGCTTCAAGTCTTGGAGCTCCTTCAGCCTCTCCACCCGCTGGCGGATCATGGGGAAGTTGGTGAGCGTCCCGCCAAGCCACCGCTGGTTCACATAGTACATGTGGCAGCGGGTCGCCTCCTCCCGGATGGCGTCCTGAGCCTGTTTCTTGGTGCCCACGAAGAGGACCGTCCCCCCGTTGGCCACCGTATCCCGGACGAACCGGTAGGCTTCCTCGAGGAGGGGAACGGTCTTCTGGAGGTCGATGATATGGATCCCGTTCCGTTCTGTATAGATATACCGCGCCATCTTCGGGTTCCACCGCCGGGTCTGATGGCCGAAGTGGACCCCTGCCTCCAAGAGTTGCTTCATCGTAATCGCTGCCAACTCCTAGCCTCCCTTCCGGGCCTTTGGCCCATGGTTTTTCCCTCCGCGCACCTCATCCCCGGCCGGGACCTCCCAAAAGAAGGCACCGCCGGCCGAGTCCATGGCGTGTGTGGTGAGAGCGCCCCACCCCTTCCGACCTGTGAGGCGCTCTGGACGTAACCCGTGAAAGTATAACACAAGGGGGATAACCCCAACAAGGCTAAGAGCACCCATAAAACGCTTCGCGTTTTGTGGGGGCCCTTGCCCGGTCTGTCCGGTTCTGTTAGGCGCTCTCAGTCACCCCGACACGGGGGAGCCGTAGGAGCTACAGTGAGCATGAATCCTGACCATTTCCTTCGCTATCGTCTGAGGCGCAAGTGCCCCAGCTCCTCGGTGAGCTGCGGGTTCAAGATCCTGATGTAGGTCCCTTTCATCCCAAGGGAGCGTGCCTCGATCAGTTGCGCACTCTCCAGCTTGCGCAAGGCGTTCACGATGACTGAGCGTGTGATCCCTGCCCGGTCGGCCACGCGGCTGGCCACCACGATCCCCTCCTCCCCGGGAAGCTCGGAGAGGACTTGCGCCACGGCTTCGCGTTCGGAGAAAGAGAGGGAGCCGAGGGCGGTCTTCACGGCCTCCCGGGATCTCGCCTCGTCCTCCCGACCTGCGCGGGCGAGGGCCAGGATCACCGCGGCGTATTCGGCCAGGAGGCGGTCCTTCTCTTCAAACCGTCCTCCCTGCCGGAGGATGAGGAGCGTTCCCATGCGTTCCCTCCCGGTATGGGCAGGGGCGATGAGTGCGAGGGGCGGCCACGACTCCTCGAGTACGAGGGAGCGGAGGAAATCAACCCTGGCGCTGACTTCCACCTCCGCCACGGCCGAAAGGCCCTCAACCGCCTCAGGTGGGAGCACCCGCCCCTCCTGCCACTCCGCCCGGAGGAGATCCCCCGAAGGGGATCGGGCGAGGATCTCGCCGGTAGAGGAGACCATGAGGACGGCACCGGATGTGGCCTGGGCCAGCGTCTCCGCAATGGCCCGGAGGTTCACACCGGTCCCTGGAGAGGCATCCACGAAGCGGGGCCTCTGGTGTTTCTCCTGCACTCCCTGCATCTCTCCTCACCCCTCCCAGCGTTCGTGTCCCCCTGTCACAGGATGTACCTCGTCAGATCCCGGTCCTGGAGGATCCCCTCCAGGCGGCCCCGCACGTATGCGGCATCGATCACCACCTTGCGGGGAACGTCCGGGGCCTTGAAGGAGATCTCCTCCATCACCTTCTCCATCACCGTGTGGAGCCGCCTCGCCCCGATATCCTCGCTCTGCTCGTTGATCGCCGCGGCGATCCGTGCGATCTCCCGGATGCCGTCGTCGGTGAAGGTAACCTCCACCCCCTCTGTGGCGAGGAGGGCGGCATACTGCTTGGTTAACGCGTTCTCGGGCTCCACCAGGATGCGCACGAAATCCTCCTCCGTGAGGGGGTGGAGCTCCACCCGGATGGGCAGGCGCCCCTGGAGCTCGGGGATAAGGTCAGAGGGCTTCGTGGTGTGGAACGCCCCCGCGGCGATAAACAGGATATGGTCGGTGCGTACCGGGCCGTACTTGGTCATCACCGTCGACCCCTCGATGATGGGCAACAGGTCCCGCTGGACTCCCTCGCGGGAGACGTCCGGCCCGACCCCTTGCTCCCTGCCGGCGATCTTGTCGATCTCGTCGATGAAGACGATCCCGAGCTGTTCGGCCCGGCGGATCGCTTCCCGGACCACCTCGTCCATGTCGATGAGCTTCTGCGCCTCCTCCAGGGTGAGGATGCGAAGGGCCTCGCGGACGGTCACCCGGCGGCGCTTGCGCCGCTTGGGGAAGAGCCCTCCAAACATATCCTGGAGGTTGATCCCCAGCTCCTCCACACCCTGCCCGGTGATCACCTCGATCACGGGTGAGGTCTGCTCCTCGACCTCGATCTCCACCATCTCCTCGTCCAGCTCCCCGGCCTCCAGGCGCTCCCTGAGCTCCGCTCGCCTGCGCAGGACCTCGGACTCCTGCCGCAGGCTCTCCGCGGAAGGCGGGGAGGGAGACCGCACCCCAAAGAGGGTCTCCAGCGGGTTGGTGAAGCCTACGGACGGGCGCGGGGAGGGCACAAGGACCTCGAGGATCCGTTCCTTTGCCAGCTCCCCTGCTCTCTCCTGCACGGCAGCCATGCGCTCCGCCTTGACCATCTGGACGCTGGTCTCGGTCAGGTCCCGGATCATCGCGTCCACGTCCCTGCCGACGTAGCCTACCTCGGTGAACTTCGTGGCCTCCACCTTGATGAAGGGCGCGTTCACCAGGCGGGCCAGCCGGCGGGCGATCTCCGTCTTCCCCACGCCGGTTGGGCCGATCATGAGGATGTTCTTGGGAAGGATCTCCTCCCGCAGCTCTTCGGGGAGCATCATCCGGCGGTAGCGGTTCCGCAAGGCGATGGCCACCGCCCGCTTCGCCTCATGCTGGCCAATGATATACTTGTCCAGCTCCTCTACGATGCGCTGAGGTGTGAGCTCTTCCATGCCGAAGCCCATCGCTTGTCCCCTTCCTCCAGTCGCCCTGCCGGCGATCCCCGCCACCACTTCATAGGGAGGCTCTGCTCCTTTGCCTGGGCCTCCAGGCGGGAAGAATCACAGCACCTCGACCACGATCTGATCGTTGGTGAACACGCAGATGGAGCTGGCAATGCGCATCGCCTCCCGCACGATCTCCTCGGCGGAGAGGTCTGTATGGGTAAGGAGCGCGCGGGCCGCCGCAAGGGCGTAGGGTCCGCCGGATCCTACGGCGGCGATGCCGTCGTCAGGTTCTACGACCTCCCCACTCCCCGAGATGATGAAGAGGTGCTCCCGGTCTGCTACGACCAGGAGGGCCTCCAGCCGCCGGAGGAGGCGGTCCGTGCGCCACTCCTTGGCCAGCTCCACCGCTGCCCGGGGGAGGTTCCCCTTGAACTCCTTGAGTTTCGCTTCGAACCTCTCGAAGAGAGCCAGGCCATCGGCGGCACCCCCAGCGAAGCCGGCAATGGCGTTGTCGCCAAGGCGGTAGACCTTCCTGGCGCCGTGCTTGACGATGGTGTTATTCATGGTCACCTGGCCATCCCCGGCCATGGCGACGTGACCGCCCCTCCGGACAGCAATGATGGTCGTCCCGTGAATCCCCTCGGACATCCCTTGCTCCCTAGCCCCCTGGCACGATCTGAAAGAAACCGACAGCGGTCATGTTACGCCACTTGAGCGAGAGCGCATGGAGCATAGTCACCCTTAAGCCCTCGGATGGGCCCGGTCATACACCTGCTTCAATCGCTCCCGGCTGAGGTGCGTGTAGATCTGCGTCGTCGCCAGGCTGGCGTGCCCAAGGAGCTCCTGGACAGCCCGCAGGTCCGCCCCTCCATCGAGGAGGTGTGTGGCAAAGGTGTGGCGGAGCACGTGGGGGCTCATGTGCACGCGCTGGGAGAGCTCCCGGGTCAACCTGGCGAGGATTCCCTGCACACCCCGTGTGCTCAGCGGCTCCCCCCTCGCGTTCAAGAAGATCACCCCGGGATCCCGGCGTCCCCGGAGGAGTTGAGGGCGCCCGCGCTTCAAGTAGTTCTCGAGGGCTGCCTCCGCGGCGCGCGTCAGGAAGACCACCCGCTCCTTGCCCCCCTTCCCCAGGACCCGAACCTCCCTCCCCCGGAGGTCCCCCACCCGCATCTGCACGAGTTCCCCTACACGCACCCCTGCGGCGTACAGCATCTCCACGATCGCACGGTCCCTGAGCCCCAATGGATCCTTGGAGGTCAACGCCGCCAGCAACTCCCGGACCTCCTCAATGCTCAGGACCCGGGGCAACCTGGGCCTCTGCTTGGGGCCCCGGACCAGGGCGAAGGGGTTGGCCTCCACGAGGCCTTCCCGGGAGAGGTAGCGGTAGAACGTGCGCAGTGCGGAGAGTTTCCGGGCCACGGTCCTGCGGGAGTACCGGCGCACCGCTGGGAGGGAGAGGTAGCGTCGCACCACACCAATGGTCACCGCATCCCACCCGTCCAGGCCCTCAGCGACCAGGAAGCGGGCGAACTGCCGGAGGTCCCGGCCGTAGGCCGCGAGCGTATGTGGGGAAGCGGCCCGCTCTCCTTCGAGGGCACAGAGGAAGCTCACGATGGATTCCTCGAGGGTAGACGCTCCGCCCACTGGGAATGGACCCCCACCTCAGCCTCTCCCAACCCATTGTACCACACCGGGTCAGGCCCTTCCCTCTCGCGCGTCAGGAGGTCTGCGCGATGGATTCCTCAGGGGACACGGCACCCACAGGCCTCCTCGCCCGCTCCGTGTACCCGCAGGCCTTGTTGGTGCACCTCTCTACCTCCCCACGCCCGCGGTCCCGGCGGAACACCATCGGGCTTCCGCACCTCGGGCAACGGCGTCCGCTGGGACGATCCCAGCTGCTGAAGGTGCAGGAGGGGTAGTTGACGCACCCATAGAAGACGCGCCCCTTTCGAGACCGGCGTTCCACGATCTCCCCGCCACAGAGGGGACAGGTCACCCCGATCCCCACCGGCCGCGTGTAGGTGCACTCGGGATAGCCCGAGCAGGCGATGAACGCGCCGAACCGGCCGTGTTTCCGCACGAGCGGCCTCCCGCACTGGGGACAGGGCTCCCCGATCTCCTCGGTGCGCACCTCCATCTTCTCGATCCTCTCCTCGGCGTTCCGGAGGACCCGGGAGAAGGGGTCGTAGAACGAACGGACCACTTCCACCCAGTCCGCCTGCCCCTCCTCGATCCGATCGAGCTGCTCTTCCATGGCCGCGGTAAAGCCTACATCCACGATGTCCGGGAAGTGCTCGACGAGCAGGTCGTTGACGAGGCGGCCCAGTTCCGTCGGCACGAGGCGGCGCTGGTCCACCCGCACATACCCCCGTTGCTTGATGGTCTCGATGATGGGGGCGTAGGTGCTCGGGCGGCCGATCCCCCGTTCCTCCAGGGCGCGTACCAGGGAAGCCTCCGTGTACCGCGGGGGCGGTTGCGTGAAATGCTGAGCCGGTTCGACCTGGAGCACGTGGAGGGGATCGCCGGGGGAGAGCTCCGGCAGCCATGCCTCCTCCTCGGCGAGGCGCGGCGCTTCCTCTCCGTCCTCGGGGAGCTCCCGGTAGAGGATCGTGAACCCGGCGAACTTCACCCGGGATCCCGTGGCCCGGAACAGGTACCGGCCCGCAGTGATGTCCACGGAGAGCGTGTCCAGGACAGCCGGGCTCATCTGACTGGCTACGCACCTCTCCCAGATGAGCTTATACAGCTTGTACTGGTCAGGCTTGAGGTAGGGCTTGACGAGCTCCGGGGTGCGGTGGACCGAGGTGGGGCGGATCGCCTCATGGGCCTCCTGGGCCCCCTTACGGGACTTGTACAGACGTGGCTGGGGAGGGACGTATTCCGGGCCGAACCTTTCGGTGATGAACTGACGGATCTCTCTCTGGGCCTCTTCGGCGATACGCACGGAATCGGTCCGCATGTAAGTGATCAGGCCCACCGTCCCCTCGGGACCCACGTCCAGTCCTTCGTAGAGCTGCTGGGCGATGGCCATGGTCCGCGTAGCGGTGAACCCAAGGCGCCGGTTGGCTTCCTGCTGCAAGGTGCTGGTGGTGAACGGGGGCGCTGGGTAACGGTGCTGGTCCTTGCGGCGGACTTCCTTCACCACGAAGGGCACGTGCTCCAGCTCAGCGAGGATCGCCCGGGCCTCCTCCTCCCGGGCAATCACCACGACGCCCGCTTCCGCAGGAGAGCCGATGCGTTCCCCATCGCGCTGGATAAGCCGGGCGCGGAACACCTCGAGCTCCCCGTCAGCCTTTCCCAGGAGGGCGGTAATCGTCCAGTACTCCTGGGGGACGAAGCTCTCGATCTCCTTCTCCCGGTCGCAGATGAGGCGGACGGCTACGGACTGGACCCTTCCCGCAGAAAGGCCTCCGCGGACCTTCCTCCAAAGGAGGGGACTCAGGTTATACCCCACGAGCCTGTCGAGGATGCGCCTCGCCTGCTGCGCGTTCACAAGGTTCTGGTCGATCTCCCGGGGGGACTGGAGGGCGCGGAGGACAGCGTCCTTGGTGACCTCGTGGAACTCGATCCTGCGGATGTTCCCGTTGATAGGACGGAGGATCTCGGACAGGTGCCAGCAGATCGCTTCCCCCTCCCGGTCGGGATCTGTGGCGAGATAGATCGCCTCGGTCTTCCTGGCCTCCTTCTGGAGCTCCTTGATGATAGGACCCTTCCCCTTGATGAGGATGTACTTGGGGGTGAACCCATTCTCCACGTCCACGCCGAGCTGGCTCTTGGGAAGGTCCTTCACGTGGCCCATGGAGGCCATGACGCTGTACCGCCGGTCCAGCATCTTCCGCAACGTCCGCGCCTTTGTGGGGGACTCCACGATGATCAGGGATCGCTTCTGGGCCATGCCGCTCCTCGCTTCCCGGGATCCCGCAATTTCGACCTTCCTTATATTACCATACCCCGTCAAGCGGGAAGGTACCTGGCCTTCACAAGTTCTTCATCTCGTTGAGGTATACCATCATCGACAAGGAGTTGACATCCCAACGGATCCGTGGTAGGTTTGATGTTAGTCTTACGAATACTTTGCGATACTAAGTCACCCCGCCAAAATCCTGAACTGGATTTTGGCGGGGGCCCCGATACGTGGCTAAGCTCCAGATGCTGTGGTGTAGCACGATTTCTGTCCGTTTACTTTAAAAATGACCCGGGCCCGCGTTCCACAACCCTCGGATGCGCCGGAGGATTCGCTCCTCGACCGGTGCACCAGCGAGATCGCCGAGACGGTTCCGCTGGTGATGCGGTCCCTCCGCCGCCAGATGCGCCAGTTCGTCGCCCCGCTCTCCGTGCCGCAGCTCCGGACCCTCGGATACGTGTACCGCCACCCGGGGGCGTCGCTCTCGGAGCTGGCAGGGCATCTCGGGGTCACCCCTCCCACGGCCTCCGCGCTCGTCGAACGCTTGGTCCAACGCGGCCTGATCACGCGCGTCCTGGACCAAAAGGAGAGGCGGCGCATCACGCTCACGCTGACCGCGGAGGGGGCGCGGATGATGCAGCAAGCACAGGAAGCCATCCGAGAACATGTCCGGGAGAAGCTGAGGAAGCTCCCGCCGGCGGAGCTGCGGCGCATCCTCGGTGGGATGCAACTCCTCGGCAGGGTGTTCGGCGAGGAAGGGGGGAAGGATGCCTGCTGAGAAGGCTCCCTCACAGGGGACCCCCGCCGTGGAAACCTTCGAGCTGACGCGCCGGTTTGGGGCGCACGTGGCTGTGGACCACGTCACCCTGACGGTGCCCCCGGGGGCGATCTTCGGGCTCCTCGGCCCAAACGGCGCGGGGAAGTCTACCACGCTGAAGATGCTCACGACCCTTCTGGAGCCAACCGCTGGGACTGCCCGCGTCGCAGGGTGCGATATCGTGCGGGACCCTCAGGAGGTCCGCAGGCGCATCGGCTATGTGCCGCAACTCCTCTCGGCGGACGGTACCCTCACTGGGTACGAGAACCTGCTGATCTCCGCCAAGCTCCATGGCCTCTCGCGCGCGCAGCGCCGCGAACGGATCGCCCAAGCCCTGAAGTTCATGGGGCTCGAGGAGGCAGCGCACGTGCTGGTGCGGCGCTATTCCGGCGGGATGATCCGCCGCTTGGAGATCGCCCAGGCGATGCTCCACGAGCCAGAGGTGCTATTCCTGGACGAACCTACCACCGGCCTCGATCCCCTGGCGCGGCGCGCGGTGTGGTCGCACATCCGCGACCTGCGCCAGCGGTACGGGACGACCATCCTCCTGACCACCCACGACATGGAGGAGGCCGACGAGCTCTGCGACTATGTTGCCATCCTGCACCGCGGCCGCATCGCCGTGGTCGGCCCGCCCACGACGTTGAAGGCAGAGATTGGACCCGAGGCGTCCCTGGAGGACGTCTTCGCCCGCTATACGGGAGGGGAGATCGTTGAAGGAGGGACCTACCGCGATGTCGTCCGCCATCGCCGCACCGCGCGCCGCTTGGGCTGATCATGCGGGGTGCTTCATCCACCACACATTTGTGGTCGTGGAAGCGGAGCTCCGCAAGCTCATCCATGACCCCATGGAGCTGTTGACCCGTGCCGTGCAACCCCTCCTGTGGCTCCTGGTGTTCGGAGGCGTGTTCGCTCGCGTGCGGGGGATCCCCACTGGCGCGGTAGGCTATCGGGAGTTCCTGACGCCAGGGATCCTGGCCCAGAGCGGGCTGTTCATCGCCATCTTCTACGGGATCGCCGTCATCTGGGAGCGCGACCTGGGCGTGCTCCAGAAGTACCTCGTCAGCCCAGCTCCGCGCAGTGCGCTGGTGCTCGGGAAAGCGATTGCAGCCGGCGTCCGGGGGCTCTCCCAGGCCATCCTCGTCTATGCGCTCGCTCTCCTCATCGGGGTGCGCCTGCGTACGGGCTGGGACACCCTCCTGGGCGTGCCCTTGATCATCGTCCTGGGTTCCGCGGTCTTCGCTACCCTTTCCCTCATCGTCGCCTGCCTCGTCAAGACGAGGGAGCGCTTCATGGGGGTCGGTCAGTTACTGACCATGCCGTTGTTCTTCGCCAGCAACGCGATCTACCCCCTGGGCCTGATGCCTGGTTGGCTGCGTGTCATCTCCGCAGCCAACCCCCTGACCTACCAGGTCGATGCCCTGCGGGCGCTGATGCTACCGGGCGTCTCTGCGACGTTCGGCATCGGCTTCGATGTCGCTGTCCAGCTAGCGGCTCTTGCAGTCCTCGTCGTTCTCGCATCCCGGCTCTACCCAAAGGTTGTCTTGTGAGGAGGACCATGAGGAGAACTGTCCGCGCGATATGCATCGTTGCGAGCTTCGCCGCTTCCCTCTCCCTGCTCCTGCCGCCGCCATCGCAGGCGCAGGCACCTCCGGTCATCACCCTGGAGTCGCTCCTCTCCGCAGTGGACCGGCATCCCTCAGTGGTGGCGGCCGCGCGGGCCCTCGACGCCGCGCGCGCCCGCCTCGTCCAAGCCAGGGCGGGAGGCGCGCTCCAGGTCAGCCTCAATGGCAGGGCATCCTATGGAACGCTGGTTCAGGGAGTCCCGTCGGGCGGCGCGCCTGCGTCCTCTCACAATGTCTCCCTGGAGGCTTCCGTGCCGATCCTGGATGGGGGCATTACCGCCCTCCAGGTTGCTCAGGCGGAGTCCGCGGTGGAAGCGGCACAGGCCGCCTTGGAGGCAGCGCGGCAGGATGTCCTGCTGGCGGCTGCAAGAGCCTACTTCCAGGTCCTCCAGGCAATGGGCCTGGTCGAGGTGCGGGAGGCCGCCCTCCGGTTCGCCCAGAAGCAGGTGGAGCAAGCTGAGGCCTTCTTCCGGGCCGGCACGGTGGCGCGCGCGGACATCATCAAGGCCCAGGCGGCGGCGGCGAGCGCAGAGGCCGACCTGGTGGCAGCCCGAGGCCAAGTGGAAATCGCCCTGGCCTCCCTGCTTAGTGCCCTGGGCCTCCCCCTGACCCAGGAGGTGAGGGTCGCTGATCCAGGGGAGCCGACGATCCCGGAGGTCACGCCCCCAGAGGCGGCTGCGCTGGCCGTCTCCGGACGGCCTGAGGTCCGGCGGGCTGCGGCCGAGGTGAAGGGCACAGAATTCGCTCTGCGCATCGCCGAGGCCCGGGCCAAGGTGATGATCTCTACGGACGCTGGCCTGGTCCTCCAGATCTCGCCGAACCCGGGGCAGGTGGGATGGGCCCTCTCGGCGACGATCTCCTACCCCCTCAGCGATGGAGGGAGGACGAAGGCTGCGGTGGAGGAGGCTAGGGCGAACCTCGCCGCCGCCATCGCGAGGATGGAGGAGACGAAACGCCAGGTCCAGCTTGAAGCCTTCCAGGCTGCCGTCAACGCCAGGGAGGCGAGGGCCCGCCTCGCGGCCGTCCGGGCCAGCGTGGCAGCAGCAGAGGAATCGTTACGGGTCGCCGAGGGAAGGTACCAGGCAGGAGCGGGAACCCTCCTCGAGGTGCTCGATGCGCAGGCGACAGCGACCCAGGCGAGGATCTCGTACGTGCAGGCGCGGTATGACCTCTACCTCGCGGGGGTCGCACTCCAGCATGCCCTAGGCAGGCCAGTCATTCCACGTGGGGGGACGACATGAAGCGCAGGATCGTTGTGATCATAGGGATTGCCGCCATTGTGCTCGTGGCGATCGTAGCAGTCCGGGGTCAGCTCCTGAACCGGAAGGAGTCCCCGCAGTTCCGCACCGCCACGGTCACACGCGGGGACCTCCTCGTCAGCGTATCGGCCACGGGGACGGTGGAGCCCGTCTCCATGGTGGATGTTCGCTCCCGGGCCACCGGGATCGTACGATCGGTGCTCGTGGAGGAGGGGCAACGCGTGGTGAAAGGCCAGTTGCTCGTTGAGATCGACGACCCCGATGCCCGGTCGGCCTTGGAAAACGCCCTCGCCGAGCTCTCCGCCGCCCGGGCGAGGCTCGCGCAGGCCGAGGCCACCCTGGCCCTGCAACGCGCGTCCACGGAGACGGCCATCAAGCAGGCGGAGGCGAACTTGGCGGCGGCCCGGGCCCGGCTCGCTCAGGCTCTCGCTGCACCGCAGCCGGAGGATGTGGCGCAGGCGGAGGAGCAGGTCCGCCAGGCCGAGGCCGCGGTGGAGCTGGCTCAGCAGAACCTCACACGCCAGGAGCAGCTCTTCGCGAGCGGGTTCATCTCCCAGGCCCAGCTCGACCAGGCCCGGAACCAGTACGAGGTGGCGCAGGCCCAGCTCCGTGCCGCCCGGGCCCGGCTCGCCCAGGTCAAGGCAGGGACCCAGAAGTACGACCTCGACGTCCTGCGCGCACAGGTCCGCCAGGCAGAGGCTCAGCTCGCGGAAGCACGCAACGGGATGCTTCAGGTGGCATTGCGGCGACAAGAGGTGGCGGCTGCACGCGCCCAGGTGCGCTCCGCTGAGGCCTCTGTCCGCCAGGCCCGGGAGAGGCTCGCGGAGACACGGGTCCTCGCCCCCATCGCAGGCATCGTGGCCAAGCGCTCTGTGGAGATTGGGCAATCGGTGATCGGAGGGACCTCAGGTGGCACGCCCGTGATCACATTAGCCGACGTCTCGATGACCCTGGCGAGGGTGTACGTCGATGAGGCTGACATCGCGAGGATCCCCAGGACCGCCCAGGTGGAAATCACAGCCGACGCCCTCCCTGGGATGAAGTTCAGGGGACGGATCCTCCGGATCGCCCCCCAGCCCGTCGTCCAGCAGAACGTCACCCAGTACCCAGTCCTGGTGCAGATCGAGGACGTGGGGAACAGGCTCAAGCTGGGCATGACCGTGGATGCCGAGTTCATCCTGGCGCAGCGCTCCAACGTGCTCCTCGTCCCGCAGGAGGCCGTGCGTGGGGAGAACCGCAAGGTAGTCATGGTCGTCCAGGGGGGCAAGCTCATACCCCGTCCGGTGAGGACGGGCATCAGCGATGGGAGATTCGTGGAGATCCTCTCCGGTCTCCAGGAAGGAGAGTCCGTCTACCTGGGGCCGGCACGGTCCACCACGTCCCCTCCGGGGAGACAGACCAACCCGTTCCAGCCGCAGTTCCGACCTCGCCGATGAGGGGGGATGCGTGTGGCGCTCATCGAGCTGCGCAACGTGACAAAGGTCTACCGCATGGACAGCGTAGAGGTCCGGGCCCTCAATGGCGTCGACCTGGACGTGGAGAAGGGGGAGTTCGTGGCCATTATGGGGCCCTCTGGCTCCGGGAAGTCCACCTGCCTGCACCTCATTGGGTGCCTGGATCGCCCCACCTCCGGGACCTACCTATTGGAGGGCCAGGACGTCAGCCGCCTGGACGACGTCCAGCTCGCCCGCATCCGCAACCGCAAGATTGGGTTCGTGTTCCAGAACTTCAACCTGCTCCCCCGCCTCACCGCCGTGGAGAACGTAGAGCTCCCATTGCTTTACGCCCGTGCTCCAGACCGGCGGAGGCGCGCCCTCAACGCTTTGGCCTCGGTGGGGCTGCAACACCGGGCGGACCACCTCCCCACCCAGCTCTCCGGAGGGGAGCAGCAACGGGTCGCCATTGCCAGGGCGCTGGTCACGGATCCTGCCGTCATCCTCGCCGACGAGCCAACGGGGAACCTCGACTCGGCCACAAGTGAGGAGATCCTCGCCCTGTTGCAGTCCTTGCACGCGGCCGGTATCACCATCGTCCTGGTCACCCACGACCCCGACGTCGCCGCCTGTGCCACGCGCCTCGTCCGGTTCCGGGACGGGCACATCGAACACCAGGAGGTGATCCGCCACCGCCGCATCCTCCGACTGGCTAAGGAGGGAATCCCGCGATGACGCTCCTGAGCAGCATCCAGACGGCCCTGCGTGCCATGGCTGCGAACAAGCTCCGGTCTGCCCTCTCCATCCTTGGGGTGACCATCGGGGTCGCCGCTGTGGTCACCATGGTGAGCATCGGGCAGGGGGCCCGCCGGAGCGTCACGGAGCAGATCCAATCCTTGGGGAGCAACCTCCTCATCGTCTTCCCGGGGAGCGTTGGGCAATTCGGTGTGCGGCAGGCCGAATCTGTCCAGACGCTGACGTGGGAGGACGCCGAGGCGATCGCCCAGGGGATCCCAGGGGTGGAGGCCGTCACCGCGGAGTTCACGAGATCCGGTCAGGTCGTCTATGGTGCGCAGAATACGAGCACCCGGATCACCGGGGTGACTCCCTCCTACCAGGAGGTCCGCAACTCCTTCGTCGAGGCAGGGAGCTTCTTCACCGAAGCCGATATGAACGCTCGGGCGCGGGTGGCTGTCCTCGGCAAGACAGTCGTTGAGAACCTCTTCGGGGACCGGAACGCCGTCCCGCTTGGGACGACCATCAAGATCAACCGCCAGAGTTTCACCGTGATTGGGGTGATGGAGGAGAAGGGGGCCACGGGGTTCCAGGACCGTGACGACGTGGTGTTCATCCCCCTGACCACCGCCCAACGTCGGCTATTCGGGGTACGTCACGTGGGGACGATCTACGTCAAGGTGCGCAACGCCGAGGAGATGGATTCCGTCCAGGAGCAGGTGGAGGCGCTGTTGCGCGCCCGTCACCGGGCCGGACCTGATTCCGAGAGCGACTTCACCATCCGGAACCAAGCGGATATCGTCACCGCCGTGACAGGTGTCACCCGCACGATGACCCTCCTCCTCGGGAGCATCGCAGCGATCTCCCTGCTGGTCGGGGGCATCGGCATCATGAACATCATGCTGGTCTCGGTCACCGAACGCACCCGGGAGATTGGGATCCGCAAGGCGGTGGGGGCCACGCGGCAGGATATTCTGGTCCAATTCCTCGTCGAATCCGTCCTCCTGAGCCTTGCCGGCAGCTTGATCGGTGTGATCCTCGGCATCACCGGGAGCTACGCCATCACGAGACTGGCCGGATGGGCCACGCTGACTTCCGCATGGTCCCTGCTCATGGCCATTGGGTTCGCTGCAGCCGTAGGGATCTTCTCCGGCCTCTACCCTGCCCAGCGCGCGGCCGCGCTCGATCCCATCGTGGCCCTCCGCTACGAGTGAACAACCCCTCCAAGATCTCCCAGGATCTTGCAGGGGTCCGTTGAGGGGGAAAAGGATGCGCCGCTTCCTCCCAGGACAGCGCGGACTTACGAGGGGAGGCCTGCTCGTGGCCGTCGCCCTCCTGGCTGCTGCCTGTGGGCGCCCGCCTGCAACGAACGTCCCCTCTCCCGAAACGCCAGCCCCCTTGCCCTCCCAGCCCTCACCCCCCTCACCCCAGCCGACACCTCCCAGCCGGGAAGTCGCCGGGCGGAGGGATTGCACGTGGATCGCAGTGGTCCTCGACAACAGCATCCCCGCGCGCCCGCAGTCTGGCGTCAGCCTGGCGTCCGTCGTGTACGAGTTCCCCACAGAGGGGATGATCACGAGGTTGCTGGCCTTCTTCTGCGAACAGGCCCCGCAGACGGTCGGCCCGGTGCGCAGCTTGCGCACCTACATGCTGGAGATCGCGCGGGAGTACAACGCGGTGGTTGTGCATTCTGGAGGAAGCAAGAGCGCCCTGGCGGCCGTCCGGAGCGGTGCCGGTCCTACGATCAACGAGTTCTGGCAGCCTAAGCCCTTCTGGAGGGTGCGTGGCCGTCCCAGGCCCCACAACCTCTACACCTCGATCCCGGCCCTGCGCCCGTACCTCCCGAAGGTGGCGAAAGCTCCCGTCGAGCACTGGGAGACAGTCCCCACCTCCCCTGCGCCACTGCCCGTCTCCATTGAGATCCCCTATGCTGTGGGCTACCACGTCCGGTTCGACTACAACCCCGCCACGAACCGCTACAGGCGGTACGTAGCGGGGAAGGAAGCCATCGACGCCCTCACCGCCCAGCCCGTTGAGGTCTCCGCCGTCATCGTCCAGTACGCCCGCTGGGGGCAGACCTATGAGGGGACGACCCTCACAAGCCGCCTGGACCTCGAGGGCGAGGGGAGGATCGTCCTGTTCGCCGGCGGGAGGCGCACCGAGGGGTACTGGAAGCGAAGGGGACCAGGGCGGACGCAGTTCACGGACCTGCAAGGGCGCCCCCTCCAGCTCCCGCCGGGGACTGTGTGGGTGAGCATCGTGCCGCACACCCAAAGCGTCCGGTGGCACGCCCGATGAAGACCTGAATCCCTGAGATGCAGGTGCCTCCTGGACGAACTAGTCCGATTGTGCCAGGGAACTCCAGAGACGAACCGATTGGAGTCTGCTCTCCTCAGAGGTAAGATGTCCATGGAATGGGCCGCTCCTTTGAACAGGTGGTCGTCTGGCTGCTCCTCCTGCTGGCGCTGGGGTATTCTTTCAAACCGCTCTACGAAGGGACCGGTCCAGGCGGTGCAGTCTCCTATAGCTGGTTCCTCCACGCTGTCGAATCGGGGAAAGTTGTGCAGGTCACCCTTGGAGACGGCCTCGTGAGGGGAACTCTGCGGGACGGCCAGAGCTTCCAGACGGGGGTGCCCTCCTCAGACGTTTCCTATGTACGGCTCCTTCTGGCCAAAGGGGTAGAGGTCCGTGTGCGACCCCGCCCACGCCAGGGACCCGATGTCCATTCAATTGTCTCCGCTTCCCTCCTGACCCTGGTCCTCTGGATGCTCATGCTCCGCCAGGCGCAGAGCGGGGGGAACCAGGCGATGTCCTTTGGGAAGAGCCGGGCAAGGATCTACATTGAGAACTGGCCGAGCGTCACCTTTGACGACGTTGCCGGGGTGGACGAGGCCAAGGAGGAGCTGCAGGAGATCATCGAGTTCCTCAAGTACCCGAAGAAGTTCCAGGCGCTGGGGGCGAAGATCCCGC